>Ga0316202_10000021_pt1 | contig 405666 bp, 381 predicted proteins | sample 3monrhotite_MG_FD_204934 | JGI IMG/M metagenome (GOLD analysis project Ga0316202, IMG submission 204934) | Microbial mat bacterial communities from mineral coupon in-situ incubated in ocean water Damariscotta River, Maine, United States -... | ecosystem: Environmental > Aquatic > Marine >...
CTTGAGTATTACTCAGATCATCCTTGATCTTTAAGCTTAGATAAGTTCTGAAACAATCAGCTGGACAGCTCTCAACCAACTACTATGGAAAGCAAGAAATAGCGGTACTAACTATGATATACAACGTAAGGCTAAAGTCAATATTGACTTTATTCCCTTTATATAAGTAAAGTTAATTCATTCGAACAAATAAGAATTAAAACAGGAAATGTTGGTCGGTTGACAAATTGCAGGCAATTTGTCGAGTCAGGATGGGGGTAGCTTACAAAGACCAATCACTTTTCAGTGATTGACTTTTTGCTGATTTTTTTTTGCTTCGACTGAAATAAATTCCGTCTTGAAAAAAAAATCAGCAAAAAGCCCAATCGATATAATCGATTGGGCTTTGTAGCGCGGGGGAGACTTGAACTCCCGACCTCCGGGTTATGAATCCGGTGCTCTAACCAACTGAGCTACCGCGCCAAGAGGCGGCAAATATAGAAATTATTCTCATTCAGTTAAAGCTTTTTAATGCATTGGTAGATCGATTTATAGAAATCTAAAATTTCTGCCACTTCTTCCCTACTCCTTTCACTTCCTAAACCCCATGAATAGAAGCGCTTAAACAACACTGGGTTACTTTATCCGCAAATCGCTATTAATAAAGTCAGGCATGGAAATAACTAGAATTCGAACCGAATGCATTGTACCATTTCAAATTTTATGAGTTACCTAATTAGAAGCAAACGAAAACAACCATTATGAAAAAATTATACAACCCCATTAAAATCAGCTTAGTACTAATCGCAATCTCCGGAGTTTTAATTCTAAAGTCATGCGGAAGCAAAGAAACAGCGCAGATCAGTGATGATCTATCGGTTGCAAATTTATCAGAACTCGCAATGGATGTAATTCAAAAACCATTCGATCACGTTTCGGATAACATCAAAGAATTTCTTGTTTCTCCAAACGAAGCAACAGAGCTTAAACTAGACAACGGGAGCGTTATCAAAATACCAGCAAACGCATTTACATTTCTAGATGGTTCTCCTATTTCCGAACAAGCTACCATTGAATATGAAGAATTTCATTCGTTAGCTGATATCATCTTATCGGGTATTCCAATGACCTACGATACAAATGGAGTTGAAGAAAACCTAGTCTCCGCGGGAATGTTTACCATCGATGGGAATGTAAACGGAACCCCTATTAAAGTAGCGGAAGGAAAAAAACTGGACGTTTCTATCGCCTCATACGAAGAAGACACTCCTTGCTACAACTTCTATGAGTTGAATGAAAAAGGTAACTGGGATTATCAAACTTCAAAGAAGGCAGAAGAGAATCCAGAAAGAAGAAATGATATTATTCCTGTAGCTCCAGAAGAAACAGAATCTAGCGATCTAGTGCTTCAACTTGATGCAGTTGGAAGTGGCGGTAACCTAGAAGCGGTAGAAGATATACTTTGGAAATATGATGGTAATAGAGAAGACACCTTAAATAAGAAGCTGCTTGGTTCGGCAAACTTTGGTGATTTCAAACTAGAAAAGTCTACCAGAGGTTATTATAGCTATGACCTAAAATTAACGGTTGGTAAAAAGAAGCAAACCATTCCAGTAACACCAGCATTTACAGGAGAAGACTTGGCCAATGCCCAAGCTGCATTCGAACAACAATTAGCATCCTTCAGTAAAGGAATCGATGCCGCTAAAATACTAGCGCAAAGACCTTACACCAGAAGCATGGGGATTAATGGCTTTGGAACGTACAACTGGGATGTCATCTGTAGAAACCCAAATAGAGTTAAAGTTTTGGCTTCTTTTGATTACGGAATTGAAGACATTGACAAAAGCAAAGTAAACGTGTTCTTGGTCTGTGAAGACTTAAATATGGTGGTGAAATATCAGCCATCAACTTTCGCGAAATTCAGCTTCGAGCCAGATGTAGATCATAAAATTGTAGCAACACTTCCGAATGATCGGGTAGCTGTTATGACAGCAGCAGAGTTTAGAGATGCAAAGAAATACAAAGAGAAGGTTCACTTTAATTTAAAACTGCATTCCGCTGACATCACAAATAGCGAAGAATTGACCAGCTTAATAGAAAGCATCTAATTGAGATCCCTTCTTTTCATATTAATCCTTTTGGTTAGTAATTTAACTTTTGGGCAGTCTAACTACTACCCGATCGTTAAAAATGCAAAATGGGGAGCAATAGATTCTTTAGGTAGAATTGTGATTGCTCCCCAATACCAACACATCGATCCGTTCCAGAATGGAATAGCGAAAGCAAAAAAGAGATGGCTCTATGGCTTAATTGATGCAAAGGAAAATGTACGAATCAATTTTATCTACAAGAACTTAACACTAGAAAAATCTACAACTGTTTCCACCACTTCGCTGCCAGATAACGTAAACCTTTATCGGGCCAAATCTGAATCCGGCCTTGGTTATATAACGAGTGAAGGAGAAAAACTCTCCTCTTTTAATTACGAACTACTCGAGCTTCTCGAAAATGATTATTACAAATATGAAATTGGCGGATTAAAAGGAATTGGTAAACTTGGACAGGATCCAATTACAGCCAACAAATTCCAGCATGTATCTCAACTAGAGAATTACTTTCTTGGTTATAACGACAAACTGATAACAATAATTGACACCCTTGGTAACGAAATTTACACAGGAAAAGATGGGTTGGTTTCTGAAGCTGCCGGATGCTTTCTTTTTACTAGACCCGATACGATGGAAATTGTATCCAAATCTGGCGAAGTGACGCTCTTTGGCGATTATGAAATTCTATCTCAATTAAGCTTCAACGGCAATAATTTAATCGTTCAAGATTTAATTCAAATTAAAGATGACGAAGAAGTAGGCTATTTCTCTTTGTCGAAAGCTAAATGGATTATGAAAGGCAGCTTTGACGCGATGAGCATCTGCGGTGATTACTACGTGGTAAAAAAGGACGGAAAGTATGGTGTGGTTGATACCTCCGAAAACTTAATCGCCCCTTGTAGATATGATGACATCACCTGCCAACCAAACTTTTTTGTGGTGGAGATTAACAAAAAGACAGGCATTCTTAGCACTTCTGGAAAGGAAATTTTAAAGACAGCTTATGATGGTGTCTACTTCTCAAGTCCTGTGTTCATATATCATAAAGACAAAAAGATCGGCTTACTTAATCAAGCAGGAAAAGTCTTAACCCGCATTAAATATGATAATATCAAAACCACTAGTTTAAAGAGCTACCTATATACTGATGAATCGATGACCAAGTACAGCTTCGATTCTAAAGGGAATATTCTAGACGAAAAAGTCTTTACCAATTTCATTCAAATCTCTTCGCGGATGGTTTTCCCTAAGAAAATACCAAGTGCAAACAGGCCATTAAACACTTCCATATTTGACGTAGCAATAGACGAACCTAAAATGGGTTGGTACGAAGACTCTGTTCAAATCAAAAGAAAAGGTAAAATGGTATTTGCTCGTAAATGGGGATTAAAAATTAACGATTCTATAGCTGTAAAACCTCAATACCTCGAGATTCAAGTTTTAAACGATAGCATATCATTTGCTTATAGGATGAGAATTAAAGACGGTGGTTCCAGGAAATCCCTGCCTTCAAAGTACTTTATTAACTACACCATGCGCTTTGACATTATCAACCACTTAAGCGGGACTGTCATTCAAAAAAATGTAAATAATCTATGTTATAGCGATTGGAACGAACGAAGAAACCAAACAGGATATAGTTTAAGGATGTTAAGCTCTAAAGGAATAAGCATCGTAGACTCTGCGTTCAACACCGTTCAAAAAGAAGTTTATTTTGCCGATCAAATCAAAGAAGACAGACGGGCGTTTGGTGTTGAAAGTAGCAATGTGAAGGAGCCTTTCTTTCAGAAAGAAATTTCTACCGTTACCTATAGCGAATTCGTAAACGTCTTCCCTCCTGTTTATCATAAAGCTACTAAAGAGGGTTATTTTAATACGAAGTCTGTAAAGTTTGGTTATGCGGATAACCAAGGACAAACGATTATCGAACCTGCGTTTGAAGAAGCTAAGAACTTCAAAAATGGAATTGGGATCGTGAAAAATGGGAAAAAGCATGGTGCGGTTAATTTCGATTCGCTGATAGTGCCAGTTCAGTACGCTACAGCAAGACCAAAAGTAGTCGGCAAAGACACATTGGTTCTCGTTTCAAACGATCCGTCCAACAAAACCATTTTAATAGACACTTTAGCTAATTCGAGAGCATCAGGATTTAAATCAATCTGTATAAATTCAAGAGGAGATTTAATAGCAAAATCTGACTATTATGGCATCCTATCGCCTGACTTAACTTGGAAATCAAAACCAATGTTTGTTTCACCTCCAAAGACATTAGGTGAGCACATTTTATTCCGACAAAAAAAATTGGGAGTCGCTGACTATCATGGAAACGTGCTTGCAGATCCAGTTTTTAAAGAGATCTCAAGTTTTCAAAACGGATTGGTTGTTACGGGTAAAAAATCCCAAAAAGGCCTGGCGGAAGTTGATGGCACAATCATTCTAAAACAATTCTACAAAGACATAAAAGTAACGCCTAACTATGTTTTAGCATCCAGAAGGAATTCAACGGCCATGTACAACAGAGAAGGTGAATTGATTTCTAATCGCAAATGTAATTTCGTAGATGTAGATGAAAACAGCGGGAACTTTCTTTTCCAAAAAGGAAAGAATACAACTATCGTAAACAAAGCCAAGAAAACTAAAACCAAGTTTAAAAAATTAGTCGGAACCACCTTACTCGATTCCAGCATCATCTATAAAACCAACAGTTTCGTAGGCTTACTTGCTATGGACAGAACGAGTTTAATTCCTGCGAAATATCAGGAGATAATAAACTTTGACGACTCTACCTACTTAGTGAAAGTGAATAAAATTAAAGGACTATATAATCGTGAAGGAGTGGAATTACTCTCTTGCCATTATGCACATATCGTAAAAGTAGCACCAGATGTCTATGCTGGATTTGGCGGAAGGTATACTTCTAAATTCGTGAATTCAAAAGGAGAAGTGCTTTACGAGGATAACTTTTATGACGTTGATCCAATGCAAAGCGGTCTTATCAAATGTAAAAGGTTCTCAGGAGTGGTATACCTCAATGACCAATTTAAGAACGCTTTAAACTGCGTGTATGAAGATGGATTTTCTTTTTTGGAAGGTTATGCTTGTGTTAGGTATGACGGAACTTGGGTAATAATAAACCCGGATGGAGATGAGCTCTCTGCGTCATCGTTCTTAGAGATCAAGCCACTTGGTAAGAATCTATTTGCTGCTAAAGAATCTCGCCATTACGGCTTATATAACAATCGTGGAGATATGATCTTAGCGGCCAATTATGAGAAAATAAAATTTCTAAAAGGTGATGTAATCCAAGTGCAAAAACTTGGAAAAGTAGGATATCTTAAATCAAATGGAAACTGGCTTTACAACCCGTTTATTTCCCAAGAACAATTAGGATCTCATTCCCCGCTTCACCCTTAGAGAGCTTATCAAGACTTGGCTTCCAAATAACTTCCTTCTTGTTTTTTGAAATCGATGCGGTAGTTTTCGACTTAATCTTTTTCACTTGCTTATCAAAGGAGATCTTCAATTCGAAAGTAACCATATTCATAATCCCTTCCATTTGTCCCATTTCTTCAGTTGAAGAATTATCCATTGGAGGCATTTTATAAGTCAACTTGTTCTTCTTAAGTGCAAAATAAATATGCTCTTTGCTCTTCTCAGTATCAGTAGATAAACTTCCGAGACCAGAACCAGACATTACTTCATTTAAAACGGCTAAATCAGTGAAGTCAAAGCCAATATGAAAAGTTCCATTCGCAGTATCTTCTTTTACGATAATATTGGACAAACCTGGACTAGCTTTTAGCGCATCCATTGATTCTGTAAATTCTCCTGAATCACCTAGCATACTGCCAAGTCCACCACCTGTAGTATCTGCTCCCATCATATCTTTCATGGAACTCATGTCAATATCATAGCTCAAAGAACCCGACCAGTCTTTATTAAAATGAATGTGTTGATTTAAGCTACAAGAAGTGATTAGTAGCGAAACGGCAATTGTTAAACAGAATAATATCCTTTTCATGAGAACGAATATATCAATAAACTTGCCAATAAATAAACATTGGTCTACTCAACAATTATCTGCTGAGACCCCACTACTGCTTTATTAACGTGAGCGGTTAAGAAATAACTTCCTTTCGGTAAATCAACTGGAAGAGAAAAGCTAAAAGTTCCATCTTCAACCAGCACGTTCGATCTAAAAACTGTAGCTCCTGCAATATTCCACATCAGCACCTCTATTTCATCGAGCGAAGTAACCCCTTCTATTTTCAAATTACTTCCTGCAGCAATCGGATTTGGATACGAATTAAACTGAACTTTATTTGAAATATCAACACTATTTGGAACCAGACAATTTACCGAATCAATCCACTGAAATCCTGCGGTTAATATTGCATCTCTATTCGAAAAATCTACAGTATGACCTACTCCTGCCAATAAGTTTGTTTCAACGATCGCCCCTTTGCTAATTAATGAATCCCTCACTGGATAAAATCTTGAACCTGGTGAGTCTGAACTTCCATGAATAATGTATACTGGTTTTCCCGCTGCGTTTTGTTGCAGGGTTGTATTTACTTCGGAAGTACCAGAAATCGCTGCACCAATTGGTAGAAACCCTCCGAATTCGCCAGCTCTTAGTAAACCATATGTGTAGGTTGTTTTACCTCCCCATGAAAAGCCCATTACGTATTTCTTCGCAGGGTCTATATCGTACCATAATTCCATCGAATCAATAATAGCAGTAGTAAAAGCTGTATCTATCGCGTCATCAATTTTTCCATCCGCTCCTCCATCAGGACAAACCAACAAAAGGCCATTCATTTCTGCGAAGCCTATTAACGTATCACACCAGCTTTCACCATCCCATCTAGACGTATTAAACGGGTGAAGACCTAGCATCATTTTATGAGGAGTTCCAGCCACATAATTACTCGGAATATAAATTGAATATTTTTTAGCCGGATCAGTTTGAAACGCAAAGTTTCCGTCTATCCTTGTTTGACCAATTGAATAGGCAAAACTTAAACTAACAATTGATAAAAATAGAAGTCTTAACAACACCCACCTCCATCATAATGAAACGTTGGACCAGAAATATACATGTCCTGCATTTCTAAAGCCGATAAATCTCCAGCAGTTTTATCACATACCGCTATTGGCTGATTAGGAAGTAATGTGTGACCCTTACCATCATCAAACACTTCTTCATCTCCAAAGTAAATTGCCGTTCTACCAGTAAATACACATGGGCCGTCTTCCGGCATTGGATCTTTGATAGCGCATACTTCAACACTTTCAATATAAATCAGTTCATCCGTAGCATAATTCTTAGGGTCAAGAATACGATATGCCCTTTTGGCTCTCACTTCTACGGTTCCAAAACCAACGCTGGTAACCATGTCGATATAGTCTTTCAATGGAATCGCACCAGTTAAGCACATGGCTCTTAATCGATCATCCCCTCTTAACTCTTCCGACATGTCTTGCTCACAAATAGGATCAGACATGACCAACCTTCCGTGCGGTTTAAGAACTCTATACGTTTCCTCTAAAGCCTTTTTAAGGTCATCAAGCTTAAAGATGTTGAAGACACAGTTTTGAGCAGCTACGTCAATCGATTCATCTTCAATTGGAAGATTCAGGGCATCTCCAATCCGAAGATCTACATACTCCGATTTAAACCATGGATTTTTTGCTTCTGCTTCAATGAAGTTCTTTTTAGATGCCTCTAACATTTCTGGCAATACATCAACCCCAATCACTCCGCCTTTGTTTCTATTGAAATAAGAGAATTGAAGAAGCTCCATACCTCCACCAACGCCTACATACAATACAGCTGGATCGTTTACTAAATCTCTAGGGTTAACTGTACTTCCGCAACCATAATTCATCTCCAACATTATTCCAGGAATATCTAATCCTGGCAATTGCCAAACCGGTGTAGTCGTACAACAGAGTCCAACATCTGGTGTTTCCGCTGCTTCTCTGTATAAATCGTTTGTTGCGTCTAAATAGTTTCCCATTACTTTAATTCTTTAATCAACTCGACAAATAAAGTCGTTAATTTCTTTTCAGCTTTACCAGCTACGGCAATAATTTCTTCGATGTTCACTGGCTTTAAGTTATCCGGATCACATTCATCTGTTAATACTGAGATTGCTGCCACAGGAATTCCCATGTGATTTGCGGCAATTACCTCAGGCACTGTACTCATTCCAACTGCATCTCCGCCAGCAATTTTTAAATATCGATACTCAGACGGTGTTTCTAACATTGGTCCTTGCGCAGTGATATAAACACCTTCATGCAAAGTTATGTTCTCTCTGCTGGAAATTTGTCTTAGGGCAGACCTAAAACCCTTATTATAAGCTTCGCTCATGTCAGGGAACCTAGTTCCTAGTTCTTCAATATTGGCCCCATTAAGCGCGTGAGCTGGGAATTTATTAATGTGATCAGAGATCATCATCAATTCTCCTTTCTTCCAGTCCAAATTCATAGAACCCGCTGCATTCGATATTAGTAAAGCTTCAATACCGAGTAATTTCATTACCCTTATAGGAAATACAATCTGATGCATCGAATACCCTTCGTAGAAATGGTATCTGCCTTTCATTGCCAAAACTTTTCGATCTGCGATCGTTCCGTATATTAATTTCCCGGCATGAAATTCAACCGTAGCTTCTGGAAATCCAGGAATGTCAGAATAAGGCACTTCTTGAATCACCTCAATCTCATCTGCTAAATTCCCCAATCCAGTTCCTAGTACAATTCCGATCTCAGGATTGGTAATCCCCTTCGACCTAAGAAACTCAGCTGTAGCCTTAATTTCGTTAATCATTAATAAATATGTTTTTTATAAAACGCAAGTAACGAATTATGAGAGAATCCAAAGCGATAACCAACGTGAATTATGCCAAATAAAAACTGAAGTCGAAAGACTCCATTTTCTCTATAACGCCTTGCCGAAGTTGTTAATTTGTCTTGGATTACATTAAACTTGGTTGCCTTCTTGATTCTTGGCATTATTTCACTGTCCTCCAAAATCAAATAATCTTCATCAAATTTTCCGATCTGATTAAAAAGTGATTTTTCAATAAATAGCGATTGATCACCGCCTCTGCACCAGCTGCTTTTAAATCTAGTAAACCAACCAAACGTTCTTAGCACCGGATGCTTGGAATCAAATCCCATGTAAAAACATCCTGCTCCATGTCCTTTTTCTACGGCTTCAACGATAAGTTTATCGAAGTCTTTTGGTGGATAGCTATCTGCATGAAGAAAATATAGTATTTGAGAAGATGCTGCCTCTGCCCCATTGTTCATTTGAATAGATCTTCCTTTCCGCCCATGCACAAACTTTAGTTGTTTCTTTTCTACAACCTCCCTTGTTATTGAACAGTTGGTAGCGTCAGACACAATAATCTCTTTGATATATCCAGCTTGGTTTTCTTGCAAATAAGTTAGGAAGTGTTCAATTGAGTCATCTTCCTGATAGGTAGGAATTACAACACTAATCATTGAATTAAAGCAATTAATTCTTCTGGCAAATCCGTCTCATAATCCACATCACTTAACGTTCTTAAGATCTGATGCGTCAATCCATTGTTCTGAACATCCAGCAGCGTGTCTACTAACACATTAGAAGTGCTCCACTCTTTGCCATTAAAAACATCCGGAATAAACGAACTCATGCCCATTAAATAATAGCCCCCATCTTCTGCTGGTCCAATGACGAAATCTGCATTATCTAGCGCTTCAAAAGCTTCATCAACTACTTCTTGAGTTAATTGCCAACAATCTGATCCGATGATTACAGCCTTCTCTGCACCTTGATTAAAAGCGGCTTCAAAAGTGTTTTTCATTCGTTCGCCTAAATCCTCCCCCATTTGCAATCGTTTTGCAAATTCATCTGTTGCAAATTGATCGTAATTGTCGATGTAGTTAGAATAGTAAATGGACTTTTGTGCCTTAACTCCTGAAATCTGGTCTTTTGTTTTTTGAATCAACGCTTTATAAATTCGCAATGCATTTTCATCGCCAACGGTTTTCGCAAGCCGCGTCTTTACATGACCTAATTCAGAATTCTTAATGAATACGATCAGCCTGTTCTTAGCCGACTTTTTATTTGATAAAGATCTTAACACAACAGTACCTCAACCCTCTTTAGGTAAGCGAGCCTTGACAGCTAGATCCAGCTCCGGCCGTACATCCAAAACAATGTTGGTGAATGGTGATAGTTCTATCATCCAAGTTTTTAGATTCGAAGTCTCTGATGTTTGAAGCAGACTTAGGATCCATGTTTAATAATAACATTTGATTGAAATCACAATCGAATAAATCTCCTGTCCAGCCAACTGAAACTGTGTTTCTACACATGACCTGTTCTGCAGCTTTCGGATTATAGGCATCCACCAATTTCTGCATGTATTCATCGTACTTCTTGATCACTAACAAGTAATCTAAAAATCTACTGATTGGCAGATTTGTGATGGTAAATAGCTCATTAAACACGATACCAAAATCTTCTTTTAATCTGACTTTATAGTCAGCCTGTAAACCTGCTTGAGGGCCAGGTAAAGATGCTCCTCCAGGATTAAAAACTAGATTCAATTCTAAACCGCTTCCTTCAACTCCATAGCCAAGTTCGTTAAGAATCAGCAGGGCTTCGATAGATTCTCCAAATACACCCTCGCCTCTCTGCTTGTCCACATTCTCTTTAGTATAGCAAGGCATAGATGCTATAACTGTTACTCCATGCTTCTTGAAAAATTCTGGAAAGGTTCTGAAATTCTTATTCGTGACTAAAATCGTAAGATTACTTCTTACAATTACTTTCACATCTCTTTTAGTTACTTCCTCTACAAACCACTTGAAATGAGGATTCATCTCTGGAGCGCCACCTGTTAGATCAACCGTGTTTACATTAGAATTATCGATTGCTTGTAAACAATAGTTCAGCGTTTCCTTGGTCATGATCTCTTTTCGATCTGGACCTGCATCAACGTGGCAGTGCTCGCAAACTTGATTACACATGTAGCCAAGATTGATCTGTAAGATCTCAACACCAGTTGCTTTTAAAGGAAAAAGATCAGTCTCCTTTAACTTGCTGCTAAAAGAGCAAGTTTTATCAATGGACGATGTAAGAACCTCCATTTGACGCTTCACTTGAGCTAATTCACTTCCTCTTTTTTGTAGAGATTGAGTCTTTTCTTGCACTAATTATTTATTTAAATTCCAGTTATAAGTTAGGTATGAAACTTTTGCTTTCGGGCTAATTTTCACATCTGAATATTTATTAATCCAAGCGATCAAAGTTCCTTTTGAAGTGAAATCGCTTTTAAACCAATCGAATATTTTAGAAAGCTTTACTTCGTTCACCGAAATTTGATTTCTTGATTTATCTTTTACAAAAGCCTTAGTTAATCGAGTTAATTCACTTTGAACATTGGCAGTCGTGAACGCTTTATTCCCAAGTTTTGGACAGGAAATTGACGCACAATTAATACCTACGTGAATTCTCGCATCCCCCATCTTCCGAAGTATTCCATGCTCAATAGTACTTAAGTCATATGTCTTTTGACCAAGTTTGATAAACTTTATTTTCCAAGGATCAGATGAAATCTTCTTGATCGATGAAACAGGATAATTATTTAAGATCAACTTAACCGTAAACGCGTTATACGCATTCATCCAATATGCTAATTTTTCATTTTTAGATGCTCCAGATGCCGGAACAGTGGCAGACAAATGTTTTAGATATGAATCCAATGAAGCTACATCACCTTTAAAACCTGCATAATTTACTTTACCGCTTGAACTCACGTATTTCCGTAATAACGTATCGAATTTTGAATGATCTGCAGCAACCGTTTCGATTTCTTCCGTATCGTTGTTAGAATAGAATGCATAGCTGGTGCCAACAGCTATCAACACCAACAAAACAATCCCGATTTTTTTAAATGATTTCATATTTGAAGTAAACATAATTTATTCTCGATTTGTTCGATGTCAACTGGGGGACAATATTAACATCTGACTTGCCTTTTCCTTTGTGGAATTCTGACTTCAATTTAACTAAAATGGTGCCAATATGCAATGCAGATAGTTAATGCGTAGAGGTCATGTTTGCCGCAACTGCTATAATGTAATCCGCCAACTTCTTATTTTCTGACTCCAAATTTGATAGTTTCTCTTGAGAAACAGTCGCTATCGTTTTAATATTCAAGTCGGGATTTGCATTTTTTAGGTGCCAATAAATCCCGTCAAAATTATTGGAATGAAAGCTTCCGTTGTAATGAATTAACAGCTTATCTCCTCGATTCTTTAGAATAAAATATGCCATGGTAGCGTCTTTCAATGCCTGTGCTTTTGGAAGATTAGTACCTCCATGGCCTCCCATCATTTCTAGCATTTCCTTATAACCTGGCAAATCTTTATCGTATTTAATTGGCAATGGTGCAATCCAATTTCTTTCTAATTCACTAATTGTATCTAATGCTTCAAAGCCTCCCCTGTAAACCATATTAGCATATCTTCTAGGCACATTAGCTGCAACAAACTGAAGCTTGTTGGACTTTGCGAAATCTACTAATGGAGCATAATCAGTGTAGTAATTTGGCCACAAGCGAATCGTATCAACTTCCGACATTTTCAACGTATCATCTAATAAATACTGATTAAGTCCTATCTGATTATCCGCCTCGAACATCTCTGCTGCTAACTTGATTGACTTTTTCTCGTGTAGGCTTTTAGTCACTTCCAATTGTAACCAATGTGCAATAGGATTATCATGATATTCACCAAAAAGTATGACATCTGCATCTGCTAAATCCGAAATCATCTTATCGAACTTGGCAACTTTACCACCTTGAGCAAATAATGTATAAGCTGGTTTATCCTTTTGGAATGAGAAAAGAAGAATGGAAAGAATTAAAACGCCAACCGCTTTATTTAACCACATGTGGCTCTTCTATTATACGAATGTTATAGGCTCCTTTAATTACATCCATGTAAGATGATAAAGCGGCAGCAACCTTAGAAGTATCGTTATCCGTAATTACAAGATGAAAAGTACTTGTAGATTCTTCGTTAACGATATTAAATTTATCACATGCTGCAAAAGAATCGTCAGCGATTAAATTAAGTACATCTAATTTTCCTTGAATCTCTTTTTGCATGTCAGCAACCTCACCTTCACCAAGTGCATCATAAGAACCTATCCAAAACTTTGTTTGATACGTCATGCCTTCTTCAGCAGTACATGATGCTAGAAGAACGATTATTGAAAGAGCTATTAATATATGTCTCATTAAAATACTGGGTTTCCGTATAAATCATAAAAATCGGCTTTCTCGATTTTTATCGCTGCAAATTTACCAATTTCTAGATTGTGTTCATTACTATTTATCAACACTTCATTATCAACATCTGGAGAATCAAATTCGGTTCTCCCAATATATTGTCCTCCTTCTAGACGATCGATTAATACTTTATAAGTATTTCCAACCATATTTTGGTTTTTTTCGTAGGATATACCTGATTGTAAGTCCATTATCTCTTCCGCTCTAGCAGCTTTCACTTCATCAGGAACGTTATCTTCCAAATTAAAAGCATGGGTATTTTCCTCGTGTGAATAGGTAAAACAACCCATTCTTTCGAACTGACATTCTTCTACCCAATCCTTCATTTCTTTGAAGTGATCTTCTGTCTCCCCAGGGTATCCTGCAATCAAAGTAGTACGAACCGCAATATTTGGTACTGCAGCTCTAATGTCTCGTAATAAACTCGTTGTTTTCTCTCTGGTAATACCTCTTCTCATGGACTTCAACATTTCTGTTGATCCATGTTGTAATGGCATATCCAGGTAATTACACACGTTGTCATTGGCAGCCATCACATCTAATACATCCATTGGGAATCCTGATGGATAGGCATAATGAAGTCTGATCCATTCCAATCCTTCAATGTCTGAAAGTTGCGCTACTAATTCGGCAAGGTTCCTTTTCTTGTACAAATCTAGACCATAGTAAGTAAGATCCTGAGCGATCAAGATTAACTCTTTGGTTCCGTTTGCTGCCAATGTTTTAGCATTAGCCACTAATTGCTCAATCGGAGTGGACTTATGCTTTCCTCGCATTAAAGGAATTGCACAAAACGAACATGGACGGTCACATCCTTCGGCAATTTTGAAATATGCATAATGGTTTGGAGTGGTTAACAACCTTTCTCCAACTAATTCTTTCTTGTAATCTGCCTTTAACGTTTTGAGTAATTTCGGCAATTCTCTGGTTCCGAAAAACGAATCCACTTCTGGAATTTCTTTCTGAAGTTCATCTCCATAACGTTGAGACAAACACCCTGTAACGTACAGCTTGCTTAACTTTCCTTCTTTCTTAGCTTCAGCATATTCAACAATCGCGTTTACAGATTCCTCTTTAGCGTTGTCTATAAAACCACAAGTATTGATAATTACAATTTCGGAGTCAAGTTCTTCAGACTCGTGCTCCACTTCAAACTTGTTAGCCTTCAACTGAGCCATCATGACTTCAGAGTCAAAGATGTTTTTAGAACACCCTAGTGTAACAACATTAACCTTGTTTTTCTTAAGCGTTCTGGTTTTCATTAGTTAAACAATGAATCCACAAATTCGTGGCGATTAAATATTTGAAGGTGATCGATTCCTTCTCCAACACCGATATACTTTACCGGAATTTTAAACTGATCGGAGATTCCGATAACAACCCCACCTTTAGCAGTGCCGTCTAATTTCGTAAGTGTTAAAGACGATACTTCTGTAGCTTTTGTAAATTGAGTGGCTTGCTCAATGGCATTCTGTCCAGTAGATCCATCTAATACCAACATAACTTCATGTGGAGCATTAGGCAGTACTTTCTTCATTACATTTTTAATCTTGGTTAACTCATTCATTAAGTTCACCTTATTATGTAATCTCCCTGCTGTGTCAATGATTACAACATCCGCATTTGCTGCCTTTGCAGATTGACAAGTATCGAAAGCAACTGAAGCTGGATCAGCTCCCATTCCTTGTTGCACAATGGGTACATCTACTCTTTCTGCCCAAATCTTTAGTTGATCTACTGCTGCTGCTCTAAATGTATCTGAGGCTCCAAGCATTACGCTTTTACCAGCACTTTTAAACTGATGCGCTAATTTTCCAATGGTGGTTGTTTTTCCAACTCCATTCACACCAACTACCATAATAACGTATGGGCCATCCACTTCGGGAACGGAAAAATCGGCTTGTTCGGTTCCAGAATTATTTTCTTCTAATAAATCTGCAATCTCTTCTTTTAGAATTCTGTTAAGCTCTGAAGTTCCAACGTATTTGTCATTTGCAACACGCGCCTCAATTCGATCGATGATTTTAAGCGTAGTCTGAACGCCTACGTCAGATGATACTAATACCTCTTCTAAGTTGTCTAGAACCTCATCGTCTACTTTAGACTTTCCGGCTACGGAACGAGAAAGTTTCTGAATAAAACTGTCCTTCGTTTTCTCCAGACCCTTATCTAAAGTTTCCTTTTTTTCCTTTGTAAAAAAGCTTTTCCAACTCATCCTTTTAAAACAATAAAAGCTCCTTCCGTTAACCGTTCCAGACAAATATCTGCACGGGTAGGAAGAAGCTTAGAATCTTTAATACAATAAATGTATTACTTAGTTTTTTCGAACCACTCTTTAACTTTGTCGTTATGAACGATTTCTTCACGGAACATATATGCTCCTGTTTTTGGTGACTTCACCATCTTGATCACTTTCGAGTGTTGTTTACCACCACCTGATTGTAACGATGCAATTGACTTCTTTGCCATGACTTAATTATTTAATCTCTTTATGAATCGTGTACTTCTTCAAGACTGGATTGTATTTCTTCAATTCCATTCTGTCAGGAGTATTCTTTCTATTCTTGGTAGTGATGTATCTTGACGTACCTGCTACTCCACTAGTCTTATGCTCAGTGCATTCTAGTATTACTTGTATTCTATTTCCTTTCCTTGCCATTACGCTTAATTCTAACGGGCCTTTACACCACCATGTTTTGTAAGTTCAAAACCCTAATATCAGGAGGCTTCGTAAAGGCGAGTGCAAATTTAGGCAATTAATTGATTCATCCAAACAAATTCACTATTCGAATTTGCTTTTTTCTAACATAAGAGCCTCGATATCTTCTATGCTTCTTGGTGCACACCCACTTAAATTTACAGGATCACCTGATGTAATAAGGATATCGTCCTCAATTCGGACGCCTATATTCCACCATTTTTCATCGCACGGAGACCCTTCTGGAATATAGATTCCTGGCTCAACGGTAATGACTTGACCTTTTTCCAAATTTCCATATCGTCCAACATCGTGAACATCCAGTCCCAAGTAGTGAGAAGTACCATGCATAAAATACCTTCTCAATTCTGAAGCACTTTTAATTATTCCTAATTCTTTCATTCTTTGAGATAAAACTGTAGTGGCTGCTATGTTCGGATCCCAGAACTTATTCCCTGCCTTACTTACATCAATACCTGCTTGCTGCGCTTCTAACACTATATTATATATGGTAGCTTGTTCGTAAGAGTATTTGCCGTTTGCTGGTAAAGTTCTCGTTACGTCTGCAGTATAACCGTGATACTCAGCTCCTATATCACAAACCAATAGATCATTTTTAGTCATCGGTTTTCTACTTGAGGTATAATGAAGAATACAAGAATTTTCACCACTTCCTAGAATAGAAGGAAATCCTGGATACTCTGCTCCAGCATCTTTAAAAATATACTCAACTAACGCTTCTGCTTGATATTCTTTCATTGCTGGATTAATCGCGCGCATTAATTCCTTTTGTGCTTTACAAGTAATTTCAATTGCATTGGTTAACAATACCATTTCTTCTGGAGTTTTAAACTCTCTTAACTCCGCACAGAACAATTCCAACGCTCCTTTATCAATCTTACCATCCACTTTTTCTAATTTCAAATCTAGCTTTCCTTTCAAACTAAATAGATCGCCACTGTTAAACGATTCGTCTCTGATGTCATCTGCTGATGGAGTGACATATATCTTATCGAACTGACCTAAATCAAAATCTATGGTTTGGAATTCTTTATTCTCTTTCGCTGCATCTAATTTTAAAATTAGCTCAGCCCCTTTCGTCCCATAACGTTTTCCATTCCATACTTCATTGTCTAAATCTCTCTCTTGCATAAAGACAATTTCCTTTACTTTTTCACCATCAACCTTCGTAGGGTCTTTAAATACCAATATCAAAGCATGAGGCTCATTCAAGCCAGTGAAATAGTAAAAATTAGGGTCCTGATGATATTCGAAGTCAACATCATTAGATCTATTTCTAACAGGATTGGCTAAGAAAATGGCCACTGAATTATCAGCCATTAACGATCGCAGTTTATCTCTTCTTCCTGCATGAAATTCAGCAGTCAACAAATCCTGATCATAGATTGTCATTAGTTCATTTTCAAGCTCAACGTTTTTATCTGGTTCTTGCAACCAAGCAGTTGATGCTGCTAAAACGAAAACAATTAATAAAAAGGCTTTATGCATTATCTATCTGTATTAAGATGAACGTGTCTTTAAAAGTAGCAATTATTATACCCGAAATATGTTTTAATCCATGATCGGTAAAACCAACTTCAAAATATTGGATAAAAAAAAAGCGCTACTTAAAAGTAACGCTCTTCAAATAATTTTAATTTTCCTTATTTCATGAAGCCTTTTGCTTTGGCCTCTTTGATAGTTGCGGAAATTCCGTTTTTATTAATCGTTCTTAAAGCAGCAGTAGATACTTTTAAAGTAACCCACTTGTCCTCTTCCGGAATGTAAAATCTTTTTGTAATCAAGTTCGGGTAGAACTTTCTTTTCGTTCTTCTCTTAGAGTGAGAAACGTTGTTTCCTGTGATTACTTTTCTTCCTGTTATCTGACAAACTCTTGACATGGTTCCAATTTTAATATTCTAGCTTAAGAAATAGTCTCCTTTCTTGAAGCGAGCGCAAATATAAGAGTTTTTACAATTGAGTAACACATTTGAACTTAAAAAAGAACAAAGAAATTAACATTCCATGGTTCATTAGCTTTTTTAGAAGGCAATTGGCACCAGTAAACTCCTAATCTACTAAAGCTTTACGCAACATTGACAGGGCACAAACAGTTGTTCTTTGAACATTTCGGTCTCGATGATTTCCAAATTGGAATCGCTTACTTACAACCCCTGCATTGCTAGCAATCGCTACCCAAACTGTACCTACTGGTTTATCTGCAGTACCTCCTCCAGGACCTGCAATACCAGAAGTAGCAATGGAATAGTCAGTATTTAATTTCGCTCTTATTCCTTTTGCCATTTGTTCGATGACCTGCTGACTTACTGCTCCATATTTAATTAAATCGTCTGGCTCAACTCCAAGCTCGGAAGTTTTTGAGTCATAAGAATACGCAATAACAGAACCAACGAAGTAAGAAGAACTACCTGGAATCGATGTTATCTGACTTGCTAAATATCCAGAAGTGCAACTTTCAGCTGTGGATACAGTCGCATTTTTTTTGAGTAAAAGTTTACCAACTACTTCTCCTAATGTGATTCCATCATATCCGTAAATATACTTTTCAATTAACGGTTGAAGCAATTTGATCTTATTATAAACTAAGTCTGAAGCTTCACTTTGTGTATCGGCAGATGCTGAAATTCTCAATTTAACTATACCTGGAGAAGGCAAATACGCCAACCCTAATCCATCTGCTCTAAGCTTCTCTTCCCAATCCTCAATTAGTTCTGCCAAAGAAGATTCTCCAATCCCTTCCGTCATCACCGTTTTATGAACCTTTGGTTTTACTTTGAAAAAATGGTTCACCATTGGTAAAACAGATTCCTCCATCATACCTTTCATTTCATATGGTACTCCGGGCATCGAAACAAATACTTTATCCCCTTTTTCAAACCACATTCCACTGGCAGTTCCCTGCCAATTTCTAATAATTTTAGAGGCCTTTGGAAGCATAGCCTGATCCTTATTTACTTGTAAGACTTCAATGCCTCTTGCATTAAAATAGCTCTCGATTTCATCCAAAACTTCCTGATTCAATTCTAACGTAGTGTTAAAGTATTCGCAAAATGTTTCTTTTGTTATATCGTCCTTGGTCGGGCCTAAACCCCCAGTGACCAAAATTAAATCTGAACGATCCTCTGCGTGTTTCAGAGCAGATAAAATATGTTCCTTTCTATCTGTGATAGAAGTAATCTGAAATACTTCAATTCCAAGCTTCGCTAATTCAGCACCAATCCATGCAGAATTTGTGTCAATTGTTTGTCCAATTAGAAGTTCGTCTCCTATCGTAATTATCTCTGCTTGCATGGGCTAAAAAATTTTGGCAAAATCTTTGTATGTTTACCTCGAAAGTAAAGACTACAAGATGAAAAAGAAAATTATAATAGGTCTATTTGGAATAGCCCTCGTGTTTGCCTCATGTGAGGTATTAGATGATTTAGGTGTAAACCTACCAACTCCAGGAGAAGGTGCCGGAACAGGAACCGGACTATCATCAAGTGAAATCGTTCAAGGATTAAAAAGTGCATTAGAAGTAGGCGCAGGTAATTCATCTTCTTCAGCTAGTAAAACTGATGGCTTCTTTAAGAATCCTCAGATTAAACTTCCATTTCCTCCTGATGCTATCAAAGTAAAAGAGAAAGTAGAGAAGGTTCCAGGATTTCCAGCTAAAATCGAAAGTTTTGTTCAAACGCTTAATAGAGCTGCTGAAGATGCTGCCTTATCCGCAAAACCAATTTTCGTGGATGCGGTTAAAGGAATGACAGTTTCAGATGGTATGGCCATCCTTAAAGGAGACGACAATGCTGCAACTACTTACTTAAAAGGTAAAACTTCAGCAAGCTTAAAAACTGCTTTCATGCCTAAAGTTGAAGCTTCTATTAGTAAAGTGAAATTGGCAAGTAAATGGGAACCGTTGGCTAAGAAATACAATGTGCTTATGGCATTATCTGGTGGACAAGCTGTAGACCCTGACCTTAAAAACTATGTTACAGACAGAGCAATCTCTGGTTTATTTAGCTTAATTGCTGATGAAGAAAAGAAAATTAGAAAAGATCCTCTAGCGAGAGTTAACGATATTTTGAAAAGAGTATTCGGAAGCCCAGAAGCGAACGGAGGATAATTTACTTTCATTTTATTATTGAATCCTGTCCTAATTTATTGGGGCAGGATTTTTATTTTTACCTACCTATGAACTCAAAAACCTTACTCCACGATTCTCAACTTGAATCTTCTGAATTAATCATTACACCTAGAGGAGCGATCTATCATTTAAACTTACGACCTGAAGAAATTGCAGACACAATTATAGTTGTCGGTGATCAGAATCGGGTAAAAAGAGTTTCCCAACACTTCGATAAAATTGAACATCAGTTAGAGAATCGGGAATTTGTTACGCATACAGGTATCCTAAATGGTAAGCGATTAACAGTAATGTCAACTGGAATAGGATGCGACAATATTGACATCGTTGTAAACGAATTAGACGCCTTGGTGAATATCGACTTAGAAACTAGGTTGATAAAACCTGAACAAAGAAAACTAAACATTATCCGTCTTGGAACTTCAGGCTCTTTACAGGAAGACATTGATGTTGACACTTTCGTAATTTCTTCACATGGACTTGGATTTGACGGCCTAATGAATTTTTACGATGTAGATTATTCTCAAGAAGAATTGGACATTAAGAATGCTTTTATAGATCAAATGAATTGGTCATCATCATTAAATCCTCCGTACGTAGTCGAAGCTAGTAACAGTCTAGTGAACTTACTAGAACCAGGCATGACCAAAGGCATAACGGCAACCGCACATGGTTTTTATGGCCCTCAAGGAAGAGCATTAAGGTTAAGCCCTAAACAAGTTGGTTTAAACGAATCTTTGATGAATTTCAATTTCAACGGACATCGGATCACAAATTTTGAAATGGAGACTTCCGCATTGTACGGTTTGTCTGGATCATTAGGGCATGATGCTTGTACTGTATGTGCTATCATAGCGAATCGCTTCAAAAAAGAATACAGCAAAGACTACAAAGTTACCGTAGACTTACTGATTTCAAATTTGCTTGAAAAATTGGTTGATTAGTAGTGGCTTAACAGACCCCTGTTAATAAAATCCCCCATAACCATGGGGTTTTCGGAAACTTTTGAGGCGATATTTGCGTTAATAAATTGAATGTCAAATCAAAACGAAATACAAGCTTTAATCGACTTAATCGATGATCCGGATGAAGTAATCTTCAATCAGGTTAAAGAAAAAATCGTTTCCATAGGTGGAGAAGTTATCCCATTTTTGGAAGAAGCTTGGGAAAATCAAGATTTCGGATTAGTTTATCAGTCGCGGATTGAGAACATTATCCATAAAATTCAATTTGATTCTATCTATCATGGCTTACATGACTGGGCTAAAGCTGGAGGTAACGATCTTCTAGAAGGTGCGTTAATTATAAATCGTTATCAGTATCCAGATCTAGACTCAGAATCTATCCGAGAGAAAATAGGTCAAATTAGACAAGACATCTGGATCGAGCTGAATGCGAACTTAACTGCATTCGAAGAAATTAGGGTATTCAACTATATCTTATTTGATGTTCACGGATTCAGTGGGAACAAGAAAAATTACCACGCCCCTCAAAATTCTTATTTGAGCACAGTTCTTGAGAGTAAGAAAGGGAATCCATTGTCATTAGCTATTTTATATTGCATCCTTGCCCAACAACTTGACATTCCTATTTATGGAGTGAACTTACCAAGTCATTTTGTTCTTGCCTACCAAGACAAAAACAATATTATGGATTTCGTAGAGCCAGATACAAAGAGTAATGGCGTTCTATTTTATGTAAATCCTTTTAGTAGAGGTACAATCTTTAATCGTACCGAAATCGAACAGTTTTTAGATCAACTTAAACTTGATCAAAATGCTGACTTTTTTGAACCCTGTAATAACATCGCAATTGTTAAACGAATTCTGTCAAATCTTATCTACAGCTACGAAAAACTAGGCTATGCTGATAAGGTAGAAGAATTGAAAGAGCTGCAAAATGCGCTCGACATTAACATATAGATATTGCGATAGTGAATCAGGAGAACCCAGGAGACATAGAATCAAACCCGTTAAACGACAGAAGGAAAACTTCAGTCCTTAATCGCGTAATCTATTTTTTCCCGTTCCAATTAATTTTAGTTCACATTAAGCACAACGCATTAATTTTATTAATCTGGCTCTTGTTGTTCGGGTTTGTATTAGGATGGTTTGGTGCAAAATACGGAATGAACTACCTGTTCCTCTACCCTGAATATTTAGGTTCAGTTGGATTTATGTCATTTTCAATTCTAGGGTTTGCCCTGGGAGGTTTTATATCCGCATTTAATGTCTACAGTTATATTAAAAACGGCCCGGATTTTCCTTTTATAGCAACTTTACTACGTCCTTTTCACAAGTACTCGATTAACAACTTCATGATTCCGGCAATTTTCATTTTTGTGCTTATCGTAAAGTCTGTTCAATTCCAATATGTAAACGAGTTAGTACCAGCTGGAGAAATCATATTGAATATTGCTGGCTTATTTTGTGGAATGCTTGTATTCCTTGGAATTAGCATCTTGTATTTTTTTAGAGTAAATAAAAGCGTCTATAAAATATCTGGTAAAAATGATGAGTATTTTGACTCACTCCTTAAAGATAGAATCAGTCCGGACCCTTCTCCTAGAGCAAAGAAATGGTACAAACGAATGCGTAAAAAACGCGTCAGCAACAGCGGATGGCGAGTAGAAACATATTTAACAGGAAAACTTCGATTAAAGCTTGCTAGAGATTCGAGACATTATGATCCGGAATTATTAAAAAGGGTCTTTTTCCAAAACCACTTGAATGCATCGATTTTTGAAATTACCATTTTCATTTCGTTTTTGATGCTTGGAATTTTTAGAGAAGTTTCCTACTTCATTATTCCTGCTGGAGCAAGTGTCATCTTATTCTTCACGATGTTTTTAATGTTGCTCAGCGCTTTTCGAAGTTGGTTCAGAGGATGGACAATCCCTATCCTGGTGGTTCTTTTTATCATATTCAACATGATTAGTGGCCAATTCAATGTACTGAGTTATCGAAACTATGTTTATGGGCTCGACTACTCCAAGCCACCTGCTGAATATTCTATGCTTCACCTTAAAATGGCTGCTTCAAATCCCGAGCACATGGAAGCCGATTTAACCAAAGGCGAGATGACTTTAGAAAATTGGAAAACCAGCACTGGCGAAGAAAAACCTTATCTCATCGTATTGAATTCTAGTGGAGGAGGACTTCGATCAGCATTATGGAATTTCTCCATGCTATGCCACTTAGACAGTGTTACCAAAGGTGAGTTTTATGACAACGTTCAGTTCGCTACCGGTGCATCTGGAGGGATGATTGGTTCTACGTATTATCGAGAACTCTATTTAAGACAGCTTAACAATGGTCCAGATAGTATTCCAATGAGCCAAAAAGCAGATAACATCTGTAAAGATTTGCTCAATCCAGTCGCCCTAAGTATTGCTACAAATGATTATTTCATTCGGCTTAAAAGCTGCACTGATGGCAAATACACCTATAAAAAAGACCGAGGATATACTTTTGAAAATCAACTCAATAAAAACACAGATTTCGTTTTAGACAAACGACTAGACGATTATGCAGTGCCTGTTCATACAGGTCAGATTCCTATGATGGTGCTCTCTCCTACTATCTCTAATGATAGCAGAAGACTATTAATTTCGTCTCAGCCTATATCATACATGTGTAGTCCTGTTAATTTAAGTTCTTACCAAGGTGCAATTGAAGACGTTGAATTTTCTAGACTCTTTGAAAACCATGATGCTAAAAACTTGAAGTTTACCAGTGCTATTAGAATGAACGCAACGTTCCCTTATATTCTTCCATCTGCATCGCTTCCAACTAAACCTGAAATTACTGTAATGGATGCAGGAGTTCGAGATAACATTGGTACTAAATCATCAGTAAAGTATATCAGTTCTTTTGAACACTGGATTAAAGAGAATACAAAAGGAGTAATCATCGTTCAGATTAGAGACAGTAAAAAGCACTTTGAATTAATTGGCTCTGCCAACGAAAATGTTGGTGAACGTTTATCATCTCCTTTAAAGACTTTCTATGGAAATTTCACCAAAGTCCACGATTATAACAATGATCAATTATTGGATCAATACATCTCTAACTCGAACTTCCCGATTCATGTGATAAGCTTTGAAATGGGTCAAGAAGGATCGGCTAAAGCGTCACTCAGCTTTCACTTAACACAGTTAGAGAAAAATCAGATTTACAACGAGATCCATACTACTTCAAATCAACATCAGCTTAACTTGTTGTTAAATTTGTTAGGTAAATAGGTACTTAAGTCTGCCTCTAATTCAAGGTAAATTTTTATTTTCATGCCTTGATGACCGATCCGGAAGAAGCAGAAGAATCAAAAAAGGTAGAAAACCAAAAGGTAGACTACGATCCTACTAAAATTGACAAGGAGCAAATAAAGCATGCGCCTAAGCAGTTTTGGGCTTTCATTAAGGACATTCTTAGTATAAAGGATGAGGTTAACGTTAAGAACACAATTTCTATCATTAAAGGAAACATCGTTTTCCGTGGTGCTAATGTTTGGATTCTAGTTTGTTCGATTATTATCGCATGTATCGGTTTGAATAGTAATTCTATCCCGGTAATTATTGGAGCCATGCTTATTTCACCATTAATGGGACCTATTAGAGGAATAGGGTTAGGAATTGGCACCAACGATTTTAAGACTTTAGTTAGTTCATTAATCAACTTCGCAGTAATGGTTGGGATTAGCTTTTTGGTGGCTTGGATTTACTTTTTAATCTCTCCTTTTAAAACGCCAACAGCGGAATTAGAATATAGAGTTCATCCGCAAGCACTGGATTGTTTTATTGGGTTCTTTGGAGGGCTTGCTGGTATAATCGCTGCGGCCACTGGGGATCGATCAACGGTAGTTCCAGGAGTAGCAATTGCAACGGCTTTAATGCCACCGATGTGTACTGCTGCGTACGGCTTAGCAATTGGTGATTTGTCCTTCTTTTTTGGCGCTATCTATCTATTTCTTTTGAACACCGTTTTCATTTGCTTAAGCACCGTAATAACGATTCGTTATTTAAAATTCCCTCTAATGGAGTTTGTTCACAAGCGCACAGAACGAAAAGTAAAACTGTATTCATTGATTATTGTATTGGCGATTATGGTTCCAAGTATTTGGGCTTTCGTGAAGCTGGTACAAGAAAACAGATTTGAAGATGAAGTAAGAAAATTTGTGAAAAGTGAAATTGAACTGGAAGAGTTTTTCGACAATGTAGAATTGGCCACATTTGATTACACTTATGATACAAGTAGTGTTTCCCTAAAAGTTTTGAGTGGTTACATCGAACCAAAACAACGTGAGAAATGGGAATCAAGAATGCGGAAGGCACCATACAAAAGACTTAATCGAACTGGCATTAAACTTATAAATAACCATAAGCCGAAAGAACTTACAAGTGATAATTTCATTAGTAAGGAAATGTACAACGCTCAGAAAAAGACAAGACAGGAACTTGAAGAAAGTAATAAACTGCTTCGTTCTGCCTTAGGAAATTATCAATCTGCAGAGATTAATTCTGAACAGTTGTCGAAGTTAATTAGCACATCTTATAGCCGTGTAGTGGACAGCATTGAGTGCGGGCCAATGTACATGAGTAATTTACAAGGTAACATCGATACCACGGCACGATATATTGTTTACTGGAATAATAATATGACCGACAGTCTAATCTCTACATACAAAACCGATTTAGAAAAGCACATTGAATTAAACATTGATCGGCCAAATTCAAAATTCTTACACATTAGTTCTTATGGGAAAGAATAAAAAGAAACGTGTAGATGTAGTTTATTCTACTAATCCTGATTATGATTTTGATCATGAAGATCAGAATGAGGAAGACACTTTACCTCCTTCAGAGCAGTATTTAACTGCAATCATTGATCGTAAAATGAGAAAAGGAAAGGCAGTTTCAATCATTCTTGATTTCGTTGGCTCTGAGGATGATATGAGAGACCTTGGAAAAACGCTTAAAGTCAAATGTGGCGTAGGTGGATCAGTAAAAGATGGTGAAATTATTTTGCAAGGCGAGGTAAGAGATAAGGCCGTAAAACTACTGGAAGAAATGGGCTATAATGTGAAAAAATCTGGTAATTAAAATTTTACGCGGACAGATTTTAAAATTCAAAAACGTCATTCATAAAAAAAGCCCCTCAACCTTATCGGATGAGGGGCTATTATTTTTATGAGAAGTTCTTACCTAATCGAGATCTTCTGAACTGCTGTAGACTGACCAGCCGTTACTCGCAAGAAGAATACTCCCCTATTTTCATTTCTCATTTTCACTTGGTGGGTAAACTCTCCTGTTAATTCACCTAATGATTCCGTGTAAACAACTTGTCCTAATACATTTAGCACCTCCACAGAAACAAATTCCGATTCAGCGATAGCACCAGTTACCGTAAAGTTACCTTGACTTGGATTTGGATAAACTTCCATCCCATTTTCAAAAGCGTTTTCAGTCAAGCCAACGTTCACTTGGAACGGTTGTACGATTGTATCAGATCCACATTGGTTATAAACTATCAAAGTGATATTATACATGCCGTTCGAACCATAAACATAAATTGGATCATTTAAAGAAGAGGTTCCTACTCCATCTCCAAAATCCCAAGCAACGCTATCGTAGTCGCTCGATGTATTCGTCATAATAGCAGTTAAGAAAGAAACTGAAGACGAAAATCCTGCAACCGCATCTGGATAGTTGGTAATAGAAATTGAGTCAGTTGCTGATCCACAAGCACCAATCACTTGTAAAGTATAACTACCTGCAGGTGCAGCAAGAGGCGAAATAGTATCTCCAGTTGACCATACATAACTCAATGATGGATCGTTTGGCCCAATGTTTAAAGTAGCAGACGAACAGATTACGGTCTCAGGACCTAAATCGAAATTTGCCATTCCAAAAAATTCATCAGCTCCAATATCCGGTACAGCAGCTCTCATGTTGCCATCGATGTCGCTGGTAACAAAACTTAATGTGATTCCCGCCATGTCTAAAGTATCACTACATGTATGAAGATCATCATCAGAAACAAACATCGGATCAGTCATCAAATCATTAGCTCCAAAACCAGTTGTTGCATTCCAAGTAGTTACATCTAAAATGTCTCCGCCAAAGTAAAATGGAACTCCATTTGGAGTATAAACATCATTGTGATCTTCATTTGATACACCTGACAATAAATAAAGACCATACCCAGGCCCATTATTAGCAAATACATTGTTATATACCTCATTAGATGTACCACCTGTTGCATAAAAAGCTCTAGAAGAAGCTCCTGCAGAAGTCATATTTATGCTATTATTTGCAATTGACTGATTTATACAGCTAGTCATGTACACACCATAAGAAGTACTGGTACTGAGCGTATCACCTACATGAATGAAATTATTGAATAATTCCCCTCTACCGGTAACCAACGCGTCACAATTAGACAAGTAAACCCCATAACCATAAGATTCACCTTGAATTTGGTTGTTATCAATACTCATTGCACCATCACCGTAAACAATGTAAATTCTATAAATAGAACCAGTGTAATTAGATCCTGGAGTAAGCACATTTGAAGAAATTTGTGCATAATCTTGATAGTATAAATGCAAACCTCTGTAATAAAAGTTATTGAAGCTATTATTATTTATCACCGTCCCAGCTTCTATATCTGCTGTCCCATTTCCATAGTAGTACATAGAATAACTTCCATAATCAAATGTGCTATTTGAAAATACGTTATTGGTATCATTTGAAGATCCAGAAGGAGAATAAACCAATGCCATGTTCGTGGATGTAGTTGAAACTAACGAGTCACCATATATCCAACATGAATCTACAGTATTGTCATTCGCATCACCACCTAATAAAAGAACGGTACCGAAAGTAGTACCACGATTATTTAGCGATAAGTTCTTAAAAATAACATTATCAGCTCCATCAAATTGAACAACGAAATTATCACCTGTTCCTGTTCCAGTGAACCACATTCCTGAATTTGAACTCATTCCTGAAGCTGACTGGAAAGTCACAGTGTTAACTAGCGATGAATTAGTGATTTCAGTTAATACAATTTGTTCATTGTAAAGACTATCATTTACATTAAATACAACCGGACCACAAATACCAAATACATTTAAAGCATTGACGGCATCATTAAAACTAGCATAATCAGGTGTTGCTCCACCAATTGTATAAAGTCCAGACAATCCATCCTGCACAGTCATTGTAGTTGTATCATTTCCTGCTCCAGAACCAAACTCAATTACACCATTTGGAAGTGAAGTCCATGTCTTTAGTACATCACCTTGAACAAAGGCATATGAACCAATCATAATCGTAGTATCTGCTCCTGAAAGTAAAGTTCCTGACCAACTAAGACCAGTTTGAGCAACTGCATTTACCGACCAATCAACATCAACAGTAAACATTGTATCCGTACCATAATTTTGAACCGTAAGCCATACATCATTACCTAAAGCACATGAAGGAACCGATGGGCTATCAATCATTGCCACACCTGCATCATCAGGTAATAAATCATAAACTCTAATATCATCAACAGCTATATCTCCAGTGAAACTAGATCCAGATACGTAACGAATTCGTACAATTACTGTATCATTTGACCATGGACCTAAATCTACGGTCGACATTTGCCATAAATCTTGATTGTCAGTCCAGGTAGGGATAACATCCATATTCCATGTTGCTCCAAAATCATTACTTACGTCAACACTTGCCATTCCCATAGTAGCGCCAAATGCATGCCACCAAAATTCAAATTGCATTTGATTCGCGCCAGCTAAATCCAATTGAGGAGATAGTAAATTTGCCTGTGCGCTAGGATACCCAGTTCCACTGCAAGATGTTTCAACGTACAGGTAATTTCCAGAAGAAGTTCCTGGGTTATGATCAACAGCAGGACCAGTAGAACTAGAGCTGGTGCCGCCTACGTCAATTAACCAGTCAATATTATCACCAGTATCATTGGTCCAAGCGGTAGCTCCTGTTAAAACACAGACAGCTCCACAACCTGTACCACAAGTAGAGAAACTTTCAAAATCCTCCGAGTAAGGATATGAGTTTATTACTTGCGCATTTACTCCAACCGAAGCAACAATTACAAGCATTAATAAGTAAATTTTTTTCATGAGTTTTATTTTTAATAATCTAGATAAGTGACTTGTTTAGTTTTTGTTAGGGGTACAAATATACAAAGTTGAAAGAACTAAAAAGTTAAAAGTATTATGGGAAAAAAAATCGACATGCTGTCTGTAGCGATTCATGCTTATTGTCTGCATTATTGCACACAAACATAAGAATCAGCCCTTTCTTTAACTCATGAAATTTCAGTTCGTAATTCCCTTTTTAGTTGTTCTAGCAGCATGCTCTAGTACGTCTAATACAAATAGTAATCTTGTGATAGTTGAAAATAAAATTGCAATTACATCACATTCAGACATTCCCGATCACGCAAGGTTTCCAGAATCATATAAGCATGGAAAATTCATAGATACCCTTGGTACAACCTTACTATATGGTGGTAAAAGTTTTCATCAGCATTTTGATTTAAAAGACTGCAGCTTAAAACAAGAACAATTTCATTTTGGCCGAGGGCGCGAGTCTTTTCCAGCATTGTTAAAACCAAACTTCATCACTATCAATGACGTTCCAGACTCTTTATACGATGATTCTACTCGATTTTTATTTCTGGAAAAAGGCGGTGTAAAAAAAGCGTATTCGGTGCCGGATTTAACAAGATGCGAAATAGTTAATGACGAAATCAATGGTGAGCCCATTATGGCCGCTTACTGTGTGTTAGCCGACTTAGGAGCTATTTACTCCAGGACTTACAAGTCCAAACCATTTACGTTTGCGCTGAGTGGCTATACCTACCATGATGATAAAGTTTGGAATGGATTAGACGGATTTGTTTTATGGGATCGAGAAACCGAAAGTTTATGGTGGCCGCTAACTGGAGACGCTGTATCTGGAACAATGAACGGAACCAAATTAGTGGAGTATGACCAGACCAGCTGGAAAGAGCTATTATGGAAGGATATTAAGCTAAATCATCAAGACGCAATGATCTTAGAATCTAATCAAGATTTTGATCGACCAACGGAATGGCCAAAATATTCTGTCGCTGACCTCGAATAGAAGCGTTCTTTTCCTAATTTCGCAGCTGATATGAGCTTTGATAAAGAAATTGCGAAGAGGAGAACGTTTGGGATTATTTCTCACCCAGATGCAGGTAAGACAACCTTAACCGAGAAATTACTTCTTTTTGGTGGAGCAATTCAATCTGCAGGTGCCGTAAAATCTAACAAGATTAAAAAGACAGCGACTTCAGATTTTATGGAGATTGAGAAGCAAAGAGGAATCTCTGTTGCTACCTCCGTAATGGCTTTCAATTACAATAATCTTCAAATCAATATTCTTGATACTCCTGGTCACAAGGACTTTGCTGAAGATACCTACAGAACACTTACAGCGGTTGATAGCGTTATATTAGTTATTGACTGTGCCAATGGAGTTGAGGCTCAAACTGAGCGATTAATGGAGGTTTGTAGAATGAGAAATACTCCTGTTATCGTATTCATCAATAAAATGGATCGTGAAGGTCGAGATGCCTTTGATCTTTTAGATGAGCTTGAGGAAAAACTTAAGATTCGAGTTCGCCCACTTTCTTGGCCTATTGGAATCGGTGAAACATTCAGAGGAGTTTACAACCTACATAATAAGAGCTTGAATCTTTTCGAAGGAAGCAAAACAGATATTGCCAAGGAGAATGTTGCCTTTGATGATCTTTCGTCCTCGGAACTGGATGAAATTCTTGGTGAAGAACATGCAAACGAATTAAGAGAAGAAGCTGAATTAGTGGATGGTGTTTATGATACGTTCGATGTTGAAGCCTACAAAAAAGGAGAAATTGCTCCGGTATTTTTCGGTTCAGCCCTAAACAACTTTGGTGTTAAAGAGCTATTAGATACATTTTGTGAGATTGCTCCTACTCCGGTTGGACGTGACGCTGACTCAGGAAGAATTGAGCCATCCGATCCTAAATTTTCCGGGTTTGTATTTAAAATACATGCTAATCTAGATCCGAAGCATAGAGATCGTATTGCGTTTTTAAGAATCGTAAGCGGAAAATTTGCTCGAAACACATTCTATCAGCATTCAAGAATTGACAAGAAATTAAAATTCTCCAATCCAACTAGTTTCATGGCTCAAGACAAGAGCGTGATTGATGAAGCTTATCCTGGAGATGTGATTGGATTATATGATACTGGAAATTTTAAAATCGGAGATACGCTGACAGAAGGTGGATCTTTCATTTTTAAAGGAATTCCTAGCTTTTCGCCTGAGATCTTCAAAGAACTTCAGAATGATGATCCGATGAAGTCTAAGCAACTGGAAAAAGGAATTCAGCAACTTACGGATGAGGGTGTAGCTCAATTGTTCATTAAACAACCTGGTAATCGTAAAATTGTTGGAACGGTTGGTGAACTGCAATTTGAAGTAATTCAATACCGTCTACAACATGAGTACGGTGCTAAATGTAGTTTCATTGCGAAACGATACCATAAAGCTTGTTGGATGACAACAACGGATGACGCACAATTAAATGATTTCTTAAAGCGGAAAGCAAACTACGTAGCCGAAGATAAAGATGGAAACCCTGTTTTTCTTGCTGAATCTCCTTGGTTACTAAGTTCGGCCGAAGAAGACTTCCCAAAAATCACATTCCATAAGACGTCTGAATTCAAATTAGAGCAGGAAGAAGCGTAATTTTTTATCCTTTATTTCTCTAATTTCTTTGGCTAGATTCTTGTAACTTTTAGACATAAAGGTGATTACACTATTATGAGAATATTTATACTATCTATAGCACTACTCTATTCTGCAAGTTTTTTCGGTCAGGTTAATTGGACGGAAGGTTGGGATGCAGCAGTTTTAAAAGAAGCAAAAGTATCGGGCTCTACAAAAATGTCTAAAACCGAAATGGATGTCATTTACTACTGTAACCTGGTCCGTCTCGATCCTAAAAAATTCTTGAATACTGTGGTTCCAAAATATGTAGCATCTAGGGAATTAAAAAGTAGTAGTTACTTAAGTTCGTTGAAACGAGAACTTAAAAAAACAAAGAAACTTCCGGCTTTCAAATTAAGTGACAACCTTTATGGAGTGGCTAATGTACATGCCGTTGCTTCCGGAAAGAAAGGCACCACGGGGCATCAAAATTATTCCAAACGATTCAAAAAAGTCATTGACGAATTTGGTACGAATGGTGAAAACTGTGACTATGGAAATGGCAAAGCCATCGATATTTTTTTCAGCTGGTTAATAGACGAAGGAATATCCAATTTAGGTCATCGAAAAAACATCTTAGACAAAGAGTACAACCATGCCGGTGTTTCTATAGCCGATCATAAAAAATTCGATGTGAATGCGGTTATGGCCTTTGGTAAAAAGTAACATCGTATCTTAACCATGTGCAGAAGCTCTGGTTCTTATTTCTCCCAATTTTTTTAATCTCTTGTGAAGGTGATTACAGCATTGACTATCACTGGACGGAAATAAGCATTGAAAATTATGCGAATTATATAGACGTTCCAGAACCGGTAACGGACACAATAGCATCTTCTGAAGCATACGCCATTCGAGTTTGGCTAACTCCAGTTGAAACTAAAAGAAAAGGAAGATACTTAGACAGAGAAACTCCCCCAAGAAACACAAACTCATGTTCTGATATGCTGGTGACAAGCTCTGCAACTTATAAGGCATCTCACTTAGCCGGTGATACGCTGAATGACTTTTTCAAAATCTACGCAGGTGATTATTCCAACTTACTTCCATTAAATCGGAGTTCATATATGTCCAATGAAGATGCATCCTACTTTTTCGATGAGCCTTACCCATATTTCGTTGATTTATTAATGATGACTCCTCCTGATTCTCTTGGTGCGCATAAGTTTACTGTTCAGATGGAATTACAAGACGGCACCGTATTTATCGATTCAACTACGAACATCTTTTTAAATTGAGAGGCATTATTATTTCCATATTGATGCTAATCTCCTGGCAATCTTTTTCTCAAAAAACGATTGGTTTCTATGGCACTTTTATGGAAGCTGGAATTCTTGGTAAAACAAGTTTTGATAGTGAACCATTAGCTCATAACTATAATCTTTCTGAGGAATTAATGGGCTTTGGAGGATATGTAGGAGGCACGATAGGAATTGATTTTGGAAAAATTAATATTGGATTTGAATTATGGGGCGGTTCATATCATTCTAATAAACCAGAATTTAGAGCGGCCTTAGCTGAATATTATGTGAGCCAAAACCATTCATTGAGTTTTAGCAACAGTTACTTCTCAAATGGTGCTATTCAAAGAAGTAAGGACGTTATTACTTGTTATTTTCCCATAACTTATGAATTAACAGTTGGCAAGTTTAACCTGTATCCGTCTATAGGTGCTTGCTTTAGGTCTCACAGCTACGCAGACCTTCACTTTGCGCTAAAGCCTTACAATTCAAACTACTTTACCGATTATTACATTGAGGCGAAAGCAAAACTTAAATTAGGAATGGCGGCTGGGTTTGATGTCATTTTTGAAAAGATTCCGATGATCATGCTCAAAAGCAGGTGCTCTTTTGGAAACGCTACAAACGACTTCACTTTTTCAAGTATTAATCATCTAGAGGAAAGTACGATTGATACTTTCAGTTACACTCAGTTTAACATGGTTTGGTCTGTTGGATTATCCGTAATGATGAGATCAGATCAAGCGGCAAATTATCGATAAAGTATCGTTATCGAACGTTACTTGATTTTTACCGGATCAGCAAAGAACGTTCCCTTATAGGTCTTCCAGTTTAATGGCAATGATAATAAAACGTGCTCTTCTGCTTCTACAATTCGCAATTGTTGATCTCTGAAGTTCTCAGGCCAAGCTCGTTGATCATGATGAAACGAATCCTCTAAAAACGCAGCTAAAGAAAGCGGTCTATCCCAAACCTTGGTAATTTCTTCTCGAATTTTCTCTTCTGAGCATTCATGCATCAACTCATGCATAAGCTTCGTTTTTACTTTCGATTCAGAAAAACTAGAATCGTTTTCATCTCCTGGACTAGGGTAATTTCTATTCTCCCAAGTTCCGGAAGATTGCAATTCGTGAATCTTAAGAAAAGGATCTTTGGGCGCACCATTCAACCAAACCATGAAATGCAAATGAGGCGGAACCCATGGGAAAAATGTAGTCATCTCTAATCCGCTTGAACCAGATATGGCGATCACCTCTCCCCTTTTTACCTTCTGTCCAATCTTGGTTTTAGCCAAAGCCAAATGCGTGTATTGGGTGACCAATCCAGAGCCGTGGTCAACGGCAAGGGTCAAGCCCCCGCGAAACCAACAATCTCTTATCATCACAACCTCACCCGGAGCAGATGCGACAATTTTAGTCCCAACTGGGCAAACAAAATCTGTCCCATCGTGACTATCATAAGACAATTTGGATCCTCTAAAATCTTCACAGTTTGATTTCGTAATCCTTTGTGTATACACCCTACCTCCAGAATCTCTATCGAACAAATTACAAATTGGCGCTAAATCACTTTGAGGCATTCTTCCGGCATAGGCAGGTAAAGAAATATCGGCTCTAAGATGTCCTAGGGAGCTCAGGTTCATTTGAAAACCCTTACCAGCTCTCTTTATCACGTGAGAATAATCTGACGCGACTTGCCTAATCGATCGAATTCCAAATCGATCCAACACCGTTACTTTATCCTCTAAGTCTGTTGCTTTCTTATACTTCATTACCAATCTTGTTCGAAGAAATAATTAACTAAACCATTCAATTGAGCGATCGTCATTGTGCTGTCTTCATCGAAAAAGGCGTTAACCGATTCGTTTAATTCTTCCAATGAAATTTCCCCGTCTACGTTTAAATCAAAGGCAACGTATTCAGCGGGAATATTAGACATGTTATTTTCTGTAGCTGCTGCTGTTTCCGACACTTCCTCTACAATCGTTTCTACAACTTCATCTTTCTCGTAAATTACTTCAGCGGTTAACGTTCCAGTTTCAGAATACTTTACCATTTTCCCATCTCGTTGGAAGGTATCCACTTTTGGGTCATAGACATATTTACCTTTTTCCTTAACCGTACCAGACGCGTACATTTCAGCTATTTCGTAAATCAAAGAATCCTCATTAATCAGTTCTATATATTTCAAAGGCGTTCCTTCTTCATCATTCCATTGCTCGATTTTTAAATATCCAACTTCAGAAATCTCCATGAGGTATTTTAATCTGCCACTATAGTGGTATTTTTCATGAAGCATTAAAATGCCATCGTCAAAAACCATTCGTTCTCGAATTTCTCCAAACATGTAGTAACACGTAAGCTCTTTAGGCTTGTTCTTTTTGACTCTAAGATCCCTTTCCACTTGAGAATTAGGGAAGTAATTTTTAAAGTGAACCAAGGCTCCATCGTCATAAATCCCTTTATGAAGCATTTTACCATTTCCGTAGTAATCGATATGCTCCTTGTCTAAAACATCATTGAAACGGTCTTTCCGTATATTAATTTTTCCAGCCAAGCCTTCACAATATTGATCGAAAATGACAATGCCGTTTTCTTCATCTTCAAGCTCTTCTAAATCGTATCTGAAAAGAAAGTCTGGTTCTAATACCGTTCTTACAGAATCTTGACCATAGGAAAATGTAGTCGATAAAAAAATCGAAATGATTAGAATAAATCTAATTTTGGATGTTTGGAACGTACAAAACATATTATCAAAATCACGTGGCTTGCCTTAGCAGTGGGCGGATTTATATTCTATTTGGTAAAACCGAGCGTTTTTACGCCAGAACACATTAAAGGTTTCCTTTCTGAATATGAAGGGTATGTTATTCTTATCTATTGCTTGGTCTCTTTATTGAAAGGATTTGTAATGCTTCCCAATACCCCATTCGTTATGGCGGGTGTGTTAATGTTTCCAGATCAACCGCTGATGGTCTTTACCATCTCCTTACTTGGAATTATGATTGGAGGTAGCTTCATTCATTTATTTGCAGATAAGTTAGACATGATGAAAAAGTCATTTGAAAAGTCCGGTGGTCGCGGTCAGCGGATGAAAGTCAAAATCAATAAACATGGATTTTGGATCGTTGTTTTTTGGGCATTTTTCCCTTTAACTCCCACCAACCTGATCTGCTACATTGCGGGGGCTACTAAAATGCCTTATAAGAAATTTGCATTGGGCCTTTTACTAGGACAAGTTCCATTGATTGCAATCTATGTTCTTAGTGGAAAAGAAATTATGGATTGGGTTTTCCCCGGATAATTAGTCTTTATTCAGCATTCTAGTTAACTTGGGTTTTCAATCATCCCAGTGCAGCACTTAGTAACAATATTCATTTTCACGATACTATCATCAGTTGCAATGTCGCAATCTGAAGATTCACTCGCTTCACTTATTTCGAACGCTAACAGCGACCATGAGAAGGCGATGATGTATCAGGAATTTGGCTGGGACCTATCTTCATCAAATAATGATCAGTCTATCGTTTATTATTTGAAAGCAGTTGAATTAGAATCATTGTTAACTGACCATGAAAAAGTCTCACTGTATAATGATTTAGCGAGGGCCTATGCTCAAAGCAGGCAATTTGATCTAGCTGAAAATAACTTCAGTAGAGCTTCAAAACTAGCGGATTCAATTGGCGACTACGCTTCATATATAAGGGCTAACAGCCGACATGTAAATTCGGTCCTTTTTGAAAAAATGAATTTTCGAAAAGCTTTGAATATTGCCCTTGCAACTATCGATAAAATCGAACCATTAAAGGTTGACACGCTTGACTACAGGGCCAATCGACTACTCTTGGATGTCTATTTTATGCTACCTGATGTTGAACGTGAATTTGCTAAACTAGCCGCTAAAAATCTATTTCTAGCCGAAAGCATTGGTAATAAAATTGATATTGATAATTCATTATTTAATCTGGCGCTTGGTTATTCTAGAAATACCGAATCTGAAAAAGCCATCCTCACTTATAAGAAGTTTATCTCTAGACAAACGGACCCACCGAATTATTGGGCCTTAGGTGCAGCAAACAACAATATGGCTGCTCAGTTTAATAGATTGGATAAAGTAGACAGCGCAGTTTACTTCTATAATTTAGGCCTCGATGCAGCGACTGCCGGAGGGAGAAGAGTAAGTATAGCCGCATCTCACTTGTACCTTGGAAAAATAATGGTAGAACAAAGTCAATTTGACAAGGGAATTGAACATTGTGAATTAGCGTTGAAGATTTTCCGTGAAGACAGTATTATGAGGAGACGAGATGTATGCGCGCTCTGTCTATTTGAAGCATATAAAGGAAAAGGGCTCGAATCAAAAGCCTTAGCTTATCTAGAGCTATCTATTCAACTCGAAGATCAGTACATGGACGATCAGAGTAAACATGATTTAGAAGTGATGCGTAAAGATCATGAGTTCATGCTGGAACATGTTGCCGACAGTCTTGCTTTTGAAAAAGAAAAGCAGATGAAAGACGTTATTATCTTGAACGAACAACTCGAACTCGAAAAAGTAGATAAGGAAAAATCTACGTTAGTTACAATTGTTTCTCTATCCACGATTTTAGGGATTTTGGCAATCGCACTAGGAATTATAGCGTTCAGAAGGTACAGAGTTGCTCAAAAACAAAATGTTGTGATTTTGAAACAACAGAAAAAAACCGAAGAGCAAAAAAGAGTTATTGATGAAGCATACGCCCAGCTGGAAGAAAAGAACGGAGAAATTATCGATTCGATAAATTATGCGCAAAGAATTCAATCCGCCCTTTTACCTGAGGATGAAGTAATCGCCCAGAAATTCCCATCTTCTTTCGTTTTTTACAAACCAAAAGATATCGTAGCGGGAGATTTCTATTGGACCAACGACAGCGGTAAATCAAATATGATCGCAGCTGCCGACTGCACAGGTCACGGAGTTCCAGGAGCAATGGTAAGCGTAATCTGTTATAATGCCTTAAACAGAGTTACGAGAGAGTTTGGTTTAACGGATCCAGCCGAGATTCTTGATAAGACGCGAGACATCGTGATAAAAGAGCTGAACAATGCCAGTTCTGATGTTAAAGATGGAATGGACATTTCGCTGCTAGCCTTTGCGGATGATCATGTTGATTTTGCTGGTGCACATAACCCGCTTTGGATTGTTAGAAAGAACGCATTAATTCAAGAAGGTGATCCAGTTTCAATTAAAGGAGATGAATGGTCGCTGTTAGAAATAAAAGGAGACAAGCAACCTATTGGTAAATTTCATCAGGCAAAACCGTTTACAACACATCGTATCGACTTATTAAAAGAAGATACTGTATATGCCTTCACTGATGGCTATGCTGATCAATTTGGTGGCGAAAAAGGAAAGAAGTTTAAATCAATCAATTTTAAACGACTGCTAATTAAAATGCAAGATCAGGATTTAGCGACTCAGAAAATCAGCCTAGAATCATTTATTAATGAGTGGATGGGTAGCTATGATCAACTTGATGACATGTGCGTTATCGCTATAAAAAAATAAAATGGGCCCCAACCTCGTTTGGTCAATGGCCCATTTTGCGAAAACTAACTCTTTACTAGTTAAATGCTAATGTTTTGTCTTTATCGTATTTGACGGTATAGGTATAATTGAACTTCTTTTGATCCCTTGAATCAAGTTTCATTCTCCATTCTAACTTACCTGTTTTCTCAGCATGCTCTGCCCCACCCTTTTCATCCAATGAAATTTTAATCTCCTCATTTTGAGTTACCGGAATGTGATCTTGCAATACTAGATTAACCGATCCTGCTTTGTTGTTTCTAACTTCTAATTCCCAAGTGACCGTCTTCAGCTTGTCAGAAGAAAGGGGCTTTGATTTTTCTTCATCCTTTAGCTTTTTGCGTTTCACCATGATTCCTCTGTCTCTTCCAAGAGCAAGGCTAATGGTATCATTCATTACAGCCGGGTCAATTCTGGTTTGCCCAACATAAGTCCCATCAAAAAAGATGTTCGCAACGGCTGGCAGTAAATTCAACTGTTCCCAATCAGTCATTTTAGCTACTAAAAATGCTTCTTGATCCATTTTTGGAACGAGATAGTGCGTGTATCCTGAAGGAATTTCACTCTGTTGAACAGCAATCAAGTGATTTACTCCGTTGGAAGGAATTGAGTATGGCAGGCCTACTTTGAACTCCACATTGGTTAAAGATTCATTCATTTCGAAAAAATTAGACACATGCTGTGCTTCACCAGCCGCACTTTCTTCTAACATTTCAAATTCTGCATCTCTTCTTATTCCAGCTTTCTTTCTAGAATCATCTGAAACCAATTTGTCCTTTCCGTAAAGACCGCCAGGGCCATTTTTACTTAGCTCTTGGTAATAGTTAATGTACCAATTTGGCAGTTCAGGCTTAACCGTACTTCTATTTGGATTTACAGATGAAAGCGTAAGTTTTACGTCTTCCCAATCTTCTCCAGTATTCTGTTTGATGTTTGCCTTATACGTTAACATAACCAGTGATGTAGTGTTAGAAGCTCTCAAATCATAAGAAGGAGACCAAGAAGCTCCACTCACCATGTAATTAATTTGCATACTTGCTGTAACCGCTATTTCCGATGAAACGGTAACGATTATTTGTTGAATTGGAGTTGGCGCTTTGACACCTAAACCTGCTTTTGCATTATATGATTTCAACTCAGCCAATCGCGCTTTCATTTTACGCTCTTCTTCGGTTAACTCGAATTCGCTTCGCTTCAATTTAATCATGGAAGCATTTATTTCTTGAACTTTTATTCTCAGGTAATCCATTGCCATTTTCAACAATTCAATAGAATCACTTTTGGTTTGCCCTTTGATTACTCCTGAAGTAAGTAGCATATCTAGTTCCATTTGAAACGCTTTCCGTTTCATTTGAAAATCTTCTAAATCATACTTCACATATTTTAGTGAATCTTCAATTTGAGCGATTTCGTTTAGAATTTTCTCTGGAACGGTAGTAACAACTGGAGCAGGTTCGGGATAGAATACTTTATGTGTCACATCTAGGATAATGTAGTTTCCTTTTCCCTTAACCTGAATGCTATTTTTATTGAGTTTAGGAGATATTCCTTCAAATACAATTTTGTTGGTTCCCTTTTTTAATTGGAATTTACTTTTTCGATGAACCTGTGCTCCACTAAGGAATACGGTTACTTCATCTACATTTGACTTTACTTTTAATTCGGTCTCCGCATTTACAAATGGAATAATTAAAAATGCGATTAAGGCGGTGAATATTATCTTTTTATAAATCATCTTTTTTACTTTTTTCAAAGCGATTAGAATGATCGCCTTAGGTAGTTTGTCTTTTAAGTTTTAGTGATCCTCTGTACATCAGCATTTTCAAAAACGTTCATTTCCTTGTGAAAAATAATTTGGAAAGAAACGCGTTAATTGCTCTCAATACCAATGGTTATCTTATTTTTGGACCTCAAATAAAAATTATGTTTCGACTCTACTTTGTATTCATCGCTCTTGTTTTAACCTCAATTTCTTACGGACAAGCAACAACTTTGCTTTCTGAAGACTTTCAAGGTGCATTTCCTAGTGGATGGACGACAATTAATAATGACGGATTAACTCCAGATACCAACGTAAATTTTATAACGGATGCTTGGGTAATTACACCAGATCTTGACGCTCCTACTTCAGGTGATTCGGTAATTACCAGTACTTCATGGTATACTCCGGCTGGAACTTCTGATGATTGGTTAATCACACCAGCAATAACGCTTGGAGCATTCGGAAATAAATTCTCTTTTAAAGCAAAATCGTTAGACGGGAGTTTCCCTGATGGGTTTGAAGTTTATGCTTCTTTATTCAACAGCATTGATAGTTTTATTGCTCATGACACATTACTGATTGTTGCAACTGAGTCTCCGTCATGGACCAACTATGAAATTTCACTTGACTCTTCAGGACTAACTGGGCAAACTATTTACATTGCCTTTAGAAACAACTCAACTGATCAATTTTTATTGAGTCTTGATGATATTTATGTGGGAAAAGAACATCCACTGAGTCTATCGGATATTCGTCCTGAAGCTATGGCAAAGGTCTTCCCAAATCCAGCGCAGAACTTATTACATACCCAAGTTAACGGAACATTTATCAACCTAGAAATTATTTCGATGGAAGGAAAAATGGTCCTCTCAAGTTCTGAGGCAATTGTAGATGTGTCTAGCTTAACTTCAGGAATGTATGTGGTGAAGATTAATTCTTCGCTTGGTACGTCTTACCAGCAACTGCAGAAATTATAAGAACTAGCAACGAGCGCTTTTTCTCTTTTTACCTACTCTCCCTTTATCTACCACTTTTTGAATGTAGTCTGGTGCAAATGGCACTTTACAGGCGGTACCGTTCATTTCAACTGATACTTTACCAACATTTCGAGCCACCTCCAAGCAACGTTCCGTTAATGGAGCAACATAGCCCCCAACAGCAATTACAAATGCATTCATCGTATGTCTAACCCGATTCGGCTCGTCATGAATACGAGACTCAATTCGATCCAAAAGCGATTTATATCCATCTAGATTTAATTTCTCATCTTCATTTACTGCCGTATACCAATACAAGGTAGCCCAACCTGCTGTCGCTATATCTTCATCTTCAGATTCTATCCATTCTAGTCCAATGTCATATCCGAAATCCGTTTCTGAAGCAACCCAAGGAACGGCAAACTCATTCAAATAAGACCAGTACGCTTGACCAACCCATTTATTCACAAGTTTCCTAGTCATCCGACTTTCGTCAGCCATTAACGCTGCCAAGTACATCGCATCTGAATTTCCGGAAGCATAAAGTTCCAACGATAAATCGTGATTCTTCTTGGTCTTTTTAAGTACTTTTTTAAGATCTGCTACCTTAACTCCGAACAATGGTTCTTTTGCCCCATGATTCATCAAGGTCTTCTTAGTTTGATCATTGCCGTATGCTTCTAATTCTTTTAAAATCTCCTGTGATGTCATGATCGATTGGTTAAATGAATTTCTAAGTTAATTAATTGTTTTAAAATTTACAATGACCTACTCTCGCTACATCTGGTTGGAAATTCACCTTTGTTAACTACTCTTCAAATAATTTAACAATCATCCTTTTTATATTGCTACTTTAGTTTTACCCAGACCAACAAATTATATGAAGAAGGTAGCATTTATTGTCAAGGGTATTTCCAAGAAATACGGTCGATTCGAATCATTCTATGGTGGTTTAGATCATGACAATTATACGTTCGAAATTAAAAAGACACTTCACGCTGGTCATGCCCAAGCGCTGGCCGTTGAAGCCGTAGATGAAGGTTTCGATTATGTTGTGGCTGTTGGTGGTGATGGAACATTAAACGAAGTTGTAAATGGCCTATTCAGAGCTAATAAAACCGACATTATTCTGGGTCACATCCCTTTAGGTACTGCTAATGATTTTGCGCGTTTACATCAACAAAAATTGGATGCAGTACATTTTACAAATCTTCTTAAAACAGACAGTCATCGTCCAATTGATGTTGGGAAAATTCAAGCTACAAACAGAGATGGAAATGAAGTGACGAGTTACTTCGTTAATGTATTAGATATTGGTTTGGGCGCCCACATTGTGAATCAGGTTGATTTGAATGACAAAGGACTTGGCGGCAAGAAAATGAAGTTCTTTCGTGCAATTACCGAGGGGATGTTTAATTACAAAAAACCGAAGGTTAAAATTGTTGCCGAGAATTTTGAATATGAAGGAGGTTTAATGATGTGTATGGTATGTAACGCAAGTGACTTTGCAAATAAGCTTACCATAAGCCCTGATGCGGTAATTGATGATGGCATTTTTAACGTCACTCTTGTAGGCGATGTAACAACCGCTGATTATATCGCGAACTTCTTTAAACTTAGACAGGGAAAGAAAATGAGCCATCCTAACATCGACTACTACGAGTCTAATTATCTGGAAATCGAATCTGAAGAACCATTCTCGTGCCCAATGGAAATTGATGGTGAATTTATCGGGTTTGCTCCTGCAAAAGGCAACATTATTGTTGAAGGGATCAGCATGTTACGACCGATCTAGAATTCAAATAAAAAACCCACACGACATAAGAGTTTTAAAAGCTCTTAAAACATGGAAGGGGACGCAATTCGCGTTCTGTAATCCGCCCAGAGTGTAAACACCCAGCGGCACGCCATCGGTCGAACAATATAACCCCCAATATAAAAAATGTTAGCTTCAAATACTGGCCATGTGGGTCGGCTTGCGCCTCGATCCCGAAATCGCCATAGGCGTTCGTATCGTATAATAAAATTAGAAAATCTTAACGATTTAAACAAGGAAGTAATCCTCTTATTCACTACATTCGGGTACCTATTTAATAACAACATTTACACTAAAAAAATGGCAGATAGACATCATATAACAGCAGATCAAGCAATTAGACATCTTTCAGAGGGAAATCTTAGATACATCGAGGATAAAATTGAAACACCAAATATTAAATCTACTCAACGTTATGAGTATACGAAAGGACAATCTCCTTTTGCAATTATTTTAAACTGTGCAGATTCTAGAGTAGTTCCCGAAGTAATTTTCGATCAAGGAATTGGAGATTTATTCGTTATTCGTGTTGCTGGGAACATTGCTAACCCATCGTCAATCGCAAGTATTGAATATGCAGTTGCTCACATCGGATGTAACTTAATCATTGTTCTGGGACATGAGTCTTGTGGTGCAGTTGGTGCGGCAATAGACAGCTATCCAGATGTTGACAATGGACCCAACTTAAATCACCTTGTTAGTTTCATTACTCCAGCAGTAGAACAGAACATGGGCGCTCCAATTGAGACAGTAGTTAGATGCAATGCAGAAAACAATGCCCAGACTATGTTAGACAATTCTGATATCATCAAACAATACGTTAACGCGGGAGATCTTAGAATCGTTCCAGGATACTATGGTTTTGAATCAGGAAAAGTAGACTTATTCTAAAAATTCTTGATTGATATTTGAATTCAATAATGTAATCCCCGAACCACTCAAAGGTTCGAGTCTCAATGAAGACAGTGTCTGGGGAAATACACTTTTACTTGATTCGAATAAAAACTACTTGCTTTCTTCACAAAGTGGAAAAGGTAAAACAACATTCATTTCATACTTATATGGCTCCAGATTAGACTATTCTGGGGCCATTTTAGTGAATGGACAAGACTGGAATAACATTAGTCAAAACGATAAATCGAATCTTCGAAAAGATCAAATTTCAATCCTGCCTCAGAGTATCAAACTATTCCCAAAACTTTCGGCTTTAGATAATCTGAGAATTAAGAACTCACTTACTAAGCATAAAACGGAAGAAGAGTTATTAAAATTGATCGATGATTTTGGACTAAGTGATCAGACGAATCAGTTGGCCGGCACCTTATCTCAAGGACAGCAACAGCGAATCGGATTAATCAGAAGTACCCTACAACCCTTTGATTTCCTGATCTTAGATGAACCATTTAGTCATATTGACCAACAAAATATCGAGCTAGCAATCCAACTCATTCACGGTGCCTGTAAAGAGAACAATGCTGGGTTTCTAATTTCTACACTCGGTCCTACTTATGGATTAGAAGTAGACCAAATCATAAAGCTATGATTGGGAAATTAGTCTTTACACACGACAAGAAAATTCAACTTTGGTTTTCAGTAATCGGAAGCATCATTGGTTTGGTGATAATGCTCCTGGCTATCCAAGTATATTTAGATCTTTCTAGGGTTTTAGAATCACCCTCAATAATGGGTAAGGACTTCTTAGTAGTTAATAAAGAAGTAACGCTATTTAGTGATGGAAACTTCTCTACAGCCGAAATTTCGGAGATTGAAAGTCAATCTTATATTTTAGGTGTTGCGCCTGTTGAATCAAATCGATTCGAGTCGTTTGTTAATGTTGATTTAGGCCCTGGCTCTTCATTTAGCACCCTCGCACCTCTTATATCTATCCCAGATGATTATGTGGATCTTGACACATCCAGTGATGAGCAATGGGATTGGCAAGAAGGAGATTCAATCATACCCGTAATCGTTCCAACAGCATATTTCAATTCTTACAACTTTGGTATTGCCGAAGCTTCGAAGTCGCCCAAAGTGACACGAGAGCTGATGTTAGCGCTAAGACCCCGAATTAAGGTTGGGAAAGACCAATGGCTTGGAGTTAGCGTCTACGCATTTTCAGATCGATTTTCCGTTGGAGTATTGGTACCAAAAACATTCCTTGATTATGCCAATGAAAAATATGGGAATGGTGAAGAGGCTAAACTAAATCGTGTGGTGGTCTCCACGTTAAATGCTAAAAACCCTAAGCTCTCAGCGTTTATTAATGATAAAGGATATCAAACTAATTTAGAAAAGTTGAAGGGAGGGAAAGTGATGGAAACGATGAACGTCATTCTTCCAATCACCCTTGCTATCTCTATGGTAATAGTCGTTTTAGCCTTGCTTACGTTTATTCAGAATGGTGAACTAATGCTAGTCAATTCAAAATATGAATTGAACCTTCTCGGACTGCTTGGGTACAGTACCTCGACTGTGAGTCGAGTGGTGATGAAAAAATTCAACAAGCTTTTTGCTTTGATTTTATTGGTATCCATTCCTATTGTATTTGGCCTCAAGTGGTTAATTGATCAACAGTTTGAAAAAGAATTAGAAATAGATTTAGGGTTTGGCATTGGCTGGATGGCGGCTGTGATTGGTTTAGTGATTTACGGAGTCTTCTATCTAGTTCAATCCACAATGATTAAAAAGTATGTTCGAAAAGTCATTTCGACCTCTTAAGTAAGAATTTTTATTTCTTAATTTTTTGTTAAATAACGATTCATGCTAGCTACCTCAGGCTGCTTTTTTATTTTTGGAGCGTTATTTGGAATATAGACGTTAGTCTACCCTAAAACCTTTGGTAGCGTTTGATTTGAGAACGGAACCTTAAAATTGGAATATGAAGAAGTTGATTTTAGTATTAGTAGTTGCATTAATTAGTTTGGGCGTGAATGCTCAAAAATTCTCTTACACTTTCAAAGTGAAAGGATTAGCAGCAAATCAAGATGTTTATTTAGCGAATTATTTCGGGGATCAGCTCTATTATTATGATACAGTTAAGTCCACAGCAGGAATGGCTAAATTCGAAAGAGACGAGATGAAAGGTGGGGTTTATGCAGTAGTATTACCCGGACCTAAAACGTTTGAAGTTATTTTGAATGGAATTGAAACGAAGGTAGATCTTGAAACTGACACGGCTGATTTTGTTCGTAACATGAAAGTAAACAAGTCAGAAGAGAACAAGGCATTTTATGGCTATTTCAAGTTTCTCAACCAAATGACCGAAAATGCTGCTCCGTTGAGAGGCAAGAAAGATCAAGAATCAAAAGATAAACTGAACAACATTGATAAAGAGGTAAAGGCTCACCAAAAAGAACTAGCTGCTAAGCATAAAGCACAACTATTCGGTGCAATTATAGATATGAGTATTGAAGTTACCATTCCGAAGGAACTTGTTGGTGATACTTCGAAGCAATTAGAGCGTTACCATTTTTATAAAAATAACTTCTTCTCTAACTATCATTTAAATGATGAACGAATAGTAAGAACGCCAATTTTCGCCAAGAAAATGAAGTACTTCTTCGAAAAAGTAGTTGTTCAACATCCAGACTCTATTCTAGTTCAGGCTTATAAATTAATTGATAAGCTACCTGAAAATACGGACTTATATAAGTACGTTGTTCATACGCTAACCTATAAATACGAGACCAGTAAAATAATGGGCATGGATGCAGTATTCGTTGGGATCGCTCTTAAATATTACTGTAGAGACGAAAAAGGCATAACAAAGGCATTTTGGCTAGAAGATCAGAAAGTAGCGGCCATTTTAAAAGCGGAAAAAGCGTTAGCAAGAGTTCGGAAAGATATGGAGGCTGCAGAAAAGAAAGGAAATGCTGAAGAGATTGAAAAGGTTAAAAAGGATCTAGAAAAGAGAGAAAAGGCGGTTAAATCTGCGAATAAAAATGACAAGATTAAGGAGATTTGCGAACGAGCAACAACCTTAGATAAACTGACCTTATTTAAAAAAGGTGGTGCACCAGACCTTATCCTACAAGATAGTACGGAAAAGACGTGGGTAAATATCCGAGACATCAAAACAGATTATAAAGTATTAGTGTTTTGGGACCCAGGATGTGGACATTGTAAAAAAGAAATTCCAAAACTGAAAAAACTTTACGATGAGCTAAAGACAAAGAAAGTTAGTCTTGAGATAATAGGTATTAACACAGAACTGGAAAATAAAGACTGGAGAAAATACATTCGAGAAAATGATTTGGATTGGGTTAATCTTTCTGATAATCCAGAGATTAATTCTAATGCTAGAAAGTACATCATTGAACAAAAGAAGACTACGCTCGAAAGCTTAAACTATAGAGACATCTATGATATCTTCTCTACTCCTCAGATCTTTCTTTTAAATAAAGACAACGAAATCATTGCGAAGAAAATCGGAGTTTCCAATCTAGTGGAGATCTTAGAGCGTAAGTTAGAAATTGGAATTGATTATGTGCCACCATTGCCAGACCCGGAAGATGGTGATGATCATTCACACTAATCGCAGATTAGATTAATCTTCCGCGTATCCTCGTAAAGCTGGTTGAGGAAATGACCATTCAGGCGTGTAAAATGTGCTTGCACCAACTTCCTCAACGCTATACCAAGGGGATAAATCTTCATTACTAAAGTTCTTTAATACATGAGACTCTTGGGCCGGCATATAACTTTGTGCCAGTAGAAATACACGATCTCCTGTTTCAGGATTTGTAGCTACGTCTACCACAGCAATTGCATGGCCCGGTGATCCGCCTTGGATTACTACATCGCCAATTTCGATGTCTTTCCACTCCTTTACTTTCAACTCCCTTGCTAGAGAAATGGTTCCTGCATAATTATAGATTTGAAATAAGTACTTCCGAAAACTCTTGTAGGAATCATTACAGTTGGAACATGTTTTCCAAATAACAGAATGATTCACTGGAACCGGCTTCTTCCCTCCTACCCAATTCTTATAATTAACCGGATCCCCGCACATATAATTGAAATGAATCTGATCGTATTCTTGTCGTTGATAATGATATTCTGCTTTTAAACGCATTACAGCATCAGCGCATTGTTGTAGATCAACCTCATCAACATCCATGTCTACAACTCCAACATGGATGTCTTGACTCCACTTGTCTTCCTTGTTATATAACTTAATATTGGGTATTCCGGGTTTCAACGGTAGATGTCTGCACCAATTTTTAAATGAGCCTGAATCAACTTTAGTTCGATAGTATCCAGCAGGGACAGCTACTCTATTCACTAGCGTATTTTCGATTTGATAATCAGGTAACCAGCTATAATTCATTCGAGTAGAATCCAACTTAGTCTCCTCTATCACAGTTGTATCGTAAGCAGACGCAACGTTGGCTATAATGCTGTCTAAAGCAGTTGAATCTGTTAAAGGAACCCCATTTGGCGTTGGAGTTTGTGAACATGCTTGCAGCGCAAGTGTTATAACTAGCAAGTAGAAAAATGATTTCATCATGTATCTAGAATGCTTCTTTTTAGAAAAAGGAACAAGTTTTATTTAGAAGCTTCGATCTTTAAAATTATTTTTACGCTCGCTTTGCAAGTGAAGAATGCATCGCCCTACTAATGAATAAATTAATTACACCGATACTACTCATTGTAATGCTTGGATACTTAGCAAGTTGTGGAACACCAAAAGGACTCGGAATCTCGGATCAAGGGGATTTAAAAGAAGTTCCAAAATCGCCTAATTGCATTTCCAGTCAAGCGGATTCTTCAGATAAAGTTCATTACATGGCTCCTTGGTCTTTTACAAACAAGGACGAAGCAAAAGCGAAAATTGAAAAAATAATTACGGATTTCGGATCTACGAAGGTCGTGTTAAATACAGACAACTATATCCACGCTGTGTTTACAACCGGTTGGATGAAGTATAGAGATGACGTAGAATTTTACTTTGACAGTTCTGCAAATCTGATTCATTTCAGGTCAGCTTCTAGAATTGGGTATGGAGATCAAGGTGTGAATTACAAACGGATGAAAAAATTAAAGGGCATGTATTTAGCTGATTAGCTACCTTGCACCTACTAAGAATAAGATATGAGCGAAATCAATTGGCAAAATGCCTTACCTGCAGTTAGAAACGGAAAAGAATTTGAGGACATTACCTATAAGAAATGTAATGGGGTTGCAAGAATTGCTTTTAACAGACCTAATGTTAGAAATGCGTTCCGACCAAATACTACAAGTGAATTAATTCAAGCTTTTTGGGATGCTCAAGAAGATACTTCAGTTGGTGTGGTATTACTTTCAGGAGAAGGTCCATCTACAAAAGATGGTATTTACTCGTTCTGCAGTGGTGGAGATCAAAGTGCCAGAGGAGATCAGGGATATGTTGGTCAAGACGGTCAACATCGATTGAACATTCTTGAAGTACAACGTCAGATTAGATTCATGCCTAAAGTAGTAATCGCTGTAGTACCAGGATGGGCTGTAGGAGGTGGACATAGTTTACACGTGGTTTGTGATATGACATTAGCCAGTGAGGAACACGCTATTTTCAAACAAACCGATGCAGACGTTACTAGTTTTGATGGTGGATATGGTTCAGCTTATTTGGCCAAAATGGTTGGTCAAAAGAAAGCAAGAGAGATTTTCTTTTTAGGAAGAAATTACTCGGCTCAAGAGGCATTTGAAATGGGAATGGTTAACGCTGTAGTGCCTCATGCAGAATTAGAAGACACAGCTTATCAGTGGGCTCAAGAGGTGCTAGGTAAATCCCCTACTTCAATTAAAATGTTAAAGTTCTCAATGAACCTAACGGATGATGGAATGGTAGGACAACAAGTCTTTGCTGGAGAGGCCACACGACTCGCATACATGACTCAAGAAGCCAAAGAAGGTAGAAACGCATTCTTGGAAAAAAGAAAGCCTGATTTCTCCGAGATTAAGTGGTTGCCTTAATGCTAAGTCCCTATACTATTACTTAATTACGATTCTTCCTTTAAAAAAGAACCCATCCGTTTTAACCGTATACAAGTATAATCCGGTTGCTAAATGAAGTGGCTTTAAATCCACTGGCTGCGACAAGTCTTGTTTCTGATCATATTTCAACTTCCCTTCTGAACTGAACAAACTAAACCTCATGTTACCTACATCTGAAGTGCTAATCTGAATTTCTTGATTCGCACTGATTGGATTTGGATAAACTTGGAAAAACGGTTGTTCATTTTCTTCGATGCTAATTGGACTACCTCCAAGGTTGATATTGTCTACATAAAGCGCCTGTCCGTAGCCACCATAATTTCTAAACGCAACCCTCAAATTATCTACACCTACGTATCCAGATAAGTCTATTGAGTCTTTTCTCCATTCGTTAGAAGCTGGAATAAACTGACCAGCGGAGTAATCAGGCGCAGTTGGTAAATCTGCATCAGATTTAAAGTATACAGAGGTCCAGGAAATGCCACAATCATCAGAAACCAAAACTTCCAATGAGTCTTTATTAGCACCACTATATCTGGCGTAAGCTACATCAAAACTAAGCCAACCATTAGGTGCTGAGCTAAAATCCAATGGGGCAATAATATCACAATAATCCCCCCATCCATAAACGTTGAAATTGTCAACCATCATTGAGGTTGGACTTAATCCAAAACCACCGGCATTTGTAGTTTGTTCCCAATTCAAGTTACCCGTTGATGCACCAGTCCATTCTAAAGGTGGAAATACCGTTTCAAAATCTTCAGCTATATCCACACCTGCTGGACTATTAATGTTGATGTATAATGAATCTGAACTACTATTTCCGCCTACATCCATAACCGTAAGTGTCACCAAATGCGTCCCTGTTCCATTGAATTGTACAGCAGGATTTCTCAAATTTGACGTAGTAATATTGGCATTTTGAAAGGTCCATGACCAAGTTGCTCCACTATGGTTTAACATCGAATGATCATCAAAGTAAAAAGTATCTACAGCACACAATGCATCCAGCGCATTGACCATGATTTCAGCAATTGGCTCAGCAGGTATTTCAAACAATGGACTCTCCCAAATTCCTTTCCCATAGCTGGCCATTCTAATTTTACCATCTCTATAAAAAGGTTTGATTATATCAGTTGATATTTTAACCGGTAATCCAGCATCGTCCAACGTCCAATTACTCATTGAATTATTTCTATAATAAACGGAAACGTTCGTTCCAACGTAGACTCCTCCATCTGTTCCACCTACGTGAAATATAGAATGGATGGATTGGCCATCCAGCTCTGAACTCGTAATGTTCGTCCAGGTTACTCCTCCGTTAAATGATTCGTATACTTTATTCCCATTCGAACCATAGGCCATGGCTGCCCAAATATGATCGTCATCCTTTGGATCCAATGTTATCAATGTGTGAGAACCAGCAATCGGACTTGCAACGGTTACAACGGTAGCCCAATCGTTAAAGGTTTTCAAAATTGCCGAAGCGCCACCATTCCTGATTACTGCATACTGCTTAGCCGGGTCTTTTCTCGAAATCTCAATATAGGTTATCGTTGCTCCAGCAACCCCGGTGTAAAGTGTAGAGTAAAGTCCCCCACCATCGGTACTTTTCATTATTTGATTGTCTTTCCCCAAGTAAATGATGTTGTAGCAGTTTGGATGAAACTCCATCTCAGAGGATTCAGCGGCCCAGTAACTTTCATTGGGAGCAATGCCCATCGAAGCATTGATTATCGGATCACCAATATTTTCTGGAAGAATCTTACTGCCTACATCAGATGTATAAACTTGTCGTTCTGTTCCAGGATTAACGTATCCTGTTGGCGCTTCTCCGCCTCCTATATTTAAAAATTGACCTGGAGCATAGTCTTGATAATACGCAGCATTACCGTTGTGGTAAAGGCCTCCTACTAAAATATCGTAATTCCATCCCATTCCAAATCCCCAATAATCAGACCCATGAATTCCAGTCATGTGAACTGTTGGTTGTGAATTAAAGAAATCTGTTGATTTATAAATCCCTCCATCTGTGGATGCCCAATACTCATTTCCAAATGCTCGAAAATCCTGCATATCAACGTGCATATTGAAGTTGTTACATTGATATCCATTCACACATTGAAAGGTAACTCCAGCATCTACCGAAGTCCACATGTTCAACCCACCAATTAGAATTTGGTCGGCATCAGAATTTGAAGCCATTATTGCACAATTATAGAATCCTTGATTATAGTCCCAAGTGTCCGAGCCAACTGCTAAATTTGGAATTGGTGTAGAATATGGTCCACCAACTTGACCAATCGGGTTCGTCCAAGAATAACCTCCATCATCACTTCGAAACAAACCAATATATCCACTGTCTCCAGTTTTAGATAATCCAATCAAGTAAGCATAAACTCTTGTTGTATCCGCTTCAGAAACTGCAATTCTAGCTCCGTAACAATCCCTTGCTGGATCTGACGAAGAATACCACCCTGTTGTTGGCTGAGCCCAGGTAAATCCACCATCCGTGGAAACAAAAAAGTCAGCTACATCATCAGATAAATTATCCATAACTAGGTACAACTTATCTGGATTTAACGGGTTCGCTTTAATATCAAATGCTCTATCATTGAATATGGTGGTCCAGGAAGAACCTCCATCGGCACTTCTAAATACTCCTCCTGCACCGGCAACTAAAATAGTGTCTGGATTGGTTTGATGAATATGAATCTCATTTGCGTTTAATGCTGGCGTATTAAATGATAAAGTCCAGTTCAAGCCGCCATCAACTGTTTGGTAAAGATCATCTCCCCCACCAGCAAACGCGATATCTGGATTAAATGGATCTACTGCAACCGATGAAGTGCCCCAATTAGATGCGATTCCGAAGGAAACATTGGACCACGTTGTGCCACTATCCACTGATTTATAAACTTCTCCGGGCTCACTTCCACAATACATAACAGAAGGAACTGCATTACATCTATCCAACGAAAACACATTCGTCTGATTTCCTTTAAAGCTACCGTCTGCTGCATACACCTGCATTGGACCTACTACCGACCAAGTTCCCGTTTTAGCTTCCGAATAATTTGAGGCTCTTTCGGTTAGTAGATTCTTCAATTCTCGATTCATCCACAAAACCAGATGTTCCAACGAAATCTGCAATACTTCTTCTCCATCTTTTGTAATACTGTGTGTTGAAGTTCTTTTCAAATTGATGATCAGAATAGTATGCTTTGTATTTAGCATCCACCTCAAAAACATTGGGATTTTCCCCATACATGAGCTTTGCCCAATCTGGTGAATTGTCAATTTCAACTTGCCCCGGCTGATGGACTTTTTGTCCGTAAGATGTTGCGCAAATACAGATAAATAAAATACTGAACTGGAAGAATCTTTTCATAGCTATTATCAGAGTATGCTCAAAAGAACGATTTCAAAGTCATAAGTAGAAATAAATAGCCATGAATAATTGCACTCTTAAATGAACTTTTCTTTGCTTTAAGTTAACTATAGAATGAAGCGAAAACAATTTCATGAAATTCTTAATTACCCTTCTGGTTATCCTTACTGCTGGTTCTAGTTTTTGTCAAACGAACCAAAATGAACTAAAGTTTAAAGTTTATCAAAATGGAAAAATCATTGAGGATCAATATAGATTAGAAGTACTCCCCGTAATTGATGCCAGGCAAAATCACTGGATAAAGCAAAATGACGGATATGCGTATGAACAATGGAAATTCAGACATTTCAGGAGAGATAAAGACTGGTACATTTTTGATTTTGAGAATTCAGGAAGATTCAACAGAACGCCAACGGGTTTAATGATTTCGCTTATCTACGAAGGAGATACAATGTACGTGGTTAAGCCATTAGGATTAGATTCTATCTCTTTCAGAACGGGGACTTTTCACTACGACAGAAACAAGAAAATAATGGACACGATAAGTCCGATGAACTATTACTACTCTCCACAACCATATAGAGTTAAGCTCTTTCCCTCCAAAACTTATTATTCTGCAAAAAAAACGAACGTTGCAAAGCTTACTAGCGCTTCACTCACTTACCGAGGAACAAAATCCGATCGATTGGCAAATACAGATATTAAGTTTTGGCATTTTGAACGGAACAACACTGTTGCTTTGCACACTGATAAAAGCAAACGGATAATTACAAAAATTCCGTCCAACGGTAATACGCAGCAATTGGCTTTGACCACCGATGCACCTGATAAGTTTCACATTGCAGATTTAAACTTTAGCGCACCTTTGGACACCACACAATCAATAGACTGGGCACAAGAACCGTTGTTGTCGTTGTACCTTCATAGCAATATCATTTTCACCAAAAATTGGGCAATTTGGCATTTAACTGATCTAGATGAGGATGGATTAAAACTGAAACATGGGGCTGATAAATTCTATATCTCTGTAGATAATGGTTTGAATTGGGAAAAATTGCCCATTAAAATGGAATCATTTATTTCAATGAATGAAAATAACGGTGTAGTGTTAATTGAAGATGGAATATCATTTTACTGTCTCCACCAAAATGGGCTTCTTGTTAAATCCGACTATTTAAAGAAAGGAAAGCAAGACCCGAAAATTCTTTCAAGCAGATTTTGCTTTGTTAATGAATCGCTTGGCTACCTTATAACTAGAACAAATTATGCAACTGCCTTGCTAAAGACCAATGATGGCGGAAAATCATGGACAAGCATCTTATCTGGAAATGGTATTTACAAAATGTCGGCTTCTAAAGAACTACTCATTGTTGAACTTGGGACCAACGAATTTTACGTTTCTAAGAACCAAGGTGATGATTGGTCAAACCTAGATTTAAACGAAATGGCATTGGAACGTGAACCGCTTGAGAAAATTGATCCGCTAGGAGGACAAATTACTTATGCTGGTAAAACAATTGTGGGAATTCAACTTCCTAACAACAATTACGAAATGCAAAAAACGTACGACAGCTTGACAATTGACAAGCGAAGATCCAATTCTCTAATTAGTATGGATAAATCGAGAATTTTAACTTATCCCTACAAATATTATTCTGGTGTTAAGAAAGGCCGATACTATGGAAATACCAAAGACACTATCTACAAACCTAAATTAACTTTTACCGATTCTACCTTTGATTACAAACCATTTATCATGAAAAAAATGAAAGGGAAATATGCTCAAAACCGATATAAGAACGAAGTTAATTCGGGAACATATGAGATCAATGATTCAATCATCACGTTTCACGGAATTAATAAATCGAGCTGGTTTAACGGAAATTTCAATTACGGTTTTGACGGGAAAAGCATTAAAATATGTCACCTTATAAATTCAGGGTCCCATACACTTACAAGGTTGGATGGAGAAACTAACCTTCCAGATTTCAAGAAGTTGGATCTTAAGTTATTTCATCATCAGCAACGGTTTTCTTTTACTCCTGAAATATTCCGAATATATCTTACCGTCACCAATGGAGAACAGCTAATCAAAGATGCGAAGCTGACGTATGGAAATAACAAAGTTCGGTTTGATGAAATAAAAGAGCAATGGTATTTAGATACTAGGTTAGTTGCAACGTATCGACCTGATTATCAGTTTAAAGAAACTTCTGTAACCGGTGTGAATCTCGTTATAGAGCATCCCAATTATGCAAAAAAGACGATTAAATTCAATTCAAAAGGGTCTCATTTATACCAATTATCCTCTGAATAAGTCGACTAGAACGGCTTGATGGTCTAAAAATTTCAATAATTTTAGCTAAATATTTCAAGTTCATTAGAAATAGGACTACTTTAGCGGCTTATTATATATTACAATGAAAAAAGGACAAGTAAAATTTTTCAATGACACCAAAGGATTTGGTTTCATTATCGAAGAAGGCTCAAATGAAGAGCATTTTGTACACGTATCAGGTTTGATTGATGAAATCAAAGAAGGTGACGATGTAGAGTTTGAGTTGAAAGAAGGAAAAAAAGGAATGAATGCCGTAGACGTAAAAGTCGTTTAAGAATTTATAAAATTTTTTTGCAAAACCTGTGTTGGCTCAGCTGACACAGGTTTTTTTACGTCCAATAATTTGATCTCTTATCAGTTCTCAGTGATTTGAAGAATTGGATTTGTACATTGCAGTTATTAGAATTCGATTGAATCAACTTCTGAAAAATATCATCCTTGCCGCCATATTCTATTTTATTAGTATTGGTCAAACCGCAACTGGACAAACATCCATTGATTCTTTATTGGACCTTGCTTATCAAATTTATTCCGAAAACCCAACCAAGTCGTTTGAATATGCCCAATTAGCAAAAACAAAGGCTCTAGAGCAAGGTGATCATTCTTATGATGCAGAAATTGGTTATTGCGTGGCTCGTTACTATGTGCTTACCACTAAGTACGATCTAGCAAGTGCACAGCTTACAGAAACGATAGCCCTTTGTGAGGAAAACAATGACCTATTTAACCTTGCTTCTATTTATAGCTTAAAGGCAATTATGCTTGGCAAAATTGGAGATTTTAATGGGGCTCATTCTTTACAGTTAAAATCTATATCTCTTGAAAAGGAAAGTGGGGATTTGTACGCATATCATATGGCCATTGCAAACTTCTCTCTGGACTATATGGAGCTTGGAGATCTGGATAGTATGAAAATCTGGCTTGAGGTATTAGACTCTATCGCTCCATTAATTAATGGTGATGAGGCTTACTATCGTGCTCAAAATTGGGGCATCTATCATAAAGAAAAAGGAAACATTCGAAAGGCGAACGAACAACTGAATATTGCGCTTGAGCTTGCCGAAAAGCAGCAGCTTACGGATAGTAAAGCGACCGTTTATGCGTTGCTAGCTGGCAACTATAGAGCGATTGGCAATTATTCCTCAGCCGAGGCAAGCGCCATGGCTGGATATCAGCTAGCTCAAGAAAATCACTTAATCTTCGAAGCAAGTGAAAACCTTATTGAACTAATTGAAGTTTTAAAAGAACAAAACAAATTCAAGGAAGCACTAACCTGGCAAACTGCCCTAATTAAGATTGAAAAGGAGATTTACGATTTGGAAAAAATTCAAAAAGTAAAGCGTATTGAAGGTCAATTAAAATTAGCGGAAAAAGAGAAGATTATTGCTCAAGGCGAAGCAGATTTGAAAGCATCTGAACTTATTGGTCAACAAGCAAAGACTAGAAATACGTGGATGTACGGAATTGTAATTATCGTATGTCTCCTACTCTTCTTTATCATTTTCATTTTTGTTAAAACGAAAAAATTAAACTCAACCATTAGACATCAGAAAAAAGAAGTTGAGATTAAAAGTGAAAATTTAGAAGAAGCTTTAACCAACATTCATGATAGCCTGGAATACAGTAAACTGATTCAAAAAGCAATGCTACCAAGTCCAGAAGTGTTACAAAGAAGTTTCAAAGATCATTTTGTTCTTTACGAGCCGAAGGATATTGTAAGTGGTGATTTTTATTGGTTGCATCAGACCGAGACCGTTACCATTATTGCGGTTGGAGATTGCACCGGCCATGGAGTCCCTGGGGCAATGGTAAGTATGGTTTGCCATGAAGCGCTTAACAAAACGGTAAAGGAACTAGGCATTTATAAACCAGGTGAAATTCTTGATGAAGTTCGAAAGATGGTTATTAAAACTTTTGAAAAAAGTAAAGACAATTTACATGATGGAATGGACATTTGTTTATGTGCAATTAATAACAATTCCCTTTCCTACGCAGGAGCACATAATCCACTCTGGATCCTAAGAGGCAATGATATAATTGTAACTAAAGGAGACAAACAACCCATAGGAAATTTCGATCTGCAACAACCCTTTACAACTCATGATTTGGAGTTAGAAGATCGGGACAAAATCTACCTATTTTCAGATGGGTACGCAGATCAATTTGGCGGAGAAAAAGGCAAGAAAATGAAATCTGCCAACATGAAAAAATTGCTTTTAACGATCAAGAACGAGCCAATGATGGAGCAGCGTTCATCTCTTAAAAGTGCTTTCGACCGATGGAAAGGTGATTTGGAGCAAATAGATGATGTATGCATTATTGGAATTAAAATTAACGACTGATGAAAAGTATTAAACGCATATTTCTAATTATTACTTGGAAAACCCTTTTGATCAAGTAGGTCAAGACGATATCAATTTCAACGTTGAGCAGTTTATGGAACATGTAGCGCACAAATCAAGTAAGGAATAAGCATTCTCTTTCTACTGTAATATGAGACTTCTATCTATTTTCTTTTTATTCTTTACCATTAATGCCGCTGCCGGGATTAATGTGGACAGCTTAAAAACCATAGTTGAATCTGACACAACGATTCAGCTAAAAGTCGATGCTTTGAATCAACTCGCGTGGGAGTTTAGATTTTCAGAGCCTCAAAATTCCCTTGACTATGCTGAAAAGTCATTGGCAATACTAGAGACGTTAGACTTGCCCTACAATCCAGGGAAAGCAAAAGCGCTCAATAACCTTGGCTGCACCCAGACCTTAATTGGTCGTTTTGGTTTGGCTGACTCAAACTTGAATGTTGCCTTAGAAATGTATAAGGTTTTAGCTAACGATGAAGAAACAGGAAAAACACTCGGCAACATTGCAATTAACTACTACTATCAAAGTCAGTTAAAGGAGGCAATTAAGTACTCCGAGTTAGCACTTCCCTATTTGAAAGCGCATCCTAAAAATCAGGCCAAAACCACTCAGAACATTGGTGTGTTTTATCGCGGCTTGGGCGAGTATGATAAAGCCATTGCAAAGTACATCACTGCCCTAAAAATATTCAAAGAGTTAGGAGATACCTATTCCGAGTTAGCAACGTTGAACAACATTGGTAACCTCTACATGTTCTACAATCAATATGATAAGGCATTAGCGTATCATACAGAAGCATTGGATATTGCTGTAGAGGCCAATGAAATTGAACAGCAAGGGAATGCATATCAAGGTTTAAGTCTGGCGCTAAACAAACTGGACAAGTTTGAAGAAAGCGTAGAAAAAGCAACACTTGCATCTACTATTTATCGGGACCTTGGTTTGCGGAAACCACTTTTAATATCACTTTACGGATTAGCTAAAAACTACGAAGAATTAAATCGTTCTTCAGAATCGTTTGAAATTTACGATAGCATTAAGGATGGCTTCAAAGACATTAATGCAACTGCATCTTATATCGGAACCATAAATGCAATAGGCATGCATTATGCAGCAAAAGAGCAATTTGATTCTGCAATAGTATACCTGGAAATGTCATTGAAGAAGTACCATTTTATTGAAGATCCATTAATATACAAGAACATGTTAATTAGCCTTTCTCTTGCCTATGAGAAAATGGGCAGAACCGAGGAAGCATTAACGTTACATCATACATATAATAACATAAAGGACAGCCTGTATAATATAGAAGTAGCCCTTCAAGTGGCGGAAACTGAAGCTAAGTTTAGGTTAGAAGAAAAAGAGAAAGAAATTCAAAGAACCAAAGACCAATTGTCAGGCTCTGAAGAATCGAATCAAGTGCTCGAGCAATCTAATATGGTTAAATGGTATTTCATTGGTGCCTTAATTGTTGTGCTCTTGATTGTTGTTTTTGTATACAGTAAAAAGCGAAAACAAGCAAAGCAGGCCTCCCTTCAGAAAGATGAAATTCTGAAGAACTATGAATCATTAGAAGTAGCTTATAATCAAATTCATTTAAGGCTAAAAGAATTTCAGTCTCAACCTAAAACTTCCAAACCACTACCCGACTGGGTTAATGAATTGTCGAAAAGAGAACTTGAGGTTCTCTCTTGTCTAGCAGTTGGAATGACGGATAAGGAGATTAGTGATAAACTCTTCATTTCCCTATCTACTGTAAGAACTCATTGCAAAAGAATCTATAGTAAACTCCTTGTGAAAAACAGAGCTGAAGCGGCAAATTTCGCCAGAGAGTACGAGCTAATTTAAATTCATGAACTGTATTTGATTTCTAGAAATCATCAATAATGATGACTTCACAATGATGCTTCCCAGGTAGTTTTGAATTAAATCAAAACTGAGGAGATGTTTAAAATCAATTATAAACGAATTATTCTAGAAGAAGGTGAATTCAATTGTCCTGCGTGCGGGATGAGGGCGGAATATGAAATTTTAGGAAAATCAACAGAAGTGATTATTTTTAATTACATCCATTTTAAACTTTCAGTAAGTAGAACGGTAACTTGCATGATCTGTTCAAGAAAAATATTGGAAAGCGAAGCCTTTCCAGCGCGAAAAATTGCTAGCTGATCTGAATGCTCATTTTGATGATCGAGATTTCAAATTCAAAATAGACTGATAAATCCTATGTGAAAATCCACCTAAAATAAGTTGGAAGCGGATGCTTAAATCGAGAAATGTGCCCAGATCGAGGTCTTTAAAAGTTAATTTTTTAGTTTTTTGATAAGTTATCGGCACATTTTATGATTTAAACCAATAACATTGTTAGATTCACCGACAGCAGAAAGAAAAATTTTCAATATGCCGAAGAATATAATGGACAACTTGAAAAAGTTGGCAAAAAAGAATGGTGCGATTAAGATAGAAGCTGTTGGCGATAAGAACAACACTCCTGCGCCGTATCAATATAATGGAACACGAAAAAATTTCATCCCTGACATGGCTGTGACTTTTGAAGATAGAGTTGATCTATTCTCAATTGAAAACAGTACTGCAAAGAAACACATGCCTGAAATGATCCTTAAATGGATTCTGTTCAGTCTTGAAGCGCGGAAAAAAGGTGGTGATTTTTACATAGCAGTTGTAAAAGGTAAAGAAGACGTATTCAAAGAAATTATCGAATCTAAGATGATTTCTGCAGAGGTTATCACATTTTAAGAAACTCTATCCGGTTCATTTTTTAGAACAACTTTAAATTCAATTTTTTGAATTACTAAGTTGTAATTGCTGAGTTGCGTCTAGTCGACTCGGCATTCCTTATTTGAAGTGAAAACTATCTTTCATTTATAGGTATTTAAGGACCCAAGAATTGCTCTTCGACTTCACCTGATTATACCACCTGCACAATGGCCAAAGTGAGATGACAACAAGTAGCCAGAATCCATACGTTGCTAAAAGGCCGAAGTTGTAATCTTCTGGCCATTCCGCATAACCAAAAAACGTTCCGATAGGTAATCCACATAGGAGCCCAACCATTATACTTAGCGCATTTATACACGCAATATGAATAATGTAAAAGAACAATGGCACTCTTCCAATCGCCACAATGTTTCTACCCAGCCATTTCATTGGTCTTTCTGTAAACCTCAGGAATAATAATGAAGGGCCAATCGTCATACACAAGTAAAGAAATGATGGCGGATACTTTGTAGTATTGAAAAACGACAAGATCGGATGAACCTCATGACCCCATTCGTAATTATCCCCATAAATATTACTGAGCCTCAAGCCAATAAACAGCAGGCTCAATCCGATCCCTAAATAGAGGAGCCAATTTTTTCTCAAGGCAGGTTTTATGTTCTTCGTGTACAACCTACCAAAGCCGAAACCACAAAATATGACACCTATCCACGGCAGAACAGGATATGCAATCCACAAGGTATAACCGTTTTCAAAATCGTAAACACCTTTGGTATGAAGCAAATCCCACAGAAAGTTATGCTCTGGATGATACCAATCAAATAAATTATGGCCGGCAACGATCACGATGCCTAGAATAAGAATGAGCTTTGAAGGAAGCCAACTTAAAGAACCTAAGACAATCATTGAAACGCCTATTGCTCCAATCACCATAAAAGCTAAATCATGAAATTGAATACCGAAAGTCCAGACCATTTGAACAATTGTGAATTCTAGAAAAATCAACCACAGGCCTCGAGTAATTAGCCATCTGGACAAGGCCCATTTGGTGTTTAGTTTCTGACTAACCAAATAGGCACTAGTTCCCGACAGAAATACAAATACTGGTGCGCAAAAATGGGTTATCCAACGAGTAGCGAATAGCGCAGCATTGGTTTCCTCTAAATCTGTAGGTTCAAAAAAGTTCCAATGAAAATATCCTCTGGTATGATCGAGCGCCATTAACAACATAATTACACCACGTAATAAATCAATTGATTCTATCCGGCCCTTCTTATTTATTAACTCGCTCATACTGGGATAAATATAGCAGAATTAGAGTCTGATGTTAACAAAATAAATCTCATTCGTCACTATCTAAACGAGTTAAGTCGGTTAAAACGTGTATTTTAGAAGTCATGAGAACGTCCACCTCCCTATTACTTGTTCTGCTATTATTTTCAATTAATGGCTTTTCACAGGCATTCGTAAATTCTGATTTAAACGGAGGGGTTGGCTTCGTTAGTGTTCCGACCAGTTGGCAAGATGTGCCAGATACTGATCCCATTTCCATGGCTAACTCGGCTCCAGAAGCCACTGTGGATATCTTAGATCCTACGGGACCAAGTTTTGGAGGAGGAGTAGCAGGAAACCCATATTCTGGAACTACATTTTGTTCTGGACTGCATTCTACCGATGGTGGTGCTTTCTTATGGCATGAAGGAATCATGCAAACTGTAACTGGATTCACGATTGGAAATAGCTACGATATTAGTTTTTATCAGGCTGTAGTTAAACAACAAAATGCAATAGACGAATCTGGCTCTTGGAGTGTTTATATGGACGGCACACTAATCGCAACAGTAGCCGTAAGTACTAGCACCCTTGCTTTTGACGACATTAATCTTGTTTGGGATTGCAGAGGAGTAAATTTCACTGCTACCGCTACTAGTCATGTGATCAAATTCATGACCACAGATGACGATGCGAACTACATCAATGACCCACTTGATAATACAGGCGCATTGCGAATGGGTATTGACATGATCACTTTTACGGCTTGTACTGGGGCACCCTGCGATTTAGCAATTACTTCTGGCACTCCAACTGATGAAACTTGTGCAGGAGCGGATGATGGAGAAATTGACGTTACCTTCACAGGAACTGGAACCTATGACATTGACATTGGTGCTACTAATTACTATACTGGGGTTGCAGCTGGAACTTATAATATAAACGGATTACCTGACGGAACCTATACAGTAACCGTAACGAGTTCTTCAGATCCAACTTGTACAGAAGATGTAATCGTTATTGTGGGAGCTGGCCCAGGAACTGGCGATGCAACTATTACCGCTGTACCAGCAGTTTGTGAAAACGATCCAGCATTTAACTTGGTTGCGGCCACTGGAGGTGGAACATGGACAGGAACTGGAATTACCAATGGAACCTTAGGTACTTTTGATCCTGCAACCGCAGGGCCTGGACCACATATCATTACATATACAATTACTGGTGCCTGTGGAGATATAGACACAGAAACAGTAACGGTAACTGCGGCCGATGACGCTTCGTTCACCTATGCTTCAGGTTCTTATTGCTTATCAGATCCTGATCCAACCCCAACTGTTACCGGAACAGGTGGTGGAAACTTCACCATCGATTTAGGAGGGTCAATTAACCCATTAACCGGTGAAATTAATATTGGCGCATCTGGTGCAAATAGTTATACCGTAACCTATACCACTACAGGAACTTGTCCAGATATTCAAACTTTTGCAGTGACGTTAACTGCCGCGGCTGATGCAACAATTAACCTTCCAATCGGTCCGTTTTGTGAAAGTGATGCAGCTGTAATCTTCACCGCTGCGGATCTAGGAGGAACGTGGACTGGAACAGGGATTACGAATGGAACAACGGGAGACTTTGATCCTGCTGTAGCTACGCCTGGCACCTACCCTATTACCTATACAATTACTGGTACCTGTGGAGATGTTGACGTTCAAAACGTAACCGTAAATGCAGATCAGGATGCGTCCTTTACTTACGCTTCGGCCACTTTTTGTTTAACCGACCCCAACCCTTTCCCAACTTTAACAGGGACAGGTGGAGGAACTTACACTATTGATCTTGGAGGAACGATTGATGGAACAACCGGTGAAATTGATATTCCATCTTCCGGTGCTAATGCATACTCCATTACTTATACCACCGCTGGACCCTGTGCAGATGTGCAAACATTCAACGTAACATTAACTGCAAGTGCAGATGCCACCATTGCAACTACATCTGCAGTTTGTGCGAATGCGGCTCCGTTTAATCTAACTGCTGCATCAAGTGGAGGAACTTGGACTGGAGTAGGAATAACAGATGCGATTAATGGAACATTCGATCCATCGATTCCAACTGGCCCAACTGAAACGATTACTTATACGATAACGGGTTCATGTGGTGCTGTGGATACAGAAGTAATTACGATTAACCCAGCTGATAACGCTGCTTTTAGTTATACCTCAACTACTTATTGTTTAACCGACCCAAATCCTTTTGCTACTGTTAGTGGAACCGGTGGTGGTACTTTTAGCATTGATAACTTAGGAACCATAAATGCCGCTAACGGTCAAGTTGATTTGGCTGCTTCAGGAGCTGGAAACTTCATTGTGACGTACATGACGCTAGGCGCATGTCCAGATACTAGCACGTTTAGTCTAACGTTGTCTGCCTCATTTGATGCAACCATAACTGCTGCTGGTCCTTTCTGTGAAAACGATGCGGCCGTGAATTTGTCTGCGGTTGATCCAGGTGGAACTTGGTCAGGTACCGGAATTACAAATGGTGCTTTAGGAACATTTGATCCCGCAGCGGCAGGAGTAGGAACCTATACCATTAGCTACGATATTCTTGGAACATGCGGGTCATCAGATACCGAAACTATAACCGTTAACGCTGCCGATGATGCAACGATTTCGTACAGCAGCGCAACTTTCTGTGATAACGATCCTGATCCAAGTGCAACAATAGCAGTCACCCTTGGTGGAGTATTTACGATATCTGGAGGAGGAACTATTAATGCAACTACCGGAGCAGTTGATTTAAGTGCGTCAGGAGCTGGTACATACACCGTAACTTACATTACTACTGGAGCTTGTCCAGATTCACAGACTTTTGGAATTACGATTACCATTTGTGCAATCCCAGTTTCAAACTTTACTGTTTCCGACAACTTAATTTGTGAGGGAGATTGTATTACGTTTACCGAATCTTCAACTGGAGCCACTGGTTGGCTGTGGACATTCCCTGGAGGAACTCCGGCATCTAGCACACTCCAGGACCCTGGGACAGTTTGTTTCAACACGCCAGGTTCACACGACATCGAATTAATCGTGACCAACCCAACTGGAACAGATACGAGCAGCTTAACTGTAAATGTTACCACTACCCCTACGGTATCTGCTGGAGGAGATGTAAACATTATTATAGGCGAATCAGCTGACTTAAATGCAACTGGTACAGTCGGAACTTACGCTTGGACTGACCCAAGCACACTCAGCTGTGCAGTTTGTCAAACAACTACTGCAACTCCAACAGTTACTACTGGATATTTAGTAACGCTGGTTGATTCTGCTGGCTGTATTGCTACAGATAGTATTACTGTAAACGTAACATATATTGAATCTGTTGGTGTGCCGAGTGCGTTCTCTCCTGATGGTGATGGCAATAATGACATACTTTATGTAAAGGGAGCTGGCTTCGCTGCAATAGACTTTAAAGTTTATAATCGATACGGACAGTTAGTCTTTCAAACGCAAGACCAATCCATTGGTTGGGACGGTACTGTAAATGGAAAGCCTTTAAATCAAGGAACTTTCGCCTATGTACTCGACTACAGTTTCCAAGGAGCTGAGGGGGGAATTCTTTCTGGAACTGTTACGTTAATTAAATAATTTTTGCGAAATCTATCTCAGCAAATAAAGTTTGGAATTATCCTAATTGGAATACTCTGTTTAACATATTCCGTTAAATCTCAGCACCAGCAAATTTTCATTATTTCTGCAAAAGAAGTAGGACCCACTATTCAATTAACCTGGTACTATCATGATATCGAAGAAGCAATATTTAGTATACAACACCTTCATAACACTAAATGGATAGAAGTTGGAACATATTCCTCACAACATACTTCAAGCGATACTGTAAACTTTATTACATCAGTTCATTCTGGTCTTAACAAATATAGAATTCGGCTTGAATCCAAAATATCAAATGTCTTTGAGTACAATACAGATATTAGTCTAGAGCCGATTTTATCATCGCAAAAAGTAATGGACACATTAACTTTTGACAACTCTTGTAATTATCAAATCTTTAATAATTGTGGGAAATTATTATTAGAAGGTAAAGGAAGAAAAATAGATGTGTCGGATCTACCTGAAGGATTATACTACCTAAAGAAAGATGGGGTTCAATGGGAATTCACCAAAATTGAATCGCTTGATTAACTCTAGCCGAGTTACGAAGATTTTACCCATCTTTAGCCACGTTTAATCTAACCATGTCGTTTTCACAAATAGTGGCTTTCTTAAAACTATCAAATTGGCTTAAAAACCTTTTGATCATAACGCCTGCATTTTTTGGTATGCAGTTGTTGGAGGACAATATTTTAATAGAAACCTTCCTTGGCGTATTTGGATTCTGCTTGTTAGCAAGTGGTATTTATGTAATCAATGACCTTTTTGACAAGTCAAGTGATCAGCATCATCCCGTTAAAAAGCACCGTCCAATTGCAAGTGGAACGGTAAGTACAAAAGCTGCCATAATCATCTTAATCATTCTATTGGGCTGGGCCTTCTCCTTAGCGACCTACCTCAATATAATAGTAGTAGGCTTATTCTCTACCTACCTTACCATTAACATTTTTTACTCATTGGCGCTAAAGAAAATTCCAATTTTAGACCTTGCCTGCATTGGTAGTGGTTTTGTGATACGAATCCTTGTTGGTTCTGTAATTGCAAATATTCCTGCAAGTCCATGGCTACTCGTACTCACCTTACTCATGGCCGTTTTCCTGCCCCTTGTTAAACGAAAAAACGAAAGTTTTGTATCCAGTAGTTATGATTTAAAAGTCCGTACAAATGCGTCATTCTATGGGAAACTGAACTACAAAATTGTACTTCCTGTTTATGCCCTCATCATAGCAGGAGCTTATTTCATGTTTTCGCTTAGTGAAGTGGCCAGTCAATTGTCGGATTCTGAATTCTTGTGGGTTAGTTCATTTCCTGTTGCAATTGCGCTGCTCCGTTTTACTTTTATTTCTTTGAAGAAGGAAAACATTCAAGATCCAATACATCTCATTTTGAGAGACGTTATAATTGTTTCGATGCTTGTGCTTTGGATTTCGATCTTAATTGTGCTCTACTATTATTAAGTTTGCAACTGATTTTGATCGACTTATCAGCGCATGTCTAACTTAAAAAATTGGTTTTCAAATCCTTATTTCTACTTAGTAGGCTGGCTGATTATAAATCTAATTCAAGGTAGTTTTACCTTATTGGGAGATGATGAAGCCTACTACTGGCAATGTGCTCAGAATATAAAATCTGGATATTTTCATCAGCCTCCTGGAATTAAATGGTTCATCAGAGCTGGCTATTCCATTTTTCAAAATGAACTTGGAGTCAGAGTCATCGTTATTCTCCTTTCTACCCTCACCCACTTTTTCCTCTGGAAAATTGTAGATCCAAAGAACGTAAAGCTTTACTTCATCCTCGTTTTCTCTTCCATTCTAGTTCATTTTGGAGGGTTCTACGTGGCGCCTGATGTGGTAATGTTGTTTTTCGCTACGGCATTTTTATACGCCCTAAAACGCTACATAGAAAATGATTCTTGGTTGGTCGCAATACTCGTTGGTTTGCTGGCGGTTGGTGTTGCTTATTGTAAATACCATGGAGCAGTAGTTGTTATTCCTGCCATCCTTGTCAATTGGAAGTTATTCAAGCGACTGTCTTTTTGGATTATTCCGGTGGTTGGAATCAGCCTATTCATACCTCATATTCAATGGCAGATTGATCATGATTTTATCACTTTTAAATTTCACCTGTTAGAACGTTCGCCAGAAGGAGGACTATGGTACTACCCGATTCACTTTTTGCTGAGCATCTTAATTGTACATGGTCCGCTACTTAGTCTTTTCCTTTTCACTGGGGCATTTAAAGAAAAGTCAGCCAGTCAATATGATCGGACGCTTAAATGGGTAATGTATAATGTAATCTTGTTCTTCTTGTACATGAGTTTACAAACTAGAATTGAAGCAAACTGGACGGCTGCTTTACTAATTCCACTGATCTATTTTGGTTATCGATTCATTTCATCTCGACCTAAAATGATGAAATGGACTTTTAGACTTGGAGCAATTAGTTTGGTTTTGGCAGGGATTTTCAGGGTCTGGTTAATTTTTGATTTTGCTCCGGACTCCTTCAATATTCGGAATGAATTTCATGGCGCGGACGTTTGGGCTAAAGAAATATCAGCTATTGCTGATGGAAGGCCAGTTGTATTTGTAAACAGCTATCAGGAGACCTCAAAATTCAACTTTTATAGTGGTGATTTTGGGCACTCAATCAGTTCAATGAACCATGGCGGGGATGAGTTTAATTTGATGTACGAGCAAGAAGAAGCGCTACAAGGAAAAGAGGTTATGTTCATTTCCAATCATCTACAAGGATTTACTTTGGCGCCTCTTTCTAATGGACTCGAAGTCAAGTATCAGTTCATTGATAATTTCAGAAGTTTTAATCGGATTGAGCTGAAGTGGGTAAACGAGGATGTTCAAATAAAGGCAAATCAAAAGTACATACTTGATTTCATGCTTATTAATCCTACATCTAAGACGGTCTCCTTCGTTGAAAACGAAAGGCTAGCTCCTAAATTGATGATTGAGAGTTTTTTGATTAAAGAAATTGCGGCAAAATCGATAAGTGATCAAGCCTTCCCGTGCGACTCTATTGCTGCTGGAGATACCGTTTTTACTTCCATCGAATATCTTGCTCCTGAAATACCTGGAGAATATCGAGTTCGTGCTGGTATTAAACCTGGCTTTTTATTCCCAGAACGAAATAGCGTGATTAATATCATTGAAGTTGGAAAATGATATTTAATACCGATCTTACCTAAAACTTAAGTGCCTAATTATGAAAATTAAAGAGTGGATCTTTTCTATATTAATCTTGGTTGTGTTTCTCTGCGCGAATACCAGTTTGTTAGGGCATTCAGAGTTCGTATCAAATCTTCGTCCTTTTATAATTCTACTGGTTCCTGTTTTGTATTTAACCTATGCTTTGCTTCAGTTAAAATCAATGAGCACTATATGGCTTAGAATTGGAGTGCCTTTAAGTACACTAATTATCGTCCTCATGATTTTCGAACGCATGCATTGGCCACTTGGACCTTTCTTATGGGTATTAGGAGTTCTAGCCATAGGAAGTTCCGTCTTACTTGCTGTTGAGTTGGTCAAAAGGGTGATGGATTCTTTTACTTCCTCTAACGAAGTATCAGCGCTTGGTGCGGTGATTATAGCAAATGGAGGATACATGCTTCATTACCTTGACATCGTTCATTTCGAAAGTTTCATTTTCTTCGAGATTTTATCATTGGTCATCCTCTTTCAATTGGTACGGCTGATCTGGGCTAACAAAGGAACACCTGTTGGGCAAGCAGTTAAAGTTTTAGCCTTGCTTAATATTGGATTAAGCATGATTTCTGCATTCAATTACTTGGACCTTTAGAATCTTGAAAAAATTCAATCAAAGCCTTACAAATGAGGCTCTATTGTGATAAAATTAAATTTGAACTGTAAATTCACGCTATCTTATTTAATTAATAATTCAGAGTCCTTAAATTTTAAAATGAAACTCTGCTAATCAACATTTGTTTATCCAAAACAATTAATTTAGTTGTATAATTGTTTCATAGTTGACGCGCCTACATGAACTTAAATGACGCCTCACTTAACATGTGAAACTTACCAATGAATCTAGAAAAGAAAATTTGCATTGTCGGTGCTGGAGGGTTTGGCAGAGAGACACTGCTCTGTATAATCGATTCACTAGACGCTAAAAGCGCAGATATAAAAGAAATCGTGTGCTTTATGGTTGAGGACAAAAATATAAGTTCAACACCAACCGAAATCATGGGAGTTGATGTAATTCCCCAGTCGCAATTTGACCCTAAATTGTACAACACTGTTGTTGCTGTTGGTAACCCCTTAATAAGGAAAAGATTAGTTAAAAGCTTACCACCTGAAACAACATTCATCACAATTATTCATCCGAATGCAATCATTTCGGAATGGGTGAAAATCGGAAATGGTTCTATCATTACCGCTGGTGTAATTTTAACTTGCAATATAGAAATAGGCGTTCATTCTCAGTTAAATTTACACACGACTATTGGCCACGATTGCAGCATCGGAGACTATTTCACAACTGCTCCTGGAACCAACATAAGCGGAAACTGTACGTTTGGTGAATGTGTCTATTTCGGCACAAACTCCTCTGTTCGACAAGGAATTTCAATTTGCGATGAAGTGACAATCGGAATGGGTGCAGTAGTAGTTAAAAATATATCCGAAACAGCCGTTTATATTGGAAATCCGTTGAAAAAACTAATCAAGAATTAAAAAAGACACAGTATGTTTCAGATCCGATTATTGAAATTTGTTTTGTGGGTTTAAAAAATTTAAATCTTTTGAAACGTACTATCTGTTAATTTTGCTGATGCAATTAATTTGAATAAAATTTCTAATAGTTCCAGTAGCTGTTATTCTGCTTCCATTAAAGTTTGAAAGAGTTTTTCAACAACCATTATTTGTTTCAATGAAACTAAAATCAAATAGTACAATTAACCCTTTAAAAATTGCTGCATGAAAATTCAATTCTACATTCTTCTTCTACTCCCGTTGACATTAATTATATCCTGTGGTGAAGGAGACCCAGAAAACCCTACAGATATTTGCTCTTGTCTAACTTATATGGAACCAGTGCTGGCGGAACAAGTTTTGAATTTTGATGATCAAGAAAAAATGGCGCAACTCGAATTAGCCGCTAGAAATGACGAGAACGGAAAGTTATGTATTCAACTGATGGACCAAGAATCCAACAGGATAGCAGATTTAGGTTTGACACAAGATGAAGAGTTTGAGCAAATGGAAGAAGTATTAGGAGCTTGCGATTCGTATGAAAAATTCAAAATCACTTCGGATAAGTTGACTGAATTATTGATTGGATCCATGGACTTTTCAGAGTTTTCTGAATTAGACGAGGGTTTTCTAGACGGTCTTGAAGATCTAGATAGTTTGGAACTTGATAGTACTGAGTTGTTCAACTAGATAGAACTATCCTCCCCTCTTATCGGCAATGTTTATAGCAAAGACCTGAAGAAATAGGCAATCTCATAAAATTTGAAAATGAAATTCAATTAGTAAATACTAAATTAAACGCATGATACACCAACATCAGCACTATGATTTATTAGGGAAGATTATTTTACAACGTGTAATTTTTACTCCTCCCTTGAGGTTAAAAGAAACATTGGATAGTGAAGCATGTTTGTTGTATTCTATTAAGGGAAATTCAACTCTTTATGAGTCTGAGGATAAGTATGACTTAAATAGCAATGATGGCATACTAATGAGATGTGGCAATTATTTTAACCACTGGCATGTGAATCAGGACAACTCGAAAAATGAAGCGATCGCGATTCACTTATATCCTGACCTCATACGCCATGTATATAAAGATAAACTGCCTGACTTTTTGATTTCTAAAAAACTGAACAAGCCTGTCACCTTGGAATTATTAAATGAAAATGAACTGCTTAAACCCTACATTGAAAGTTTGTTATTTTACTTTAATAATCCGGAAATCGTGGATGAAGAAGTCATAATTCTAAAAGTCAAAGAATTACTCAATCTCCTATATAAGATTAACAGTAATAATATTCGAGATTTATTACATAATATGTTTAACCAACATAATTATGATTTCAAACACATCGTTAACAAAAACATTCATGAAGATTTATCTACGGAAGAATTAGCGCACTTGTGTAATTTAAGCCTGTCTAGTTTTAAGAGGAAATTCAGAGAGGTTTTTAACGATACTCCTGCATCTTACATCAAGAACAAACGATTAGATAAAGCTGCTCAATTACTTCGTGTTTCTAAAGAAAGGATAATAGACATTTGCTTTGAGTGTGGTTTTTCCAACGTAGATAACTTTTCAAAATCCTTCAAACAAAAGCACGGTTCTACTCCATCAGATTACCGAAAAGAGGCATTGACCTGAATTGACGGAATAAAGAACTTTTCTGTCGGGAACAAGCCTATCGGTTTGCTCAAATTTGCATTAACAATTATTTATTCAACTTAAATTTTTAGCTATGTCAAATTCGAGCAATTCTATTAGTAAGCCAATTCCTTTAAGAATTATTTTTATTCTCAATGCCTTAATGATGATACTACCTTTTGTTTTTTACTATGTGTTTACTACAAAAAACATAAGCATTGGTGATCTCGATCCAATTTGGATGGTTTATACAGGTATAGCTTATGTAGTTAGTTTTATTTTTTTAGCGTATTGCTTAAAAAATCGCAAACTGCTTGGTGCAAGAATTATGTTTATAATCAACATTTTAATTGCCTTGCCCGCTAGTGCATTTATCGGAATTTTAGTGGCTGTTATCTCTCTTGCAATAGCCTTTTTCAATAAAAAAGTACTTGCGTATTTCGCAGCCTAAAAACCAAGATTTTTTCTCTTGGAATTTACTAATTCAAAACTTTTATAAAATGAATATTCTTAAAGCAAACTTAATGCTGTGCCTTTTTATTTGCACGTACGCAACGGCCGAAGCGCAAAGCCCCTGGTTACATAAAAAAAATGATGGATTTGTTCAAGTGCAAGGTGTCATTCCAGCTTACCGATATAGTTCCACTTTAAATGGCTTTTTCATAAAGGATCAGCAAGCGGTTAATCGAGAAACATTTAATTCAGATTACAGCATCTATTTAGAGTATGGAATTCTGGATAAACTCAATCTGGTTTCGGTTTTACCATATAAATATGTGAGTACGGGAGCGCTAACTAGTCCAGAAAATGAACTTCCATTTGACAATGTCTTAGAAGAAGGTTCTTTATCGGGATTAGGAAATTATAGGTTCGCTTTGAAATATGGATTAGGAGGAAAGAAAGCAAAATTTGCTGTTTCTATAGACACCAGATGGAATACTATATCTCAAGAATTGGAAAAAGGTCTTTCAACTGGTTTTGATGCCAACACTTTCGGAATAGTGTTGCATGCAGGAAGAAGTAATTTAAAACAATATGGTTTTGCTTCTATCGGATATTATAAATACACAAATAATTACAGTGATGCAATAGAAATCAATGTAGAGCATGGTTGGAAATTAAAAGAGCGGTGGAATGTGGCATTGGCGCTAAACGGTCGATTCTCTATGCAGAACGGATCTAACTTCAATGATCAATTAGACCAAACTGGCTTGTATCCAAACAACCAAGAGTGGCTTGCAATTAGCGCAAAAGCATCTTACGATTTTAAAAACAAGTTTGGTATCAATGCCGCTTTTCCTATTGTGCCTATTTATTTTAATCGAGTAGGTTTTAACGGAACGATTGCACTGGGATTGTACAAGAAATTTTAATTCACTTTACATACATCAAATGAGAATCTTAATAGCAGGAGCGAAATGAGAAATGGATAGAGCGAGTTAATTTTAATACGGCACCGAGTAAGAGTAGAAAGACATAGCTAAAGCGATTCTACGTATTTTAGCCAGAACGCGCTGTGAAATTAATTTACAACATAACGATCGTCATAGTAGCATGCCTCGCATTTACTTGTTGTAGCTCCTTTGAGCTGAAGGAAACAAACATATCAAACCCAACTACTTCTGACCTGTTTCCGTTCAATGAGAATGGGCTATATGGCTATGTTGATGCTTATGGAATTGAAGTTATAAAACCTCAATTTACTCATGCTCACAAATTTTCTGAAGGGTTGGGTCTAGTTGGAATAGATGAAGGCAGACAATTAAAATATGGTTTTATTGATACGGCTGGAAACTTTGTAATCCCTGCAAAATATCATTCAGCAATCCCATTTATTGATGAATTCACATGGGCTAATGAGGATCCTGGAAAACACTGGGGAGTTATTGATAAAGAAGGGAAATATATTACAGACACTATATTTAGCGCCAATCCAGGCAAGGTCTGGCCGTATTACAATGGCCATACTTACGGGTATCAAGAAACGGGATCTCGCTATTCTAATTTAATTGTATTCAACGCTGGACCTATCAGGAATTATAATTGTAATTACATTGATTCAAGTGGAACCGTAAAGATTGTTGCTACAAATGTTGAAGAAACGAACTTAGGAGAATTGCATCAGCTTAAGTCCAGGCAAAATATAGTTGCATATTATAGAATGATAGAAGGGAAAAAACGGGTCGGATTCACTAAAATTTCAGATGAAGATTTTCATGGCCCCGACTTAGCATATGATTCTATTGGCGAAAGACTTACAGAGCCTATATTCATAAGAGCTGATCAATTTGTTAATGGTTATGCAAAAGTCAATTTCGCTCCTTTTGAAAAAGGGTATATAGATACCTCTGGGCACGTTATCATAAGATACGTGGATGACAGCGAATTTTGGTAAATTTTCAGAATTGCAGCCCTTGCCATTAAGAAGAAGATTATATTAACCAGGAATGAGACGTACAACAAAATCGTGGAAACTAGAGAATATACTGCCTGTTGGTCTTGGCATTATATTACCGCTAACAAGTCTAGCCGACCCCTTAAATGGTGGTATTTCAGCCGGCATTGAAAATTTTATTGGTAAACTGTTTTTAATTTTCTGCGCAGTTAGTTTGCTCGTTTTATTTGTAATTAGACTGTATAGAAGAATCACATTTATCTCCATCTCCGTTTATCTGCTAAGTGTTGGATTGATCATTTATTGTGGCTTTAAAATCAATAGATACTTATACTTAATTGATCTGCGCTCAAACAATACCTATTTAAATGGCCGCGGCCCAGATTTAAATGACGAGTATTTAGTTATTTACAGCAGTTTAATAAGCATTGTAATAATGTTAGTTTTTATAATAATTTGTGGATATAAGGATGTGAAATCTTTTAAAGCCATTGCTAATCGTAAATAATGGCAATAACTTTATCTGTAAATAGATCCGATCTTTAGAAAAAAAATACAAGGTATCAATATGGAAAAATGGGAATATAAAACGTTAAAAATAAAGGCCTCTACTTTTGTTGGACCTAAACTCGATGAAAGACAACTTGATTCAGAGCTAAATAACTTAGGAGAGCAAGGATGGGAATTGGTTTCGACCATGGATACCAATAAACATAATGGAATTACCGATCATATTGTTTGCGTTTTTAAAAGAACCAAGTCATAGGATAAATAGCCAAAATTCAGTCACTTAAAGTGAGATTAAATTCGTGTAAAATGAAAAAATTATACCTGTTTGGATTTATTGCTTTGGCATTAATGGTAGCGGCATTTGTCTATTTCTCATCTGAAGTTGATGTGACGGGTGGTTTTTATGGTACTGCCGCCAGAACCATTACAGCGCTGGCAGCAACCACTGGGATGATGCTCAGTAGTTTCTTAGTTACCTTGTTTATAATGGGGGCTATTCGCATAAAAAGTCGGTTGGGCAGAATTACCAGTATTTCAGGCGGAGCCTTTGCCTTGGTGTTTTTTGGCATGAATACCATTGCGGCTATTGATTACTCCATGGGCATGTTCCGAGACATGAAGTTGTTATGGGTTATTACGATTATGTTTTCTGCACTTTCCATTGGTATAGGAAGTAGAGAGTTTAAGAAAAACGGACAGCCAGAATTATCGAGTAAAGGAGAGGTACTTTATACTTTAGGAATTTTATTTACCATTTTGATGGCCTTTAGTTTTGGTTACGCATTGATCCAATATTACCTAACGGAAACTAATTCTGACCTCATCGTAATGATTGGCTTTATTGGTTTATTGTTTTCTGCAATTCATTTGACTTTACTCAGCGTTGGAATTTTTAGAATTAAATCCAACTTAAATCGAGTTTTAAGCATTATAGCTTCTGTCCTTTCCATGGGATTTGTGATCTTCAACATTATGGCTGCAACTAACCCATACAAAGGTAATTTTGATATCTCCCAATATGTATGGTTGATAATGTCTGCAGCATTATTGGTGGCTTATATTATCGGTAAAAAAGAGGCCAAGAAAGAAAATCCAAATTATAAATTACCACCACCAGATGTACTTGATCATCCGGAGACCTCTTATCGAAAATGATTCGTATTGTGGTCTATTCAATGGATTGATCTAATACCTTTGTCACATCTTTAAACACCGAACAAAATACAGGCCCCTACTCTATTTCATAGCCATTACATTTCTTTTGGTTTGGATTCTGTTTAGTGAGAATCTGTATCAAAAAGGCGGTGTAGAATACAAGAGGTTAATGATCGGTTTTCCTCCAATCTTCTGCATTCTAGTGTACATCATGTACCAGCGAATCAAGTTTCTTCACAAAATTATTTATGGGTTGTTAATAGCTCCATTTTTAATTGGCCTCCATCAACTTTTCGTAACTCCAGCTATAATTTGGCTGATCTATGGAGAGTCATTTGCCATACAAGATCATTTTCCACGAATAACTTGTAATTTCATATTATATGCTATTCCAGTAATTGGCTTAATTTTCAGTTACGAAATCTATCAAAAACAACGGTTAAAGTTGAAACTTCAAAACAAATCTTGATGTTATGAATATTAAAACCCTATCTCTTTCGCTATTCACTTTCGCTCTATTATTTTCGAGCTGTGAAGACTCAGTTGAATATGATTCATTCGAAGACATCGAAGATGTACCAAACATTGATGAAGTGTTTAACGATGGATTTAAAGACGCCACCTTCTTAGCAGAATCAGATGATGCAAGGATTGCCAGAGCAAAGGATTCTGCTCAAGCTCAAATTGACTACTTCATTGAGGCATTAGCAGCGCATCCTAATGATACTAATTACGTGTTTATTGTTAAGTCAGGCTTTACGCAAAGCGACACCGTTGAGCACATGTGGAGTGAAGTCCAAGGTTATTCAGAAGGAAGTTTCCAATGTATCTTAATTGATCAACCTTATTGGATTAAAAATCTAAATCCTGGACAATTTTTAAATATTCCAAAAGCTGATGTTGGTGATTGGGTGCTTTATGATTATGTAGTTGATGCTCAAATTGGAAATTTTCTAAGTCGCCAGAATAGTAACGGTCCGGCAAACTAATTGGAGGAAAGTTTAGATCATATCGGCCATGTTACTTCTGGAAAAATTAGTCGGATATCTCTTTGGTTTTTGGCCGCTTCAATCATATGTTTTATTGGCCTTTTTGTAATTCCCTTAGTTGCTGCAGAAAATTATTACCAAGGTTTTTATGATGTGGGTGATTTTCTAATCTGGGTAGCAAGGATCTGTGGGTTTGTAAGCTTTCCCTTTAGTCTGACTGGTTTTATCTTGATTAATAAAGTCTACAACAAGGAAAAGTATCAACTACGGCTTCCTTCCTTAATCGGGAATTTCATCATGTGCATGCTCAGTGCGGTACTTTGCGTTTTTATTATCTATGTACTCTTAACTGGAGAACCTTATATGGCGTATTGAACGCCTGATAGGAAAAAGCCAAAAGGAAAAAGTTCAAAGACAAAAGATATTTCTTGTTGACTCATTTTCATTCCTTTTTAATTCGTCTTCTCTAAACTAGAATCAGAGTCTTGCCCAAATGTTTGGAAATTATTTTCAATCACCAATCATTAGCAAATGCGTGTTATCGTTTTAAGAGTCTGGATTAATCAACATTGCTCTACACCCCATTCATACTATTTCTAATTCTAAGAAAGAGCCAAATCGTATAAAAAGTTAACATCTTGCTATGGTCTACTTCTATTATATCGTTCTGTCAATTTCCATTGTATATGGGATATTGTCATTATTAAAGAATAGATCTTGGGTTGAATATTTAGCCGTAGGTGTATTCTTTTGCTTCCTAATTACAGTTCAACTATCGACAATAGAAATTTTCTTCACTAAATTTTTACTTGGTTTAGGAATATCCATTATCGGAACTTACTATTTATATAAGTCTGAATTCACCCTTGGAAGAATAGCAATGATTCCGGTGTTAGCGAAGGGCCAATTAGTAATTTTATTCGGAGTAATGCATTTGCCAGGTCAGGGTTTTTGGATCATGTTTTTAATTTTGACTGTGATTATTTGGATCATCACCTTTATTATTGACCTGATAAAGAAGCGAGCCTGGAGCGATTTTCAAATATCATTGACCTTTTTCACGCTGTTCTACGTTGCATCGCCCATCGCATATCTAATTGATGAAATCAAATTTCAAATGATGCTGTAAGGTGCATACCACTTGTCCTAAAACTCGAACCTCTATGTAAAAAAGTAGTAGACCATTTTGATGTATTCTTCAATCACCATTACGACTCCGCGTTCTTTCTGCCAATACACTTCTTCGTCATACTTATCATTAGATACCCCTGTAATCAAAACTTCTACTCCAGCAGCTTTAAACTTAGAAGTAAATACCTGATGAATTCTTCGGGTATGGAAACGATCTGAAACAATTAGGATTTTTTTCCAATTTTCTTTTTGGCACTTCTCCAAAATAAAGACCGCTTCCTCTCGGGTGCTTGTCCCTACCTTTAAGGCCTCAATCTGATCTGAAGGAACTCCAAGCTTCATCAAAAAACCTTTCGTCATCGTAGCTTCTGAATCAGGTACATCAAAGAAGTCGGCCATATCATTATGATACTCACCAGTACAGACAAAGTGATCAGCAAAATTGTTTTGATAGACGTAGGCTCCTTGTTCTGCCCTGGTTTGAGCATTACCACCTAGTATAAACGCTGCTTCTACTTTTTCTAAATCGCTTTCGTAGATTAAATAACCACCAACCATTCCAATGATCTGCATTCTGAATAGAAAGAGCATGCTGAAACCCAAAAACATCCAAAAGAATGTTGATCTCCATTTTCGCCAGTAATACTTGAGATCATAAACCCACATCAATAGGCTCCTTTTCTTTTTCGAACAAACCACTCAACTGTGAGTAATGCCATTAGGATAAAGAAAATCGATTTCCAATGAATGAGATCAGTAACTTGCTTTTCAGAATAGGAAACGTCAACAATGTCCTTTTTAGCCAAGATTTCTTTTTTCAGCTCGTCCAGTTGATTCGCGTAGTACATTTTCCCATTGCCTTTATCCGCTAGATTAAAAAGCGTTTGGTGATTAGCCGTTGCATTTATCATCTCAATTTTTAATTCCGAAACAGTAAACTCTCCCTTTTGCTCAAACACATCTCCGTTTCGATCCACCCTCGCTGTATATGTATACTCGCCTTTAGGTAACTTCTTACAGTTTAACCGATAAGCTTGAGATGTTGGATCAAAAGAATAATTAAACTCTTTCCCGTCCTCGTTGAACAGTGATAATTGAACTTCCGAAGTATTAATCAAATCATAACTCTCGTTGTATACCTCTGCATCAATAATCACGTCTTCATCTTCTCTATAATCTGATGATGAATAAACCCTGAAGAAACTCTTGTCCTCTTTTGATGCGAGGTACTGTATCATCTTGCCAACAAATGAATCAAATCGATCATGGCTTTTATTCTCACGGAAATCAGCCATTCTCCACCTCCAGATACCTTCACCTATAATGAAGCCATATTTGGTTGCCGAAGTTTTATTAAATACGAATAAAGGGAACTTAGTACGAGCTGCTCCCACCTTTTGGTAAAACAATACTTCAGCCGAGTTGCTTACTTTATAATCACTTGCAAACGGCAATGCTAATGGAGGGTACTTCTCTACCTGTCTTCTGAAATCATCATCTAGTGCAAACAAAGAAAACCCTTTGTTAGCGATTGGCTGGGCCTCCGTCATCCCTCTAGGACCAACGATCATCAACCCATTTTTCTGGGCATTAAAAGCAGAGAATTTTGTTTGCGAACCTACGATGTAAAGCGCAGGAACTTTAGAAGTTTTAATTTTAGCGAAGACGGAAGAATTATCAGATTTAAACGGAATTTGATGTCCAACGATTAAACTATACTCCTTCAACTCAGAACTAAAATCACTGAGTAAGCTAATCTCAACTTCGTAATTTTTATTTTTTTCAATTGCTTGCTTGAGGGCCGCAATATCCGGATGTGGTGCGCCTGACAATATTAAAATTCGCTGTTTACTATCTAGCACATCTACGAAAATATCTTTCGTGTTATTCGCAATAGTAAGTTCATCTGGCAAAGGTGAAATCTCTACTGTGTATTTCTGTAATCCGGTTCTAGCAGCTTCTAGTTTAAAAGGAACTACCGTGAAGAAATCGTCATGATCAATTAATACAGATTGCGATGCTAGTGTTTTCCCACCTTTTTTAATTGATATCAAAGCAGATTCTCCCGCATAATCTTTTGATTTAAAGGCTACTTCCACGGGGAAGTCATTGCCTAAATAAGCCAACCGATTATGCGCTACATCGGTAAGTACCAAGTCCTTTCTTGGAGTGGTATCACCGAGCGCAATCGTGTAAATAGATGTGTTTTTTATTTTCTGGGCAGGATATTGCGGATCAGTTCCATTGTTGTAAATCCCGTCTGAACCTACGATTATGGCCCCTATATTTCGATTGTAATACCGCGTGAATATCTCCTCAAACAAGTCAGAGATATTTGTTGTTTTGTCAGTGTAATCGAGGCTAAGCCCTTCTTTAACCTCTTTACCAAACGAATAAGATTGAACTTCGTAATTATCGCTCAGCTCATCTTTAAGTTTATTTAACTGCGCTAGATAATCGCCTTTTAAAAAGGTAGAATCTTTACCAATCGCAAGTGACTCAGAATTATCGTGGGCAAGAACTATAACTGGCTTCTCTAGCTTAGTAGACATTGATTCTAGCATCGGCTCTAAAAGCAATAATGCTAAAATGGTTACCGCAGAAAAACGAAAGAAGGCTAAGAAAATTTTCCAAAACCTACTCGCGTCCTCAATTAATTTGTCTTTCCGATAGAAAAAGAAAGCATAAGCTATTCCTAATGCAACGCATATTAAAAAATACCAGGTAGGAAAACTTAAGCTAATGTTCATTTAAATTTTTAATCATGTTAGCATACCACCACAAACGTTAATTACCTGTCCGGTGATATACGCTGAATGATCTGAAGCTAAAAATAATGCAAGATTTGCCACATCTTCTGGCGTTCCACCTCTTTTCAAAGGAATTGAACTTCTCCAACCTTCCACTACTTTTTCATCTAAAGATGCTGTCATTTCAGTTTCTATAAACCCAGGTGCAATCGCGTTACATCTAATGTTTCTAGATCCTAACTCTTGCGCGATAGATTTAGTAAATCCAATAATACCTGCTTTAGAAGCTGCATAATTAGACTGACCTGCATTACCTGTTACACCAACTACCGAGCTAATGTTCACTATTGATCCTTTTCTTTGCTTCAACATTGTTCGTTGAACCGCTTTAGTCATGTTAAAGATTGATTTCAAGTTGGTGTTCATTACCTCATCCCAATTCTCTTCAGACATTCTCATCAGCAATCCATCTCTAGTAATTCCAGCATTATTTACTACAACATCTATCGTTTCGAAATTTTCCAAAGTCAATGCGACAAGTTCCTCACATGCAGAAAAATCTGCCGCGTTAGATTTAACAGCGATTGCTTTCACTCCTCTACCGATTAAATCTGCTTCAATTGCTTTAGCCTTTTCTTCAGACGATGCATAAGTAAAAACCACGTTTGCTCCAGCATCAGCAAATGCCTCTGCCATTCCCTTGCCAATACCTCTAGTTGCTCCTGTAATTATTGCCGTTTTACCTTCTAAAATCTTCATTTTGCTTATTCTTTTTATTATGCTTCCTTAATTGATTATTTTTACGCTATGGAAAAGCCAAATATACTCAGAAAAAGCGTTGTTAGTTTCGCTCTTGTAATACTCTCATTCGCAACCTATTCACAAAACTGGATTGATGTTGGCTTAAAGGGTGGATACGGACTGACGATGTTTTACAATCAAAATATATTTGAAGATCAAACTTACAATCATCAACTTTCTGGAGGCTATACTTTTGGTGGCAAGTTTGGATTTAATATGGGTGAAAAACATGAAATTACATTTGACGTAATGAGCTCTGGGTTTAAGCAAAAATTCAAATTCAATGTTGCTGATTCATTAAGCAGCGCCAATCCTGAGTATAACACCGAAATTACCAACCGTACTTTAGACTTAATGCTGATGTATCGGAATAACAACGAGGGAAGGTATTTCGAAATTGGACCAGTACTTTCAATTATCAGATCCGCAAAACAATCGGACTCATTTTTTAACTACAGCAATGCGGATGTTAAAAATCACTGGGAGAAAAATGGATACGGTCTTGCTATGGGATTTGGAGCGTACATGTTCGGAACAGAGAACTTTGGTATCACCTTTGGAGCTAGATTCAGTTACATGATTTCTGATGCGATTAGCCAGGTTGGTCAAGCGAATAATTTTCCAACTGGTAATACTTATAGCACCTACAAAGCTTCACACCCATTCAGCGCGATGGTGGTTATGGAATTGAATTACGATTTAGGCTACATGGCGCAAGCAAGCTGTTCTAAAAGGAGAAAGATTATTCTTTTCTAATGAGTTGGCAAAAGGAAATTCAACTTCCTGCTTTTCACCGAGGATTTCATTTAATAGATTCAATTATTGAAGATGCTATAGACCTTCCATCAGCGAATGGAATTTTGCACGTTTTTATCAAACATACTTCTGCTGGGCTAACCATCAACGAAAACGCTGACCCATCTGTGCGTGTTGATTTTGAATCAAGTTTTAATGATTTGGTAAAAGAAAGACAGCCTTACTATACCCATATTTATGAAGGGGATGATGACATGCCAGCGCACATTAAGTCTAGCCTTGTTGGCTCATCCGCGAGTATTCCCATCTCTTTAGGAAAAATGAATCTTGGAACATGGCAAGGAGTTTATCTCTGTGAGTTTCGGAATCAAGCTGGACCAAGAAGCCTTATCTTAACTTTCACTAGTTAAGTCTCACTTCCATAAGCTTATCTTTAATTATTCTGCATTCGGCCTAAAATTTGATCAAATCATATTATTCTGATTAATTTCAAATATTCGATTTAAAAATCAGAATGAAATAAGTTGAACCATGATCAAAAAAAATCTCATATTAATTATTCTGGCTTTTAGCCCGTTATTCTCTTTCTCTCAAATCAATGAATCACAATTCAGTTGCATTGATAGTCTCGTTCCCGTAGGAGACGTTCAAATCTATGGCTATTTGCTACACACTTATGAATGTGATTTCACCCACATGAAAATTGATGGTAAATGGGTAGATTATGAAGAAGGCACGAAAAGTTTATTCAAAAAATCAGTCAAGAAAAAAAACCTCAGTGGCCTCTTGTTCTTGCTGACTGAAGTATACTTGAAGAAAGAAGAGGTTCTTCTGGAAACCGAAACTCCCATTGAAACTTCGGAATTCACCTTTACTGAACCTCTTATTGAACTTTCTGATGTAGGTTATAAAATTAGAGTTTGGCTTAAATCGCCTAAAAGTAAAGATCTTCCAGATGATTACAATTTTGTAATTTTTACAATTAACAAAAAGGCAGAAATAACAAGAACCGAGCTTTCTTCTTTTTCATGGAATAAAAGCGACAAGAAGATTGTAGAATAATTATCCTACTTCATTAGAATTACTTTTCCCGCTAACCATTTCTTTCTAGAAACGCATTGCACCATGTAAATCCCGGCTGGGTTTTCTGAGATGTCAAATTTTGCTCGCATATCAGCTCCTAACGGATATTTGGCAATGATCTTACCCGATATATCTGCAAGATACACCTCAGTAGCTTCCCCCTTCACTTCTACGGTTAAAGCTCCCCAAGTTGGATTTGGCCATATTTTGATCTCATCTACAACTGGAATTTCTGGATAATCCCAATCGTTGTTACTGAGGGTATCTGGAACTTCAGCGAATAAAGTATCAGGAACAATAGCTCTTATGCTGTCTTGAAAAGCAAGTAAAACTGAATCTACAACCACCACATTGATGATATCCTTTACCACTAATGTATCTTGCTCAACAGTCTGTGTAATGTCCTCATTACAAGCTGGAGCGTAGGTAAATTCCTTAATTAATCGTTGCATAAGCTTGTTCAGCTTTTCAACTTGATATTCATCTACAGTTGGTTTTGCATGAGCATCACCAATTCCACTATCGTCTGTTAGAAATACATATGATGAGTTGGTTAATAAAGCTGCTGCTCTCATTAGGTATTCCAGACTCTCTTCAGTTCCGAAGTTGGCACTAGCAACTACAGGAACAATTCGAATTCCCTTTTCCGCAGCCTGTGCAATGTATTGAGCCATATTGGCCTTGGTCAAACTGTCCTTCCCTGGTGGCTCATCTAAGAACAAAAATGCAATTCTAGCTCTGGCTTCTTCACTCCAATTTAATTGATCAATTCCCACGTAAAGTGCTGAATCTACCACTTCCGCTCCTCCTTGAGCCGCGCTTTGCTCCTTGATAAAGTTTCCAATTGAAGTTTCATCTTGAGCGAAGTCAGCATGCTTATAGGCATAATCGTTTCCACTACACCTGTAGAAAACACTAGCCGTTCTAAAATTCAATTTCGAATGTTTTGCTTTGGCCTGAGCAATGATGTCTTCCATCTCACTCTGGAGATATTTGATTTCATCTTTCATAGAACCTGTAGCATCAACTATAAAAGCGATATCTACGTTATCAGAGATATTGCATTCCATTTGAACGGTCATTCTATTGATTCCTTCTTCGAAAAGTGTCGGTTTTTTAAGCGTTTGCTTTTTTCCATTGACCACCGCAATAATTTTATGTCCTTCTTCTCCATTACCCCATAATTCTGCAGAACCAGTATTATTTGTTCTTGCCTGCCACAATACTTTATCGTTCTTATCGATTAGCTGCACCGGAATATCAACTGCTGGTCTGCCCTCTCCTGTTAACACCTGAAGTGAATGTCTGTGGGTTGGAATGATTTCCCATAATCTACTGTAAAGGTCAAAATCAGCATCAGCGATGTGCTGCCACATTTCATATTTATCGAAATCTGATAGCTCAGCACCTGTTAACTGTCCAGAAGAGAAATCTTTTTCTTCTACCAACTTCAATTCATCTGCCGTTAAAAATTTGGCATCAGTTCCTCCTACTAATCCATTGAAATTCTTGTCTTGCTTATTTTTTTGATAAGCTGGGTTATTTTGCTGGTTGTATCTACCCGAAGCGTAATATGCCTTTTGCGCTGTAGGATTAGGAATTGTCTGCCTACTTAACTTATTGATGGTTCGGGTGCTATTTGAATTTCCACCTTGCGCACTTCCGGAAGGAGAAACATATCCCTTAATAATACCAACTTCACCCGAAGAAGACTTCACAGTAACTTCTTTTACTCTTTTATGGTAAGAATGATCTTTTTCCTTCTCCACTTTAACTGGAGCAATAAATTCAGAATCTTGTAATTGGATTCTAGAAGTATCTGCAGGTACAACGCTAGTATCATTTTGAGAATAAGCTAGCTGAATTGTAGACAATACGGTAACGAGTAAAATTGCTCTTTTCATTTGGTTTTAGTTTGAGTGTATCTTTTCCAGATCTTTTGCATTAAATGAGTATGAGACCTGCAACAATAACTATTACACTTCTAATTCTAATTTCGTTCATTTCGTGTGGAGCACAAGAAGAAGATACAAAAATTCACGCTAGAGATTTTAAAACAAAAGAGTTTCAAACGGCCTTCCCAGACACGCTATTGGACTTTGAAAAAGCGCCTTCAAAAATAATTGAGTCAGAGCCAAATGTTGAATTTGAAGTTCCATCGGATCGGGTTGAAATTCTAAAGAATTTACAAGCTAAAGTTGATTCGGGTGATTTTCTAATTGTTCATGTTTTCGTTCCTCTCTGTGACAATGTGCATCAAGGAATTGTGCCAACTTCCGCCAGTATTGGCAATGGAATGGATGCTTACCGAAACTTATATTGGGGCACGAGCAAAGGCATGAAACGATTTTTTAAAGAACGAGCGGATTGGAAAATGATCGGTAGTCAGAAAAATGTAAATACCAATGTTTTAGATCGGGCCATATTTGAAAAGTCGTTTCCTAACAAGGCGAAGGTCAGATTGATAATGGATGCCTATCGAGGCGACAGAATGAAGCTTTGCTTAGAACATTATTTTATGGCGTTAGCTGGAATAACTAGAGATTCAGTGATGATGGATTCAGTTTTATACCCAGCCTACGGGCACGCGGACCTTATTGTATTTAACGGTCACAATGGATTAATGGATGAAGACCCAAAATCTTATGCAAACAAAGATTCACGACCAAAAGATGCGGTCTCTATATCTTGCATTAGCAAATCCTACTTCAAACCATTCTGGGATGAATCTGGGAGCTATCCTTTAGTAATGACCACTGGCCTCATGTATCCAGGCGCTTTTTGCACGGAGTTTATTATTAACGACTGGGCAATGCTCAAAGATGCAGAAACATGTAGAGCTGCCGCTGGCAAAGGATACTACAAGTACAAGCCGAAAAGTGGTCCTAACGGAAGCAATAATTTGTTTACTACAGGTTGGTAAGGGAATATCGAATATTAGAACACCGAACATTAGAAGGTCGAGGTTAAGATTAAGAAGTAGTTACTTTTGATGAATGTTCAATTTTCTCCACAGGGGAAATGAGGAAACGAAGTGAACGAAAAGGAGCTGGACGAGAAGGGTTGAAGATGAAATTATAGGATAATTTCATTTGCTCATTAAATTATTTTCTAACTCAATTAAACCTTTTCATATCTTCATAGTCAAAGCTACAGAACCCCATAAAAAAGAGTCATGAAAAAATTATTGAAGATTACATTAGGATTAAGTTTAGCAGTTTCAATTATGTCATTTACCTATGCTGATAAGCGTGGAGATTGGCAAAAACTAGGAATGAGAGTGGTAAACATGAAAGCCGATCACGATGTAATTCCTGTAACTGCATTTAAAGGTGCTTTTACTAAATTGAAATTCAAAGTAAAAGGAGCTCCTATACACGTTAGAAACGTTAGAGTTATTTTCGGAAACGGAGAAGACATGAACATTAAAGTTGGTCGTAAAATATTGGCCGGAACTGAATCTAGAGTATTCGATTTGCCTGGAAACAAGAGAATAATCAAGAAAATAAACTTAAACTATAAAACAGTACCTACGTTTAAAGGAAAAGCGGTGGTAGTCGCATGGGGTAAGCACTAATCTCAAACTAACAGACTTAAGAAAGGTTGTTCATTAAATGAGCGACCTTTTTTTATGCTTAATTATTTCTTCCATCTATGGAAATAGAATAAATTAATACCCTATTCATTGAACTTAACTTGTCCTAAAGTTTACTGACTTTAACTGAAACTTCGATCTTAATCAAATGAAAATCCTGCTCAACTCAACAAAGGCAACTTTTATCCTATTATTGCTTTTAACGTCATCTACTTTATTCGCCCAAACGCTTTCTGCAAATAAGTTCTACGGTAAGTACACTAAAGTTTACAAGTTGGATAGTATGCAGGCTAGAATGGTCTATCAATTAAAAACTATTACGGATACGATAGACTACTTTTCACATTTAGATTCGGTTTATGAAACAGATAGTCTATTTCAAATTGCAGGACTCGAAAAAGGACATTATTTAATTGCTTCGGCAAAAGGTCATCAAGTGAATTACCGCACCCACGAGAATCAGTATTTCAGTATTAAAACTTACGGATATAATAAAGAGGCGTGGATTATTATATCCGATTATAATGGCAAAATATTAGAAGATGCTGTTGTTCATATTCGAGGTAAAGAATATAAATTCAGGGAAGACTGCGGATGCCATCCTGTTCCGGGTGTTAAAGGCAACGGTTGGACAAAAATCACCTTTAAAGATGAATTTACTTACTTGAATTTAAACGGGTATAAAGTGCCTCATGGTGGATATCGAAATAAGAAAACCAAATTCAAAAACTCCAACAAGCTGTTTTCAGATGTTCGAATCCTCCCTGGATACACGGCCTTTAACCAACCAAAGTATCATCTAGGAGATACAGTTAAGATGAAAGCCTTCTTGGTGAGCGAGAAAGGGAAACCTTGGAAAAGGAAAACCAAAGTGGTAATACTTGACCCGCGGAAAAAACAGAAAAATAAAGTCGGACAAGAAGTTCATGTTTCTACCGTATTAAAACCCGTAACGGAAGGGGCTTATGTTTATAATTTCGCGGTACCTGACACCTTTAATATTGATGCAGATTACTACGTTGAGTTTCAAACTAAAAAAGGTCAAATCCTAAAACGAAATAATTTCAGGGTTGAAGATTACGAGCTAGGGAAAACAACTTATACCGCCAACTTAACAAAGCGCGAATATTATCGAGGGGATCCGGTAAGACTCAAAATGACGGCCAAGGATGTGAACGGACTGCCCTTATTAGATGCCCACGCGAAAGTTCTTGTTAAAATGGAAAGTCTTAACTACCATCACTTGGATACTTTCTTCCTTGACTATGAAACCCAAAAATCGGTTTTCAATTTAGAAATGATGCTGGATGTTTCAGGTGAAACATTCTTGGAATTACCAGATAGTTTGTTTCCATTAATTGATGCCAACTATCGAGTTATCGTTAACATGAATAACTCAGAAAATGAGTCCAAAGAATTTTCAAGACGATTCAGATTTAAATCGCAAACTGAGCAATACAAAATTAGATTGGTTGGCGACACGATTAAAGCGACATTTCAGTACCTATCTGAATTCGACTCAAGTTGTACTGTCACTTTTAAATCCTACAGTGTAGCTGGTCTTCTGGAAGAAAAACAAGTTCAATTACCCTACCAGGAAAAACTAGACTATACCGCAAATAAATATGAGATTCGAGACGAACAAGGAAACCTTCTTGGACGAACAACGACTCCTTCGCGAATCAACAAACTAATCTACCCTGAAGGAAAGAGAACCCACAATCACATCGAAATTAAATTGGTGAATGAATTGGGAATTCCTGTAAGCTACCAATTGTTTAAAGGAAGAAAGAAATTTAAAGGTGGACGAGGAACTACCATGACTTTTGAAGAGGATAATGAATCACTTGATTCGTATTACATCATGTATTCTTTCCGATGGCAAGGGAAAGATTATGTGAAAGAAGAAGGGTATCACATCAAAGAAAAAACCCTAATTGTGGATGTGGATCAGCCTGAAAAAGTTTTACCAGGAGCCACTGTACCTATTACTGTAAAGGTTACAGACTATAAAACGAACGGTGCTCCAGACGTCAACATAACGGCTTGGTCAGTTAACATGAAGTTTGACAATATTCCTACCCCGGAACTTCCTGATTATGGGCTGAAACATTTCAATATTGTAAAACCATTTAATGTCTACTATTCAGTTCAATCGGCCAATGTGCAGCATGGTATAACACATGAAAACATAGAACGGTTAAGCTTAATGGAAACACCGATGTACAAATTCATTTATAACAAAGGAGGATTAGACGTACAATACGATTCAATTAACAGCTCAATGGCTGAGATCACGCCTTATTTATTTAAAGACCATGGATTAAGATCTATACACACGATCTATTTGGATGATGAACCATTGTACATCAATAACGGCCAATCCCCTACCGACTTTTCATTCCGAAAAAAGCCTGGTAAGTATAAATTGACGATTCGAGCAAAAGACCACATCTATACGGTTGATGAAGTTGAACTAAAAGCGCATCAAAAAGCATTTGTCTGTTTACACATTGATAGCGCGTATGCGAATGAAAATGTTAGTTATGTGAAGTTAGATACCATGCCTTATATGAAAGTGGAGCAAGAACGACTGAAGACATCCTTCCTTGTTGCCAACACGTATAATCATAGACTCTATTTTGAACAGGATAGCCTTGTCAATATGAGTGGATATAATCGAAACATATGCTACGATCAAGATTACGGCAGATTTGGAACCTACGGCCCATTTAAAAAGGGAACCGTGAATGTAGTAGACGTTAATGCGGATACTGCTTACAGCTTCTACTTTGAACCTGGCTATCTCTACACTTTTCATAAAGATACAAGTTGGGTGTCTCAGCCAATCCTGTACCCTAACCCTTTAGAATCAAAAAACGCGTATGAAACAAGCGTTCAATGGAATTTTCATCATCGAGCTAAAATGCCTCCAATTGTAGGTAAAGAAAGAAGAGACCGTATGAAGAAAAAGAAAAAATTGGTCTACAAAGCTGTCAAAGAAGCTCCCGCCCGAATGCATCCTATGCTGAAATCACGAAGGCATATTGGTGATTATCGAAAGGATAAATGTATCGTTCAATTTCAAAATAACGCTGGCCAAAATCGTATTCGATGGTCAGGAATATTTAGTTTTCAAAACGACTCACTTTCTTCCATCAATTTCGGCACTAACAATCAAATTCAAAACGTTAAAGCTGGCGTATACCACGTAGTAGCATTTATGGAAGACAGCTCTTTAATGGTCCTTCCAGATTTTACTATCCATCCTAACGGGATCAATTATTTTCGATTTGATCAGGCTAACCTCATGGCTTATGACTCTGTTAACACTAAGAAATATGAGGATATCATTATTGATCTTAATAAACCAAAACTGAGAGAATTTAGAAACCCTCCGAGAGTGCTTGACGGCATTAAAATTACCAGAGATGTGAACGAACAGAAAAGCACTATGATTAGCGGGTACTTTAGAAGTCATAAAGGTGAGCCGATGAACAATGTAAATATCTATGCTGAAATAGCAGGTATTTTTAAAGCAGGGGCGGTAACCAATGAAGCTGGTTATTTTGAAATGGACAGTGTTCCATCTGGAAACTACATGTTGAAAATGATCATGGCAGATCGAATGCCCTACTCTGTTTATGATATCAAAATCCAAAAAGGCAAGGACAATCAATTAATGATCGAACCAGAAATTTTATTCTTTGGAATTAACGTAGCCAACGGCTCGGGCGGATTTGACAGATTTTATGAAGATGCCTACGTATCTGCAAGTTCTCCATCTGCAAATTACAACATTGAAACGCTAAGTGCCAATGAAATAAGCGTTTCCGCAGACGACATCTATTTTACAAGTTCCAGAAAAGAAAAAAAGAAGGATAAAAATGAAGCAGAGTCAACCGGATTTGAAGGTGACGGCAGAGATCTATCCTTAGTCAAAATTTCCTCAGAAGAAATATCTAGGGTGCCAGCAACTGGTAATGAAGCTGATATTGCAACTTTCGTCACCAATGTACCCGGAGTAAATTACAATTGGGACTTTAAAGACGGTGTAGTTGCGGATCCAGCAGGTGGAAAAGATCGAGACAACAAAGGAAAATTTAACGAGCTACAAGATCTGAAAACAATAACTGACAAGAATTCTAACCGCATTAGAACAACCTTCAGGGACTGCGGATTTTGGATGCCGAACATGGTAACAGGAAAAGATGGAATGGCGAGATTCGAGGTTAAGTTTCCAGATAACATCACAAAATGGAAAACAATTGTACCAGCCATGGACGGAAACAAGCAAACCGGGATTGGTTATGCCGAGACTCAAAGTTATAAGCCATTAAGTGCATCTTTGGGAATTCCAAATTTCTTAGTGGTTGGAGATACTGTTGACCTAGTTGGAAAATTATCCAACTACACAAAAGACCCAATTAACGTAAAGACTTATTTCGACATTAATGGAAAGCGAGTACTAGATGGCACTCAAAATCCAAAGCATTTTTCAATTGAAAATTACGCGCTCTGTTTTGGCCAAGTTTCTAAGCTGGACATTGTGTATGGTTTAGATAAAGGAGACGGGTACATCGATGGTGAGAAAAGAGAACTTAACGTAATGGTAAAAGGCGTTAAAAGATCTACAGGGAAATTGTACGACCTGGTAAACGACACTTCCTTCACCCTTGGTTCTTCCGACAATCTCACATCTAGAAGTTTATACATCACAAATGATCCATTTGATTTGATAAGAAAAGAGTTGAAAGACTTAAAAAACTATAGCTACGGATGTAACGAACAAACAGCCTCTAAGCTAAAAGCTCTTCTACTGGAGAAGAAATTTATGATCAATTTAGACGAAGCTTTTAGAGATGAATCTCTTTTAATTAAATGCATTAGAACCCTTGAAAAGAATCAAAATAAGAATGGGTCTTGGGGCTGGTGGGGATCAGGTAAAACCGACATTTGGATTACTGGATACGTAACCGAGGCCTTAAATCTTGCAGTTGCAAGTGGATACAGAACAGCTGGTCATATGAAGGGCGCGGGGTATCTTAGAAAGCAATTGGATCGCTTAAACAATACCCAACAGCTTGAGGTGTTGAATATACTGGCAGCTATACCTTTCCCTATGGACTATAGTGTATACTTCAAAAAATTGGATGAATCAAATTTGAGTCTACAAGACAAATTCCAATACATCAAACTCAGACAAAAGAGAGATAGCTCAATTGTACTGGATGAAATTCTTAACTCATTTGATGAAGGTTCGAAAGGAATATTCTGGGGCGAGTCAGTATTGGATATTAAGGTGAACAAGATGCAAACGTCTTTACTTGCTTACGATATTTTGAAAAAAGCTGGAGGTCATGATGACCTTTTAAAACGAACTCGATCGTACTTTTTGAATTATAAAGTCAAAGAAAAAAACACGATTGAGCAAGCCAACATGCTTCAACATTTCTTGGCAGACATGCTTAAAGAAAGTACGCTGCAAAAAGCGATAGAAGGAAAAGTAACGATCAATGGAACGGTCCTCTCTCCTACCTACCCGAAAGAAATGGAGTTCGCTTCTAACGAAAGGATTAAGATTGAAAAGTCCGGTGCTCCTGTTCAAATTTATGCTTATGAACATTCTATCGAAAGTAATCCAGTGTGCAGCGATACCTTATTTAAAGTGTCAACCAAGTTCTTAGTGGATGGTAAGGAAATAAAATCTTTAACAGCTGGGCAACCTGTGACCTTAGAAGTTGAAGTCATCGCAAAACGTGGTGCTAAATATGTATTGATTGAAATTCCTATTCCGGCCGGTTGTAGCTATGGAGGGAAAGTACCTGCTAAACACAGAAACGAAACATACAGAGAAGCTTTTAAATACAGAACGTCCATTGCTTGTGATCAGCTGCCAGCAGGTAGAAATAAGTTCTACGTACAACTCGTACCTCGTTTTACTGGAACTTTTTCATTGCTGCCTTCAAGCGCACAGTTAATGTATTTCCCGAATGTTTCAAATTATACCAATACTAAAGCTGTGGTTATAGTTCCCGAAGAAAGAAAAGATTAAAGGGTGTTGATTTTCGGATTACGATTTGCGAGTTACGAATTCGGAGTTACGAATTACGATTTTTGATTTTTGATTTTTGATTTTAGAAAATCGAACTTCTTTCTTCTCTTTGGTACTTTGTGAGCCTTTGTGTTTCTCAGTGGAATAATTAACCTACGCCCATGGCGTCAAAATCACCCATTAAATACCTGACGCCCATAATAATCAGGATCATACCTACATAGAACATTGCCCCGTAGGCGATGACTTTAGCAGATTTATGGTACTTCTTCCCTATGTCGGTTTTCTTATCTCGCTTTACTTTATGAAATTCATCAATTGGTAAGCCGGAAGTTTTTTTCAATCGATTAATAGTAAAAATACCGTAGACGGTACAAAACAAGCACGTCAACAATGAAACTAATCCTAAAACCTCTAATACAATCATCTACTAATCTGAATCAATCTTCTCAAGAAGAGTGGCTAAATTAATGAGATTATTAATTTTAACCCATGCCAGAATTATTATTAGCAACTGAAGGTGGTCAAGTGGTTACATTTAACACTGAATCTAAAGCACATCAGGTTGTTTTTCAATGTACCGATGATGAAGCCATGATGGGGATTACCAAATTCGATGGCCACATTTACGTAGCTAGCTTAAGTAGAATGTATAAGCTTGATGCGAACGACTATTCATTGGTTAAAAAAACAGAGTTTTATAATCCGTCTCCAGACTTTCACCAGCATGAATTTTATGATGGATTACTTTATACCACTATAACCAAAAGAAATCAAATCTGGGTCTACAACCAAGAGCTAGAAATAGTAGCCAAACACGACATTACTCCCCCATTTCCCAACAAAAAAGTTAAATACAAAAAGAACTACAATCACTTGAATAATATCGTTAAAAAGGACGATAAATTTTACGTAAACCTGAATTGGTTAACCAGCACTCAATATGCTTCAAGCGGTGTAGTAGTGTTGGATGATAAATTTAACGAGTTGGAGAAGTTTGAATATGGCTGGGAGACACATGACTTTCAATTCATTGGGGACGATAAAATAGCGATTTGTGCTACTTCAAGTAAAAAGAAAAAGATTCATCATCCATTAAAATCAGGAGTAATGTTTAACGGTGAATTGGTTTACGAACATGATTCTGACGAATCGTTTTGTAAAGGCCTAACCTATGATGATGACCGATTCTACCTATGCGGAGGAAGAAAACAAACAAGGGAAAAACGGAAGTTTAGCAACGCGATGTTATACATTCTTGATCGGCAAACATTTGAGTTAATAGAGCATTTCGAATCACCAGACATAAAAGCCATCAAAGGAGTAATTGTCCTTTAATCATCTTCATTTCCAGTATTGATTTTAAATCTCATCCATATGGGTCTGTGATCGCTGAATTGAGCCTTAGTATCGTTATTACTTAGCTTTTCTACCCCATCCATATATGCATTTCCCCAAGGCTCATCAAACACTAGCACCCCGAAGTCTTTGGTCCATTCGTGACCAATTAGGTCATACTCTTCGAACACGTCTTTCGTAATCCAGAACTGATCATAAACATATGTGTTTTTATCTGAAACGGTGGTCGAGTATTTTTGATTATCAACTGATGAAGCATCCTTCCCTACCTGCTTTATCGAGATAACTGTAGAATCGAAATGCTCCACATGAGGAACTCTAAACTTTTCTGAATCATAATCAACATGTTGAATCCCAAATTCCTTTTTGTTCTTACTAAACGAACCACCAAACCTGTTGAAATCTCCTACTATTATCAGATCTGGATCGTCTGAATATTTTTGTGGATGATGAAGCATGTCATTCAACTTTTCATAGTCTGCCTGCCGTCTTAGTGGATCTTTCCCATTCCATGCAAAGTGACAGCTTACTAAAGTAAAATCGAAATCTCCAGCTTTCCAGCAGGTCTTAACATAGTTTCTATTTCTGTTATCAGCACATGCTACGAGGGAAGACTTCATCCAGCCCTGTAAATTCAATTTTACTTTTACCGAGTCGTATAAAAAGGCCATGCATTCTGACATCCCCAGGCCTTTACCTATTTTATCAGAATTAAACCATTTGTACTTACGTTTGCACTTTTGGTTTAATTGAGCACATAAATCAGAAATAACCGAATCTCCTACAGCTCCATGTTTCACTTCTTGAAGGACGATTAATTCAAACACTCCTTTCGAAAGTACATCTGCACAATTTTTAATTCTATCCGGAATACCAAAAGTAGAATCGGGTCGTACATAGTCTTCATCTTTTAAAGACTTAGAAATAGCCTTGTATTTCGAATCTACAGCACCAAACTTATAAACGTTAAAGCTGCAAATATTCAAATAAGCTTTTTTCGATTTAACGACTTGCCCAAATGAAGAAAGCCCTCCAAAAAGAAGGGCCGTCATCAATACTAATATTTTTATGTTACGCACCAATAGTGGCTTTACAAGCCTTTAAGATATCTAGCGCTCCATCCAGATCATTGCTTTCTGCATAGCATCTTAAAACTGGTTCAGTTCCTGAAGGACGAATCATCATCCAACGATCATCTCCTAAGAAAAATTTGTAACCATCAGTTGTGTCAACTCTTTCTACAGAATAATCTCCAAATTGAGTGTATTTACCGTCTTTACAGTTTTGAATGATCTCTTGCTTAAGCGCTTCGTTAATATGAAGATCATCTCTCCAATATTTAAACTCTCCTACTAGATCATAAATTTCTTGAATCAAGTCTTCTAAAGATTTACCTGACTTGGCCATGTATTCCCAGATTACAAGTCCCATCCAAATTCCATCTCTTTCTGGAATATGACCTTTAATTGCAATTCCACCTGATTCTTCACCACCGATCAAAACGTCTTCTAAAATCATTTGCTCAGCAATATATTTGAATCCGATTTTTACCGTATCGTGCTCTAATCCCCATTGCTCAGCTAATTTGGTAACTCTTGGAGTAGTAGACGCTGCAACGCATACTTTACCAGTCATTCCTTTATACTTGTGCAGGTAGTTAAGAAGCAGTAAAATGATATGATGAGAGTCGACAAATTCTCCTTTACTATTGTACAACCCGATTCGATCCGCATCTCCATCAGTTGCTAAACCACAAGCAATATCACCTCTGGATTTAATCAACTCAGAAAATTCAATTAAGTTTTTGTGAATTGGCTCTGGAGCCTGCCCCATGAACGATGGATTATGTTCACAGTGTAAGAAAGTCATATCAGGAAATACTCTTTTCAACACATTTTGACCAGCACCGTACATTGCATCATATGCAAAGTTTAATCCTGAGTTTCTTATAGCGTCTAAATCGAAATTAGCTTTTACCGCATCAACATAAAGCGTTTCCAGATCCACTAATTCAATCTGACCATCAGCGATCATTTGTTTGACATCCATTGCCTCCAAGTCCATTCCATGTACATCAGGAATCATTGCCTCCACTTCCTTAACTTCTTTTTCAATTAGCGGTCCACCATGTTTACTCTTTAGCTTGTAGCCATTGTAAGAAGCTGGATTGTGGCTAGCAGTTAATACCACTCCCATTGAACATCCGTACTCTACAGCACCATAGCTTACCATAGGTGTTGAAACAAAACCTTCCGCCATTTTTACTTTTACACCATGAGAAACAAAAACTTTAGCTGCGGTGTGCATAAACAATTCTCCAGCAAATCTACAGTCATGTCCTAATACTATTGAAGGATTTTCAAAGTTCTCTTTTACCCATAAAGCCGTAGCTATAGATACCCGAGCAACATTGTCTACTGTATATTCTTTTGCGATAATCGCTCTCCAACCGTCTGTTCCAAATTTTATTTCTACCATCTTTTGATGTTTTATTCTAAGTAAGTGTATTCCAAATAGGGCGATGAATTTAATAAAAGTTTACTAAACACCCTGTTTTCGTATGACAGAGGAGGTTGGTTCAAGGATGAAAATAGTGTGCTCTTGACTATTTGTGTAGTGATTTCAAATAATTTTTCCCCGCCCTAAAGGGTGAATTATTGGAAATCACGCCTATTGACAAGAGCTAACATTCCTGATTCTAAACTTTTTTCTTCCACCCTTTAGGGCGGGGAAAGAAGAAAAAATTAACTCAACTCCTCAACCTTTAATTTGATCTTTTCAATACAATTTTGGAAATCCTCGACTACCTCTTTATCCGTTAATCTTAAAATGGAAATTCCAAACTCTGATAATTCTATTTCCCTCGCTGCATCAAGCTCGGTTACTTCCTTATTTAAATGATAACCACCGTCAATTTCGATTACAAGCCGTATCGGATGACAATAAAAGTCTGCAATAAATATATCTATCGGATGCTGCCTTCGAAATTTCAAATTATATGGGGACCGGCTTAAATATTCCCAAAGAAGTTTTTCAGATAATGTTTCACGCCCTCTAAGCTCTTTAGCATATTTAAAAATGCCTGGCTTCGCACCGTAGTGCATTCCATCATTGCCAAATCCTTCCATTATTCTTCCACCATAAAATCTACCATCAGTTCTAACACATCGGTAAAAATCTCAGGTAAAGAATCTTCGGTCCAAGGATGCTTTGTTTCGAATGTATGTCCTGTTCCTTCAATTATGTTTAGGCTAGAATTTCCAGACCATTTTTGAAGGTTAAACGCTTCATTGACGTTAACAGCTTCATCTTTTGATCCGTGTAAAATTAAATGTGGAATTTCCAGGTGATTAAGGGCAACTTCAACATTTAGAAAATCTCTGTTCTTCTCAAAATCTTCAAAAAACTGGAATAAATGAGGCATTTCTTGCTCAGTTCTTGCGTTTTTTACGTAAAAAACGCCTTTTTCTTTCCAGTCGTTAAAATATGGCCCTGATGGAAATCGGGTAGAATAATCTGAAACACTTGCTAAAGTTATTAGCTTATTTACGCGCTCATCATGAGAAGCTACAATGGACACGATGCCTCCAGCTCGAGAATGACCTACAAGGGTTAATTTTGAGAACTGAAACTCTTGTTCCACTGCATCAATCACATCTTTTAAATCGTTGACTTCTTGCGTATAGTTATTTTCTGAAAACGCCTTGAGGTCTGGAAAATCTATTGGGTTATCCATTGTTCCTCCATTTCCAGAGAAATTAAATTTCACCACACAAATGCTGTGATCAGCCAAATAATCAGCCATTAAATTCCAACAACCCCAGTCTTTATATCCTTTGTATCCATGACAGAATATAAGAGTCTCTCCTCCCCTAGGCCCACGAATATCCATTAAAATGGGACGCTTATTCTCTCTTTCAATAATATGTGGTTCTGGAATCATCTGAACAAGATAATGAAAATGATATTTTAAGAATAATAATCCTCACTCATTTGAGTTTTACTGTTGAAGACTTTAAACTTTTAACTTACCCCTTTCACCTTCACGCATTCTCCTTATCTTCACCTCCGTAAAAACTGAGCGAATTGAAAGACAAAATTCGAAACATAATCGAAAACGAAATTAATGCCATTCGGAATATGCCGATAGACGGCATATCGCAAGTTGCGATCGACCTAATTCATAAAGCTGTTCATGTCAATGGAGGCAAGTTAGTGATTAGTGGAATGGGCAAAGCTGGACAAATTGGGGTTAACATAGCCACCACGTTTAGCTCAACAGGCACGCCTGCTATATTTATACATCCTTCAGAAGCACAACATGGCGACCTTGGGATGATTCAAAAAAACGACATTCTTTTCGTTATCTCCAATTCAGGGAAAACAAGAGAAATTATTGAGCTCACTCACTTAGCTAAAGGTTTGTACCCAGATATTAAGATCATTTCTCTTTCTGGTAAAACCGACACTGAGCTGTCTGCGTTATGCGACCTTACCATTACTACAGGAGAACCAACGGAAGTAGGACCACTTGGGTTGACCCCAACTACTTCTACTACATGCATGACTATTGTGGGTGACGTTATGGTAGTATTGATGATGGAAAAAATAGAGTTTACTAAAGAAGAATATGCCAAGCGTCACCATAGCGGTTACCTTGGACAAAAAGCTAGAAACGAAAATGAGTAATCCATTTTTCTTAATTGCCGGACCATGTGCCATCGAGGATGAAGCAACTGCCTTTAAAATTGCAGAGCACGCAAAGACCGTTTGCGACAAACATGGCATTGAGCTAATCTTTAAAGGCAGCTATAAAAAAGCGAACCGAAGCAAACTTTCCAGTTTTACAGGGATTGGAGATGAAAAAGCGCTTAAGATTTTACAGAAAGTTGGGAAAGAACTTCGTGTTGATACGATTACTGATGTCCATGAGAGCCATGAACCAAAAATGGTTTCAGAATATGTGACTCATCTTCAGATTCCAGCTTTCCTGTGCAGACAAACAGATTTGTTGGTGGCTGCAGGCGAAACTGGATGCACCGTTAATCTGAAAAAAGGACAATTTTTATCTCCTGAAGCGCTTTCATTTGGATTAGAAAAAATTAAATCGTCTGGAAACGAGAAAGTTTGGCTCTGTGAACGCGGAACCACTTTTGGTTATTCAGACCTTATCGTTGATGCAACTTCCATTGTAAGGCTTAAAGCCCATGGAGCCCCAGTCGTGATGGATTGCACACATGCTGTGCAGAAGCCAAATACTACAAGTGGAGTTACTGGTGGAGACCCAGATATGATAGGTACATTAGCCGTTCATGCTATTGCCACTGGAGCGGACGGATTGTTTATGGAAATTCATCCAGATCCAAAATCAGCACTATCTGATCCAATGACGATGCTTCAAATGGATCGATTAGAAGCAATCATTGAGAAATGTGTTCGAGTTAAAGCAGCTGTATCTTGAAAATAGTTGGAATTATACCTGCTCGATACGGTTCTACTCGATTCGAGGGAAAGCCATTAGTCGATATATGTGGGAAATCAATGATTCAGCGAGTTTATGAACAGGCATACAAAGCAATCGACAAAGTATATGTAGCGACAGATGATCAGCGCATCTATGATGCTGTTGTAGCCTTTGGTGGAAACGCAGTTATGACCTCGTCAGATCATTCAACAGGATCTAACAGATGTCTGGAAGCCTCAAACTCAATTCAGTCAGACTACAATCACGACATCGTTATTAATATTCAAGGAGACGAACCATTATTAGATCCAGAGAACTTAAAAGTCTTATCCGGATTATTTTCCGACATCAACGTTGAATTCGCTACGCTTATCAAAGCAATTGAACCGAACACAATCTTAGCATCAGGAAAAGGTGTCCACGTTATAAAAAACAAGAAAAACGAGGCCATTTACTTTAGCAGGTCCGTTATTCCTCACCTTCGAGGCGCCCGTCAAGAAGAATGGGCTTCGTTACATCAATTCTATCATCATATTGGAGTGTATGGCTATACAGTTGCAGCTTTGACAGAATTTTCTGCCCTTTCAAGTTCGGTGTTAGAGGATTCAGAAATGCTAGAACAGAACAGATGGATCGAAAATGGCGGTAGGATCAAATTGGCTGTAGTAAAAGACGAAGGTCTTGCAATTGATACTCCCGAAGACCTTGAAAAAGTAATTAAACACATTCAACAATGATCTTGCATTTAAAGAAGTCAACTCCGGTTGATCTTATAAATTGGCTCAAAGAAGAAGCTTACGCAAGAATTCTTGAATTCGACTCTTACACTCAAGCCGTTACAACCAAAGCGTTTAAGGAGATTCCTGAATTTTTATCCTCTTTCGTTATTGAAAATTGGACGTTCGAAACAGACATTCAATTGGCCAGCCTGGATTATACAGAAAAACGAGAAGTCTCGATCGGCCAAGACAAAATTGGAGGATTAACCAAGAACATACACCTAATAGCTGGGCCATGTTCTGTGGAGAGCGAAGAGCAAATATTTCAAGTAGCTCACAAATTGGTTGAATTAGGTATTAAATCGTTAAGAGCTGGAAGTTTCAAGCCTAGAACCAGCCCATATTCATACATGGGAATGGGAAAGGAAGGACTTGAATTACTTTCTAAAGTTCGAAAAGAGACCGGTTTAAACATTGTTTCAGAGGTGCGAGACGCTACCAATGTTGATTTGGTATTAGAACATGCAGATGTGGTGCAAATTGGCACCAAATCCATGTATGACCATGGAATATTGAATGCATGCGGAAATTCTGATAAAACCATCCTGATTAAAAGAGGATTTGGAACAACGCTTCAAGAATTTGTTCAAGCAGCCGAATTCGTTCTTTGTGCTGGCAATGAGAACGTAATTCTTTGCGAAAGAGGGATTCGAACTTTTGAGAGTAAAACCAGGTTCACACTGGACTTGTGTGGTGTAGCTTATTTAAAACATCATTGTAATTTACCAATAATAGTAGACCCGAGTCACGCCCTTGGTTATCGCTATGGGATTATTGATTTAGCGAAGGCCTCTACAGCCATGGGAATTGATGGCTTATTGGTGGAGTCTCACCCCAACCCCTCAGCTGCATTAAGTGATTCAGCCCAACAAATCAATTTTAAAACCTTGGAAATTTTGAAGTCTGAAATCAAAAATCTTTCTTTGGCACTGAATTTGAACTTGACTTAATTGCATATCGCCATCTTGCATCAATTATAATTTTTGTAATTTGGATTAAAACCAAAAAGAAATGAAGTACATAATACTCGCCCTATTATCAGTTGTTGCCTTAAATTCATTTGCTACGCTAACCGTTGAAGATGGTAAGACCTGGGCATCAGAACATAACTTGAAACTCTCAGAGAAATTTGAAGTTGACATGGGCGTAAAAGATCACGCTGCACCAGTTATCGTTACTAGAGACGGAGGACTAGCAATTATTGGTGATTACACTGAAGTTGGAACTAAAGGAGTTAAAATTGTGATGCTTAATGACAAGAAAGAGATCATTTTCTCTCACTTTTTTGGACCATATATGGACAATCTTGAAGCACAAGCAGTAATCGAAGATAGAACTGGACATTTTTATGCAGTTATGGAAACTCACGATAAATCAGACGATAGCGACACTAGAGAAAGAGTTGTGAAATTTGATCACGATGGCAAAATTGAGTGGGACATCGCATTGGAACAAAAAGAAAACCATTATCACAGACATTGTAATACGATTACTTTGAACGAGGATGGAAAACATATTGATTTTAAAGGAACTGTTCAGCCAGATAAAACGGCTATTGCGAACAAAGAACACTATAGATGGAATGGTAAGCTTGATGCTAAAGGTACTTTGAAGCATGAAGTTGGTGAAAAGCTAGGTAAATAGTTGAAACTAAGAATTGCCAGACATACAGATCAATTAGAAAAGATCAAAACATTTTATATCGAGACCTTAAACTTTGAAAGTTTAGGGTCTTTTTTTGATCACGATGGTTACAATGGAACGTTTTTAACCTTTCCCAACCAAACATGGCACCTTGAATTCACGTCATCTGAAGCACCCGTGGAACATCAACCAGATGAAGATGACTTAATTGTATTATATCCAGGGAATGAAAATTATGATTCGTTTGTCTCGGAATTAAAAGCCAAAGGAATTAAAACAGTATCAGCGAAAAATCCATATTGGAATAAGAACGGATTTCATTTTAAAGATCCGGATGGGTTTGGAATTGTAATTGCATTAGAACCAGAGAAAAAATGAAGCTAAAATCACTGATAACTATTATGACTTGCATTTTCTGCATTGCAAGTGCAGTGGGACAATCTAAGTTCGAGAAAACTGAAATCGAGAGACGAAGTCAGGTGAACATGTCTTACGCTGACTCGGCACATTCCCCTTTAAACAAAGACTCCATTGCTTCTTTTAAAAGCCTAAACTATTACCCGATTAACAAGGCATATAGAATAAAAGTAAAAGTGATTAAGCAATTAGATACGGTGTTCACGATGGCTACAAGTTCCGGGAAACTAAAAAAGTTCAGGCAGTACGCAATTCTAAAATTTAAACTAAACGGAAAAAAAGTCGAATTGCCGATTTATCAGAATATGAGATTAATGAAAACACCTCTGCACCGTGACTATCTTTTCATTCCATTTACTGACTTAACGAACAGTGTAGAAACCTATGGTGGAGGTAGATATATTGAAGCTAGAATTCCTAAAAAGGGTAAGAAATTAATCTTAGATTTCAATCAATGTTTTAACCCGTATTGCCATTATTCAAGTGGATATAATTGTCCGATTCCGCCTAAAGCTAACTTCATTGATCTAAAAATTGAAGCTGGCGAAAAAATGCTATATACAGATCACTAGAAAGCGTAACTGTCTACTGTTTCATCTAAAAAGAACATGGACATAGCGGAATCTGGATAAGCATCAGACGATACTGTTAAAGCGTAAAACACATCTTTACTTTCCGCACCATCACTGAATTTAACGTAAAAGTATTTTTCCGACATCGGTGAAGCGGCTTTATAATAATTCTCTCGTTCGTAGTTATTTTCATCGATTGGCTCAAACTCACTGATCATGTAAGTATCCTTAAACTCTTGAATTAAATTATCGATGGTTCCATCATCATAATCATTAGCAGTAATGTTAACGATCATAAATGTTACGCTATCCGAATCTTCAACCAAGTAAGATCTCTTTTTACCAATTCCATCACCAATAAAGACATCCTCGATATCAAGCATTTCTGGTTCATCTGGAAAAACCGTTTGTACCTTTTTATCCTTAAAAACTTTCAACGCTTTTTCATGCGCTGGTCGATCATCGGTCGGTGTGCAACCAATTAAAAGAAATGCTCCGAATACTATTAATAATTGTCTCATTGAAGAATAATTTAAATGAAATTAATAATTCGCTTATGAATTTACTATTTCAAAGGAATTAAAAAATTCATCGATTACTTTTTTTGACAGAAAGTTACCCTCCGAAGTTAGTACTACTTGATAGAGCTTATTAGCATTCAGCGTGTATAAGCAGGTTACGAACAGTTTATTATTGTGTCCTTGATAATAGCAGCCTAACATGTTTGAATCTATCCTTTCCTCATAAAACACTTGTGTGTCTAAACCGTAATTTTCCTTAGTTGTTTCTAGTGCGTTCTGAACAACTTCACCTTTAAACTCCTCGTCAATGTCTTCGAAAAACGAAAGCGGAAATTCATCAAACTTGACTGCGTATATAATAGAATCGTTTGGCGAGTAAGTGTCCATTGAAACATTAATATCACCTTCCTCCATCGGAACATATTCGGTGATGTGCTCTGGCTTCCCTGGAAACATAATTTTATAGCTGGAAGCTGCCGATTCAAATATCGATATAGTGGGATTTACGGCAACTAAATTTGAATCCAACTCATTCTTAACAACTACATCTGGCCCAGTCGAATTATTAATATCAACTTTATTTTCGTCACCGCTGCATTGACAAAATGCCAGCAAGACCATTAGAAGTGCTAAGTAAACGTTATTCATTAAAGCGATTTCAATTAGTTACACGAAAATTAAGCAATGGTTCATTATTAATCGACCTTTTCAACCTGACTTTAACGGTCTATTTGGGTAATTCCGCGTTTTCAAGCGATTTCTGGGCTTTTAATGCTCTATTAATAAAATGGGTAGCCAACAACGACAGTATCACGTAAGACCCAAAGCAGTAAAGCCCAAAAAGTAGCTCGGTCTGCATTTCGACTCCACTATCAATATTTTTAAAGGATAAGTAGGCTAGAAATATTGAAACCACGAACACGTCAGCCATGCTCCATTTACCCAATTTATTGGTAATAAAATTCACCAATTTGTTTCTGGCGAACTTAGCGCTTAATAATTGACCAAAAGAACAAATCAATTTAACGATGGGCAGGATTAAAGAGAACAACAGAATAGCAATACCTACCAGATAATTCTTTTCAGTGAACAGAATTTTTATCAATCCCATGATAGACTTCGTTTGATAGAAGTAGTAGGTTCTACCTTTAAAATCAACATTGAAACCAATCATATCAATAACTCCATGGGCTATCTCGGGTACGTATTCTTTGGCACCATTTGCATTTACTGGAATTGCAACGTCTTCATTGAATGCAGCTATCTCCATTAAGGGTGTTGAAACACCGATCACAAGGGCAACTACGCTAACCACTAAAAGTATTCCTGCCAGGTACTTCCAGATTTGATTTTTCCGAAGGAATAATACGATCGTAAGAATAATTAGAAACATCGCACCGGCAGAAACATAGAGCCCACTATCCACTATGCGATCATAGGCCCTATTTGACCTAGCTTTAAAAACATCAGCCTTCTTAACCTTTGCTTCCCATTCTCCGAAAGGCAAATAAGCCGAAGGTTTCAAGAGTCCTTCCTGGAACATAACGGTATCAGTGTACTGCTCCCTACTTTTTTTAAATTCGTCCGCATCAGCTATTATCTGTACAATAGCCAAGATGCTTCCCAACAGAAATAGGAAAGCAAAAATGAAATAGACTAGTTTACGTGCCTTCATCTGCGGTTTTTACTAAAACAAGTTTACTCAATTAATATCGCTCATTTTTAAAAAGCTTGTTAATGTTTTAAAATTCGAAGGACCTGCACCAGAACTATAGTGCAATAGTGGTCTTGTAAATATTTTTAGATAAGCCTAAATATTAAGTTGGTAGATGCTAATTTTTTTTAAATTCGCCAAGCAGATGAGGCATTTCATTAATCATACGGAAGAAAACTACCTGAAATCTATCTTTTCATTGTCAGATGATTCAGATAAAGGTGTCAGCACTAATTCGATAGCTAGATCCCTAAGTACAAAGGCTTCTAGTGTTACCGATATGATGAAAAAGTTGTCTGAAAAAGGACTGGTTACCTACAAAAAATACTACGGAGTTACACTAACGGAGGAAGGGACTAGAATAGCAGTTGCCACTATTAGAAAGCATCGATTGTGGGAAGTATTTTTAGTTGAACAGTTAAATTTCAATTGGGATGAAGTTCATGATATTGCCGAACAACTGGAGCATATTCAAAGTCCGGAACTTACGGATCGATTGGATGATTTTTTAGGTAATCCAAAATTTGATCCGCATGGAGACCCTATCCCCAATAGGTTTGGTGAGATTGAAGATGAGCGTAAAACAGTATTACTGTCAACACTTCAAGCCAAGCAAACTTGCACATTAGTTGGCGTAGCAGATTCTTCAAGCATGTTTTTAAAACATTTAGAATCTAACAGCTTAAAGCTTGGAACCGCTATAGAAGTAAAGAATTACTTTGAATTTGATCACTCGTACGCTATTATCGTAAACAAAGAAGAAAAGAACATTTCTCATCGAGTTGCGGAAAACCTAATCGTAAAGCCAGACTGATGGACGCGTTATACGAGTGGTTTGCAACCCTACATCCTGTTATTGCCGCGTTAGTCGCTACTACCTTCACATGGTTAGTAACAGCTGCTGGAGCGGCATTGGTATTCTTCTTTAAGGAACTGCGAAGATCAGTATTAGATGGATTACTCGGGTTTACTGGTGGGGTGATGGTTGCAGCCAGTTGCTTTGGATTGATTATTCCTGCAATCGATCAGGCTAAAGGAATGGGCATGACCGATGGTTGGGAAGTAATGCCTGCAGCGATTGGTTTCTTGGTTGGAGCTTGCTTCCTATATGGTTTAGACAAGTTAACACCTCATTTGCACATTAACTTTGGTGAGGACGAAAAAGAAGGTATTAAAACTGATTGGCACAGCACTACCCTATTGGTATTAGCAATTACGCTTCATAATATTCCGGAAGGTCTTGCTGTTGGTGTAATATTCGGTGCGGCAGGCGGTGATGTTACTGAAATATCCACTGCGGTGATCATTGCCATCGGAATAGGGATTCAAAACTTTCCGGAAGGAATAGCAGTAGCTATGCCGCTTAGAAGACAAGGTGTATCTCGTAAAAAGAGTTTTTTCTATGGTCAGTTATCAGCTATAGTTGAACCAATAGCTGGAGTTCTTGGCGCATGGGCGGTAACTTCTTTTGAGCCAATTCTTCCGTATGCACTTTCGTTCGCTGCAGGTGCAATGATTTACGTAGTGGTAGAAGAAGTAATTCCCGAAACTCAGCGAGATAAGTACACCGATATAGCCACCTTGGGCTTTATTATTGGTTTCGTTCTAATGATGGTGTTGGACGTTGTTCTAGGATAATTCCATAATTCTTCTTGATTCCAACTTGTTCGGCACACGTAATTCTTTAATTTAGCGCGCTGTGTCTCAACAAAAGATAAATATCAAAAACAAAAAGGCTCGTTTCGAGTACCTTATTCTAGACGAATTCGTTGCAGGAATGCAATTAATGGGCACGGAAATCAAGTCAATTAGAGAGGGTAAAGCAAGTATAGGGGAATCTTACTGCGTAGTGCAGAAAGACGAGGTTTACTTGAGAAACTCTTATGTAGACGAATACGAAAATGCTAGCCACTTCAATCATGAGGTTCGCAGAGATCGGAAGCTGTTACTTAATCGAACTGAGATAGACAAAATCAGCAAGAAATTAAAGACTAAAGGGTTGACCCTTGTTGCGCTAAGCTTGTTCGTTAATGAAAAAGGACTGGCAAAATTGAGGATTGGTCTCGCTCAGGGCAAGAAACTGCACGATAAGCGGGAGACCCTGAAAGATCGAGATAACAAAAGAACCTTAGATCGTATCAAAAAAGATTTCAGATAATAGCTTCTTTGCTATTCATTTTAATCTGATCATCAAAGTATAAGACAAAAAAAAGCCTGCTCATCTAAGATGAACAGGCCTTTTAATTTTATTTCTACTTACTAGAAGTGGAAAGTGATGTTCAATGATCCTGCACCAGCTGCGTTGTTCGCAATGTCAGTATCAAGACCGAAACCGTTAGATTTGTTAGCAGTTTCGTCAACGATAGTACCTAAAGTAGTACCGTCAGTACCTTCCCAAGTTGCAGAAGAAGATCCAGAAGAAACTCCTAATCCCCATCCTAGCTCAGCACCGATAGACATTTTAGCGAAGATAAAGTACTCAGCTCCGATAAATCCTCTTAAACCTAATCCGAAAGATGAAGTTTTAGATTCTGTCATTCTAGCTCCGTTACCATAAAATGGATCAGAACCTACGTTACCACCACCAAAATCAGTACTGAAACCTAAAGCTACACCTGGAGCATCCAAAGTGTTACCATAAGTGTACTTATCTTTAGTGTTAGCCATAGAGATGAATAATTCACCACCATAGAAACCTTGAAGACGACCATTTCCTCTTCTCATTTCCATACCACCTGTAAGAACAATGTTAGTTGCTCCTTGAGATTGTACATCTTCTACTAAAGTAGGTAACGCTGGCCATACTGGCGCAGTTGTTACAGTTGAAGATCCAACACTCGCGGTTGTTTTGTTAGAACCAAACCCTAGTCTAATTCCTGCTCTATAAGCTGTAGTTGCATCAACGAACATTTTTCCTTTGATGTGCCATGCTTGATTCTGAGCATAATTTACTCCCGGTGCACTAGCGTTTCCTCCTAAGAATCCACCAGCGAAATCTAAAAATGGGACAGCATCTAAAGTGATTGCCCAATCATCAGCTTCTGGAAGAATAGTTTCTCCTTTTTTAGATGTTAAATCTTGAGCAAAACAAGTCGCTCCAGCAAACATCGCAGCAAGTAAGATTACTTTCTTTTTCATAATTGTTTATTTTAATTTATAACGTTTTATTAAAATGTAATGTGCCAAATCTAATGATTTAAACCATTATCCGATTTAGCGTTTATTCACATTGTCCACAAATACCTGTTGACAAGGTTGGTAATTTATTATTAGTGTTGCTCGTTATGCAAAACTCGGACCATTAACGAGGGCTCACAAAATAAAGTTTCAAAAAAGTTTACATCCACCCAACAAAGTTTGGCGACAATTGTTCTGAACCGTTGATTATTGCTTACGGTCGGGCAACATAGGCACGAACGAAAAATCTCCACATTCTTCAATTTCATAATCGTCATTTCCCTTTTTATAGATATAATGCATGGTTTGTTTATCCACTCCGACCGGAACAACCATCTCTCCACCAATTGCTAATTGTGTTAATAATTCTTTTGGGATCTCTGGAGCTCCGCAGGTTACCACAATCTTATCATAAGGTGCCCATTGCTTAATTCCTTTGTATCCGTCACCATATTTCAGCCTCGCGCGATAGCCTAGAGCTGGTAGTAATTTGCTCGTCTTATTAAATAGGTCCTTTTGTCGTTCTATTGAAAACACTTTGGCTTTCATCTCACATAAAACAGCCGTTTGATAACCACAACCAGTTCCAACCTCTAAAACGGTATCACCTTTCTTTATATGTAATAGAGTGGTTTGAAATGCTACCGTGGATGGATGCGATATTGTTTGATCTGATCCAATAGGAAAGGCCGTGTCTTTATATGCAAACTCCAAAAAAGCACTACTGTCAATAAACATATGTCTAGGCACTTTACCCATTGCACTTAAAACGTCTTCTGAATAAACGTCTTTCTTCCTTAGCTCCTCTATTAATAGATTCCGCATTCCCTGATGTCGCATGGTGTCTTTCACATAACAAACTTACATCGGATCGGACAAACTTGAAACAGAAATTAAGCAGAGATATTCGACTTCAACTGTTAATAATTAAATCAGGTCCTTATATAAGGAGCGTATTGGTCATCTACTTTTGCAGCACAACAAAGATAATAGCAATGAAAATTGGTGTAGCAGGAGCAGGACATTTAGGTAAGATTCACATCAAGCTGATTTCAGAGATTCCAGAATTTGAATTGGTAGGTATATACGACTTGAATCAGGAAAACTGTAAAGCGGTTGCGGAACAGTACAATGTTAAATCATTTTCTTCCTACTCAGACTTACTTAAAGAAGTAGATGCAGTAGACATCGTTACCCCTACTCTATCTCATTTCGATCTAGCGAAAGAAGCGATTAGAAATTTCAAACATATTTTCATTGAAAAGCCTGTTACCAATACTGTTCAGGAAGCAAAATCACTGTTAGACATCTCCCACGAAGCAAACATCAAAGCACAGGTTGGTCATGTAGAAAGGTTTAATCCAGCGTTTAAAGCTGCACAAAGTTATTTTGAACAGCCAATGTTTATTGAAACACATCGGTTGGCTCAGTTTAATCCAAGAGGTACAGATGTTCCAGTTGTATTGGATTTAATGATTCATGATTTAGACATCGTTTTAAACGTTGTTAAATCGAATGTTAGAAAAATATCAGCGAGTGGAGTTTCAGTAGTAAGCGAAACACCAGACATCGCGAATGCTAGATTAGAATTTGATAACGGTTGCGTTGCCAACCTAACAGCCAGCAGAATATCATTGAAGAATATGCGAAAGTCTCGTTTCTTTCAAAAGGACGCTTATATATCGGTAGATTTTCTAGAGAAAAAGACGGAGATCATTCAAATGGAAGAAATTTTAGGAGAACCTGATCCATTTGATATCGTTTTGGAATTACCAAACGACCGAAAAAAGAAAATCTTAATAAATCAACCAGATGTTAATGAGTCAAATGCGATAAAAGAGGAATTAGAAACCTTTTATCAAGCCATTAAGAACGACTCAATCCCGATTGTTCCGCTGGAAGATGGATATAATGCGTTAAAAGTGGCGCATGGCATTATCGATAAACTAGTGACCTCCAACGCATTAAGTTAAACTCTAACTTTTTTTACACCTGGGTATAATAATTCTAATACATTTGCGTTTTTTCCAAAAACGTGGCAGTAATGCGTTTTACTCGAAAACTAACCGTACTAACGATCATCAGCCTTTTTGCATTCACAGGATGTAAGAAATCAAATTCTGCTGCTTCAAACCCAGCATATATAGAGGTTGAATCATTCTCCTTAACAACAATTAGCGCGGAAGGAACTGCGAGCCATGAAATAACTGACGCGTGGATCTACGTAAATGATCAGTTAATGGGAGTCTTTGATCTTCCAGCTAGAGTCCCTACCCTCCTTTTAGGAAATCAGGAAGTCAAAATATTTGCCGGCATCAAAAAGAACGGTCAAAACAACGACCGAGTCAGATATGACTTTTATACGAACTACGAAGCTTCTCATCTATTAGAGGCAGACAGCACCTACGTTATTAATCCTGCTATCACCTATACTTCTGGACTCACCATATGGGAAGAAGGATTTGAAGACGGTGGAATAGCCTTTTCAAAAACAGCAACCAGCGATACTAATTTTGTACAAGACAACACTGCTCCTTTTGAAGGATCAAAAAGCGGTACAATCACTTTTGACCCAGCCGATTTGTTTTTTGAAGCAAGAACCAACGAACCATCGTTTGATAATTTCCCCGGTGTTGGCCAGGCGATCTATCTTGAATTGAACTATAAATCAAACATTGACTTTACACTTGGCCTGCTAAACAATGACGGCTCGCTTCCGGCAGATGCCCAAGTAGACTTATTCACGTTCACACCTAGTGACGATTGGAACAAAACCTATATCTCGCTGTCAGATGCCGTAAGTTCTCTGAGTGCAGCAATAACCTTTGACCTATATTTTAAAGCAGTAAACAATGGATCAGTCGCTGTTCCAAAAATCGAAATGGATAACATAAAGGTCGTTTTTTAATATGCGCAAAAAAGCACTTGTAGCTACGTACATCTTTCTTGACTTTGTCTCTGCTTCCAGTGTGTGGGTTCTATTTTATTTTTTTAGAAAAAAATACATCGAGGCCGTTGAATTTGTTCCTGACGAAAAACTCTATCTCGGACTATCATTAATTCCTTTTTTCTGGGTAATCCTATATGCAGCCACAGGATCTTACAATAACGTTTACCGTAAATACCGACTTAAGGAATTTGGACAAACTTTATTCATATCAATTTTAGGGACGCTATTCTTATTCTTTTTCTTAATTCTTGATGATGAGATGGGGGCACTAGACGGTGCAGAAAGCTATAAGAATTATTATCGAAGTGTTCTTGCTTTATTCTCTCTTCACTTTGTTATTACAGTAACGCTTAGGTTAATAATTACAACCAGAACTGTAAAGAAGATTCACCGAAGAGAAATTGGCTTTAATACGCTAATTGTTGGTGGAAATGAAAGAGCGATGCAGGTCTATCAGGAAATCGAAGCCATTAAGAATTCTCCTGGCTATAAGTTTGTAGGATTTATAAGTACAAATGGAGTTGATCGTGCTCTTTTAAAAACTCCTATTGAGTACTTTGGTAAATACGAGGATCTTGAAAAAACAATCATAGAAAATGATATCGAGGAAGTAATTATTGCCATTGAGTCTAGCGAGCATAAGTCCGTGAAAAAGATCATTGATGATTTGGAAAAGTTCAATGTGAAGGTGAAAATCATTCCTGACATGTATGACATCCTAACTGGGCAGGTAAAAATGAATAGCATTTTCGGAGCTCCGTTAATTCAGGTGAATAAGCAGATAATGCCAGCTTGGCAAGTCTCTATCAAACGACTAATGGACATATTAATGTCTTTCTTCGCATTGATTATTCTTTCTCCAGTTTACCTGTTTCTCATTGTAGTTGTAAAGTCATCTTCCAAAGGGCCGATATTCTTCAAACAAGAGCGGATTGGTTGGTATGGAAAGCCGTTCATGATCTATAAATTCAGATCCATGTATACGAATGCCGAAGCAGCCGGACCTCAACTATCTTCTGAAAACGACAAACGAATTACGAAAGTTGGTCGGATTATGAGAAAGACCAGAATGGACGAATTACCTCAATTCTGGAATGTACTCAAAGGAGATATGGCAGTGGTTGGTCCTCGTCCAGAAAGACAGTATTACATTGAAAAGATTACGGAAAAAGTTGAACATTATAGACATCTTCATAAGGTTAGACCTGGAATTACTTCATGGGGACAGGTTAAATACGGTTATGCAGAAAACGTTGACGAAATGATTCAGCGCCTTAAGTTTGACATACTTTACATTGAAAACATGAGCATTGCATTGGACTTGAAAATTTTGATCTATACCGTGCTGATCGTGTTCAAAGGGGCTGGGAAGTAATAATAGAATCTTCTCAATTATTCTTTTAGCATTACCTCCCCTTTCTTATCTTTAGCATCCTTAAAAATCAGGTAAATGAAAAACATTGCAGTAATTGGTGCAGGAACAATGGGTAACGGAATTGCTCACGTATTCGCACAAACAGATCACAACGTCAACTTAATCGATATCTCTCAGGATGCTTTAGACAAGGCGCTCGCTACAATTGGTAAGAACTTAGATCGGATGATCAAAAAAGAAAAAATTACTGAAGCTGACAAGGCTAATACGCTTGCCAACATTACAACGCATACAGATTTGCCAACAGGAGTTGCAGATCGTGATTTAATAGTGGAAGCGGCTACAGAAAACATTGACCTGAAACTCAAAATTTTCAAACAGATGGATGAGCATTCTCGTCCAAATGCAATCCTATCTACCAACACTAGTTCTATTTCAATTACTAAAATTGCGGCAGAAACGAGCAAGCCAGACAAGGTTATCGGAATGCACTTCATGAACCCTGTGCCGGTAATGAAGCTTGTTGAGGTTATTAGAGGATATGCTACTTCAGATGAAGTAACAAAAGCCGTTATGGCAAAATCAAAAGAACTTGGAAAAGTTCCTACCGAAGTAAATGATTACCCAGGTTTCGTTGCAAACAAAATCTTAATGCCAATGATCAACGAAGCGATCATCACATTGCATGAAGGTACTGCTGGTGTGGAAGAGATTGATACGGTGATGAAATTAGGAATGGCTCACCCAATGGGCCCTCTTCAGTTAGCTGATTTTATTGGTCTGGATGTTTGTCTTTCAATTTTAAATGTATTGCAAGATGGATATGGCAATCCTAAATATGCTGCTTGCCCACTATTAGTTAATATGGTAATGGCTGGAAAACTTGGAGTTAAATCTGGAGAAGGATTTTATTCATGGGGTCACGGAACTAAAGATCTAATTGTAGCAGACAATTTTAAAAAGTCTGAGCCAGAAATGGCTTAATTGCGCTTTTCAGGATGATTTATTGGATTCTTTCGATTGCCTTGATTCTGGCAACAGGGTTAGGAATCTATTATAAAAAACAGGGGTACACTTTTTACAAAGTATTTATCGGAGCATTTCTAAGCATCACTGCTTTAGGCCTTCTATTCTATACGATGATCAACAAGTAAATTGATTATTTACTACTGTTTAGAGTACCTAAAGTGAATCCATCCTTTTTGAGCGGCAGCGGCATCATAGTCATCGTTGAACTGAGCGCGCCTGGCATATTTTAGCGCATTCTCCTTCAAACAAGTGTTTCTCGTTGTTGTTTTACTCTCTACGATCGTAGCGCTAATCACCTTCCCTTGATTATTGACCTTTATATTTACTCTAACCTCTCCTTCTGCCCTACACACATATGATGGTGCCGGAAGATCATAATCTTTTCTATCTCTTAAACTATAACTTGCTGTAGCACTTATCCCATCTGCTCCTGAAACTGCATCTACGTCTTTCGCATTTTCATCAAAGAGGTTATTTTTTACATTCTTTTCGTCCTCTTTTCTTTTCTTAATTTCAGCCAAAGCATCAGCAGACATGGTAGCTCCCGACTCGTATTGCTTCAATAATTCGGCTGTATAGTCGTTTACTTCTTTATTCAATTGAGCTTCATTAAGTCTACTCGATTTTTGAGTGGATTCATTAACGTTGGCCGCTACATTAGTCAAAGGCTGACCATTTTCATCAACTGCATCCGGTTGAACATCATCTTCGCTGAAGTCGAGTTCTGTGGTGAATTCCATGGTTATTTCCTCAACTACTGTGGTCTCCGGGATGGATTTCAAATTCAAAACGATAAGCAATATCACGTGAATGGCAACTGTGCCAACTACACCTACTACGGTCCACTGATATTTACCCCAAAAATTCAATTAGTCAAATTTAAACTTCTTTCATTCGTCTCCTAAAGCACTGAAATAAAGTTATCCAACGCTTGGTGCAACTTACATTCCAATTGCTCTTAATAAGCAAGAACAAAAATAACACCATTATCAATAGATGTCGCAAGCCATTCATGTAACAATGCATCTTTATATCAATCCGATTGATATATTTGATACTCGAAAACTGGCTTAGCATATTAGCCGTCAAACACACAACAATGAAGACCGTCTTATTATCTTTTACACTTCTAACCGTATTTTGTTCTATTTCCTTTGCTCAAAAAGGAAAAAAAGGCTCCACAACTGCGTCAACAACATACAAATCGAGCACATTTTCTGGTTTATCTTTTAGAAATATTGGACCAGCATTTACTTCAGGTCGTGTTGCGGATATCGCAATGAATCCGAATAATCCTTTTGAATATTACGTTGCAGTTGCTTCCGGTGGAGTTTGGAAAACAACCAACAGTGGAACTACATACAATCCAATTTTTGATGGACAAGGGTCTTATTCAATTGGATGTGTGACTATTGCGCCTTCTAATTCCAATGTAGTATGGATTGGAACTGGAGAAAACAACAACCAAAGAAGTGTAGCATACGGAGACGGTGTTTATAAAAGTGAAGACGGAGGAAAGTCTTTTAAGAACATGGGACTAAAAAGCTCTGAGCATATTGGGAAAATAGTAATTCACCCAACTGATCAAAACATTGTTTATGTTGCGGCATATGGCCCACTTTGGTCTAAAGGAGGCGAACGAGGCGTTTACAAAACCATTGATGGCGGTGCTACTTGGAACCGAATTCTAGACATTTCAGAGAACACGGGAATTAATGAAATTTTAATGGACCCAAGAGATCCTAATGTACTGTACGCTACTTCTCATCAAAGAAGAAGACATGTATGGACTTATATCGATGGAGGACCAGAAACTGGAATTCACAAATCAATTGATGGAGGGAAAACATGGAACAAACTTAGTTCAGGACTGCCTTCAGGAGATGTTGGAAGAATCGGAATGGCCATATCACCTTCTAACCCTGACTATGTATATGCAATCATTAAAGCATCCGGTAAAAAAGGCGGATTCTTCAGATCGACAGATCGAGGTGCAAGCTGGAATAAAATGAGTTCGTACTCCTCTTCTGGAAACTACTATCAAGAAATCGTTTGTGATCCGTACGACAAAGACAAGGTATTTAGTCTTAATACTTGGCTACATCACACTACTGATGGAGGAAAGAATTTTAAGAAGACAGGAGAAAAAAGCAAACACGTTGATAATCACTGTATTTGGATTGATCCGGTAAATACAGACCACTGGATCGTGGGATGTGACGGTGGCTTATACGAAACATATGATCACGCAAGCAACTGGCAATTCAAAGCCAATCTTCCGATCACACAATTCTACAAAGTAGCGGTTGATAATGCTAGTCCGTTCTACAACATATATGGTGGCACACAAGACAACAACTCCATGGGAGGGCCTTCTAGAACATTGAATAATGCCGGAATTGCAAATTCAGACTGGTACATCACAAATGGTGGTGATGGTTTTGAATCGCAGATTGATCCGACTGATGATAACATTGTTTATGCTCAAGCACAATACGGCTGGTTAGTTCGATACGATAAAAGCAGTGGAGAAAAAATTGGAATTCAACCAATGCCAGAAAAAGGTGAAGCTCCATTCAGATGGAACTGGGATGCACCTTTATTGATTAGTCCTCATGATAATAAGCGACTCTATTTCTGTGCAAACAAAGTGTTCAGAAGTGATGATAGAGGAAATACCTGGAAAGCCATCAGTGGTGATTTATCTCGACAGCTGGATCGAAATAAATTGAAAGTAATGGATCGTGTTTGGGGCATGGATGCTGTAATGAAGAATAAGTCTACTACTATCTTCGGAAACATTGTAGCGTTAGATGAGTCTCCAAAGAAAGAAGACCTCTTATACATCGGTACCGATGATGGTTTAATCCACATCAGCGAAAACGCTGGCGGAACTTGGAAAAAAGTTGACGGTGTTAGCGGAGTTCCAGAAAGAACTTACGTGAACATGCTGTTAGCTTCTCAACATGACGAAAACGTTGTGTTTGCAGCCTTTAACAATCATAAACAGGGAGATTTTAAACCATATTTATACAGAAGTTCAGATAAAGGAAACACCTGGACTTCGATTACAGGCAACTTACCCGTTCGAGGCTCTGTGTATAGCATTGCGGAAGATCATGTAAATAAAGATTTATTGTTTGCCGGAACTGAATTTGGAGTTTACTTCTCTTTAGATGGAGGAAAAGAATGGACGAAATTATCCAGCGGAATTCCTACAATCGCTGCTAGAGATTTAGCGATACAAAAAAGAGAGAATGATTTAGTAATTGGATCTTTTGGAAGAGGCTTTTTCGTACTAGACGATTATACTCCCTTAAGAGAAATGACTCCAGAACTACTGAAAAAACCAGCCCATATTTTCAAAATTAAAGATGGACTAATGTATGTGCCTACTAACCCTCTTGGGTTGCGTGGCAAATCTGCGCAAGGTGAAAGCTATTATACAGCACCGAATCCAGAATTCGGAGTAACATTCAGCTATTACATTAAAAACAAGCTGAAAACGAATAAAGAAATTCGTCAGGCAGAAGAAAAGAAAATCAAAAAAGACAATGGAGATGTGTTCTACCCAACTTGGGATGAAATTAGAGCTGAAGACAATGAAGAAAAGCCTTATTTAATATTTGTAATTAAGGATAATCAAGGAAACGTTGTTCGAAAAATCAAAACTGGTCCTAAATCTGGAATCAAGAGAATCTCTTGGGATTTTAGACATGCGTCAACAAATCCGATTAGAATTAGCCAAGGAAAAGTTGGTCGCTATAGCAATGCAGCAGCAGGTCCAATGGCAGTACCGGGAACTTATTCAGTTGAAATTCATCAATCGTTAAATGGAGTTATTACTAAACTTCACGAGCCTGTGAATTTTGAAATCAAACCGTTGAACAACCAAACTTTATTGGCTCAAGACAAGGCAGCACTATTGAAGTTTCAAAACGAGGTGGCTGAGCTTAGCAGATCGGTTGGAGGTGCATCTACAATTATTGGTGAAACCAGAAAAAGATTGAAGCATATCAAGGCGGCTATTCAGCAGTACCCAACTGTTCCTTTAACGTTGATGCCAGAAGTAAAAGCGCTAGAGGCTAAACTGAACAAGATCTCAGTAAGTATGTGGGGTGATGGTTCATTGTCTAGCAGAGACGTAGAAACATATCCTGGAATTTCAGGACGTATTGGAACGATTGTTTATCAGCTATGGTACACAACAACTGCTCCAACAACTACCCAAGCTAAGGGACTGACAATTGCAAGGGAAGAATTTACTCCGGTTTTAAAGGACTTAAAGTCAGCAATGAGGGAAGTGGCAGCTTTAGAGGCTAAACTATCTGCTAAAAACGCTCCTTACACTCCTGGTAGAGATGACAAATGGAAAAAGGAGTAGCAAGAATTATTAATTCTTCTATTTTCGTTGTCGGTTCTTGACTATTTATCAAATCCTGAACTGACGTAGCTAAAATGGATTTTAATTCTTTCGATTTTGCAGTTTTCCTACCAATCGTGTTTTTGGCGTATTGGTTCCTATCATTTAAAAACAGATGGGCTCAAAACAGTATCCTGCTTGTTGCTTCCTATATTTTCTATGGCTATTGGGACTGGCGATTCTTGATCCTTATTCTAGGAAGTTCTGTACTTGATTTTTTTCTTGCTTGGGCCATTGGTACTCGGGAAAAGAAAAAATCCAAAAGATGGTTAGTTGGGATAAGCTTGTTCGTTAACCTAGGCCTTTTAGCTGTATTCAAGTATTACAACTTCTTTATAGATAGTTTTCAAGATACGTTCAGACTGTTTGGCGCGGATCTTGACTCCTGGACTTTATATATAATCCTTCCAGTCGGAATTAGCTTCTATACTTTCCAAACAATTAGCTATTCCATCGATGTTTCTAGAGGCACTATTAAACATACCAAAGATCCAATTAGCTTTTTGTCTTATGTAAGTTTCTTCCCACAATTAGTGGCAGGTCCGATTGAGCGTGCAAGCAATCTACTTCCGCAATTTCTCAAAGCCCGGAAATTCGATTATGAATTCGCCAGAGCTGGTTTACAACAGATTCTTTGGGGTTTATTTAAGAAAATTGTAGTTGCAGATAATTGTGCTTTCTATGCCAATCAAATCTTCAACAACCCTTCAGACTATACAAGCTGGGATTTAGTAATGGGTACGATTTTCTTCTCGTTTCAGATCTATTGCGACTTTTCAGGTTACTCAGACATTGCCATTGGAACTTCTAAATTATTCGGAATTAAGCTTAAAACTAACTTCGCTTTCCCTTACTTCTCAAGAGATATTGCAGAATTCTGGAGACGATGGCATATATCACTCACCACTTGGTTTAGAGACTATATCTACATTCCAATGGGCGGAAATAGAGTTAAAAAATGGAGACAAGTACTCAATGTCTTGATTGTGTTCTTGATCAGTGGTTTATGGCATGGTCCAAATTGGACTTTTATAGCATGGGGAGCCTTTAACGCACTTCTCTTTGTACCCATACTCTTGTTCAACTTAAATCGAGTTCACATCGAGCCAATCAGGTACAGAGGAATAGGTAGAATGTTTGGAGAAATTGGTTTCATCCTCATTACTTTCTTTTTATGCGCAAACGCATGGGTGATATTTCGAGCAAACACCATCGAATCAGCTGTGGACTATTACGCATCTATGTATTCCGACTTATTTAATTTCAGTCTTCATTCAACGTTTGGCCAGGACGTTATTTGGTTCATCATTATCATGTTAGTTTTTGAATGGTTCGGAAGGAAAAAAGAACACGGATTATCTTTTAAGCGAGTCAATTGGGCCCTGCCTTTAAGGTGGGCAACATACTTAGTACTAATTGCATTGATCTTCCTTTATACAGGAGAACAACAAGTGTTTTTATATTTTCAGTTTTGATGAAGCGATTTCTACTTAAAATATTAATCTTTTCTGCACTCTTATGGGTGTTAGGCTTCGCTTACCAGTCTATTATTGACGAAGGATTAAAAGAGCAAATTACTGATGGCAATGTTGGATGGATTAACATCTATAATCAACAAATAAATCAGGACGTTGTAATCTTAGGGTCTTCCAGAGCTTGGGTTCAACTTAACCCGAAAATCATAGAAGATGAAGCCGGGTTAAGTTGCTTTAATCTAGGATTAGATGGTGCAAGATTTCAAATGCAAAAAACACGCTGGAAAACGCTACTAGCAGAAGGAAACAAGCCAAAACTCATCATTCAAGTAGTCGATTATTTTGCACTTAATCCGCGTATCAATCTCTATAAAAAGGAAAGGTTTATGCCCTATTTAAATGATTGGAATATGTATGAGCCGCTAACTCACATTGATAGTTCAATATGGATGGATCGATACCTCCCTCCAATGCGTTATCATGGATACGACAAACTTCAGAGTATTGGCTGGAAAAACTACTTCGACCTACCCTTAGGAGACAAAGAAAAGCCTTGGCACAGGCGATACAATGGATTCTTAGGAACTAAAGACTCTATAAAAGTTGAACCAACTTACTTAGACGAAAAACAGTTTGAATCTTACGTAAACGAAAAGAAAATTGAATTTGGACGCGAAGCATTATCAGAAATGATCGAAGCGTTTCAACAAGAAGAAATTCCAGTGATATTACTCAACCTTCCCATCTATCATCGTCTGAGAAACTCAATAGTAGGAAGAGACCTATCGACTGAACTTTTTCAAGATGTAGCAGATGAATATCAATTGGAATTCTGGGACATGAGTGAAGATTCCCTCGGAGATAACATGGACCTGTTCGCAGATCCGCTTCACATGAATTTGGCAGGTGCAAACCTAATAACCAGTCAAGTTTCTAAACGTATTGTAGAATACAAGAAAGGGCAATAAGCTTAATTCTGTTAACTAAGTCAAAAAGCCGTTATACTTTTTGATTCAAGCGTTACATTAATCTGTCCTTGTGTCAATTAGGACTTATTGTTTGATTTGCTTAGATCAAAACATACACAAATGAGACTTAAGCTACTCTTCTTACCACTTCTTTTAGCCACAGCATGCACAAGCAACACAGCAGCTAAAAAGATCAAAACTGATGATTTTGTCAGTCAAAAAATTCAAATCGCGGCTGCGCCAACCGTCCAGAATCAAAAAATTCAGGTTGCTTTAATACTCGACACGAGTAATAGTATGGATGGCCTCATAGAACAAGCCAAGTCCCAGTTATGGACTATTGTCAATCACATCTCTAGACTCAAGTTTGAAAGCGAAACTCCTAAAATTGAAATTTCTTTGTATGAATATGGCAACGATTTAATTCCATATAAGGACGAATTTGTTCGAAAGCTAACCAACCTTACCACTGAGTTAGATTCGGTCTCAGAATGCTTGTTTGCCCTTAATACGAATGGCGGTGAAGAGTTTTGTGGAGCAGTAATCAACCAATCACTATCACAATTGGAGTGGAAGAATGATAAATCCAGCTATAAAGTCATTTTCATAGCCGGCAACGAACCTTTTGATCAAGGAACAACCCCATTTTCAACTAGCTGTGATTTAGCTTCTGAAAAAGACGTTTATGTAAACACAATTTTTTGCGGTGATTCGGAAGAAGGAATCAGAACACATTGGAAAGATGGAGCATCAAATGGCAATGGAATTTACATGTCGATTTCTCAAGACGAGCAAACCACCTACGTGAGTACACCTTATGACGACTCCATTGTTGATCTAAACGATAGTTTGAATGGCACTTACATGTATTACGGAAGTCTTGGCAACACGAAATACGACAACATCACAACCCAAGACAATAATGCTGTGTCTTACAGTGTAGCTAATTCTGTAGAAAGAACGGTAACCAAAACTTCAAGCGCTTACCTTAACACTTCTTGGGATTTGGTTGACGCCAGCAAACAAGAAGGATTTGATCTCAAGGAAATTGAAAAAAGCAGCTTACCTGAGCACCTGCAAAGTTTCACACAGGAAAAACTAAATAAGACCATTGAATTTAATGCTTCGAACAGAATTCAATTTCAAGAGAAAATCAAGGAATTGAATGAAAAGAGACTTGATTACATCGCTAAGGTCAATGAAAACGAAAACCCAGATGGCTTAGAGAATGCCATTGTACAAGCAATTATTGCTCAAGCATCTTCGAAAGGGTTTACCTATGAGTAGTTATTTCTTAACGGTAACGAACCCCGTATGAGAATCGCCAGATGATTCTAGCACAACGATATAGTAATACGTTCCCTCAGATACTATTTCCCCGGTATTAGTTCTTCCATCCCAATAGTGCTGAAGGCTTGATCGGTAAATTAACTCACCCCACCTGTTATATACATCCATCGAGAAACCTTCTGGAGCCGTAATTACAAATTGATCGTTTATCCCATCTCCATTAGGAGTAAATACGTTAGGCAGCATCAATGTGTCTGGAGCTGGAACTACAGTAACAAATACTGAATCAGAAGTTGGACATCCATTCACATCAACCGCTGAAATGGTATAAAGCATATTGTTTAACGGAGCAGCAAATGTTGATTGGCAAGAAACGCAACTCAATGAATCTGTAGGAGACCAAACATATCCAGTAAACCCAGAACCTGAAACTAAAGTAGCCGAATCGCCTGCAGTAATCGTAGTGTCAACGCTAATCGGAATAGCAATCGGATCATTAACCGTAACCATTCCCGATTGAACTAAGGTGTCATTCCCATCAGAATCAGTTGTGATTAATTGAACATCATAACTTCCAGCTGCAGCGTAACAAATAGTTGGAGGAAATTCACCACTAAAGGAACTCGGAGTACCTCCAGTAAAAGTCCACTCCCAAGCAGTTACCCCTCCAACTGCAATCGTTGTACTAGCGTCCGTAAAGTTTACACAACTATCACTACAAATATTTCCATTATCAACACTAAAGGTTGTTGCTGGTCCGTTGCAATCCGAAACTAAAATAAAGTCGACATCAATTTGATTATCAAAACCGTTGGCGTCAGTTACAGCAAGTGTAACCGTGAACAAGCCTGACGTATTATAACAGATCCCAGTTGGGTTAGGCAAGTTTGAAGTAAGTCCATTTCCGAAGTTCCAATCCCAATTGGTAATACCCGCAAAAGCCGTGGTAGTACTTAAATCAGTAAAGTCAATGCAGGTCCCAACACAGAAAACAGAGTCAGTGCAGCTAAAATCTGCAACTGGTGGCCCTCCACAAAATGCGGCATCTACTACGATAAAAGCCACTTGAATTTCTGTATCAAACCCGTTGAGATCAGAAACCGTTAAGATAATGTTGTACGAACCAGCAGTTGTGTAGCAAATATTGGTTGGATTCGGTAAAGAAGAAACTTGTCCATTTCCAAAATCCCAATCCCAGGTTAATATTCCACCTGCGGCAGAAGAAGTACTTGCATCCGTGAAGTCAATACATTGCGTTGGACAAATCGTTTGATCTGGGGTGGTAAAAGCAGCTATAGGCGCCTGAGCGAATCCAACATAAGAAAGCAGGATTAAAAGCGTAAGTGCAGCGTACTTCATGATCGGTGGTTAAGTAGTTTCTTTAAAAATCAATAAAATTGATACAGTCTATATGTGCTTCTTAAGAATCTATTAACAAGTAATTATTAATTAGCTTCAAAGAGCTGTGCAATTCAAAGATTTACGCGTTGTACGTAAATGACTTAAAAAAGTTCTTCCAACTAGTAAAGTACTACGCGATGCTAATTCTAAAGGAATCACGTAAATTTGAAGCATGTTCACGGAAAAGGAAATTTCTATTAAAGCGCTAAAACTTCGAAAGTCAGTATGGCAGGCCTCTACCGACTTTGGAATGATTGAAGATGGCGATAAAATTATGGTTTGCCTTTCTGGAGGTAAAGACAGCTATACCATGCTTAATTTACTGATGGAAATGCAAAAATCACCTTTTGTGAAATTTGACATTGTAGCCGTTAATCTGGATCAGAAACAGCCAGGATACCCAGAACATATTCTGCCTGAATATTTTGAAACAATTGGAGTAGAATATCGAATTGTGGAAAAAGACACCTACAGCGTGGTTATGGACAAAACTCCAGAAGGGAAGACAATGTGCAGTTTATGCTCCAGATTGAGACGTGGCAATTTATATTCGATTGCAAAGGAAATTGGCGCAACTAAAATCGCATTAGGACATCATCGAGATGACCTCATCGAAACCATGTTCCTAAATCTATTTTTTGGAGGCAAGATTGAGTCAATGTCTCCGAAATACAAGACAGACGATGAAGAACACATTGTAATTAGACCACTGGTTTATTGTAAAGAGAACGATATTGAGGAGTACAGTCAAATGATGAAATTCCCGATTATTCCATGTAACCTATGTGGCTCCCAGGAAGGATTACAGCGGCAGGTTATTAAAAAAATGCTCAGCGACTGGGGTGAAAAGTATCCGGGAAGGGTAGAAAGCATCTTTACTGCTATGCAAAACATTCACCCCTCTCATATGCTAGATCGAGACCTTTACGATTTTAAAGACGTAGAGAATTTAGTGCAATTAGTGCCAGAACTTTGAAACTAATTTTAAGTTCTAAATCCCAGTGTTCGAAAGTCAATTTTCACGTCAGCTTTTGTGCTAATTGCTTTGTTCATGCTCCGAGCAGGCTTTTTGGGATTCACAGCTAACCTATATATTTGAACTATTTATCAACAATTAGTCTAACTACTGTTGTGTCAGGTAATTAAATGGTGTATTTTTGCAGTCCTCTTTTTACAACATGCAACACTTACTCAAAACAACCTTAATTGGGCTAATCTTAGCTTTTGTTGGTGCAGATTCAATTGCGCAGAACATAAACTATCAGGTTAGAATCTCGCAATTGATGGCGGAAGCTGACAATGCGGATGGCGGTGGAGTTGCAGGACAGCAAGACCCTAGATGGGACATCTGGATCATGGATAATGGAACTACCCCCGGTAGTTTAACTACTTGGCAAGCTTCTGGATGCATCTACACTACCAACAATTTCGGTTCTTGGTGGACAGGTACTCCTAATACGGGTCCAATTATTCCATTCAACTGGTTTACCGGAGGTGCAACTATTCTTAATACTGATGCCACTACCCTTTCAGCTGAAATTGAAGGCCATGAAGAAGATGGCTGTGGTGGTGATTGTGATGTGAACCCAACTCAAACTAATCCGTTTGGTGCTAATTTCTGCGTAAATGGAGATGACAATTTTGACCCAAGGGGGCCAGCGGGAACTGCAAGTTTTATGGCTGACCCTCCTTGCACATGGTCACCGTACATCTATCAAAATGGAGATTACTACGCAGAACTAGAAATTTATTGGGAGTTCGTAGCAATAGATCCTGGGACTATTGATGGTGATCAAACCGTCTGTCCGGGAGGTAATCCAACGGTACTTGGAGACATTGCTCCAGGAACAGCAGGAACCTCTCCGCATGTACTTTATCAATGGCAACAAGACATAGGATGCACAGGAGTGTTTGCCGATATACCTGCCGCTACCTCAGCAACATACACACCTCTACCTGGAGCAACACAAGACATCTGTTATCGGAGATCATCTTACGATAATTGCGGGACTGTTTTCTCAAATAGCGTAAGTGTTTTAATCGAAGTTCCATCTACAAGCCCTTCATCAATTGTTGCGATGCCGTCATCAATTTGCGGGTCAGGATCTGCCACTTTATTTGTGTCAGGAGGAACTTTAGGAACCGGAGGAAATTGGGTTTGGTATAACGGAGATCCGAACTTTGGTGGAACTTTATTAGGCATGGGAGATCCGTATATTTTAACTGCGTCAGTAACAACTGCGGTATTCGTTAGAGCTGAAGGCGCCTGTGACACGTCCAACACAACCAGCCAAATAATTACCATCGAAACCCCAACCAGTGACCCTACCCTAGTCACTGCAACCAACACAACCATTTGTCAAGGCGACTTAGTAGACTTAACAGTTAATGGTGGCGGATTAGGAACATCAGGGCTTTGGACTTGGTATACTGGAGATCCAACAGCAGCTGTTTTAGTTCCTGTATATAGCAGCGCTACTACATTGTATGCTGGAGTGATTCCATTGGTAACTACAACTTATTATGTCCGGGCAGAAGGCTGCGACACATCCGCAGTTGCTGCGTTGACAATTACTGTTAACACAAACTCTACAGATGCAACTACGGTAACCGCTACCAACCCTACCGTATGTGCAGGATCACCAACTACCTTAACTGTCTCGGGAGGATTTTTAGGAACTGGAGCTGATTGGTATTGGTACGCAGGAGGTTGCGGTGCAGGAGTAGCAATAGGAAACGGAGCTTCAACAATCGTAAACCCAACTTCCACTACTACGTATTTCGTGAGAGCAGAAGGAACTTGTAACTCTACCAACTGTGCAAGCATCACCATTTTAGTAGATGATTTATCAACGGACCCTGCAGCTGTAATAAGCTCGGCATCAAATGTCTGTCCTGGCGGACTGTCAGTCTTAACAGTAGCTGGAGGCTCTTTGGGAGCTGGAGCTACTTGGGAATGGTACACTGGTTCATGCGGAGTTGGTCCAGCCGGAACGGGAACGACCTTGGCTGTAAACCCGCTCATCACCACAACTTATTTTGTGAGGGCAGAAGGAACTTGTAACACAACTGCTTGTGCCAGTGTCACGGTAACTGTAGACAATCTTTCTACCGATCCTGCAAGTATAAATACCTCAGCAACAAACATTTGCCCCGGAGGTACTGCAACCTTAGATGTCTTGGGTGGAAGTTTAGGACCAAGCGCAAACTGGCAATGGTACAGCGGTTCTTGTGGCGGAATATTCGTAGGAGCAGGAACAATAATAGCAGTTACCCCAACTGTATCAACTACCTACTACGTAAGAGCTGAAGGTCCTTGCAACACTACTCTTTGCACCTCCATCACGATCATTGTTGATCCCGTATCAACCTCACCAACTGCGGTAACGGCAACTAACCTAACAGTTTGTCCAGGTGCCACTTCAGACCTAACAGTATCAGGTGGAACACTAGCGCCTTCAGACAATTGGTTCTGGTATGAAGGCGGATGCGGAGCTGGAGTCACTATAGGGACAGGAACAACGCTTACTGTCTCGCCTATTGCTCAAACAACGTATTTCGTAAGAGCCGAAGGACCTTGCGGCAACACAACTTGCGCTAGCGTTACAGTTGACTTAGATGTAGTTTCTACAGACCCAACAGCTGTAGTAGCAACTAGCACAGCTTTATGTGTTGGTCAATCAACGGCACTGTCAGTATCAGGTGGAGCACTTGGTACTGGAGCTTCTTGGGAATGGTATAGTGGCTCATGCGGTGGAGCTTACTTAGGAACAGGAAACTCAATAAGTGTTAGTCCAACAGCTACAACAACTTACTACGTTAGAGCAGAAGGAACTTGCGGAAACTCAATTTGCGCTCAAATAACAATTACGGTTGGAGCTGGAGTGCCCGACCCTACTGCTGCCTCTGTTACGGTAAATGACATTTGCCCTGGAGCTTCCACCGACTTATTTGTTACAGGAACGGCTCTGCCAGCAGGATACACTTGGGTATGGTACACTGGAGCTTGTGGCGCTGTACCAGTTGGAGTTGGAGATACGCTAAGCGTCTCGCCTACTGATACAACAACCTACTATGTAGCCTCAGTAGGCACATGTGGAATGACGGCCTGTGAGCAGGTAACCGTTAATGTTCTAGACGGTTCTCTTCCAGCAGATGGAATCTTAAGCAACAACAATGGATTTTGTGAAGGTGGAAGCGCAACGCTTACCGTTGATGGCGGTTATTTATCTCCAGGCGCCTCTTGGGGTTGGTATGAAAATAGCTGCGCAGGAACATCCATCGGAACCGGTACGTCAATTACGGTAACTCCTTTCGCTACAACTACTTATTATGTAAGAGCTGAAGGCGGAACTTGTGGAAACACCGTTTGTGTTAGCATTCAAATAAGCGTTTTCGAGAACCATGTTTACCTCGTTCAATTCGAAGACATATGTGGATACGCTGATCCTTTGGAATTAATAAATGGCGTTCCTTCTGGAGGAACCTACACAGGAACTGGAGTGGCTGGAGGTTACTTTGACCCTACTGTCGCTGGAATTGGAACTCATGCAATTACATATACCCAGACAAATACAAACGGTTGTACGAACACCGTAACGGAAAACATTAGTGTAACTCCAAGCACCTTAGCAGTAGAAGTTGATATTGAACAACTGCCTTGTGCAGAAGGTGGTGTGGTTCTAGATGCTCAAGTATCTGGAGGGACAGGATATTATAATTTTTACTGGTCAGATGGTGAAATCAATAATCCAAGACAATTCGTTCAAGAGGGAACCTACTTTATAGTTGTTCAAGATGCCGATGATTGTCAAGCCGTTTCAAATCCGGTAATTGTTACAGATGAAATGTCATGTATTGAGATTCCTAATACCATTACTCCTAATGACGATGGTAAAAATGACACTTGGAACATCGATCTTTCTAAATATGGCAACGCTAGATTACAAGTATTCTCTAGATGGGGTAGAATTGTAATGGAATCCACAGAATTACAGATTAATTGGGATGGAACTTCGCTTTCCGGAAAAGCACTTCCAGCTGACACTTATTACTACGTTCTTGAGCTTGACGGAGGCGCAGTAACGCAAAACGGACCAATAATGATACTAAGATGATTCGGTTGAAGCTTCAAATATCGCTAGTATTGGTTCTGATCTCGCTTTCAGTTAATGCGCAACAAATTGTAATGAATAGCCAGTACATGTTCAATGACTTTGCTATTAATCCGGCCGTTGCAGGAACAAAAAACTATGCGCCCGTTACCATCGATTTAAGAAGACAATGGACTGGTATTCGAGAAGCACCAGCAGCTCAACATTTATCTTATCATGGACATGTGCACAAGCAAATTGGTGCTGGAGGTTATTTCTTTAATGACGTTGCTGGACCAGTAAGACGAACTGGTATAATGGCTGCTGTGAGCACGCAAATTGCTACATCATATGGAACCAGGTTATCATTTGGTGTTGCTGGATCCTTTTCCCAGTTTGTAATGGACAAGACAAGGATCTTTACGGAAGAACCGGATGACATTACAGTTGATCGGTATTTAACCAATGAAATGATTCCTGATCTTTCTTTTGGTCTGCACTGGTATGGCGGGTATCACCACGTTGGAGTGTCGATGCATAATTTGCTACAATCTAAAACAGATTTATTTTCAGTTTCGCTTCCAGTAACGAGCACGCTTGATAGAGCTATGTACATTACAGGTAGCTACCTTATTGGTAATAAAAACAGTGTTATTGCAGTAGAACCTTCTGCAATGCTAAGAGTGATGTTTAACGCTCCGTTTACGTTTGATTTAAATGCTCGGGTCATTTACGATCATCAATTCTGGGCAGGAGCATCGTATCGTTATAAAGATGCAATAGCGTTAATGGTAGGTTTTGAAAAAGGAATGTTTGGTTTAGGCTACTCGTATGACATTAACACATCTGGCCTAAGAACCTACAACAGTGGCTCTCATGAACTGGTTCTAATCTTCAAAACCAGTAAAAAATCTGCGGGGGTTCAGCAATGGAATCAGCGAAACAGAGTTTACGATTGCCCTTCTTTTAAATAATTAGTCGATTTCGAAATAGCCTGACTAAGTATACTACTCTACTTTATCTCGCATAAAATTCATTAGTAAATATGCCGACAATAAAATGACGGTAAATACACCGGTAACGAAATAAGTTTCGAAATGAGCAATAGGATGAATGAGCCTTTGCAGAATGTCATTAAAGATTCCGAATGGATCTTGAATGATGTCCCATGAATTCCACCGTAGAAACCTCCCTAAATAGACTCCAAAACCACATAATACAATGGCCGTCCCAACCATAATCCAAGATGACCGCTTGGAAAAACGAGTTCTTAAATAGACATGTACATAGCGAAGGCTTACTAAACTGAGAAACAGCCCAGTCATGGCAAACCCAAATAACATCACAGCATCATACCAATTTGGAATTCCAGGAGAGCTGATCCTTGATAAGTGAAGTAAATCGCTAATCATGTAAATGGCATTTGGAAAAAATAGAAGCCACATAGCGAATAAAGCAATTCTAGATAATCGTGCGCGAATTGTATTTTTTACTGGAGTAAAGTACCGCAGTAATATTGCAAACGCTTGAGGGATGCACGCTAGAAACAAATTCCAAATCATAAAGGAATAGGTAAACCTGCCCGTCAACTTAACTCGAAGACCTAATAACACAATACAAAAAACGCAACATATGGCTAGGACCAGTTGAACTGAAAAAAATCGTTTCCAATAATCATTCATTAAAATTCAATTTTAGGTAAGTAGATAATAAAACCAATAATCAGCGCTACAACTGATATGAAAAACACAGCCCCAGCTGCAACATCTTTAATAACCTTAGCGTTGGGGTCATAACCTTGGTATTGTCCATCTGTAATCCTTTCAATGGACGTATTAATCAATTCTGAACCAATTACCATCGCAAATAAGAGCAACTGTATAATCCATTCCATGTGCGACACTTGATAGTAAAACCCCATAAAACAAGCCACCCCAAGCAAAATGAGGTGGATCTTCATGTTCCGTTCGTGTTTTACAGCGTGAAATATTCCTTCAATTGCGTATATAAAACTTTTCATGGTTGATTTTTTTGATCCAATTTCACTTCATCTTCTAAGGGGTAATGTGCTATAACACTCATGCATCCTGCCATTTCAAACAAAATGAACATTAGAAATAAGATCATGTTAAACGATATGATTGTCTTTCGCTTTTTCATATTCTCCATCGAATATAACTGTGTTCAATCTCCTCCAGTTCCTCCGGAGAATACTGTTCATCAAGCACTTTAAACATATTTTCACTCCTCATATTAAAGGATCGCCAATCATTATTGTCGGCTCCTCTCAAGTGCCAGGCGATCTCATTTTCCATTTTCCTTCTTAAATAATCATCTTCATTCGTTTTTAGGTAATCAATAATTGTTGGATAGCAAACACTTGACATTTCCACCAAGTAATAGACATCAAGAACTTTATCTTCTTTTTCCGCCACGTTTATTTGAGAATTAAGGACCAGCTGATCCCAGTTGACCAATGGTGTGATAACCAGCACCATGAAAAAGCTCCAGGAAACGGCCCTTACTAAGAACCAATTTGTTTTAACGCTGAAAACCTTATACAACGTAAACAACAGTCCAATTATGGTTAGCCCTAGATAAACATAGACGCCTATTCTTTTATAGGTTAAACCATGGGCTTCGATGTATTCGAAGTTTCTAAAAGCAGTTGATGCCACCAGAAATAGATTCTGAGCAATCCAGAAAAAAGCCAATCCTTTAATGTGCTTATTGTTTTTAATAAAGTTCAATCGACCTCGGAAATAGAAAAGAATAATGAGCACCGCGAAAACGATAGAGGTTATCAAAGCTCCGATTCCTTGATGCACTGAATCGGACAAAGAAACGCCAGCTTCTAGTTGCGCACCTCCGGTAATGAAGATGACATCGCCAAAGTTCACCACCAACAGCAGTAGATTGAGTACCACAAACATTACGATGCCTGACTTATTCTCTACCCCTTCTTGTAGTAAACTATCCATTTGAGTTGGTCTTTCTCTTTTAGAGAGATTGTTAGGGGTATTCGCATCAAATTTCTGAAATGGTTTGATAATGTGGTGCCTGAAAAATCCAAACATGATGAAAGACCCGCTAATTAAGAATAGAACCCATTCTAAAGAGATAAAAGACAAATCAATATTCTTCGTCAGTTGCTCAAATGCTGAATTCCCTACTCGGTAAAGAATGAAAAACACAATCAAGACGGTAATCGGTAGAATTATGTAAAATAGAACATTGACAAAATTCCATTTCGACTTTTTTTCAGGATCCGTTTCTTTCGGTTTAATAGACATCGAATCAAGTAGCAAGAAAACGAAGGACCCTGTAATGGAATAAACAGAATGAAACAATCCTATTGGCAGCGAGTTTTTAGACGAGTAAGCAGCAAAACTCATCGACAAGAGTGCAATTACGTTTGCAGCTATTGACAAGCCATTTCCGTACATTAAAATTCCCACCCCTGAGATTACCGCACCTATTGCAGCTAAATCCCATGTCAGTGATTTATAAATCGCTTTGTTCCGGATTAATTGAAAAGCTATTAACACAACGGAAAACAAGAGGAAGTTGATTCCTGCTGCCTGTTGAAAGAACAAATAGCTGTAAATAAAAGAGGCTATTACTATAAAGATGACGTCTTTTTTCATTCTACTAATTTTTAATTTCTATTTGAAAGTACTTTGCTTTTCAAAGTATTTATTCAAATTTTTTTACACTTATTACTTTCCGCCTTTCAACAAGGCCTCTAAACCATTTAAATGATCCTCGAATGCTTTTCTACCAAGCTTCGTAACTCGGTAAGTAGTTTGAGGTCTTTTTCCAACAAACTGCTTCTTTATTTCAATGTATTTCAATTTATCTAGGGCTGAAATATGACTTGCTAAATTTCCATCTGTTAGTCCTAATTTCTCTTTCAAATCTCCATACTTCTCCCATTCACTGACCAGCAAAATGGACATGACACCTAGTCTTACTCGACTATCAAATGCTTTATTTAACTTATCGAATCCCTTCAATAGTACTTCTCCTACCCTCTCTCATATTTAATATACATGGCCAATCCATAAATTATATGCAAAACGCCAAATCCAAATGCCCAAAAGTATAATGCATGTCCCATAAAGAACATTGATATAACTCCTATCGCCATCTCACAAATTCCAAGATACCTAATGTCTCTATAGGTGTACTTACCTGCGTTAAGTAATGCCATCCCATAAAAAACCAACGTTGCTGGTGCTACTGCTCCAATATAACCATGATAAATTAATGCCAAACAGAAAGAGCCACCTAAAACCAGCGGGATAAATAAATTAAGAATCAATTTTTTCGCTGCCGTATCTAAAAGTTTACGATTGTTCTTTCTTGCTTTTCCAGCCGTTAAGATAAAGCCAGTAATTAATGAAGCGGCCAGCACAGATACACCAACCAAAAGAAAATAACCTAGTTTAAACCAGATGGCCTCTATGGTCATCGCTCCACCCTCTCGCAATGGATCCAAGGCACTTGGAGAAACTAACTCGATAAAATCCGACCAAACTAATCCAGCTCCTACCAACGCATAAATTCCGGCAAAAACACCAGACAAACCACTAAGTGAAAGAAACTGTGAGTTTTCCTTCATTAAATCTCTGATTTCAGAGAGTTGTTCTAATTGTTCTTTTGCCTTATCAGTCATACGCGTTAAAGTACTTTGAATTACAAAGTAAATCTAACGAAAAAAACGGCAACCCAAAAAAAGAGCTGCCGAATTAACGTTTTTTAGATTTTTAAACCGCTTTGGTCTTTAATCTTCAATAACAATAGACTCAATCTTATCTCCTCCAACAATGGCATCAATAACATCAACTCCTTCAATAACTTTTCCGAAACAAGTATGGTTTCGATCTAAGTGGGCCGTGTTGTTTCTACTGTGGCAAACGAAGAATTGAGATCCGCCAGTGTTTCTACCAGCGTGCGCCATAGAAAGAACTCCTCTATCATGAAATTGATTATCTCCGTCTAATTCGCAATCAATTGAGTATCCCGGGCCACCTGCACCAGTTCCATCTGGACATCCACCTTGAATTACAAAATCAGGAATTACTCGGTGAAAAGTTAATCCATCGTAATATCCATCTTTTGCCAATTTCACAAAATTAGCTACTGTTTTTGGAGCATCATTCTCGTAGAATTCTACCTCCATCGTACCTTTTACGGTATTGATTTTTCCTTTCATGGCGCGAAGTTAATTAATGATCTTTTCTTAGCAATGAAATCTTAGGGTTTATCAAGGCATATTAATCAATGAATTGTGCTTTTACATGCAGAAGCACCAAGAAACGTAAAGATGTACCACCTACTTATTCGAAGGCAAAATACATTAGAACCCCCGCATGACTAGTGGAGAAAAGCCCAACAATGAAACCCGCAATTGCTAATCCATTACCTACTCCTATTTTAGATGAAATAGCCTTCCCAACTAACGATAAAATCATTCCCGACAAACCAGAAATTACAGGAATAATGGCTACGAACTTCCCATGATGTTCTAATACAGCGATGGCTACTGCCACGTTGATGATAATCGTAACAATAGATAAAGTAAGTCCTAAGCCGGCAAAGATCTTACCCTTGTTTATTTCTTTCTCATGTAGTTTATGATCTAACTCAGTCATTCTTAATATTGCTAGTAGTCTTCCCAGTTAAACGCATCATCTTCATAATAGGAGTCATCATAATAAACATCATCATAGCTTCCGTAACTGTCCAGTTCCTGAACAGCACCAAAAATCATTACCGAGCCGTAAAAGAACACAATTGGAGATATTATAATAGTTGCTAATGCTGTGCCGTTTCCAGCTTTTATGGGTTTAGTTAATGACTTCCCATAAATGCCACAAATAAAAGCGGTAATCACGAACGGATAAGGGATAATCATCATGTAGTTCGACCCTGTAAGTCCAGCCAAGAATATTGACCCTAGAAAAATTAATGCTGATGCAATTGTAAGGATCAATCCTATTACCCCAAACTGTTTTCCTTTTCTTTTAATGATAGCAGTTTCATCATGCTGATCTAATACGGCACTGTCAAAATCCATCTTAATTAATTTTAAAATTTACCATCCTTTTTCTTCCTCTTCAATTTCTGCGGGCTTATCCCATGAACCATCGTGCATGGATTGTCCCAAGTCTTTCAAGATTACTTCCACGTTATAGGCCAAACCAAACATGACTACAAAAATAACAATGCCAAAAGGTGCCACAATTATGCCTGTCAACCCATATCCGTTACCAACTCCTAATCCAGACGAAATTATTTTACCAGTTATGGACAAGGCCAAGCCTGCTATTGATATAATTCCAGGTGCAAGAGCAGTAGGCCAGCCAAATTCAAAGTAAATCCCTGAAGTGAAAACTGAAGAAATGATACCAAGAATTGCGAGGCTCATCCCCACTATCCCAAGGGTTGTCCCCTTTTTCTTTTTCCCACCATAATCTGGCTGGAAGTAGTCTATCACCTGATCATTCACTAACCTAATATAGCCATTTTCCGATTTGGTCAAGGAAAATAAAAGGCATAAAAAAACCTCGTTTGAAAGAATCAAACGAGGTTCAATATTTTAGCGAGGACGATTAGTCGTTATCTCCGTTCAATCCATCTTCGATACCATCTTTAAGAGCATCTCCAAAATCATTTCCGAAGCTTTCGAATGAATTCTTGAATTTATCAGGATCAACTTCATACTCTGCTGCAGTCATTCCGCCCATAAGCATCATGATTCCAACAATTAGACCAATAAGTCCGAGAATAATACCAACTATTGACATTCCTTTGTTTTGCTTTAATCCCATAAATGATAAGATTAAACCAAATGCAGTAATTGCTATAAATACGTAAGCTAAAATTGGGCTAATTAGATAAAACACTGCTATGCCCCAAGAGCATAAGAATCCTATTATTGATAGGATCATTCCAAACATTGCTTTTCCTTTTCCTGGCTTTGCACCAGCATCTGTTGTTTCTTCTGACATTTTATTTTCGTTTTTAGGGTTATCCAGATTCAAAGAAAACAAAAATATTCATTGATTAACAAATATTATGAAATTATTCACTCACAATAGTTATCCACAGAAATGGCAAATTCATGATTATTTTCCCTCGCTTTATCGAAAACAACACCACTTAAAGGATAAAAAAAAATGCTATTCAGGCCTTTGTTAGGGCCTGAATAGCATTATAATAGCTACTATTTGAAAAGTAGTTATTTGATTAATATAATAATGAGATATAGCTAATCGCTATGCTTCAGCAATTATAGCCATTACAATAACAATCGTGTAGATTAGACCTACAACGATTCCAAACCAGCCACCAATCGTTCCTATAATAGTGAAGACTTTAGGGCTTTTGTACTGCTCAGGGCTTGCGTTATAAGCTTTTTTCGCGCTTTTCGATTTTCCGAGCGCTAAAAATCCAAAAACTACACCGATAGGTCCCCAACAGGTACACCAAGCAATAATTCCAAATACTAGGGCCATCATGGCACCAGGAGCTTTCTCCTGACCTCCTGCTGTTGGAGCTGCTGTTGAAGCTGCTGCGGGAGCTGGCGCAGCCGCTGGTGCTGCTTCCGGAGCAGCTGCAGGCGTTTCTGCTACTTTTTCTTCTTCTGACATTTTATTTTCGTTTTTAGGGTTATATACTTTCAAAGAAAGCAATATTATTTAAAGGTTAACAAAAATTATAAATTAATTCATGAACAATAGTTATTCGGAGAAACCGCTAGTTCATGATTATTTTCCCTTACTTTATCGGAAACAATACTGCTGATAAGATGGAAACACTAGATGGAAATGTGGCAAGCGCGCCAGGCATGGGATTATCTCCAAGAGCTTTAGAAGCGCTCGGAAAAGCTGCTGGATGGGGGAAATTTATTTCAATTGCAGGGATCTGTGTGGTAGGAATTTACTTAATCATACTATTAGCGGGTTTAGCAAGCACTATTTCCTTTATAAGCTACGCGCCCCAAATGCTGCTTATTACTGCGGCATGGCTTGGAATGTACATTTTAATACTAATCTGTCTGATACGGATGCTTCAATTTAGCTTCTCTGCTTCTAAAGCGGTGCAAATGCATAATTCTATGGCGCTTGAAAATGCCATGGTAAAACTCAAAGGCTATTTTAGTTTAACAGGAATTGCTACCATTATAGGCCTTGGTCTAGTGCTCGTTTTCTTTATAATAATGGCATTTTTTGGTTTTGCATTCGGAAACGGTTTCGGAAGATTTTAAATTATAATTATGGAAAACACAGGACAATCATTAAACGAAGGTTTAACTCACAACACTGTTAATAGCCTATCAATGGCCGCCAGAGGAATAAAAATTGGCGCTATTTTAAGTTTAGTCTGGGTAGGACTCATAACGCTAAACGGCATTTACACGCAATTTATAAATCTATCCTATGGGTATCCTATAGACCTTTATTTTGTGACAGCAATATTAGGCTTAGCATCTACCGCCATATTCATAATACCAATACTAAACGGTTTCAAATTCAGCTCACGAGTTGGTCGTGCGATAGCAGGAAACGATCAACAATCAATGGCAGAAGGTTTCGACTCTCTTAAAAAGGTTGGTAAGACGGTATTTATCTTTTCGATAATTAAACTGGCCCTTTGGATTATTGGCTATGCAATTATGTCGATAAATGGTGGCGGATACGGATTGTACTAACCTCTAGTGAAGACCCAGTCATTTTCATTTGATTCGGCTGCGTTGAAGACGTAACCTTCAGTATCAAATGCTTTGATTTGTTCTACCTCATCAATTCTATTCGAAACGATGAATCTGGTCATTAGGCCTCTGGCAATCTTAGCATAGGTCATAATAACTTTATACTCTCCGTTCTTAGCGTCTTTGAAAATTGGAGTAATGATATTTCCTTGGACGTCATTCGTATTTATTGACTTGAAATACTCTGTAGAGGCAAGGTTTACAATTGTCCCCTCTCCCACTTCTTCATTTAAATGAGCAGTTAGCTTCTTTTTCCAGAATCCGTAAAGGTTTTTAACCTTAGGAGTTACCACAAACTTAGAACCCATCTCTAAACGATAAGGCTGAATTAAATCTAAAGGTTTTAATATCCCGTATAATCCAGATAAAATTCGAACATGATCTTGGGCAAAATCCACATCCGCTTCGCTCATGTTTGTAACAGACCAACCTCTATAAACATCCCCTCTAAAAGCTAATGCCGCCTGTTTTGCGTTACTGCTATCAAAAGGCAACGACCATTCTTGAAATCGTTGATGATTCAGATCAGACAGAGCTGGACTAATGTGCATTAGCTTGCCAATTTTCTTTGCGGAATACTTCTTCAATTTCTTTACTAAATACTCAGACTCTTCAAGAAACGCTGCTTCTGTATGCTTTGAGACATGTGGTTTTGCCTCAAAATCAAGAGATTTGGCTGGTGAAAGAAGTACGATCATATCATTTCAGTTTAAATGTAAAGTTAAAAAGGATCGTCTTAGCCGCATGTTTTTTACTGACATTTCTTCAAGCAAATAGTCAACAATTTCAAGTTGCAACGAATGATACTTTCGCAATAAATGATACGTCAGTATCTATCATTGGTGCTACCGTTGACATTGTCAATCTTCTTGGTGTTAATTTGGACATGGCTTGGGAAATAGATTCCTTTTCTGCACCGGCAGGATGGGATTATACGGTTTGTGATCCAATAACTTGCAGCCCTGCTAATGCGCTAGGAAACTTCTGGACCTTAGAGCCCTCCAATGGTTTTTTACTTCTTGAGATGTATCCACAAGGAATACTGGGCTCTGGGTATATGAGAATTAAAGTTTACGAAATTAATGACACTGTTAATCTTCAATATATTTCGTTAACTGTTGATGCAACTCCACTGAGCATACCTGAAACTTCGGTCTCTTTTCTCGTCTATCCCAACCCGGTTATAGACTTCATGTACATTAAAACGAACGATCGAGTAATTGAATCATCGATCTACTCATCTTTAGGTCAACTAATGCATTCAGCATCGGAAACAAAGATAAACGTAAACAACTACCCAACTGGGACGTATTACATCCAAACCTTAACTAATCATGGCATACGGCAAAGGACGTTTGTAAAATATTAATCGATAATAAAGTAAGCCTCCGGGGTCTGGATTCCTTTTAATTCGAATACATGGGGATAAAACTTTTCCAATTCGGACATCATAAATTCTTTAGGAATATCTGGGAAATTGCCATAATCATGGGTGTATTCCATGTACTTGCCTCCTGATTTATCGAACTCTTGAAAAATAGAATCATCAACCCCGTTAAACTCCAAAGGTTCTACACCTAGCTTCTCGCATAAACCGGCATTGAAGGCAGGAGTACATTTCACCCATTTTTCATTTAAGTAAAACTCGGTGGTTCCATGAAACACAAGTTCATTAGATTTTAATAACTCCTCTAATTTCGATGTTCCAATGTGATTCGTAACTCTAGCGAAGGCTAATCTAGAAGGAATTCCTGCCGCTCTCCCTAAAGCAGCAAGCAGGCATGCTTTCTCCCCGCAATAACCGTAAGATCTAGTTAGTAAATGACTTGCTTTTAAAGCCTCATCCGTTAAATCAATTTTATATGGATCGTAGAAGTATTGATCTCGAACATACAGATATAGTTTGATCGCTTTTTCCGTATGAGACTCACGATCGGAATTGGCATCAAGTATTGATTTTGCTAAGGAAACAATCCCTTCATGGTCCGAATCAACATAATAAGCTGGCTCTAAATATTCTTTCATCTCCTATAACTCCAATACACTTTCTCGAATAAAACTTTGATACTTCCCTCCTGGGTAATAATCGTTGTAATCAAAATTCAGCCAAATGTAGCCATCTTCATCCTTGTAATAGAATATAGACTTGTTTTTAGATTCCTTGTGAAATAATTCTGCTTTAATGATATAAATAGCCGCTTCCAACGATTTAGAATCTCCAATCTTAACTTCAGGATACAAATGTCCAACGGTGGAGGAATCTTCCAGGTACACAGTGGTTCGAACTAATCTTACCTCACCTCCTACTGACTTAATCAATCCTCCCATTAATATAGAATAGTCGTCACAATCGCCTTTAAATTTATCATCATATTCCAACTGCTCAATAGTTTCGCTGGTGCTTGCGTAATAATCCTCACCAAAAGGGTCGTACACATAATTCCATCTATTTCTAACTTCTTTAAAAATGCTGAAATACTGAATCATTTTTCGATGACGGTGCAAATACTCGTAGTCCTGGAAATTGGCGATGGCATAATTAGTGCCCGTATTTCTTACTTCTTCCACCTTATAATCTGCGGCCTCTATAATATGTTCAGCGCTGTAAAACTGTACGTCCTGCCATTCATCGAAATTGATTTTCTCATTACTTGCCTGTAATCCATATAACATGGTAGAATAATCATAGTACAAATCTTTCAATCCATAAGTTCCTTGGAAGTTAGTAAAGGTTAATACCGCTAAACCCAAAATACAAACTCCATATACGATAACACGTAGTTTCTTAACCAAAAAATACACGGCTATAAACACGACAGTGAATGTCACGAAATGATCGATTCTATACCCATCTCCAAAAGGCAATTTGATTTCAGGCACATATCCATAAACCACAATAAAAGTTGGCAAGGATATGATTGCTGTAATCACCGCTATCAAAAACTTAGATGATTGCTCATTCTGAGTCAAAATCTTTTGATACCACTTTTTCTTTATTTGAACCTTTTCTTCCACTCTGTTGTTATCTGTCGGCAGGTTTTAGCTTTAACTTATCTTTAACGCAGTAAATATACCTCGGTTATCATATGGATGAAAAGAATTTTATTATTCGTAAGACAGAAGACGAATGGAAAGCAGAATTAACATCTGAAGAATTTGATGTTTTAAGAAGAAAAGGAACTGAAAGACCCTTCACTGGTGAGTTTAACGACCACTCCGAAAAAGGCACATATACCTGCAAAGGTTGCGGTGAAGATTTATTCACTGATGATCAAAAATTTGATAGTGGATGCGGATGGCCAAGTTTCGATGCTGAAATTAAAGGTAAGGTTGCAAAAACGAGCGATACCTCACACGGAATGAGAAGAGTTGAAATTCTTTGTAACAAGTGTGGAGGTCATTTAGGTCATATTTTTAATGATGGTCCAACCGAAACTGGAGTTAGATACTGTGTAAACTCTATTTCTTTAGATTTCAAGAAGGAAGAATAGTACCGCTTATCCGATAATTCTCACTTAATTTTCTCCCCCACGTTAAATTAAAACATGGGACTATTTGGAGTAAATAGTGGAATAAATCAAGGGTATGAAGGCAATCGTGCCCAGTTAAATAGACGCCCAAAAATGGAGATTGATTTAGCCTCTCCAAATCGAGTTTCATTATCCCGTAGGCCAATCACGGCAAAGGCTACTCCGGAAAAATTAAGAGAATACCGAATAAAGTATCAACTACAGGCTAAAAAGAGGAGAAGGATAAACGCTTTGTTAATGATTGGCGTTGTTGCTACTTTAATTATTGGAGTTTATTCTTTGCACTTGTTCCTGGAAACCCAAGCAGATAAGGACTTTATCATTTCTACCTATCTTCAAAACTCTGGCAGATAATGGGAGGGTTTGGAGGACATGTTGCGGCCATGATTGCGAGCTACAATTTTAATCGTAATCAGCTTAAGAGAAGGGAAAAGCGTGACCCAACTTTATCCAAAAATCAAAACCTTTCGCGTTCTCGTCAGCCCTTTAAGTCTGTCTTATCAGATGCCGAAAAATCAGAAATTGCAAACCGACAACGATTGCTTGGACAAAAAAAGCGAAGGTCAAATAGAATTAGGTTATTGATGGTCAGCGTGATCGTGTCATCGTTCATAATCTTTGCCGCGTTTGATTTGTTACAGAAGTTGGAAGAACAAATGAATCAACCTGAAAAGGAAGAAATGACCTACGGCCAGCCAGGCCCAGAAGGATATGTCCATTTACATCTCGGCAGAAGAGACTACTCTCCACTTGAGCCTGAACCAGAAAATCGTTTTAATTGAATCCATGGTAATATTTGGTGGGCATAATTTTGGAATGGTTCGTGGTTATTTATTCAATCGCGGTCAACTCGAACGAAGGGTTAAAATGGCCCCTTCCACAACTAGAAGCAACCCATTGTCAAATTCGCGCCAACCCTTCTTATCATCATTAACGTTAAAAGAAAAATTGATAATTGCTAAACGTCAAAAGCGAATTGCGATTAAAAGAAAGAAAATGAATCGTATTATCCTTATTACGGTGACCGTATTTTCTATGGTGCTAGTTACAGGAGTTGGCATCCGGTTACTAATGAAATTAAATGTGGCGCTTGATCAGCAGGAAGTCGTCACCTACTCAGGACAGATTCACTGGTATAGTGATGTGGATTATGACTCTCCAGATTGGGATTACTCGCCTCTTGCTCCTGAATAAACTATAGATTATTTAATTACTTTTAACTATGGCTATAGGATTTGGACCAGGATCAAACATGATGAGAGATTACGACCGTAATCGGAATTTGGCTAAAAGAGATTCAAAAGGAACCAAAGATTCTACTGTAGGCTACAAAGAGCTAAAAAAGGATAACCATAGTTTCGAGAAAATGGAGGAAATCCATGAGCGTCAAAGACTCTTGGCCATCAAACGAAAAAGAGCAAACCTAATAACGTTCTTAGTAATTCTTTTCGGGGGAATAATCGTTTTTACGGTCATCATGATCTTACTAAACATCTAAAAAGATCAATCAATTTTTGAATTCTAGAACAAAAAAAAGCCCCTCTCGATAATTCGAGAAGGGCGCTGTAGTTTTATTAATGTGTTATGCTACACAATCCTTTACTCGGTCTGCAGCATCTTGCAATGTAATTGCTGAATGAACGTTCAATCCAGAATTATCAATTATTTCTTTGGCTTCAATAGCATTCGTCCCTTGTAATCTTACAATAATCGGAACTGGAATATCTCCAATGCTTTTATAAGCATCTACCACTCCTTGAGCAACACGATCGCATCTTACAATACCACCGAAAATGTTAACCAAGATTGCTTCTACTTTCTTATCCTTAAGGATAATGTTAAATGCTTTTTCAACTCTTTCTGCATCAGCTGTACCACCAACATCTAAAAAGTTAGCAGGTTCACCGCCAGACATTTTAATAATATCCATAGTAGCCATTGCAAGCCCAGCTCCATTCACCATACAACCAACGTTTCCGTCTAAGTTTACATAGTTAAGACCTGCTTCACCAGCTTCTACATCCATCGGATCTTCTTCTGTAGTATCTCTCATTGCAGCATAGTCTGGATGTCTATAAAGACCATTACCATCTAATGTCACTTTAGAATCAACCGCTATAATTCTAGCATCTGATGTTTTCAATACTGGATTGATTTCAAACATTGCAGCATCACAACCTTCATAAGCGCTGTATAAAGCCTTTACAAATTTCGTCATGTCTTTCATTGCTTTTCCTGATAGTCCAAGATTGAAAGCAATTTTTCTGCATTGAAATCCTTGAATCCCAACTTTAGGATCAATTTCTTCTTTAAAGATTAGCTCAGGAGTTTTCTCAGCTACTTCTTCAATGTTCATTCCTCCTTCTGGAGAATACATGATAATGTTTCTACCTGTCTCTCTATTCAATAAAACCGACATGTAAAACTCTTCAGTTTCTTCATCGCCTGGATAGTATACATCCTCAGCAATTAAAACTTTATTCACCAATTTACCTTCAGCCGAAGTTTGAGCCGTCACTAAATGACCACCAACTATTCCGCTAACTGTTTCAGCTACCTTATCAATTCCTTTAGCCAACACCACTCCGTGCGAACCAGTTTCTGTTACGGTACCTTTCCCTCTTCCACCAGCGTGGATTTGAGCCTTCACTACAAACCATTCAGTTCCGGTATCGGCACTTAACTGTTTTGCTTTTTCTACAGCTTCTTCTGCATTCGCTGCAACAACCCCTCTTTGAATCGCTACTCCGAAACTTGCGAGTATTGATTTCCCTTGGTATTCATGTAAATTCATTCTACTGGAATTAGTTTTCTCAAATGTAAATTTTCAAACCGCCATTTCAAAATAAATTCTACTATGTTTATACACTTATTTGAATGAGGCCAAAACATATCAAAAACACACCATTCAGATCGGTGAAGATGAAATTGCATTTCACCGTTTCACCAAGGGTGATTCTGCCACTCCGATCTTGTTACTTCATGGCTCCATAGAAAGCGGAACCATCTTTTTCACTAAAAGCGGTAAAGGGCTCGCTCCATTCCTATGTGAAAATGGCTTTGATGTTTTTGTTCCAGACATGAGGGGAAAAGGAGAAAGCAAACCGACTATTGCCAAAGGTCACATGCACACCCAAACGCAACAGATTACGGAAGACATTCCTGCTTATTTAGATAAAATAGCCAGCCTCAGACCATTTACTAAAATTCATTTTGGGGCGCATAGCTGGGGCGGTGTACTCTTGCTCGCATATTTGGCCAGAACAAAAGATTCAAGGGTAAAATCAATGGTCTTTTTTGGAACCAAAAGAAAGATCTATGTGAAATCGCTCAAGAAGTTTTTCATGGTTAACATTGGCTGGGACTGGCTAGGACAGAGATCTGCAAAGAAGAAAGGATACTTTCCGGCTAAAGATTGGAAGTACGGAAGTGAAAACGAGCCTTTACTTTTTTACAATCAGATTCATGATTGGGTAGGTTCTGATGCGTGGATTGATCAAGAAGATGATTTTGATTACCACCAAGCACTTGCAGATTTTGCGTTACCTCCTACCTTATATCTGGCCGGCATCAAAGACAAAGTGTTAGGGAATCCGAAAGATGTAGAAAAACTACTGATTGAAACTGGTAAAGATCAAGACGCTGAACTCATGCTAATGGGCAAGGCATTCGGAAACAAAGTGGATTATGGCCATATAAACATGCTAACCCATAAAGAGGCAAATAAAGATCATTTCCCATTTGTTGTTAATTGGTTCCAGAAGCATGAAAATGTTTAAGGTTAAGTGTATCTTTACTTCACATGATTGAAACTCGAAACATCGTCAAATCTTATGGTCCGCTAGAAGTACTCAAAGGAGTAAACTTTAAGGTGAACAAAGGCGAAATTGTGGCTATTGTTGGTGCGTCTGGCGCTGGCAAAACCACTTTCCTTCAAATATTAGGCACTTTGGATCGTCCTAATAGCGGTGAGATTTTATTCAACAACGAAAACATCTCCTGGATGGGAAGTCAAGACCTGGCCAGATTTAGAAATCAACACATCGGATTCGTATTTCAATTTCATAATCTATTACCGGAATTCACAGCGTTGGAAAATGTTTGTATGCCTGGTTTTATAGGCAAAAGGAATAAGGCGGAAGTAATTGAAAAGGCTACCGAATTATTAACGCACATGGGATTGGAAGATCGATTGTCGCACAAACCATCCAAGCTATCTGGTGGAGAGCAACAAAGAGTTGCAGTTGCACGAGCATTAGTTAATGATCCTGATTTAATTCTTGCAGATGAACCATCTGGAAATCTAGATTCCCAAAACGCAAGAGATTTATACGACCTATTTAAAGAATTAAGAAACGATTTTAAGCAGACCTTCGTTATAGTTACTCATAATGAGGAATTTGCTCACTTAGCCGATAGAACAATTACCATGAAGGACGGCATCATGGTGTAAAGCTGCTAATACGATTAAAAAATTACTGTTATATACCCTACTGGTTCTAGGACCATCACTTGCTTTCGCGCAAAAGTATAATAGTTTGCTATGGGAAATTTCTGGAAACGGATTAGCCGACACCTCTCACTTATATGGCACAATGCACGTTCAAGACAAACGAGTATTTGATTTTAACCCCAATGTGCTTCCTGCATTCGATTCTGCCAGTATTTTAGCTTTAGAACTTAACATGGATTCTGTTAATCCATTGCGCGTTATGGGAAGTATGTTGATGGACTCTTCTATTATCATTGCTGATCTGCTATCAGAAAAAGATTATTCGGTAGTAAAAGCTTACATCGAAGATTCATTGGGTATGCCCATTATGCTGATGGAACATCTTCAACCTTTGTTTATTTCTTCTTTGATTGAAGCCCGTTCATTAAATGCTGAAATGGGAGAAGCGCTAGACATGTACTTTTTTAAAAGAGGAAAGAAGCAGGAAATGAGAATTGTTGGATTGGAAAATGCAGATGAACAAATCAATGCGTTTAATTCAATTTCTTATCGCGATCAGGCCACTGGATTATTAATGGCTATTGAGTCTATCGGGAAAGACAATGGTGAGATGAGTACTGAACAGTTACTAAACGCATACTTAGCAGGGGATCTAGATAAGTTGGTGGACCTAGCAAAACAGGAAGAAGAATCTCCTTCCGAAAAGAAAAAAGATGCGAAAGACACAAGTGAGGCTGATGAAACATTTGAAAAAGTATTTTTAGTTGATCGAAACGTAAAAATGGCCGACCGATTAATTCCTTTAATTAGAAATCACTCTGTATTTGTTGGCGTTGGTGCGGCTCACCTCCCAGGCCCTGATGGAATTATCGAATTATTGAGAGCTAAAGGATATACGGTAGTTGCTAAATGAATCAAACTGAGCTACGAGATTTTCTCAACGAGAAGGTTGATCAATACAACAACCCAGACTTCATTGAATCAGATCCGATTCAAATCCCTCATTTATACAATGACCCTGAAGATATAGCAATTGCAGGCTTCTTCACCGCTACCATCGCTTGGGGTCAGCGGAAGACCATCATTAACAACTCAAAAAAATGGATGGACATCATGGGGAACTCCCCACATGATTTTATTCTTAATGCGAGCCAACAACAATTAACTCGGTTCTCAGATTTCAAGCATCGCACCTTTAATGCTGAAGACGCTAATCGATTTATACTTTCGATGCGCAAATTATATTTGAAACATGGTAGTTTAGAAGCTGTCTTCGTTTCAGGTATTGAAGCAACCGATAAAACCATGTTCAATGCCATTGTACATTTCAGAAATGAGTTTTTAGGCGAGGAGAAAACGAGAACACATAAGCACGTTTCAAATCCAGCATCTGGAAGTGCTGCTAAACGCATCAACATGTTTTTACGGTGGATGTGCAGAAAAGACAACAAAGGAGTTGACTTTGGAATCTGGGACATCTCCCCGGCTCTATTGTCTTGCCCTTTGGACGTTCATTCAGGTAACGTAGGCCGAAAACTTGGATTATTGAATCGTGGTCAGAATGATTGGAAAGCCTTAACAGAGTTAGATAATGCGCTAAGAAAATTGGACCCTGAAGATCCAGTAAAATATGACTTTGCCTTATTTGGGCTTGGGGTTTTTGAAAACTTTTAGAAATACGGCAGGTATCCTTACTTTTACAAAATGTACAGAACCTTACTTATTATACTTTTTTCTATTGCATTAATTGGATGTGGTAACACGGCTCTTCAAGTAGAAGTGCAAAATGACTCCGATCAAAAAATTGATTTGATTATGGTGGCAACAGGCTCAGGGAGATCAGTTGTTGATTTTGAAAATGTAGAGGCCGGTTCTAATACCGTTAAAGAAATGCGCATGTACATGGAGTTAGAAGGAGATGGACATTATTTCGTGAATGTACCTGATCTGGAGATCAAACAAACTTATGGCTATTATACTGGCGGTGGTCCTTTAGAAGACCGAATGGTGATCACCATTCAGGATGACGACATTAGTGTTGAATTCAAGAACGATTAGCTATCTGCTTCGTTCCACTTCAATTAATTCCCCTCGTTTTCTTCGGTTATTTTTAACCACTTTGAAAATGACGATTGAAATGATGATCAAGGATAGAACTCCAATTAAGCCAAAAACAACTAACATTAATACATCACTCTTCGCCCTCTCAATATCTTCTTTTCTTTTTATCGCAGTTAGCCTTTCTACTTCAAGTTGATGCGCTTTTATCTCTATCAGGTCTGCTCTAGCTGAAGCCACTTTATTTGAATCATAACCATAAGTCTCGGCTATCACAAACACCGTGTCAGCGTTCGAATAGACATGTTCTCTGCTTAGTATTTTACCTAATTCAAAATACATTTCAGCGATTATATCATTAGGGCTATCAATAAAATAGAGCCGCTCCGTTAATTGGTGAATAAAATGTTGAGCAACTTCGTTCTGAGAATGAAAATGTTCATCTTCCTCAGCTTGTGTAAGATTAAACATTCCTGCCGTTGATTCTTTTCCCGAGCGTTTATATTCTAATATTTTAAGGTGGACCCATTCGGACCCATCATGCGATTCAGGATTTAGATTGTATCACTTTTGAATCCACAATAAAGCTGAATCAGGTTTTCCTAGTAATTCATATACGGTTCCAAGATTGGAAGCCGTAGTGTATTGATTAGGCCAATCTCTTTCAATTCGGTGAAAGATTGTTTTAGCTCGTTCGTAGTAACCAGCATAAACAAGTAACGATGCATAATCAGATAAATGGTTTAATGAATCTTCCATTCCCATTTGATAGTTGGATAGAAAATAGCTGGTATCGGAAATTCTACGTTGAACCTGAGTGCGAATTTCATTTACATTCGGAATCGCATCTAACGTGCCTATTCCATGGTAGTGATTGTGCTCGTGTTCATACTCATTGATACAGCCGTAGGCAACTGAGGTGATCCAACAACTGGTAAAAAAGATAATCAGTTTGTACATGATCTAAAGTTAGGATAAAAAAAAGCCTCCCTGATCAAATCAGGAAGGCTTTAACATTTATTGGATTAGTTCTAACGAATCAGAACTAAGGAAGACTACTCTCCTTTTTCCATTTTTTCTTTCAGTGCTGTTAATGCATCTAAATCTCCAAGAGTAGTTTTCTCTTGTTTTGCGTTTAGATCTTTAACTGCTTTAGAAGATGCTCCTCCACCTTTACCAGATGATTTCTTCTTAGCACCACTACCGCTTGTATATCCACCTTCTATCTCATCAGTATAAGTTAGTGTGTGAGAAACGATAATTTTCTTCGCGTCTTTGTTGAACTCAAGAACTTTGAAATCAAGAACATCGTCAACTTTGATCGCTGAATTATCTTCTTTCTTCATGTGCTTAGCAGGAGCGTATCCTTCAACACCATATGGAAGTGAAATAATTCCAGTCTTATCTTGAACTTTAAGTACAGTTCCAGAATGAACAGATCCGTCAAGGAAAACAGTTTCGAATACATCCCAAGGGTTTTCTTCTAATTGTTTGTGTCCTAGAGAAAGTCTTCTTCCGTCTTTGTCTAATTCAAGAACAACAACATCTAATTCATCATCTACAGCACAGAATTCTGATGGATGCTTGATCTTCTTAGCCCATGAAAGGTCTGAGATATGGATCAATCCGTCAATTCCTTCTTCAAGCTCTACGAACACACCGAAGTTGGTGAAATTCTTAACTCTTGCAGTATGCTTAGATTGGATTGGATATTTAGTTTCGATTTCAGCCCATGGATCTGGCATTAATTGCTTGATACCAAGAGACATTTTTCGATCTTCTCTGTCTAACGTCAATACTTGTGCTTCCACTTCATCTCCTACTTTCAAGAAGTCTTGTGCACTTCTTAAGTGTTGAGACCAGCTCATTTCAGAAACGTGAATTAGACCTTCAACTCCAGCAGCGATCTCAACGAACGCACCGTAATCTGCCAATACAACCACTTTTCCTTTAACTGCATCACCAACTTTAAGTTCATCACTAAGACCTTCCCAAGGATGTTGTTGCAATTGTTTAAGACCAAGCGCAATTCTTTTCTTGTCATCATCGAAGTCAAGAATTACAACGTTTAATTTCTGATCAAGTTCAACGATTTCTTCTGGGTGATTAACTCTACCCCATGAAAGATCCGTAATGTGAACAAGACCGTCAACACCACCAAGATCAATGAATACACCGTAAGAAGTAATGTTCTTAACAGTTCCTTCAAGTACCTGACCTTTTTCAAGTGTTCCGATAATTTGTTTCTTCTGTTGTTCAAGTTCAGCTTCAATAAGCGCCTTGTGAGATACAACTACGTTTCTAAACTCGTGATTGATCTTAACAACTTTGAATTCCATGTTCTTACCAACATAAAGATCGTAATCTCTAATAGGCTTAACATCAATTTGAGAACCTGGAAGGAATGCTTCGATTCCGAATACATCAGCAATCAAACCACCTTTAGTTCTACATTTTACAAATCCAGTAATTACTTCACCAGTTTCAAGAACTTCATTTACTTTATCCCAAGCTTTGTGAATTCTTGCTCTCTTGTGAGAAACAACTAATTGACCTGTTTTATCTTCTTGTTTTTCAATGTAAAGATCAACTGGATCACCAATTGCCAATTCTGGATTATATCTAAACTCATTGATTGGAACAATACCTTCTGATTTGTACCCGATGTTTACTACAACCTCTTTATTCGTGATTGCAACTACAGAACCATTCACAACTTCTTTCTCGTTGATCATCGTTAATGTACCATCGTACATTCCATTGTACTTCTCAGTATCTTCTTTTGAATATCCTTCAATACCTGCTTCGTGAGCATCCCAATCGAAATCTTCTGGTGCTACGTTAGCGTTTAATGGTTCTTCTGGATAAACTTTAGCTTCTTCTTCAGCAGGAGCGTCATCAGATGATGCTACTTTTTCTGCTTTTGCTTTAGGAGCTATCTTTGCTTTTGCAGCAGGTTTAGCTTTTTCCTTTTTTGGAGCTTCAGCAACAACTTCTTCTTTAGCTGCTTCTTCCTTTGCAGGTTCTTCAACTACTTCTTTAGTCTCTTTTGCTTTTGCTTCTTTTTTGGATTCTTTTGCAGGAGTTTCCTCTACCGCTTCTACTTCAGCGGCTGCTTCTGTAGTCTCTGTTGTAGCTTCTGCTGCAACATCTTTTACTTCTTCTGCCTTCTCAGCAGCTTTCTCTTCTTTGGCCATTTTGGGCTTCGAATTGTATCTCGTTTATCAGCAATTACGAGAGGAGTTTAACTTAACCTATGCTGCTCGGTTTTTTATAACGGGTGCAAATGTAATGGTAAAACGGTAAAGTACAAAGGGGAAGGGAAGAAAATTAGGTGTTAGGTGTTAGGTGTTAGGTGTTAGGTGTTAGGTGTTAGGTGTTAGGTGAAGATATGACTAACCTCTAATAGCGAACGAGGTGAGCGATCGAACTTCTAACAATGAGCAACGCGAATGATCTCCCTAAAGAAGTTCTTCCGCAAGCTCAGCAAAATCAACTCCATTGAAATTACCGGAGCTCATCATCAATAAATTTTTATCAGCCCATTGAAGTTTTTTCAATTCACCTATAATAGATGAAGACTCTGTATATACCTCAACATTGGTTGAAGCAAAAGCCTCAGCTACTTGTTCTTTCGTAATTGGATCTAACTTTTTATGCGCTAATACCTTCGGGTCAAAAAACACCAAGGCCCGATCTGCAGTAGCCATAGAACCTTCATATTGTTCTAAAAACTCTTTATTCAAAGAACTAAATGTGTGTAGCTCCATGCAAGCAATTAGCTCCCGCTCTGGAAATTGATTCTTCAATGCTGCCGTGGTTGCTTTCAGCTTACTTGGTGAATGTGCAAAGTCCTTATACATCACAGAATCATCAGTACGCTTAACTAATTCTAATCTTTTTGAAGCTCCCTTAAAAGATGAAATAGCCATGTAAAACTGATCGTCCGTTACTCCAATTTGATTACATACTAATCTCGCCCCGTTCAAGTTTTGAAGGTTATGTTCTCCAAATATTTCGAGGCAAACATCTCCGATATCAGTATTCAAACAAGTAATTCCGTTTTCAATATAATGTGCTGGAGTTCCGTAAGGGAATTTTTGAATGTCCTCTCTGGCTCTTTCTCCTACTCCTAAAACTTCCGGATCGGTTTCACAATATATTAATGATCCTCCTTCAGAAATCATAGAGGCATAAATGTCAAATTGCTCTACGTAAAAATCAAATGTTGGAAATACGTTTATATGATCCCAAGCTATTCCGCTTAGCAAAGCAACATCCGGTTGATACAAATGGAATTTTGGTCTTCTATCAATTGGTGAAGACAAATATTCATCTCCCTCTAAAATTGCAATTTCCGCAGAGTCAGATAATTTCACCATGCATTCAAAGCCTTCTAGTTGCGCCCCAACCATGTAATCTGCATCAACATTGTGGTAGTGTAAAACATGTAAGATCATCGAAGTAATTGATGTCTTTCCATGGCTTCCACCAATAACTACTCTCGTCTTATTTTTGGTTTGCTCATAGATGTATTCAGGATAAGAATAGATTCTCAATCCTAGTTCTTGAGCTTTTTTGAGTTCTGGGTTATCCTCACGAGCATGCATTCCGAGTATAACAGACTCAATATCATTAGATATCCTGCTGTCATCCCAACCCATTTCATCTGGTAATAAACCGTACTTCTCCAATCTTCCCTTCGAAGGGTCGAAAACTTCATCGTCTGAACCGGTTACTTGGTATCCTTTTAAGTGAAGTGCAATGGCTAAATTATGCATGGCGCTTCCTCCTATCGCAATGAAGTGTACTCTCATTAATTGATCTTTGGTCTAAAGGTATGATGTGGAAGGCATCAATTTGGTTGCATCTGTAATGATTATACACATGCTACTATTGATTAAGTAACCTGAAATGAGAACCCATTTATCCAAAATTATATCTTTACAGAAATTCGATCTTAATGAAAATCTATCCCGTAAATACTGGCTATTTCAAACTTGATGGAGGAGCCATGTTTGGTGTTGTTCCTAAATCAATCTGGACCCGAACAAACCCATGCGACAGTAATAACATGTGCGATTGGGCGATGCGTAGTATGTTAATAGAAGATGGGGATCGTCTAATTTTAATCGACTGTGGTCTCGGAGACAAGCAAAGTGAGAAGTTCTTCGGGTACTATTATTTATTCGGAGATGACTCATTAGACAAGTCGTTGAAATCGAACGGATTCTCAAGAGATGACATTACGGATGTGGTTTTAACTCATCTGCATTTTGATCATTGTGGAGGCGCAATTAAATGGAATGCTGATCGAACATTATTAGAACCTGCCTTTAAAAATGCAACCTTCTGGAGTAACGAAAATCACTGGGAATGGGCTGTAAATCCTAACGGAAGGGAAAAAGCTTCCTTCTTGAAAGAGAACATAATGCCAATTCAAGAAAGCGGGCAATTAAAGCATATCCAACGTACCGACCGAATCACTAAAAACGGAATTCCTAACATTGATTTCTTCTTTGCTGATGGCCATACCGAAAGTCAGATGTTGCCAATGATCAAGTATAAAGGAAAGACCATCGTTTTTATGGCAGACTTATTGCCGAGTGTAGGTCATATACCGCTAGCTTACGTGATGGGATATGACACCAGACCCTTACTCACGCTTGATGAAAAAAGTGAATTTTTAAATCTTGCTGCGGAAAAAGAATTTGTTTTATTTTTAGAACACGACAGTGTAAATGAATGCTGTACTGTTAAACAAACCGAAAAAGGAGTTCGATTAGATCAAACTTTTTCTTTCAGTGAACTATGAAAAATTTAATTACCCTACTCTTTTGCGCTTTTAGTCTGTATGGCTTTGCGCAAGATCCTATAATCATTGACAGTCAAGCTGACACCTCAAGTTGGGACGGCTTGAAGGAAATGGACGCGAAAGAGCGTCTTAAAAATAAATTATATAAAGACTCAATTGAATATTATAGAATTTTAGAAGCATCTAAGCCAAAAATGCAGACACCTGATATTATGTTCACGTGCAATTTTGATCTGGATTTAGTCAAAATAATTATTTGGGAAGATCAAAAAATTGTGGTTGATACGATTATCAATAAAGGAAAAGTTGATTTTGGTCCATTCGAGGCAGAGCATTTTTTCGATATCTCCTGCTCAAAATCTGAATACGTTACTAAGAAAGTATTTATCTCCACGGTTGGCGCTAAGGATTTAGCCAAAACGACAACCATTGATATCACTCCAACTATGATTGAGTCATATAAATTCAAGAAACTTCACAAGTCAAATCCATTTGACAAACCAGCGGCTAAAGTCATGCCTTCAGTAGAAGGATTGTTGAACTATGATTTAGAATACATCAAGGAGCGCAAAGCGGTGATTCTGGAATCATATAAGAAGAAGTATCGCCCAGTTGAGGAATAAAATAGATGGAAAAGTACCTAATCTCTATTGTAGGTCCTACCGCAATTGGTAAGACCAGTACTTCCATAGCGTTAGCTAAACTTCACAATTGCGAAATAATTTCTGCAGACTCGCGGCAGTTTTTTAAAGAGATGGCAATTGGCACTGCCAAACCAGACCCACAGGAAATGGATGGGGTTCCTCATCACTTTGTAGATTTCTTATCGGTTCAAGATCCATATACAGCAGGACAGTTCGAAAAAGATGCCATTGCAAAAATCGAAGAACTTCATCAAAACTATAATGTTGCAATTATGGTTGGTGGATCAGGTCTATATGTGAATGCAGTTACGGATGGAATGGATGACATCCCTTCAGATATTAACTTGCGGGAGACTTTAAACAAGGAGCTGGAAGAGAATGGAATTGTTCCACTTCAATTGGAATTGAAAAGATTAGACCCCGAACATTACGAGTTCATGGATATTCATAATCCTCAACGATTAATTAGGGCTGTTGAAGTATGCAGATTAAGTAGTAAAACATACACTTCTTTCCGTAATAAGAAAAAGAAAACTAGACCATTTAACATCATAAAAATTGGATTAACAGCGGAAAGAGAAATCATTTACGATCGAATTAACCAGCGAGTTGATTTGATGATCGAAGCCGGTTTAGTGGATGAAGTAAAATCGTTGCACGAATTAAAATCTTTAAATGCGCTACAAACTGTAGGGTATCGTGAACTATTTGAGCATTTCGAAGGACTAGTTACGCTCGATGAAGCAATTGAGAATATCAAGATGAACACACGAAGATTTGCTAAACGACAAATGACCTGGTTTAAAAAGGACAAGGACACGAAATGGTTTGATTATAAAGACACGCAGCAAATCAAAGATTATGTAGCTTCGCAGTTGAAGTGAAAAATCCATTAGCGCGATATAAATATCTAGACAAAAACATCAGGAATATGATTCTTGGTGAAGCCATCGTCCAGATCTTAAATGGAGCATTCTTCTTAATTTCAAACCTCTACCTATCTAAAGAGGGATACAGTCACACAGACATTTCTGACTTTATATTTTATCGATTTTTAGGGGTGTTGTTTTTAGCAATGCCCTTTGGAATGTTTATCAAGACCAAGCGTCTTAAGCCATTCTTATTCATTGGTTCGATTGGAATGAGCATCTGCTCTTTAATTGTGATTTTTGGCATTGACACTGGAGACTCGTTCATGGCTCAATCTGCCCTCTTAATTTGGGGAATCTGCTTTATGTTAATAGAAGTTGTCAAGCTGCCCTTCATCATGCGGCATTGCCCTAAAGAACAACACAGTATGGCTATTGCACTTGCCTTTTCAACTTGGAGTTTAGGCGCAATAATCGCTGGAATTATATCCTTTACATCACATGCGATCTTACCGAACTTTTTTCAAGAGAAAAATGTGATGTACCTCATCTCCATCTTATCGCTTGCTAGTCTAATCTTCTTCTTTAAAGTGAAAGTAGAAGATCGCGTTCCAAAAAATATAAAAAGCGGATTCAACTTGAGAGACTACGATTGGTGGAGAGTTGGAAAAGCCGTATTCCCAACTTTTGTTATTGCAGTTGGCGCTGGACTAACCGTCCCGTTTATCAACTTGTTTTTCGAAGAAGTTCACCATAAAGATTTTGCTGAATTCGCATATATAGGATCCATTGCCTACGCTGCGGTATTCGTTTCAGTGTTGTTTGCTCCTAGCATCAAAGACAAGTGGGGATATCGGAAGTCAATTCCAACAACACAGCTTTTTTCTGTTCTTGCATTAATCGGATTGGCAATGACAGAATTCATGGCCGACTACTCGATAGGCATACTCCTGGCAATTATCTTCTTTGTACTCAGACAGCCATTAATGAACCTAGCGCAACCACTTTCATCTGAGCTAGTCCTTAATTATGTAGGAAAAAGAAATGAAGAAATTGTAGGTGCTTTTCAAAGCACCATTTGGAATGGCTCGTTTGTTTTTAGCTCATGGATCTTCGGAATTCTTAGATCCTATAAAGTTGAATTCATGTACATCTTTCTTATTACCGCAGGCTTATACCTCGTTGCCATTTTACTTTACATCCTTTTAATTCGTGATTATGAAAAGGAATTAAAACCAAAACTTGCTTAACATGGACTCATTATTTGATAAAGAAGTTTATGGAAAAGTAGTTGAGCGAATTGGCTTACTTAATAATGACAGTCAGGCACTTTGGGGCACAATGAATGTGGCACAAATGATGGATCATTGCATCTTGCCGCTTCAACAATCTCTTGGAAATATTGAGTTGAAGCAAAAATCTACCTTCTTGTGGAGGTTCTTCAAAAAATCCCTTTACAACGATAAACTTTGGAAGACCAATCTTCCTACTGCCCCAGAATTCAAAATTACGGACGCAAAGTCATTTGAAGAATCGAAAACTAAACTGCTGGCTGTATTAAAAGAGTATCATTTATCAGGAGAAACCTATAACTGGAGACCCCACATCCGATTTGGACATTTTACCGGAGAGCAAATGGGGAAAATGGGATTTAAGCATCTAGATCATCATTTAAGACAGTTCAGCGTATAGGTTTGATACTGAATCGATTCGAGATTCAACAATCTATGTTAGTTATCGACAATTCATCTTAAATCCTTGGTTTGAATTTACAATAGCATTAATTTCGCGGGAGAAATAGCCACAATTGCATTCGATCCTTTTTTCGAATTCAAAAAAACAATATTTACACAAACAGATTTCAGTTAATTCTGAACACGACACTTACAAAAAGCATAATGAAAAATTTATTCCTTTTACTTGTTACATTCTTTGCCCTGCAAGCAAGCGCTCAGATTTATTTAAACGAAAATTTTGATACTGGAATGCCGGTAACTTGGACAGTAGTTGACGGAGGTGGAGCCACTGGAGATTCATGGGTTTCAGGTATCCAAGGCTCAACAATTGACGGAACCAATCATGCATTCGTAGATAGTGATGCAAACGGAAATGGAATCTTGATGCAAGAATCTCTTGAAAGTGAGCCATTTGATGCTTCTCTAGCAACAAGTTTATGGCTTGACTTCGATCAATTCTACCAATGGATTGGAAATGACACCGCGTTCGTAGACGTGTTTGATGGCGTATCATGGGTAAATGTGCTTACTCAAACTGGTGCAAATGTTGGAGCTTCTGGAGCACCAGATCAGCAACATATTGACATTACCGCTTACCAAAATGCTGCGATGCAGATTAGATTCCGTTATGATGATGGAAATGTTTGGGCTTGGTGGTGGCTAGTAGACAACGTATTAGTATACAATAGTACTTGTCCCCAACCTGTTGCTTTATCAGCCTCAGCTATTACAACAACTACGGCAGATTTAAACTGGACCGAATCCGGGACTGCTACTTCTTGGGAAGTAGAATGGGGAACATCGGGCTTTACTCAAGGTACTGGAACATCAGCTATTACAGCGACCAACCCTCATACTGCAACTGGATTAGTTCCAAATTCATCCTTTGATTTTTACGTAAGAGCGGTTTGTGGACCTGCGGATTCAAGTCTTTGGGTTGGACCTTTCCAATTCTTAACTCCTTGTACTTCAGTTATTGCACCATTTGTAGACAACGTTGAAGGACATGCAGCAACAACAACGCTTGGCACTTCAAACTGTTGGAATGCAACAGCCACTGGAACTTACGATTGGGATATTTCTGGAATAGGAACCACTCCATCTACTGGTACTGGACCACTTGCGGCTTATAGTGGGACCAACTTCTTTTTTACAGAAGCTTCAAGCGGAACTGCTGGCGATGTTGCTGAATTAACAACTCCTTTTGTAGACATCTCTGCTCTAACTGTACCTAGCCTTGAATTCTATTATCACATGTTTGGAACAGTCATGGGTAACCTATACATCGATGTATATGATGGTGCCACCTGGACAACAGTGGATTCTTTGATCGGACAGCAACAAGCTGCTCAGGCTGATCCTTGGTTACAGCACTTTACGAATTTATCAGCTTTCACTGGTACGATTCAAGTAAGATTTAGAGCGGTAAGCGCAGGAACCTTTGAAGGTGATATCGCATTAGACAATATCGCAATAATGGAAGCACCTACTTGTCCTGCTCCAAATGCATTATTTACAACTGCCATAACTACTACCACAGCAGATTTAAATTGGACAGAAAATGGAACTGCCACTTCTTGGGAAGTTGAATGGGGATTAGCTGGATTTACGCAGGGAACTGGAACTTCAGCGGTAACAGCAACCAATCCACACACAGCAACAGGATTATTGGCAAACTCTTCTTATGAGTTTTATGTAAGAGCTATTTGCGGACCTGCTGATTCAAGTTTATGGGCTGGGCCGTCTCAATTCTTAACACCTTGTACATCTGTTATCGCGCCATTCTTAGATGACGTAGAAGGACACGCAGCAACTACAACGCTCGGTGTTTCTAACTGCTGGAATGCATCGGCAACTGGATTATACGCTTGGGATGTTTCTGGAATAGGAACAACACCTTCTACTGGAACTGGACCTCTTGCAGCACACAGTGGAACGAACTTCTTTTTCACGGAAGCTTCAAGTGGTACTGCTGGCGATGTGGCTGAATTATATACACCATTTGTTGATGTTTCAGGATTGACTGCACCAAGTCTTGATTTTTACCATCACATGTTCGGTACTATTATGGGTAATCTTTATATCGATGTCTTTGATGGAGCTACTTGGACTACTGTGGATTCATTAATCGGACAACAACAAGTTGCACAAGCTGATCCTTGGATTCAACACTTCACCAACTTGTCTGCATTTACTGGTACTATCCAGGTGAGATTCAGAGCTGTTAGTGCTGGAACATTTGAAGGAGATATCGCACTAGATAATATCTCAATTATTGAAGCTCCTACTTGTCCAGCTCCTAATGCTTTAAATACAAGTAACGTTACCGTTACAAGTGTTGATCTTGGATGGACGGAGAACGGAACAGCTACTTCTTGGGAAGTTGAATACGGACCAGCAGGATTTGTTCCTGGAGCTGGAACATCAGTAATTACTGCAACTAATCCTCACAATCTTACCGGTTTAACTGGAGCAACATCTTACGATTTTTATGTAAGAGCTGTGTGCGGACCAGCTGACTCTAGCCTTTGGGTTGGACCAAATACATTTACAACTGCCGGTACTTGTGGATTTTTCGCAGTTGAAATATTTGACACGTTCGGTGACGGATGGAATGGTGGAATTTTAGACATCTATGTGAACGGTGGTCTTTTCGCTGGAGGAGTAACACTATTAGGTGGAACTGGTCCAGATACTACTTTCGTGCCTGTTAACATCGGAGACATTATCTCTGTTGATTATACAGCCAGTGGATTCCCTACTGAGAACGAATACAGCGTATTTGATCAAACGTTAACTTTAGTTGCTTCAGAAGGACTTGGTGGACTTACACCAAATGATATTGGGGACTTCACGATTCCTACAGGTTTAGAGTCTTGTCCAAGTTGTCCAGCACCAACTGCGTTAACTGCAAATGCAATAACAGCAACTTCAGCTGATCTTGGTTGGACAGAAAACGGAACAGCTATTTCATGGGAAGTAGAATATGGACCGGTAGGCTTTACACCTGGAACTGGAACTTCAAACATAACGGGGACCAATCCTTTCAACGTAACTGGATTAACATCAAGCACTGCTTACGATTTTTACGTAAGAGCTATTTGTGCAGCTGGAGACAGCAGCATCTGGGCAGGACCTACTTCTTTCCTAACAACTTGTGTTAGTGTAGTTGCTCCTTGGGCTGACAGTGTTGAGACACATGTTGCTACTACCACTTTGACTACATCAAATTGCTGGAGTGCAACATCAACTAGTACCTTTGATTGGGACATCACTGGAACTGGGAATACCCCTTCAGTTGGTACAGGACCATTAGTTGCGCACAGTGGAACTAACTTCTTTTATACTGAAGCATCAAACGGTATTGCCGGAGACGTTGCCGAATTAAACACTCCTTTGATTGATCTTACTGGAATTTCTTCAGCTAACTTAAACTTCTATTATCACATGTTCGGAATCGTAATGGGTAATCTTTACATAGATGTTAATGATGGAGCTACCTGGACTACTGTTGATTCAATTATTGGTCAGCAGCAAGTAGCCGAAACAGATCCTTGGTTGATGAAAACTGTTGATTTATCTGCATTTTCTGGAACTATTCAGATTAAGTTTAGAGCAATTAGTGGAGGTAACTTCGAAGGAGATATTTGTTTAGACAATATTGAGGTAGTTGGTTCAGCTGTTTCTTGTCCGATCCCTTCTTTACTGACGGTTACTGCAGTAGGCACTAACAACGTTGATTTAACTTGGACGGAGAATGGTGCAGCTACAAATTGGGAAGTTGAATGGGATACAGCTGGGTTTACTCCAGGAACTGGAAATACATTCATCACTGCATCTAATCCTCACACACTGTTTGGTTTATTGCTATTTACAGACTATGACTACTACGTAAGAGCAATTTGCGCTCCTGGTGACACAAGTGCTTGGAGTTCGGTTCATAATTTCACAACGCTAAATGTTGGAATTAATGAAACTGCTAGCAACTTGAAATTGAATGTTGTTCCAAATCCAAACGATGGTGTTTTCACGTTAAATATAGAATCCACAAACGCGAATAAATTAAACGTTAGCATTGTGAACACACAAGGGCAAGTAATCTATGCTAAAAACAACTTCACGAATGTTACTTCGGTTTCTGAGCGAATTGATTTAACCAATGAAGCAAGCGGTTTCTATATTGTTACTGTAGTTTCAGATACGGATGGTATTGCTACCTTTAAGTTAATTGTGCAATAGTCAGAAACAACTTCATTATCAAAGGCGATTCAACTTAAACTGGATCGCCTTTTTTATTTTATGAAAATTACCGTTGGTCGATAAAAAATTATGATTCATCGACACAACTAACAAATGCGTGTGGATACTTTTTATCCTTTATTAACGTTATTCTGTCCTATATTGCCAACTAAATTGGTGAATACCAGTAAGTTTGTAGAATCAATAATTGATGACACATGATTAAAACAGTTTTATCCATCGTTTCATGTTCCCTAATGCTAGGAACGATGCAAGCTCAAGTATCAGACTCTCCTTGTTCAATTGGAGTGGTTCATGCACATATCCAACAGGACATGGGTAATGGCAGTGGTCAGATTCTAATTGACATTGAAGAATCAACTTCAAACCACAAGTTTGAGTGGTCGAATGGTGAATCAAAATCTCAACTTTCAAAATTAGAAGAAGGTTCGTATACCGTTAAGATTTCTGATGACAAGGGCTGTAGCGAAACGAAAGTGTTCTTTGTACCTGGTACTACGTTACTTTCTGAGACGAGCGGACTAATCACTTTTGAACTTCACCCGGTGCCTACAAGTGGTAAACTAAATGTTACTTCAACTGAAAGCTTCACCGGTAAAAGAATTAGAATATTTGATTCTTTAGGTAAACTAGTGATGCTTAAAACTTACACCGCCAGTCTAAATGTTTCTAGACTTCAAGCTGGACTTTACTATTTCGAAATTGAAGATGGTGATCGTCTAACTGGTAGACGAAAGTTTATTAAGCAATAATAGAAGCGAACTACTTCTTTTTAGATTTCTTTTGCCTTTCTCGATTCCATTTCTGGTATTCTCTAGCATATACTAAATGCTGCTTATAGGTTTTAGCGAAATTGTGATATCCTCCAGTCTTAGGCTTTGCACACATGAAAATATAATCATGCTCTTCCGCATCTAACACACTTTGAACCGCATGTTTTGCTGGAAGGTTAATTGGTCCCGGAGGTAAACCAGCGTACATGTAAGTGTTGTATGGAGAATCTTTTTCTTTATGGATATCTTTTACCCATGTGATGCTAAAATCACCATTCGCGAAAACCAAAGTAGGATCACTTTCTAATCGCATTCCTTTTCTAATTCGATTTAAATATAGTCCTGCAATTCTTGGTTGCTCATCGGTTTTCTGACCTTGCTCAGCTTGAACGATAGAAGCTAAAATAGAAACTTCACTTTGAGTTAGACCCAATGCAGTTGCCTTCGCTTTATTCTCGTCAGACCAGAACTTCTTATACTCATCTGCCAACTTAAGAATGATCTCTTCAGCCCCCGACTTGTAATAAACTTGATAGGTATCCGGAAGGAACATCGTCATAATTGTCTCAGCCGAAAATCCTTTCTTGGCACAATACTCATCGTCTGTTAAAAGATCTAGAAATTCCTGCTCGGTTGCGGATGTAGACTCCCCTAAGCGTTTTGCCAATTCTGATTTGAGACGCACATTATTAAAAGTTAATCGAACTTCTCCTTTATCTTTTGCGAGATAAAGCTGATTTACCAATTCCTTATTGTTCCAATTTTTACTAATCGTTTGTAGCCCAGGAAGCATTATTGCGTTCAATCGTTTTTTATGCTCAGCTACTTTAAGAAATGATCCTCCGTCAGAAATCCAGCCTTTCTCCTCCATGTAGTTTCCAAGCTCGCTAAACTTCACCTCCTTCTCAACGTAAATTTTTAAATTTTCGGTTTCTGAGACAACATTGTAATCCTCACCAGCCATGTACAAGTCATAATACGGATATCCAATCACAACACCTACACCAACAATTAAGGTTAATAGTATGGCAACTATTCTTTTAGGACTTAGCCCACCACCTTTAGTATTAATATTTACTTCTACACTCAATGCTTAATTACTTAATAATCGTTGATAAAATCTGACATTTTCGAATCCCTCTTCAATTCGAATCCAATGTTCTTTGGTTCCTGTATGTAAAAATCCATTTCCTTCAAATAGCTTGATACTTCCAGTGTTGTTTTCAATAATATTACAATAAAGCTGTTCAAGAAACAGTATCTCTTTAGAATAATTAACAACTAATTCTAATGCGGTTTTTGCCACACCTTTCTCTCTAAAGTTCGAATCAATCATAATCCCAACTCCTGCTCTTGAGTTAATCGCATCGTAATCAAACAAATCAATCGTTCCAACCAACTCCTGATCTAGTTCAATTACAAATCTTAATTGCCCATGCGCATAGATGTCCTGGGCCGAAGCAATATATTGTCCAAGCAGCTCTTTAGAAAATGGCACTTTCGTCTGGCTTATTTTCCAAAGGCTAGGATCGTTTTCCCACGTGTAGAGCTGATCAATATCAGATGGCTCCAGAGTACGTAATGATATGTTTCCAGATTTAAGCATTGGTAGTTTGCTGTTGTAAAATAGCGATCCGATTGTAGATTTCTTCCATTGTATAGGTGATCATCGTAAAAGAACCATCTTTTAGTTCTTCCGATAAATTTTGATAATAACTACCCAGAATTAAATCATAAGACTCAAGTTGCTCCACCAGGTCAAATACGTAATTCACCTCATCCACATTTATTTGATGCAGACTCGAGAAATAAGTCTTCAGCGGCTGTAAACAACTAATTTTACCAGGAACTGCTTTTTCAAACTGGCTAAATACATCCGTTAATATCTCTTCGGAACTCTCCGAATCCACCTCAATAAACAAGGATGGAATATTTTTCGATTGAATCATGCGCCAAATAGACTCACCTTCCAGTGCTACTTGAGATTCATTCGCAGTTAAACTGAAGTATTTTCCATTGGCGATTAATCCTAAATGAGGCGGAATTTTATTTGCGTGAAGCAATAGAATATAAGTGCCTTGCTTTAATCGCTCTGCGCTCATTTCCTGAACCTGATCAAGAACTACCTTACTCATTAATTACTCCTTCAAATACTTTCACACCTGGACCTATCAGTGTAATGTTCTCAAATGAATCAGGACCTACTTTATCGTAAGAGACTTCTAACGCTCCTCCCATGGTTTGAACCAAAACTTCATATGTCCCGTTCTCTTCACCAGATGCGCTAAGGGCAACTGCAGTTACTCCAGTGCCACAACTTAAAGTTTCGTCTTCAACACCTCGCTCATAAGTTCTAACCAAAAGTCGGTCATCTCCAACTCCAACAAAATTTACGTTGGTTCCTTCCTCTTCAAAACGCTCACTATATCTTATCGCTTCGGCCTCTCCGTAAAAGTCTATTTCTTCAATGTCGTTAACGTACTTTATATAATGAGGTGAACCCGTATTAATGAATACGTGATTTTCTCCTTGCTCCACTTCATTCACATCACCCATTTTCAAAAAGACTTTGTCGTCTTCATCTATTTTGGCTTCGTGAATTCCATCAATGGCCATGAACTTCGCTTCTGACTTTATAATTCCAAGTGACTTGGCAAACGATACAACGCATCTTCCACCGTTCCCACAAAAACTTTGTGAACCATCCGAGTTGAAATACACCATTTCAAAATCACAATCTGCATGATTTTCTACCAAGATCATTCCATCTCCACCAATTCCAAATTTACGATGACACCAGTGCGTCACAAAATCTAGATCATTTCTATCTACTACACCTTCTCGGTTATCGATCATTATAAAATCGTTTCCCGTTCCTTGGTACTTTTCAAACTTTATCATTAAATAGCCTTCAAATTTTTAAATACGGACGTCTGTGTAAACACATAAGTAGCCAAATTTGTTGTCACTAGAATTTTACCGTCTTGAGAAGATACGCTAACAATAAGCTCTTTGACCATACCGTATACCACCAATTTAGTTTTAGATAATTTATATCCGGTGAAGTTTAGTGGCGATTTCCAAATTTCAATTTTCAAATATTCTGGACGAAATTCCGGCTGAATATTTAGTGACGATTTTAAAGAATCCACTAGGATCTCAGCAGTGTCTTTTTCGATTACTTCATCTAAATATTCAATTTTAACAAGCTCCGTAGACAGTAATTGATCTCTTTCCACGATGAAGTTTTCACCCTGAATCTGGATAGAATCAGTATCATTAACATCTACCACCGCACTATCAACTTCATAATCCAAGCTATCTACCCTTGCTTTAAGAGATTGAAGAGAATCTTCTAATTGATCTAATTTTCGATCTAGTTTTCGGTTAGCTTTTTCAAAGTCTTCCTTCGGTTCTTCCACCGGTGTCATCTGAGGTATATAAGATTCCACTGGTTTGATCAATCGAACTGGCTCAACTTTTACTGCTTTTTCATAACCCATGGCCAATAGTCCGACAACCCCAATTCCGATTCCGGCTACTAAAATTGCTATGTATTTGGCTATTTTCAATGGTTAACAACTTTTAACAAGACTAAAGTGAAACAACTCAGCCCTTACAGCGTTATTTAATAAGATTCAAAGTTAGCTAACTTACAGTCAGTTAGAAAAGGATCTGAAGAAACTTTTAAGGAATTTATTAAAGAGGAAAAAAGATGGGAAGATTAGGATCAACAGTATTAGCAGGATTTATTGGAGGAGCGGCCGTATTCAGTGCAGTCGCAATATTTTACAATCCAGACAGTCCAAAAAACGAATTAGGGTCAATTCAAATTGATCAGGCTACAAATGGAGCACCAGTAAAGTATGTGAGTTTCCCTAATGCAACGGGACCAGAATTGGCAATGGACTTTACTTATGCAGCAGAGCATACGGTTAACGCAGTAGTTCACGTAACCAACGAATTCACTCAAGAATTTAACAGAGATCCTTTTTACGAATTCTTTTACGGACCAGGTGGTGGCAATAGAACTCAAAAAGCAACTGGATCGGGCGTAATCATCTCTGAAGATGGGTATATCGTTACCAACAATCACGTAATTGATGCTGCCGATAATATTCAAATTACGCTGAATGACAATAAAAGCTATAAAGCGAAATTAGTAGGTACTGATCCAAGTAGTGATATTGCTTTACTTAAAATTGAAGAAAAAGGACTTCCTTTTATCAATTTTGGAAATTCTGATGACGTTAGAGTTGGCGAATGGGTATTAGCAGTAGGAAACCCATTTAATTTGAACTCAACAGTTACCGCGGGGATCGTAAGTGCTAAAGCCAGAGACATTGATTTGCTTAAATACGATGAGAGCAAAGAAATATTCCCATTGGAATCGTTCATTCAAACGGATGCAGCAGTTAACCCTGGAAACAGTGGTGGAGCTCTTGTAAATGCACAAGGTGATTTAGTTGGGATTAACACCGCTATTGCGTCAAGAACAGGATCTTACACTGGTTATTCTTTCGCAGTACCAGTTGCTATTGTAAAGAAAGTAACAGATGACTTATTAGAGTTCGGAACAGTACAAAGAGCCTTTATCGGAGTGGCATTGGCAGATATCACGCAAGAAATAGCTGATGACAAAGACCTGAAAAGCTTAGATGGTGTTTTGATTACCGGATTAATTACTGGTGGAGCTGCAGCTGATGCTGGAGTTAAAGAAGGCGATGTGATTACTAAAATAGGTTCACTCGATATTAACTCTGTACCAGCGTTACAAGAACAAGTTGGGAAATTCAGACCTGGCGATAAAATTTCATTAACTGTGAAAAGAGGAAGTGCCCTGAAAAATTATGAGCTAACACTTCGTAATCGAGAAGGTAATTCTAAAATGACCGACAAAGCAGCTGTAGATAAATTTAGCGCTCTTGGTGCAACATTTAAAAAGATTACAGGCGAAGACATGAAGACCTTAAACATTAAAAGTGGTGTTAAAGTGGCTTCAATCGGTCCAGGTAAATTGAGAAGTGCTGGAATTAAAGAAGGCATCATCATTACGAAAATTGATCAAAAAGCAATCACGAGTCCTGAAGAACTGGTGGAAATTCTATCTACTAAAAAAGGAGGAATTCTAATTGAAGGAATTACTGCTAGTGGAGGAAAAGCCTTCTTCGGTTTCGGACTCTAAAACAAAAATAAATTGAGCTGATAAAGGCGGTAAATGGATGACATTTATCGCCTTTTTAGTTTATTAACACCCTGTTAATAAATTCTCCTAATCGTTTAGCCCAAAAGATTTGCCTCTCGTTGCTAAATGGCCTATGTTTGCGGCCAAATCAAGGGACCTTTTTTCTCTTTCAAAATCTTAATTTATCCTATGAGACAACTCAAGATCACCAAGTCCATTACGAATAGAGAAAGTGCTTCATTAGATAAGTACTTACAAGAGATAGGAAGAGAAGATTTAATTACGGCTGAGGAGGAAGTAAGACTAGCAAAATTAATTCGAGAAGGTGATCAACGTGCATTGGAAAAAATGACCAAGGCTAACTTGAGATTTGTAGTTTCTGTAGCTAAGCAATATCAGAATCAGGGACTAACGCTTCCTGACTTAATCAATGAAGGAAATTTAGGACTTATTAAAGCTGCTCAGCGATTCGATGAGACCAGAGGATTTAAGTTTATCTCGTATGCAGTTTGGTGGATTAGACAATCCATCTTACAAGCTTTAGCTGAGCAATCAAGAATTGTAAGGCTTCCGCTTAATCAAGTTGGAGCATTAAACAAGATCAACAAGGCATTTGCAAAATTGGAGCAGGAATATGAACGTCCTCCTACCTCATCAGAAATGGCTAAGTGCTTGGATTTACCAGAAGACAAGGTTGCCGATTCACTTAAAGTTGGTGGAAGACATATTTCAGTTGACGCCCCGTTCGTTGATGGAGAAAGTAACTCGCTTCTTGACGTATTGGTTAACTCGGACTCTCCAAAAGCAGACGTTGATTTAATGCGAGAGTCATTGCAAAGAGAAATTAAGCGATCATTAAGTACGCTTACCGAAAGAGAAAGAGATGTAGTAAGTCTCTTCTTCGGAATAGGATTACAGCATGGATTGACCTTAGAGGAGATCGGTGCGAAGTTTGACTTAACAAGAGAACGTGTTCGTCAAATTAAAGAAAAGGCAATTCGTAGACTGAGACATACTTCACGAAGCAAACTGTTAAAAGATTATTTAGGATAATATAATTAAGCGCCTTGTAAAATGAGGGCGCTTTTTTTTTGATATAAAAATAGATTCATTCAACAATAAAATGGAAACGATGGAAGCAAAGACCGGTTATGAAGCCGAATTGCAAAGCTGGGTAGGCAAGGAAAGAGCAACAGTAAGTTTGATTAACTCTGTAGGAACCTTGATGTACGATAAAGGCGTAGAACTTGTATTCTTTAGAAATCACTTAGTTGATCTAGGAGTAAACGAAGTGTTAAGCCTTTTCGACTATGCAGATAATGTAGTAGGAAAACACATTGATGCACATACAACTGCAGAAGTTGCCAAAGTGATGAAAATAATAGACTTGGCCCCTTCAAAAATTGACATTGGTAAATTAACCATGCAATATTTAGAGCAAAAAGCAAGCAATCCTAGTATTCAAGATTTTTTGATCACGACTTTATCTGGTTTCATTGGAAAAGACAAACATAGTTTCGAACCAAGAGACGTTGTATTATATGGTTTCGGACGAATTGGTAGACTTGCGGCAAGAGAACTTATTAAGCAAGCTGGTAAAGGTCAGCAGTTGAGACTAAGAGCTATCGTTACAAGAAACACGAGCGATGAACAAATTACCAAAAGAGCAGCATTATTAAGAAATGATTCTGTTCACGGTACGTTCAACGGAACTGTTCAAGAGGATCTTGCGAATAAAAGATTAATCGTAAACGGTCAGATCATTGAAATGATCGAAGCGAAGAATCCAGAAGACATTGATTACACTGCGTACGACATGAAGGACGTATTAGTAATCGATAATACTGGTGTATTTAAAGATAAAGAAGCTTTAAGTAGACATCTTGATTCTAAGGGAGCGACAAAAGTACTATTGACTGCCCCAGGTGGAGGGATTCCAAACATCGTTTATGGAATCAATCACAAAGAACTTGACTTGGAAGGAACGAATATCTATTCTGCTGCTTCATGTACAACGAACGCTATTTCTCCAGTACTGCAGGTAATTGAAGAGAAATTAGAAGTGGTTAAAGGTCATATTGAAACTATTCATGCTTACACCAATGATCAAAACCTACTAGATAACATGCACAAGAAGCCAAGAAGAGGCCGATCTGCTGCAATCAATATGGTAATTACGTCTACAGGTGCAGGTAAAGCAGTAACGAAAGTTATTCCTAGTTTGAAAGACAAACTTACTGCCAATGCGGTAAGAGTTCCAACTCCAAACGGTTCTTTGGCAATAATGAATCTTACCGTTGGAAGAGAAACATCTATTGAAGAAGTAAACGAAATGATTAAGTCTGCTGCATTAAATGGAGATTTAATTAATCAGATTAATTACAACATAAACAAGGAGCTAGTAAGTAACGACATCATCGGAAATACTTGTTGTGCTGTTTATGACAGTAATGCTACTTTAGTTTCACCTGACAGCAAAAGCATTGTGCTTTATGTATGGTATGATAACGAGTTTGGATACACCAAGCAAGTAATCAGATTGGCGAAGTATGTTGCTGAGGTTAGAAGATTAATTTATTATTAATAAGAAATAAATTACTGAGCCCATCTCTGCACCTGCATTGATGGGCTTTTTTATATCTCGAATTTGAAGGAATGGTTTAAATATGGAATTGGCTATGTCAATATAGATGATGACTTCATTTATATTTCAAATTCAGGAAACTGGGGAGACTGCCAACGCTTGAAGGAAAAATCTAAAGTGACCAATCGGGCCAATACAGGGCGACAAATGTTTATTCTGAGTTTCTTAATTATTGTTGGTTTAGGAACCCTTTCTGTCTGGTTATATAATATGTATGAAGATTCTAACTTGTTCTTCATCGTGGCTCCCGGCCCAGTTCTAATCTACTTTCTTTTCAAATATATGCGCAGGGAAATAGGTTCAGCCTTCAAAATTCCGCGAGCCAAAATAAAATCGATTAAGTTGGAAGAGGACTTAATTACTTTCTATTTTATAAATGGAGATGATAAGGAGATTAGTCATTCTATAAACGAGATTCCTGAAAACGGAAAGGAAATAATTTCAAGCCTTTTGGATACAAACCCTAATTGGAATTTGTAACTTAAGGAGATGAGAATCTTAGTACTCGCTTTTCTAGTTTTATGCACTTCTCCCGTTTTTGCACAGAACAAAGGAGGGATTACGTTTCAAAACCAGGTCTATTATTCTAACGGATTTGACCACAATGGAATTTGCATGGAGGCGTTTTCTCTTTATCATGTCGCAGATTCGTTTTCAATTACTCATTATGTTGCTGCAGATAGTATTCTCTTGGCAAAGGATAATCCAACAACCGACAACGCAGAATTAATACCAAATATGAAACGGTTAGCTACCTACAATGCGGTCTTAGTAAACGATTCAACCATTTGGTGGGAAATTTTTGAATGGCACAAGGACAACATCCCAAGAACAATGGTATACACTTGCACCTTGTCTAAAGATTGGCAAGGACAAGCAGAAGACGTGCAGTATGTTCTAGACTGCAGCGCGTACGATAAAGGACTACCATCCAATCGACTTTACTCAATTGAAAAACCATTTAAGAAAATTCTAAGAACTCATTCTATTTATATCGGTCACTAAGAACTACATTTGCACCGTGAGTAAAGAAATTGTTAGAGAGGCTATTGAAAATGCAAAGCATTTCAATGGAGAATATTGGAAAAAAGCGCTGCTTCAACGTGCTGGATTATTTACAGATGGTACACCGAATAAAACTAGAGCAGGAAGCTATTACCCAGATTTAGATCCAGAGGCGCTAGAACAAATGCTAATGCAAGCTTTTTGGGAACCAGTAAAAAGTGAAAACGTTCGACCAAAGTTTCAAGCTTACACTACTCCACTTCCAGGAATGTTAGGTGTTGTTCCATTAGACAAACTGCCTGCAGATACCATTTTAAAGGTTGACGACAGAAAACATACCGGCTATGCTCATTTAACTTTCAGATCATCGGATGAAATTCTTGCAGACGACACAACTATTATCGTTTCAAAAAAATCGGCTAGCTGGAAGGTAATTACATTCTTTCCGGGAGATCCGATTGACGGCAGAAGAATTCCAATGAGAAACGTGAAGAAAGCGGAATTAACCATAGATGAAGCAAAGGCTTTAGGTTTCGTTCATGCTAAAATGACTAGAATTAGTGGTCATAATTACCGTTAAGAACCTTCTTCAACCTTATTAATCACTTTTGAATCGTAGTAATAGCTCAGTTTTTTGGGCATCTATTCCCTCTACCATCATTCCTTAAATAGCTAAATACTCGTTTTAATTACGTTGGGATATAATTATGGCTACTTGGGAAATTTCAAGTACCCCACCTCCTCATTATGCCGTAATCTTACATCAGAACCTAACGCCTCAACAACCTAATTGAGGTTTTATAATAACACACCAAATGAGTAACCTAAAACCTAGAGCTGCTTTTTATAGCTCAACTATCGTAACCAAGTTAATCGGAATGTTAGATCATCTTCTAACGTACGCTCCGAACCAATCAAAATCAATTTCAGATCGACAAGACAGTCGAGAAACCCCACAGCATCTTACGGAACATGTGCGAAATAATTCTTCGCTCAATACCAGGATGCTTATGAATAGAGTAATTATGTAATTATAACTTAAAACACACGAATCATGCGAACCTTAACACCACCTGTCACCGTTAGAAAAGAAGTAAAAGTCATCGAACTACAATCTTCCATCAATAACAACTTAACTGGAAATCCTTACGGGAACAACGACAGTTTTAATAATCCGATTAGTGAATTGAGCCTAATCTGGCCTAGACATACAAACATAAACGGAAAAGCACGTAAAAACACTAGCCATTCTTATCACGTAGCATAAAGCAACATATTCAGCAACATATAGAACATTAAAAGCAAAGCACTTCCTTACTTAACATGTAATTACTTAATCAAAGTGCCTAAGCCGACTCCCCATCCCTAAAAGAGTCGGCTTTATTTTTTTCTAAAAAAGCCATAAACACCTCTAAATCAGCAAAATTAAGATTATAAACAAACCTTTAATTAGACCGTTAGGTCATTATCATGTACCGAAAATCCGTAAATTGCGTTATTATGAACATGAGGTTTATCGTTCTTCTCGCTATTTTGTTTTCTTCAACTGTCTACGGACAGGCTGCATATAGCTATGGGTTTAAATTAACGGGAGGTGCCAGCAAGGTTAACTCGAATGAGACGGTTGCACTAGGTTCTCAGGTAGTAACTTGGGCCCCATCTGGAGCTGCAAGCCTTTTTTATCAACTGAAAGTTGGAAAAAGAGGGCTTTTTGGAATTGAAGCCGGAGCTGGTCAAATCGAAGGAAAATCAACTACTAACGTAGATGTCTTAGATGGTTCAAGCAATATCATTGGAAGTTCTTCAACCGTTGCTAGACAACACCTTACTTATTTACAAATTCCTATTTACGGTGGAATAACATTAAATAATGCTTCATTTTATATTGGACCTCAACTGGGAATAGCAGTTAATGCATTGGGGAAACAAGAAACAACAACTACTATTTCAGGAAGTGAAGTAATTACTTCAAGCGAGCCTAATCTTAATGTTGGCCCACTTGATTACGGAGGAAAAATAGGCGTGATCTTGAAAGTTGGTAAAAAAATAAGCCTCGAAGCATCGTATTATCATGGTTTAGCAAACATCTTAGATAACAAATCTTCTGGCTCTACAACGGTATGGAATAATCGTCAAATATTACTGGGAGCACGGTTTTCAATTCGAAACACGAATGACTGTGGCTCTTGCCCTATCTGGAACTAATCCATTTCTGGTGAAAGTCGCTTTTCCGACTACTGACGTATTTTAACTCTCCTACCTTTATTCAATGGATTCGAAAACAAATGCGAATAGAGCAATAGGTGTTCTAATAATGAGACTAATCTTGGGGTTTATCTTTGTTTTTCAAGGAGGCGGTAAATTATACCACTATGGCTTTGAGACTGTTTATTCCAATTTCTTTCTGGAATCCTATCAAGGTTTTCTACCAGAACCATTGATTTGGTTGGTTGCCGTATTTACAACCTATGCTGAACTAATTTGCGGAATTTTTGTGGTCCTAGGCCTGTTCAAAAAATGGAATTTTATGTTGCTGGGCCTCGTATTAGTGGTCGTTACAATTGGACATGGGATGATTGAACCAATTTGGGGACTATCTCATGTCATGTATCGGGCATTGTTTTTAGTTGCGCTCTTATTAATACCAGTTACCTGGGATCGGATTTCTCTTGATTATCTAATTTGGGATCGAAAAAGTAAGCTGTAACAAAATCTGCTTTCTTCATTATTGGCTCATATGAAAATAGCTACTACCCTATTATTAATCTTCATCGGATTCAATGGAATGACGCAAGAATTGTCATTTTCAGATACCATTCCTCGTCTTAAATCAGTTAAAACAGTTCAACACATTCTTTTTGATTTTGACAAACCTGTACTGAGGCCTGAAAGCTACATCTACCTTGACAGTTTGGTAGAATACATGAAGTGGCAGAATCAGATTATTATTGAAATCGGAAACCATGGCGACTCTAGAGGATCAGAATCTTACTGTGTGCGTTTAACGCAATCTAGAGCTCAAGCAATGAGCAAATACCTTATTTCAAAAGGAATAAGCCCTAAGCGGGTTGTTCCAACGGGCTACGGAGAAACGAAGTTGCTGATTCCTGATAGTTCGATTGATGTAATGAAAGATGCCGAAGAAATTGAGAAAGCGCATCAATTAAACAGGCGCACAACCTATAAAATTATTGCTTTGGATTACGTCTCAAAACCGGTAGACGAGGAATAAAAAAGTCCCAGTCCGAATACATCAGATTGAGACTTCATAAAAGTTCTTAAGAGATCTATTTAGACTCCGTAGGAATTTCTTTTTCCGCAGTGCCAGCGTTAACAATTTTCTTTTGCTCTGGTGTTAATTTAGCCAAACACTCTTTATTCATTAATTTCTTGTAGTTAGCAATTTTCTCAGAAACTGCAGTAACATCAGTTCCTTTGTTCTTTTTGCTTTCTTCCAATTGATGCTCAATCATCGATTCATATTTAGTAATAATCGAAGTAAGTTCAACTAATTGTTCACTCGTAACTGATAGTTTATCAGCCCATTGAGCAATCTTTGCGTCAACCTTCTGCTGTACGCTTGGAGTAATTTCTTGCGCATTTGCAAATCCGATAGCAAATACAATTGTTAATAGTGCGACAACTTTTTTCATCTTGGTTTGTTTTTTGATAAAGTTATTAAATAATATGAAATGTAGTCAATACAAATATTCTGCCATTTAACTCTACATTCATCCGCTAATACGATTAACTTCGTTCGTCAGATTTTTCAGAATATTTTTACACTGAATAAAAACAACTTTATGAAATCAATAACTGCGTTACTATTAGGGACGTTAATTACGGGATTAAGTTGCCATGCCCAAAACAAAATCGAATTTGAAGAATACGATTTAAGCAACGGATTACACGTAATCTTGCACGAAGATCATACCTCACCAATTGTTACTGTGAGCGTTATGTACCATGTAGGTTCAAAGAATGAAGAACCAAATAGAACCGGATTCGCTCACTTTTTTGAGCATTTATTATTTGAAGGATCTGATAATATTGAAAGAGGAGAATTTTCTAAATACGTAGAAAATGCTGGAGGTATTCTAAATGCAAATACTTCTAATGATCGAACTTTTTACTTTGAAAACTTACCATCTAACATGTTAGAAATGGGTCTTTGGCTTGAATCAGAGCGAATGATGCATGCAAGAGTAGACATCAAAGGTGTTGAAACACAAAGAGAAGTTGTTAAAGAAGAAAAGAGACAAAGAATTGATAATCAGCCATACGGTTCTATCGTAAGTGAAATTATGAAGAGAATGTACAAGGTACATCCTTACAAATGGCCAACCATCGGATCTATGGAGCATCTTAATGCTGCCAAAGAAGAAGATTACATTGCATTCTATAAGAACTATTACGTTCCTAACAATGCAATCCTTTCAATTGCCGGAGATATCACTAAGAAAGAGACTAAAGAGTTAATCGAAGCTTATTTTGGTCCGATTCCAAAAGGAACGAAGGCAATTCCAGCAGTAACAGCAGTTGAGCCACCATTAAATGGTGAAATTAGAGATACTGTTTATGACAACATCCAGTTGCCAGCAGTTATTCAAGCATACAGAATGCCAGCTAACGGAACTGATGATTTTTACGCAGTTAGCATGCTGGCTCAATTAATGTCTCAAGGAGAGAGTTCAAGACTTCAAAAGAAATGTGTAAATGAATCACAATCAGCAATGTTTGTTGGAGCGTTTCCATTTGCCTTAGAACATCCTGGTGTTACTTTATCATTCGGTATTTGTGCCAATGAGACTAAACCAGAAGATCTTGAAGCTGAAATTGATGCTGAGTTTAAAAAGGTACAGGAAGAGTTAATTTCTGATAAAGAATTTCAAAAATTAAAAAATCAGATAGAAGCAAATTTCGTTAGCTCTAATGCATCTATGATGGGGATTGCTGAATCTTTAGCAAATTATGAGATGTACTTAGGAGATGCGAATCTTGCTAATACAGAGATTGAGCGTTACCAAAAAGTAACGAAAGAAGACATTAAAAGAGTAGCTAAAAAATACTTTGTAAAAGACAACCGAGTTGTGCTTTACTATTTACCAAAAGAAGAAACTGCAGAGTAATAGTAGTTGTCGCAAAGAAATTTAGAAAAGATGAAAAGAATTATAAGTACTTTATTAATTACTACAATGGCAATTGGGCTTAGCGCTCAAGTTACTATTGATAGAACTACACCTCCTGTTCCAGGACCTGCTCCAAAATTGAACATTGGTAAAGCAGTAAACTTTGAGTTGGACAATGGTCTTAAAGTGATAGTTGTTGAAAATCACAAATTGCCAAAGGTATCGTTCAGGTTGACAGTTGATATGGATCCTCTTTTAGAAGGAGACAAAGTTGGTTATTCAAATATGGCTGGTGATTTGATTAGTGCAGGAACTGCTACTATGACGAAAGCTCAAATTGATGAAGAAGTTGATTTTATTGGTGGAAACCTTTCTACTTTCTCCAATGGTATGTTTGCTTCTTGCTTAACGAAGCATCAAGATGTGTTGTTAGCTATTGCCAGTGACATGTTGTTAAATCCAGCATTCCCTCAAGAGGAGTTAGACAAGCTTAAGAAACAAGCTAAATCGGCTCTAAAGAGTAGCAAAACGAATCCTAACGCAATCATTGGTAATGTAGGTTCTGTTCTTAGAAACGGTTCTGACCACCCATATGGTGAGCTTCAAACAAAGGCACACGTGGATGCCATTACTATTGAAGATTGTAAATCATTTTACAATACTTATTTCAGACCTAACATTTCTTATTTAGTTATTGTTGGAGATGTAACTCCTGATGGAGCTAAAGAACTAGCTAATAAGTATTTTGGAAAATGGGAAAAAGCAGATGTTCCTAAACATACTTACCCGCAACCAAAAGCTGACTGGGATACAAGAGTTGCTTTTGTAAATAAGCCTGGAGCTGTACAATCTGTTATCAACGTTACTTATCCGGTGAGTTTAAAGCCTGGTGATTCTGATGAATTAACTGCAAAAGTTGCCAACGCAATTTTAGGTGGAGGTGTATTCTCTGGAAGATTAATGCAAAACTTGAGAGAAGATAAAGCTTTCACTTATGGAGCAAGATCATCTTTAAGCAGTGGAAGACTAGTTGGATCATTTACAGCATTTGCCTCTGTTAGAAACGAGGTAACTGATAGTTCTGTTCAAGAATTCATCCATGAGCTTACTGAAATTTCTACAAAGCCGGTTAAACAATCTGAGCTGGACCTAATCAAGAATAATATGAATGGTACGTTTGCCCTTTCTTTAGAAAGACCACAAACAATTGCACGTTTTGCATTGAACATTGCAAGATATGGTCTACCAGCAGATTACTATGACACTTACCTTGAGCGTCTTCAAGCAATTACAATTGCAGACATTTCTGCCGTTGCTAAGAAGTACATCCGTCCTCAGAACGCTATCGTTTTAGTTGTAGGAAACAAGGAAGAATGTGTAGATAAACTTGGGAAATTCGCAAAGTCTGGAAAGGTTGAGCTATATGACCATCAAGCAAATCCAATTGTAGAGAAAGTTAAGAAACCACTTCCGGAAGGACTAACTGCCGCAAAAGTTTATGACGATTACTTGTACGCTATTACTGGTGAAACTAGCATGAAAAAAGTTGCTAAAAAGTACAAGAAATTGAAAAGTCTAACGGTTGTTGCTTCCACTAAAATGGAACAAATGGGTCAATCTTTCACAGTTGAAATGACAACGAAGGCTGTTCCAGGAATGGGAAAACTTGAAATTAAAGTATTGGAAATGGGGATGGTAGTTTCGTCATCTGTTTACAATAACGGTAAAGGGTTTTCGAAAAACATGCAAACTGGAAAAAGCAAACTAGAAGGTGATGAACTTGAAAAAATCAAGGAGCAATCTATGCTTGACAAAGACATTAAAATGGCTGAGTTAGGATATACGATGACATTGCTTAGCATTGAAGAAGTAAACGGTGTTGAAACTTATAAAATTGAAGTTAAAGATAAAGGCGGTGATTTGGCTTACGATTATTATTCAATTAAAGACAAGTTTAAAGTTTACTCAACATCATCTAGCAAAGGCCCTGACGGGGAACCTGTTTCTGCTTCTTCTGAATTAGGAGATTATAAAGCAGGTGGAGCTTCAGGAATCAAATTTCCTCACAAACGATTGATCGTTACTGGTGAGCAAGAAATGGATTTTAAAGTTTCTAAGATTGTTGCCAATGAAAAAATTGACAAAGAAGAATTTAAGATTGACTTAGATTAGTCAAAATAACTTTCTTAAAAATCCCTATCAACAAAGTTGATAGGGATTTTTTTTTGAATTAATATCCGAACATAGCGTCTTGAAATTGGTATATTGTAAGCACGCGAATAACCGTATTAATGACCAGATACCTCATCATTATTTTTCTTGCTTGTTCATTCACAGTTCATTCACAAGTGAGTGAGGTATCAATTTCTAAAGGCAATAAAACCAAATCATTAGAATTAAAAAGAATCAAATCTATTTTGATTAACGATGTCTATTCTTTTGATGGTGAAGTGGTTTCGATAAACGACACCTCTTTTAAATTTCATTCTAAATACACCTTAAATGGTGGGACTGTAAAAGTTGATACGATTTATAATTTTAAAATAAATCAGCTCTCTCAAATCTTTTATTGCACCAAAAAAGATCTTTCGAAATTCAAATTCAGTAGGAAATTGGATCCAATGAGAGGTGCAATAACCATAACGTCTTTCGCAGCGTGGTTAGCAGGACTTAAAGTTTATGATCCTGAAAGGCCACAGACGGCAGCTTTAAGCATTGGTGCTGGACTTGCCATCATTGTAAATGAACTTATTTGGCATAAAGTAAACGGCATAAAGCGTTATAAAATGAAGAAGTGGAAATTAAACTAGTGCCTATCCACTTTCCTACAACTTATAATCTAGTTCATTGTTAACTACCCTAGAAGTTGGCGTTTGCTTTCCTTTAGACAATTTAGTAACCATCTTACTTACATAAGTCTGGATTTCAGATAACATCAATACACCATCGTTATTCAGATCTGCCAAATTATCCTTAAATCCATTTAGCAGACAATAGGTAAACAAGCCATTCTTCCATTCTTCGCTTTCCATCGCATATTCTGCGCCTCCTGAACTGCTTATTACCGTGGCCCCTGTTCCTTTTCTCAAATCTAAAAACATGGATTTCACCAATTGTGAGGTATTACTTAATCCAAACCCCGACTTACTTTCTACTTTCCACACACCTCTAAATGTGACTCCCTCTTCTCCATCAGACTCTTCAGTAGAAATTGCTACATCCTCTTCGTCTACTTCCCCACTATGGCAAGTGTCCATAAACAGCAACTTTTTCAGCGCTGTAATGCCATCAAGAATCCCTTCTAATTCATCGTAGCTAATTCCAAATTTTGCAGGTTCTTTAAAATCCATGTTATGTGGACAATAGTAATACGAAAAGTCTTGATCTAAAACCCCATGTCCAGCAACAAAAACCATCACAACATCATCTCTAGTTGCTTTGTTTAAAAAAGATTTCAATTTCTTAAAATTCTCGAGGGTTACTTCTTCATTCAATAAGGTCTTTGTGAAGACTTTATTGTACTTCTTGTTCTGAGCCATAGCCTTTGTAAAGTCGGAAGCGTCTTTAGAAGCATATTTCAAATTGAACTTCTCATTGGAATAAGTGGAAGTTCCTATTCCAATTACATACAAGTTTCCAGTCTCCTGAATATTACTGTTTACTATGTTAAACGTCTCCTTCAGGCTTTCTATTCCTTCTTCATTTGAAACAGTAATTTGGACTTTATTAAATCCAGAAGCTAGATCAAGGCTTATCTTTTGGTTGATCGATTTCCCACTTACTTTTAAACCATTTTTACCGTAAATAGAGACATCATTAATCCAAACATTTACTTTAGACAATTCAACCAATTCATCGCTTGCAGTTACCGTAAATTCAACCTTATTCTTTACTACCGTTCCTGCTAAATTATCTAACTCGTTAATTTTGATAGAGGGAGCGTGAAAACCACTCGAAGCATCTTTAGACTGCATCTTCTCAAGTCTCTTATCATGTGCTTTCTTATAGGCCTTGATTAGCTTACTATTCCCCTGACCAGTATTCTCAAGTACCTTGTCTGGCCTATTATATTTTAAATCAAATTGCTCCATCGGGAATACTTTGTCTTCTGCATAAAAACCCAACTCATCTTCAATAAAGGATGGCGCCATATAGAACAAGTCTGGTGTAACGGACACTAGGCCTTTAAAGGCCAATGGGTAATGACGTAGTAGTTCCTTCTTCGTTTTTAAATCGTAAGTAATTACTGCATCTGCTCCTCCATAGAATGAAATTTGAGTTGAATTTGGACTTATGGCCACATCTGACACATATAATTCCGTGTCCTTATCCCATATTTTGCTGAAGGTTTGGGTTTCATATAATTCGATATGATCGTGGAAAGTACCAACTAACAGCAATTTTCCGTCATCTGAAAAATCGACCGAAGTTGCTCCCCATTCTCCATGATCAATTGATGACTTTAATTTACCTGAGGACACATCATAAATTCTGGAGTCATCCTCATAGAACGTGACAATTAAGGAATTCCCTTTCTTATCGAATTCAATACTGTTAACCTTTTTATCAAACCCTTTAATGGTTCTAATCAGCGCTCCAGATTCTGTATCATGTAATTGAATCGTATTATTTAACATGACTAAGGCCAATACATTACCCTTCTCATTTGTTACTGGATAAGAAACATTGGACTTAAGCTTTCTACTAAAAATGACTTTATTGGCTTTCAGGTCAACCTTTAATAAGTTTACCGAGTCAGTAATATACATTGACTTAAAGTCCAAATCTGTCGTCCAGGGTGGAACGGTCCACGTTGCGATGTTCTCTCCTTTCCATACTCCTAATGATTCGACATGATACCTGATCAACCCAAGAGATGTCTGTAATTCAGTGAAGTCAACATTACCCTCTATGTAAGGATTGTAGGTTAATTGATCGCCCGTATTTAAATTAAAATAGTAAGTATTTGCACCTGTTAAACACATGGTATTCGCGTCTGTATAGAAAATCGAATGCAGTCGATCTAGCCCTGTATTGAGCATTTTATAAGACAATTTAACATCGCTGTTTTTCTTATATGATCCGGCTGCTAAATTTGCTTTATTGAAAATTGTCAATCGAATACTACCATCAAAACTACTTGTGGCCATGTATTTTCCGTTTTCACTAAAAGCAATTTTTTGAATGAAGTCTTTATGCTCACAAGTGATATTCAAGATATTTCCCTCATTCTTATTTTCTTTAATGGTTTGTAAATCAACTAATACAACATCTCCCTTGTCATTAGAATAAGCCAATTCTTTCCCAGAAGGGCTGAATACTGGGGAAGTGTAAAATGGAAAACCGAGGTAGGCAATGGCATAAATTTCAGCAATTCCCAATCCATTATTTAAGTTTGGATAGTCAATTACTTCCATAGACGTATTTCCATACACCAATGCCATTTTATCTCCAGTGCTGTTTATCGTCATATTCTGAACAGGAGCTTTCATGTCGGTTGAAGAATTGACAGTTGGATCACTAATCTTCCAAATTTTCCACTTACTATCTGCACCTGCTGAAAAAATCAAACTATTATTTGGGCCGATTAGAATGTCATTAATGTATCCTTCATGCGCCTTCCACCGATCTATCACTTTCCAATCCGCTACTAACCAAGTGCTCATTTCCCCATTACTATGAGCAACGACCAAACCCGTTGACATTTGATCAAATTCACAGGCCACATTGGAAGCGCCTGTGTTAAAAGAAGTAATCAGCTCATAATTAGATGCATCCCAAACGTTGATTATTGAATCAAAAGATGCAGAAACCACAAACTTACCGTCAGGACTGAACCTTACACTTAATACGCGTTCATTGTGGGTAATTAAGGTATGTGTTTCCATACCTGTAGCGCAATCCCAAATTTTGACTCGTTTATCCCAACCTCCTGTAACGATAGATTTACTGTCTGGACTAAAATCAAAATCGAAGATTGTTCCTGGACCGTGGTTAACAATCATTCTGGCCTCGTTTTGTCCAAAAGCAGAGAAGGCCAACAGACCTAAAATCCAGATTAAAAATATTTTAAACACGTTCACGAATGAAATTTAAAGAAATAAATCATGGATCGTTAGATCAAATCCTTCGGATGTTCTCCATGTTTCTCTATCATATCCTCGGTCATAACATAAGTAGTATGTTGCCCGGCCCCTCGATCGAACAACACTTCAAAGTTTATCTTATCAGCTGGTCTTAAAACGATACTTATAAAATCTTTAAACCGATCAGATTGCAAGTTCTCTTTACACGCAGGACAGTGAAAATCTAAAAGTTCTCCTTTTTTAAAGTCCACCTGCGGCTCGCACTCATAGTCATATTCTCCTGGTTTAGGATTGAGACTAATTACAGTGAATAAACGCTCGTCCTTCATAATATTGAGCTGCACACGTTTGTTATGATTCAATTCTGAATCACATTTAGGACAATGATATTTGTAAGAGGCAAACATTTTAATAAGGATTATTTCCCTATTAATTTAGAAAACTATTTTAACTAGTCTATCAACAAGAGCTCTTTTATTATTCCAATCTTTGATAGTATTTGTATCTTAGTTGTATGAGTATTCATCACATAACCACAGCTTTAATACTGATTTTCACTAGTCTGATTGGAACTAGTCAGAACACAAATGTATCAACCGGTTTGGTCTTTGACGGGGAACCATATTTAAGTGTGGATCCGGCCAATTCAGATCACATGGTGGTCGCATGGATGGGATTTCAGTTGGGTCAAAACCTTGTAATAAAAACCAAAACAACTTTCGATGGCGGATCCTCTTGGAGCAGTTCAGTTAATATTCCGCATTTAGGAATTGGACATACCTCTGCAGATCCATCGTTAGCATTTGATCATAATGGAGATGTCTTTCTTTGTTTCGTAGATTATAATCCAACCACTGGATTAGCGGGAACGGTTGAAGTGGTAAAAAGCACTGATGGTGGACTTTCTTGGGGTTCTCCTTCACAAGTAATATCAATATCTGATGACCCGGGCAAGCTATGTATTGATAGGCCTTGGATGGTAATTGATCGAGAAGCTGGTCCGTTGCAAGGCAATATATATGTCACAGTTATGAATGCGAAGTTATTTCCAGTTTCGCCTCCATATAACCCTTATTTCATAAAGTCTACAGACGGAGGTGCCACATTCGATAATCCAAGATATCTAGATACGATTAACTACTTGGCGGGAGATCTAATTCCTCAACCAATGCCCTCACCTTCCGTAAGCCAAAATGGTACTGTTTACGCCACTTATCCAAGCTATAAAACTTCTCAAAGCTTTTTACCTCAGCTTTTTGTAGCTAAAAGTAATGCCGGAGTAGATGGATTTAGTCATACAACCCTATTATCTGGAACAAATGCTGCAACAGATTCACTTGCTAAGAAAGCAGGATTGCTTTTATGCGATCCATCTGACAATAACCATTTAGTCTATTTCATGTTACTTAATAATTTTGGCGATGCGGATGTCTACATGATGGAATCTACCGATGAAGCTGCAAACTGGACTTCGGGAATAAGAGTAAATGATGATCCAACGGGCAATGGAAAAATGCAAGATTTAGTTTGGGCTGATTTCGATTCGGATGGTGATTTAGCCGTTTGCTGGAGAGATCGTAGAAATGGTGGTTCAGGATATGAAACAGACTCGGAAATTACATGCGCAATCAAATGTGCCGATTCTTCCAATTTCACATCCAATTTTATTATTTCGGATGTGTTGGTAGCTCATGATACCGTTTTAAACGGATCAGGCAATGATTTTATGAGTGTTCAGTTTCAAAATGATACGCTAAGCGCTGTTTGGGGAGATGTAAGGGATGGTCGTGTTAATGTGTACTTCAACCGCTCAACCAAAGATCAAGTTATTTCGGTTTCTGAGATCATTCAAGATGAAATGCCGTCTTTGCTTTTTCCAAATCCAAGCAATGGAATAATTGAAATTAGGGACGTAGAGACTCCATTTGATTTCAACATTATAAATGTAGAAGGCAAACTGGTTAAGTCTGGTACTTCCAACAACCAATCGATTAACACAGGGCTTGGAGCAGGCTTGTACTTCATTCAAGTAAATTCTAAGAAATACGAAAAAGTTTTTCGATTTATAGTTAATTAGGAACTTCTTTTTTCCAATTCTTTAATTGAAAATTCCACTGGTTTAATCGTCCTGTCTATTTTCCTTTTGTCTTTTGAGAGGATCATTTGTGAAGCAAGTTCTTTCAGTTTAGTTTGAAAAGCACCTAGGGTCCACTGGCCATAGACTGTATGACCTCCTTCATAATTCTGTAATTGATATTCTTCAAACGTAGTAATGTATCCCATGTAGGCGTTTGAGTATGGACATAAAATAACTGTGCTCACTCCTATTGGCTTTAACTCTTCCAACACCGTTTGTTCCATTCTCTTCCCTGCGGTAACAGTAGGTTCTCCTGGGCATGCAACAAAAGCAAAATTACCTATAATTACAAGCTGCAAAGGGAGAACATGGGGTACCCATTGGTGCTCAGACATTGCTCCATTTACATAGTTCTCTTTCAACCTAGCAATTGAAGCATCAGCGGAGGATGGCAGAATTAGCCCTTTAATGTTTGCCGTACCGAAAATTCTATGTTCGCTAGCATCCATTAGTATTTTCTTATTCCCTTGAACTCTATACTTCTCTTTCCAATCTTCTTTTCTATCCTCTTTTTTAAACGGATAAGCAGCTTTGTGACCCATCTTCACAGTCCCACTCATCAATTTGGCTGCTCCATTCAATACATCATTCATTCCTCTGCCATCTATTCTAGTTCCATTAAAAAATGGCACACCAAGACAGGCATGTCCTGTACATGCAGTACTATCTTGTTGAGCAAATTCCTTATCTACTTTGATGTTTGAAAAGTCGAAATAGGCAATTTCTGAATTAATTAATCCATCAAGCTTAGTTGCTTCCGTCTTCGAATACGCAATTTTAGCTTCCTCAAATTGAAGCTTTCCATTTGCCTTAGCATAGTCATGTTCGGCTTCACCCTTGATACTTTTTCGTTTTTTCAAATCACCTGGTCCATGGTAATACGGTGATACATCCCCTGCTGAACCTTGTGCAAAAATTCCGATTTCTGCACCTTCACTTTCAAAGTACTCGGCAGCATAACCTTTATTATCAAAGCTTACCGAATGATTTAACTTCCCTACACATGTTGGATGAACACCAAACCAATTGACCTGACCGTTTGCTTTACCGTTTCTTACTATTCTCAGCATTCTCATTCTTTGGTCGATGGCCAAATGAGCTTGAGATGGACCTAGTTTTTCATTCTCGGGATTCTCACTGAAAGCATCCAAAGATCTATTCCATGCAATTCCTTTATCCGGATCTACTTCGTGTTGCACATATTCTAATTCACCTAGGCTTTTACCTTTTTGCGCCAGTTTTATGGATGCGATTATACCAGCAACATATGCTTTAAAAACGTCTTTTTGAAAACCAGGAATAGTGATATTATATAAGGCATGTTCTGAAAACCCACCTGGAGCGGAATGAGTATGCTGTGCTGAAAGGACAAACTGGCTAAAATTAAACTTTGGATCTATTTCTTTATGAATTGCTTTCTCCACTTCTCTTCGCAAAGCCGGGGTAATAAAGCAAATCTCAATGCAGGTGTAAAGAAATACCGTTCCTAATTCATCCTCAACCCATACTGATCTTGAATTTAAAGCAGTTGAATAATCATGAACCACGTTTTCGCTCATGCCATAGCCCATCATTCCAATGTCCTTAACATCACACTCAATCTCTGCTACACCAGTTCCAATAAGGAATTCCATTAATTTTTGAAAATAAACTATTTCACCGATAAAAGTACAAATAATTAATCTGGCATTCTCAGATGTACAAGAAAAGAATTTGTATATTCGTAGCTATTAATTATAGAGCATGGACGCATTAAAACTAGAAGGATCACCTAAAACTCCAATTGTTAATTTTGACCCAGCAGAAGGGTTGCTTGAATTAAAAGGAAGATCAATTCCTGAGAATTCAATTGAATTTTACAAACCGCTATTCGATTGGATCGATAGCTACGGAAATGATCCACAATCAGCTACTAAAGTGAATATCGTATTGGAGTATTTTAATACTTCATCTTCAAAATGTATTCTTGATTTCTTTAAGAAATTAGAATCTTTAAACAATGGTGGTAGAACGGCTGTTTCTGTTAACTGGCATTATGAAGAAGACGATGAAGATATGCTAGAAGCTGGAGAAGATTATCAAGCAATTATTGATCTTCCGGTTAAAATGATTGAAGTAGAAGAGATTTAGAATTCTACTTAACGAAATTTAAAAGCCCTCCGAATATTCGGGGGGCTTTTTTTTTATAGTAAGGTTTGCTTTTTTGCCTATTTCTTTTCGAGCTTTGTAAGCTCAGAATAACCTGTGAGCTTGCCACCTTTGTTGTAAGATTCAGATCGAACCATTCCTACGCCTTCCGCATACCACTCTTTAGAGCTTGCTTCTATTTTAACCATCATTTTTGTATTCACCCTTTGAGAAAACTTCAAACACTTAAAAGTACCTGCCGGTGTTTTTCGCTCTTCCTGCGCTTCTACTTTTCGGTCTGTAACGTTAATCGTCATTGTAAACATGGTCATCCCGCCTGAGCCGATTTTAACGGTTAGCTTCCCATCTGCAAGCTTCGTACCTGGCTTTGCATCCATAGATGGTAACGTATATTCAGTTGCATCCATATCCATGTCCATCGTTGAATAAGACGAAACTGCGGCAGGGTCCATCATTACGGCCATGTCAAATTCAAAATTCCCCTTTTTACAATATGCTTTGTACTGCTGTGTAAAAGGATTTTCTCCTTTCTTATCAGTTGAAGTAGATTTAATCGTAAATGTGGTGGCGCTATCTGCCTCCAATTTTTCAACTAACTCATATGCCGTTTTTCCTTGAATTTTTCCTTTTGGATTGTAATTAGTCACTTCCCATTTGGATCCCTTGTTTGCTGGAATATATGGTTTACAACTGGTTTGTGCAGCTACTGAAACGGTCATCAATAGCGCAAGCGTAATACTTAATAAAACTTTCATGATTATTTTATGGGTTGGTAAATGATGGTTAATATTGAATCTACTTCTACTTTATTAGGTTTGTTTATATATTGCGCCCACTTCTCTCCATTCACTGATAAATCATTATCCGATATATATTCTTCTAATATTGGAGCCGAGTCTTCAATTTTCTCGTAGCTCCCGTAATGATACATTTTAAGCACTTTTCCGGCATACATTAAACTGATTTTACATCCTTCTAGAATCGGAATCGAATCTTGAGTTAAGATGCCAACATTAAAGTAAACAGAATCTTCATCTTCTATCCTGTTTATCTGCGAGATCGGTTTGCTAACCGACCCAGTACTGTTTTTTATAGCGTCCATAAAAATTGGTGGAAGCAATGCCTTGAAATTTACTGTAATCGAATCTTCGTGACACTTACCTGCTGCCGAAATGTACCAACTCGGCAGCAACTCTACTTTCTCAAATTTAAAAGGGTAGGTTTTCTGCACATGCGCTCCTGCTGCCCCAAATTCACCAGCATTAGGGTTTTGAACAATGGATTCATCCGTTAACTCAGAACTTTGACATCCGGCAATTACAAAGACCAATATGACGAGAATGTAATTACGCATTCTCGCAACTAGCCTTTAAATTCTCTAATCCTTTTTGATAGTCAGGGCCTAAAAATTTATCCATCATTCGCCCCATTAATCGGCCCGCAGGATTAGCACCCATATCACCCTTGAAATCCCAGGTAACATCGCAACTTTCTCCGTTGTCTACTATCGTCCAACCAGCTTCTGCATCGCTTCTCCCGTGAAACTTCAAGTTGCTATTGACCCTTTTATTCTCAATAGATTCAATAATTTCCATAGATCCGCTTCCAACTTTCTTCTTATCACCTACCCATTCGTATTTGCAACCAATGCCTGATGAGGGTCCTGAATATGTATGTTTGGCTTCCAAATCTTTCTCTGTCCATGGAGACCATTTAACAAACTCCTCCATATTATTTAACTTCGGAAAGATAGAACCAGCAGTAGCTTTGATGGTTATTGTTCGTTCCATTTTCGCGTACCTAGGTGATAAAAAACCAACGATTACTAATAATACAATGATGCTTGCAAAGCCCATTACAATCCAAAAAACTAACTCCATAATTAAATTATTTAATGCAAAATTAAAAAGTTCTTCATTCCCTTTAAGAATAACGATAAATTTGCACGTAAATATGCCAACATTTCTTTTGAGCCCATGAAGTACGACTTAAGTGAAATCAACGATATAATCAAAAATCGAAGATCAATTTACCCAGAACAATTTTCGGAACGTAAGGTTCATCGGGAACAAATTGAAACGCTACTCAATAACGCAACTTGGGCTCCAACACACGGAATGACTCAACCTTGGAGATTCAAAGTATTTATGAATGATGGTTTAGAAAAGCTTAGCAAATATCAAAGTGAGCTTTACGAATCAATCACTCCAGCAGATAAATTCAGTGATGTTAAGTTTAACAAACTTAAGAATCGACCTTTGGTGTCTAGCGCTGTTATTGCAATCTGTATGAAAAGACAGGACTCGAAAAGAATATCTGAATTGGATGAAATTGCAGCCGTTGCTTGTTCCGTCCAAAACATGTACCTCACAGCTACTGCATATGGATTAGGGGTTTATTGGTCGAGCGGAGGCCCAACTACCAAGGATGAAACAAAATTATTTTTAGGACTTAATGAAGAGGATAAATGCCTCGGCTTCTTCTACGTTGGTTATCCTGCTATTGATTGGCCTAAAGGTCAGCGAAAGCCGATTGAATATGTAACAGAGTGGATCGATGAGTGACGAGGAAGAAGGATTTTTTCAATTAACCAACTACAAGACCCACCCTGAAAACAATATGTATCGGGTGTTTTTCTTTGTGGAGAAAGAGCGAGCTGATTATTTCGAGAACCTACTAAAAGAGAAAGAAATTTCCTTTGAAGTAGATGAAGATGTACATAAAGGAAACCCAATTTATTACTACGGTGTCCACAAGCGGGACATGAAAGAAACCTTGAATTGTAACTTTCTTACCGTAGGCGCGTTTAGAAAGCCCTTATTAGGTGCAAATAAATGGGTACGATACATCATGGTTGTTTTCTTCCTGATGTTTTTAGCACTTGCCATAGTGGGATGGGCAATGTCTGATTAAATAAGTACTTCGATTTATAGCTCCTAATGGATTTAGGAATGAGCAAGGTCGGTATATTCATATTATTAGTTTTTACGAGCAGCATTGGTTTTGCCATAACGGCCAGTGATTCTGATTCCATCATTAAAGATGGACCAGGGGACGGCAATAAAGACTCCGTTAAAAAAGACACCGTTAAAGCGATTGTTACTTACGGTAGGGCTCACCTATTTACCAGCGCTCAAAACTTATCCAATGACAAGCTGACCAGCATGATCGATGAAATTTTAGATCAGGATACGCTTGATCAAGATTTGCTTCATCAAATACAACTCTATAAAAGTGTTCTTTATAAATCTGAAAATGAGATCTACGCTATCATCGATTCTTTATTTGATTTAGATACAATTCCTTTCGCCTTAATTAATGAACTCAACTTGTATATTACGCACATGCCAGATGAACAGTTGGTTCGCGGTAAACAAGTGTTTGACCCTAATGACACTTCGGCTTTTCCAGCAAACGCATATTATAAGTCGTGGAATCAAAGGTATCCGTTCAACTATCCTTCTAGTTTATCCGCAGCAGATTCAACGCTCGTGCTGGTATTAAGGAATAAAGAAAAAGAATGGGATTACAAGCACCCACTTGGGCCTAAATCATTAAGGCGATACTTTGGTATTGTGACTTCCGGATTTGGGTATCGAGATGGTAAATCACATAACGGTGTTGATTTGGAACTGCATTTATGGGATACCGTCTACAATTGCTTCCCCGGGGTGGTTCGAATGGCAAGGAATTTTTCAGGATTTGGCAATGTAGTAGTTGTAAGACATTACAACGGATTGGAAACCTTATATGCTCATCTATCTAGATTTAAAGTGAAGGCTGGTCAAGAAATTAAAGCGGGAGAGCCAATTGGTCTTGGAGGAAGCACAGGGAACTCAACTGGTACTCATTTGCATCTCGAAATGAGGTTTAAAGGAGTTCCTCTTAATCCCAGCCATATCATCTCGTTTAAAAATCAAGACTTATATGCGGACACCCTAGTTCTTAAAAAGACCCGACATAGTTATGCAGCCTACCCTATCGGTTCAAAAATACATACGGTTCAACGAGGTGACTATATTCACCGAGTTGCGAAGAGGTATGGAATTACTACTGACCGAATCTGTGCTTTAAATGGTATTACTCGAAAAACGAGGTTAGTCGTTGGCCAAAAAATTAGAATTAGTGAATAATCCAGAATTATTTGGTACTCTACTCTCTTCATTCCTTAAAAAATCAACCGTTTACTAATCTGTTTGACTTTAATTGAAATAAATCCGCAATCTTTGGGTTATCAATTCTTTGATGAAAAAACTATTAATCATATTATTTCTTGCTCCGGCCCTGCTTCTGGCGCAAAAAAACGTGACTACGTTTGGAATTCAAATCAAACCGATTATTCCGGTTGCGACTTTTGTTGACGGACCATTTGAATTTACGGACGCTTACAAAGCGAATGGATTAGATTCAATATACTCCGGTAATTTCAGTTCGAAGGCTGGATATAGCTTTGGAATGGTGATCAGAAAAGGCATTACCAAAATGATTACGTTCGAAACCGGTATCAACTATGTAAGACGGAATTATAAAGTTGAAATGTCTAAGCAGATTGGGACGGTAATTGAAAAAGAAGAATCTGAATTCGGGTTCGTGAGCTATAGTATTCCGGTCCAAGGTCTTGTATTCATTAAATTATCAGAAAAGTTATTCATGAATGCGAGCACAGGACTCTCCCTCGATGGCTATGCTTCGGGAGTATTGTCTTATGGACCTGAATTTAAATTAGAGCAACTCTCATGGCCTTGGTCAAGAATTGGAGCGTCATACCTGGCGAACTTGGGCTTCGAGCTTAGAACGAAGGAAAGTGGATACTTCTATGTCGGAGCTTCATATAAGGCTCCTTTTGGTACTATGGCATCAAGTCGTTCTGAATGGAGAAATACGGGAATTAATTATGTTCATCATTACTACCTAGGTGGGCAGTACCTTACTTTGGACTTGAGGTATTTCTTCCATGAAGATCCGGAGACCAGAAAGAAGAAAAAGAAGAAGAAAAAAGACGAATAACTACTCTTCCTCATCTGAAGATCTTGAGATGTACAGAACATCTGGATCAATATTTCCTTTACATATTAAAGTCAAAAGTATAATGTCAATCACTGTATGTGCTATTGCAGGTGAAACAACGCCCATCGTTTCAAACATAATTCCGATTCCAATGATAATTAATATCATGACGAGCCCGTAAATGGTAATTCTCCAATCTTTCCATTTTATGTAACCGTGAATTGCCACAAATATGACGGAAGTAATAATGATTCCCATAAAATCTTGAAGAACCCCTCGAAACAAAATCTCCTCGCCTACTCCAGCACAAATCGAAATAAACACTATATCAAAATAGCTCATGTTTAATTCACGCATCACTGATACATACTTAATCCTAGACGGTCTCATAAAACTGGAATTAATAACAAACCAGCATATAATACCTGATAACGTACCATATAAAACCCCAACAACTATCTGGTAAAGCAAAGAAAAAGGAGATTCAAACTGTAGCCAAAAAGAATCATCCTGAAAGAAATAATTGATGATGAATCCGATCAATGGAAATCCAATTATTGTAATTGCCCCTAAGAAGTAAACCTGATATCTTCCCAAATCCAAAGTATATAGTAATTTTGTGGCAAATTAAGCATTTATGCCCGCAGAAACGGACTCAACCTTAGTAGATCAAACAAGACTTGAATCTTTTTTTCAATTAAAAACTGGAATCACTGATACAATCTGGCAGGACGCCCTAATAGAAGGTGCTATCCTAATCGGAATCTGTGCAGCCGTTTGGTTTGTAACCCGATTCATTGCGAAAGTAATCATGAAGAGCATTTCGGGTAAAACAAAGTCCGAATTTGACGATTTTTTATTGAATTACAATTTCTTTAAATGGGTTGCAAATATAATCCCAGCCTTGATTATAGAGGTTCAGGAACGAGCAGTTTTCGGGGACATCCTTAACGATCATTCGCTGGTCTATAAGTTAACGGACGCATTAATCGTAATTCTTGTTACTCGAGCAGCCTTGGCATTTATTAACGCAACAAGAGACTTTCTATCTAAGCGGCCTAGCTTAAGAGATAAGCCGATGGCCAGTTATTCTCAATTGGCGAAAATATTCATCTATTTCATATGTGGTATCATTGTCTTTTCCATACTCTCTGAGAAATCACCAATCTATTTCTTAAGTGCAATGGGCGCTATGACAGCAGTTTTACTGTTGATCTTCAAAGACACAATTCTTGGTTTTGTCGCCAGTATCCAACTGAGCGCAAATGATATGATTCGCATTGGCGACTGGATTTCAATGCCCAAATTCGGAGCGGACGGTGATGTATCTGAAATTAATCTAACCACCATTAAGGTCATTAATTTTGACAAAACAATTACTACGATACCAACTTACTCATTTATCTCTGACTCCTTCAAGAACTGGAGAGGAATGGAGGAAAGCGAAGGAAGAAGGATTAAACGTGCAGTTAATATTAAAGTAGGCTCTGTTAAGTTTTGTGATGATGCTCTATTAGAACGTTTTTCTAAAGTTCATTTAGTCGCTGATTACATTGAGGCAAAACGTAGCGAAATTCAAGATTATAATCAGGACCAAAAAATTGATAAGTCCATATTAGCAAATGGTCGCCATTTAACAAACATTGGCGTTTTTAGAACATATTTAGAGAATTACTTGCGGTCAAATCCATACATTAACAGTGATATGACAAGTATGGTAAGACAACTTCATGCAACCGAAAACGGACTTCCAATTGAAGTCTACGCGTTCTCTAGGGACAAAGACTGGGGGAAATACGAAATTATCGTAGCCGATCTATTTGATCATATTATAGCCTCTGCGCCTGAGTTTGACCTTGAAATATTCCAAAGTCCTGCTGGTTCAGATTTTTCAAAAGCACTATCATAATGGACGGAAATATCAGAACTATAGCCATACTATCATACTGCTCTATAATTGGGTACGGAGTGGCTTGGATCATGCACTCCCAAAACAAATCCGTTTACGGAGCTTATCATTTAAAACAAGGAACTGGAGTGGCTGCCGCATCCATTGCCTTGCCTACCGTTGCGGCAACGATCACTGAAATTCCCTTTGTAGGATTAACTATTATTCCTGCTCTAACGCTTGCAATTATTGCGCTAACTGTCATTGGAATTATCAATGCTTCTAATGATAAATTTTCGGAATTACCATTGGTTGGAAAATTCTTTAGTAAATGGTTCTCTTTTATCGACTAATCGTTGTTTTAATTAGCCTGAGTTGTGGATCCATTGTGGCTCAAACACGGGCGCCAAGAATTATTTCTGCCGTTACTTTCGAAGGGAAAATTGACTCGATGAGAACCAATTATGGAGTTAATAAGGAACTTCCACTAAACTATGAATTAGCCTCCCTAGTAGCTTTGTCCTACTATCCTGAATTGGCGAACACAAAAATTAAATTCGTAACGAAAAAATTAAATTCTACTATGGCCGCTCGGCCTTCCGGCTTAAACTTCTTGAGAAGAAAAGGAAAACGCCAATACAAGATTCTATTGAACAATGTTAACCCTCAAGTTCCATTAGATAGTGCTTCGTTTAACGCTCGGGTAGGGGTTATTGGACATGAATTTGGACATGTTGCAGATTACCAATCTAAATCTGTAATCAAGTTAATTTTCAATGCATTTGGTTATGCAAGCAAAAAATACCGCGCCAAATTTGAAAGAGCAACCGATCAAAGAACCATAGATCATGGGTTATTTTGGCAATGCTATGATTTTAGCGTTTACGTGTTTTCGCATAAAAAATCAGATGCAGCATATCTGGAATACAAACGCAAGATCTATATGACCCCTGAGGAAATTATTGAGCAAAAATAAATGGACCGATTTTTGGTATTTAGGCAGTGACCTAACGACCTAAATTATGCCTTTCTTAAACAATCAAACCTGCTACGGTTTGCTTTTTTTAATTTTATCATTAATTCCTTTTAGCTCTTCTGCTCAGTACGAAGGAGAAAGCATGTGGCATTACAAGCACGACATTTCAAGCAATGAACATTATTCGATTAAGAATTATGGATTTGAATTTGAATATTTCGTACTGGATTATTTGAGCATGAATTACAACTTGTCTTTTGGCCATTACAATGATCCTGATGAAAACAAGTTTCTCATTCACACTCCAGCTGGTTTTGTAGCTGGTCCTCAATTATTTCTAAGAGGGTTATTCTCTTGTGCAGGATGTTTGAAAGAAGATGGCTATTACGAATATGAAGATTACTTCGAAAACAATGAATGGTACACCGATTCAGTGTGGGTTGACACGAGAAGCCCAGAGAAAACAATACGATGTGAAAAAGCAGGAAAAAGGATTTTAGCGGGACTATTAATTACGGCACTTCCTGAAGGAATTAATTATCAGTTTCCAATTATTCGAGACAATTTGAGGTTTGGACCCTACATCAACTTTGCTGGTTTAGATTTCATCCATGACCAAGACACTAAAGAAACGAATGCGGTTTGGGCTTATGGTGCAGGGGCCAAAGTTTTAGTTGCCGATGGCGACAATTTCTTCAACTTAACAGGATTTGCAGAATTACGAGGAAATGTTTGGGAGCCTGTTCGTGCTTATTACGGGTTGAAACTTGGCTTCTCCTTTGATTAAATAAAAGCTACTTCTTAAAGTCGTTTAAATCCATCTTACTTTCAAAACCGTATTTATCTACCAAGTAAATCATTCCCGTGACAGAAGCTGCTCCCATTTCAAGCTCTCTTTTATTTACGTTTTCCCAAACATCCGTTGCCGCATGATGAAAGTCAAAATATCGTTGAGAATCTGGAATTAATCCAACCAAACAAATTTTACCATCTTTCAAAGGGCCTATATCAACCCCTCCATATCCTTTCTGAAAGATGTGCAGGTTATAAGGTTCAAACAAAGGCTCGAAACTCTTAATAGTTGAAAGTTGACCATTTGTACCATCTACCGAAAACCCTCTAGGTGAGAATCCTCCTCTATCACTTTCCAGGGCCATAATATGTTCTTCCCCTGAAGCTTTGACCAAATTTGCATAAGTCTTTCCGCCTCTATTACCATTCTCTTCATTCATGTATAAAATACATCTCAACGTATGCCTCGGTTTGATATCTAATGCTTTTATCAATCTCAACACTTCAATGGATTGTACAACTCCTGACCCGTCATCATGTGCTCCTTCTCCAACGTCCCAAGAATCCAAATGACCACCAACTACTATAATTTTATTCGGGAATTCACTGCCTGTAATTTCTCCAATCACATTATGAGATTTTACATCTGGTTCAGTTTTACAGCTTAATTGCAATGTTGCCTCTAAGCCATTGTTTGCGGCCAACGCTAGACTAAGATTATGAGCACCGACTGTACTTATAGCAACTGAGGGAATTTTAGTTTCCGCATCGCCATATCCCATACTTCCGGTATGTGGCATACGGTCAAACTTCAAAGTCATGCTTCTGGTTATCGTACCAATTGCACCAAATTTAGATGCTTCTTTTGCCCCAGCATGTCTCTGATCCACGCATCCACCATATGCGTGAAAAGTGCTAATTCGAGTTGGGTTCATTGGGCGATTAAAAAACACAAACTTTCCTTTAATCTTCTCCTCTCCTAACTCCTCAAGTTCGTTAAAATTCTTAACCTCAATAATTTTTCCTTGTAATAAACCATCAGTACCAACCGATCCACCCAAAGCAAGTATCTCAGGATGCATGGTAACGCCTGCACCATTAATAGATAGTTTTTCTACGTCACCTCTCACCCATTTAGGAACAATAACTTCCTGCAAATACACTTTATCAAAGCCGTATTCAGTCATTAAATCTTTGCCCCACTCTACTGCTTTTTCTGCATTTTCAGAACCGCTAATTCTATTGCCAACATCCTTACATAAAACCTTGAGGTTTTCATGACATTGACCATTGTTTAATACTTCATTGTAGATCTCACGGATTTGCAACGAATCTTTCTGCTGCCCCACAGATGCGGTAGCTAAACAAATTGCAATGCTGATCAGTATTAAATTCCTCATACACAAATGTACCGATTATCAACATAATGGTAGGATAGACAATCTGAATCACTACATTTAGCAAAAATTAATCTATGGCAGCAGTCCCTACTACAAACATCCCTCTTGGATTCCGAGCTCCAGATTTTAATCTACCTAATGTTACTACTGGCCAGGGAAATTCGATAACTGAATTAGCTGGTAATAATGCAACAGTAGTCATGTTTATCTGCAATCATTGCCCCTTCGTTGTTCATGTAATAGATGAAATAGTAGCTATTGCGAGAACCTATCGAACTCAAGGAGTTAGTTTTATTGCAATTAGCTCAAACGATATTGAGAACTATCCTGATGACAGTCCAGCTAAAATGAAAGATCTGGCATTGAAATTGGACTTTCCGTTTCCATATTTGTATGACGAAACTCAAGAAGTTGCAAAAGCCTATAGCGCGGCTTGCACACCAGACTTTAGTGTGTTTGACGCAGATTTAAAGTGCGTTTACCGCGGTCAAATGGATGATTCTAGACCAGGTAACGAGGCTAAAGTAGACGGCAAAGATTTAAGACGTGTTTTGGATTGTTTACAAAATGGAACTGAAGTAAGTGCTGAACAAAAACCAAGTATTGGTTGTAACATCAAATGGAAAAAATGAAAAAAATTGGATTAATAATTTGCTTATCAATTGTTACAATTCTTGGTATTTCTCAAGAAAACACAATTCCAGAAGTAGTAGCAAATCTTGAAAAAGGTTCTTTTGCTATTCTTGAAGTTAGAATGCAATTAGAAGACGAGTTTCAAACTGTTGAAGGAAATCAGTCAGCAAACCTTTCTCGAGTTGCCATTTTTACAGGCATAAACAAAGACAAAGAAATCCTTTCCAAAGGGTTTACCGGATTCAATTCAGTGGTGAAGTATTTAAATCAAATGAAAGATTACGGCTTTGAATTACAAGAGTCGTACCCTCTTAAAGGAAACAGCTTGCTTATTACGCACTACGTTTTTAAGAAAGTAAAGAAATAGTTACTTCTTAGATCGAGCTTTTACTGACCATGAAAAGGTAAAATGCGAGATATCCTCACCAGCTTCATTTTTACCAGTCATCTTACATTTGATTAGTCTTGGCTCCCTAGTAGCTATAGTTTCTTCAATCATCTTGCGCACTAATAATCCATCATGACAAACAAAACTGGTTATATCCGTAGCCTTTTTTACAAATTTGGCATCCATACCTAAAACCAGCATTGCAATAGATTCGCTTTGCTTTTGAGTGTACATTGTTAATAAGGCCCCAGAAGACATTTCAGCCGCCATAGCTTGCACTGCCCAGAAGGTTGACTTAAAAGGATTCTTATTTCTACGATTATAAGGAACAGATACTGCACATGTCTCTTCAGTAAGCTGAGTGACATACATTTTACTCAAATAACCCATCGGTAGAATCTTTTTTAAGATGATTCTAAACTTGGTTTTATTCGTAAATGTTCTTTTTATAAAATCTATTCGATCTTGATTAAACTGAAACTCTGATGACATAATTAAACTATTTCTTCGATAAAAGTATAGTTTTTAATCTAGAACAACGACTAAGTATTTAGAAACCGACCAAAACTTTTCAGTATCCAGGATCACCAATTTCTCGGCTCCTTGCTTTTCCCCAGTTACTTCATATGATCCTGAAGGGTGCGAAGTTAAGATCTCAGCAGACTTGCCTCCTAAAGTAATTTCAGTCTTTAATGAAATATCTATTTCAGTAAAGTACTCGTGATTTAAATCAGCTTTCAGCTTATTAGTTCTGCCAATGCCTAACAATCCGCCTTCTTTAGTGATCACATCGTTATCTCTTAGTTCCTTCGCAGATCCTACGCTGAACCAAGCCATGTTTAGTTGATCCGTTTGCTCATCAATAATATCTTGTTTCTCTTCAATAGCGATAAACAACTCTGAATAGGCTCCATCAATATTTTCAAGCTCCTGCTGCAATGCATATATCTCCATGTTTTTAGTCGCTACTTCTTCGCTTAATCCAATGATTAACTTTTCAAATTCAGCCATATCAAGATTAGCGGCAGCCAGATCACTTTTGAGTTGTGCCGTTTTTGCGTCATTTTTAGCCATCAGTTCACTGATAGATTTTACATGATCTACCATTTCCTGTTCACTGGCCATCACACTAAACTCACCATTAGATCGTAAATTATTTACAAGACTTTGTTTTCCAGTAATAGCGGCTAAATTCGTTTGAATCTCATTAATGTACAGCGCATATGAATTAATCATCGAATCTTTCCGAGCGGAATTATTTTTTAATTCGATGTTTTCCATTTTCAAATCATCTAATTGAGAGTTATCCACTTCTGTAATCGTTGCTGTTTCCGCTCCACAGGCTGCAAACATTCCTAATAAGGATATATAGAGTAACTTTTTCATGATTTTGCGTTTAATTAATAAAGGATAAAAGTATAAGAATAAATGATTCACACTATCCGTTTAACACGATTATGAAACGACTTGTTGCTTCTTTTTTAATATTGTTATTATTCGCTGGATGCAAGGAATTATCCGATCCTTCGTTTAGCGCGGACTTAATGGAGCTAAGCGAAACCGACTTGAACAAAAAGTATGTAGAGATAACGGGGCGAACGAAAAACTTAAAATCAAATTTTAAAGACTCTGCCGGCTTGGTTCATGACCTTGATTCTTTAGGAGATCTTCTTCATAGTCAGCTAGTAGATAGTGTTTTTCAGTTTTGGTACGGCACTCCGTGGGACTTTAATGGAATTACGCAAACTCCTCGTAAAGGAAAAATTGCTTGCGGTTACTTTGTTTCAACTACTCTAAAACAATGTGGTTTTGATTTACAAAGAGTGAAGTTGGCACAGCAAGCTTCCAGTAAAATAATCGCTACGCTTTGCGATACAAAAACCAAAAAAATCTTTACCAATAATAACTTTGCCGCACTTGAAGCCCATCTCAAAAAACAGAAAAACGGCTTACATATAATTGGACTGGACAATCATGTGGCTTTTATTTCAATTGAAGACGATGGCATTTTTGCCATTCACTCCTCACCCCCAAGAGTTAAACGCCAGAAATTAACCGAGTGTAGTGCAATTACCAAATCCAACTATTATGTGGTCGCAAATTTTTCTCATAATGCTGAAGTATTAAAAAAGTGGATTAATAATGAGAAGATTAATACAAAACTTTAAGATGTGATTTGTATTTTTCGGTATCAGATAAATAATCACATTTAACGTCCATTGAGAAACTTAGTTTATTTCTTACTTGCTCTTACTATAATCGGTTGTGGAAACAGCGATGGTCCTGTAATCAGTCCTAATAAACCGTTGGTCTTTGATACGGACGAAGTTCAAGATTCAACAATTTCGGACACAGCTGTAGTTAACAGCGCGTTTGATACAGCAGATGCATCAGGGTGGAAACGTATTAGACAGTTTGAAGTAAAGGACAGACTTTTGGCTTACGGTGAAGAGCATAAAGAAACCCGATTTAAAATCACTACAACTTATGGTGACATAAAGGTGAAGCTATACAATAGTACTCCGCTTCATCGAGCAAATATGATCCTGATGATCAAACAAGGCTTATTCAACAATACTCGGTTTTATCGGATTACTCAGAACTTTATAATTCAGGCTGGATTTACAGATGGTCCTGGGGCATATGAAAGAATGAGAACCATTGGTCAGTATAAGGTGCCCACTGAAGTGAATGCGAACAAACGTCCACACGTTAGAGGAGCGTTTGCTATGGCTGGAGCAGATCTATACCCAGGGAAAACTAGAAAAAAAGATTCCAATCCGTTTACTTTTTATATAGTGGATGGTGCGATTCAGACTGAAACTTCTTTAAAAGGAATAGAAGATACTTACGGAATTACGATTTCTGAATCAAACAAAAAGAAATACATGGACAAAGGTGGTGCTCCACATTTAGACGACCAGTATACGGTATGCGGAGAAGTGTATTCTGGAATGAACATTGTTAAAAAAATTAGCAAAGTGAAAACAAATTCTTCTGATCATCCCGAAGAAAGGATTTATCTTACCATTGACTTAATTGAGAATTAATATGAGCTTAGACCAATTACTTATAGAATTATTAAAAACGAACAAAAATGTTATTGTTCCGGGACTAGGTTCTTTTATTAAAAGTGAGGGTAAATCTTCTTTCACTATTTTATTTAATCAATTTTTAAAATTCAACGATCGAGTTTTACAGAAGGCTGTAGAAGCGGATTTAAGCTGCACTGCAGATGAAGCAAATAAGCACATAGAATCTTATGCCAATAAAATTCTTGGTAGCATTGAAGCGGATGGAAGTTATTTAATTCCCGGCCTTGGAACCCTCCTTAATAAAGGTGGGAAATTTACTTTTCAATATGTAGGCTCAGGAGCAACCCCTGCTGCTGCGCCTGAAGACAAAGTACCAGAAATTAAAAAGGAAGTTGATTCTAAAGTTTCTTCTGAGACTAAAGAAAAAGCCGAAGCAGAAGCTGCAAAGAAGAAAGAAGACGCAGCTGCGAAAAAGAAAGCCGATGCTGATGAAAAAGCTGCTAAGATAAAAGCAGACGCGGATGCTAAAAAGCAAGCCGATGCTGATGCGAAAGCTGAAGAGGCGGCTGCTAAAAAGAAGGCAAATGCCGATGCTAAAGCGGAAGAAGCTGCTAAGAAAAAAGCAGAAGCGGATGCTAAAAAGCAAGCCGATGCTGACGCGAAAGCTGAAAAAGCTGCTGCTAAAAAGAAGGCAGATGCCGATGCTAAAGCGGAAGAAGCTGCTAAGAAAAAAGCAGAAGCGGATGCTAATAAGAAAGCCGATGCTGATGCGAAAGCTGAAAAGGCGGCTGCCAAAAAGAAGGCAGATGCCGATGCTAAATCGGAAGAAGCTGCTAAGAAGAAAGCAGACGCAGCTGCTAAAAAGAAAGCCGATGCTGATGCGAAAGCTGAAAAGGCGGCTGCTAAAAAGAAATCGGATGCCGATGCTAAATTAAAGGAAGCAGCAAAGAAGAAAGCAGACGCAGCCGAGGCCATACCTGCAGTTGAACCTGAAGAAGAACCAACCATTCTAAACGACATTGAAGAAGCAAATGAGCAAGGCGTTGATCCAATTGTTTCAGAAACTGATGTGAAAACAGCTGAAAACGTTGGTATCCCTAAAACATCAAGCACCAAAGAAGATACTAAACCAACTAAGGAGGAACCTTTAACAACAACTGTTGCTTCAGTTGATTCTTCGGAAGAAGAAATTGAACAATTGGCAAAATTAACCACTCCAGTTGCTGCGGAACCAATTGAAGCTGGGTCTGAAAGCAAAGAAGAAAAGCCAAAAAAAAAAAAGAAAAAAGGCCTTTTATGGATTGGATCAATCTTTATCATTAGCGGCTTAGCCGTTGTTGCCTGGGTAGGTAGAGATCAAATTACAGAAGCTGTAGGTTGGAATAAGTCCGACATAGCCGAGGTTCCTGTACCTGAAGAAACTCACCCGGATAAAACTCCAGAAGTAGAGACTCCGGATAATCCAGAGGTAACTCCTCAACCTTCAGACACCGTAGAATTAGAGTCAGATCCTATCATTGAACCCGATGTTGAAATTGAGGATCCGGTTGTCGAGAAAGAAGAACCAGTTGTCGAGAAGGAAGAGCCAACTCCCCCATCTAGCGGTAAATTGTATCACATTATTGGCGGTGCATTTTCAAGCGAGGACAATGCTAAAGTATTCGTGGATGATTTAAAATCTAAAGGATACCCCAAAGCAACACTATTAGGTAAAAGAAACGGATTGTATACGGTTAGTTTTGGTGGGTATTCCACAAAAGATGGAGCAAAAGCTCAATTGAAGCTTATTAAAGCAAAAGACGACAATGACGGAGGCTGGATCCTTTACTATTAAAGGGATAGCAATAAATTAACAACTTCTTAAGAACTGTTGGCATGGTATTCGTAATAAGAAAAGTGTAAATTTAACCTAGCGTCCGCGCTACAAAACAATAATTATGAAAGCTTTAATACTTGGAACATTCGCATGTCTTCTGTTAGTCTCAGGAATCGCTGCTCCAAATGTTCATCACACACCTCCTGCTTCGAAAATGGTAGCAACGGTTAGCTTTTCAGTTGTAGTTAACTCTGGAACCTCATCTATTGATGGCGCCAAAGTGTCAATTTTGCAAGATGGTGTAGTCGTTTCTTCTGGAACAACCATGCGTGGAAAAGCACAAGTTTATATTGAAAATGATAAAGATTTTACGTTAAAAGTAACTGCTCACGGGCACAAAAATTACTCGAAACAAATTACGGCTGTAGCTCAAAATGAGGTTGTTGCTGTACAAATGATAAAACAGGTTGTATCCAACAAAGGAGTTAAACCAAGAAAATAATTGAAACCCCAACTTTAAAATAAAGCATCATGAAAAAATTAATATTAGGAATCGTAACACTTTGTTTAGTTGCTTCAACACCAGCATTTGCTGCTGAAGACGGAGGAACAGTAAAAACCGCAGAAAGAGTTGCTTCAACTAACTTCTCTGTAAAAGTAAATTCTGGAACATCTGCAGTAGCAGGAGCAACAGTAAAATTATTCCAAGCAGGAGTTGAAATAGGATCTGCCGTTACCAATTCAAGAGGTATCGCAGCACTAACTGTTCCAAATCAAGAAGCAGTAACGATAAAAGTATCTAAAGCTGGATTTACTCCAAAGTCTAAAGACGCATTTATCCCTAGCGAAGCACAAATCATTCCTATGGTAATTGCTCCTATGGCTGTAAAGCCAATTGGAAAAGTTAAGCCAAAAAGATAAGCTTAAAACAAATTGAAATAAGCCCTAGTTGCTCTCTTTAATTAGAGACAAAAAGGGCTTTTTTTTGGTCTCAATTTGAACAATTAATTCTCATTTGTGTACCATTTAACGTATCAATCAATCTTGATTACGTTGATTAATTATTAAATTTATAATCTACTTTACTAAATAACATCACATGAAAAAACAACTCGTTCCAATAATGGCTGCTCTAGTACTTGCAGGAGCACCAGCATTGACAATCGCGAATACAGTAAACACAGAAACTTCAGCTATTGCAGAAGGAATTTCATTTACTGTTAACGTAAAAGGTGATGGAGCCATCAAATCCGCTTCCGTAAGTGTGTATAGAGGTAGTACAATTCTTGCAGCTGGTAAAACAGACGCAAGTGGAAATGCTAAAATTTCAATTGGTAGTGCTGACACGAAAACAGTTACTATTAAAGTTAGAGCAGCTGGATATAAATATCTAGTGAAAAGTGACGTTGCCATTTCAGAAGGACAAACTGTTAGTTTAACGCTTGTTTCAACCAATATTGGCGCAACCGCTTTAGCGGATGCGAAAACTGAAATTGAAAAGAAGAATGCAGATCATGATAAGCATGTAACTGAAGCAGAAAAGAAGACAGAAGGCATTAAAAAAGAAGCAGCTGATATCGATAAGAAAACAGAAGATCTTCATAAGGATGTTGAAAAGCACGAATCTCACATCAAGGATGTAAACAAGCATACCGAGGATGAGCTGAAGAAAGCAGAAGAGCTGAAAAAAGATGCTGCTACCAACGTACTTGATGCTGAGAAAAAAGCTGAAGAAGATCGAAAAGCTAGAGAATCTGAAGCAAGGGCAAGAGAAGCAGAAGGAAAGAAACAAGAAGAAGCACTAGCTGCTGCCTTAAAACTTCAAGAGGAAGCTGCTGCAAAAAAGCTTGCAGACAAAGAAAAAAAGGCAGAGAAGAAAGTAGAGAAGAAAGAAGATAAGCTTGAGAAAAAGTCAGATAAAGAAATCAAAGAGATGGAGAAAGAGGCTGACAAAGCAATCAAGGAAGAAGATAAAGAGCTGAAAGAAAAAGAGAAGGAAGCGAAAGAGGAAGTTAAGGCAGCTGAAGAAAAAGCCAAAGAAGAAAAGGCCGAATTGAAGGAGACTGAAAAGGAGGAAAAAGAAGCTGAAAAGAAAGAAAAAGAAGCTGAAGCTGCAGTTAAAGAAGCAGAAAAGTTAGAAGACAAAACTGATGGCTATAAAGACAAGATGGCTGGCATCGATGACGAGCAAAAGAAGCTTGACGATAAGCGTTCTAAGCTGAAAGATGAGCAAAAAGAGCTTGACAAAAGAGTTAAGAAAGGTAAGAAACTAGATAAAGTAAAAGACGACCAACTTAAACTTGACGAGAAAAATAGCAAGCTTGATGAAGACCAAGCTAAAATCGATGAAAAGAGAGCTAAATTGAAAAAGAAGTATAAGAAATACTTATAAGCTAAAAAGATGTTATAAAACCGCTATTTCTTTATTGAGGTAGCGGTTTTTTTGTTCTTAATCAAAACCCATAGTGAAAAAACGCAAACGTAAAAGCAGAAAGAGGTTAAAGTACGTCCTCTTAATTTGCATTGCTTGGTTTGCAATTCACGAAACCCTAATTATCATTGATGGATTAAACGATGAGAATGAACCTTGTCAAGTTGCAGTGATTTTTGGTAATAAAGTAAATCCAGATGGAACTTTGTCAGATCGATTAAAAGCGAGAGTCGACAAAGGATTAGAACTTTACCAAAACGGTCTTGTAAAGGAGTTATTTGTAAGCGGAGGACTTGGAGCTGAGGGACACAAAGAAGGTGATAAAATGGCTGAATATCTGATCGAAAAGGGAGTCTCAGCTGACCATATCAAAATTGACAATGATGGGAATAATTCAGGTTTAACCGCAGCAAACTTTAAAAAGGAATATCCATCTCAACAAAACGTAATCTTGGTTAGTCAATATTACCATATGACGAGGGCGAAACTAGCATTTAGAAAAAATGGAATTAGCCTACCTCAAGGAGTTCATTGCGATTACTTTGAGCTTAGAGATGCATATTCCCTGGTACGTGAGTTTTTTGGATTTTATAAATATTGGATACTTGGCTAAAGTCCCGGTCACAAAAAAGCCCTTCCTACAAACTGTAAGAAGGGCCTAATAATATTTTAAGAAAACTATTCCGTAACGTTCACGTCACTTACTGGCGATTCTCCGTTTGCTACCATGATTCCATCTGCTACAAAAGAAATCGTTTCTAATGGTTCTGTAATTGCATCGATATCAGCCTGAGTTACTTCTCCACCTTCTTTCATTGCATCTTCCAAATAGTGCTTTTGCATTTCAACCGTTTCAATCTCTTTAATTCCTACGCCATGAAAAACTACATGCTTTCCTTCAGTTGAAGCAATAGGAAGCGTGAAATGATCTTTAAACTTAACTCTCACCATTTCGCCTGCATCGTTTCCAACCTTTATCCAGCATCCTGCCATTTGGCAAACTTCATGAGCTGTACTTGCAATAACCATTTCAGTTTCTGTAGTTTCATTTACAGCCGCTAAAAGGTCATCAACACTGTTAACAGTAGTTACTGGGAAATCTCTATTCATCCCGTAAACCATATAGTCTAATTCATTGTAAACCGCAGCTGTCGGATCTTCTGCCGCCATATCATGTGCGTGATCATGATCATGTGGTACTTCTGCCTGCACCGTATCAACATCCGCATCATTATTTGTAGTGTCTGTAATCTCAACAGATCCACATGATGTAATTAATCCAGCACCAATTAGAAATGCAGGAACATATATGAATAACCTTTTCATCTTTAAGCTTTTATAAGTAAGCCGCAAAGATAAGCTATAATGTTATGAGATAAATATTAGAATGAATCTGAATTAGAGGGAGATAATCTTGAAGTCAGTCCTTCTGTTTTTAGCACGATTCGCTTCTGAATCATTAGGGTACTTTGGTTTACCTTCCCCGTATCCTTTGAATTTTAGTCTAGAAGCTTTTACTCCTTTTTTAGATAAATACTCTAAAACGGTAAATGCACGATCTTGAGATAAGGCCAGGTTCCTAGCATCATTTCCTACGTCATCTGTATGCCCTTGAATCTCTACTTTAATCTTCGGATTATCGATAAGGTACTGAGCGAAACCGTCCAAAATAATTTTCGAGTCAGGTTCAACATCCGCTGAGCTAGTGGTGTACAAGATATCATCTATCGTATAAGCCTTACCAACAACTAATTCCGAAACTTCCAATTTTTCCTCATCCTTCACCACTAAAGGAACTTTTTTGGCCATCATATCTTTGGCTTTGAACACCTTTGAATCAAACGAATGACCATCCTTCTTAACGGAGAGAAGTACATCTTTAGGCGCATCCTTCTTCCCCATGTTAACTACGGCAACCAATTGCCCTTTGGCATTTATTTTTGATGGAGCTTTAACCGTCTTCGTTTTTCCTTCATCATCTTTAAATGTGAGCTCTACATCCACATCAGTTACCGGAGCCCCTTTATCATCCTTAATTTCTCCTTTATACAAGACTACTGCATCTGGTCTTACGTTGTGAGGTAAAATGAAAGAATATATATCTCTTAATCCTGCTCCCCCACTCTTACTCGAAGAAATGAAAGCATGCTCACCATCAATACTTACAATTAGTCCTTCTTCGTCTCCATCAGAGTTGATCGGATAACCTAAATTTTTAGGTTTCGACCATTTTCCTGTTTTAGAATCTTGTTGTGAATAGAATATATCATACCCTCCGGCTCCTAACCTCTTCTTATTAGTATGAGCAGCATAATACAATGTTCTACTGTCTGAATGCATAAAAGGAGCCTTCTCATGGTCTCCAGAATTAATCGTTGGTCCCATGTTTTTAGCAACGCCCCAAGTTCCATCTTCTTGACGCTCTGAGTAAAACAAATCCATGGTTATCTGCCCTTGGCTATTTTTGTAACAATCAGGTCTAGCTGAGGCAAAGTAAAGCGTGTTTCCATCCGCACTAATCGAAGGCTGTGCTTCCCAAGTTCCTGGATCAGTAGAATTTACATTAGGCCCCAAGTTCACCATGTCCGTCCATTTGTACACGTGTCTTTTCTTCTTCTCATCATAATGCTCCTCATAGTTAGTCACATAGATATCACATAATGATTGGCCAGAACTAGGATCTGTTTTACAAGCGCATACATACATTTCATGGTTATCAATAGAAATTGAAACTCCACCTAACTTATCAAACTCCCCATGATTAAAAGGCTGCGACATCATTCGGCCTTTATCCCAAGGAGCCATGTAATTTTCTCGATTCGACATCGTCAAATCTTCCAATGTTTGGGTTAACATATCCCCTTTTCCTTTATAATCATACCTACGGGTATACATCAACATTTCGTTATCAGGAGAGATCATTGGTAAAAACTCGTCTTTTTGAGAAGATACATTTTGAACCAATTTAGGATCAAACTTTACCGGTTTACTGTAGAAGTCTAAAAAGAAATCAATCTCTGGAAGAACGGCCTTAACATCATCGATTTGCTCTGAATATCGCCTACCTAGTTTATCTTCATCGTCTGTTGGGAACTTCAAGTATTGATTAAAATACTTTCGAGCCATTTCATCGTTCGTCTTATTGTAATAGATAATGCCGAGGTTGTAGTACATATCAGCATGATACTCCGGGCAAACACTAATAAGCTGTTCGTAATATTTAATTGAGTGATTAAAGTACTCGCCTCCTTGAGACTTGGCTTTTAAAAAGTTCTTTTTGGCTAATTCCCATAGACAAATACCACATTCCTCATCAATTTCCAGCGCATCTTTCAATGCCTGATACCTCTTTTTATACGGTATATTTTTATCATGAGATGTTTTGAGAAGCTTTACTATCTTCTTGTTAGTAGGCACTTTCAGACAGGCCTCTTCCACTTCCTCTTCCTCCTCTTGCGAGAAACTCACTAATGGCTGTGCGATGATTATCGCAAGCACAAACAGAATTTTAAATTTCATCATCATTCAATCTAACTACTAGCGTGGCGTCACTATGTTCAATAGACTATTACAAAAATGCGTCCAAACGCATTTGAATAACTTAAAATCTTCGATTTTGTTACAACTTATTCCAAATCATCTAATGGAGGAACTTCCAATTCACCCTCACTTTTAGCGATAATTGTCGCTACCGTAGCATCTCCAGTTACGTTAACAACTGTTCTACACATATCCAATATTCTATCAATTGGTAAGATGATGGCAATCCATGCTGGATTCAATCCAATCGATTCTAACACAATCATTAACATCACGATTCCTGCACTAGGAACTGCCGCTGACCCAATTGACGCCAGAGTTGCCATCCCCATAATCGTTACTTGATGTCCGATGGTTAAATCGATGCCGTGCATTTGCGCTAAGAAGATTGCAGCAACAGCCTGATACAAACTAGTACCATCCATATTTACCGTTGCACCAATAGGCAATACGAAACTTGATATTTTCTTTTTCACACCGATTCGATCTTCAACACATTCTATTGTAACCGGCAATGTTGCCGCACTTGAACTTGTTGAAAATGCTAAAAACTGCGCTGGACTGATTCTCTGAAAGAAACCTCTGTAGGTCAATTTCTTTTTCGTTATCAATAACATGGTAATTGGATAAATACCGAAGATCATAATGAATAACCCTAGTAACACGGTAAGTGTATATTTCCCCAATAGAATAAAAATAGCGGCCATCTCCTGAGGCGTACTTGCCATTTTAGTCATTAGACCAGCCATCAAACAAAACACGAAAAATGGTGCCCATTTCATGATGATATCAACCATCTTAACAAAGATATCGTTAGCACCTTGAACGAAACTATCAACTCCCCTCATTCTATCGGATGGAAGCATTCCCATTACCAATCCAAAGAAGATTGCGAAGAAAATCACTTGCAACATTGCCGCTTCTCCTAATGAGACAAATATGTTTTTTGGAACAACTTCCACCAATGCATTAAGCGGCCCTTTACCAGTGCTGGCTGATTTTTTCTTTTCAAATGACGATACATCAACAGGATTGTTACTTCGTTCAGATTTAACTTGAGCTACTAAAACTTGATGCGCAGGTTCATTAACTAAGTCTTGATCTCCTAAGATCTCTTTATCATTTTCTTTTGCCCATAATTCATAATCTATTCTACTCTTATTCATAGAGTACTCAGGCAAGCCTTTTCCAGGCGCTATAGCGTTAACAAGTACAAGTCCTAGCGACACCGCTAAAACTGTGGTAATTAGATACATCCCTAGTGTTTTACCTCCTAACTTTCCAAGCTTAGACATATCAGCCAAGCTGGATACCCCAACTATTATGGAAAATAGCACCAAAGGGATTGCGATAAACTTTAACAACCTGATAAAGATCTCTCCCCAAGGGCTTACCCAATCACCAGTGAAGTCCGTCATCAAATTTAGACCTCCGCCTTTATAGGCATACGAATATGCCGTTATATCATCCGACTTTGCAATTCTACATGTTAAGAAAGCTCCTTTTTCATGATGCTTTGTATCCACCCAGTCTTGTTCTAATACTGGAACCGGGGAACCGTTAGCACTAAACATTTTAATACTAGAAGGATCATCCAAAGAAAAAGGAATTGATATTGTTGCGTCTACCAAGTCAGTTGTAGCACCAGAAGTATCAACATAAGGGACACTTTGAACGATATCGGTTGTTACGTTCCCTTCAACCATGCCACCAAAGAACCCTCCGGCTACCATGCTCCAAACAATACCTAATACCAATGCAATAATGATCTTCCAATGAAGCGCCATCTTCTTTTTACCCTTGCTCATAATTTTATTGTTCTATTTCTTAAGAGATGATCTACTAAGACTAATGCCGACATTGCTTCCACAATTGGCACCGCCCTCGGAACTACACATGGATCGTGTCTGCCCTTACCTGCTACGGTGACTTCGCTCCCATCTTTATCTACCGAAGATTGATCTTGCATAATGGTTGCAACCGGCTTAAACGCAACGTTGAAATAAATGTCTTCTCCATTACTGATTCCACCTTGGATTCCACCTGATCGATTGGTGCTTGTGGAAACATTTCCAGCCTCCACCTGAAAAGCATCGTTGTGTTCCGATCCTTTCATTTTAGTTCCTTCAAAACCAGATCCGTATTCAAAGCCTTTTACTGCATTGATACTTAACATCGCTTTTCCTAAATCTGCATGAAGCTTATCAAAAACTGGAGCTCCTAATCCAACAGGGGCTCCTTTAATTACACATGTCACTGCTCCTCCAACCGTATCGCCAGCTTTTCGAATTTCCTTGATGTAATCGATCATCTTATCTGCAAATGCCGAGTCTGGCGTTCTCAGAATATTATTCTCGCTAGCGGAAAGGTCATATTCTGTATGGCTTGAATCTAACTGATGTGGACCTACTGCCGAAACATATGCTTGAATGCTGATGTTAAAATGTGCAAGCACTTGTTTCCCTATTGCACCAGCAACTACTCTACTTGCAGTTTCTCTAGCTGAAGATCTTCCTCCACCTCGATAATCTCTAATGCCGTACTTTTCCTGATAAGTAAAATCAGCGTGAGAAGGTCTATATTGATCTTTAATGTGTGCGTAGTCTTTCGACTTCTGGTTTTCATTTCGAATAACAAAACCAATTGGTGTTCCAGTACTAACTCCTTCGAAAATTCCAGATAAAAATTCTACCGTATCCCCTTCTTTTCGTTGAGTTACAATTTCACTTTGGCCAGGCTTCCTTCTGTCGAGTTCATTTTGGATAAATGCCAAGTCGATTTTTAAACCTGCTGGACATCCATCGATTACTCCACCTAGCGCAACCCCATGCGATTCGCCAAAAGAAGTCAATCTAAATATTTCACCAAAAGTATTTGCTGCCATAGATTGGATAAAAATAACACCTACTTTTCAGCTAAACTAACATTGGTACATTTTTAATAAAACAGATAAAGTCTGTACCTTCGGTTCATGGATGACGAATCACCTAGCAATTCTTTTCTTGATGCCGATATCTGTGAAGAGTTTCACTGCGATAGCACAGGACAACCTTTTCAAAATTGTATCGAATGTGAGTGTGAGTTAATCGAATCCAATACGCATTATTTTATTGAGAAGGCAGTTCGAAAATATCCGAACTCAGATAAAACTTTAACCATCTTCGAATTTGCAATTTGTGAAGCCTGCATATATACTAGACAGCAGGAACTAAGCGAAGACTCGGAAGAAGCGTTGCAAAATTTCTATGCTGGAAAAACGATTACAAAACCACCGTTTCTTCATGAAGGTTTTGAAAGTCTATATATCAGTAGCTCTTTGGAAACTTGTGCATTTTCAGGCGAGCCACTTGAAGACAGTCAAGAATATCAAATAGTTGGTGAATTCAATGGGAACCAAATGAGATTAAGCAACTTTCCTTTTGCCATTTCCGGGGAACAAATTGAAGCGATCTCTGAAATTTTATCCGAAGAAACAAAAGGTGGCTTTGACGACTTTATTGGCAAACACTTCAGCGGACCACCTGAATTTCAAGAACTTTGGGAAAAACCAAAAGTGATTTTAATTTAACCGACCATCACAATTCACCTGAATTTCTTTGATTTTCAACGTCAAATTGTACCTTCGCTTTCCATTACCCTCCCACAACAAGTAAAGAATTAATTATAGAACTCTGGTATGACCTATCCGGCTCCCTGGAAATTGAATGGCGAAGGAATTATTCTTACGTATAGCTTTAAGAAAAATTGGATTTTAGAGAATGGATTTGTGCCTGCACATTTGCACCGTAAATTCAAGGGCGGGTTGTCTTTTATAATGTTAGTTGATTATCAAGAATCAGATTGTGGACCTTATCAAGAATTAGTATTTATACCTGGGCTATTTAATATTGAAGGTCGATATCAATTAATGGCAACTAAGATTTATGTAAACTCTGAAGACAGTTTAGAATCAGGTAGATCTAATTGGGGGATTCCGAAAGAATTAGCAGAAATTAACTGGAAGAAAGACGAGTCTAAAATATTATTTAACGCGAAGCTTAACGATAATAAATTTTTCGAGACCCAAATTCAGTCCAATTCACTTGCATTTCCAGTAAACAACACGTTGATTCCTTTTAAATTTTACCAAGAACTAGAAGACAATTCGTTTCAATTTTCGCCTAAAGGAAGAGGGAGAGCAACTTCGGCAAAAATGAAAGGAACCAGAAGTGTACAAACTAAATTCCCAGATTTGGCAAATGGCAAATTCATCAATTGCTTACACATTAAGAACTTCAACATGTCAATTCCTAAGTCAGAAATAAAAGGAATTTAATCGAACGCCATTTTTTGAGAACTCTAAGGCCGGTGCAGGAATCTTAATAAAGCCGAACGTACCGAAAAACGCTCTTAAGAATCCACTTTTAAGTTTCTTCTGGTATTTCCCAGATCCTATTTTAGTCAAGTCTGCATCTAAACTCAAATACCATTGACGATGACGATCTAACCCATTGCACCAAGCGTTTCCATTACAATATAAATCAGGGTTTTCAGTTCCGCTTATCATCTGAGTAGCCCCATACCCAACGGCTATGTTCAACCAAGATGGAAACCCGCGATTTTCCTTAAAAGCAAATGACTTAATATTAAAAGAAAGCCAATATGTTTGCCCATTATAGTCTTTGAGCAAACGCTCTGCTACCGTACTTCCAAGCGCATTTGGCCTGAATTCAGCGTAGTTCGTTAAATGAGAAGAAAACTTGAGTTTAATGCGCTGATCATCCCAGAGTAATTCTTGAGCGATAACCATGGCGGTTCCAGCAGTATTAGCAGCCATATCTCCAATGCTAAATCCCCATCCTGCAGAAAATGCATCGAGTGTTTCTAAGCCCGTTTGATATAACAAACCTAAACCAGCACCATACCAGATTGCACGTTTTCGCTTGGCTCCGGTCCATTGCAACGCTCTAACTCCAGCATATCCGATATAGTAGGCAGTAAGGGTATGTCCAACTTTATCCATTTGCAGCCACTCCGCATTGTCATTAAAAAGATGAAAGGAAGACCGTGGATATTGCGAGTACCAAACTTGGTTCAGTGCTAATAATGAACCAGCAGTTCCTACCGTCTCTACCCCAACGACTAGTGCCAATCTCTTTTTATTAATCGAATCCGGAAAATCAAAAAAGGACTGGGCATTTGCTCCAAAAGTGAGTAAAAAAGTAATTATGACGAGAATTGACTTCACAAAGTAAAGGTAGGGCAATTCTAGCTACTATTTTTTACTTACTTTTCGGTCCGATGAACCCTAAAAAACTTCGTAAAGCCTTTGCCTATACTGGCGTTAGTATTGCAACCTACTTAATACTTACGGCTATAATGATGTTTTTCTATCATGGAGGTGATCGATTCAACCCAACATTAGAAGGCTACAATTTTTTCGGCTCTTACTTCAGTGATTTAGGAAGAACAAATGGTTTCACAGGAGCGTCTACCTTGTCAACTGCAATACCATATATGATTGCCATGAGCTTCATGGGAAGTGGCACCGTTGTGTTTTTCATCACTCACCGTAAATTGTTGCCCAAAGCCAATTGGCTGCTGGTCAGAATCACTACTGTTTTAGGTGCTATATCCGGTCTGGGCTATGTAGCCATTGCACTCACTCCTTGGAACTTGGTACCTGGCGCGCATATTATAAGCGTTTTTAGTTGTTTTATATCGTTCTTGATTTGCTGTTTTTTACTTTTTATCACGATGAAACAGCAACCAGATTACCCCAATATATTTGGTTATATTTTCTTGTGTTTTGGATTTTTTCTAGGAGGTTATATCTTTTTCCTAATTTTAGGCCCTAGTACAGAATTTGAATCTGGAAGAATTGTTCAGGCATCTGGACAAAAGCTGCTGGTTTATACGCAGTCTCTTCTAATGATAATCTGTTGCTATGGTGCTTACAAACACTCTGCCCACTATGCGTAAATTATTAATGCCACTTCTAGCCGCTCTCCTTTTATTCTCCTGTTCACCAGAGGAAGCTAAACCAATACACATTGTTTTAAATGAGGAAGTATTAAATCCACTTCAAATGTATCAGGATTTTGATCAGGCCGAATTACAGAATTTAACTGGACTTTCTGAGCAAGACTCGATTAACGTAAATTATGAGATTATTGGCAAAAACGTGCTTTTTTCGCTAATAAATCGTGGAAAAACGCCAGTTATCATCGGAAAAGATCAAAACTTGAAAATGATGGATGGTGCAAATGACCCTTATCATTTAGAAGGAACTAAGTATAAAAACTTGACCATGGTCACTATTTCGCTTCATGACGAGCACTTGGTAAATACAGGTGAAAAATTTGAACTTGAGTTGGAATTCGAAGAAGATGGCAATTACTTGGTTGGATTTCTTTACCACATGGAAAATGGCGGTCAAGCCATCACCAACATCCGTTGGAAATATTCTGAAATCTTTGATCTAGGCAAGTGACAAAAGACGAACGCGTTGAATACGTTATTCGGGAACTCGAAGAGCTTTATCCCGAAACTCCAATACCATTAGACCATACAAATAACTACACCCTATTAGTAGCCGTGTTGCTTTCTGCACAGTGTACGGATGTTAGAGTAAATAAAACCACCCCGGAATTATTCGCAAGAGCTGATAATCCTCACGACATGATCCTAATTGACACAGAGGAAATCAGACAAATAATTAGGCCATGTGGTTTGTCACCTAGAAAATCAAAAGCAATTACAGATCTATCACATCTTCTTATTGAGAATCATGATGGTGAGGTACCCGCATCATTTGAAGAATTAGAAGCGCTACCTGGAGTAGGACATAAAACAGCTTCTGTGGTAATGGCTCAAGCCTTTAATATTCCAGCTTTCCCGGTTGACACGCATATACATCGGTTAATGTATAGATGGAACTTAACCAATGGAAAAAATGTAGATCAGACAGAAAAGGATGCGAAAAGACTTTTCCCTAAAGAACTTTGGAATAAATTGCACCTTCAAATTATATTTTACGGACGAGAATATTCCCCAGCTCGTGGATGTAAGTATGATGTTGATTTCATTACCAGAACAATTGGTAGGAAGTCAGAACTAGACAAAATGAAAAGAGATTAATGAGCGATGTTATTCGTATAGGTGGTGTTCCGGAACATTTCAATTTGCCTTGGCATTTGGCCATTGAAGAAGGATTGTTCACTGATCAAGGACTCAACGTATCATGGGAAGACTTTCCAGGAGGAACTGGTGCAATGGCCAGAGAACTTCGTCATGGTAAGATTGATGTTGCACTTATCCTTACAGAAGGAATTGTTGCAGATATAGTAAAAGGCAATAAAACATCAATCGTAGGATTTTACGTAAAGTCACCATTAACATGGGGAGTTCATACCTCTGCGCACAATGACTTTCAGAAACCAGAAGACATTGAAGACAAACTATTCGCTATTAGCAGATGGGGATCTGGATCTCATTTAATGGCCTATGTATATGCCGAGCAAAAAGGGTGGCTTCGAGATGACTTTGATTTTAGAGTAGTTGCCAATCTCAAAGGAGCTCGTGAAACTTTAGGTTATCAAGGGGCGAATTTGTTCCTATGGGAGAAGTTTACCACAAAACCATTGGTTGATTCTGGCGAGTTAAGACTTATTGATAGTATTAAAACACCTTGGCCATGTTTCGTTATTGCAGTACGAAATGAAGTACTTGCCACAAGGTTGGACGACATAAAGACATTGATTAGCATCATTAAGAAAAGATCTGAGCTATTCATGCAACAGCCCAATGCCATCGAATTAATCTCTAAGCGATATGGTATTGAACCGAAAGATGCCGAATTGTGGATGAACATGACCGAATGGGAAACCACCAATGAAATCCATCCGGAGGTAATTCAAAAAGTTCAAGACTCCCTTCAGAGCTTAGGGGTAATTCCAAATCAAAAGAATCCGGAAGACTTTTGTTTTAACCTCTAGCGAACTCCCACTTTTCACAAGTCTTTTAATGCGAATTGAAACTTAATTTCAATTATTTATCGCTAAACTTCACACCTTCTACAGTACGTATCATAACTAATTGCATCATACATAAAAGGATTAAACTAACTAATGTAGATATGCATAAAGTACGTATAATTTAAATATCGTGTTTCACAACCCGGCACCTCGGGGTAGGTTTACAATGTCAAACAAACACAAAGACATTATGAAAACTTTAAAAAACACAACCATGATTATAGCCATCCTTTTAACGGGATTATTCGCTAACCCAGTTTTTGCAAACAATGGAAACGGGGATTTAGAAAAAGAAAATCCAATTCAAAAAAAGAGAGAGAAATTAAAGCAACTTCGAAAATTCAAAAGAAGCATTAACAAGAAGTCAAATCTAACGGGATTCTCTTACCACCAAAAAATGTATGTGGTAAATGCAGATGTTGAAACGGTATGGAATGCATATACACAAGCAAAACCAACCGATGTTTGGAAAGGACCTTTAAATACTTTCAAAAACTCCTACTCAAAAGAAGAAGACACTGTATATGACGTGAATGATTCGGTAATTCCTTCTATAGAGATGGGAATGGTATTCGAATTGAATCTTCGAATTGCAAAATTAATGGATGTAGCAGTAGCGTTTCAGATCACTGAGCTTGACTCCGTTAATAAGATCATTGAGTTCACATATGGTAAAGACAACAAGTCTCACGGAAGACAGCGAATAGTGTTTACAAAAGACGGGAATCAAACGATCATCTCTCATTATTCAAACTTCAAGAGTTCAAGTAAGTTCAGAGACAAGCACTTATACCCTTTATTTCACGAAAGATGTATGGATGAGTTTCATGCAAACATGAACACCTCTATCTCAAACGAGCAAGCTGAACAAGCGGCAGATTTATTAACCTCTTTAAAATAAACATTAGGGATACGGTAGGCGGTTGATGTGTTTGTTAAGCCTACCCCCTTTTGTTTGTTAATACCAGCGTTAAATAATGTTAGAACGGTCAATTAAAGAATTGGATTAATTAAATTAAAACAAGAGAAATGAAATTACTTAAATCGATACCTTGGTTTTTACTGTACTCAAGATTGGCCATCGCCATCTTGTTTTTGTTAGTTGGATTCTTCAAAGTGGAAATATACACGACCAACTACGGTTGGTTTCTATTTCTCTTTTGCTTTGGATTCATAGGTGATATTTTTGATGGAATGATTGCTCGAAAGTTGAAAATGGACACGAGCATGTTACGAAAATTGGACAGCATTTTCGACACCTTCTTCTGGCTCGGATCTGCCCTACTCCTTTACATTGGTCAACCAGAACTACAAAACGCAATCATGTTCGGATTTTGCACCGTATTTGGAATTGACTTAATGGAGTATGCAGTTTCACTCATTCGGTTTGGCAAAACGCCTTCACCTCATAACACCCTTTCGAAGTTCTTCGGATTATCCCTCTCCATCTACTTCGTACTGGCGTTTGCCAATGTTGGTCCGGCATGGTTAGCGTACATCGTGTTTAGTTTTGGCATTGTTGCAAGACTAGATGCATTAGCCATATACCTCATCCTGAAAAAATGGACCCATGACATTCCGTCCTCCTACCATGCTGGATTAATTAACAAAGGAATTCCATTCAAACGGAATAAGATGTTTCATTCAGAACGGAAGTAAGTTGAAATTAGATTCTGTAAATTAGGTGTACAATAACTATAAAAGAGATAAACGCAATTGCGTTTATCCGAACGTTAGCAAACATATAAGAAATGATAAAACTCCTATTCATATTAGCCATAGGGTTTACGACAACTGTGCAAAGCCAAACCATAATTTATGTGGATAGCGTGGCAACTGGTGCTAATAATGGCACCAGCTGGACAGATGCCTTCATACATTTACAAGATGCTTTAGGTGCCTCTGCGGCCGGGGATAGTATTTGGGTAGCTACAGGCACTTACTATCCAGATCAAGGATTATCTTATACGTTGGGAGATAGAGAAGCTTCCTTTAAAATGAAAAATGGTGTTGCCATTTATGGAGGATTCAACGGTACTGAAACTGCATTGAATCAAGCCGACTACAATTTAAATATGACCCTCTTGTCTGGAGAGATAACTGGGCCTAACACTAGACATGTAGTCCATAACACGGCCTTAGATAGCACGGCTATTTTAGATGGATTCATCATTACAGCAGGGTTTGCAAATAATGGCTCTGTAGTTCAATTCTCAGGTGGAGGAATGTACAATGATAATGCATCACCCACTATTGACAACTGCACGTTTGTCGCTAATCAGGCTATTAATGGTGCCGCGTTGTATGGAACTGGTGGTGGTGGAAGCTTTACCAATTGTGAGTTTAAAAGCAATATTGGACTAAGTGGAAGTTCAATTATCTATTTCAATAATACCAATACTAATTTTCTAAATTGTAAGTTCACAAGTAATTCAACGAGTAATGATGGAGCTGTTTTTCACCAATGGAACAGTGGTTCGATAAACCTGATAAACTGTTATGCGCACGGAAACGGATCTGCAACTGGCTTTATGTCTCTAAATGGTGCGAGCGCAACTATAACCAACTGCACGTTTTCTAACAACAACGGTTCACTCAATGGGGGAGCTTTTACAGCCAGTAATTTCTCATCGATTGACATCACAAATTCTATTCTTTGGAACAACGGACCAAACGGGCAATTTGACATAACTGGTTCAGCGTCTGCAACTTTGAGCTATAGTATTTTGGATGATGGAACTGAAGATAGTAATGTGATTTATCCGTCTAATGTAAGTGATAATGGAAATAACAGCGACTTGAATCCTTTATTGAATGGATACAAACCTCTACCTTTTATTTCCCCCACAATTGACCAGGGAGATAACCTTGCGACACAGCTAAATGGGGTTTTAACTGATCTCGAAGGAAAAAATAGAGTAATAGATAATGTAGTAGATATAGGCGCATATGAAAGAGTAAAAATTCAACCTCATTATCCCGACAGTATTATTTATGTAAAGCAAAGTGCTACTGGTAATAATGATGGCTCTTCATGGGGAGATGCGTTCACAAGCTTGAATGATGCATTGTATTACTATGCAAACGTTAATGATTCTGCAAAAGCCGTATGGGTAGCAAATGGAACATATAAACCAACAGAAGGTGACATTTATGATGCCGATGATAGAACAACAGCCTTTAGCTTAATTAATAACCTAGATGTTCATGGAGGTTTTGCGGGCAATGAGTCGACTTCATTTGACTTACATAGTAGAGATTTTCTTAATAATGAGTCCATTTTGAGTGGCGATATTGGTATCCCGAACCTAGAGAATGATAATAGCCTTTCGGTAGTTTCTGCTTCCAACATAGATAATGCTGCCTTTGATGGATTTACAATCACAAAAGGATTCAGTTTTAACATCAATGAAAATGGCGGAGGAATGTTTATTGATTCTTGTTCTGGAGATTTCTTACTCTCACACTTAAAATTAGTAGCGAACAAAGCTGATGAAGGGGGCGGAATTTATTGTAATGCATCTTCTCTTACCCTGTCTAATATAATTATTGATTCCAACAGAGCTTGGATAGTTGGGGGAGGAATGGCAAGTCTTTATTCAGATATTATTCTGAATAATGTCTCTGTTTTTAATAATCAGGCCAAGCAGGGCGGTGGAATACTTATTTCTCCTGGCAGTTTAATATTGAACAATACAACCATAACTCATAATAGAGCCGGATTGACAATTGGTTTCGAAGGTGGAGGAGTGTGGAGTTTTCCGGATACCATTTCTATTAACAACTCTGTTATTTATGGTAATAGTGCTTTTACAAACCGTGAAATTAAAGGTGCATTTACCTCAAATTATTCGGTTATAAAAGGGTTTAATCCTGCTGGTATTGGAAATCTAGATGCCACATCCCCAACCTTTGACCCATTATTTGTTGATACCTTAAACTGGAACTACCACTTACAAGCCAATTCACCCTTGCTTAATGCTGGTGCAGATACATTGCTCGCTATAGATGACTATGATTTGGATGGTGATGGAGACACGTTGGAGTACTTTCCATTGGACCTAGATAGGAACGAACGAATAAATGCTTGCAATGTTGATATTGGTGCTTATGAATATCAGAATGGCCCTTGGGGAGTTGGTAGTGAAGATAGCACCTTATGTTACAACGGTAATAATGTTTCCTTAATTGGTAATGGCGAAAGTTTATTATGGTTCAACGACATAGGATTAAACAACCTAATCGCCACTGGAGACACATTAATAAATAACGGCAGTGTTGGTAACTACACATATTACGTTACCGATAGTACCTTTAACTGCTCAAGACAAATAACCGATACTGTACTAGTAACCATTAATGCCTTACCAACACCAAATTTGGGAGCAGATACTACTATTTGCAGTACGGATAACATTACGCTAAACGGAGGTGTTTTTAATGGATATGTCTGGAGTAATTCTTCTACCAGTCAAACCTTTCTAGTTGATGGTACTATAACTGGCCCAGGCAGCTTTAACCATTGGGTTACAACTACGGATAACAATGGATGCATGAATAGTGACTCTATCACTATTCATGTGAGTCTATGTACAGGAATTAGTGCGTTAGGTAATGTATCTCAGACCATTGTTTACCCGAATCCAACTAATGGGAATTTTTCAATTGATCTTGGCGAGATATATGAATCTAAGGAAGTTTCCATTTTTAATCTTGATGGAAAACTAATTCGTGTAAAATCATTTGATCAGGGACGTGTTTTTAATATGTCAATCAATGAACCTGCTGGAGTCTATTTGTTGATCATTGAATCGGAAAACAAAAAAGCTGTAATTCGATTAGTAAAAGAATAAAACGATTTGCTAACAAGGTATAAACGGCATTAAAACGACCATTTATACTAATCGTTAAAACACGGCATGAAATTACAACTCACAATACTATTTGTATTCATTGGATACATAGGGGTTGCTCAAATGACGGCAATCCCTGACCCGGTATTTGAACAAAACCTGATTGATCTGGGGCACGATATTGGTCCAATTGACGGAGTTGTTCCCACCGCAAACATTAGTTCATTGACCAGTCTTTGGCTTGTCGATCTAGACTTGTTAGATACGGTTACAATTACAGACTTAACGGGAATTGAGGATTTTCAAGCACTAGAAAATTTTCAATGTGACAACTATCTGATTTCAAACGTAGATTTGAGTCAAAACCTTGCTCTTATCTCATTGAGAATTAATGGTGTTTTTTCAACCATTGATCTCTCCAATAACACATTGCTTGCTCAACTTTCTATTATCGAAGCTTCACTAAATAGCATTGACCTAACCCAGAACACTCTTCTTGAGTACATTTCAATTGAACATACAAACATAACAGCGCTTGATGTGAGCCAAAACGCAGCCTTAACCTCTCTCTCTTGTGGGTATAATCATTTAACCGAATTGGACGTAATCAATAACACCAGTCTGAACCATCTATTTTGTAATTACAATCAGTTATTCTATCTGGACGTATCTCAAAACACTGCGCTTACTTTTTTATATGCCGCTGGAAACAAACTTCAATGTTTGAACTTGAAAAACGGAAACAACATAAACCTCATTGATTTATGCTTGGAATCTAACGATAGTTTGAGATGCATTACTGTTGATGACTCTACTTTGACAACATCATGCTGGTCTGACGCTTTGGATTGGAGCTCTATATTTCAGGAAGACTGTATGGCAGAATGCGCAGGCGTTGGGGTTGAAGAACTCCCGCTCACAAACACCATCGTTTTTCCAAATCCGTCAAAAGGCAAATACACGATTAATCTAGGGCAAACCATGACAAACGTAAGTGCTAACTTGTTCAATGCAATGGGACAATTAATCGAAACATATCAGCCCGGAACTAAAGATTATTTTAATATTGAAATATTTGGCCCTAAGGGTTTGTATGTATTGATTTTGAATTATGATAACGAAGCAACTACCTCAATTCAAATTCTAAAGCAATGATGATTTGTTAACAAGAACTAAAGAGACATCAACCTTGCAAGGAGAATTAAAAAATCCAAGAATCAAATGCTACAAATGCATGCGGCCTTCAAGCACATGCGTTTGTGAACACATTGGCCCTGTCCAGACGAATACTCGTTTTATTATTCTCATGCACCCGAAGGAGTACAAGAGAGAGAAAAACGGAACGGGTCACATGACCAAGCTTCAACTTGAAAATTCAGAAATTATAGTGGGTGTTGATTTCACCGATAATGATCGAGTAAATGAAATATTGAACGATGAAAAAAGTTCTTCTTATTTACTGTATCCAGGAAAAGATAATTTCAACTTATCCGTAAGAAAAAGCTCAGAAATAAGTTCTTTTATAAGCAACAATTCGCACCTATTTATTCTCGATGGCACATGGCCATGCGCACGTAAAATGCTGAAGCAAAGTAAAAACTTGCAAAATCTAAAAAGAGTGAGTTTTGATAATAAAATAAAATCAAAATTCATCATCAAGCAACAGCCCGAATCACTTTGCCTTAGTACTATTGAGTCAGTCTACACCATTTTAAATTTACTCAATGACGCTAACGTGGAACAATGCGACACTAAGGACTTCCTCATTCCTTTTGAAAAAATGATAGACCATCAGCTTGAGTACATTCTAAATAGAAATGATAGTAGTTATTCCTTAACCATAAACAAAGAGCTTATCAAGAAGGACCTGTACAAGAAAGATTCGGAAAGAAATATTATTTTCGAACAAGAAAGTTAGGGGCCTCGTTCGTGCCCAATAGCGATAACTTAAATTAAAGGCTACGATGCTGGCGTTACATTTAATTTTAAAACCAGGTTGAACAGCTCTTTTATTTTAATCAACTGCACGCAACAGGGATTAGGAGAAAACAAAGTTCAATCCTTTTTCGCTGCTTCATTTGTATATCGAGCAAAGAAGCTTTTCACGTGTAATTTAGTAGTTGCTCTACTCAACCATAATGGAAGCAGATACCAGGATGCGTTTACCAATGAAATTCCCGTATTTCTTACTTACGAAATCGGATCACGGTTTAATTCGAATTATATCACTACAACAATAAGAAGGTTCAGCGCGTTAAACTACCAGTGAAAAATATTATAATCTCGTTAATTTTAGTTTCCATTTCTGGTCAGAATTATAGCCAAGAACTTGGATGTAAGGCATTATCTAACAAGCTTTTTTCTGACGTGGTAATGGCTCCTGTATCAACTGTGCTAGCTAAAAAAGAAGGAATAAAAAAATGTTCGGTTTACGAGCAAAGGGGAACGGAAAGACGAATTCTAAGAGAATTCACTTACGATTCTGCAGGAAATGAAATAGGCCATAAACTATATTTCCGTCCTAATCAGCAAAGCACAAACCACGTTTCCGCTTTCGACTCGTTAGGCAATTTAACTTCTGAAATGCACTACGATACGCTTGGAAATTTAATTTCAACGGAAGAATATGAGTATGAAAACAAAATCCTACTTAAACGGTTCACCCTTTGGGTTGATCGGCCTGATAGACATTATAAAATCGAATACACATATAATCAGGAAGGTCAATTAATTTCAGAAAATGAAGAACCAAGTAAAGGCGATCCAAAATACAAAACTACCTACCGTTACGATTCACTTGGCACCCTAGTTCAGATTCTATATTACGATGACAAAGGAAAACTAAAAGTTGAATTTGGAAAATGGAGGTTTAATTTGAACGGTTATTTTGAATACAAATACGACCAACAGGATAGTATAATCAGTGCTAAGGAATTTGATATTAATGGAGAACTATGGGCCAAGTATAAATTAAAAAGAACCACTGACGGGAAAGTTTCCAGTGAGACCAAATACGGAAATTCAGGTAAAGTTTGGTCTTATAATGAATTTGAATATAATGAGAAAGGCAAACTAATACTTGAAAAATCATTTTTTGACGATACCAAAACAGATCGACCTTCCCAGCTAACTTACAAATACGATAAAAACGGATTAATAATTGAACATGAACAATCAAATTGGGGAGGAGTCACTTACTTCTTTAAATATTCGAAATAATCACATCCGTTAATCGGTGGACGAAATTAAACCAGTCTTATAGTTTTCAATAATTTAGCATAACATTTCACAAGCCAAAAATCCAGAATGGAAAGCATTTCAAACAGAGCCTTAATTAGTCGATTATATAGTTCCGCTGACGAACAATTGGAACACGCCAATTTTGACATTGAAAGTTGGTCCCAATGGTACGAGGCAGTTCAAAAACTGACGGTACCTGAGAAGATGGTATACGTAATTGTGAAAATGAATCAGAACGTAACTGGTGGTGGATTCACTGAATTCTACGAAGCGTCATTTGGAATATTCGCTCCCGAGATCATTCACTTATTGAATGAAATTCAAGCAACTGCAACTGCCGATATTGTTTCAACATCGTTGCCAATTGTTAATCCAGAAGGGCTTTTAGATAATGCATATAAAGAATTGGTTTTCAACCTTCAATTATCAGCAACCCAACGAACCCAACTGTACAATCTTGATATTAGGTATGATCAATTACAAGATCATGAAAATCTAGAAGATCTGCTTGGAAATTATTTACAAGCAATGATAGCGGCAGGGTGAAATTGATTCTAACTTTCTTGCTACTTTCCTTTTCGCTCGCATTGTCTACACAAGAAGCGACAGCCCAAAGCAAAATTATTCTCAAAAACAATCACAAGAGAACTGTTTTGAAGCCTAACGACAGATTAAAAGTTTATGCCAACACACTCCTATCCGATAGTAACACGTATTTTAAAATCAAATCGTTCACAAAAGACTCCATTACACTAATCGGAAAAACGAAAGTTTATGCTTACGACACCCTTGATGATCAATCGCTCAACTTACGAAGACTGGCTAAAAATAATTGGTATTACCATGGACCAGTTATAGACTCGATAACAAGTATCAAGAAAAGCATTGTCAAAAAAGCAATGATTCAAGACACCGTAATTGTGGACTTTAATCAAATAGCTAGCGTGACTTTTCACAAAAGAGCCAATCATGGTGCAGATGGCTTCTCAATGCTCGTAGGTTTTCCACTAATGGTGCTTAGCCCGTTGGCGGGACTATCAAAAACCTCAGACAACAAATACAACTTTGGAGCGGTTGGGATTATGTTTGGCGTTGGAGCTTATTTGTTTTTCAGCGAATATATCATCGCTAGAAGAAGCCGATTTAAAGATTATGATTTCGATACTTGGAAGTTAAAAATTGTGAATGCTGATAACTCCTGAGCAACATCGTTTCATTCATTGGTCGTTTTACTTACATTAGCTCAAACGTTCAACATCATAATCAAAATCACCTGTGAAAGCATCTAAATCAAAGTCGTTTACCAATCCTCTTTTAAAAGAACTAGAATTGTTTGAGCTGTGTAAGATGAACGACAAGAACAACTCCCAGGTTCTTAACATTAAAAAACCCGGAATTAAGCTAACAGTTACACTACCAGTTGATGTATATGAAATATTTTGGGCTGTAAAGTCTTCATCAGAAGATGTTAAAGGTTGGGACGATTTCACAGGTAAAACGAAAGAAGACGATTACCGAAACGCGCTCATCAAATTCAAAGAATTAATTGACGGCAGAGCATCACTTCAATTTGAAGATCGTAACGTCTATTACGTCAGTTCCGATGACAAAGAAATGTGGTATTGATCAGAAATGATAGAATGTCTTAATGATCAAAGGGTTGAATTAGATGCGATATTTTATACACTTAGCGTTTGATGGAAGCAACTACAGTGGCTGGCAACGACAGAAGGACACGCTCAACACAGTTCAGGAAACTATAGAGAATACCCTTTCAAGATTTTTCAAAACAGAAGTTAGCGCCTACGGTTGCGGACGTACCGATGCAGGAGTTCACGCAAGCCAATATGTAATTCAAATTAACCTAGATGAAGCTCCAGATTTCGATCTGAAATTTAGATTAAACAAAAATTTACCTGATAACATCTCCGTTTTTGAAGTAATCGAAGTTAACCCAGATCAACACGTTCGTCATGATGCCGTTACGCGCACTTACGACTATTTCTTGCACTTAAACAAAGAACCTGGACTAATAAGGGTTAGCTCGTTTTACGAAGATCTAACATTAGACTTTGATGCAATGCAGCAAGCAACCCAACTAATTCAAGGCACGACAGATTTTAAAGCATTATGCAAGCAGCCTGACTCCTACGATGATCATACTTTATGCAAGATTACCAATTGCGAATTATTCGTGAATGAAGAACAAGGTCGGCTGCGATTCAGCATTACTGGCAATAGATTCCTTAGAGGAATGGTACGGTTTTGCGTTTTCTTTTTACTAGAAGTTGGAAAAGGTACTTTGACCTTAAAAGAGTTTGAAGAAATATTAAATCAGGAAAAAGAATTTAAAGAGAAGCTTCCGGCCCACCCTAACGGACTATTCTTAAGTAAAGTTGAATATCCTTTTTTAGAACTAGAAGAATCTCATAATTTGATTCGAATGTTGAAGGTTGGATTAGAGTAGTTGTAACTTGCAACCTTAAAATCAAAAGATTTTCAGTTTAAGAATATTAGCAATCACATGAAAAGAACCTCAGAAAAACCATCTCCAGAAGCCAAAGCACTTTCTCTTTTTCTAATGGCTCATAAGTCCCTTGATCCAATTTACAAGGAGAAATCTAGACGAATAAACAAGCAATGGAATCTTGTCACGCTCAACAAGCTTAGCCGCAGTGAATATATGGAAGAGGTAAAATCCATGCTCGATTTTTATGGAGGCTATACAGCGGTAATGGAGAAAACCGTTCAGTGGTATATTGACAAAACTGGTGAGTGGACGCTAAAAGGTGATGATAAGTATTGTCTCGATGCTCAGCAAGTTGCTGATAGACTCCTGAAAAAATAGCAGTGGATCTAGGCTAAAGTGGAAAAGAAAACTCAGGCATACAAGAAGATCTTTATACGAAACCAACTTTTCCTGATCGCATTTTTCATTACCGGCCTTTTCTCTTGTCGGTCGGTAAGTTCAAGTAAAATTTCTGATCTATTCAGTCAGCCAAAATTCACCATTCAAATTTCTGGAGGCGATTCAGCCTTAGGTTGCGCTGAGTGCGAGTTAAATTTTGATCATAATGTTGAAAATGGCGAAATCAAAATAAGTGGTAATGGAGTTAACATCCAATTAAGCATAAGTGAAGCCCAATTATCAACTATTCAGAATTTGCTAATTAAATGCGTAGATGCCTACGATGATCCAGTCTCCAATTCCGTGCTAATTAATTGCGCCTATTCAACAGAATACAAGATTTCAAGTCATGGTCTTGAATATTCAGTTTATGATGAGTATTGCGAGGTATTGGGTCCGTTATTTGAAATTCTAGAATAGAACATTCACTATCTTGAGAACCTATTATGAAATTAAGGTCAGGTAGTATCATTTTTCTTTTGGTTGCGGTGATCGTAGCGTTTAACTCTTGCTCATCACGAAATGTCGATCAAGAATCAGAAGTTTTGGAATACATGAAGGCTGAAAATCCAGACTTTTTTGAAAAATTAGACGACATAATCGATGCCTTGATTAAAGCTGAATATCTTGACACTTGGAGTAAAGATGAGGTCGGACTGATGTTTCAAAAAATTTCGACAGCCCAAATCAAAACAAACCCAATCAAGACACATTCGATTTACTTTGACAATGGCCTTAGTACGATCAACCCCTATTGGATGATGGCATTTATTGACAAGATTGATCACAGCGAAGCGGAACTCAATCAAAACACTTCGTTTTACAAAGTGGGAATATTGTTGAGTGATCGGATGTGGGGCAAATCGGATCAAACACATTTTTACGAAGACTTACCAGCTGCAATTTCATCAAGCGATTATGAAATGGAACTGTATAAGGCCACAATTTTATACGCTTTATGGGATTTAGAGCATCAAATTGAGGCAGCAGAATGAATCATTTTGATGACATATTAGACAATTCGGTTGAAGATGAGAAGAAGTACTTTCGGTTGACAGAACCTATTGACCGAGGCTTACATTGTTTAATGGACATGGCAATAATCTCGATATTAACGGGGGTTATTGTAAAAGCATTAATCTCAATCCTTCCCCAGTTCCAGGAAAAATTCCCAAATGAATACATTCAAATAATCTGGCTGGGGATTTATTTAGTTTACTACTTTCTATTTGAATTTTACGCGCAAGCGACTATCGGAAAACTAGTGCGAAGAACGAGGGTTATGACCTTAGACGAGGCAAAACCAAGTGCCCTTCAAACTCTAATCCGAACAATAACTAGACTTATTCCGATAGGCTTTATTATGTTATACACACCCTACAATATTCCCCTTCATGATTTTGCGTCAAAAACCAGGGTTCAGAAAAAATTACGGGATCACGAAAGAAGAATTACCCATTACGCGCCAAGACTCAAAAAACGAAACTTTAGAGGATAGCACTAAGCATAGTTTGCAACTATTTGTGGTAAATTACAAGGTACAGTGCCTGACAAAACTTAATCTATGAATAAATCCATCGTTCTCATATTTTCATTTATTCTAACAATGACACCTTACGCTCAAGAAGACAGCATTTTTAAAATTGCGTTTGGTTCTTGTGCTCACCAAAATCACTCTATCCCGATCTTAAACAATGTAGTAGAGCACAAACCAGACCTGTTCATTTTCTTAGGAGATAATATATACGGAGACTCCAAGGAAATGGACACGCTTCGAGCAAAGTACCAGCGGCTTGGAGCCAAAGCATCTTATAAAAACCTAAAGAAAAACGTTAACATAATTGCTACTTGGGATGATCATGATTTCGGCTGGAATGATGCTGGGAAATATTATAAATACAAAGAAGAATCGAAAGAAATATTTCTTGATTTCTTTGACGTTTCAGATAGCAGCGAACGAAGAACTCACAAAGGAATCTATCATTCTGAAGAGTACGAAATAAATGGCAAAACCGTTCAAGTGATTTTACTCGATGAAAGAACGTTTAGAGATGATTTGAAATACTATAAAGGAGAGTTTAAAAATGACACCAGATATTTTTATCACTTAGACTATGCGCCACATTCTCAATATGACAATTCAACGATTCTCGGTAAAGCTCAATGGAAATGGCTTGAAAACCAACTTTTAAAACCGGCTGACGTGCGTATTATTGGCTCTGGAACGCAATTTGGAATTGAATTTAATGGATATGAATCTTGGGCAAATTTCCCGGGCGAACAATTGAAATTTTTAAATCTGATCAAATCAACCAAAGCGAACGGTGTACTGTTTATTTCTGGCGATGTTCACTATGCGGAAATTTCTAAAATGGAAATAAACAACCTCTACCCTATTTACGACATCACTTCTAGTGGCCTCTCCTCCACTTGGCATTTTGCTACGCCCAACATTCACAGGATTGAAGGTCCGGTAATGGAAAATCACTTTGGCTTACTTACCATCAATTGCTTTAAGAATAAGCCGTCTATTAAAGCAGAGATCTGGGACATAAAAGACAATCAACGAATTGAACACACGATCTCTTTGGACGAATTAAAATTGAAGGAATAAGAAAGCGAATAGATTACCTGCTAAGCTCTTCTTTTCTATTACTTTTGCCGCCAAGTTGGTTTATATCAAATTGAGACCAGCGAAGACCATGATTGAAAGTCAAGAAGCAAAAATTTCAAGTTCCGTATTAAGAATTATAAGCGCCCTCCAAGAGGCGGAAAATCTAAATGTAAACGCTATTACTAGAATTCTTATGGATGCGAATGTTAAGGCCGAAGATTTACTCGAATGGCAAATGTTCAACCATTCACCGGAAGACAGCTATGGCAGAAAGCTAATCTATCAAGCAGATCATTTTGAAATCTTAACCATGTCTTGGGATCCGGGAGATTTCTCTACCATTCATGATCATGGCAATACTAAATGGGGAGCGGTTCAAATTTTTGGTCCTGCAGAACATGCAACATTTAGGTTAGAAGATGATCATCTTTCTACCATCGCTAGGTGGCAAGTAAACACTGGAGATGTATTAGGTGTTAGTCATACGCTCATTCATCAAATGGGAAACCCTCATAAAGACCAGTCGTTTATCAGTCTACATGTTTATGGAGTAGATACCAAAACAGAGAACATTACAGGCGATTCAAGAATTTTCGATCTAGATAAAAATCAAATTCAGCGGGTTGACGGAGGTGTATTTTATGCACTCCCTGAAAGTGAAATAAATGCAACAGAAGCTGGTATTACTTCTGATTTTCACACAAGCCTTCGACACATGATTGAACTGTCTCGTAGGTATTTAAAAATGGATGGACCAGGAAGAAACAATCAAAAAACGCGAGACGCTCTAAAAAAGACTTTTTCTACCGATCAACTGCCACAGTTACTGTCTGAGCTTGCAACGGTTACAGATGCTAATGGCCACGTACAGAATTCTATCTATTGGAGAAAACTTAATAATGATTTGCGCGAGGCTTCAATTCTTCAAAATGAAGTCAAACAAGAACTGAATTCAGGTGACAACTTTCATGCGTACGCTAAAATGTATGATGGGCTTATTTGCCAGCCGATGCTAGATAGTTTTATTGCCAATTACTTATCGTTTTTCAAAGAGAACTTTATTTCCGATTTATCAAACAAAACGATGATCTCACTAGGAGTTGGAACTGCTCTTGTTGAAGAATACATGATTAATCATTTAGGAATTCAACATAAAAACCTATATGGCATCGACATATCGGAATCAATGGTACTAGAAGCTCGCAAGCGAATACAAGCGGACGTTGGAGACGTACTTACCTTAGATCCAGACATCAGACTGTGGGACATTGCTTACAGCGGATTAAATGTGTTCCATTACTTAGATCATACGCACCTAGAGGATGCCATTGTAAAAACAGCTCAAATTGTAAAACCAGGCGGCTGGTTCTTAGGGGACTTCATAACCCCGGATCATATGAGATGGTACCCAAATGTAGTTTCATCAGCAAATGAAGACGTTGTTTCCTTACGAACTCCAAAATTAATAGAGGAAAAAGGAGCAATTTTTCAGGAAAGTGAAATCACCAATTTAGATTTTTCCGGAGATGAATTAGTAGTAAACTATGCGGGAAAACACAGACGTTTCCTTCCACCTCTTCATAGAATCAGACAATACTTTGCGAATGCATTTAAAGGTGAAGTAAAACTCTATGATGCTTACTCGATGGAACTTATTCCTGAAACCGCAGATACGTGCCCTTCCACTAGGTACATTGTTGTTGCTCAGAAATCATAAGCTTGATATCCTGATTAAATAGAATTTACTCGACTATCAGTTTTCCAGATCTCACCGCATAACCTTCAACAATCGTTTTCCAAATGTAAGCTCCTTGAGAAACATTCAAATTAACTTGATTGGATCCTGCTAAAATCTGATGTCTTCCAACAACTTTGCCAGTTATATCGAATAAAATGAAACTTGCAATCTTGCTCGACTCAATTTTCAATTCTCCATTTGTAGGTACTGGATACATGCTAAAATTGATCGTACCTGCATTGGCTAAACTTAAGCTCGTTACGTTGTAGCAGGCTGAAGTATCCGTGCAACCGTTTAAGTCAATTATCACCGCATAATTACCGTTAACACCAGCGGTGAAAACTTGACCTGTATCGCCAGGAATAGCCTGAAATGACAATGAACAATCTACCCATTGATAGGTGGCTCCTGATTGAATTGCTGTAAGCTCTTCATTAATTTGCGACACACCAATTACCGGATTGGGATTAGCAACTACGTTTATCGCATTAGACACTTCACACGTGCTTGGATTGTAGGCATAATAACTTCCAGAAGAGTCTATCGAAACAGACGTCCCTGCAGTGCCAGTTGACCAATCTAAGGAAGTAGATGCGTTCAGCGTTACCGATTCTCCTACACAAAATGTGGTTGGGCCGGCAGCGGTTATCGTTGGTGAGGTCATTACACAACTATCCTGAAATGTTATCCGACTATCTGTTGGTAAGGATGAAGTGAAATTAGCCCAAGCCGAGCAATCTCCTTTTAACTTATAGGCTAACCAGTCAGAAACATAATCAAACATGATTTGATGCTGATCTGGTCTTGTCACTGTAATACCAGTAGACGATGTTGACTCGCCAAAATCACAATTAAAATTAGAATTTGCGAAATAGCAATGCGCTCCACCGGTTATGCTGATGAAGTGTTTACAAACTACATCTAAACCATAGTAAATTGGGAAATGATGACTTGCAGGTGGCGTTACTCCATCTGAACTACCCGACATTACAAGTGCAGGAACCGAAACCAAACCAGCCGCAGTTATCGCTGATGGAGTTGTTTCAGCTGGAGCAAGACCAACAATCGTTTCAATAGTGCTGTTATTGGCTGCGGCTAAAAATGTCGCACCACCTCCCATGGAATGACCCATAATAGCAGATTTACCTAAAACATGAGTGAAGAAAATCGAGCCTGCATCCGTATTTAAATTTTGAGTCTCCACTACACAGTGCGCTAAATCCAATCCAAATTCATTATGATCAGGCGACAAGCCACCTTCTGTTCTCGGGAAAACCAGTATAAAACCTTGCGGAACTAATTCTTCCCAGATGTTTTCATACGCGTCCCACGACATAACGAAGCCGTGGCCAAATACCACCACGGGGAAGTTTCCTGCGGCTGAAGGAACATCTTCTCCCGCTACGGTTGCTGGATAATAAATTTCCGATTGAATTTGCCGCCCAGGACCTCCTCCGGAACCAAATCCTCCGGTTCTGCTTGCGTCATTGAATGTAATCGTGGTATGCCCAATAGGACTCTGAGCAATTAAAAATCCAGTTAAAAATAAAAGGGAAACTGTAAATAGGTATTTCATGTTAAGTGTGTTAGTTAGGGAATGTTAAGATTGAATGACACCATAAAGAATGTAATCTCTAAAATCTTTAAGGTTAAGACCTTCTACGAGAATCTGGTCGGTTACATACATTTGAATTTCAAGGCCTTTTAACGAACCAACAAGCATGGCAGCACCGAATGCAGGAGAAGTCACATTAAATGATCCTTCTTTGGAGCCTTCTGTTAATATTGCTTCTATGTAGGCTTGTTCTTTTTGATGGGCTTCTTTTCGATTTTCTTCTACAATTGGCATTAGCTCGAAAAACTCTTGTTTCAAAAAACCATAGCGAGAAGAGATTTTCTGCATTAGCGTTATTCTAGTTTCTACATAGCATTCTAATTTTGAAAGGGGCGAATCCTGTTGATCCACCGCTTTTTGAAGCTGAGTAAAAAACTCTTCGGATTCTTGTTTAACAAGCTGTGCGAAAATTTCTTCTTTACCACTGAAATAGTAATAGATCGCTGTCTTCACCTTACCTACCGACTTTGCTATGTCGGTTAGGGTTGTTTTCTGATAGCCAAACCGTTCAAAGAGTTCTTTAGACTTATCGAGAATATGTGTTTTTGGTTTTGACACCTTTTGAACTTTTGATTGATTTGTTCAAATGTATAAAATTTTATGGAACGGGCAAATTATCATGCACGATTTCAACAAATTAAGTCACACAAGATTTTATGCAACTTGACGCCTGTTACTAAATCAAACTATTGCATTATTCGGCAAAAGCCGAAATGAGATATTCCATTATTTTAATTGTACCGCTATCATTTTCATTAAACGGACAAGCCCAATGTGGAAATTCAAATGGTAGCAAAGTGTTTAAAATGAAACGCACGCCTAACTGAGGTACTCAAGTTATGGCCAACTGGAAAAAGAAGCAGGTGAACCCTAAGCGATTCCAAATTTATCATGAGAAGAACATTTTTAAATAAGCTCAACCGGACAAAATTCAACCGTTGGAACTTAAACTACGGAACAAGTCATTCACCGATAAATAACGTCAGACTATCTAGTTTTCAATACAATACATAAAGCGTTTAGTAATTTTATAGTCCCAAATCAACCCAAATGATTAAAGACACCAAACCCTACTCAACCAGAATAGCGAAGCTACATTTAAGAGATAGTGATTTACTAGAAATTGATATTGAACCTGATCGAACGTTCGAAAAATCGGATATGGAAGATTTGATTGAAGGAGCTAAAAACATAGGCAACGGCAGGAAGTTAAAGAATCTAATTCTTGTTGGAAGAGGAACCGTTGCCGATGTTGATTCAAGAGCATTATCTGCGAGCGTTGAGGGTTGCATTTACAAAATTGCTGATGCTTTCGTTATTAACGGAGCAGCACAGAAATTCTTAATGAACATTTACATAAAACTTCAGAAACCAGCGGTTCCAACTAGCTTTTTCACTGATAAACAAGAAGCCATGAACTGGCTAGCGGCTCAATAAAACAGCGTTTAACTCTACTTATCTGAATATTGGTTAATTTTGGGTCATGCCGATCCCATCATCCTTCAGATTTGTTTCATTAATCGCAATCGTTACTTTCTTCGTCAATTTTAATTCTTTCGCGCAATTCCATCCAGATTCGCTAAGTCATATTGAAGTTGAAGGGAATGATACCGATCCCTTTATAATCCTAGACGGAGGCAAGCTGAATCAGGTATTCTATAATCCGACCAGTACATCTCAAAACACTTTACTTCTGCATCTTGTAGGTAGCATTGACAACCCAAACAGTACCATACAATATCCTACAATGGCTGCCAACAATGGGTTTCATTGCATTAACTTAACTTATCGAAATGGAGTTTCTGGGCATGCAGCGTGCGCAGCTAGTGTTGACTCTAATTGTCACATAAACTATCGAAAAGAAATCATAGAAGGGATTAATTACAGCCCAGAAGTTACCGTAAATACAGCAAGCTCTATTAATAACCGGCTGATCAAACTTTTAGAATACCTCAGCTTGAACTACCCTTCTCAAAACTGGGCACAATATTATACAGGTAGCACTATCCTTTGGAATAACATTATTGTTTCCGGTCATTCTCAAGGGGGCGGTCATGCAGCTGTAATTGCCATGACCGAACCGGTGAAAAGAGTATTAATGTTTGCCTCTCCAAATGATTACAGCGACACCTTAATGATGCGGGCTACTTGGACGAGTTTGCCGCACGTTGTCCCTGATTCTAATTATTACGCGTTCAATGCTCTTAGTGATAGCGTAATTGATTCTTGGATTCAGTTTGAACATAGCGATGCATTGAATTTGGACAACTTTGGAGATACCGTAAATGTTGACTTAACTAATTCACCTTACACTGATTCTCGCCAACTCTATACCACTCAGATTACTCCCCCGCTGAGCATATTAAAACTAACACATAATATCATGATTCGGGATTTCGAAACACCTCTTGATTCTACAGGAATTCCAGTTTTTGAATGTGTTTGGAAATATATGTTGGGAATAGAGTGTGCAACTACCTCGATAAATGAGCTACAAAATGAACATAACTATAAGATATTTCCCAATCCGACTCAAGATTATATTATGATTCAATCGGATGCAACCTCTGCTGAAAACGATCAAGCGGTTATAAAAGACATAGCAGGGAGACATATTAGTTCGCATTCTTTAAAAGAGTCTAATCGGATCAGTATGCAGCATTTGACCAATGGAATTTACATTGTTCAAATCATAAATCAAGGCACAGTGGTAGCCTCTAGAAAAGTGGTTAAAGATTAAGCTCAACGATGTCCATTATCATTGAAACAGAACGACTGATTTTAAGGGAGCCTTCTTTGGATGATGCGGCTAATATGCTACGCCTTCATTCCATCCCTGAAGTTCAGAAATATACTGGTGAAGAAATAATCACGGATCTTGAAACCATACAGAACAAGATCACGGAAATTCTATCAGTAGATTTTGATTTAAAAGGATATGGGCGTTGGGTAACGATCTTAAAAGAAACTGGAGAGTACGTTGGTTGGGCTGGACTTAAATATTTGCCAGAATTTGATCAAACAGACTTGGGATATCGGATTTTACCAGAATTTTGGGGAAATGGCATTGCCTCGGAAGCATCAGAAGCAATTTTAAAATATGGCTTCGAAACTTTAAAATTGGAAACAATTATAGCTATTGCGATGCCAGAGCATAAAGCTTCCATTCGGGTGATGGAAAAAGTGGGAATGCAATTTGACAAATTTGCCCCTTACGAACCAGGATCACCAGATGCCATCTGGTATCAATGCGATCATGAAATGATATTGGAATTTACTAGCAGGAGTAAGTAGGCAAAGGGATTTAGGATTTCGCTTTAGCCCGCCCCATCATAAACTCATATAGAACAACGACAATCGCTAGCATCAATAAATTATAGATACTATCCTCAATTGGGATCGTAAATACGCGAAGGCCAATGATCTGACTTTCACTGTAATTCACCAATGCTTCTTTCGTAAACAAACCTGTAAGCGCGCCATTAACCAGTACAAATGGAATCCAACTAACCATATACATTAGTAAAAATCGGCCAAGCCATTTTGGGTTTTTAAAGGCGAGAAACAGAGAGATCAAACTTGCCAGTCCACATGATAAAAAAGTATAAAGATGATCCCAATAAATCACAGCCAAAACCAATAATAACAACGAAATTCCTCCAAAAATGAATTTAGCGGAACTGTTAAAAACTGGGCGCTTCACGTAATAATTAAGGGCTTCATAAATAAACATGCAAGCGAATGGAACCGCAATAAAGAAGCACCACTCCTCAACCGGCAATCCAAATAATCTAAACCCCGAGATGTAAGAATCGTTAAACCACCATACCTTCGAGTGCTCAAACCATATGTCCCACGGAATAAATATCACCAACACCAATCCAACCCCTGGGAGTAAATACTTCCATTTTTTATAAAACCGAAGTCTTCTTTCAAAGCTTTGCGCAAGAGGATAAGCGATGCAAAACAAAAGCAAAATCCAATAGAGGTATTTCGTTTCTAAAAAACTCAATTGCTTCCTAAAAACAAGTTTAACATCAGGAAAAACAATACTTGGATACCAAATACCACATAACCGACCTTAGGTTCTAATTTTGGTTTGATTAAGGTGAGAATGAACTGCACAACAACGGCAACTACAAACCACATTACAAAATTTTGAATCGGGATTTCACCTCCTGCCCAACTCCAAAAATCCAATTGTATCGCTACAGGTTCGATTAAAACATCCAGACCAGTCATTAATGCAGCAGCAAATAAAACTTGGATCAATTTATTTTTGAATATTGAAAGACCAATTGAAGCTGCACTTATCGACAGAATGAACCAATTTAGTCCAATTGTTAAAGGCACATCAAATACTTGAGTACCCAGTGTCTTGCCATATGAATATTCGCCAAATAATATTCCAGTTTTGACGCCAGCGACTTCAACCCCAAATCCAATGGCAAAAATTACAACTAAAGCCATCCATATTTTCTTAGAATAATCTCCGTTCGCCCAAATTAGCAGGATTGTTGTCAGGATTAAATTGAAAGGAGTATAGGATAAAAAATCTGAGTTATTACCAGGGTTTAAAATCCCAAAAACACCCACGGTATAGAATATAACGAGCAGTAAAAAGACGATATAGAATTTCTTACTTTTCAATATACTGGCTTTATAAGGCTATCTAAAATTTTAGCAGAAGACAATGCCAATGGAATACCGCCTCCGGGATGAACACTTCCTCCGCAGAAATATAAGTTACTTATCTTTTTCGAGAAGTTAGGATGTCTAAAAAATGCTGCCATCTTACTATTTGAAGCAGTTCCATAAAGAGATCCCTGATAGGACTGAGTTCTAGATTCTATTAATCTAGGATCCAAGATATCCTCAGAAACGATCAACTCCTCTAAATCAATTTGCATCATCTTATTCAATTTAGCCACAATGTCTCTTCTAGCATTTTGAATCATCTCATCCCAATTTTGACCTATGTTGCTTGGAACATTAATCATTACAAACCAGTTTTCATGACCTTCTGGCGCATCGGTTTTAGCTTTTTTAGATGATATGTTTATGTATACTGTTGGGTCATCGCAAATACTCTTCTTTTGAAAAATTGAATTGAATTCTTCGGCATAATCAGAGCTGAAAAAGATATTATGTAGATCAAGGTTTTGATAATTTCCTTTTACACCCCAATAAAATATCAGCGCTGAACTTGATCTTTCTTGATTCAATTTTTTTGTAGTTATTTTTTCTTTAGGCATTAACTTGGTGTACGCATGGTATACGTCCATATTACAAACAACCAAGTCTGATTTTATAGATTCACCATTACAAACTACCCCTACTGCCAGTTCATTTTCAATTAATATTTGATCGACTTTTTGATTGAATTTAAACGCAACGCCTTGCGAGATAGCTAGGTTATAAATTGACTTCGTGATTTCAATCATTCCTCCTTTTGGGAAATATGCACCTCTGCTAAATTCCAGATGTGGAATAATATTCAAGATGCCTGGCGCCTTGTATGGATTAGACCCATTATAGGTAGCGTACCTGTTAAACAACTGAACCATCTTGTCATTCTTCAACCGACCCGCGTTTGATTTATTCATGGTCGAAAAAACCCCTAAAAACGGTAATTTCAAAAGAGATAGAAACACACGAAAAGAAAGATAAGATCTAACTTTATGAAGTGATCTTTCTAAAAACAGGTAGCCTGTTGAGTTGTATATAAATCTACTTTTTGAAAGTTGTTTCTTTATTTGTTTGACTGATGCTCCGGTGGCAGCAGCCGCATCTTTTGAAAACTGTTCTGGGTCAGAAGACGCGGAAAAACTGGTCCCATCGGGATAGAAATAATTACAAACATGAGATAGTCTCTCATAATCCGTACTTTCTTTTGCTTGACCTGATAAGGCGAATAACTCATCTACAAGTTCTGGCATTGTAAATAGAGACGGCCCTGCATCAAATCGAAATGCGCCATTATTTATTTCAGTAAGCTTACCACCCGGTTTTGCATTAGCCTCAATTACGGTTACTGAATAACCTTTAGCTGCAAGCCTTACAGAAGAAGCTAATCCGCCAATTCCTGCCCCTATCACTATGGCTGTTTTATTCCTGATAACCGGTTTTATTTATTTTCCATTTTGGAAAAATCGAAGCGGCACGAACAGCATTCCAAAACATTCTCCATCTTCTTTATTCAAATGCTTATGATGTATTTTATGAGCTCGTCTAATTGCTTTAAAATAACGATTGTTTACATTTCGAAACCACTTAAATCGTTGATGTATGAGCACGTCATGTATTAAAAAATAGCATACGCCATAAGCAGAAATTCCAAACCCAAATGCCGTCAAATACAAAAGTCCGTTTAATGAACCAAACATGATCGAAAGCATTCCTGGAATTGCAAAAACTAAAAAGAAATAATCGTTCTTCTCAAAAAAACCGCTATTGGAATGATCATGATGGTCAACGTGCAATTTCCAAAGAAAACCATGCATTATGTATTTATGCGTGAACCACGCTACACCTTCCATTAAAAGGAAAGAATGAACAAATACAATGGTTAATAATATCATTTAAAACTAGCCTTGAGTACTTTTAGCATGTCTCTTTGAGACTTACTCAGGTACTTTCCGGCCAGCAAGTTATCAATAAATTTACCCTTCCAAGCTTTACTTATTGAACTCTTTGGAAGGTATTGTTTTAAATAACTCAAATCAGTTGAAATTTTCGAAGAATATCCTAATAACGAAGGAGCATTTATTTGAACTAATAACCGCATGTACCTTAGCTCAACATTATTTGCTGATGCGCCAATACATTTGTCAATCATTGCTGTGCCCGAATTAAAATATTGAAGTTTTGTAGTTGGAAAAAATGCAAATTCTGCCAGCATGGATTTTGCAACACCTTTATATCCTCTAGTAACATAAGAATCCGGAAAAGACTTAGAAACAACCAGCTTTCTCAGTCCATCTTCATTATTGATACTTGAATGAAAATTCTCACGGACGTTTGTCACGCTAGTCAAAAAAGATAGAGAACTAAATCCAATCATAATAATTAAAATCATTTTCATACCACGTTGAACTTTAGATTTACGTACGACTTTGCGATAAGACCCATTTTCGATGCATTATTTACTCGGATTCTTGTAGCAATAATATCTTCCGAAGGAGTGTTTTTCAGTTTCTTAAGAAGTCTGCTGTAGTATAAATAAGCGGTATACACTCCGAGCTTAGAAGACTTAGGAAGCCCTTTAATCCCTTTAAGCGCCTTGGAGAAATCATCTTCAATTTCTTTAATGATTAGCTCTTTATTAACTGAATCAAGATTCTTCAAATCGATATTAGGAAAGTAACTTCTCTCTAATAATTCCACATCATCTTTTAAGTCTCGCAGAAAGTTGACCTTTTGAAAAGCAGAGCCTAAGTTCATAGCTTGCTCCTTCAGGCGCTCATACTTCTCCTCATTACCTTCAACAAATACCTTCAAGCACATTAAGCCAACAACATCTGCAGACCCGTAGATGTAATCTTTATACTCTTGCTCTGTTTCATATTGTTTCTTATCCAAATCCATTCGCATGCTTCTGAAAAAAGCATCCACTAGATCCAAATCTAAATTGTACTTCTTTACAGTTAGTTGAAATGAATTCAATACTGGATTCAAACTTAATCCCATATTCAAAGCATCGTGAAACTCAACTTCAAAATTATCTAGCAATGTTCTCTTGTCCCAATCATGGAAAGAATCTACAATTTCATCAGCGAGTCTAACAAATCCATAAATACTATGAATTGCTGGCCTCAATGAAGGGGCAAGCATTTTTACGGCATGCGAGAAAGACGTACTGTAGGTAGAAGTGAATCTTTGGCTGCATTCAAACGATGCATTGTCGAATAATTGTTTCATTTTTTTATTATTTATTTGCGCTTTTAACGATTAATTCAGATGCAATTTTTCCTGAAATAATTGCTGGCGGCACACCGGGTCCGGGTACTGTTAATTGGCCGGTAAAGAATAAATTCTTCACCTTCTTACTTTTAATTTTTGGTCTTAGAAAAGCGGTTTGTCGAAGCGTATTTGCCATGCCATATGCATTCCCTTTATATGAGTTATAGTCAGCTTTGAAATCTGCAACACTATACGATTTCTTAAACATTACATGACTGGCCAACTCTTGATTCGTTTGCGATTCTAATCGCTTTATAATTTGATTGAAATATTTTTCTGATCTAATATCATCTTCCTTTAGATCTGGTGCTATTGGTATTAGAAAAAAGGCACATTCTTTACCAGAAGGAGCTACCGTGGCATCTGTCAGACTTGGGAAACTTGCATAAAACAAAGGTGCACTTGGCCATGTTGGCAGATCGTAAATTTCTTGCGCATGGGTATCAAAATCTTCATCGAAAAATAAGTTATGATGGCGCACTCCCTCTATTCGTTTATCAAACCCCACATAGAAAAGTAAAGCAGATGGAGCAAATGTTTTCTTATCCCAATAAGACTCTGAGTATGCTCGATCGCTTTCTTTAAGTAACGTTTCCGTGTGGTGATAATCTGCACCACTTAAAACCAAATCAAACTCTTTCTTTTGAGAATTAACCTTCAATCCAATTACTCCTTGATTCTGAACTAATATTTCCTGAACATTTGAATTTGTTTCAAATTTCACTCCAAGCCCTTGGCCCAGTGTTACCATGGCCTTGACAATCTCATACATCCCTCCTTTTGGATACCATGTTCCTAAAATCAGATCCGCATAATTCATGAAATTATAGAAGGCTGGTGTGTCTTCTGGCTTGGCCCCAAGGAACAATACTGGAAACTCTAATATTTGAATAAGACGTTCGTTCTTAAATCGTTTTCGGATTTGAGTTCTGATGTTTGAAATAAACTGTCCCATATTTTTGACAGTTGGACCAGAAACAAGTTCAGATGCATTTACTCCAGGTTTGTAAACCATCGTTTCAATTGCAATCTTGTAATTATATTCTGCTTTTTGTAAAAAATCATCCAACGCATCACCACTTCCTTTTTCTATAGATTCAAATAAGTTTTTTAGTTCTGAAATAGATGCCGGTATTTCCACCGCATCTTCTCCTTTAAAGAATACTTTGTAAGCAGGGTCTAACCGAATCAACTCATAGAAATCTGAAGTGTCCTTTCCAAAATCCTTGAAAAATCGATCAAAGACATCTGGCATCCAGTACCAACTTGGCCCCATGTCGAAATGGAAACCATTCATTTTAAGCACTCGAGCTCTACCACCTAAATCTGCATTCTTTTCAAATACCGTTACATCATAGCCTTCTTGAGCTAGATAACAAGCCGAAGACAATGAAGAAAATCCTGACCCTATGATTGCTACTGTTTTCAATTCTGTTTAAGTGTTCCTTTATTTTGATTAAACAATTTGAGCTAATGCTTCAGGTATTCTCTTGAAGAATTTAAATCGCTCATCATCAATTAGTTCTTTTGGTTTCTCAACCTGACTACCTACTAGCCAAAACGAATCATTTCTATCTTCTTTCAGCAGAGACTTAACACCTTCCACATACTCATCAACTGAACCTGTTCCAGGGGTAACAGTTAAATAACTCACAAATCGAACCTCATCATGAAGCAATTGAATCGTCTCCAAATAATTCGATGGAAGGCTTTGACCTAGAAAAATTGAATGATAGCCCTTCAGTAAAAGCTCGTAATGAATATACATTAGCCCTAATTCATGAAATTCATTTTGAGGCAAATATAAGACGCAAACAGGAACATCCGTGCGGTAAGCACCTGTATCCACTCGATCAATATTCGCACTGATCTTCTGCCTAACCAAGTTTGACATGAAATGTTCATGAGCCGGGGTTATAGCGCTAGACTGCCAGTCCAAGCCTATCCTATACAACATTGGAACAAATACATCTAAAAATACTTTTCGGAAGGATTTGCCTACCACATATTTGTTGTAAGTATCCTCGAATAGCTTTTGATCAAACGTAAGCATCGCCACTTTAAATGAATCTATAAAATAACCATCCCTTGCTTGCTCATCTATCAGATCCCTTACCATCAAATGAAGCTCTTGCTCCTCTAAGGAAGCAATTTTCGAAATCTTAACGCCAGAATTATAAAGTCGAGTAACATTAAGAAGCTTCTTCAAATTATCACCATCGTAGCTTCTTGTGTTTTGAGCATCACGCTCTGGAGACAGCATCCCATATCTTTTTTCCCACACACGAATGGTATGAGCCTTAACCCCTGAGAGGTTTTCCAAATCAGTCACTGAAAAACGAGATGCAATTCTGTTCATCTAAATCATTTGTTTAGTTGAACAAAACTAGGACATTCGTTTGATATATCCAAATTCTGTTCATCCAAAACTATATTTTAGTTAAACAAGATGCTCAAACCTCAAACAGAACAATAAATAAACTTTAACACCTCGGTAAAACAAAAACAGATCTTCTATGTTACTTTAGCGAAACAAATTAATATCATGAAGAATATTCTAGTTTTTGGAGGAAGTAATAGTAAAAACTCAATCAACAAGGCGCTGGCCATTTTTGCAAGCAACCGAGTAGATGGGGTTAGCAGAAACATCGTTGACTTAAACGATTACCCTCTCCCGATGTACGGAATTGATCTTGAAAACGAATCTGGAATTCCAGAGAATGTTGTAAAGTTCTATGATTTAATTGAGGCCGCAGACGGGATTGTTGTTTCGCTTGCCGAACACAACGGAAGCTATTCAGCGGTGTTTAAAAATCTGTTAGATTGGCTTTCAAGACATGAAGCAAAATCTTTTGGTGAAACACCAATGCTTTTACTTTCCACCTCTCCCGGTGGAAGAGCGGGGATCGGAGTTATGGAAGCTGCATTGAGTAGATTCCCAAGACAAGGGGCCAATGTGGTAGGAAATTACAGTCTACCATCATTCTACGACAATTTTAAAGATGGTGTCTTGCTTAACGAAGCTCCTGAATTTAAAAGTGCTGTTGAGTCTTTCCAGAACGCGCTTTAACTACCTCCATTCAGAAGGGGCAACATCGTACTTCAACTTAAACACTTTGGAAAAGTGACTGATATCACTAAATCCGCAATCGTAAGCAATGTTTCCGATTTGCTCTTCTGTATACTTTAATAGATGTGCTGCTTTTTCTAATTTCTTCGATCTTATATAAGACGCTGGAGAATCTTGAAATATCTTTTTAAATTCTCTTTTAAAGGAAGACAAACTGTTGTTCGTAAGGGTCGCTAAATCTTCAAGACTGGCATTTGTAAAGATATTAGCCTCAATCACTTCCTTAAACTGAATAGTCTGAGGCGAAAACAGGTTTGACAATACCTCGTAAACAACTGGCGCATCTTTAGTATTAGCCAAAAGCAGCATAAGTTCTTTAAGTTTTAAGATCAGGATCTCGTCAGTAACCAGCTCTTGATTATTAAAATAAAAGAGGATTCCATCAATGTAACGACTGAATAATTCATCTCTTTTGATCTTCGCTAAACCAGTCTTGTTTCTAAGCTTTAATGGCTTAGACAAGAAATCAGGCAAACCATCAGCGTACACTTTCTTCAATACTTCAGGATGAAAGTGAATGGCTACCCCTTGATAAACCCCAGCCTCGTCTGGAAGGATTTTTCCAAAAGAATTTCCGCACTTAGCCAATAGGGATTCTTTTTGCTCTATATACTGACTATCTGTTGAACCAACAGCCTGCATTGCTCCTTTAAGCACATAAAAATAACAAGCTTGATTTTGCAACACTGGAGGCATTTTCAATGGCGCCTTCATCGTAGCCGTTTCAAAAAGCGGTGATCCAAATAAATCAAGTGATTTATGCTCTATAACCCTGTCCATCATAATTTAAGTCTCTTTAATTAAAATTAGGCTCACCCTTGCTCTTTGCTATCTCCGGTGTTTTCAATCTCTTTAAATGGAAACAAATCTTGCGTTTCGAAATTATCAAATTTAAACTCGCTTACCTCCAATTGGTGGATATGTTTCTTCATTTTCTTTTTAGGATCATTCAAATAAACTGTTTGCTTATGCGGTATCATGATATCGTCAACAACTTTATAATTGCCAAACTCCATAGATCCGTGAAACATTTTAGAACCCGGCATTTTTAAATAATTCTCCCTTAACGTATAAATTACAAAATCAAGCATTCCAGTCTCTTGATTAACCAGCAATTGGTATTGATCATGTTCATCGTGTGGAGTGACACTTTCCCAGGTTACAAACACCACATCATACACTTTCTCTCTGACGCTTTTCTCCCCACCATATGTAATGATCGGAGCATTCTTCATTCGATCTAGAATCTCGAAAAAATATTGAAACGCAGACAAACCAAATCTAATTCTTTCGTTCATGTCTACTTGGCTCGTATCACCCGATCCGTTTATTTCATAGTAATTCCAACTTTGAAGACCGGCCTTCTCCCCTTTTCGTTTTCCATCCACAAAACTCACTTGACCATTAAACGAACCCACTTCATATTTAAAGTTCATTTCAGATTCGGCATCGGGCCACAACTTGCCCATCTTGCCCATCATCCCTTTCCAAACGTCTTTGCCTTTAAACGAGTAATTTTCATGATCCTTAAGCTTATCAAAACCATGTTTCTCCCAAGTCTTTTCTAAAATCGCCTCTCCTTTTTTCTCGTTCTCGACAGAAATTCCATCTTTCTTAACCATTATCGTACGAACATCAGCCATACAACCAGTAATAATTAGAACTACTACCGACACTACTCCTAGGTTTATAATTGCTTTCTTCATTTGATCTTTTTATTATGAAACAAAGATGAGGCGTGGAAATTCAGATCATGGTGCAGAAAAGGTCAATGATTGGTCAAAAAAGCTCAAATGTGAATTCACAAATAAAAATGAAAGGAAAATCTGAACGATGATATTTTAAGGTTTCCCGCAAAACGAGTGTATTATTCGGTTGTTTTTTATTATTTTCAATACCCCGATGCGATTTGGGGCCAATACACATCTACCAAAACTAAAAAGACAGAAACATGGGATTATGGGATAAGTTGAAGAATGAACTCATTGATATTATTGAGTTCATGGATGCAGAGAACGACACGCTCGTTCATAGATTCGACAGATATCAAAATGAAATTAAAAATGGAGCTCAACTAATTGTTCGTCCCGGACAAGTTGCTGTTTTCATAAATGAAGGTCAGATTGCTGATGTATACCAGCCAGGTAAACATCGTTTAGAAACGGCCAACATGCCTATACTTTCCACGCTAAAAGGATGGAAACATGGATTCAACTCTCCTTTCAAAGCTGAAGTATTGTTTGTGAAGACCACCCAAATGACTGATCAAAAGTGGGGAACTAAAAATCCGATCACACTTTCTGACCCACGTTTTGGAATGTTCGACATTAGAGCATTCGGTACATATGCGTTGCAAATTACTGACGCTCCTAAATTCATAACTGAAATTGTAGGTACTGATGCAAACTTCACTGCTGAAGAAATCACCGGTCAACTTAGGTCTCTAGTGGTAACTAGGTCTAGTGATGCAATTGCAGAAACTGAACTACCAGTTGAAAAATATGCTTCTAACCTAAATGAAATCTCTGACGATGTTCATGGAAGAATGTCTCTTGACTTTGAAAAGTACGGACTAAAATTAGCCACGTTCTTTGTTGAGAATATCTCAATGCCAGATGAGATCAAGAAAGAAATCTTTGAATTAAGCAGATTAACTTCTCAGGTTGATCTTGACAAATTAACAAAACTGAAAGCTGCTAAAGCAATCGAAAAAGCTGCAGAAAACGAAGGCATGGCCGGTGGTGGAATGGGCATGGGTATGGGCTTTGCAATGGCAAACCAAATGGGTCAAACCCTTGGTGGGGCTCAACAGCCAGCTCAGCAAGCTGCTCCTGCTCAACAACCTGCACCAACTGCTGCAGGCGGACCTCCTCCCCCTCCAATCCCTCAAGCACTGGCGTTTCACGCTGTGATTAATGGGGCACAAGCAGGACCATTCGATATGGCAACCATTAAGCAAATGATTGGAAGTAATCAGTTCACAAAAGAAACATTGGTTTGGAAAGAAGGTATGGCCGGATGGGTTGCAGCTAGCACTGTAAACGAATTAACCAGCGCATTTGGAAGCGTTCCTCCACCACTACCACCAGCATAATTTATGGAAGAAGTTAAAGAAGAGGAAGGCATCGCATTTAATTGTACGGATTGCGGGGCTGATCTAACCTATACTCCTGGAACAGAGCATATATCTTGTCAATACTGTGGTACAGATAATGAAATAGCTGTATCTCAGGAAGAAATAAAAGAAGAGGATTATTACGCGCACCTTGAAGCATCTTCAACGGAAGAAAAAATTGAAGTCGACTTTGTTGATTGTAATACATGTGGAGCTTCATCTTCTTTGGATAACAATATCACGTCAGCGGACTGCCCTTATTGTGGCTCTCCATTTGTAATTGATTCTATCTATAAGGACACCATTCTTTCACCAAAATCTTTAATTCCGTTCCAAATTGATAAAAAACAAGCCATCGGTGAGTTTAAGAAATGGATTGGTAAATCTTGGTTTGCACCAAATGATTTGAAAAAAGCGGACCTTAACTTCGAGCAATTTAAAGGTGTTTATGTGCCTTATTGGACATACGATGCTGACTATGCTTCAAAATACACAGGACTAAGAGGTGATTATTACTACACCACCAAAACGGTTAGGGTTGGCGACAAAACTACTACGCAGCAAGTGCGGCAAACTCGTTGGACACCAACATCTGGAAATGTAAGCGGTAATCATGATGATTTATTAGTAGTTGCCTCTGAAACACTTCCTAAAAAATATGTCCGAAAATTGGAGCCTTGGGATCTAACAAAACTAACTCCGTTTGATCGGAATTATTTAAGTGGATTTACCGTAGAAAAGTACAAAGTTGAACTTGATGCTGGATTTGAAATTGCTAAGGAGATTGGTAAACCGGTTGTAAAAGCTAAAGTTTGTAATGACATCGGAGGAGACACACAACAGGTAACGAGTATGAATACTTCATACGATAACATTACTTTTAAACATCTTCTTCTGCCACTATATGTATGCGCCTACGTCTTTAAAGGTGAGGTATTCCAATTTTTAGTGAATGCCCAAACTGGAGAAGTTCAAGGGGAGAAACCGAAAAGTTGGGGTAAAATTATCTTGGCCATACTTATCGTATTGATTATAGTAGGAGGTGCAATTGCCGCGATGATGTATTTCGGAAAAGAAAAGGATAGTATAGTTGAATCATTAGACGCATTCCTACCTCAATTTAATTCAACTTACGTTTAAGATTAACGAATAATAAGTGTGTAAAAGCACCCAATTATAAATAACCTATTTTCGTGATCCATTATTCTCAATGAGAAACTGTTGGATCGCCATATCGTTATTGACTTTAACCTTAATTACATCTTGTAATTCTAAGGATGAAATAAAGCTAAATACTGTTTTATTTGCGTTACCTGCTTTACCAATAGTTAAAGAAACACCACCTACTCCGTCAGAATTAGATTCCATTCAGATCCTTAACAGCACATTCCTAGGCGGAGAAGCTCGTAATTATTATGGAGACTATCTGGATACAAGCCTAACCCAACTGTGGAAGCATAAACTGGGGCAAGGAGAAACCGTATTAGGAAAAGGAAGAAAGACCTGGTCGGGTGCTGGATGGACAGGACAGCCTTTAATTGTTAAAGAAAAAGACTCTACGTACCTGGTAATTGGCTGTTATGATCACCATTTAAAAAAGATCAATTCTGAATCAGGAAGACTCATCTGGCAGTATAAATACGATGATGTTATAAAAGGAACTGGTACTATCATTAGAAATGACACCGCTTCCAATCCAGAAAATAGGTTTGTAATCCTTCAAGGCAGCAGACGAGGATTAGGGAATTCGCTCAACTCAAAGCATGTTTTTAGTTATAGAGCGATATCCTACTTATCAGGAAAAGAACTGTGGAGGATGAACATTCCAAGAGACAAAGGATGGAGCAGAGATGTGGATGCATCCGCTTTAATTCTAAATGACACGGCTTACATCGGTCTGGAAAATGGGATCTTCAGGGTTTTTGATCCATTCACCACGACTCAAGAAAATTATCATGACGATCATTGGACTGCCCCCAAAGTTTATCAAGAGCATAAATTATATCGGAAAAATGATCGGAAAAAGCATGGAGGAAACCTAGTAACAGAGTCCTCACCAGCTAAACTTGGTAATCACGTTTACATCGCTTCCGGATCAGGTCATTTATTTGGATACAACCTGGATTCGGACTCAATAGATTTTGACTTTTTCATTGGATCTGACATTGATGGATCTCCCGTTATTACTTCAGATAGCTGCATAATTGTAACTGCCGAAAAACAATACATTAAAGGTCATGGAGGAGTCTTTAAAATTGACCCTCGCAAGCCTGACACTAATTGTGTTGTTTGGTTCTATCCTACCGGAGATCGAAACTATGCAGATTGGAAAGGTGGCATAATAGGAAGCGCTTCAGTTAATGACTCTTACTCAAATGGAATTAAACTAGCTGCCGTTACCGGAATTGACGGAGTTCTGTGCGTTTTCGATCACATGCAACTGGCAGATAGCTTAGTTGAAGGTCCAAATGAAAAATACCTCTACCCTTCCCCTAAAGTGGTTTATAGAAAGTATATCGGCCCATCAATTTCGACTCCGATATTTACAGAAAATAATTTATTGGCAGCTGGATATAAAGGCCTTAATTTATTTCAATACGATAGTTCAGGAATAACCGCTCACATTAAAACAATTAAGGGAGTTTTTGAAGCAACTCCTTCAATTAATCAAGGGAGTGTATTTATTGCTTCTCGCAACGGGTATTTATATTGTTTCGGAAAAAATAAAGCAGAGGTTAAAATAGACCTAGACCTTGTTGCAGTAGAAGAAGTTGAAAAAGCAGAACACAAAAAAGAGATCGTAGAAAAAGAAATAGCACCGACCTCAGAAATTGTAGAAGCCATAAAAACCAGTTCAAAGAACCTGTATCATGTAATTGTTGGGACTTATCATCAGAAATCCAAGGCGGAACGATTTGCCGTTAAACTCAAGGAAATGAACTTAATTCCTACCATCTTTAAAAAAGGAAGTTTGTACTACTTAAGTGCAAAATCTTCTCCTGCTCAGGAAATTTTAGAACAAGATGTTAACACCATTGCTTCGCTTACAAATACTAGTGCATGGATTTTAAAGTCCAATTAATCCCTTCCATTAACAATGAATTCTGAATAACTAAATTTTGAATTCTCCTCGAACTTTTCCAATTTAATTGTGTTAAAACCAACATGATGAACGAGCAGGAAGTACTAAATCAAATAGACGTATTAAAGACAAAACTTACCGGAAACCTTTTCCAGGATGGGGAAACGCAACAAGCGATATACGATCTGAAACTAACTTTGAAACCAGAAATTGAATCAAATCCAGACTTGGATGATTTTGATGATGAAGGCTGCTTAATGTGCGGAGGGTAATTCTAAGCACAAAGAAAAAAGCTTAAAAGGGAAAGAGATGTATATATCGAATTCCGTTTTTTGACGCCCATAATATTCAAAACAAAAAAGGCCACAACTTTCGTTGTGGCCTTTTTTTTCAATTTAAAACCAATTCTAATTGGCCAATTGTATCCGACTTTTCAATTCGTAACGCTTTAGAATAACCCACGATCGAGTCAATTACCGAAGCTCTGGGTGCTCTTACGTGCTGCGATACATCACCCAGAATTTCTGATCTAAGGGATTCCTCCTGTTTTACGAATTCTGTCAGTTCTTTTAGAGTAGAAGTTGTCTTCATAGGCCTTTTTATATGTGTTTATTAATGTCATTTCTAATTAAACGACCACATTAAGCCTATTATTGTATTGACTTGAATATTTAGTATGAAGTCAACATAATATCGTTCTCTTTAATCATCTTTCTCAAGTTAATTAAAGCATATCTCATTCTTCCTAAAGCCGTATTGATGCTAACTCCTGAAGAATCTGCAATGTCCTTAAAACTCATCCCCATGTAGTGACGCATTTTAACTACTTCTCTTTGCTCATCTGGTAAAAGTTCAACTAACTTTCTTACGTCAGCATGTATTTGTTCTTCCACAATTACATCTTCTACATTCATATCAGCAAGTTTGATCACTTGGAAAATATCAAAGTCATCTTCTTCTTCTCCGCTTCTTTTCTTTTTACCAACCATTGGCATTTTTGCAGATTTTCTAAAATGGTCTATGATTAAGTTGTGAGCAATTCTCATCGTCCAAGGAAGAAATTTACCTTCTTCATTATACTTACCTCTTTTTAAGGTATTGATCACTTTCATGAATGTATCTTGAAATACATCATTTGCCAAATCAGCATCTTTAACCATCATATAGATGTAGTTATAGACTCTGTCTTGGTGTCTTTTTAATAAGATTTCGAAAGCTTGTTCTTTACCGTCTAGGTAAAATCGGATGAGTTCTCTCTCAGGTGTTTGCGTATTCATAATTCTACTCGTTTAGGCTATCTACCAACAGGTCGATAACAGGTTACAATTGTTCTTAGGTTGAGTAAAATTTTAATCTATACGCAATAGTTTTTAATGTTCGTATTAATGTAACGCTTGAGATACCCGAATAGTTACAACCGAGCAAAATGCACCTCAAACACCCTCAAATGTAACTAAATTGGGGCTTCCGCAAAGAATAAATGATTAATTTTGTCGCTTGCTAATGAACTAACGGCTGCAAATCAATGACGAAAGGGCGAAATAAAAGTGTAAATCACAAGACTCATATCCTTATTCAAGGGGCGAGGGTACACAATTTGAAAAATATTGATGTAGCTATACCTCGAAACAAGATGGTTGTGGTTACCGGCTTGTCCGGATCAGGTAAATCCTCGCTTGCATTTGACACCCTATATGCAGAAGGCCAAAGAAGATATGTAGAAAGCCTTTCATCCTATGCTAGACAGTTCATGGGCCGTTTCGACAAGCCTGACGTAGATCAAATTAAAGGTATATCACCGGCCATTGCAATTGAACAAAAGGTAATTTCTAGAAACCCAAGATCAACGGTTGGAACTACAACAGAAATCTACGACTATTTGAAATTACTTTATTCAAGAGTTGGAAAGACCCACTCTCCTATTTCAGGAGAATTAGTGAAAAAAGATTCGGTTACAGACGTTGTTAATTACATCAACTCATTTGACGATGGTGAAAAGGTTGTGCTAATGGCCAAAGTGATCGTCCCAGGGAACAGAGACATTGGAAAACATTTAGAATTACTATTGGACCAAGGTTACATTCGGATCAAACTTGGTGACAAAGTAGATCGAATCGAAAAAGTACTTCAATCCAACAATTCATTCAAGGGCGATATCTTTCTAGTGGTTGATCGATTTTCAGTTGAAAAATCGAATGAAGAAAACAATGCTAGAATCGCAGATTCCGCACAAAATGCATTTGTTGAAGGCCTTGGAGAGTGTATCGTGGAAACTCACAGGACTTCTGTGAAAACACAAACCTTTTCTAATAAGTTTGAAATGGATGGGATTCAGTTTAATGAACCATCATTAAACTTTTTCAGTTTTAACAACCCTTTAGGAGCTTGTCCAAAGTGCGAAGGATTTGGAAAAATACTTGGAATCGATAGAGATTTAGTAATTCCTAATAAGAACTTATCTGTTTATGACCAGGCAATTGTTTGCTGGAAGGGTGAGAAAATGGGAGAATGGTTAAAAGAATTGACGCTTAACGCAGATAAATTTGACTTCCCAATTCACAGACCTTATCACGATTTAACAGAAGAGCAGCAAGAACTCCTTTGGACCGGCAACCGGTACTTTAGTGGACTTGATGCATTCTTTAAGTACCTAGAAAGTAAAATGTATAAGATTCAGTATCGAGTTATGATCAGCCGATACAGAGGAAAAACAGTTTGCACGGAATGTAAAGGCAGTCGATTAAGGAAGGAAACTAATTTTGTAACAGTTGCTGGTAAAACCATTTCTGAAATAAGTGGTCTCAGCATTAAGGACGCTAGAGAGTATTTTGAAACGTCTGAATTAGACAAACATGACGCGGTTGTTGCCAAACGATTATTTGTAGAAATTAAAAGTCGCCTTCAATTCTTATCTGAAGTGGGCTTAGATTATTTAAGTCTAAATCGACTTTCGAATTCATTGTCTGGCGGAGAATCGCAACGAATTAACTTGGCAACGTCTCTTGGAAGCTCACTGGTTGGTTCCATGTATATCCTAGATGAACCTAGCATAGGATTGCACCCAAGAGATACTGGCAGATTAGTTGGTGTATTGGAATCGCTTAGAGATTTAGGTAACACGGTAGTTGTTGTTGAGCACGAAGAGGAGATCATGAATGCCGCAGATGAGATCATCGATATGGGACCAATGGCAGGTTCATATGGCGGTGAAGTTGTTTTCCAAGGAACGCATACTGATTTAGTTGAAGAAACCGAAAGTCTTACCGCTAGATACCTCACGAATAAAACCGTAATTCCCGTTCCAGAAAAAAGACGGAAATGGAATAATTCAATTCACATTAGATCTGCTCGAGAAAACAACTTAAAAGGAATTGATGTAGAAATTCCACTTAACACACTTACGTGTATCACAGGTGTATCTGGAAGCGGTAAATCATCCCTAGTTAAGAAGATTCTATATCCTTCGTTAAAGAAAATGTTCGGTGGGTATGGAGAAAAAACTGGAGTCTTTGAAAAATTGGAAGGTGACTTTAAAAAGATTCACGCGGTTGAATATATCGACCAGAACCCTATTGGTAAATCTTCCAGATCCAATCCAGTTACTTATGTGAAAGCATATGATGACATGCGGGCGTTATTTGCAGATCAACAATTATCCAAAATAAACGGATATAAAGCAAAACACTTTTCTTTCAATGTGGAAGGTGGAAGATGTGACGAATGCGAAGGAGAAGGGTTTGTAACCATCGAGATGCAATTCATGGCCGATGTTAAGCTAAAGTGTGAGAATTGTGAAGGACAGCGGTTTAAAGACGAAGTTTTAGAAGTGAAGTATAACGACAAAAACATCTTCGACATCCTTTCAATGTCAATTGATGAAGCAGTAGACTTCTTCGGACAAGGGACTAAAGCAGTGGAGAAGCGAATCGTTGAGAAGATAGCCCCGCTTAAAGAAATAGGACTTGGCTATGTCCAACTTGGTCAATCATCTAGCACTCTTTCGGGAGGTGAGGCACAGCGAATTAAGTTGGCTTCTTTCTTGAGCAAAGGAGTAACCCAGCAAAAGACATTATTCATATTTGACGAGCCAACTACCGGCCTTCACTTTCACGACATTGACAAACTGCTAAAAGCCTTGAATGCTTTAATCGGACAAGGACATTCAGTAGTCGTTATTGAACATAACATAGAGGTGATTAAATGTGCTGACTGGGTGCTGGATTTAGGCCCAGAAGGTGGTGTAAATGGAGGACATCTGTTGTTCTCTGGAACTCCGGAAGACCTGGTAAATTGTAAAGAAAGCTATACTGCCCAGTATTTAGGGGAGAAGTTATTGGTTAAGGAAGTTCAGTAAAAAAGAATGATTCATTCCATCAATGATTGGATGAAAGAATGACTGAATTACTATTTCTTAAGTGTCTTCTTTTGTCGGTATTTAAGTTGCATTCCGTTTAGGAAATTTCTGAGCACCTGATCTTTGCATGGTCGATAATGCTGGTGACCGAACTTTCTAAAAAATGCGCTTAACTCATGTTTGCTCATCCTAAAATCTGATAAAAGCAGAATATCTAAAACATCATTTGCCTGTAAGTTTAATGCGATTTTCAATTTCCTCAGAACGATGTTGTTATTTAAAACTTCTTCAGCTTCCGGTTGCGGACCTTCTTTTCGACCTCTTTTCTCAACGATAAAACCGTTTAAAAACAACGCCAAATCATAATCCCAGAGTCTTTCGAATTCCTCGTCCTCTTCCTTCTTCATCCAGTTACTTAGTTTCGATCTAGAAACTTCGCTTTCAGAATGAGCAAAAATCTCAATCATCTTATCATCTGGATAATCAAAAGCATATCGGATTCTTTTGAGCGTATCGTTGTTGTTCATTTAATTTTGGTTTTGATGATGTAAGAATCGTAAAGTGGCGACATGTAGAGGAATCCTTTATATCTAATCGCAGTCGTACACGCGGAAATTACGCTACCATCGTTCGTATAGATGTTGGTCTGAACATCATCATTCTTTGTTAAATCTAATTCAAATACGTTTGATGGAATCTTGTCAATTTTTCGATCGCGATAGTTTGACATGTTTCCAACTTGAGCATGACCGGTTAAAAGCAAAGTTCCATCCTTGGTGATCGAAAAATTGTCTCCACCTTTTACTTTTCCTACGTTCTTAGTTTTGCCTTTTCCGAATAGCTCAGTGCGGTAAACGTGACTACCAAGAATTGTACTCGATATCATATAAGGTTTAACACTATCTGTTCCCTCAACTTTCACATTAATAAGCTGCAATCCATTATGCATTCTACCTTTTTTGTGAACTTTTTCGATGACTCCGTCTTTGAATTTACAAACGTTCCCACCAAATATTTTAAAGTTAGTCCAATAGAATTCTGAACTTGAAATTGCAAAAACATCATTGGGGGCTTTAATGTGTTTATGGCGATAGGCCGTTTCCAATACAAGACTATCTCCCATTACTCGAAACCTGAGAATTTCTTGTTTAATTATGTCTTTCTTTTTCTTCCCTTTATTTATTGGATCTTCCGCTTTCGGGTGATTCACAACAAATAAATGACCGCGGGTTAAATGAACACCATGAGGTCTTAAGGTAAATTCATTTGTCGGGAAAACAACCGTTAGTTGTTTTACTTTTTCAGTTTTGAAATCATATTCCCAGATCCCTGGTTGCGACCCTTCTCTTCTCCAATCATTGCAACTAATGATTAAACGTTCTTTCCCCATTAATGTATCTAAGACCATATCCTCTGGCCCAATGCCGACTTGAATTGAATCTTGACCCATTGCCAGTATAGGAATGGTCAATAAAAAAAATGACATGAATCGAAATGAAATCATAAAGCAAGAACGAAACTGAAGTCAAATTTAGATTATTATTGAATTTGGTGGACTTTAAGATTGGATTTGTTGATTTTATAATTACGTATTAATAGATAATTCCGTCTATTATATTTTAGCTTTTGGTTCAATCCAACTATAGATTTTAACTTTCACTTTTCTAGTTAACACTAGCTCCGAGCAATATCCCAGAATCGCACTTATTAAATTAGAAATAATAAATCCTAAAAGAAAAAGTAAATAGGGTGAGTTAGAATCTGACGTAAAATGAGAACTAATCAAGTCAAGCACACTAAAATGTACCAAATACAATGTATATGAATACCCACTTCCAAATCGAATTACAGATTTAAAGCCTTTTGAAAATTTAATCTCTTTAAATAGATCAACACTAACTGCTAACAGCAAAGCAAGAAGAAAAGCAAATACCGCTTCGTACTCGTCCATCGTGGAGTAGACCCTATACAATGCCGCAACAATAAGGGAGAAAAATAAAATTAATCTTAAACCAATTTTGACATTTGCTAAAACTTTGTAGGCATTTAAAAAATAAGCAACTACTCCGAAAATCCAGAAAACTGTTAGTCCGTCTCCTCTGCCCCCAACCAAATTGTAACAGGGAACAATCGCTAAAAATCCTAACAATATTAAATTTGAGAATTTAAGTTTTGATTTACGCACTACTAATAGTAAAAAACCAAAAAACAAATATATCCACCACTCTACAGCTAACGACCAAAATGTTCGAGCAGATCCAAAATTCGTAATAGAATATTCATTAATTAATTTTGGAACTGGATAATCTTGAAGCATTAATAAATTACCAAAAAATGATTTGATATTATAAGATTGTGAAAATCGGTACGCCTCAGAATCAATTGAGATACTTATTAAATCAATCATCACAACTACAATTAAAGCTGGAATGAATGCAGTATAAATTCTAGAAAATCTGTCTGCTAAATAGTGCTTAATTGAGTAAAGTTTATTACTGCGTATTTTCCTAATCGTAGAATAAGATATAAGATAGCCTGAGAGCAGGAAAAATATAAGTACCGCCACATTCTGCATTCCTGGAGAATATGGGTAACGAAGATAGTCACAGATATGAAATATATAAAACCCATGGCCAACTACCACAAGCTGAGCACTAATGCCTCTAATTAGGTCAAAAAGAACCGAACTGCCTTCCGATAGTTTATAATTTGTCATTTAACATTCTTACTGCTACAAATTAGAAAATTTATTTAAACAGAACATGTTTTTAACTAGACCAAAGAGTATCACAAAAAATGATTCGTAATATTATTGCTTAACGAACATAGAAAGTCTTACTTCGTCTTTATCTATTAATCTAATAAAGTAGATCCCAGCGCTTAATTCATCTGTATTGATCTTCTTCTTATTCAAATTAGATCGATCGTTTACAAAGTACTCTGTCTTCACTAATTTTCCGGACTCATTAAGCACTTGAACATGAATTAGGTCATTGTCAAATCCATAAAAATTCACATTTAGATCTCCTGACGTAGGATTTGGATATATAGACAAAGTTCTAGTCTTTTCATTTTCATAGATGGTATTCGCATGGTCGATGTAAAAACTATGTTCAAAGAAAGATCCAAAATCAGGATCAACAAGAAATACATATGATCCATTTACTCTCATTCTGAAATAACCAGTTCCTTGAGCCGAATTCGCCCACCAGCTAATTCCATCATTTCCACTATTCGGATTCGTAACACTTACCGTATCAATGTACACTATCTTGTAACATCCTGCCGCAAGAAATAAAGTATCTGCATAAGTTCCAGCCGCCTGACCAGACTGAGCATATACCACTGCACCAGTCTCATCTTGAATTTCAAATGAATTCTCATAAGCATGATTGTTCATTCTCCATAGCAAGTGCATTTCTCCTGAATAAACCGGATGAGGAGTAAACTCTGATCGGTAAGAATCATTATCTGGATAATCATCGGTTCCTCCGTTAGGAGAAGATACAGTTGCCAAGAACGTTGTGCTTGTTCCAGTAGTATCCCAAAACGCAGGTGCTACTGTTGGAAGCGTTACTTCTTCACTTTCTAGAAAATCTAAAGACCCTGTCCAGTTGAATGTTTCCACCGTCCCCCCTTCTACACTATAATCAATTGTTAAAGAAGTTAATGTTGTAGACCCGGTATTCTGAATAACCACTACTGGTTGAGAGCAAATCGGATTGAATTTTTCATGCTCTACTTTCATAGATGGTTTTTTCACATCCATTACCGTTGCATCTAGAGCAAAATTTGGTGCGCCATAACTTACAAGTTGATTGTTGACGATGTAATTACTAGTTCCACCAGCAGTTACAACACCATAATCTATTTGGATATCTGTACCTGGAGTTACTAGACTTGTAATTTCAGTTCGTTTTAAATCAGATTCCATTCCTGGACACCATCCAGCTCTATCGTAAATCCAAGTTCCTCCTTGAGCAGGTATTGGATTTCCAGCACATTCTTTCCAAACTTGCCAATAAGATTCGTCTGGTCCACCATCCGCATTCACAAAGTGATCTCTACCAATAAATTCACCTTCTTGACCGTGGCCAGTAACTACTGTCCGAACTTCAAACATAGAAGCTGTCGGATCTGTGGCTACCATTCTAGGCTCGTAAACATCGTCTGCCATTATTGAAGTATAACCGTTAGAGCGAACCGGCCAAATTTGCTGAATGTCTATTACATCTCTCGGAGGGGTTCCTTTTATATAAAGGAATTTAATATCCATTTCTTCTTGATTCTGCCCACCTCTTTCGATTGTCATTCTTTTAGGACCTTTAAGAATCGGAGTGAAATCTGTTACATCAAACGTAAAAGTCTTCCCTTCTACACCAAGATCTAATCCGATACCATACGGAGTAACTAAAGACATAATCTCAAATTTCATCGGATACTTGTTAAAGTAATCCAAATCACCAATTTCTATGGTTCCATCGTCTCCAACCAAAACGCTATCAACTAAAGCTCCTGTCTCATCATACACATACATATAACCCGATTCCCATTGAGTGAATGTAGAATCCAAATTCAGATCAGTTCCAACCACTGAATACGCATCAATGGTATTCGGCATGTTTTGCAATGAATCTAAAACTGTAGTTGTTGTAGTGGTGGTTGTATAAACACCTTGAAGAACATCTATTTGAGGACGATCATTTAATTGAGTAAAATCCATGAACTGCTCTTTTCCTGTTTTTAACCTCCAGAAAGGAGTACTTACGAAAGTTCCATTTGAAAATCCAGTTTCATCGGTTGTAGTTGCCCCTGTTCCATCATTAAACTTGTGATATGAAACTAAGTTTGCAAAGCTAGGGTGACTTGCGTCTACTGATTTATGCATCCATCCTTCTATCTCAACTTGAGTTAATTCTGTATCCCAAATTCTCACTTCATCCAATTTCCCAAAGAACTTAAGCGTAGAACTAGTAATCGCTCCTCCGATGTTAAAATCCTGAATATCTATCGGTCTTGTTTTCCCTGTTCCAGAATGCCAAAGCGTTCCATTCAGATAAATTTTCATAGAACCGGTAGCTGTATTCTTGGTAAATGCCCAGTGGTTCCACTTTCCTTCAATTTCTGAAGGCGATGCTGCCTTGTCAATTCGATCATAACCACCACTATACCCACAATCCCAATAGATTCTAGAGTTACTCCATGGTAAATGAACATTCGCTTGTCGATTGTTTGAAGCATCTTTCCCTTCAAACATGGTAGAGTTAGCAGGCATAATTGCTGTATCTCCATAACTCCACATTGAAATGGTAATTTCATTGGAGATAGTTGTCATTGGTGTTCCAACATTAACCATCTGGCCTCCATTAAAATCTAAGTAGTAGTCTAAACTGTTACTTGCAATACCTACTCCACTTGCTCCATAATTATCCGCGGTAACAACGGAATTTGTTCCAGTTGACGAGTCAAATGTGAATTCGATAATTACGTTTGAAACACCGTCCCAAGTAAAATTGCTACTAAAGTTAAATTGATGTTGCCCAATACCACTAAATGCAGTATTCAAATAATACACATTAGAAAACCCAGAAAGCTCGAGTGTATCAGGATGTAAATTTGTCTTCGCAGTTTCTTTAAGATTGATTCTTAAATTATTGATGTTTGATCCTACTGTTGAAAGATCAAGTTTCAATCCAGTTAAATCTCCTGCAGCGATACCGCCACCTAATAAATCAGCCGCATCGATCAAATATTGAACTCTAGATAAACCTGTTGAAACATCAAAAGGATATGGAGCTGTACTTGCTCCTGCTCCAATTGAAGCAATTACTTCAGACGTAGTTCCAGTATACGTAACATCTGTTTGATCAGATTGATAATAGGTATAAGTTGGAGAAGTTGAATAGTTATACGTTGTTCCTCCAAAACCTGAAACCACGTAATCTGGTGCTGTCGCCATCAATGAATCCGTGCGGCTAGAATCAGTTAAATAAGTATTACAACTGTAATCCCATTCTCCACATCCTAAATTAGTAGAACTGCTGGTTGAAACTAATGCGTTCTTACATCGGATGTTATAAAGCATTAATATTTTCTCATATGTCTCTGTCGGTACATCAGGAAACGTAAATACATAATCTCTTGACGTTGAATCCCAAGTTAAGGTCTGAAATTCAATGGTATCTTGAGCAGTTAAATTAGTCCCGAATAAGACCAATAAAATCAACATCATACCAGTTCTAAATCGTTTTAGCATATCGGTGTAGCAAATTTTCATATTTCTGAATGTGGTTATGAAAATAAAAGTCGTGAAAAAACTACTGAATTCCGCATGTATCAACGGATAATATTGGAATGTTAACTATATGTAACCTCCTTAAACTGCAGATCATGGAGCTTCTTATAATGTCCTCCTTTTAACTTCAACAATTCGTGATGATTCCCTTGCTCCACTATTTCGCCTTTATCTAAGACAATTATCCTGTCACTTTTCTGAATAGTAGATAGCCTGTGTGCAATGACAATAGAAGTACAGTTCTCTGTAAGTTTCTCTATTGCAGTTTGAATGATCATCTCTGATTCTGTATCAATTGAAGATGTAGCTTCATCTAGGATTAACAACTTGGGTTTGTAAACATAAGCTCTAATAAATGAGATCAACTGTCGCTGACCTACTGATAAAGTCCCACCTCTTTCTTTCACATCGAAATCATAGTTTCCTGGGAGTCGCATAATAAACTCATGAGCCCCAACATGCTTAGCAGCATCTATTACTTCTTCCCTGGATATTTTCGGATTGCTGAGGGTAATGTTATTGATAATTGAGTCAGAGAATAAAAATACATCTTGAAGCACCAGAGCAATGTTCCCCCTTATCGCTTCTAAGCTATAATCTCTGATACTTTCTCCATCAATTAGAATGTCTCCTTTTTGGAATTCATAGAATCTATTTAACAAACTAATAATTGAAGTTTTACCCGCGCCTGTGGCTCCGACAAAGGCGACCGTTTCGCCAGCTTTCACTTCAAATGAAACATCTTTCAACACCCACTCTGGCTCATTATAAGCAAACTCTACATTATTAAAATTTATGGCTCCTTCAAATGATGCTTCCTTAATTCTATCTGTATTTACTACATATGATTCCGTGTCCAACACTTTAAAAACTCGGTCCGACCCAACCATTCCCATTTGCAGCGTATTGAATCGATCTGCCAACATTCTGATAGGTCGATACAAGTTAGATATAAATAGAACAAATGCCGTAAAACTCTCCGCCAAGACTGCCGTTGTGCTTCCATCACCAACTTTGAATATTGTAAATAGTATAACCAAGCCTAATGAAAGAGCCCCTATAATTTCAACCGCTGGAAGGAATATCGAAAAAGCCCAAACAGACTTAATGTGTGCCTTTCGATGTCGCTTGTTTATTTTCCGAAAAGTCTCTGCTTCTTTTTTCTCTCGATTAAAAATCTGAACGATTTTCATTCCCGTAATATGCTCTTGCGTGTAGGTATTTAAGTTCGAAACTTCTGTTCTAACATCTGTAAACGCAGATTTAATTTTCTTTTTGAAAATGGATGTTGCCCAAACTACTATTGGAATTGGAATTAATGCCGCGACAGCAAATTGCCAGTCGTAAATGACCATGGTGACTATTACCACCAACAAAGTCAATAAATCTGCAGTAATAGTGAGAATTCCTTGAGAAAAAACATCAGCAACAGTTTCAATATCAGATACGGCTCGAGTAACCAGTCTTCCTATTGGGTTTTGATCAAAATATTTTAATCTGAATTCTGTTATTTTACGAAATAACTGAATCCGTAAATCTCGAATAACGTTCTGTCCAACGATATTAGACATATAGGTTATCGCAAATTGCAAAATCGCTTCAGCAGCCAACAAACCAACCAATATACCAGCTCTAATTAACAGCCCTCCTTTATCATTGTTTTCAACATAAACACCCACCATTTGGGCCATCAAAATAATTCGCAGCGGGACTAGTAATCCGCGAACAATCGTTAAGAAAAGAGATAGAATAAAAAGTCCATTGTACGGTTTTGCATAAGACAGAACCCGTCTAAACAACTTTAAGTCGAATGCTTTACCAGAAACTGAACTCATACCATATCCTCCGGATATTCAACTTTAAAAAGAAACAAAGCATGAGGCGGAACCGATGTACCAGCCTCTCCTCTATCTTTCATTTCAATGATTTTCTTCATGTCTTCTACCTTCAATTTTCCTCGACCAATGTCAAGCATTGTTCCTACCACTGCTCTGACCATATTTCTTAAAAAACGATCGGCTTGAATAGTGAAAACAATTCCATTGCCAAAAGGTTTCCAATCGGCCCTCATTATCTCACAATTATTCGTTTTAGCTTCAGAATGAACTTTAGAAAAGGAGGTGAAATCAATATAATCAAATAGTATTTTACAAGCCTCATTCATTGCTTCCACATCCAGCTTTTGGTAGAACCGATAAGATGTTCCGCCTATAAACGGGTCTTTATTAAAATGTATGAAGTATTGATAAGTTCTGGCAGTAGCACTAAATCGGGTATGAGCGTCAGGAGCAACTGGAAATATTCTTTTTAAGGAAATGTCCTTTGGAATCATGTTGTTTAAACTGTATAAGGCCAAATCTAAATCTACTTCCTTCTCCGTCTCAAATTGAGCGTAAAACTGACTCGCATGAACACCTGTATCCGTTCTACCGCACCCTAATAAGCTAAGCTCTTCTTGAAAGTAAGTCGAAAACTCTTTATTTAAAGTTTCTTGAACCGAAATTGCATTTGGCTGAATCTGCCACCCATGGTAGTTCTTACCATTATATGCTAACTCCACAAAATACCTCATGGTGGCAAAATTAAACTTCAATAGAGATTAAAGGAAGTAATCGGATAAAAAATACTTCTTTTGTGCAGATGGAATAAAGAATTGAAAAGAATCGGACTCATATCAGACACACATGGATACCTAGATCCTAAAGTTGAAAAGTACTTCACTTCCTGCGATGAAATCTGGCATGCCGGAGACATTGGATCTTTAGATGTTACGGATGCTTTGGCTAAAATTGCACCCGTCCGTGCTATTTACGGCAACATAGATGATCATGTTGTTCGAAGAGAATTTAAGCTTCACGAACGCTTTGTATGTGAAGGTGTGGATGTTTGGTTAACTCATATAGGCGGTAGGCCATATGTTTATGATTATCGAATACGAGAAGCCATTACAAAGAACCCTCCAAAACTATTCATCTGTGGTCATTCTCATATCTGTAAAGTACAAATGGATAAGCGTTTAAAGATGCTATATATGAATCCCGGGGCCGCAGGCATACATGGTATTCATAAAGTGAAAACTCTACTCAGATTCACCTTAGACGCAGGAAACATTAAAGATTTAGAAGTTATCGAATTAGGCGACCGTGCTTAGGGATTTACGAGCTTCGAATTACGATTACCTTCTTTTGGTCGGTGATCGATTCGCTCAGAATTTTAGATTTTAGAATCGTCAATCGTAATTCTAAAATCAATATTCCCCTTATCCTCTAAGGCGGTCTACGCTTTTAATTAGATTTTCATCTTTCTTAATGGCTCGATTTGCCAAGAATACCAATGGAAGTGCAGCAACTGGAAGATAGATCCCATATCCTGTTTCCATTAACACATCTAATTCGGTAACTACTAATTTATCGGCCAACGTGTAGAGATCGATAAATATGAAAGTGATTAATACAAGTAATAATAGAATTACGATTCTTCCGATCGTCATTTGAAGCTTTCGCTTTTTAAACTGAACGATACTAAACAAACACATGGCTGCAATCAAGGGAACCACGATTCGATAAGGAAACCAAGTACTAATCTCTGCAGGGTTCTCACTTAAACCTACTATACTGAAAAATACTTGATGCTCTCCCCATGAATAAGAAGCAAATCCCATGACGATTGTTAGAAATAACAAAATGGAAGCTAATAGAAGATATACCGTTTGAATTCGCTGAAGCATGCAATAATTTTTGGCAAATATAATCTTCATTACCAAATCACCATGCTTAAAATTAGTTCTTGCTATGAATTTGTTGAAAATAAAATCGAAATAACATGGCATACCCTAACTATATAATTGTTATACTTGCATAGTTCTAAACAGTCAAATGTTCTATTTGACACAATTATCACAATCAATTAACATCTAGTTTCAACAACAGATTTTAAACACAATATTATATTTACATGTACGACATTCTTGAACTAAACGAAAAGAAAGTTACTGAGCTTAAAGACATAGCTGAGAAACTAAATATCAAGAAGATTGAAAAGTTCAAAAAGCAAGATTTGATTTATAAAATTCTTGACGAACAATCAATCCAACCAAAACCAGCAGCAGCTGAGCCTGCGACTAAAGAAGCAGCACCGAAATCGGACGCTGATAAACCGGCCAAGCCTAATCAAAATAAGCGGCCTCGAAAGCCTCAGGCAAATGACGATAAATCAAAAGCTTCAGACAACAAGCCAAATGGCGATAAAGCACAGGCTAAAGACGGGCAAAAAGGAGATTCAAAATCAGAAAACAAAACTGATAACAAATCAGGACAGAATAATTCTGGAAAATCTAACGACAATAGAGAGAAACGAGACAACAATCGTGACAAACGCGACAACAATAACAACAACAATCGCGGAAGAGATAACCGAAACAACAATCAGGAACGTAAAGAAAAAGTGGATCCAGCAGAATTGCACGGATATAACTTTGACGGCATCATTCACAATGAAGGTGTTTTAGAAACAATGCCTGATGGATATGGATTTTTAAGGTCGTCAGACTACAATTATCTTGCATCTCCTGATGATGTTTATGTTTCTCAATCTCAAATCAAATTATTCGGCTTGAAAACAGGTGATACTGTTAATGGAAGTATACGTCCACCGAAACAAGGAGAAAAGTATTTCCCATTGTTAGAAGTGAATAGTATTAATGGAAGAGAACCTTCTTTTGTTAGAGATAGAGTTCCATTCAAATATTTGACTCCATTATTTCCAGATGAGAAATTCAAACTAACAGGACATACACAAGAAACTAATTCTACACGTGTAATGGATTTGTTCTCACCGATTGGTAAAGGACAAAGAGGAATGATTGTAGCACAACCTAAAACGGGTAAAACTGTTTTATTGAAAGATCTTGCAAATGCAATCGCAGCCAACCATCCTGAAGTTTATCTTATTGTTCTTTTAATTGATGAAAGACCTGAAGAGGTAACAGACATGCAACGTTCTGTAAACGCAGAAGTAGTAGCATCTACCTTTGATGAAGCAGCTGATAGACACGTAAAAGTGGCCAACGTTGTTTTGGAAAAAGCGAAGAGAATGGTAGAATGTGGACATGATGTTTGTATTCTTTTAGATTCAATTACAAGACTGGCAAGAGCATATAACACCGTGGCTCCAGCTTCAGGAAGAGTTCTTTCTGGTGGTGTTGACGCTAATGCACTTCAAAAACCAAAACGTTTCTTTGGTGCGGCAAGAAAAATTGAGAATGGAGGTTCACTTTCAATTGTTGCTACTGCATTAACTGAAACTGGTTCTAAAATGGACGAAGTAATCTTCGAAGAATTTAAAGGAACAGGTAACATGGAATTAGTTCTAGATAGAAAAATCTCTAATAGAAGAATCTATCCGGCTATTGACATTACTTCTTCTGGAACGAGAAGAGAAGACTTGTTAATGGATAAAGACTCATTGCAACGTATTTGGATTCTAAGAAAGCATCTTGCTGACATGAACCCAGTTGAAGCAATGGAATTCTTAAAAGACCGTATGAATGGAACAAAGAGCAACGAAGAGTTCTTGGTTTCAATGAACGGATAACCTTATTTCCACGAAGGTGGATTAAAGTAAGAGAAAAGCACTTTTCTACCGATCTAATCGGGACGGAAGGTGCTTTTTTTCGTTCGTCACATTTTTTTCATTTGAAATTTCAACTCACATCAGTAAGTTGATTAGTTTTGTATCGTGAAAAAAGCAAGAAACATTGCGGTAATTGGAGCACTACTTTGGATCATTTTTAAAATGATCGTTTTCAACTTGGGTCTTTCTACAGAATGGTATCCAGTTTTGGTAATGACAAATATGCTAGCAATGCTAATTGTGATCTTTTTATCACTTCATTTTTCGCCAAAAGAAACAACAGAGAATGTTGATCCAAAAGACTTAATTGATGGAGTTGTTAAACCAGAACCAATTCAGTTCTTAACTCAGTTTAAAACTGCGATGAAGACTGGAGCAACTTATACCGTGTTAATATTCGTTTTCCTTTTGGCTTACTATTCAGGTATTGATAAAGATTACACCGAAATAAAAAAGAAAACCGCTATCGAGCTTGCTGAGAATATGGACTTTGATGCCATGGTTGCTAAGGATCCGGTTAAAATGGCACATTACAGTCATGATGATGCTGTAGCTGAACAAATTAAAACTGCCGAGTGGATATATTCCCCGTTTTTCATATGCACGTTGGCGCTGATAGGTATGATTGTTTCATGCGCTATTTACTCTCTAATCGCCACAGTCTTTTATAGGAAAATTCTATTAAGACTTAGATAATGAAAAATTTCAAAAAGCCGTTTGCGGTTGTCACCTCTTTGTTTTTCATGTGGGGTTTCATTACCGTGCTTGTTGATGGCCTAATTCCTCGATTAAAAGAGACTTTCGAATTAACCTATGTTCAATCTGGATTCGTCCAATGGGCTTGGTTTTTAGCCTACTTCGTTTTTTCAATCCCTGCTGGAATCTTCATCGCTAAAATTGGATATAAAAAGGGAATTCTTCTAGGCTTGACAATTGCTGGTGTTGGATGTGCCATGTTCTACCCTTCTGCGGAAACTAGAATGTTCGGCTTGTTTTTAATGTCTTTGTTTGTTCTTGCTGGTGGCATTACAATTCTTCAAGTCGCGGCTAATCCTTACGTAACTGCCTTGGGTTCTCCAGAAAAAGCATCAGCACGGTTAAACCTCTCCCAAGCGTTCAACTCAGTTGGAACCACCATTGCACCTATTTTTGGTGCTGCCTATCTGCTTTCCGATCAGATTTTGTCTTCAGATGAAATTAAAGAACTGAATCCCATAAATAAAGAAAACTACTTTGCTGTTGAGGCAAGTGCCGTTGAAGGCCCTTTCATCATGTTTGGCTGTGCCCTGGTTGTACTTGCCATAATTGTTGCTTTTATCAAACTTCCAATATTAACTGGGGAGAACTCCAAAGACTCGATTCGAGCTTCATTAAGGGGATTACCTAAAGCATTTAAGATGAGGCAAGTTCACATGGGCTTCATCGGAATCTTCCTCTATGTAGGAGCCGAGGTGGCCATCGGTAGTTATCTGACCAATTACTTTTTGGAAATGAACTTGGCGGATGTAGTTCGAAAAAATGGAGTACTTAGTTCAATTGCCGGTTTTGTATCCGAAGTATTTAATGGCAAGAACTTGGCAGAAGTTGACAATAAAGCAGTGGTTGGAACTTTTGTGATGTTTTATTGGGGAAGTGCAATGATTGGTCGATTTATTGGATCCTTCTTATCTACGAAATTCAAGCCTGGAACAATCCTGACCGTAGCGGCATGTGGCGCTATTTTAATGGCGGGGACAACGATATCAACAACTGGTATCATCGCGATGTGGAGTGCACTCTTAATTGGAATCTTTAATGCTACTATGTTTCCAACTATATTTTCAATGGGCATGGAAAAGACAGGTGAATACAGAACCCAAGCTTCCGGAATATTGTGCAGTGCTATAGTTGGTGGAGGAGCTGTAACGTGGGTGTTCACTAATATTGCAGATTCATTTAAGTCGGACGATGGTTCAGCGATAGGATTTAAGCTGGCGCTAATCATACCAATATTGTGCTATATCTACATTGCATTTTTCAGTAAAATAGTCTCATCAAAAATACTCAAGGCATGAAATATTTAATCTATCTCTTTTCTTTCGTTTTGCTAATTGGGTGCGGTAATGAAGAGAACATTTCAGCTGATGTTCAAGAAGCAACCGTTGAATCTGGACCAAAAACTCCTTATGAATTGGTAAATCCATTCATTGGAACAGGCGGACATGGACATACGTTTCCAGGAGCAACGGTTCCTTTTGGAATGGTTCAATTAAGTCCAGATACGCGCTTAGAAGGCTGGGATGGATGTGGAGGATATCATTACAGTGATTCTTTGATTTACGGCTTTAGTCACACCCACCTGAGCGGAACTGGCGTTTCAGATTATGGGGATATTTTACTTACTCCCTACTCTGGTAAAGCAGTTAGTTATAGCGAAGCGATTGAAAGAAAAACTGGTCCGAGTACTTTTACTAAAGCTTCTGAAAAAGCTAGTCCCGGTTATTATAAAGTAACATTAGACGAGCAGGAAATTGATGTGGAACTAACTGCTACGTCCCGAACTGGAATGCATCGTTATGTCAACAACTCTAAAAATGCTTTAAACGTATTATTGGATCTTAGGCATCGAGATGAGCTTCTGGATTATGAAATTGAAGTTGTTGGTGACAAAGCATTACGTGGTAAACGAGTTTCAAAATCGTGGGCGTCTGAGCAGCATGTTTACTTCTACATATCGTTTTCTTCCCCATTTGAAAAAACGGAATTAATTAAAAGAAAAGAGGAAGTTGGTAGACCAGGAATTGAAGATCAATTTGCGCAACTTAATTTTGGAAACATTGATACGCTGTTGGTAAAAGTGGGCATTTCAGCTGTTGATGCTCAAGGAGCCTATAATAACATGGGCATTGAGAACAAAGACTGGAGTTTTGAAAATACACTAGCCGATGCCAAATCTGATTGGGAAAAAGAGCTTTCAAAAATTGAAGTAAAAGGAAACACAGAAGACGTTAGATCCATTTTCTACAGTTCACTTTATCATACAATGATTGCTCCGAACATATTTTCAGATCAGGATGGTAGATATCGCGGAGTAGATATGAAAATTCATCAAGACACAGCAAATTCTACTTATACTGTTTTTTCACTTTGGGATACGTTTAGAGGAGCTCATCCATTGTATACCATAATAGATCAGAAAAGAACAAATGAATACGTTAACACCTTCCTTAAGCATTATGATCAGGGTGGACAACTTCCAATATGGGAACTTGCTGGAAATTATACTGGATGCATGATTGGATATCATGCGGTACCAGTTATTGCCGATGCTCACGCCAAAGGAATCATTGGCTGGGATGAGAAAAAAGCAATGAAGGCCATGATCGCTTCTGCTGAGGCCGATAAACTTGGACTAAATCATTATAAAGAAAAGGGATACATGGAAATGGGTGATGAACCTGAATCTGTATCCAAGCAATTAGAATACAGCTATGATGACTGGTGCATTGCCTCCATGGCATCAAGAGTTGATAATGATCCGGTAAATATTGATCGTTGGGATCGACCGAGAAGTCATAATTACTATTACAGAGCCCAATATTATAAAAACATGTTCGATCCTGAAACGGGGTTTATGAGAGGCCGAAACAACGGTATGTTTGCCTTTCCATTTGATCCGACTGAAGTGAATTTTTGTTTTACCGAAGCGAATAGCTGGCAATACAGCATGTTCGTACCACAAGATGTAACAGGTATGATCTCCTTATACGGAGGTCCTGCTAAATTTGAGAAAAAGTTAGATGAACTATTTGAAACCAGTTCCGATATGGGTGGTCGACATCAATCAGATATAACCGGACTCATCGGTCAGTATGCCCATGGAAACGAACCAAGTCATCACATGGCACATCTGTATAATTACATTGGAAAACCATGGAAGTCTGCAGCTCGTCTTGCCCAAATAATGGACGAAATGTATACCACAAAACCCGATGGACTTTGCGGAAATGAAGACTGCGGTCAAATGTCTGCCTGGTACGTTCTTAACGCTATGGGATTCTATTCTGTGACTCCTGGAACTGACTACTACTCTATTGGTCATCCTATATTTGACACTGTAAATATTCGTTTGGAAAACGGAAATACGTTTACCATTACCTCAAATCGTGAAAGCCATAAGTCTTATTCGGTGAAATCGTGCCAGCTTAACGGTAAGAATTATACTAAATCTTTACTAAGACATCAAGATATAATGAACGGTGGACAACTCCATTTTGAACTAACTCATGAACCTGGACAGGCGTTTGGAACCAGAGAAGACAATATGCCAGCCACGGAGATTACCGAAGAGAATATTGTGCCAGTCCCTTATTTCCTAGCTGATAATTATTCTTTTACCGATAGTCTATTGATTACAGTTAAAAAAGTAGCCGGTGTTCCAGGTGATATTCAAATTGAAATAGGAGATAAATATTTCAACTATGAAGAACCATTTTGGATTCACGAAACATCAGAAATAACCGCATTTGTTTTTGTTACTCCTAATATGCAAAGCTCTTCTATCAAAGGAATATTCAGAAAGCGAAATAAGGATCTTAAAATCGTGAAGATTACCGATTATGCAAATCAATACTCAGCAGGAGGAGATCAGGCATTAATTGATGGAATTGAAGGCGGCAATGATTATAAGACTGGCTTCTGGCAAGCAGTGCAAGGATCAGATTATGAAGTAGTAATTGATTTTGGGGAAACAACTTTGATCTCAAATATCAACATCGGATGTTTTCAAGATATTAAATCGTGGATCTGGTTCCCAAAAGGATTAAAAATTTATGTTTCTGATGATGGTTCAAATTTTAAACTAGCAGGAAGTATATCAAACGGACAATCTACAACGGAGTATGGTGGGTTTAAGCACAATTTCTTCAGCACTGTTTACAAGGACTGCAGATACGTTAAAGTTGTTGCAAAATACCCAGGTGACTGCCCTGATTGGCATTTAGGAGCTGGTAATCCGAGTTGGATTTTTATGGATGAGATTATTTTTAATGAAGGGTAAGTTTACCACTCTTTAAGATACTTGGCATCAACCATAGCGTGAGAATTAGATGTAGTGTGCGCATAATTAAAACCAGCGTATACTGAATACCCTCCGGTATTTCCAAATTTGTCTAACGCTAGAAATCCAACTTGAAGGTTTGTTAAATCGTCATGTTTCTTAACTACTCGATCTACCGCCTCTTTACAAGCTTCTTCAGGAGTAGCGCCAGCTCTCATTAACTCGACAACGATAGCACTTCCTGCAATACGAATTACCGCCTCTCCCATTCCGGTAGCACATGCTGCTCCAACGTCACCATCTACAAACAGCCCTGCTCCAATAATTGGAGAGTCTCCTACTCTTCCATGTAACTTGTATGCCATTCCACTGGTAGTACAAGCACCTGCAATCTTTCCTTCGGAATCCAATCCTAAAAGTCCAATAGTATCATGATTCTCGCTATTGATCTTTGGCTGATATTCACTTTTTAACTTCCATTCTTCCCAAGCCAGCTTCGACTGATCAGTAAGCAAATTAGATTTTTCGAATCCGTTTTCTAGCGCAAATTCCAAAGCACCTTGCCCAGACAGCATCACATGTGGAGTGGTCTCCATCACTTTTCTTGCAACCGAAATCGGGTTTTCAATATGTTGTAAGAAGCTAACCGCACCACATTGAGATTTATGGTTCATGATACAAGCATCAAGTGTTACGTTTCCATCTCGATCTGGTAATCCTCCTAGTCCTACGCTTTGATTAGTCGCATCTGATTCTGTAACCCTTACTCCTGTCTCAACTGCATCCAAGATTGAACCACCTGCTTCAAGTGATTTCTTTGCAGCCTCATTTGCGGCCATCCCATGATTCCAAGTTGAAACTATAACTGGAAACTCTTGTGCGATTTTTTCTGCAGGCTTAACTGCATCAACTGGTACCACAACTTGCTCATCACTACAACCTATGATAGCTATTCCGGCCGTTCCAGCGGCTGCAGTTTTTATGAAGTTTCTTCTAGTCTTCATCTATGTACCCTTGACCATATCCGTAGCCATAACCGTAGCCATAACCGTATCCATAGCCATAGCCATAGCCTCCACCATACTTAGTGCGGTATGCACTCCATTTTTTTGTTTTGATATTGTTTAGTACAATTCCACAGCTGGAAACACCACTTTTCTCAACAATTTCTTCTAAGAACTCAACACCTTGACGCTTAGCCATGTTTGTATTCATTACAAATATTCCAACATCAACCAAATCCAGAAACACCATCGCATCACTAATTAAGCCAATTGGCGGTGTATCAATAATTACCATATCGTAATTTTGTCTACCGAATTGAATTAGCTCTTTAAGTTTGTCATTTAAAATTAATTCGGATGGATTTGGAGGAACTGGTCCGGAGAAAATAACGTCCATTCCTGCTTCTTCTACTCGAACTTTAATTTGTTCGATTTCCATTTTCCCAATTAGAAAAGAAGAAACTCCCTTATCATTAGGCATACTAAAGGTTGTTTGAATTTTGGGTTTATGTAAATCTAAATCGATCAATAAAACTTTCTTTTCTGATTTTGCCAAAACAGTAGCCAGATTACTAGACATGAATGTTTTTCCTTCACCTGGATGTATGGACGAAACTAAAATCACTTTTGAATCTACATCCGGATATAAGAAACTTAGATTTGTTCTTAAATGTCTAAAAGCCTCTGTAATCTGAGCTTTTGGCCTAGCATTTATAACCAGTTTCTCTGTGTTGATTTCTTTATGGTTTGGAATACCTGACAATACCGAAAGATTTGTGAGTTCTCTTAAATCAGAAACCTTTTCAATTTTATCAAAATATAAATACTTTACAAAAGCAACGATAGCAGCTAAAGCAAGTCCAATAATGATAAATATATAATACACTTGATCCTTATTCGGCCCTACCACCCCAATCGATCTTGCACGTTCGATAATTTTCATTTGAGGCGTGATTCCTGCTTTCGCTATTTCAGTATTCGCTTTCTTTTCCAAAAGAAACAAATAGAGTTTTTCATTTACCGCTCTTTCTCTTTTGATACTAAGCAAATCTCTCTCTTTCCTTGGAACTTTTTTAATCAGTCCTGCATATTGAGACAATTGAATCGAAACATCTCCAATACGCTGTTGTATTGCAATTTTAGTATCATCCAGGTACACCAACACATCGCGCTTTAACCTAGATATGGTGCTATCTAATTGAAGCATTGACGGATGTTCGGCCGGCTTATTAAATAGTTCCCTATTTTTCTGCAATTGCTTCTCATACAGTTCCTGCAAACTTTTCTCCAGAAACTCGTCCCTATCTAAAACGTAAAAACTTGGTGGGATCAGATTATGACCCGTAGTATTTTTAATGTACCGCTCTAGATTTCCAATAGATTGCATTTGAAGCACATATTTTCTTCGCTGCGCATCATACTCAACCCACTCCTCAAAATATTTACTTGACTCTTTTCCTAAATCTAAAATACTTGAATCTTTTCTATATTCTTCAAGTGCCGTTTCTAAAGTGTCTAATCTGACTTTTAAAGTATCAATCTGATTTCCAATATGAAACAATGTTCTAACATTAATTAAACTGTCATTTTCCTGTGTGTAATCGATGTACACACTTGAAAGTGAGTCCAAGAACATTTTAGCCCGAGCACCTATTTGATCGGTAAGCTTTATTTCCAGTATGGAAGTAAAATCCACGTTCTCTATTGATAAAGAAGCTCGAATCTTTCCTATTAAATGAGCCTCCGAATGCACCACAAACTGATACTTCAGTTGCTTTAATCTTTCTACGGACTTTTCATTTAATTCTGGTCTTTTTTGAGAAGTTACTATATAATGATCCGTGAATATTTTTTCACCGAAATTATGAACTTGAACGAACGATAATCCATCAATTTCATATTTCAATTCGTACTGATCTATTCCTAGAATATTAAATTGAATGGCCTTTTCAAACAATTTTTGACCCCGTCCTAAAAGTTCAATGTCGACTATAAAAGGCATTGAATTATATAGCTCAGTTGTTTTTAATCTCCCTTCAATAAAATAAGAAGTATTAAAGTTTACCTTTTCAAGTGCCTTTTGAATTAAATCATAGGACGAGATAATTCGTTTCTGATTGGTAATGTCTCCATAAGCAGCCATGTAACCAATATTTTGATAAAGTCCCTCCTGATAATTATGAGTTTCACTGGAACGCAGTAAAATCTGGGTTTTGGCTGCATAAACATCTGTCATCCGATGTGTATAGAAAAAAGCTAAACAAGCCATAGCTGCTGGAATCAAAATAAAATATTGCCAATTCTTAAAGAATATGCGATAAATTACTTTCAGATCTTCCGGGCTAATAATTTGCTTCTTACCCCTCTTCTTATCTATTTTTTCGGCCATTATGATTATTACAATTGATACAAATATAACAGCCTAGATTTTATAGAGCCAAATCAGTACACAGTTTAAAATTATGTTCCATATTATTCAAAGTATAATTTCAGCTATTCGGACCGTTATAGGGCATTTTTAAATAAATGAACCATAAATGTTGAAATGGATTGCATATATTTGGGTTATTAAACTTAGAGGATGAAGAAAATCAATTTTTTAATACCGCTTGCACTACTGGTATTAATGATGTGCGTTAGTGATCCATCGGTTGCTCAGGTAGCGGGTGGTGGACCTCCGGGGCCTCCAGCAGGTGGTGGACCTCCATGCTGGCCTCCTCCATGTGTTCCAATTGATGGCGGACTTGGCTTTTTATTAGCCGCAGGTGCTTTGATTGGAGGAAAGAAAATTTACGATAGTAAACGCGAAAGCAGTAAAAGTTGAGTTAAAGCTCAACTTTTTTTTCATGCAAAAACTTCTTAAAAATAAACTGGTTGTATTTCTTGGCTTGTCCTTGATACTTTACATAATCTGGCAACTGATTTATCATGAAATTATTAGTCCTTACACTGGGATTGATAATATTGTTTCTATGAACCTGGCATTCATAGCTAATGCCTTACTCCATGTATTCGATTATCAAAGTGTTGTTGACTATTTATCAATTGAAGATTTTATAATTGTCCGAATGACTGATTCGATTTATCCTGGAGTTAGGATAGGAAATCCTTGCAACGGGATGAGTTTGTTTGGTCTTTTTGCCGCAGTTATCATTGCTTTTCCTTCCAAAAACAAGAAAGCAAGAAAGTTTAATCTTAAAAAGCTTTGGTTCATTCCGCTAGGGATATTACTAATTCATATTGTTAACGTAATCCGAGTAGCAATTTTAGCAGTAATCGCCTCCTACAATTTTGAGTGGTTAAATTTCAACCATGACGTTACTTTTAAGATAGTTACCTATGCCTTCATCTTCATCCTTTGGTACATCTGGATAAACAAAATGTCAGGGTTCAAATTCAAAAAGCCAAATGAATAAATGGCTTAAACTATTAATTGGTATTCTATTCATGTGTGGATTATCTGCACTGTATTTTTTCAGGGACTTCGTATTTATCAATGCCAATGGACAAATGAAATATCTTGATATGATTCAGGATAATGAATATGGGCATTTAATATATAACTATACCCACTCTAAAATGGAAGCATTTTTAAAAGGATGGTCTATCGAAGAAATTAACTCGTTTAAATGGAAAATCACGTTTGGTTTCACCACGGTTTTTGGCCTCGTTAGCGCATTGGGAGTATGGCTAATAGGTAATAGAAAAATGGCCTTCTACACGATAATTTTCTACGCTGTAACATTTGTACTGGCTTTTATTATTTATCTGTTTTCGATAATAAGTGCGACAGAAATAGTTCATTTTTTACATAGCCCTGTTCCTTTTTTACTTTCTTTGGCAGCTATCAAACTAAAAGCAATAGCATCTACACAAAATGACTGAAGATCGAGTATTATACGAAGACAATCACTTGATTGCTATTCAAAAGTTACCTTCAGACATCGTTCAAGGTGATAAGACGAAAGACAAGCCACTAAGCGAAATTGTCAAGTCTTTTTTAAAGGAAAAGTATAACAAACCAGGTAACGTTTTTTGTGGAGTAATTCACAGAATTGATAGACCTGTTGGGGGCATCGTAGTTTTTGCTAAAACCTCCAAGTCGTTAGCCCGAATGAATAAACTTTTTCAGGATAAGCAAATTCAAAAAACTTACTGGGCGGTCGTAAAAAACAAACCTTCAAAAAAGACGGATAAATTAGTCCATCATTTATTAAAAAACCAAAAGCAAAATAAGTCATACCCTGTAGATTCTGAAAGAGGAAAGAAGAGTGAGCTCACTTATGAGGTGATCAAGTCTAGTGATAATTATCACTTACTTAAAATAACTCCGCATACAGGGCGGCATCATCAAATAAGATGTCAATTGAGTGCTATGGGCTGCCCTATTAAAGGAGATTTGAAATACGGATTTGATCGTCCGAATAAAGGAGGTTCCATTCACTTACATGCAGTTGAAATAGAGTTTGAACACCCCGTAACAAAAGAAAAATTAGTAATTACATCAAAACCCCCAGCAGATCCGCTGTGGGACTTTTTTACGAAGAACTAATATTTCACTTTCTTTCTATTTTGCTTTACTTCCGATCTACGCTTTTTCGAATTCATGCGCTTTTCTTTTTGATTTTTAGAAGTTCTTTTTTGCTTCCTAACCTTCACGGGCTTTAAAGCATACAATATAAGATCAGTAAACTTTTGCTGAGTTAAGTTCTTGTTCTTTAACTGGCTGGAATAATTTTGAGCAACGATTTGAATGATTCCTTTCGTGTTTATTTTATGCGCGATTTTGACCCTAATTATTGCTTTCTGTTCATCAGATAGCACTTTAGAATTATTCAAATCAAATGAAAGAATAACCTTAGTTTCAACTTTATTAACGTGTTGTCCACCACTCCCACCGCTTCTGGCAGTAGTATAGGTAACTTCTTTTAATATTTCAGCTTTGTTTATCAAACTAATTTTATGGCATTATAACGCGAAATTTCTTCGCTTCATCCCTTTTTAATACGAATTGATAAAAGTAAGGTTATCTTAGTTAGATGCGATACTGTCTACTCGTCTTCTTTTCATTTATTGTACTTGTTGGTACTGCGCAATATACTAGAGAGCACAAAGTGTTTATAGATACGTTCGCAAACGGTAAAATTTACCTTTATAAAACAATAGACACCAAGCAATCCAAGCAATTCAGAATTCACGAATTCTATCAACTCACCGATATTAAGCAGAAATACTATTTCTCCAACGGAACTAAGGCTTTGGAAGTCCATAGAATAATTAAGAAAGGTAACTATGGGAAATACTGCTTTGAATTAAAATTTGAGCAAAAGGAGTATCACCCTAACGGTCAATTAAAAAGTAGAGAAGTGAATTCTTGTGATTGCTTTAAAGAGAAGAAATTTCATTATGATATTAATGGCAAACTTACTTCAGTTGAACGAACAAAAAACCGCTGGATTAAGCGTAAAATGTAATAAACCGGCTAGTTCTTAAAGTGATTTAAAAAGTCCTGTTTTTTCGTTGCCGACACATCAACCGTACTTCCATCTTTCATTTCAATATATCCGCCTTTACCTTTTTTATAGGCCTTTACGTATTGCGTATTTATCAAATGTGACTTATGCACTCGAACAAAACCTAATTCGGAAAGAATCTCATCGTAAAATTTTAAAGTCCGGCATATCACTTTCTTTTTACCATCAGTTAAATGAAAATCAGTAAAGTTGTCATTCGCTCGGCATCGAATAATATCTTGAACTTCAACCACTTCAAAACCATCTAAAACTGGCAAGACAATCTTCTTTAGCTGACTATTGGTAATCTGAACATTTTCGAGTAAAATCTTCGTATTGATATTGGTGTCATTTGCAACTTTTCCTTTGATCTTTTCAATGGCTTTAGTAGTCGCGTCAACTAATTCATCAATGTCAATCGGTTTAAGCAAATAATGAGAAGCACTATAATTAATCGCTTTGATGGCATAATTTGAATAAGCCGTTACAAAGATTGCTTCGAAAAAAATTTGATCGAATTCTTCTAGTAGATCAAAAGCATTTCCATACGGCATTTCCACATCAAGAAATACAAGATCAGGTTTTAGTTCTTTTATTGTTTTAACGCCTGCCTTTACCCCATCTGCTTCACCAACAATCTCGATTCCTTCGCAGTATTTTTCTACGTAATTTCTTAACGTAATTCTGCTGGCCTCTTCATCTTCTACTATTACCGCTCTAATACTCATGCTGCTTTTCTTTTTGGAATGATCAGTTTAACGCAAGTTCCAGAACCGTCTTCATTTAAGTTCGATACTTCCAGCTGCATTTCATGCCCATATAACTCTTTGATGATTCGAAGTCTTTCCTCAATATTCTTCATACCTGTGGACTTACCTTCTTTTTGATGTTTTGTTTTCAGTTCTTTTGACTTCTCTCGACCAATTCCATCATCAGCAATTGTCCAATGAAGATTCCCATCTTTTTCAATACATGAGACATCGAGTTTTCCTTTATTTTCAGAATACCTTAGTCCGTGCCAAACGGCATTTTCTATATAGGGCTGAACTAACATTGGCGGAACTTCTATATCCTCGCTACTGTTTACTTCGATTTTTAGATTGTAATCGAATTTATCTTTAAATCGCAAGTGCTCAAGCCCAAGATATAGTTCTAAGGTTTTCAGTTCACTTGACAGACTAACAAAATCAAATTTTGAGTTCTCCAGCACCATCCTCATCAATTTCGAGAATTCAGAAAGGTACTTGTTAGCAGATCGCTCATCACTTTGAGAAATAAAACTATTTACAGAATTCAACGAATTAAATATAAAATGTGGATTCATTTGAGTTCTGAGCGACTTCAGCATTAACAGTTTATTTGCTTTTTTCTTCTCTCTATTTCCCCTAACGAAAACGATAAACGAGATGAGGAGAATTCCAAACCCTGCAAGTAAACTATACATGAATATTTTCGAAGCATTTGCCTCATCATCTTTCTCTCGAATTGTTAAATCAAATGTTTGTCGGTCTAAGTCAGCTTCTCGTTGTAACAGCTGAATCCTCTTATCCCTATCATAAACATCCGCTTCTAATCTCAGCGCTAGCAGCTTTTCTTGTTGTCTTTCTTCTTCTAATGAGTCTTTGGATACTACAAACTGCTTATACGCCTCTAGTGCTTTATCATATTCCCCCACTTGTTCATATGCTTCAACCAACGCTCCATATCCCTGCACCTCATTTTCCAATACTCCTAAGTCGGTTGCAATATCTATCGAGTTATAAATAAAAGGAATGGCTTCGGTAGGGTTATTTGTGTTTAACAACACATTCGCCTGACTCATATTCGTATTATACAAATTTGTGTTTAGTTCCTGGATCTCTTGCTGTTCAACTTTGTTCTGGTTTTTGTTTCTGTTTTTTTTCTTTTTTTCAGAAGTCCAGTATTGAATTGCCTCATCGTTTACATTTAGCTGTTCTTTAACATTACCCCTGCTGCCATAATAAGAACTCATATTATCATAATAGCCTTGAACGGCTTCATTATTGGCACTATTCAATCCGCTCGTTAAACCTTGTTTGTAGTTCTTCAAAGCTGCAACAGAATCATTCTGGATGTCATAAATCTTTCCAATCCTATTACTGATTGCTGCAATATCAGCTTCGTTTCCAGAATGTTCCGCTTTTTTTAATTGAACTTCAAAAATGCTTAAAGCCATATCGTAATTTCCAAAATTAAAATATAGCCTACCTAAGGCATTCTTGGTGTCACCAACGTCTTTCTCGTTTCCTTTGCTTATCGCCAGTTCGAGAAACAACTCATATTTATCAATAGCTACTTTGGTATTTAAATTTGCATCATAAGCTTGGGCTAAGTACTTGGAAGTTATATAGACCCCCTTGTCCTCATTCAAGGCAACAAATTTATTTTGAGCTTTGGTAAAACTTTCTATTGCCAAGTTATATTTCTTTACCTCATAATGAACTGATCCAAATACGCTGTAACAATACGCTTCTGCCCTCTTGTTTTGATTAGCCAAAGACATTTCTAATGCCTTTTCAGCCATTGCAAATGCTTTGGCTGCGTCCGTGCTCGCCAAGGAATTAGCCCGATTAATATAATCGAAAGGGTCATTGGATTGCAATGAATCAGTCTGACTGATCGCTACACCAGTAGCGATCACCATCATCAATATTGCAATTAACTTTTTCATTTTTGTATCCAAACTATTTTAGATTCATCAGACAATTCTTCATTTGTGCATTCACTTCCAGCACAAAATCCAAGGGTCCATCCTGAATATAGCTTCAAAAAGTATCCATATCCAGGTTTTTTTGAAATTTCTGTTTGTTCCGCCAATGGAATATCTTTCCAATAAGAACCAACATGGTAACCTTCTGGTGTACTAAATCCAGTATCGTGAGTTACAAACTTTGAAGTATCTCCCTCTTCATTTATCACAATTTTGAAGTCACTTCCCATATATTTCGTTTCTATATACGGCTCTTCTCCACCACCTGGCGATAAAAGTAATTTTACTGTATCCTTTATTCCTAAAGGTGGCAAGCTAGTATAGGCTGGAACAAACCATTCACCATTATGTGCGTCTTCCATTTCGCTTGTTCCGCAAGCAACAATACCTAGGCCTAGACCGACTATTAAAAGCGTTTTTTTCATATTTCTTATCATAAACTTAATGCTATTTACGGGATTCATAAAACTTGGTTCTCCCTTATTGCTACTGTAAACTCGAAAGATCAATAGGTTCACTTTACCTGTGTTTCATTTCCCTTACTCACATGCTCATTTCACTAAGTATAGGTTTTAATGTTACCTACGCCTAAATACATTTGATTGAGAAAATTACCCATCAACCAACAATCAAACTTGAAATGAAAAATTTAACCATCGCCTTAATCGTTTTTATATCTGCGGCATCAACCCCTTTATTTAGCCAAAATCGAGTTCAACAGAACGTACAAACTAACTGGAGTAATACACAAGTATTAAATAATATTTCAACTACCAATATGCCGAGCATTCAAGCTCAAGTCATTAACATTCCAACTAACGTTATCAACACTAGCAATAACGATTTCGCCCCTGTCGTTAGAAATAACGTGAACGTTAATCCAAGAATGTTTAATCGAAATAAACAGAACTACTTTGTTTCAAACCAAAAACAAACTAATAAAGTAAATGACCAAAAAAAGGTTCAAAAAGTTCAGCGTCAGAGAAGCAATTCCAATGAATCAAATAACCGAGTAAATGAAGTTAATTTGCAATTTGATAATGTTCTAGATGATAATGTTGGAAACCCAGATGTGCCGCAATCAAATGAGATAAACAATGACGAAGCTTTTGATTTTGAAATCCAAAATCAGAAAATCGAAATAAATGTAGCTCCCGCAATTCAGCTTAACGCTCCTGTTTTGAACGTGGCCCTACCGAGCATAAATCCGCCTTCGATAGACCTTCCATCTATATCACTTCCAAGTATTTCTTTACCTACTATTAACTTGCCTAAACTAAAGCTTCCTACTCGGAACAAAACAGCTAAACACAAGGATACTCGCCAGAAGAAAGTGCTGAAAAAGACTTGGAGTAGGATCAAAAAGAGATTAACCAGATTAGTGGGAACAAGACGAAAACGTTTCAGTTTTAGTGCTGCGTGTTTTAACTTCTAGAAGAGCTAGATTTTAAAAACCTTACACAGGATCTACATCTAACCTGATAATGCTTGATTTGTAGGTCTTGTGTTTTTTAACTTCAATTACACATTCATTTACAAAGCCTTTAATTTTCTTAGGCGATGCTTTCCGATCAAATTTTATTAAAATATTCATCAGGTAAAAATTCCTAATCCTTGAAATTGATGGAGCCTCAGGTCCTAATACCCATCCACCAAGCTGATCTTGAAGAAGCTTAACTAGATGCTGCGCTGATCTTTCACAGGTAGTTCGATCTCTATGTTTAACTGTGATCTGGATTAATCTATAAAATGGAGGGTAATGGAAATTTCTTCGCTCGAGAAGTTCTTGATGATACATCCCCTCAAAGTCATTATTAATTACTTTTTGAATAATCCAATGATTCGGATTCCAGGTTTGAATAATCACCTCACCTCTTTTCTTCTTTCTACCAGCCCTTCCGCTAACTTGAGCCATCAGTTGATAGGAACGTTCAAACGCCCTGAAATCTGGGAAGTTTAGCATTTGATCAGCATTCAATATTCCAACCAGAGACACATTATCAAAGTCGAGTCCTTTCGTTACCATTTGTGTCCCCACCAGAATGTCAATCTCCCTTTGCTCAAAAGATCCTAATATATTTTGATAAGCATGCTTGGATCTAGTTGTATCCAAATCCATTCTTGCAACTTTGGCCTTTGGGAGAAACTTGGCCAAATCTTCTTCAATTTTTTCGGTACCGAAGCCAATCATATTTAATTTATGACTTCCACAACCTTCACATGTTTTAGGCGGCTGAATTGAATAACCACAGTAATGGCAACTTAATTTCCGCTGGTACTTATGATAAGTTAAACTAACGTCACATCTTGTACAATTCGGAACCCATCCACAATCTTCACAACTCCATTGCGGTGTGTAGCCCCTGCGATTTTGGAATAGAATAATCTGCTCTCCTTTCTCTAAAGCAGACTGCATGTTCCTTAATAAGAAAGAGCTAAAATGTTCGCTCATTTTCTTTTTTCGAGATTCTTCCTTTACATCTGCAACCAATACTTCCGGAAGTTGCAAGCCACCATACCTTTTCGTTAGCCTCGCCAAGCCATACCTGCCTTGATTTGCATTCCAATAAGACTCAATTGAAGGTGTTGCCGACCCAAGAATAACTTTTGCCCCTGTTAAATGGGCAAGCATTATAGATGCATCTCTTGCATGATATCTTGGAGCTGGATCGTATTGCTTAAATGAATTTTCATGCTCCTCGTCAACAATTATTAAGTCTAAATTTTTAAAAGGCAGAAACAGCGAAGATCTTGCTCCTAGAATAATGTCGTAGCCCTGTCCGGTTAATACGTTATTCCAAATTTCAACTCTTTCATTCGCATTAAACTTTGAATGATATACCCCTATCCGATCACCAAAGTATTTTCTTAATCGATTGATGATTTGAGTGGTAAGGGCAATTTCAGGCAATAAATAGAGCACTTTTCCCCCTCTTGCAATTGCCTCTTGCATCTGCTTAACATACACCTCTGTTTTGCCACTTCCGGTAACTCCGTATAAAAGGCAAACTTGTTGAGATTTAAAAGATTCGGTTATCACTTTGTGTGCTTCAGCCTGTTCATCGCTTAAGGCCTTTGCATCTTCAATTGAACCATCAAATCGTTCTAATCTTCCAATCTCTTTGTCGTATAGCTCAAAAATTCCCTTTTTCACTAACTGATTAGTTTGTGAAGAAGTTGAATTAGTGATTTTTTGAAGCTCGACTTTCTTCACTTCTATTGGAGCATTAGAATATCGTTGGCTCTGCTCGATGTAGCGCATCAGAAGTTCCAGTTGTTTTGGGGCTCTAGACAAATCATCAAATGCTGTTTTCAACGCTTCCTCTTTTTCAAACGCACTGGTCAACCTCACATAACTTTCAATCTTTGGCTTATAACGCTCTTTAAGTTCCTCTTCAATTAAAACAACTCGCTTATCAATCAGCGATTTGACCAACGGATATACCGTTTTTTGATCTAAAATCTCAGAAATATCAATTAGACTCAGCACCTCTCTGATTTCTAACGCTTCCGTAATTAAAAATTCCTTGTCCGTTAATGCGTCATAGTCAAACTCGAATCCTGGATTTAACACTATCCTTGTTTCACTTGCTAACTTTAAAGCACTTGGTAATGCTGCCACCTTGACTTCACCAATGGTACACATGTAATAGTCAGATACCCATTCCCAGAATTTAAATTGTTCTTCTGTTGCAATTGGTAATTCGTCTAAAACATTTTCAATGTATTTTGCTTGATAAGCGCTAGGAGCCACTTCATGAACTTTTCTTATTAAAGCAGAATACCTTTTTCTTTTTCCAAATTCTACGATTACTCGCTGACCAGGGGCAACAACATTTGTGAGTTCATGAGGTACTCTATAGGTATACAGGTTAGGTACCGATACCGGAAGAATTACATCTACAAATTTTGTTATCCGTGTATCCATGGACTACTTAGAAAGAATTGTTGCTAAATCTAGCAAGTCCTTTCGGATTTCCTTATGGTGTTTTATAGCATTTGCAAATGGAGTGAAGCAAACTTCATTCTTCACAATTCCGACCATTTCGCCCTTTCTTCCCTGCAACAAAGCAGTTATAGCCTCTGCACCAAGTCTAGATGCTAGCAACCTATCCGCTGCGCTTGGACTTCCTCCTCTTTGTAAATGCCCTAATATTGAAACTCTGGTATCGTAGTGATTGAATTTTTCTTGAATTTTCTTTTGCACCTCCAATGCTCCACCTGCATCGTCTCCCTCGGCAACTAGAATTATACTACTCTTTTTATTATTTCTCCAACCTGATTCCAATGTTTCGATTAACTCATTTATATAAGTTTTCGTTTCGGGAATCAATATTGCTTCTGCTCCCACAGCTATCCCAGATCTTAATGCGATAAAACCTGCATCCTTTCCCATTACTTCAACAATAAATAGACGATCATGAGAATTTGCGGTATCCCGTATTTTATCTACGGCATCAATTACCGTGTTCAATGCAGTATCATAACCAATGGTGAAATCGGTTCCGTATAAGTCATTGTCAATTGTACCTGGAATTCCAATTACTGGGACATTAAAAGAGTTGCCAAATATTTCCGCACCCGTGAAAGTTCCATCTCCGCCAATCACCACAAGCGCATCAATATTTTCTTTCTTCAGGTTTTGATAAGCTAACTTTCTTCCTTCCTCAGAATAAAATTCAGCACTTCTGGCTGATTTTAGAATTGTTCCACCCCTTTGGATGATGTTACTAACATCGTGAGAACCAAATATTTTCAGCTCACCTTCTATTAAACCATCATATCCTCTATAGATGCCAGATACTTGAACATTATGATGTAATCCTTGTCTAACAACAGCCCGTATGCATGCATTCATACCTGGAGAATCGCCTCCTGATGTTAATACACCAATGTTTTTAATTTCACTCATTATTTCATAAAAGTAACAACTTCCAAAAGGAGATGGTTCAAATGTTGAAAAATTGCAATTTCTATTTTCACTTTTCGCAAAAGTCCATGTTACATTCGTAGCATGAATTTGCACTGGATAGATTGGTCAATTATAGCCGCTTTTCTTGTTCTCTCCCTTTTAATTGGGTTGAGATATCGGAAAAAAGCAAGCGGTGGCATTGCCAGTTTCTTTCTAGGAGGTAGAAACCTTCCTTGGTACATCGCTGGACTTTCGATGGTTGCAACAACATTTGCAGCTGACACTCCACTTGCCGTAACTGAGCTCACGGCTGATAATGGTATAGCTGGGAACTGGTTTTGGTGGAACTTCTTGATTGGTGGATTACTCACCACTTTCTTTTTTGCTAGACTATGGCGCAGGTCAGGCGTGGTTACGGAAATTGAGTTACTGGAACTTCGGTATTCAGGTAAGCCAGCTGCATTTCTAAGAGGATTCAAGTCGGTTTATTTAGGGATTTTCATGAATTGTTTGGTCATAGCATGGGTCAATAATGCTATGGCTACGTTGCTAACTGTATTCTTTGGTTTAGACATGACAATCGCTTTATTTTGGGTAGGTGGATTGATGATAATAGCCACATTCTATTCAAGTCTTTCCGGCCTATTAGGGGTTGCGATAACCGATGCGGTTCAATTTTTCATCGCCATTATAGGATGTTTGGTGCTAGCGATACTTGTTCTTAATTCTGGAGAAGTTGGTGGGATGGAAGAAATGAAATCCACACTTGATTCAAGTTACTTTAATGTTCTTCCACATGTTTCGAACGAAACTGCGGTTAGCGAAGGAAATGGATTTACTTCCGTTACCTTAACTTTTGGTGCGATGCTTGCATTCGTTGGGATGCAATGGTGGGCTAGCTGGTACCCTGGAGCAGAGCCTGGAGGCGGAGGATATGTTGTTCAAAGAATGAACAGTACTCGGTCTGAAACTGATGCTTTGAAGGCAACCTTATTTTTCCAAATAGCTCATTATTGTCTTCGTCCATGGCCGTGGATAATTGTAGCCCTATGTGCAATCATGCTTTATTCACCAGATTTGAATCATCAAGATCATGAAGCGGTTATTGTTGCTAATGAAGTAAAGGCTGGTATTTCGGAAGATCAACTTGGAACGTTTTATTCAAGTCATCCATCTATAGTCGAAACCGAAAAAACCAGCCGTTTTATTACATCTGGGATTAAAGATGATCGTGAGTTTTTAGAGGCATTTCCAAATTACACCGAAGAATTTAAAAGTGAAGATAGGCTGCGTGAGACTGTTGGGTTTACATTTGCTTCAAAACTAGGTTACGCCTATGTAATGAAAGACTATTTGCCAATTGGTTTGAAGGGTCTCCTATTAGCCGCCTTTTTAGCGGCATACATGAGTACAATCAGTACGCAGATTAACTGGGGTGCGAGCTTTTTAGTAAATGATCTTTACGCAAGATTCATCAAGCCAAGTAGCCGTTTTCCAAGTGAAGAAAAGGCACAAAAAAATTATGTTGGTGCGGCTAGAATCGCGTCAATTTTAATCATGATAATTGGGTTCATTGTTGCTTTCAACATCACTTCCATCTCGCAAGTTTGGGGTTGGATTATGGAGTTTGGAGCCGGTATAGGTCTGGTTCTTATTTTAAGATGGTACTGGTCAAGAATTAATGCTTGGAGTGAAATTGCAGCTACTATCGCTCCAGTGATTGGTTTTTTCATTTTCATGTTTATTGGTGACGAAATAGCGGTTCAAAATGAAGAATGGTATGATTGGTATACCACGAATAAAATGCCTTTCATTTTCAACATTGGATTTACCACTTTGATATGGCTTTTAGTGACGTTATTTACGAAACCAGAGTCAGATAAAACCTTGTTGAATTTCTATAAAAAGGTTCGTCCTAGCGGAGGCTGGAATCGTATAGCAAAATCAGATGGTTTAAAAGTTGACAATAAACCATTGGCTTTTTCTTTCGCAGCATGGTTTTCAAGTATATCTATGGTTTACGGCATTCTGTTCACCATTGGATTCTTAATCCTTCAAGAACCTGGTAAACTTTTGATACCTGGCATTATGAGCATCGCTGGATTAATTGGATTAATCGCATCTTTTAAGTTCTTGTACAAAAACTCCGACAGTTAAGGAAAAAATGGATATTTAATCCTTGCAAATTGCTTTGCTATGTCGGTATTTTTTTATTACTTGCACGGTATAATTACAGCGAATAATAGAGCGTTCATGAATTACAATTTTAAGCACCTAATCCTCGGAGCCATTGCAGCAACAACTATTTTGGTTGGTTGTACTGACCCAACCCCTGATGGGAACGATCCTAACGGAAAAGTTAAAATCCCAAAAAACATCGTGAATGACGGTAAGACGTTTGACGTAAACGGGCAAATATTTAGTATTCCTTCTCCTGTTCAAACAGCTATGTTGATTAAGGATTCTGGAGCAGACTTTGACGAAACATATCTTAATCCTAAGGATAATGCCGATGGATATAGCACTATGTTTTCGAAAGCTATGAATCTAGGAGTTTATGGAGCGGATTTAGGCTATTGTACAATTTATGAAAACAATAATGCCTCTCTTGCTTACTTGACTAGTGTTAGAACTTTAGCAAGTGAAGTGGGCGTTGAAAATGCTTTTAATGAATCTCTTATTGAGCGATTCTCTGCAAATTCAACGAATCAAGATTCGATGTTAGTATTTATTTCTGAAGCTTATCAATCAGCAGATAACTATTTGAAGACAAATGACAAAAGTGATGCTGCCGGACTTATTCTAGCTGGTGGATGGGTTGAAGCACTGCATTTTTCTTGTAGAGTGGCTAGTGATGGCAACGAAGCCTTGAAAGCAAGAATTGGCGAACAAAAAAGTACGCTCAAGTCGCTAATCGGTTTATTGAATAGTCTTGAAAGCACAGGAGATGACTTTGAAGAATTCGTGTACGCGATGGAAGACCTATACGGAGCATTCGATCAAGTATCGTCTTCTTACAAGTATGTTGAACCTCAAACATATGCTGACAAAAAGCTTACCATTTTTAATTCTACTAACGATGTAGAGATTTCTGATGACATCCTCGCAGAAATTGCATCTCAAGTGTCTGAATTAAGAGATCTAATCACCCAATAATTAAGCAAGAATGAAATTAACAGTAACAACAATCTTTGCAGCAGTACTTATGATCTTAGGATCTAATGTGAATGCTCAAGTAACATGTGATTCGGTTTCAGGAATTGCTAGTAGTTATTTAAACGAAGGAACTGAAAACAGTATTTTCATTTCTGATGGACAGGTGTACAGAGCATTTCTTTCTGATGACGAGTCCGCAGAATTTAACACGACTTTTTTCGGAGGTAGTACTTACCGAATTGCCGTGTCTGCTGGAAAAAGAAAAGATTACGTGATTTTTGAAATCCGTGACGAACAGGATATTGTTCTTTTTACAAATGCTGATCAAGCAAATGCTCCTTACTGGGACTTTAAAGTAACCAGTACGATGGAATGCAAAATTCATACTCAATTGGATCCAAATAAAAAGGCATCTGGTTGTGTAATCATGTTGATTGGCTTTGAAAAGCAAATGTAATTTAAGCCTACCTCCTCTAGTCTACCTAAACCAACACTAAGCTAATATGAGTGAACGTATTCTCAAGGCCCTGATGCAACTCTTTGCTATTATCGCAAAAGTTGACATGGAGGAAGTTGATGGTGGCGGATTTAAAATTAGTGGTGGCGGACGCGATATTGTTAAGCAGTTTTTAAGTCAAGAGCTTAACCAAGAGCTTGTAAATTCTTACATGGTCTTGTTCGATGAATACTTAACTGTTCATCAAGGAAAATCAAAGAAAAAAGACGGTAAGAAGAAAAGAACTTCGGTGAATTCTGTAAAGGTTCTAAGAATCTGTACGCAAATCAACGAAGAGCTTACACAGAAACAGAAGCTAATTGTTCTTATTCGGATCCTCGAATTTATTTATGCAAACGAAGAAGTAACCGAACAAGAATTAGAATTTGCTACAACTGTTGCCGAAACCTTTAATATTTCTCCGGAAGAGTATACACGATGTAAAGATTTTGTAGAAATTGACGATAAAGACTTGGTTGACAACCAGCAATGGATGTTCGTTGACGGCATTGAAAATGTTGACCTTAAAGAAGGGCACCATCTTCATTCTGAAAGTATAGAAGGTAGAATTATTATTATTCGAGTGGAGTCAGTGAATACTTACTTCATGCGATACCAGGGTAAATCTGACCTATACTTAAATGGTCAAATTTTACCGCCAGAAAGAAATTTTATTCTTAACCAGGGATCTTCCATTAGAAGCTCAAAGGTTAAGCCAATTTACTACAGCGACATTATTGGTCGATTCTTAAGTGACGATTCAACTTCTAAAATCAACTTCAAAACTGATGCTATCCAGTATCACTTTAAAGGTGGTAAAGTTGGACTTCATCCGATTAACTTCTCTGAAGATTCAGGAAAGCTAATTGGTATCATGGGTGGTTCTGGAGCAGGTAAGTCTACTCTATTAAATGTCCTGAATGGAAACTACACTCCCACTGTTGGGGCAGTTACTATTAATGGCATCGATATTCACAGAGATACTGATAACGTTGAAGGTCTAATCGGATATGTTTCACAAGATGATCTTCTAATTGAAGAACTTACTGTATTTCAAAATCTATTTTTTAACGCCAAACTTTGTTTTGGAAGTTTAAGTGATAGTAAGATTTCCAAAATGGTAATGGGCACCTTAAATGCCATCGGCCTTGCGGAAGCAAAAGATTTAAAAGTTGGTAGTCCTTTAGAAAAGACTATCTCAGGTGGACAACGTAAACGTCTTAATATTGCATTGGAGCTTATTAGAGAACCAGCTGTATTATTCGTGGATGAACCAACATCTGGATTATCATCTAGAGATTCAGAAAACATTATGGATCTTTTAAAGGAACTAGCTTTAAAGGGGAAATTAATTTTCGTTGTTATCCATCAACCATCTTCTGACATCTTTAAGATGTTTGATACCCTGTTGATTTTAGATCAAGGAGGTTTCCCGATTTATAACGGAAATCCAGTTGACGCGGTTATCTACTTTAAAAAATTAGTTAGTCACGTTAATGCAGAAGAAAGTGAATGTCATTCCTGCGGTAATGTAAATCCAGAGCAAATATTTAACATCATCGAATCTAAGGTCGTTGATGAATATGGAAACCTGACTAGAAATAGAAAAGTGTCTCCGAAGGAATGGAATGAGCATTACAAGGAGTTAATTGACAATGAGCCTCTAGCAATATCAGAGCATACTGAAGTTATTAAGAGTGAATTAAAAGTTCCTAGTATTTGGAAACAGTTTGGTGTATTCTTCAAAAGAGATGTGCTATCTAAATTAACGAATACGCAATACCTTTTGATCAACACATTAGAGGCTCCGGCATTGGCAGCTATTCTTGCGTTTTTCATGAAGTATTTCAACTCAGGTAGCGTAAGTGGTGAGTATATATTTAGATATAGTGAGAATATTCCTCAGTACTTATTTATCTCGGTAATTGTAGCCTTATTCATTGGACTGACAGTATCTGCAGAGGAAATTATAGGTAACCTCAAAATCATTAAAAGGGAGAAATTTTTAAATCTGAGCCGAGGAAGTTATCTCGGATCTAAGATTTTAATAATGTTCTTGATTTCAGCGATTCAGACTTTACTCTTTGTTATTGTCGGTAATTATATCCTGGAAATAAGAGGAATGATTCTTCCCTACTGGTTAATCATGTTCTCAACGTCTTGCTTTGCAAATATGCTAGGGCTAAACATATCAGCCTCTTTCAACAGTGCGAAAGTAATTTACATATTGATTCCAATCTTAATTATACCCCAGTTACTATTTAGTGGTATCATCGTATCATTTGACAAGTTAAACCCAATGTTTAAATCTGAGTCACATGTTCCTTGGATTGGAAATGTAATGGCATCCAGATGGGCTTACGAAGCAATGGCGGTATATCAGTTTAAAAATAACGAGTACGAGAAAGACTATTATCCTTACGATAAGAAAATGAAGTTTGCCAATTGGAAAAAAGACAATTGGTTACCGGATTTAGAAAAGAAAGCACTTAATATTAATAAGTACTATAAGGACTCTGCAAATTCTGAAAAGCTTCAGCAACAACTTGCTGTGTTGAATTATGAAATCGGCAAAGAGCAGCGTTTGAATGATGCTAAGCTTGAACGCTATAGTGATTTATCCAGCATTAGTAGTTTCAACGACTCAACTTATAAAGAGCTTGAGCGATATTTCTTCGTATTGAGAACCTTCTATAAAGAAGACTACAATAAGTATGAAAATTTAGCGGATAGCATTGCTGTAGCAGCTAAAACTCCTAGTACTGAGTTTATGGCCGTAATTGATGGGCAACTAGCTGCTGGAGATATTGACAAGAAACAACATAGACTTTTGAAGAGAAAAGAAAGGGATCGCTTAGGTGCAATCAATTCTGAAAATCAACAGAAGTATACGAATGAAGCGCTAGAGAAATTTGTAACAAACGATAACAGCTTTGAGTACATCGTGGAAGATGGTGACATGCTGATTCAGAAATCGGACCCTATCTATTTGGATCCTTATGACACTTATTTCATGCGTTCCCATTTTTATGCACCAAATAAGAAGTTCTTCGGAACGTTCTGGAGCACGTTTGCGTTCAATACCATGATGATATGGGCAATGTCTTTATTACTCATCATAATGCTTTACTTCGATGTAATGCGAAAGGTAATTGAAGGATTCGGAAAAATATTCTCTAAGCTGATTCCTAAAAAGGCTAAGTAAAAAATTAAGGCAAAAAAAAAGGGGACGCAATTGCATCCCCTTTTTTTTTGTTCTAAACTTTTCTTAGATCTCTTCTACTTCAATCATCTCAAACTTAAGATCAATGATAGCATCGTAATCTTCTCCAGCCTCTAACATGTCCTCATCGTCTTCTTCATAATACCATTTGATATGAAGTGTTGAACCGTTAATAGACTCTAATTTTTTAAACACATCTAAAATACATTTAGATGAACTAGTATTGAAATACTCTAATTTCACGTGAACTATAGTTTCAGGCTGTGGACTTGCTCCATAGTCTTCTATCCATTTCATTAATGGTGCATAATACTCCACTGAATTTTCTGGAATAGATCTTCCTTTTAGTAAAAGCTCTCCAGCTACGTTAAAATCAATCTCAGGCGTTTTAGGAGTTCCCTCCATTTTCAAATTATCCATTGCTTAATACTTTACTTATCCTTTTACTTTCTGATTGCTCTACCTTAACCTTTAACGTGAAAAATGATGTTTCATCATTAATCGATTTAAAGTTATACTCCAATTTTTGTCCAGATTTCCTAGCGATGTCAATCATCCCTAGTCCCCCTCCGCCTTTTTCAGACATCTGACCATTGTTTAGTATTTCCTTATAATACGCTTTCAGTTCAGCCCGATCCAATTCATTAACCTTATCTATAAGGCCATTTAATTTGATCACATGCTCTGGTAGAATGTAATTTCCTGTTAATATATGATAAAATCCTCCTTCGTTTGCAATCATAAACATTGCAGTACTATCATCACCAAAAGTTTTCTCATTCTCTTCGTTATGATGGTATAGGTTCTGAAGACATTCAACTAATACATTGAACACTTTCTTTTTCACCTTTGGGACTTCCTCAATTACTTCTAGCTTCGATTCCATTATCTGTAAAATCGAACTTAAAAGATCAGATGTAATTTCACCTTTAAATGAGAGCATTACATTATGCTCCTCCATTCTTTTGTAAAAATCGTAAATGTCGATCATCTTTTCTTCGTTACTAACAAACATAACAAAAATGTCCATCTAGTCCAAGTGACATTAATGTTATCTTCGCGCCATAATGGACAAAAAAAAAGAATGGTACTCGGATTGGTTTGATTCAGACTATTATCATTCACTGTATAAAAATAGAGATTACAGCGAAGCGGAGTTCTTTATCCAAAAATTGGTGAATTATCTTTCACCTGGAACTGAAGATCGCATCTTAGATCTTGCATGCGGTAAAGGCCGTCATTCTGTTTTTCTTAATAAACTAGGATTCAACGTCACCGGGGTCGATTTGTCTACAAATAGCATTTCATATGCGAAGCAATCTGAAAATGACAGATTACATTTTAACGTTCATGACATGCGAAAAGTCTATAAAAAGGATTCTTTTGAATTCATTTTTAATCTATTCACGAGTTTCGGCTATTTCGATTCACACGATGAGAATGAGACGGTAATCTCTGCTATCAAAGATCAGTTAACCGTGGATGGTATAGTTGTGATTGACTACCTGAATGCTTCCAAAGTTGTAAAGGAATTAATTCCAGAAGAGGTGAAGATCGAAGATGGAATTGAGTTTCATATTTCAAAAAAGGTGGACTCGGGTAACGTGATAAAAACCATCAAATTTAAAGCAGACGGGGAAGATCACTTGTACCAGGAGCGGGTAGAGTTAATTTCGCTTGAAGATTTTAAAGACTACTTAAATGCAACGGGGTTGCAATTAATTAATACCTTTGGCGGCTATCAATTAGAACCGTTTAATCAATCTACTTCTGATCGATTAATAATTCTAGCGAAAAAGACCAAGTGAGCAAAGATTTATTTCCAATTCTACTTCTTACACTTCCCGTGCTAAGTCTGGGCTTGCTTACTATTTTCTTTCAAGACAAACTGCAAAGATTCAACAAGTATTTTCTTCATTTTTCAGGGGCATTTCTTTTAGCGGTTTTAGCGCTTCACATTTTCCCTGAAGTGTACGAAGGGGCAAATTCAAAAACGGGATTATCGATTAAAACCATCGGTTTATTCGTAATTATTGGATTTTTCATCCAAGTATTTCTTGAGTTCATGTCTCAAGGAATTGAACATGGTCATATTCATACGCATAAGAAAAAAGCTTTTCCAATTGGCGTTTTAATAAGTCTATGCATTCATGCATTTATTGAGGGAATGCCTATCGAAATGGTACTTCATGCAGATTATTACGAACATGCCGGACACGCGATTGGCCATGTTCATGATCATGGTCATTCTCATGTGCATAGTCATGGTGCTTCTTCAGGCAATGCATTCTTATGGGGAATATTAGTACATAAAGTGCCGGTAGGAATTACATTGGCCATGCTCTTAATTGCGAATCAAGTGAGTAAAGTGAAGACACTGATCTCGCTGGTTTTATTTGCATCTATGGCTCCGCTTGGTTTGTTAACCATGCATTACATTGGACACAATGCGACATTTGGACTTGGGTCTTCCCTTGAGATATCGATGGCGATTGTGATGGGAATGTTACTGCACATATCAAGTACCATTTTGTTTGAAGCGGATGACGGACATCGATTTAATGCGAAGAAAGTTGGAATAATGGTTCTGGGAGCGGGAATTGCTTACTTCTCTTTATAAATTCAGTTTCTCTGCTGTTTTCGAATCGCCTTTTTTCAATTCTCCTTTAAAGTAATACCACTTTTCAAACTGTTTAAGCTCTTTATTAATGGTCATTTTCCAGTACAAATGTCGCTCTCCTTTTTTATATCGCCCTTGCAGCTTAGCTACTTTATCAATCCAAAACCCATGCTTTAGACCATTTTTATAGATTCCTTTTTTAATGATCTGACCTTTTTCGTTGTAGACCGTATAATCTCCATGCAGATCTCCATACCCATAAATCATAGTTTGCATGTACTTTCCATTTTCATAATAGTAAAGAAACTTACCATTTGGCTTCCCATTAACGAAACTACCAGTGTATAGCGTTTTTGACGAATCTGAAGCATAAACTGCTTTCACTCTACCGTTAACGCTGTCGTTCACTAATAATCGAGCTGAGGCATTGATTTTATCCCCATTTGGAAGTACAATATTTAATGTCTGCTGCCCAAAATATGCTTTAGATAGAATAAGAGAAAGAACAATTATGGTTAATACGTGTTTCATTCAAACGAGATAATTAGATGTAAAAGTAAGCTTTGATTTAATGCAAACGAATTGTTACATTTGACATCCCAAATAATTCGAATCAAAAAATTAAAAAAATATAGCAAATGTCAGTATTAGTAGGAAGAAAAGCACCTTCATTTTCAGCTCAAGCAGTGATTAATGGTGGTCAAATTGTAAGTGATTTTACACTTGAACAATTTAAAGGTAAGTATGTGATTTTATTTTTCTACCCAAAAGATTTCACTTTTGTATGCCCAACTGAATTATTTGCTTTTCAAGCAAAACTGGCAGATTTCGAATCTAGAGGTGTTCAATTAATTGGTATTTCAACAGATACAGAACAATCTCATTGGGGATGGCTACAAATGGAGAAAAACAAAGGTGGAATTCAAGGAGTAACTTACCCTCTTGTTGCTGACACGAACAAAACAATCTCTGCTAACTATGACGTGTTAGTTGGAGAATGGGATTACAACGAAGAAGGTAACATGACCGCTACTGATGAAATGATCGCATATAGAGGATTGTTTCTAATCGATCCTAACGGAACAGTTCGTCATCAATTAGTGAATGATCTTCCATTGGGTAGAAATGTTGATGAAGCATTAAGAATGGTTGATGCACTTCAATTCTTCGAAGAAAATGGAGATGTTTGTCCTGCAAACTGGACCAAAGGTGATGAAGCAATGAAAGCATCTCATGAAGGTGTTGCTGATTACCTTACAGCTCACTAAACCAAACAACAAAATTTGTAAAAGCCCGAACGCATTTTATGCATTCGGGCTTTTGTTTATAAGCTTATTTAATGTGTTTAAATAGGAAAACTATTGATTCGCCTAAAATGTTACTATCATACACAGTCTCCTACGTAAAAGAAATTAGATTTGCGGCCTAATCAGGCCACAAGAAATTAACCGTACTGGTTAATGATTAGTAATTCGTTTATACATAGAAAAGAGGAGCCGGGCAGCTCCTCTTTTTGCTTTATAACATTTAGTACCATTTGAACATTGGACATCGCCCAATATTTCATTTAATCATTTACTTCTAGCGAAACAGAACAGTACTTTCCGTTAACTACAACAGAAGACATTTTACCTCCAGCGTCTTTTGTCGCAATTCTACCTTTCACAATTTCATCCTTATCCAGTGTTTTCCTACTAGATATGTTATTGTTTGTAGATGGAAGGTGCATTCCCTTACCATGGTTTAGAATCACATCATATTCGAATGCGATTTGACTATTAAAGCCAAGGTCTATTGAGGCCAATGTACTGGCAACATCTATTGAAGTGAAATCTGTCCCTACCTCATCAATCGTGAATTCGCCATACTTCATACTACCACTCAGGCTGACGTTCAGCTTCTCAATATCTATCTCAGATAAGGTTGACGTAATCGATAAAACGTCAACTTCCTCTAATTCCGCACTCCCATGTTTCACGGTTAAGTTTAACTGACTTACTTCTTCAATCTCCACTTCTCCTGACGAAGCTGACACGTTGATTTTACCGGCTTTATCTAGCTTCAAATCAGTAAACTTCAAATCTAGATTTCCCTTCTTTATTTCTTTGATATTGGCCTTACCGTAAGACATGTTTAGTTTTTTAAGGCTGGATAATTTCTTAGCCCTGAAATTACCATGGCTCAAGTCAACGCGCAGGTCCTCAGTTAAACTTGGAACAGAAATATTACCGAACTTATTAGAAATCTCCAATTTCGCAGATGGTGGAATTTGTACGAAGTAATTAATTTCTATTCTACTATTTCCTCCAAGAATTCTTGCAATATCGGCCATGCCTTTCTTAATAGTACTGGTATTCTTTCCCCATTCTGTATACACATCAACGTAGTCCGTCCCAGAACTAAAATTAACATCCACCATTTGCATCAATTCATCAACTCGGTCTAATTTTTCCGAGAAAGCTTTAATCTCAATCCTAACCACAACACTGTCTGATGTACCAGTTGTAATTACCACATCTCCATATTTATTAGAGATTTCAACTTCCACGTTTTCTTCAACTGCAAAGGATTTGTTAATCACTTTACTGTCATCAAACACAGGAACGTCAGCAGCAAATGAGCCAAATGCCCACAATGTGCTACATAAAAGTAATATCCATCTCATCTTCTTCTGTATTATCAAATTCACTTAACATCGCTTCTAAAATTTCCAATTTCAAACGATAGTTATCAATCATTGCTTCAATTATCTGATCGTTATTTACTGACTCTCCCATTTCAGTTTTTAGTTGATTGAATTCTTCATCCAGGAAATCAATTTCTTCTAACAACATCGGATCAACGTTCAGATCATTTAATCTTTCTAAGTTTTGATTCACCTTCGTTACGTAATAACCTTCAACTTCAGCCAGCTCCGGTGATATATCGCTTAACTGATAACCGTCAATTTCTATCGCAACTTCTGGCACGTCTGCAACGACTTCAGGTTGCTCTTCTTGCAATAAATACAATAGACCAAAAGAAACAATCAATACAGCAGCTGCCCCATAGGCTAAAGCCTTACGCAATGGAATTAATTTCGGCTGAGAGCGCTTTTGAGTATCAACTTCTGAAGCCAAACTTTCCCAGACCGCAGCAGAAGGAGTCTCCTCATCGAATTCACTTCGATGTGATGAAACAAACTCTTCGAGCCTATCTAACTTATTTTCATCATTCTCCATATTGTTCAATTATTAGTTCTTTCAATTTCAACTTGGCCCTCATGTACTGACTTTTAGAGGTTCCAACGCTAATCTTCAATTCCGCTGCAATTTCTTTGTGAGTGAATCCTTCAAATAAATACAAAGTCAAAACAATCCGAAACCCATCAGCTAAATTGGTCATGCAATTCTGAATTTGGGCAACGGACAGGTTAGGATAACTGCTCTCCTCTACCTGTTCTTCTTCAATTTCGGTGCCATCCACATCAACATAGGCTAGCTTTCTTTTCTTAATCCGGTTCAAACTTTTGTTTACGACAATTCTTTTTAACCAAGAGCCAAAGCTTGAATCTCCCCTAAACGCATTTAAATTTTTAAAAGCGTCAGAAAATGATTCCTGTAAGACATCCTCAGCCTCTTCCCTATCTTTTAATAAACGGATAGCCACGCTAAACATCTGCCTTGAATAAAGATCATAAAGTGCTTTATGCGCTCCACTCCTCCCTTCAAGACACTGCCTAACTAAATCTATATGAATGTCAACTACGTCTCTGCTCAAACCACACTAAAAGTAGCTAAAACCATCCCAATTTCAAGGTCACATTACCCGTCCATCCTGATAAATTCGTATTGGTTAAATTAAAAATTCCAGTTTCACCAATAAACCTATAGCCTACACCAGCGCTGAGTCTCATAAATCGAAACAAATTCAATTCAGCATTCAAAGCAGGTTCCGCCACTAAAAATAATTCTGGATCTGTATACTCATCATATTCATAGTCGAAATCCCAAGGCCGATTCTTACTCAAAGCAGATACACCTGCACCTAAAATAAGCGGTGCGGTAAAATGAAGTATTCGATTTGAGCCAAATACAGGCTCAAACAAAAAACCTCCGTACCCCATTTCAATAAAGTACTCCGTTCCGTCCATTGCAAATTGGTTACTTCCAACGTCCGATACTAATCCATATCCAATTACGCCCAAATTAACTTTCTCTCCAAGAGCAATAGCAGCAGATCCACCCATAAAAATTGATTCCTGTCCGTTGACCAAAGCTGGCTTGACCGAGAATCCTACAAACGCACCAGATGGTCTGGCTTTCCCGAAAAGCGTCTTCTGCGTATCATCACCATTAAAAATCATCTGTCCAAATCCTGTCGAATAACCCATCAACAAGATCAATCCTAATCCTAGTAACTTTTTCATCTTAATTCATATCTATTACGCTACCTGAACCGGTAACATTTGAAACTATAGTTACTGGACTACCCCAGTAGTATATGTTGCCACTTCCTTCAATATTTGCTGTTAAGGAATTCGAAACATCTACAGATGCATTTCCGCTTCCATCAACTTCTACAATTGCCGTAGTTGCTGAAATATTGCGTGTATCGACATCTCCACTACCATCAATTTCCACAGACAGATTCGTTGCTAGACCCACTACGTCAATATCTCCACTACCTCTCAAGTCCACGTTTAAATTAGATGCAGCTACGTCTAAATAAATATCTCCCGATCCATTTAATTCTAAATTGAAGCTTGATGTTACTATATTGCTGGCTTCAATGTTTCCTGATCCATTAAGAATAATTCTATCTACAACAGATTGCGAAACATATACATTAATAGCTCTAGAATGAACTACGTGATTATGCTCTTCATAAACCTTAAGCTCATTTCCTGTTACCTCGGTTTTGATGTGACTTAATAAATTTTCCGGTGCTTCAACTCTAATCACATAAGACGAATCTTGTGTCACGTATAAATTCATCGAACCATCTACCGTAATTTCATCAAAAGTTGAAACTACTCGATCTTCTTGCGTCTGCGGCCCTGCCGATATATGGACTCCTTCATGGCAACTTACAAATGCCATGGCTGCTGCTACTCCTACTATTATCTTTTTAATTATCATCGTTTGGTTGTTTCAAAGAGATCCATTCAACTATTGCTTAATAAAATAGCTCCCTTAAGTTTTAGGTTACTCTTAAAGACAAGCAAATAGTAAAGGGTTGCAAATTATTTTCACTTTCTCCTAAAGAATGTTAAATCAACAAGTTAGAAGTAACTACTCACCAAGTCATCTTGTTCTACGGACATGAGAAACTTGATTAATATTGGACTTATCCTAACTGTTACGGCAACCTTCGGACAGTCACTAAAATTCAAACAGAATTTAAAAAGAGTATTCCTTGAAAAAGGGATGTATATAGATGTGAAATTAAATTCAACTGATCAATTCAATAAAAAATGGACTAGCGCCAAAGATCTTGAACAGGACGATTTAAAAGACAAATTATGGGAAGTAGATTCTATCAATAAAAATTTCATTAAAGTAAGCAGACCAATAGAATGGAGGTTGGATACGCTGTCAAATCAAAACTACAAAAAGAAAGATGTCAAGAAGTTAATTTCAAACGAAACCTGTAAAGTACGGACCTATTCTGAAGGAGATTTTGAACTAACCATACTTAAAACCCCCACTAACTATGAATCTAAAACATTGAATTTCGACTCAATACAGGCTTTACGATTCTGCGAATTCCAACTTTATCCAAATCTGAACAAAATGATAATGCCAGTTTTAGCTGGATCGGCATTAGCCAAAACAACTTCAACTGAAAATGCGCTAGGTCAAGTGAGAACCAAAATATTAATTGCAGCTACTCTTGTTATGGACGGGATTTTCGTTTCAAAATTGAACAGTAAGGAAAAGGTTAAAACTTATGTGATGAAGGAATGGAATATTAAAATGACCGAATAATAAAACACTGCATATGGCATTTAGCCTAAATGCACTATTTAAATTTTACATTCCAATTTGACTGAATAGTGTCGCCCATCTCATCAAAAAGATATTCGTGGCCCAATTTCTCTCCATTTACATATGTTGTCTCTATAGATCTCACTCCATTTGGCCAAAAGCCAATGAACCTGCCATGTTTTAGACCGTTTTTATAATTGCAAATTACCGATGTATCGCCAGAATCGTAGAACCAAACTTTCTGAGGTAACGTATTTTTAAGGAGGTCAATCCCTTCCATTATTTGCGTTGCGATAACTTGATGACCTAAGGAATTTAAGTGAGGATCGAAAGTATATCTATGTGTAGAATCAATTAAACCAGAGAGGCTTATTGTACTTATCTGATCTGCCATAGAAGAAGTGAAATCCTTGGCTAGTAGACTATTTATTTGAGTAATAAATTCGTCTCCACAGCTTTCAGCACTTATTGAGAATATGAGAATTTTGGTTTGAGCCGGAATCTTACCAGATGCTTTAAGAATATTAATGAATGCAAGCTCTGCGTGAATTTTGGCTAAAAGTGTCGCTTGTTCGTTCTGCATTTTCTTAACTAAATCTGTGTTTGGGTTAAAATATGAAGGCAAGTTTAAAATATGCTTGAAAGGATAGTAACCAAGCCTAGATTCATGGTCCTCGGACATTTTTTGGTAAACAGATTCTTTTTCAATAGTTAGTGATTCATTGTTTAGAATGAAATTTTGATTTTCTACCCTATCATTTTCACAATATTGAATAATCAGATATTTCAAACTATCAGTTTCTATTTTTTCAAGCGATTTAATCTCACGGGCCGTGCCATAAGACGATATGCCTGCATTAAGAACAGGGAAACCTAAGCTATCTTCTATAAGTTCGGCAAATGTTTCATTTTGTTCAACGCCCCAACCCATCGCATATGAATCTCCAAGCACTATGGCTTTAGGCATATTCAATGATTTCTCGTCATCTCGCAAACCCAACCTATTTACTTTAAAATCATTGGTGAATTCTCTATTCTCGAATTGAAAAGAGCCTGGTTTCAGGGTATAAAACAAACTAGAATCGTATTGCGCGCATCTAGAATCCATTTGAATAATATTCCAATCGCGCTCTCGATGATAAGTTTTAAGAGCAGCATAAAGCCAATTTGGCGCACTGGCTGGATTGCTCAAAACATAACCTATATAGCCTTCTAAACAGAGAAATATGACTACAACTACTACAAAGTTATAAGTAAGGAATTTTAGCCTTTTTTTGAATTTCACCGTCATTAAACTAGCCTAAGATGGAGTAAGAGATAGAATTAAATATCTACATCATCACCAATGCCAAGCTTCTCGGAAATCTTGTAATTGTTCCGATCAGGAGAATTTCTGGCAATTAATTCTCCTAGAAATCCAGCGAGGAAGAAATTAACACCAAAGATCATGGAAGTAAGGGCAACGTAGAACCATGAATTTTGAGCCAACAAAGTTGCTTTTGGGTTAATTAACCATTTTTCAATTCCCAGCCACATAAAAATGCAAAAACCGATTATAAATACGAGGGAACCTAGGATTCCAAATAAGTGCATTGGCTTTTTACCAAAACGCGAAATGAATGTGATGGTCGCTAAATCAAGAAAACCATTTACAAATCGTTCTAGACCAAACTTAGTAACTCCATACTTTCTAGCACGATGCTCCACTTCTTGTTCTCCGATTTTTTCAAATCCCGCCCATTTTGCAATTACTGGAATGTAGCGATGCATTTCTCCGTAGACCTCAATATTCTTTACTACTTCTGAATTATAAGCTTTCAAGCCACAATTGAAATCATGTAGTTTAATACCACTTAGCATTCTTGTTGCCCAGTTAAATAATTTGGTAGGAACAGTTTTAGTAATCGGATCTTGTCTTTTCTGCTTCCATCCTGAAACCAAGTCAAAACCGTCTTCTGTAATCTTTTTGTACAACGCTGGAATTTCGTCTGGAATATCTTGAAGGTCTGCATCCATGGTAATGGTGACTCTGCCTTTCACAGCTTCAAAGCCTCTGTTTAAAGCAGCGCTTTTACCATAATTTCTCCTGAACTTGATTCCCTTAACGCAAGGGTTAGTTTTAGAAATTTGAACGATTTTGTCCCAACTTTTATCCTTAGAACCATCATCGATTAAAATCATTTCATGAGAATATCCATTATTCTCACAAACTTTCTTGACCCAATCCGTTAATTCTTGAAGCGATTCTTCTTCATTGAATAGAGGTACAACAACCGATATGTCTACGTTATAATCCATTTTGCTTTGCCTCTTTTACTTGAGACGAAATTGGAGGTACGAAATAACGAAATTATCTTGAATATCTTGTTGAATCGAGCTCAAACCGTTGAATAAAGTGCAGCGGTGCAAATACATTCATCTTTTTTAGCCGGACATTGAAATTCGTTATTCAAACATTGTTGTTTCCAAATATGTCCAAGATTATCTTTAAATCGAAACCCCAAAGCTTTGAAAACTCCTAATACCGCTGCATTTCCTGTAATCTCCCAGGCCACCGCGAAAACTGGATTTTCCTGTTCACCTTTCATCACCAGCTTGGCTAGTTTTGTCGCAATCCCATGTCCGCGGTAATTTGGAAGCACTGCCACTAGATCTAGCACAGAATATACCTGATCAGTGAGTTTTACATTGTAATAGCGATTGGTTTGGTTGAAAAGGTACTTGCAAAAACCTATTGGTTTCTCATCTAGACATGCAATCCATACTTCCTCATTGTCAGCATCGACTTCAATTGAAGCATAGTCTTTTCCAAAAATAAGATCAGAAAGCTGTTGAACTTTAGCTTGGTTTTTAATATCAAGCTTGAGATAACGTACTACTTTCTCTTCATCTCGTAATGTTTCATGAGGAGTTTTTCGTACCATCGATATCTTAAAGTTCGTTTAGCAGTTAGCGCAAGCTTAGCTTGAAAATTAGCAACATTGTATCGAAGTTTCGGTTTCTTCTTCTCAATTATCTTAGCCACCAACACGCCTATCTGCGTAGGGTTCCCTCCTTCAGAAACTTCTTCATTAATTACTTTATAAATTCGATCAAAATCTTCTTTATAAACAGAGTTTAGCGCCTTTTCAGAAACAAATCTGTTTTGATTTATGCTCGTATTAAAATCTCCTGGTTCTATTAAAACCGTTTTAATACCAAATTGCATGATCTCTTGACTTAAAGCTTCCGTCATTATTTCAACAGCTGCTTTAGACGCACAGTAAATACCACGGTATGGTAATCCAAGAAATGCGCCCATGGAGCTTACATTTATGATTAAACCCGATTCTTGCTTTCGCATTGGAGGAAGAACTGCCTGACAAGTCCGAATGATTCCAGCAACATTGGTATTAAATACATCTACAATCTCGCTAACCGTTGAATCTTCGATTGCTCCTGCCATTCCGATCCCTGCGTTGTTAACCAAAACGTCTATTCTCCCCTCCTGCTTTAATACAAACTGAATTGCAGCATGAACTGAATCTTCATTGTTCACATCCATTTGAACTAGATGGAAGCCATCTAGACGTTCGTCATTCTTGACCGACCTGCCAGTACCGTATACGATATAGCCTTTCGAATGCAATACATTACATATTGCTCTGCCAATTCCAGATGTTCCGCCAGTTATGAGTACTACTTTTTTCAAAATCTTCGAATTGAAATTAGCGATTTTTTTCGCGCTCTATCCACTTTTCGAATTGTTGTTCTGCATGAGATTTAAAAACAATAGGATATTGCTCAAATAATACACTCGGAATTTGCTCAGTCAAAATAATGCTGTCATTGTCAAATCCCCATCTTCCTTTTACCGACAATTCGTCTTCACCGGCTAAAAGCACATACTTTAAATCTCTTTCATCCATGCCATCGGGAGTGATGTTGTAAATAAATTCCACCTCGGCCAGTCCATCATTGTCTAGATCGATCACATCCATTGAATACCCCCAATAGTCAACCGTTTTATAGATTACTCCTGAGGAATCATGAACACTTGACAATTCAATAATTGAATCATTGTCTCCAGTTGTCACATAATGGTAAGCATGAAGTTCGCTCTTGAATCCATCCATGAAAAATTCTCCTTCTTTCATTTGAAATATTACGAAGTAGTTCAAACCTCTTTTGTCATTCCAAAGCGCTCCATCTACTAACGTTCCATATTTCATCACAGATTTTGGAAACTCAATCCCAACTTCAGATTGTTTTACCAAATTTGAAATCTCAGCAGTTACAACGGATTGATCAATCTCAGATTCAATTAGTAAAGAATCTTGCAGATCTACATCAGAATCAACACTAGGAAGATTTTCTGAGCCACAACTAAAAAGAAAAAGGATGAATAATATTGGGGTTAATCTGACCATGAATCAAAACTAATAATCATTAGAATAGAATCTTAGATTAGTTAGAAATAAATTGTTGGTGATTTTTAGATGTAGAAAACCCGAAAATTGGGCACAAAAATAAGGCAAGCTACTCACATCGCACCGCTACAACCGTCTACCCTTGCTATGTTCCCATCCTGGGGGATTCAACAGGAGCTGGTCGTGTGAGACTTGCCTCACGGCAAAGATAGTAACCTTTTACAATTTTCAAACGCAAAAGATAATAATCAATCCAGCGAGTATACTTGTAGCAGCTAATATGTTGACCCTGCTTACTATAGAGCCTGAAGAAGTTTCTGGATATTGTAATTCTTCCGCAATTAATTGATCCACCTTATAACCCAAAGTATGGACGAATCCGGCCTTATCTTTTGACAAATAATCCGAAGCACCAATTTTCATCGCTTTTACAACAGTACGAATGTCAGATTGACCTGAAAGATATATTACTGGAGCGTTGGCTCTGTTTTTCATCTTCTCAAGCATTTCGAGACCATCCATAAATTCCGGACCCATGGCAGACATGTGATGGTCCACAACAATAAAATCTGAATCTTGCTTACTTTTTAAATAATCTTCGCCACTTGCAAAAGTTCTTACATTAAAATGATCCCTTTTTTGAAGCTCAAATTTTATGATAGACGACACTACTGCGCAATCATCTACTACATCAATGTTTAATTTTTTCATTTTATACTATTCTAAATAGGTTGAGGGTTTCAAATCCCTGAAGACACTACTAAGCGTGCTTAGTAATATCTATCAAGGCCTGTTGAACCGAAAATCGTTAAATATTTTTAGGAATAACCTTTAGGTAATCGCCAGGAACCACCCTAGCGATTACTTTCAAGGTTGTCGAACCGAAAGTCGTAATTTTATATGTACATCATTTTGGCTACTACCAATACCAGTAGCACAAATGAGCCGATAAAAATCGGGACGGATTGTTTGTCAATTTTTCGTTGTTTGAACAGGTCTTTGCCTAAAGAAGAAATTTCTGCAGCTTTATTTAAGGCAGGAAGTACTCCTTCTAATCCATCATCTTTGCAAAGGTATTCGTTAGCACCTAAGCGTAACGCTTGGACTACTACATCTAATTTCGCTTGTCCGCTGATTAAGATGATTTGTACGTTCGGGTTCAGGTCAATTAGCTTTCTCATTAAAGTGAGTCCGTTGACATCTCCCAACCAATAGTCTAGAAATACAACATCAGGAGCTGGACCTTTATAATCGATCACATCTTCTCCAGAATGAAACATGGAGACATTTTCGTATGTCGGAGATATTGTTTTTTGAAGGGCGTTGGCATAAAACAGATCATCTTCTATGATGTGAATTACTGGTGAATAGAGCTTTGTCATTTTTTTCGTTTCGTTAGGGGCCGCAGAATATTTCTGTTTTGTTCTGCTTGCTAATTATTCCCCTTAAAAGAGCCGAGCTCTAATGGTGTAAAGGCGATTTAAATAATTAATTCTAGGTTGAAATGCTATATACCGAATTCATGCCAACACTGTAACGACTTGATATATAGCTTGTTAGATTTTAGCCATTTATGCATTCGTCCCAATTTGGGATGACCAATCTTAAATTGGGATGAATTAATATGGCTAGTACCACCATCGTAAAACAACTATTCTGGGCGTGACTTGGTTAAAGTGGTGTGTGAGGTAAACGCATAAACAGAACTAAATTGAACTGCTTTCATTGTGCTTAAATTATTGATATCAAAAAGAAAACCTCAATCGATAAACGAATGAGGTTTTGTAATCAAACTTGAAATAAAATTTTAATTCTATTCAATCAAATTTACCAGTTGCTAAATCTTGATCTAAAACAGAAAGGACATCTTCTAAATTAGTAACAAAAGATTGCGCCTCTTCAGAATTTTCAGATTCTAAGATAGATTCTACGGCCCGCACTTGATTGCTTAAACCTGGAGCAATAGTATCTACTGATGGTTTCAATTTATGGCCTGTTTTGCCAACTGCATCCAAATCTTTATTGACAAGCCCTTTTTTAATAACTGTGATTGCTTCGTTCGAGGAATTTATAAATGTCTCGATCATCATTTTCACAAATACTTTATCGCCAGCAGCGATCAAGTTCAATTTTTCTAGTGTATATAAATTATTCATTCTTATCAATTTTAGTTGGCTAGGTTGTTAAATATTGCCTCGTACAAATCGTCAGGGGCAAAAGGTTTAGAGAGGTAATCTTGCATTCCAGAGTCCAAACACTTTTCATCATCGCCTATTATTGCGTTGGCGGTAAGTGCGATTATTGGAACATCGGAATTGAGTTCTAATCTTATTTTTTTAGTGGCTTCAAATCCATCCATGTTAGGCATCATGATATCCATAAGGACAAGGTCAAAACTGTGGGCTTTAACTTTAGAGATAGCGTCAATTCCGTCTACAGCCTCCACTACCTTAATTTCTTTTCTTTCTAAGATGATTCTTGCCATCATCCGATTCATTTCATTGTCATCTACTAATAGCACTTTCACCCCACTTTCGAATTTAAATTCTCTGGGCAGTGGCTTTTCGTCTGAAATTTCTTCTTCGAGTTTATCAAGTTTTAAGCTGAAAGTAAATGTGGATCCTTTGCCTAATTTACTTTTCACGTCAATACTTCCACCTAAAGCATTCGCCAATTTCTGAGCTATACTAAGCCCAAGACCGGTTCCACCATATTTTCTTGCGGTATCGGCATCCGACTGGCTGAAGCTTTCAAATAGGCGGTCAATATTTTTAGATTTAATTCCAATCCCAGTGTCTTGTATTTCAATAGAGAGTTTTTGAATATTTTCATCCTCGTGGTCAACATTAACAGCTACATTAATATGGCCTTCTTCCGTGAACTTAACAGCATTGCTAGCTAAATTCAAAAGGACTTGATAAGTTCTATGAGGGTCTCCTAAAAACGAATTCGATAGATCTTCCGAAATCTGAACCTCTAATCCAACTCCCTTGTTAATCGCCTCATATCTTAAAGCACTGTCCAGTTGATCCATAATTGAGCGTAAACTGAATGGAATATTTTCAATTTCTATTCGGTCAGCTTCAAGTTTTGAAAAATCTAAAATGTCATTTATAATGTTCAATAAATGTTCTGAAGAGGAATTAATGGATTTACAATATGAGTGCTGGGTCTCGTTTAAATCAGTGTCACTTAGCACATGATTTAAACCGACAATCCCATTTAATGGAGTTCTCATTTCATGACTCATTCTTGCTAAGAACTGATCTTTAACATTGGCGTTGTGCTCAGCCACTTTTTTAGCTTCAACTAAAGCCGTTTCTATTTCTTTACGTTCAGAAATGTCCACATGAATTCCAAGACTACCGATAATATCATTGTTCACATTAAATAAAGGAGCACTTGAAATTAAAACCCAAGCGTAATCTCCATTCTTCTTTTTCAATTTTACCTCGTATACCTTTGATTTACCTTCCGGCTTTTTACTTAGTTGATAATTTTGTTGAGAGTCAGTATGGTCTGGAATGAATATATCCAATGCTTTTAGGCCAACGAGTTCATGCTCTTGATATCCAGTTAATTCGCAAAACTTAGGATAAGCTTTTATAATTTGATCATCCAAATCCACTTCCAATAACCCGAGCTCCATGTTCTCAATTATCTTCTGGTATTTTTCATCATTTCTTTGGATGTAGTTCTTTAAATTTTTGGTTTCAGTTACATCCGTAATTTGAACCAATCTTGCAGTTAAGTCATTATATGGAATGGTACATGCCTGTATGTCTACCGTAAAAACATGACCGTCTTTAGTGACGTGGGTCCATTCAGTAATTTCCTCAAACTCAACATCATCCTCTATATTTTTCACGTCATTTTTCAGCCCTTTCCATTGGTCTTCGGTGTGAAGGTCAAAAATGGTGTAGGTAACGAATTCTTCTCGGGAATACCCATATTTTAAAATTGCTGTTTTGTTAACGTCTAGAATCTTGTAATTAGAAGGATCATAAATCAATAATGACAACGGATTATTTTCATAGAGCATTTTAAAATGATCATTCCCGGTGAAATGTCCATTCCCTGTAACTTGTTGTCCTTCTTCCAGCTCAATTAGTCGAATCTCCCTTTGTTTCAAGTCAAGATCCTTTCTTTTTAGCATAGCTTCCGCTTCTCTCCTAGCTTTGTTCTCCAGGAGATATCGTTCTTTCCATATGTTCTTTTCTGAATTCATATTAGGATGCTACTGGTCGCTCATCTTTTAATAATCTGTAAATAGTAGATTTCCCAACATCAAGCTTATCTGCAACCGCTAGAACATTGTTGTTGTATTTTCTTAAGTGGAGTTTAATAATTTGATTACTGTACTCTCTAAGCGTTAAATCCTGATTTAATACATCCTCAACATTATCGGAATAGGTCGCGTGAAAATTAATTTCATCTCCTGAAATTCTTCCTTCCTCGCTTATGGCACAAGCGAGTTCCACCAATGCTTTAAGTTCTCGAACATTTCCTGGATAGTTGTAATTCAATAATTTATCCTGAGCCTCTTGATTAACATCAATTTTGCCAAGACCGTTCTGCTTGCTGAACTCTTCGATAAAGAACTTTGAGAGAATTAAAATATCCTCTTTTCTATTTCTTAATGGAGGCAATTCAATTGGTAATCCAATTAAACGATAATACAAATCCTCTCTGAACGTCCCGCTTCTAACTTCCTCCAGTAAATTTTTATGAGTTGCACAGATAATCCTAATGTCTAATTTTACCGGATTATTATCGCCAATCCTAACAAGTTCACGTTCTTGGATCACTCGAAGTAGTTTGGCTTGAAGCGCAATGTCCATCTCTCCGATTTCATCAAGAAAAATGGTTCCTTTATTTGCTTCTTCAAATTTACCTAAGCGTCTTGAAGCAGCCCCAGTAAAGGCTCCTTTTTCATGTCCAAATAATTCACTTTCTAACAGTTCAGATGGAATAGCCGAAACGTTTACCGCTACAAACTTATTCTTCTTTCGATTTGAATTATAATGAATGGCCTTAGCTACTAATTCTTTTCCTGTACCTGTTTCTCCAGTTACGGATACATTAATATTTGTCTTACAGGCTTTTTCCATTAATTTGAAAACACCTTTGAGTAATTCGCTATTTCCTTTTATGTAATTGGTGAAAGCATACTTGTTAGTTACTTCTACTTCTAGTTCCTCGATACGCTGTTTTAAGCCTCTTTTTTCTTTGATTTTATTCAAAGTATTCCAAAGTCGATCTTTAGTATCATCGTCTTTTACGATATAATCAAACGCACCATTTTGAAGTAATTCAATAGCTGTTCCAACGTCTTCTTGCCCAGAAACAACAACTACGTCAGCAGTGGATCGTTCAGACCTTAAACGCTTCAATAAGTCTTTCCCCTCAATATCGGGAAGCCCAAAATCCATTACGATAATATCGAACCCTCCTTTATTGGCAAAAAATGACGAAGAATTCTCAAAAAAGGTCGAATTAAACTCTGGGTTTAAGTTGATATGATAGGTAAGCATTTTCGCGTACCATTGGTCGTCTTCTATGATTGCTATTCTCATCTTGTTCTTATTTGGAATATCCCAATTTAGGAAGTATTCCCAGTAATAGAAAGGGATCTAGCGTTTGGGTTTCCGAACGATTCTAACAACTTTCCTAACGTGAAAAACTGGTCATTTTCACTTGTCTAAAATTGAAACATATCCTTTTTGACCTATCAAATCGCAATTTTAATTACTTGCCTTTATGAGTTGCACGAATTTTAAGCCACAAACCTATACGATTGATAACGTGCGAGTTATAAAAATGAATGTTCCCGAATTGGGACAGATTGCTTTAATGGGAGAGCTGGGACTTATATGAAGCCGTTTTCCTTACGAGCAAGGAAATCTTGTAATATGATAGTGGCGCTCACCTCATCCACCAGTTCTTTATTCGCTCGCTGCTTTTTAGATAAGCCTGAATCGATCATGGACTGAAATGCAATCTTGGAAGTAAATCGCTCATCAATCCGATGAACTGGAATTGCTGGAAATGTTCGTTTTAAGTGAATCGCAAAATTATTGATTGCCTCAGATGAATTTGTTTCTTTATTCTCTAGATTTTTGGGTTCGCCAATAACGAAGGAATCGAGCGTGTTTTTGCTTTCATACTCTTTCAGATATGCCATAAGGTCTTTTGCATGGACTGTTGTTAAACCCGATGCAATAATTTGCAGGTCGTCCGTTACTGCAATCCCTACCCTTTTGGTCCCATAATCTATTGCTACAATCTTCGCCATTCTCAACAAAACTACGTTTTAATGTAAATATTCTAGAATCTTATTTTTTCCAAGGAATTGAAATATATATTTGTAGGGTAAAATTGAAAGAATGAGGGAAGTAATTGAACAAGCTTGGGAGAATAGAGATATGCTTAAAGAAGCATCAACTCAAGAAGCGATTAGAGCTGTTATCGAAGAAATTGACAAAGGCAGATTAAGAGTAGCTGAACCGATTGATGGTGATTGGCAGGTTAATGAGTGGGTAAAAAAGGCAGTAGTACTTTACTTTCCAATTCAGAAAATGGAAACCATTGAGGCAGGGCCTTTAGAGTGGCATGACAAGATGAAGCTTAAAACGAATTATGCGGAATTAGGTGTAAGAGTGGTTCCTCATGCTGTTGCCAGATATGGAGCTTATCTTTCATCCGGAGTCATTATGATGCCTTCATATGTTAACATCGGAGCTTACGTAGATGCTGGAACTATGGTAGATACATGGGCAACGGTTGGGTCTTGTGCTCAAATTGGCAAAAATGTACACTTAAGTGGAGGTGTAGGCATCGGTGGAGTATTAGAGCCACTTCAAGCAGCACCTGTTATTATTGAAGACGATGCATTTATCGGTTCAAGATGTATCGTGGTGGAAGGAGCAAGAGTTAGTAAAGAAGCTGTTCTCGGGGCCAACGTAGTAATTACCAAATCAACAAAAATCATTGACGTTTCAGGTGATGAACCAGTTGAACACAGAGGTTATGTTCCGCCAAGGAAAGTAGTAATTCCTGGGTCGTACCCTAAGAAATTTAATGCTGGCACTTACAACGTTCCTTGTGCATTAATCATCGGAGAAAGAAAACCAAGCACGGATTTGAAAACTTCGTTGAACGATGCCTTAAGAGAATACGATCTGGCCGTTTAATATTTTAATGGACGATTGATAGTAGAGAATCTTTTATCAATCGACAAAATCACATTTCGTAAAATCAAACGTTATCTTTGACCTATGCGAATCGGATTCGATGCAAAAAGGGCATATCATAACAATACTGGATTAGGAAATTATAGTCGAGACTTGATTCAAGGAATGGCTAATTCCTATAAAGAAGATGACTACTTTCTCTTTACTCCTAGCCTTTCCGAAAACCCGAGAATTGCCTTTACCAATTACTTTCCTAATGTAAATGCCATAATACCTCAGGCATTATTAGATCGTCAGTTTAAAAGTTACTGGAGATCTGTGAACATGGAAAAAGATCTCGTTAAAAACGGAATCGAATTGTACCACGGATTAAGTCAGGAAATTCCAAAGCGAAAAGGCGGAAAAGTTAAATACGTGGTAACGATTCATGACTTAATTTTCTTGCGGTATCCAGAAACGTATAAAGCCATAGATCGAAAAATATACGACAAGAAATTTCGCTATGCTGCTGAGAATGCTGATTTAGTTATCGCAATTTCAGAACAAACAAAAGCAGATTTGGTTGAATTCTATAAAGCTGATCCAGCTAAAATTAGAGTTATTTACCAAAGTTGTCACGAACAATTTAAGGAAGAGGTTAAGGCTGAAATAAAAACTCAGATTACCGCAAAACACAATCTCCCTGCCGAATACATACTCTATGTAGGCACCATCGAAAAAAGAAAAAACTTAGCCTCTTTAATCAAAGCGTGCGCTAAAATTGACGTCCCGATTGTAGCCATCGGAAATCAAACGAGTTACTTTAATGAGGTCCTGGAGGCGGTGACTTCTAATAAAATGGAAAATCGAGTTCATTTTTTGGAGAACATTCCATTTTCAGATTTGCCGGCTATTTATCAATCGGCAAAAATATTTTGCTATCCTTCGGTTTTTGAAGGATTCGGTATTCCGATTATTGAAGCGCTTTATTCTAAAATTCCTGTCATCACATCTAAAGGTGGAGTTTTCCCGGAAACAGGCGGACCAAATTCAACATATGTGGATCCTCTGAATGTTGAAGAATTGGCTAACGCGATTAACGATACTTTGAAACGCGACAATTCAGAGCAGATTTCCAAAGGATTTGAGTTTGTTCAAAAATTCTCAACTGAAAATCACATCAAAGGCGTAAGAGCCGTTTACAAGGAATTATTTTAATGGAAAAGGAAATTGAAAAAGCAATTGAAACCCTGCGAAACGGTGGTGTTATTTTATATCCTACAGATACCATTTGGGGCTTAGGGTGTGACGCTTCTAATGAGGAGGCGGTTCAGAAAATATATGCTATTAAGAAACGGTCTGATTCAAAAAGTTTGATCGTGCTAATCGATCACGACCAGAAATTAGGAAGGTATGTAAAACATATTCCTGATGCGGCATGGGACATTATTGATCACAGCGCAAAACCAACTACCTTAATTCTGGATGGCGCTTATAATATGGCACCCAGTGTGATCGCTGAAGATGGTTCAATCGGCATCAGAGTTTGTGAAATGGAATTCTGCCAAAAATTAATTCGAAGGTTAAATAAGCCTTTGGTTTCAACATCAGCAAACATCAGCGGAGAAAAATCAGCTCCTAATTTTCAGGAGATTTCGGCTGAGATAAAAAAGCAAGTTGATTACATCGTTGACCTACCTAAATACTATAAGCCAACTGGGAAAGCATCCAGCATAATTAAGCTAGATCAGCATCAAAACGTTTCAGTAATTCGGAAGTAATTAGTTGGAGTGGAAGTTGGTTAATCCTTGGATCGGAGTCTCTATAACTTGACCGAGTTGAATCCCTCTCGTTTTACAAATGTCCGCTAAAATTATTCGGTTAAAAAACCCAACCGATCCTACTACATGAAGCGGTACATCTTGATGTTGAGTGTACTTGCAAATGTGCTTATCTAGAAATGATTCTAGGCATTGTGTTATTAAATTCTTCGCGTAAATTTCATCTTCTTTGATTTGATAAATCCACTTGGCAAAAGAAGCTAAAAATCGATTCGGTAAGTCTCCAGTGTACACCTCATCAAGCAATTGCTCCTTACTGTATCCAAATTTCTTATCAAATAATTCCCTCATCGTATCAGGCACTTCATGGTCTAGGTAATCTTTAATTAGCTTTTTACCAATTTGAGAACCACCTCCTTCATCGCCTAATATATATCCAAGAGCCGTTACGTTTCTTACTATTTCCGTTCCATCAAAAAAGCAAGAATTTGATCCTGTTCCAAGAATGGCTGCCATACCAGGCTGATCGCCACATAATGCTCTAGCCGCCCCTAAAAGATCATGATCTACATTGATCGCGGCTTTTGTGAAAACCGCTTCGAAAGCATCTTCTAGTATTTTGCATTTTTCAGCACTTGAACAACCAGAGCCGTAAAACCAAATTTCCTTTATTTCAAATACCCCAACATCCTCTAGTTGAGGAAGAAGCTCTTGCAAGAAAGTAACTTTACAGTCTTCGGTAGTTTTGAAAAACGGATTTAGACCTTGGGTTCTAGCTTCTATTAAGCTCCCATCGTCTTTTATTACTCTCCAATCTGTTTTGGTTGAACCACTATCGGCTATCAGAATCATGCTTACAAAGTAAACTTAATTCCGGCATTAATTTGTCTAAATCCTCCAGGCATTATTCCAGAAGAGACTCTATGCAATCTAGACGCCTTATATATTTGATTGGTTAAGTTCTTTCCTACAACGAAAACATTCATGTTGTTGAAGAATTTTTTCTTGCTTTTGATTCTATAACCAATGTTTGCATCGACAACAGCGTATGCATCTAATTTACCAATTGCACCTTCAGCAGTTTCATTTTCAAAGTTTAGATACTCCGTGTATTGAGCTCCTACATAACTTAGGCTTGCTCCAATACTGAATCCTTTGTACTCATAATTTAAACTTCCCGTGATAATCTGAGATGGCGTATATGGTGCTCTATTATCAGCAATTTTACCTTCACCAAACTCATACTCAAGAGATTCAATGCTACTGAAATCAGCGTAATCAAGATCCCGGGTAATTAAACTATCTCCAGAGAAAAACACATTATACCCAGCTCTTTCTGAATTGATCTTATCAATTAATTCGTTTTCAGAATCGGTTGTGTGCTTAGCCTTAAACATGTCCGAATCTTTTAACTTACCATCTAGAATGGTCGACTTCATCATTGTTAAAGACAGTCCTACTACTATCTTATGATCATTTGATTTTAACAATTGACCGATATCAAAATTTGCACTAACCTCAATTCCTTTAATATCAACTGAGCCTAATGTTTCAAAAGCTTCTTTTCTTCCAGCAGCATAATAATTTTGGATCACATTGTAAAATGAAGTCACTTGACCCGCTAGTTTTCCTTTAAAGGCATATCCTCTTGTACCAATCTCAAAGCTATTGCTTGTTTCAGATTTGATATTAATGTCTTCTGTTTCAGGCGATGTATTAACAACACCTTCTTCGTCAACGCCTACAAATCCTACGCTTGATGTTGGAGGCGTGAATCCTTGATAATATCCTCCGAAAACTTCCAACTTATTAAAGTTAGTATCCAACAATACCTGCTGAATAGATACCCCTGGCAACAACTGACTGAAGTTATTCAAGGTTGATCCATAGTGCTTGGTGCCATCGTTTAAAGGGTCTGTTGAAATAGAAAGTAAATCAAACTTTCTCATTTCAATAAGTTCATATCTCAGCATTGGAGAAATACTAAAGTTCTTGTATGTGAATTGATTCTTTACATAACCGGAGATTGCATTCATAGTGAACTTCTGGTCTTTTATTAAATTTCCACTTCTTGCAAATCGACTAGAATCGCTGGTAATTTCCTGATTATAGAATTGCTCCGCATGTGCATTCAATCCTACCGTTAACTCTCCTTTAAAATCTGATGAAAGTTCATATTTCCAAGTAAAATCTTCTTTCACTCCAGCCACCTTAAACACTCTGTTTCTTGCTTTTGTAGATTCTCTTCCGTTACTCAACCTTCCAACTCTTACATAATCATCTGCGTCAAAAGTCTGATTTTCTAGATACGAGTATCTGCTATTGAAAATGTCGTCACCTAAGTACGTCCTAACATCTGAAGCAGCTACCAAAGTTGTGTTCTGTCTCCACCAATCTCTTGAAAATTGAGATGCATAAACTGTGGTCGTAAGCATTACATTTTCATTTAAGCTATACTTATAAATTAAGTCTAGCGCATATCTCTTGGTAGATAAGTCATCAGAATCAAATGGATTTTGAATTGGATCCAAAGCATAGGTTAATGGAGTTTGGCCGCTGTATGTAGCTTGGGATTCTTCTTGATGATAATTAAACTTCGCGTAAAGTGTAGATTTACTACCTAAATCCGCATATATCTTTCCTGTAGTATTGAAGATTTTTGAAGTGGTATTATTCTGAAAGCCGTTGAAAGCTTTGTTTAATATTTGAAGTTCAGCTCCAACATTGTTTCTTGTTCCGCCTAACGTCACAAATTGAGATTGATAGCCTCTTTGACCTCCCAATATAGAAACTCCCAATTCTGGCTTTAAAGATGGTCTTTTAGTTAGGTAATTAACTACACCATACATGTTATTTGGACCCATCGTTAATACATCGGCTCCTTTGATAATTTCAATTCCATCTAAACGATCTGTTGGTGGATTGTAATAAGCTGATGGTGATAAATATGGTGCCGGTGCAATTGGTATTCCATCTTCCAAAATCAAAACTTTTTCAGACCTTCTTGGATACGATCCACGAATACCAATATTCAATCGATTGGAGATGCCCATGTCACCTGCAACATTAACTCCTACGACCTTCTTTAGAATTTCTTCACTTCCCAATGGCTGAACTTTTCTAAGTTCCATTTGAGAAATAACGTTTGACGTTCCTTGATAACGATGGCTATAACCTGGTCTGATGTAAACAATTTCAAATGGATCCATTATAGTTACCAAAGGACTCATCTCAACTGTTCCGATATCCGTAGTTCCATTTGTAATTTCTACCTCAGCAATGACTATTTTTGAGTATCCAACAGTGGTAATGGACACATCGTAAACTCCACTTTTTATGTTTTCAACTAAAATGTTTCCCTCTTCATCTGAATAAATATTAATCAATTCACCGATAGAAACGGAAACACTTTGCATGTTTGCACCTCCATCTGCGGAAATCACTCTACCTGTTAATGTTCCAGCACTGGCCGTAAAACACATCAATAACAACACTAGAACTACACCAATCTTCATCAACTATTTTATTTAGAACAATTTTAAATAACAGTGCAAATCTATGTTCTGAAAGGAAAATTGGCAATACCTCAATTACGGTATTTTACGAATTAAGCGCGTTTACTTCGTATTAAATTGATGCTGTAAATGCTTAAGCTTTCCATTAAATTGGAAACGGCATTTTCATCTTTAACTATGTAAGCATCAGGATGGTAGCCATGAGTACTGAAAGTTTGTTTTAGCTCTCTATCGCTGGACAAAATAATGGTAAATACGTTCTGGTAATACTGTTTTAACACGCCAAGTATTTGGACGCCATTCATATCTGGTAAAGAATAATCGATAATAGCAACGTCTGGTTTGGAAGTTAAATCTGTTAAAAATTTTGCCGCAGTTGGGTGCAAATTCACATTGATGTGATTTTCGAAACTAAGTCGCTCTTTAATTAAGCTGCCATAGAAATCATCATCATCTACAATTGATATGTTCATTTTATTTTCCACTTGGTGAGTATTTGATCAAATATTGAAATGTACAATGACTTAGAGAAGCAATAACTTCCCTAACTACATTATCATTTACCGACTGTAGAAATTACTGGTTCGAACCAGCGAAAAGAAATTTATTTGGACTTACTAGTTGTGTCTTAACAGCGTACATCACGATACCAGCTGTATTATTAACCCCTAGCTTTCTCATAATGTTCTTACGATGTGTATTTACCGTATGACTACTTAAGAATAGCATATCCGCAACTTGTGTGTTGGTATAACCCTCTGCTATATGAGTAATTACTTCTAATTCTCTTTCCGACAATGATATAGGATCACAACTCAGGTTTTCAAATTCAATCTCATCAACATTGATCTTTTCTTCACGAATTTTCTGAAGAATCTGACCACAAAAGAATTTATTACCAGATGCAGTTTCCATTACTGACTCAGCAATTTCACTTGCCGAACAATCCTTTTTAACGTGACTATTAATACCAACTTTAAGCGCATTAACAATAGTCTGTGCGGATTGCTCAATGGTGATAGCAACGAACCGAACTTCTGGATGCACTTTTAAAACATGAGGAATAACTTGGATATCAAATTCTTTTGAAGTGTAATCAATCAAAACAATTTGAGGTTTTAGCGACTTAACAAGTTCAACAAGTTCCTCTCCGTTAACGGCTTCTTCTACCACCTGAATATCTCCGGTGTTCTCCAAAACAGTTCTTAATCCAATACGAATTAATTCACTAGAATCTGCAAGTATGACGCTTATTTTATCCATTAGCTGAGTACAAACTTAAATGTTATTTAGAATCGTTCCAAATAAAAATCTGAACTTTATTAACAATACAAAACTACATCTAAAATTCAGAAACATTAACTTCGAGCTAATGAATTGGCTGACCTGCATTTTCGTAATTATTCTGGCGTGTATTTCAGGGACTGGAATTGCTCAAAACTTACCTAGTCTATATAATTGTCCACTCACAACAGATAAAATTGAAGTAGATGGATTAGCCTCTGAAACTTGTTGGTCTAAAGCTTCCTGGACCTCTTTATTTGTAGACATTGAAGGTGATTCAGCTAAAAGACCGAAGCTTGAAACCAAAGTTAAAATGCTTTGGGACAGTTCTTATTTATATGTGTTTGCATACTTATCAGAGCCTAACATTTGGGCCACATTAGAAAATCACGATGACATTGTTTATCGAGATAATGATATTGAAGTATTTATTGACCCAGATGGAGACGCGCACAATTATATGGAGATTGAAGTCAATGCACTTAACACTGTTTTAGATCTAATGATGGTCAAACCATATCGAAATGGCGGACCACTTGTTATGGACTGGAACCCTGCAAAGCTTCAAACGGCAGTGCATTTAAATGGCACTTTAAATAACTCGTCAGATAGCGATTCTAGTTGGAATGTGGAGATGGCCATTCCTATGAGCTCACTTTGTTTTAATAAACCTAAATCCTGGCCTGCTCCTGGAGATTACTGGCGAATTAACTTTTCTCGGGTTCATTACGATTTGGTCAAGTCTGCAGATGGATATGAAAAGGCAAAGGGTAAAAATGGCAAACCACTGCCGGAATACAATTGGGTTTGGACCGCTCAGGGTCAGATTAACATGCACATGCCCGAACAATGGGGTTATTTACTTTTTAATTCTAGCGAAATGAAAGTAAAAGAGAAACGACCGATTGATGCTCGAATAAGAACTGTTTTGTATAAAGAATATCATGCTCAAAAATCAAGTCTAGCTATAAAAGGGTCCTATAAAGGTAAAGCGGCAAAGAAGGTGGAAATAGACCAACGTAAATATGAGCTCATTACCATTGTCACTGAAAATCACTTTGAAATTATTGCAAAAGGCAAAAAACGAACTTGGCATCTATCCGATGATTCTAAACTTTGGATCACGAACAATTGAAAATGAAGTATACATATCTATTGGCTTTTTGCTTGCTCATAATTGGATGTTCTAACCCTTCTGAGCTAGAGCTAAATGTGGTCGTTAATAAATTAGATGACGCAAGGGAATCTTTCCCTGATAAAAACTGGATGTGGGTTCGAAACGATAAGAAAGCTTCCGAAGAGGAGCTGATTCAAAAATTTGAGAAGTTGGTTGAACATGGATTTTCAGGTGTTTTAATTGCTGGAGATCATGAACGTATGTTTCGCGCTGCTAAATCTGTTGGTTTGGAAACTCATATTTGGATGTGGACGATGAACCGCGGAGATAAGGAAATCATGGATAATCATTCGGATTGGTATGCGATTAATCGAAAAGGAGAATCTTGCCACGAAAAACCACCTTATGTTGGTTATTACCGATGGCTATGTCCAACGAAAAAGCCGGTTAGAAACTTTTTGAAAGAGCAAGTCCAGAAATTAGTAGCTAAGGATTATATAGATGGAATTCACTTAGACTATGTGCGCCATTGTGATGTAATTTTACCAAGTGCGCTTTGGGAGAAGTATGGATTGGTACAGGACCATGAAATGCCAGAATATGACTATTGTTACTGTGACGACTGCAAAAGTCATTACATGTCTGCAGATTATGGGGGCAAAAGAGATATAGATCCATCATTGGAAAAGGACCCACCATCAAAACAAGAATGGGTTCAGTTTAGATCGGATATGATTACTGAGGTTGTTAATGAGCTGGCGGAAGTTTGTCATGCGGCAGGTAAGCCAATTTCCGCAGCAGTCTTCCCTACTCCAACTATAGCTAAAAAAATAGTAAGACAAGATTGGGTGAAATGGGATTTAGATATGGTCTTCCCAATGGTTTATCATGCATTCTATGAGGAAGACCTTTCTTGGGTCAATTCTGCAACAAAAGAAGGAGTTGATGCCTTAAATGGAACTATCCCCTATTATACTGGCCTTTATATGCCCGATTTAAAAACTGCTCCTCAATTGGACACGGCCATAGTTAATGCACTGACAGCCAAGGCAAACGGGTTCTGTCTTTTGGGTGAATTGAGTAGCGATCAATGGGAAGTTTTAAAAAATCATTAAAATAAGTTTGCATTTTCTCGTTAAGTCTTTGCGTGAAACAAAAATTCTTTTACTTTTGTCGTCCGCTTGCAACAATGGTTGTAGCGGGGTAACAATTTCCACTAAGCTTAGCTGATGCTAAGAGCTGAAAAGTTTGGAAAATTGGTCTGGTAGTTCAGTTGGTTAGAATACCTGCCTGTCACGCAGGGGGTCGCGGGTTCGAGTCCCGTCCAGACCGCACTTAAGAGAAGCCCATATGGCTGTGGGAATAGAGAAGCCCGAGGAGTATCAAAATCCTCGGGCTTTTTGCTGCTTGGAACTTTCGTTGTAAGTAACTAGAATTAGCCTTTGAATTACGGCAGGGTAATTGTTAAGTTATTGTTAAAAACCATCAATAAAAAACCTACCCATGAAAAACATATTTACGTTCCTTTTATTAATACTTGCTGTCTCTTTCGCTGTTGAATCCAAAGCTCAATCCTGCAGCCACACAATCCCTCAAGCTGTAACTGGTCCCTCAGGATCTATATATCATGTGAGCGCTGATTCTATAATAGATGATCCAAATGGGTCAATATATTACGTTTGTCCCGGAGTTAGTTTAACCGTGAACGGTTCATCCGGATGCACTTACTATTTAGAAGATAATTGCACCCTTCTTATTCGAGATCACGATGGCGATGCTGTATACGCAAAGGGAAATTGCACCATAACGGATAGCACCATGCAAGGTATAATTGTAAACATGGAAGCTTCGAGTACATTTAACAAGCCCCTTTTGCCTTCTGCCGGAGTAGTATTCAATTGTGGAACTATGATTTACGACTATAGCTTAGTTGGAGGAAGTGCTCCATGTTCTTCTGTTACGTCTGTTTTAGACACAGAAAAAAACTCTTTCATTGCGTTCCCGAACCCCTCGACTGGATCAATCCATTTTAATTCGAATACAATAATCCAAGCCATTGAAATTTATGATTTGACTGGATCAAAGGTCGCCTCTTTTAACAACACAAAAACAATCGACATTTCAGCCTATCCGGCTGGTTTCTATCAAGCAATAGTGACTCAAAACAATGAAATCTCGACCGTGAAATTGTTAAAACTGTAATAGAATTTACTTTATGGAAGCCCGAGGAATATCAAAATCCTCGGGCTTTTTGCTGCACTATTTTTTTTAAGCTGCTTCTCAAAATCCATCTCAGTCACAAGGCAGTATTAAGACACATCTCAGTCGCGTAATCCACCAATGAACTTTGCCTCCACGGCAGACAATTGATTCTTAACCAATAACGAATTCAACTTTATCCTAGACTTAAAATAGGCCTGCTCGCGCTGATTAACGAGGAATAGAGAGCTTTCTCCACCTTCGAACAATTGCCTTTCTCCTTGCACTAGCACCTGGTAATTATTAACCACAGAATTCTGTTGAACATATTGATTATTGCTAAGTTCCCATTTATTAAAAGCTTGGGAAAGTTTAATTTTTAGCTGGACTCTTTTATTTGTGAGCTTTAAGTCAGATTGCTTTATTTTGATACTGGTAAGGGCAATCTGCCCCCTTGCTGATCTTAAAAATAATGGAATTGCAAGATCCACTCCCCAGCTATAATTTTGAGCTGAAAACTCAGATCCAGCAGAACTTAATGGCCTATACTTAACATCCAATTTGGGCTTTAATTGCTCCTTTTTGTATTTCAACTCTTGCCCCAAGCTTTCGATTGCAAGTGATTGTCTGCGTATGGTTGGATGATTTTCAAGCAAAGAATTTTGACTTTCTAACATGTCATTATCCAATGGTGTTCTGCTAACTTCATTCACACTTATGGGAATCGCATCATTCGTTAATTCCAAAGGCACCATTCCATCTAACCATAAAAAACCGGCCAAAAACAATCTTGCATTCTCTACATTCACCCTTTCAAGCTGTAGTTGAATTTGTCTGTTTTGTAGTTGAATCTTAGCCTCAACAGTATCTATTGGGGACCTATCTCCAAGCGCTACACTGGACACAATTGCTTTGAACCTCTGTTCACTAATTTGAACAGCATCTTCATATATTTTCATGCTATTCCAAGCCTCAAACCACCTCCAATAAGACTGGGCTGCATCAAAAACCAGCTGATTCTTCTGCTCATTTTGCTGGGCCAATGTACTTTCCTTGTAGATTTTAGCTTTGGCCAGCTCATTTCTTCGCTTATCCACAAACAGCCCTTTACCTAAAGGAACTGATACCCCAGCGTACAAAAGACCGTTGTTCGAGGTAGAACCATTTGGAGTAACGAAATTTCCAATATTTCTATCATATCCAGATTCAAATTCAATTCCAAACCATGTTGGAATCTGAATCGCTGCATTCAATTCACTATAGTATCTATCTTCTGAAAAATACTTTTCGCGAATTGATGAAACCAGCTCTGGATCAAATGATCCACGAGCAAATAAAAGGTTAGCATCACCCAATTCCAGCTCGAAATCAGCCTGTTTAATGATCGGATGATGCGTTTTCACTTGTTCAATGAATTGATCAAACGAGATAGTTTGACCTTGACTTTGCAGTACTAAAAAAAATATAAACAAGACTAGAAACACTTTAGATTTCATGGCTATTTACTTTTTAAGGTTTGTGATACATCCTTTGGCTGATAATAATCTGGAGGAAAACCATTAATGTTTCTCCAGAGTTCATACCAAATTGGAACATTATTCAGAAGTAATAAACTTGACGTCCCTCCTCCTACTCTAACCGCGTCAGGCCATTCATACTCTGACTCATCTGGTTTAACCAAAATTCGATACTTACCATTATCGCTAATAAAATTGTCAATCGCATAAACGTTTCCTGAATAAGTGCCATAGCTTATAGTTGGCCAACCTGAGAATACGATTGCTGGCCATCCGTCAAATTGAATGTTTACCTGCTCCCCTTTTTTAATCAAAGGAAGATCTACTGGATCTATAAACATCTCTATTGCAAGATCATATTCAGAAGGCATTATGCTTATGATTTCGGAACCTTCTTTTATGGTTTCGCCAAGGCCAGACTGAATAGCCTTGGTTATATAACCATTCTGGGGAGCAGTAATATAGTACAAACCTGTTCTAACAGAATAATTCATGTACTGGTTTTGAAGTTTAGTAACTTTAGCTTCCGCATCGTACATATTTGACATAGCAGTAAACTTCTCAGATTCAGATTTCGAAATTTTATCACGGAATTGCGCTCCAACAGAGTTCATTTCAACTTGTGCATTGATAAGTTCATTCTGGGTCGTAAGTAACTTGTTCTCCGCTTCAATCATCTCAGCATTCGCTTTTTGCATTTTCAACTTCCTATTTTCAAGATCAGTTAAAGACTTTAAGCCTTCCTTGTGCAAATCAACAATACGATCATATTGTTTCTTAGCAATTTCAAAGTTGATTTGCTTGCCTTGAAAAGTGGCCGAGTCACTTGTGATCTTTAGCCTTGCTTGTCGAAATTTGTTCCTCGCTTGTTGCGTTTTAAGCTGGCTGGTTTGAGATAATGCATCGATCTGGTTATCCAATGATTTTACTTTTTCTATATAAGAATTAACACTTAGCTCATTGGATTTAATTTGGCGCTCCGTATTCGTCAATAACTCAGGGTTAAAATATTCATCCTTTATTTCTGATATAAATAGAACGGTATCACCTTTATTTACATAATCACCCTCCATCACAAACCATTTTTCAACTCGGCCCGCAATTACAGAATGGATTGTTTGAGGTTTTTGATCTGGACGCAGTGTTGTAACACTTCCTTTAGAACGAATATTTTGAGTCCAAGGCAAAAATAAAGCTCCCAGCGCTACAGCTCCAACTATAAATACAATTCGGATAAATACCTTTCCCGATTTCTTAGATTCCACATTCTTCAAAGAATCATATGCACTTCTATCTAATTGATCGTTGATACTATTTGGTGAAATATTAAGCATAATTTAAAGAATTAAGATGGTGTGTTTGATTTAACTTTTCATAAGATTCATAGGTACGAATCTGCCCTCTTTCCAATATGGCGACTTGATCACATTTGTCCGCTAAATATTCAGATTTAGAAATAGCCACGAGTGTCCAGTTATTGGCCTTATCAGTAATAAAATCGATGATTCTCTTTCTTTCTTTTTCCTCCAGATGAACAAATCCGTCTTCTACTAATAACATCCTAGGTTTATCCACAATACTACGCGCAAGCAACATCTTCGCTGTGACACTTGCAGACAGTCGATTATTAGTACCTAATTTTGTATTATATCCTTCAGAAAGAGACTCAATAAATGATTGCAACCCTAAATTTTCAATGGCCCACTGAACGTTTTCGAACGTTGCTGCTTTCCTGCCCATCGTGATGTTTTCAAGCACGGTTCCATTAAATATTTTTTCATGCGTTAAATAATCACCAATTACAGATCGTAAAGATTCTGGATTTATATTCCCCTTAGGAAGCTTATCATAGTTTATAGACCCAGAAATTGGAGTATAAAGACCACCTAACAAATTAAGCAGGGTGCTCGTTCCAGCGCCATTCGAACCCGAGACAAACCAAGATTCTCCTTGAGAAATTGATAAATTAAGGCCATTAAAAATGAGTGAAGATTTATCAGGATATCCGAAGTTTACGTTTTTAAATTCTACACTTAACCCTAGATTTTCCTCCTCTTTAGAAAATTCTATGCCATGGTCAGATTCCAATTCTAAATCTGTTACTTGCCCAATTTTTTCCAATGATGTCAATATATCATAGATAGAATCTAAACTCATAACAAGTTTTTCAACTGCTGAGATAATTAAAAGGATAATAATCTCTGCGGCTACAAACTGTCCAATATTCATATACTGTTGCATCACGAGTATGCTGCCCATAATTAATAATCCAGCGGCTACCAGAACTTTAAACACAACTAGTAGTCCATATTGTCCAAGTAAAATCTTAAAATGACTTTCTCTGGCTTTAACATACTCACCAACAAATTCGTCTGTTTTATCCAGAGGTAAAGTTGTTTTACCCGCAAGTTTAAATGTGGTGCCGGTCCGAGCCAGCTCTTCTAACCAATTTGCAACTTGATATTTCCGATCAGATTCATCTAAACTTGTTTTAAGACCTTTTTTAACCGTAAATCGAAACATCGCATAAACTAGAATTACCAGCACAATACTAAATGCAATAAAGAATGGATGATAAAATGAAAGTAGAATCAGTCCAAATACTATATGCAACAAGGCGGTTGTAAAGTCAATTAATATTTTTGCAAGTCCTTTTTGAACGGAAACCACATCGAAAAACCGATTCATCAACTCAGGTGCATAGTGCCTGTAAAGCTTTTCCATTTTAATTTTTGGAATTCTATAGGCAAACTCGAATGCCGCTCGAGCAAAAATTTTCTGCTGAAGGTTTTCTGTGATTCTTAATTGAAAAATTTGAAATAAACCGGTTAGAAACACGCCAATTACTACAAATAATACTAAAACCACCCAGGAGGCATTTATTTTTCCTCCCTGGATAATATTGATTATAGCCTGAATACCCAATGGAAGTGAGAGTATTAGAAGACCGTTAAAAATTGAATAAATATAAACGTTCCTGATTTCCTTTTTATCAGGTTTAAGCAACAGTATAAACCGTTGCCAAGGAGTATGAGTTCTCATAAAAAAATTTGCTTAGTTATAATTAAAAAATGTTCCAGATTTGGAACGGAAATCCACTAAGCTAAATCGGGAGGGGGCGTTGGCACCTTCTTAAGGCTTTGTTGAACCAACTGAATATTTATACCTGCACCTTCCAAAGAAGCTGCATCAAGAAAAGTATGATTAGTTTCTAACAATAAAATGATATCTGATTCTTCTGGTTCGAGATCGTCTTCATTTGGATCTTCATCTTCAAAATCCATTTCTACCATTTCGGTTAAATCAATATTTGTCGCAAGACTAAGATTAAGAACTAAGGAGGAAACAATACTTAACAAAACAGCAAGTATCAATACCCTGGATAGATTTAAAACGATATGTTTAGAAAACTTACGCATCGCAAATTGATCTACAAATCATTTGTTTGTAAAATACCATGATAGAATCTTCCCCTTCAACCATATCGGTGAGTCTTGGTAAATGTTCTGCATAAAACCGCTGGTGATGGGCGCCTTCAATCGCTGTTGATATTAACATGTGCGGGTAAGGATAGTCAGGATTGATTTCTGTTATAAATGCCGAAACCCTTTCAACCACCTGTTTATAAGGAAGAAATACACCGTGCTTATTCTCTTCATCAACCTCCTTAGTTAATAATGCTTTTGAAGATTCTACGCATATAATCTTATTTAATTTAATCTCGTTAACATGCTCAAAGTTCCCATCTAAATCCCGTTGCCCAGTTAGAAGTTCAACTGAAATATTCAACTTCTCCATAGCCGATAAAATATTGGTAGTCTTAAATAAAAGTTGATATTCCATCCAATTCCAATACCACGATGTAAGATAAAGTAACAACTTGTGTTTGTTCTCGAAATATCTATAAACACTAGCCTCCGTTGATCCTATTGAAGTTGCCAATTTCTTAAAATTGAATTCTTCAAAACCAATATCATGAATAAGACCTATTGAGCCAGATACAATCCTTTTACCTAGTTCACTGGATTCAGGATCTTTTTGAAATAAATGGTTATTAACCTTTATTGATATTTTAGACAATAGACTATTCACAATCTTAATTTCACTTGCAAATATAATAGTATTACTATCAATTGCAAATAGTAATCGTATTATTTAGCTGTTTGGCATCTATACATCAACTTTTCATTTCTTAAACTGGCAATATTTTCAGCTCGGAAACTACTCCAGAGCCAGAATGTATACCGGTTGCAAACCGCACCACAGTGATCAAACAAAAATCTATAATTTTCAGTTGCTTATCATACCTTTTTTCTTGCCTTCAGAATTATATTCTGTAGATTAACAGTTATCGTATTAAACTAAAGAACCCAATCAATGTCTGAAAATTCAATCGAACAGCAGAAGCTAGAACTTGAGAAAACAAAATTTGAGTTATCGAAATCTCAACAGAAGAAGCAGGGCAAAATAACTTTCTTGAAATTTGTAATTGGCACCATTATACTAGGAACATTAACCCTCGTTGTAAACCATAACATATCAGTTAACAACTTAGAATTGGAAGAAGCTAAAGTCGAAAATCAACACTTGCAATCGTTTACAGATTCTTATATGAAGATGTCAGATCAAGAACGAGTTGGTTATCTAGAATTGTACTCTGATTTATCTACAAACTTAAATTTCAAAAATAAATACGATGCAATTCTATTAACGCTTCGGAAGCGTATGGATGCTAAAAAGGAACTTCTGCTGGCATCAAATGAAGCGAAAAACCAATCTCAAATGCTTAGAGATTCTACAGAAAAGATGAACTTAAAAATAAGCGAACTCGAAAGTCAAGAGTCTCAGAATGCCGAAGTCCGAAGAAAAATAAAAGACATGAAGCGTGAACTTGAAAAAGAAAAGGAAAGATTGCGTAAAAAAGAAGCCAGGGACGCTTCGATCCAAAACGCTTTAGACTCGATTGCAAATGAGGAAAACCCTGCTCACATTAATTTTTCCAATCAAAGTCAAACGCCAAATCAATTTTCATTTCCTCAGAGTGAACACCAGGAATTAATTCCAATTATTAACCTTTGGAATAATAACATCTATAAACTTTCCAAAGATTTAAAACAGCAAGCTGAAAACGGGACTAATGTTAAAGAAGAGCTAAAGCAGCTAATGGAGAATCAAGTTTTACCTTTTTTAGATAAATACAGCGAAGAACTGCCTGTTTGCAACAATGATTTTAAAAATCTTTCCTGGAGTTGGTTTGAGCTTAACAAAGCTGGAAGTAGTATGAACAGACCCGTAATACAAGATATTTTCGAGGAGATTAAATCAATTAAAAACAGTCTTCGAGATCTTAAAAATAGGATTGAACAACACTTGTAATCTCCAATCAATTTTTCATTATTGGTTAACTCAATTTAGGCTCATTCAAAAGTCAAAAATCTTTTTAGCATTACCTTTGAAGCTTCACAACCCAAAGTCAACTTCCAATTATGGACAATTTTTAACAGCATGTACAAAGGACTAATTTACCTCATTGTTGTTATTTCCCTCCAAGGGAGCGTTTCTGTATTTGGCCAAACTTCGGACCTTACTTCTCAAGTTGAGGCGTTATGTAATGAAGCCAACCAATTGTATCGTACGGACACAAAAGGAGCACTTAAAGTTTGTGATGAGGCCATATCATTATGCAAAAATGCTGGCGATAGTTCATTGCTAATTAAGCCAATGACTTCTAAGACGTTGGTTTACTTTCAAACGGGGCAGGTAAAGTTAGCGCTAGATCAGCTGGATGAAATGATCATAATTGGAACCGCTTTAAACGATGACCACATTTTGTCCAATGTATACAGGCGCCTTGGTCAGATTCATCAGTTCACTTCAGAACCCGATAAGGCTTTAAAAAGCTATCATGAATCAATAAAACACTATCGAAAATATGGTGACTATGATGGAACTCCAACCATTTACGCTGACATTGGCGATATATACTCGACAATTGGCGATTACGAAAAGGCAAAAGAAAATTACCTGAAAGCGTTAGACTTAGCTCCTCACTGGAAAAGTGAAAAACTGACCAATGGAATTAAAACTCAATTAGCAAAATGTTACCTAAAACTTGAAGACTTGGATTCAGCTGCGGTTCTTTCTGAACAAGCTTTCATCTCAAATGAAAAGAATGATATCGACCCAAATTACGAGAACCCAAAGTTGGTTTTGGCTGAGATATCTATTAAAAAAGGAAAATTCAAAGATGCGCTTGCTCAACTAACAGAACTTCTCGACAGAGCACAGAAGCGAAGTGATGATCGACAAATTGCTTTTCTGTCTAAGCGGGTTGGTGAGGTCTATTATAAACTTAGACAATTCGATAAGGCTAAAGGATATTTTGAATCAGCCTATTTGATTAATAAAGATTTGAAAGATACAGATCAGGCTGAAGGAGCTATGGCCTTAGCTGTTGTATTCGAACAAATGGGTCAGTATGCTGAAGCATGCAAATACTATAAGATCCAAATAGAGAATTATTCTGAGTTCTTGAATGAAGAAAGCCAAAACCAAATCAATCAATGGGAAACCAAGTTTAAAACGCAAGAAATCGAATTACATAACCTTCAGTTAAAGAAGGATAATGAGGATGCTGAAAAAGAACAAGCCATAGCTGAGGCAAAAATTCAGATTCAAAACTTAACCATTGGGGCTATCGTAGGTGGCGCAATTCTCTTGATCGGACTCATTTTGTTGATTGTAAATCGAAACAAAATGCGAGCGCAAAATGAGCTGATGTTGTCGGAGCAAAAACTACTGCGATCACAGATGAATCCACATTTCATTTTCAATTCACTTACGGCTATTCAAGGATTCGTTTATAAAAATGAGTCAAAGGTTGCTGGAGAATACCTTTCTGAGTTTGCTGCTTTAATGCGCTTAATTCTTGAGAATTCTAAGGTTGACTATATACCGATGGAAAAAGAGCTGATGACGCTTACTAAATACCTCGATTTACAGAGAGCTCGATTTGATAATAATTTTGAATTCTCCATCGAACTGAGCGAAAATCTAGATGTTGATAGTATTTTAATCCCTCCTATGTTTGCCCAGCCGTTTATTGAAAACGCCATTGAACATGGTTTAGCTCACGTAGATAAGGATGGCGAGATTAAAATTAAAATGACGTTACTGAAAGAAAGAATCAGGTTGGTTGTTGAAGACAATGGTATAGGCAGAGAAGCGAGCGAAGCCATAAACATTATTGAACGAAAGGAGCATCAATCGTTTGCGCTTCAAATAGTGAAAGATCGTTTAATGATCTTATCGAAAGATCAGCCACATGATATTCATTTATCAATTGAGGACATTGAAAATTCAGATGGAAAAGTAGCTGGAACTAGGGTTAAAATAGAATTACCGATTAAAGAAATTTATTGAAAATGATAAAGGCAGTAATAATTGATGATGAAAAACCAGTGATCGAAACCTTGATGGCGATGATCGATCACCATGCCGTTCCCGTTAACATTCTTGATTATGCAACTAACGTAAAAGATGGAATTGAATTGGTGGTGAAAAGTCAACCTGATTTGATTTTCCTTGATGTAAAAATCGGTCGCGATACAGGATTTGATCTTTTACGTGCATTAAATGGTACTAAGTCTCAAGTAATCTTCATTTCTGCTCATAACGAATACGCAATTGAAGCGATTCGATTTAGTGCAATCGATTATCTTCTTAAACCGATCGATTCAAAAGAACTCCAGTTAGCCGTGGGTAGAGTAACACAACAGTTAGATGAAAAAAGCGATGCACTAAAACTAGATGCGCTTCTATCCAACTGGTCTAATCAGCAAAAAGAGGACAAGAAAATTGTCTTAAACACGGCCGACAAAATTCACTTGGTACTCGTTAAAGACATCATCCGATGCGAATCCGATAAAAATTACACCTACTTTTTTATTGGATCTGAGAAAATATTAGTGTCGAAATCTTTAAAAGAGTTTGACACCCTTCTTCAGCCCTATGGCTTTTTTAGATCTCATAAATCCCATTTGGTAAATATTAAACAATTCAAAAAATTCATCAAGAGAGATGGAGGCTTTATTGAGTTACTGAATGGGGATCATGTTCCAGTGAGTGTTAGAAAAAAAGATGAGCTTTTGTCTTTAATTGACAAGATGTAAATTCATTCGTTCGAAGAACTTCAACGTTTATTCAATTTATAATAACGCTCTTTCATCGCAGACATCTGGAACGATTCGATTTCCTACTATTGTATAAATTATTTAACAAATGAAGAAAGTACTCAGTGGACTTGTAATCGGATTGTTTATCACCGGAATGTTAATGTCCTGCGGTCTGGCTGGAACTAAACTAAGCGAGACGAAGGTTTATGTTGATCTTGGAGAAGACGTCACAATCGATGCAGGAAGAAACGAAACGTACAAAGATTTTCTTCTTTTAAACAATGAAATATTTTTAAGATTAAGCCTTTATAGTACAAGCGAAATATCTACACTTCAGAAGCTTAAAGATTGGCACTCTAACCATGTTGTGGTTGATGAATTTAAAAATTTAAATGGAAGCTTTGGAGTTATTTACACTTTCCCAGAAAGTGATGATAAAAGATTAGATGCCTACTATAAAAATAAAGAAGGCCAATGGATTGAGATTGAATCTGATTTGAATAAAATAGATTTGGATGATGCCGAAATTGATCGAGCCAAGGCCATAGTAGACAGTATGAAAAGTGTTTCGAAGTCATCGAAAAAGACCAAGAAAAAAAAGAAGAAATAATAATAAGAAATATATCTTTGAGAAATATCAAACACTCTTAAAATCCTGAGTTTAAAAACAACGTTTGGAAGGAGAAAAAATTATAATTAAATAAATAATATGAAAAAAGTAATATACGTGTGTGCAATGTTTGCATTGGTTTCTTGTGGTGGTGAAGACATTACTGCTTCACTTCAAGATCAAGTTGGTAAAGCAATGGAAGAACATGCTGCTGAAACATCAACTGAAACTGCTGAAACTACAGAAACTGCAGAAGCAACAACCGGAACTTGGAAAGCTTGGGCTGATAGCTATAGCAATGATATGGATGGCCAATCAGCTACATTATCTGGAGTAGTTGAAAAAGTAACTAACTATGAAGACTTGGACGGTAACGAATCAATCATGGCTCAGTTTGGTGTTGAAGGAATGATGAAATGTGCGATTACTGCACACTTTGGATTAGACATGAATGATGCATTAAAAGCTTCTAAAAAAGACGGTACTCCAATCGATTTCACTGGAACAGTTGAAGAGAAGTCTGCATTTGACGGAATTGTAATTAAAGACTGTAAGCTTAATTAAAGCATACTATTACTAGTTTTGATTTACGTAAGGCCATCTGAGAAGATGGCCTTTTTTTGTTGCTTTGCAATAAAAAGGCCTGCAACAATAAGTTAAAAGGGCTTTGAATTCAAGATTTGAAGCTAGGTTACATTTCAAATCACCGCTTAACAGGATAGAACTTGTTTCAGATAAATTCCTGCTACGACATCCAATTATATTCAGAACAGAGACAGGTCCAACTCTTAGCTTGTTTGTTCTCAATCCCTTAACCAATTCATTAGCTAGACAGTTCTTCCAGCCCTTGCTTCATGTCTGATTTATATGTTTGAAGTTTTTCTAACGACTTATTAAGGGCTTTGCTCTCCCTAAGTTCATTTTCAATTTCTATCGACAAAGATTTGGTTTTCTTCATACCCATCATTACGAGTTTCGTGTTAAAACCATGAACTTGATTTGCAGTACTTTCCGAATCATCCGTTTCGATTAATACATCCAACTTTTCGAGAAACGGCCCGGCCGTTTTTACAAACATGTCAACGTACTTTTGCATTTTATCTTCATCACCATCGCAAAAATCTCTTAGGTAATTTAAGTCTGTAACTTTATCACTTTCAATTGATTTTGACTCGCGATTAATTACGATAACGTCATCCTTTATATCTTTATGACGTAGTTTAATACTTAAAGAATTAGCAATACCAACTATTAAGTCATGTGATTTAAAAGGTTTAGGTATATAGCCATTCATTCCTGCATCTTTACATTTATCTAAATCAGTTCGCAGTACGCTGGCTGTTAACGCTATAATTGGAATCTGATTTAGTTCGTCATCTTTCAAACCTCGAATATTCTCAGTTGCCTCAAAACCACTCATTACCGGCATTTGAGCGTCCATTAAAATCACATCTATATTCGATGTTAACTGATCCAATACTTCTTGTCCATTTTCCGCTTCCACAATGGTTACATCTGCTTTAGACAAAAGTGTGTCTTTAGCCACAATTCTGTTGTATTCGTTATCATCAGCAATTAAAATTGTCATTCCGTTCAGTATAGAGCCGTCTACATTTTCTTCTCCTGCAACTCGCTCCTGGTAACGTTTTATATCTCCATCAGATAATCGCACCTCAAAGAAGAATGTTGTTCCTCTACCTACTTCACTTTCAATATCAATAGAGCCATTCATAAGACCCACCAGCTGCTGTGAAATTGAAAGCCCTAGACCTGTACCTCCATATTTTCGCGTATCGGACGTATTGGCTTGACCAAAGTTCTCAAACACCGTTTTAATTTTGTCTTCAGCAATTCCAATTCCAGTATCTATAATGGAAAATCGAATCAAGTCATTTTTAAGTCTCAATTCAATAGCAACGCTTCCTTTTTCCGTGAATTTGATTGCATTTCCTGCCAAGTTTATCAAAACCTGATTTAAACGAACAGGATCGCCTAAAACAATGTCGTTTATTTTGGAGTCAATATTAACAAGTAACTCCAGTCCTTTCTCTTCAGCCTTGTGGATCAGCGTATTTTTTACTTGATCTACTGCATCAGCTAATGAAAAATCGATTGCTTCCAATTCCATTTTACCTGCTTCGATTTTAGACAGGTCTAATATATCATTGATAATGTGTAGTAAATTATCTGAAGATTTCTTAACCTTAGACAAATAGTCTCGTTGTTTTTCACTCAATTCAGTGTCTAGCACCAAGTTCGTCATTCCCATTACCGCATTCATTGGCGTGCGAATTTCATGACTCATATTTGCTAAGAATTCTTGCTTAAAGGCTTCCGACTGTTCCGCTCTTACACGTTGTTTATCAGCCTCTTCCTTTTCAACTAGAATAATCTCCTTTTGCTCATTAATTTGAGCAGTACGTTCTTCCACTTTACCTTCTAAATCAGCGTAATTAATTGCGTTTTGAAGACTGACCCCTATTTGACCCGCAATCATTTTCAACAAGCTGGTTCTCTCTTCCGTAAAGATTCCGGTAGACAGATCATTGGTCAAATAAAGCATTCCAAGTGTCTCGTTTTGAAGTAGAATTGGCAAACAAAGTATAGATTTCTCCTTGTTGTTAATGATCGCTTGATCTCGATTAAAAGGACTAGTGCTTAAAGCATCTTCCAGAATCAATGTCTCTTTACCTTGATCGACAAAATTAAAAACACTCTTTGGAATTCCAGATTCCTTGAATTTTTTTGATCCTACTGCATCCACATGTTTCTCAGCTGCTACCGAATATTCTTCTCCTTTCTTTACTAAAAAACAACCCGAGGTTGCTCCAACATTCTCCATTGAGAACGCCAACAACTTGTCAATCAATGACGATAATACAATCTCACTAGACAAAGTCTGAGTTGTTTTTAATAAAGTCTGTACATCCAAATCTTCAGAGGTAATGGCTCCCTTAGAATAACTTAAGTCACTACTAGTAACCGTTTCCGTTTTAAGCTCTGGAAGCTTGTTTTCCCACACGTCAATAACACTATCCAACTCATATCCATGAAGAAATTCCTTCAGCTCAACCCAATAGTTTTTAATACCCGATTCATTGAAATAATTCATCTTTTGAATTCTCATTAAATCGATAAGAATGGCTGGGAAAAAGAACTTATTATCCAAAGCAGCTTTTTTAGCTTGATCATAATAAGCATGGTTCACTGTTTTGCTCTTAGCAGCATCAAGTTCTGCTTCAATAAACTTAATAATCCAACCTACGTTTCCGTCATACAACTTGCTGGCTATCGCCAATTTTTTCTTGTCTTTCTTAAATTGCTTTTGAAACCTTTTTAGCTCTATTTTTCCCTCCAAATACGAGTTAACTAATACTGCCGTGGAGATAGCCCTTGAATACGGCTGCCAGTAGACACTTGCTAGATCATCAATCACGTCATAGTTTTCTTGTGCATTTTCAACAACCTCTGATGACCTGTCATGAAGTAATGCTAAAAACATTTTCATTTTATTATAACCAAAAAGGAAGGTGGTATTATTTGCCTCTTTCTCGGCCATATACATCGCCCGTTCCTCTTTAGTGTCTTCAAGCTCAATGGTTCCTCCTGCATTTAGCTTGTCAATCCCTAGTTTATTCGAATAAGATAATTTATAGGGATCCTGACGGTTATGAGTTAAATAGTAATTCTCATAATCCGCCATCGTGCTTGCCATTTTTGAAATCTTACCTCCCCGGAAAAACAAAAAACTCTCGTGAGAATATAAATTCCAAGCAGCATATTCCAAATTACCTGAAACTACCCCTTTTTCATAGTGTGAAAGACAGTCATTTTCAAATTCGTGAATCGGTCTTTTCCAGTGCTGAATAAATGTTGCATCTACAAATCCAGCCGTTGCATTAAGATGAGGAACATCAAATTTTTCCATCAAACTCATAGCTTCTTGACCAATGTCATATCCTGCTTCTGGCTTATTTAATATGCCGGCTAAAATCAATCCGTAGGCACCATAACCAATAATAGACTCAGGAGCATTCCCCTTCTTCTTACTTAATTGCACCATCTTAAAAATAAGCAAAGGATAAGTGCTTTTCTCCACAAAGAAGAATGAAACTGATGCCGTAAATAAAAGCTTCATCAACACTAATCCTTGAGGCTCTTTCATTAATGGGAAATTTCCTATTTCTGGAATTTTCTTATTTGGCAAAACCATTCCAGTTTTAACCGCAGCAGTAATTATTTGGCCTGTTTTAGCAGCTTTCTTGGGTAATTTAAAACCTAATTCTGCGAAAGCTATTCTTGCTGTGTTGACTGACTCTTGTTGTTTACCTACCGCTATCAACCCCTTTAATATTGATTCGTATAGCTCCGCTCTTTCTACAGTATCGGTTACTGACAACAGCGCTTCAGACGTGAATGTTTCTGCGTCCAAATGATTCTTACTTAAATAAGATACCTTAATTAAAAGTCCATATTGCGCCCTGTTCATTGAACTCGAAAGTTCTTTTCGCAACTTTAAATAAGTGAAAGCGGCATCGTAAGCTGCCGAAGCGAAAGCCTTCTGCCCAGAATTGTCTAGCAATTCACATGCCTTATCTATTAATTTACTACTTTTAATAGAGGCCCCAGCGGCAATAATATGAGCAGCAATATTAAAGTCGTTCTGAATTAGATCAGCTTGACTTAACTCAAACTCCGCTGCTTTGAAACTTAATTCTTCAGCTTCCTTATCGCTTACAATAGAAAATACCGAATGCTGAATTTTATCATGAGAAAATTTGAAAGCAAGATCCGTCTTCGATTTCTCATAAAATTCAGGTACGAATTTATAGTCCTTTTCGAGTGGAATTAATAAGTTCTCTTGAACAGCTTTCCAAATCAACGTGTGAGTTTCTATTGTTGATTTCCCCACAATATGACTTAAAGTTTTTAAATTAAACTCTCCTCCCAAGCACGAAGCTGCACCCAATACCTCCGTGGTTTCGGCATCAATATCTTTAATTTTTTCAAGAATTATTGAGGCAATATTTTCAGTTAAGTCTATTGCATTAACACCATCTAAATCCCACTTCCAAGTATAATCATCGCGATCGAGCGAGATCAAGCTTTTAGAATATAAAAATTCTAAATATTGGTTTATGAAAAATGGATTTCCTTTCGTACAGTCGTACGTTGCTTTTGCCAAGTCTCTGCCCGCTTCTGCAGTACAATCAAAAGTTGAAGAGATTATTTCAATGGTTTCATCAATACCTAATGCTTTCAATGAAATTTTCTCCAATAACAAATTATCATCTTTTAATGTTGATTGCTGAACTTCTTTTATTTCTTCCAACGCTCGAAAAAATGGATGAGTTGAATCAACCTCATTATCGCGATAAGCTAAGGCAATAAATAACGACTTTAAACTTTGATCTTTAGCAATGCTCTTCAATAATTCTATTGATGCTTCATCAGCCCATTGCCAATCATCCAAAAATAGAAAAACCGGTTTGGAAAAATTTGCAATACTATCCAGGAATAATCCTATTGCATATCGAATACGATTCAACTGTTCCTGGGGATCTACTAATGGCAAAGGCTTTACATCTACAAAAATATGAGCCCATTTTTCAGACAGTCCGATTATATCAGATTCCAGGCCTCGCATTTTGGATGTAAAAACTGTTTTAGCCGCTGCAAGGTAATCTGAGCCTTCAGACAGCAACATGTCCGCCATAGAGTCGAAGGCTTGTGACCACGCACTGTAAGGTACATTTCTTTGAACGGAATCGAACTTACCAGAAAGGTATAAGCCTTTAGAATGAGTGAGCGGTTTCGATAATTCGTTTATCAATTTCGTTTTTCCAACTCCACTCGATCCTGATATTTCGAGGAGCACTTTATTTCCTTTAGCTACTTCATCATGTAGCTTAAAAATATGTTCTGCTTCAGCATCTCTTCCAACTAATTTTTGAGAAACATTTAAACGCAAAGGCATGTCTGCTCTGCCCAATTCGAATGAAGATACTACGCCTCCGTTAGCCGATTGCAATTTACACTCTTCAATATCCGCTTTAATTCCAACAATTGATTGGTATCGGTCTTCAGCGTTTTTTGCGCATAATTTTCCCACAATGTTTGCCAGCATTTCTGAAACTTCAGAATTAACTTGATTAAGAGGGGTTGGTGCCACCGCTATATGGCAATGCAGCAACTCCAGCAAATCTGTTTTATTAAAAGGCCTCTCCCCAGCTAACATCTCATAAAAAACAATGCCAAGAGAATAATAGTCAGACCGATAATCAATTACCCTATTCATTCTACCTGTTTGCTCTGGCGAAACATAGTTAATGTTACCCTCAACAGAAGAAGGAAGTTCGAATGACTTGGTATGAACTTGCTGTTTTGTGCTAAGTCCAAAATCTATAATATGAACTTCATGTCCTTCTTGATTTACAATAATATTGTCACTACTAATATCTTTATGAATAATTTCCTTCTGGTGGATTTCATCTAAAGCATCCAGTAGTTTCGGAGCATATTCAAAAAAGAACTTCAATCCAGCATTGCCAGACCCGACAATTTGCTTTAAACTTTTACCGGGATAATAGTCTCGCATTAATGCAGGTAAACTATCGTGCTCAGTCAGCTCAATCAAGGCATCGGAAAGCGAATTTTCTTTCAGTAAATTATACTCGTTATAAGTTGAGCTATCTAAATTTTTCCCCCGTTTTATTATTACCTCTTTATCATGGAACTTATCTTTAGCCCTATAGACAACAGATTTATCACTGGTGTGGATTGTCTCGATGATTTCGAATTGGTCGTTTATTGACATTGTGATTTGTTTAGTCTGATTAAGAGACTGGTTCTTCTATTATTGACTCTTCTTTTACCGATTGTGCTCTTTTTTCCGTCTCAACCCAACCTTTTTCTTTGTACTCGTACCAGTCTTTGTAAACATAGGTGTCAAAGAATTTTTTGATGTCTTCAGCCGTAATATTAGAACCTAAATCTATACCGTCATCGGCCCATTCTTTATATAGGAAATCAATTCTATCATTGTAATCCTCCTTGACATCAATGTTATAATTGAACGTATAAGGTTCAGCCGTTTCCATCCAAGCTGAATGAAGCGTGAAACAAAATTGATGGTCGATGCCTTCATTTGACATTTTACAAACTGGTCCTTTACTCACATTATCGGCATCAAAAATCCAGTACTCAGATCTATAGTTAAGCTCATCAACTGGCACTTGCATCGTACAGAAAATGTATCCATCTAACTGGGGATTCTCATGTACAGGATTTTGTCTGTTCACAAAATGAAGACTTCGGATATAGGTTCCATAATTAAACTGATAGTGATCTTCCGGTTTCATTTTATCACAATTCAATCGCACAAGTGTAAATGGAAGTCCTTTCTCTGTATACTTTACCACCTCATCAACCGGGAGCGTTCTGTTCATTGCATCCTTGTACAGATCATGGATAAATTCAGTTAAATAATCTGGATCTAACCCATTAGCTACATACCACAATTGTTCAATTTTATCAACGGTTTTAGTTGATGAAATTATATCTCTATGGGTATACAAACCAATCTGCCAAGTATTGGGGCCGATATCAGGCCGATTGCCGCTTTCATCAACTGTAATATCGCTTGCTTCATAATTACCCTTATCCCAGTAGGTCTCAGATCTATCAGCATCGATGGTCATCGTATCCGTATTAATAACCCATTTCCCGAATCTATTTATGTCAGCACTTCCAAGCGAAAACATCCCGATTAAGTTGCTTTTAACCTGTTCTCCTGAAATCTTTGCTCTATCATAATATCTAATCCATTCTGCCACACAAGATGAAGTATTGTGGACCCCATAGAAAGTAATTCCATCCGAATCATCATAATTACATGAATGATGAATCGTTTCAAATGGGATCGCGTAATCTTCGAGTCTATAGTCTTCTTCTTTATTTCTGTTCTTTGAAGTAAACTTAGACATGTCCTCTGAAGCTTTAACCTCGTAACATGTAATTCTTCCCCCTGGTTTATCTAGATCTGCCCTTTTTACCACATAGCAATCGGTGTAAGGATACATTGCTTGAGTGAAATGATCTCTTAAATGAGATTCTAACGATGGAAATAACGGTAATATGGTATTAAACAATAAATCACCGGAGAACTTAAAAGAAGTTTGAGTGAAAATAATATGATCCTTGGTTAGGTTCATTTGATGGATACTCTGATCAATAAGCGCTACGTGATGTCCATTTTCATCGAATAAAGTCCATTTCAAAAGCTCTAAGCCGTTTTTAGTGTTCACCCAACGGAATAATTTCACCACAGTCGGATCATCCATATCCTCTCGCTCCTTCTGTTTCATACTAACGTAATCGTCCAGGAAGCTTAGCTTGTCAGTTAAATCTTTAGATTGATCTTTAGCGGATTTCTTCTCCCAATTTTTATCGTTTTTTATGTCATCTGAGACTTTCTGTAGCTTCAATTTTAAATCATCAAATTCTACTTTAGCCTTATACTTATGCATGCACTCTCCAGTACCAGCTTCTTGCTTAGTGTACGTGGCTCTTTTCTCTTCCCAATCTTTCCTTCTTTCTGCCGATAGATTTAAAAGCTGCTCTTCTACTTGAGCTACTTCAGATTCCACATCAGTATTTGATGTGCTGTAAAAATTTAAAGAGTAGAGTTCTTGGGTATTAGGATCAAACGCAGGATGGGCAGTAGTTTGAACCTAACCGAAAATATTATCTAGTCCTGATGGCATGTTCGATTTCCAATCTGTCATTTCCCCTAATGGTGATGTTAATCTCTTAGATTTGGGGTCCATTATGAAGGGCCTTCCAACATCATAAGTTGCAAGTAAAAAAGATGGATCATCACCAAATTTAACTGGTGTAACAGCGGTATTCAAGAGATTACGTGCTCCTAAGGTTCCCATTCTTGATATACCCAAGTTGTAAAACTTATTTAGCCATAAGCTTCCTTTCTCGGTTTCATCTTCTTCTTGGTCTTGGGCTTGCTGACGTGTATTGAAATCAGCAAAATAACAAGGTGGCTTTACTAAACTCGTTTCTAGAATCGGTTCGTTACTACCGTCAAATGTTACTGACAAAGTCATACCGTCTCCATTCATTAATGGAGTGTTATATTCTTCATTGTAATCCAGCAATCCAGCTTCTGAACTTAACGGCATCGGAAGCCCTTCACTGTTCACGCTACCTACTGGGTAAACAACATAAAAAACTCCATTCATCTCAGATGGAATACTTCCTTCTATTACTGTTAGCTTCCCTTCAACTTCACTACGGGTGGTTTTCATTAAAGCCAGGTCATCATTCGTCTGCGAAGGCTGAAAATCCTCATTTAGTTGTATCCAACGATTAATTTTTAAAACAGCAACCAAAACAATGACAGCTAACAGACTCCAATAAAGCCAATTGGGTAAAAAGTCCAGCGCTGGGGTAAGTATAAAAATTACTACAACAATTGCTAATAATCCAAGTGCAATTAGCCATACCCAAGTGGTAACTTCACTTAGAAAGGATTGACTGGTAGTTTTTTCTTCTGACATTCAATATTATTTTTTTTTTACAACTAGTTATTTTTTTTACTGTCAAGCACACCAAAACAAAATTGTTTCGTAACCCATTTTTCTACACTAAGTTCAACTTTGAATTGACATAAGACTTAGCAAGAAGACCCATTTTTGCTGTATTATTAATTCGGATTCTACTTGATATTATCTTTTCGGAAGGAGTTCGTTTTAACTTATCTAGCAAACTGCTGTAATAAACATAAGCTGTATAAACTCCGAACCTAGAGGATTTTGGAAGGGCCCTAATTCCAATAATTGCTTTTGAAAAGTCTTCCTCAATTTCTTTAATAATTTGCTCTTTATTTGTATTATTTAAATTCTTGAGATCAATATTAGGAAAGTAACTTCTTTCTAGAATTTCGACATCATCTTTTAAGTCACGTAAAAAGTTCACTTTTTGAAAAGCTGATCCCAAATTCATAGCCTGCTCCTTCAGCTGCGAATATTTCTGCTGATCGCCTTCAACAAAGACTTTTAAGCACATTAAGCCGATCACGTCTGCCGAACCATAAATGTATTCCTGATACTCCTTTTGGGATTTGTAAGTTTTCTTCTCTAAATCCATCTTCATACTGTTGAAGAATGATTTTACGAGCTCTTGATCAATCCTGTAATCTTGCATCGTAAGTTGAAAAGCATTCAAAACAGGATTCAAACTAAGACCGTTTTTAAGTGCAACCAGATATTCCTTTTCAAATTGATCAAGAAGTAAAGCTTTATCCCAGTCGTGAAAAGAATCTACAATTTCATCGGCCAATCGTACGAATCCATAAATGCTGTGAATAGCTGGCCTCAACGAAGGAGAAAGCATTTTCACCGCTTGTGAAAATGATGTGCTATACATAGAGGTAAACCTCTGGCTACATTCAAAAGAAGCATCATCAAACAACTGTTTCATTTGCTGTATTATTGGTCCAATTTAAATATATGGACCGTTAACTTACTCAATTTATCTCAGCTTCTATATCTTGATTTTTAAAATGTTAAAATACAAGATATTATGCTTTCGAATGCAGAATTTTTGGTCCCCAATTACAATCAAATCAGCACAATTTTAATTTGGAGACCTCAACATTTCAGATACTGAGGATTCTGATTTAAATAATTTAAAAGCGTCATTAGCCAACGCGACTAAAGTCACTTTATCTGATTTTTTATATTGTTCGTTTCCTATAATCGCGTCAATAATATAAATGGTTAAATCAAGTTCCTTTTTAGTCGTTGGAAAATAGAAATTATCAAGACCAAATAAGACATCAATCATTTCGGAGTCATAACCTTGTTCTTCTAATGCATTTCTTGTTGCAGAAATTCTAGTTAAAGTATCACCAGACTCGGCTGTGACTTCAATAGTATTTGAATTAGTTTCAATTGCATTGGCACTTATCGCACCTGTTAACATTACTGTAATTAAGAATAGATTTTTCATTTTGTTTCGTTTTAAATTCATTTCAATATTAAGGCATCAAACACATCAAGATCAACGAATGTCATTAATCCATCAAATGGTGTCATGAACCATGGTTAAGTTGTAATTGTGATTTTGAGATTTCACGAGAAACCTTTATGACTCGGCATTTAGCTACGACATGAGAACCATTTAACAAATAGCATTTTCGGTTCTCAAACAGTCTTGCCTGATGAAAATCAATGTTTCGCTTAGAAACTATCCACATATCCGCCATGCCCTTATTGGGAATAGATTCCCCTGGGCGCACCAATTGCATGGATGTTATTCCTTGATAGAACTCCGGAAACACATCATAAAACGTTTCTTCAATTATGGGGGATACATCATATGCAAAATTCAAGATGCAACCTGGGAAAAAACTTAACTGAACTGCTTCGGTCAACTCGTATTTTATTATAAAGTCAGGGTAGTCTCTATCAACCACATCCTTCATATTTATTATCTTTTTCATAAGTTTCTTTTAATGTTTATATGGTAAGAGTAACGAGATCTTTTCCGTTGAAATGCGCTATGACATGAATCAAGCATTTGGTGTAATGAATTATCTATCCTAGATTAGAATTCTGAAAAAACGTATCATTGCGACACCTATGAATTCAAATTTAAACTCCATGTCCCCAGCTAGAATACTTATAGTTGAAGATGAAGATTGGATTGCGGAAGACCTGCAAGAAACGTTGATTAAAAACGGTTTTGAAGTTATGCCTATCGCTCAGAGTTATGAACTTGCTATGCTGTCATTGCGCAAAGAACAGCCTGATCTAGTCCTTCTTGACATTCGATTAAAAGGAGCTGGAACTGGTGTAGACATTGCGCGTGAAATAAATGAGCGATATAAAATTCCTTTCTTATTTCTTTCTTCTCACATAGATCCGAAAACGATGCAAGAAGTTCTGGAAGAAATGCCACATTCAATACTAACAAAACCTTGCAAGCCTACTGATTTAATCGCTGGAGTGAAATTGGCTTTATCTAAAGGATCGGTTGAAATCACCACAGAACAGACTTCAATAACGGATGAAACATTCTTCGTTAAAAGTGAACATGCTTATCAAAAAATTGAAATTAGTCGGTTACTTTATATCAAAGGTGACGGAAGCTATACCAGATTACAAATGGAGAATGAACGAATCGTTCTTCGGGCTACTTTAAAAGATTTCGCCATGTTAGCCGATCATCAACATTTGATGCGGGTGCATCGATCTTATATAGTTAATACTAATTACATTGATAAAATCCATTCAAAATTTTTGGAGATTGGTGATTTTGAAATTCCAATCACCAAGGAAGGCCGCGCTGATTTACTATTACGTATGAATACGGTCCGGTAAATCTGTGTAGACAACATAGAACTTTAAGGTCATTAAAATTAAACCGTATCTCTTATTATTGAAAAGCTAACACAGTAAAGCTTAGTTAGTTTTGGAGTTGGGCGTAACAATAAATTGATATTTTTGTCAAGACTAAAATTGAAAAGATGAAAGTATTTATTGTAGATGATGATGAGATGCTAACAATGGCATTAACCGATTATTTAGAACGTCATACCGACCATGAGTACCACGTGTTTCACACGGGTGAAGATTGCCTCAAGCATTTAGATGAAAAACCAGATTGCGTAATTCTTGACTTCTATCTAAACACTCAAGAAGCTGAAGCAGCTGATGGATTGGAGATTTTAAAGAAAATGAGAAAACAGGTGAAAAATCTTAGAGTAATTATGTTGTCAAGTCAAGAAAGTTATGGTAAAGCAGCGCAGATTATTCAAAGAGGTGCTGAGCAGTATGTAATCAAGGACGAAGACGCATACGAGAAAATAGCTAACATGCTGAAATAAACGTATAGCTGTCGGCTTATGCTATGTCGTTATGATTTTAATGTTTTCTAGTAGGTGATGGAATTGGAATGCTAAAACAATCACCCTAACTCATAACAAACTGATTACAAGACATTAATAGACGATAATCAATATCGTTTACACATTATAAAGAAGCCTGGGGAGTCAACTTTTCTTCAGGCTTTTTTGTGCCTTTATCTTTAGTATTTTGATAATTGCAACCACTAACTACTGGTTGCAGCTTGATTCTTCTAAATAACTTCAACCATTTGATCCTCATTAAGTAGTTGAAAAACTTCTTGACCTATGTTCATCGGTTCAGGTTAATTAACGAGTTTCGCATTAGCACATCCTTTAGTGTGTTCAATTACCCGCGTCTCCAAAGAAATTGAAATGAAAGAATTTATACAAAACCTACCCAAAGCAGAACTGCACCTACACATTGAAGGAACCTTCGAACCAGAATTGATGTTCGAAATCGCACAACGGAATAATATTGCACTTAAATACGGCTCGGTGGAAGAACTTAGGAAGGCATATTCTTTTGACTGTCTTCAAGACTTTTTGGATATCTATTATCAGGGAGCTGGAGTTTTAATCAATGAAATTGATTTCTACGATCTAACCTACAGCTATCTGCAAAAATGTGCTGAACAAAATGTGCGTCACACCGAAATCATGTTTGACCCGCAGACGCATACCGAAAGAGGAATCGCATTTGAAACGGTAATTAACGGGATTAGTAAGGCAGTAGAAGATGCTCGAAAAAACCTGAATGTGTCAGCACTTTTAATCATGAGTTATTTAAGGCATTTATCAGAAGCGTCTGCTTTTAAAACCCTGAAGCAGTCGATGCCTTTTAAGGATAAGATTACCGCGGTAGGATTAGATTCTTCCGAAAAAGGAAATCCACCTTCAAAATTTGAGAAAGTCTTTAAAGCGTCCGTTGAAGCAGGTTATTTGCCGGTCGCACATGCAGGAGAAGAAGGAGATGCTGACTATGTTTGGGAAGCCCTCAATCTTTTAAAAATAGTTCGAATCGACCATGGCAATAATTGTCTTCAAGATCAAGACTTAGTTACCGAAATTGTTAAAAGGGATTTGGCCTTAACGGTTTGCCCCCTATCTAATACAGCACTTCAAGTTGTGGACGATTTAAAGGATCATCCATTAAAAAAGATGATGGCGCTAGGATTAAAAGTAACGATCAATTCGGACGACCCAGCCTATTTTGGTGGTCAAGTGAATCAAAACTATTTGGATACGCAAAAGGCACTTGAGCTAACTAAATCCGAGCTTTATGAACTTGCAAAAAATTCGTTCAATTATTCGTTTCTATCTGATTTAGAAAAATCAAAAAGGATTGATGAATTGGATACTTTTTACTTAGTTAACAAAGATTAGCCTAGGTAAAATACTACATCATTTTCTGACGCTTGATTAGGTATTGCAATAATATGTGATCGTACCCGCCATTAATGTCACAATCAACAAAATCAATCATGTATTGGCCGCACTTTAATTTCAACGCCTTTTTCTTGGAATCTGCCAGTTCATGAAATGCATCTTTGTACTGATTTGGATTCAACTTGATTTCCTCACCCGATTCCATATCTACAAAAGTGTATGGTCTGTTTTCGAAATTTAAACTAACTTCTTTAGCTTCATCTCTCACATGGAATACAATGACTTCGTGTTTTGCATGTCTTAAGTGCTGCAGAGCTGAAAAGATCTCATCCGTATTTTCTCCGCTTAACATATCGCTGAAAATACAAACCAAACTACGCCTGCCTATATTTTCCGCAATTGCATGAAGATTTTCCGCCACTGAAGTTCTTTTGGATTTACCAGGCTCAAAATCAAAAAGCATTTTTTCCAATTCATTATAAATGAATCGATGGTGCGTCATGCTATTTTTAGCAGGAGTGTGTAATTCCAATTTATCAGAGAAGAAACTTAATCCTACCGCATCTCTTTGCTTTCTAAATAAATAACCTAAAGTTGCAGCTGCATGTGCTGAGAAATTAATCTTATTCCAAGATTCACGATCCGGGAAATACATAGAGCTCGAAGCATCAATTACCAACTGGCAACGTAGGTTGGTTTCTTCTTCATATCTCTTTACATATAACTTATCTGTTCTGGCGTATAATTTCCAGTCAATATGCTTAGTTGATTCTCCCTGATTATAAGCTCTGTGCTCTGCAAACTCAACCGAAAAACCATGGAACGGACTTTTATGCATCCCAGTAATAAAACCTTCTACGGCTTGTTTAGCGAGGAACTCTAACCCTCCTAAAGAGCGTATCTGTTGTCTATCTATTAATCTTTGCACGTGCTAAATGTAACGAATCGATCAAGAATTTGTTTTGTTTTATATCACGAAAAATTTCATCAACATGTACCCGCATTACATTTCAAGGTTCATTTTATAGTTTTTTTGGTTTCTGATCTTAACTTTACCCACAATGGGAACCAAACTTATAAGTCATAAATACATCCTGTTGTTCATTCTTCTAATCGCGGCTGCTGTCCTTTGGCCAACAATAAATAACGATGTTTTACTTTGGGACGATGAATCATATATAACAAACAACGAGCTCATCAAAGAGTTGAGTACAGGACAAATTTCTAATACTTTTTCAACCGTTCAAGTGAATGGAACGTATGCTCCTTTATCGATAGTCTCCTGGTCCCTTGACTATTTCATTACTGAGCTAAATCCGTCAACATTTCACTGGCACAACCTCATTCTTCATTTATTAAATATCGTCTTAGTTTATTTAATAATTCAAGGTCTATTCAAGGATAAATTGGTAACATTTATCACCACTATGCTCTTTGCGATCCATCCTATGCATGTTGAATCAATCGCCTGGATATCTGGGCGGAAGGACCTTTTATATTCTCTTTATTTTTTACTTGCAATACTGTCCTATCAGCAATTCAGCAAGTCCGAAACAAGAAAATTATTTTGGCTGACAGTCTGTTTCATCATGGCCTGTTTATCAATGTTTGCAAAAGGCATGGCAATTACGTTGCCTGCCGTTTTGATCCTTATAGATTACCTCGATCAAAGACTTGATCGTAAAAGAATGCTTCAAAAAATTCCATTTGTAATTGTTTCGATTTCATTTTTGGCGGTTGGAATGCTTGCGCAGAAAGAAGGTCAAGCTTTAGATCTTAACACTCAATCCGTAGGTAGTGGATTTCTAATAGCAGCTTCAGGTTTAACCAATTACCTCTACCAGCTAGTAGTCCCATAGAATCTCGTTTCATTTTATCCATTGGATGAATTATCAACTATTCATGGGATCATCAGTACAGTTGCACTTACTATTATTGCCGGTTTAGTTATTTGGAAGTTTCGAAAAAGAAGAAAAATAATATTTTCTATTCTGTTTTTTCTAATCACGATTTTGCCCGTAAGTCAAATAATACCGTTTGGTATGGCTAGTCATGCTGATCGTTACACATACATTCCTTTTCTAGGACTATTTATATTGATTGGTATTGGATTAACCAAAATCCCATCCAAAAAACTTGCGATAGGCACATATATTTTAACATGTGTGTGGATCTGTTGCTTAACAGTAAAAACAAATTTACAGACCCACTATTGGCAAAATGATGAAACACTTTGGACAAATGTGATTGACCATTATCCTGATAGCTATTTTGCTTGGGCCAACAGAGGATACTACTACTTTAAAAATGGAAACAACGATCTGGCTAAGAGTGATTACGAAAAGTGCGTTGAATTAGAACCGAGGTTTTTTATGGCTCACAATAACCTTGGTCTAATCTATTCTGGAAAAGAAGAACATCGACTTGCAATAGATTCGTTCACTAAAACCCTTACCTACAAGCAGTATGAAAAAGCTTACTTAAACCGGGCACTTGAATATCAGCGTATAGGTGAGTCAGATTCTGCCCTTACAGATTTCAATGCAGCCATTTCATTGGATACTGCATACGCTCTAGCATTCTACAATCGAGGAGCCCTCCACTTTAAGAACCAAGAAATAGAATCATCATTAACTGATTTTAAGAAGGCCATAAAATACGGTTTTGACCATAGTTTGCTTCGAATGATGAAGTATAAATTGGAATGGGTAAGTAATAATGTAAAGCAGGCTTACATAGATTGCGAAGCATGTCTGGAGATGGATCCGAATAATACTGAATGTATAAAAGACTTTGATCAACTAAAATCCCTTTCTAACCATGAACTATAGCATTAACCTGATTCGAGCAATGGACCTTTATTTGCTAGCTCATTTAATTTCAGCGAATTATGAAAATGATATTAAAGTTCTAGATGCTGGATCAGGGAGTGGAAGAAATTCTTTGTTTTTTCTTGAAAACGGATTCGATATTGAATGTATAGACCCAGATGCCGCGGCCATTGAAAATTGTAAGTTGAGTTGGCCTCAATTTGCGTCCAGTTTTAAAAATGAGCGCATCGAAGATTACGATGCACAGTTTGATTCATTTGATTTTATCATATCAAATGCTGTTCTACACTTTGCAAAAAGCCATTCTGAGTTTTATTTTCAAGTAAGTAAAATGATCCAATGGTTAAAACCAGGTGGTGTAATTTTTATTCGAATGAGCACCGATATTGGAATGGAAGGAAAAGCTACCGAAATAAAAAATGGAACTCATCAACTATTAGATGGTAGTATTAGGTATTTAATCAATAAGAATATGATTGAAAAGATAGAGACGGATTTCGCGTTAAAACGGGTTCAACCACTAAAGACGGTGGTTGCAGATGAACAAAGGTCTATGTTAGTCTGGTGTCTTCGAAAAAAATGACTGAATAGTGCAACAAAAAAGTAGAATCGTACGTATAGAGAAGAGCTTTCAGTTAATTCCGCCAAATTTCCGAAGTTTTTCAACCCCCTATATTCACGATAATCACTTGTATTTTAACTAATTACCTCGTTGGTGAAGTTTTTTTCTCGCTAGACGTGTTACTTTTTAATTGATTCATGTTATAAAGGTGAAATCAATAGAAAGGAGTGTAAATGTTAACCCTAAATTCTTCGGAGTACATGCAGACACAGAGTAGGTATCATAAGACAAAAGATCAGCTTTTGGAAGAGAACTCATATGTTGAGGCCTCAAAAACCAATCCCGCAAAGTTTGAATACTTATATAATAAGTATCATGAACAGATCTTTAGATACGTACATCAGCGTATGGACGACAAAGATTTAGCTTTTGATGTTACATCTCAGGTGTTTATGAAAGCATTAACAAACATTCATAAATACCAATTTAGAGGAGTGCCTTTTGCTTCTTGGCTATATAGAATAGCAAAGAGCGAAGTTTATCAATCTTTTAAAGAGAGTAACAAAACCAGAACCGTTAACATCGAAACGACCCAAGTCTACGACATAATTGAAGAACTAGACGAAGATCGAACCGAAGAGCTTAGAGAGCAGGTTATTGAATTAATAGGTGACCTACCCGACAAAGATCTTCAACTCATAGAAATGAGGTATTTCGAAAAACGTTCCTATAAAGAGATCGGTGAAATATTAGAAATGACCGAAAACAACGCGAAAGTTAGAGCCTATCGGATTCTCAAAAAACTTCAAAAACAATTCCGAATGGAATAATATCATGGAAGAGAGAAAGATTAACATTGACAGAGAGCCAATTACATCAGCGGAAATCGCCACAAGAAAAGATTTTCAAAACGTACTCTCAGGTGCGGCACCTCCAGCAATAACAGGAGGAAAACCACCTTTTTATAAAACAGGATGGTTCGGAACCACAGTAGCAGGAATTGCCATTGTAGTTACCACTACCCTAGCCACAGTTATGCTTAACGAAGAAGATCCTAGCAAAGAACAGCTTGCCATTACCAACAATGGCCCTGTAGAGGATCCCTTATCGTATGACGAAGACACCCCTTGTGTTACTTCTTTATTAGAAGAACAAGATGTGAAATATGCTTCATACATCGTAAATGCAGATGAAGGCGGGACCATAACTCATACAACTGGATCAGAATTAAACATTCCGCAACACGCCTTTATTGACGTGAATGGAAATGAAATTTCTGGAGATGTCGAAATTAAGTACCGTGAATTCCACGACCAACTTGACATCTTATTCAGCGGTATACCAATGACTTATGATTCAGCTGGAACCACATACAATTTTGAGTCGGCCGGTATGATGGAAATTCAAGGATACCAAAATGGAATCCCAGTTTACATCAAACCTGCTCAACCTCTAGAGGTAAGTATGCATTCTGAAAATCCAAGTCCTGTATTTAATATATACAACCTGGATGAAGGAAATGAAAAATGGGATTATATCGGTAAAGATGAAATCATCGTTCAAGAGCCAGAAGATGGTTTAGCAGCCAACCTTACGATGGAAGAAATCTGGAAAAAACCGGAAATAATAGAAAGTCAAAACCTAATTGAAAAGTTAGCTGATGAAACTGACGCTAAATTAGGTGAGCATGAAGTTGCTAAGAAATCTGTTGAACAATGGACTAAAAAGGAACCAGCTAAGCCTAATAAATTCAATCCAAAGAATAATAAGTTTGACTTAGATGTAGATCCAAAACAATTCCCTGAATTAACGGTCTATGAGAGTGTGAAGTTTGAAGTTCCTTCTACAGACAAATCATTTACTCCAGATGTCTACCAAATCAATTGGCCCGAAGCAGTGATTACTGAGAAAGTGAAGGGTAAAATTTACAATCTAGAGCTTACGAACGGAAATGATGTTAGAAACTTTGATGTTTACCCTGTATTTGAAGGAGCTGGCTACACTCAAGCAATGCAAGTATTCAATTCTAAATTCGAAACTTACAATGCGCAACTTCAGAAAAGGATAAAAATTCAAACTGAGAAGAATGAACTTTATCAAACAAAGCTGAAGGAATGGGAAAAAGCTAGAGCCGAACAAGCAGTTCTGGTTGCTCAATATCAAGCTGAAACCGGATTCAACGGAGGTGGTGAAGATGGTCAGCCGAAACAAAGAGTTAGTACAAGAACGAAAATAGCACGAGTATTTGCTGTATTTACTTTTGGAATCTGGAATGCAGATTGCACCATTCCTGCCAAACCAAAAGGTCAAAAAGTAATGGCAAGGTTCGTTGATGAGCGTTCTGAACCAGTACTATTAAGTCATGTTCAGTTAATTGAAAGAAGCAGAAATTCTGTTTACAACATTGCGAGCACCGAATTTGACAAATTAAAATGGGATCCGAATGAAGACAATGTATTTGTCGGAGTTACACCAACCGGAAGAGTTGGATATGTGAACTCTGAATACATCAAAGCAATCCCTGAAGGAGAAAAAAGACATACGTTCAAGCTTAAAATGCTAGACGGACGTAGAATCGCTCCTGAAGAATTAAGAAGACAAATTAATATTTAAGGTTTTTTAAACCTTGTTTTTTCTAACTCCATCTCTTGGTATGCTTCCTTGCTTTACTAAGAGACCATGTGACGAGAAGACTAATTTAGTTTTTAGAAATAAAAACTAGCTGGCTCTGAACGAAAGCCATTTAGTGTGGAAACACATTATTTAGAAAATTTGCTTTACGCAAATTCGGTGGGGAGCTTTCGTTCAGTATGCCTGCTACACTAGATAAATTAAGTGTAGCTTTTGCCTGTTTCTGGTCCAATAATTGGATAGGGACAGGTTTTAAACGTTTATGCAAATTTGACCAAATGAAGAAAACTTTACTTACTCTACTCACCATTGCATTTCTTACCTCTTCTTTTAGTCAAACCAGTGGCACCATCACTATTGGTAAAAAAGACACTTCCGTAACCGATTCTACCGTTGCAACAATTACGGACAAGCCAAAGCCCGTAAAACCAACTTTAAGACAAATTAATGGATTGTTCTATTCTGACTGGGTTTCAGATCAAATACGTGTTGGGAATTCTATTACCTATAAACAAACACGTTACTACTTCTACGTGACTTCACAAGGGTCTGCTTATTTCTTTCGCTCGTCAGGAAATCCAAAAAAAGTGATGAAAATATTATTGAAAAATCCAACAAAATTGGCCGAGGAAGCAGGTAAATATGAACTTAAGGATGGAATTTTGTACATTGAAACTGGTTCACTTTCAGACAACAAAGTGTATAGATATAGCGGAGAAGCCAATGCCAAAAAAATCTGGATAGACGTTAAATCTGAATATAGAAAGAAGCTTGAACTAGATTTAATGTTTAACAAGTTCGTAGAATGAAAATTTTTTTCATCGTCTTATTCTCAATTATCTGTTCTGTTGGATTCTCCCAACATAATGGCACGATTAAAATTCAAAAAGAAAAAGAAGTTCAGCATCCAATTGTTCGGTTCAATGGCCTAGAAAATGGCCCAGTCTCACTAAGAACTTACCTTACCGATAAATGTCTTGAACCTAATCTAGGAGTAATCAGCAAATTTGAATTGATCGTTGAAGACGAAAAAGGAAATTGGGAATGGATTAAAAACGATTCTGCTTGTTTTTCTGGTGAGAATTATCAAATTTTAGAAAAACTAGGAACTGGATCTCATTTAGAGTTCATTAACATCATTGGTGAAAATGATCAAGGAGTTAAGATTATATACCCTGGTATGAAATTTGTTTTAGTAAAAAAATTATGACGAAAAAGACCCCACTTTTAGGAATGATGTTCAAAGTAGCATTCATATCCATTTCAATTTTATTTGTAACAAGCAGCTCTTTTGCTCAAGACGACAGCTTCCAATATGCCTATAACGGGACCTGGGATGCTGGTAATGTAAAAGTTAATCCAGAAGTAGAGTGTTTAGAAGTGAAAAATGGAGTTTTAGCTTCATTCAAAATGGTGTTGCTTAAAAATGGCGGAACTAGTGTTGAGATGTTTGAAATCCAAGGTGGATGTTTAGGCGAAAAAGCAATGGCTGCCTTGCAATCTGCTCCAGTAGGAACACAAATTATGTTTAGCAATGTGAAACAAGTTGGTGAAGCAGGAGCTAGAATTGATATTCCCGGCAAAAACTACACGTTAGTCGAATAGTGAAGATTTCAATATTTACCATATTATTCGTTTTTACGTTCGGATCTTATCTGGCTCAAACGCCTGGGGGAAGCAATGGAACGATACATATAGGTAAATCGAAGAAAACCTTAGACGGTCTCTACAAGAAGACTAATATAATCTACGGTAGCCTAGACGAAGCAGCATCTAAGATTAAGTCTGATAGTAAATCTGGCGCAATTAAATCTGAAATGTATTTTTACTTTCTTCCGAGCGGTAGATTATATCAAATAAACTCTGAGAAACCGGCTAAGGAAATTTTAGACCTAGCTAAAAACAAACCGACTTCTTTAAGGCCAGTACTAGCTAGTTATGCCTTAGAGGACTCTGTGTTACTCATTACTCCATTACAAGACGGTATAAAGGATGCGATGGAGCCTACAACGGCTTATTTTGAAGGCGGAATAAAGTCTAATCGCCTGTATCTAACAAAGCTTAACATGTACGAAGTATTCGTTTTTGAAAAAATCGAATAAAGTCTAAAAATCTTACCGTTTGGAAGTTTCACCTTGAGTTGGTCGATGAATATCCCCTACTTAGCGAATACAATGCAAAAAACGAAACTTTATCCTCGTTTTGAGCCTATAATAGTAGTTACACCGACAGACCTCACAATTGAGCACCAAATACGATAAAAGCAGTCTTGCATCTCAAAAGAATAGAGTTGACGAATTAAACCAACAGTCTTGGTCCCTAAAAAGAACAGACCCAGAAGAAGGACTTAAGCTTGCAGTTCAAGCAATGGAAATTGCCGAACACTGGAAATATGAGGAAGGTCGAATACACAGCATCAAGAATCAAGGGGCTTGTTTAAACTGGCTTTCACGTTATGAAGATGCATTAAAGAAATTATTCATCGCGCTAGATGGGTTTGAAAACATAGAAGACAAACACGGACAAATTGATACCATTTCGTGTATTTCAGTTTCTTTCTATTACTTAGGAGATTATCACAACGATTTACGTTATTTATCCAAATCATACCAGTTAGCTACGGAGATAGGCGATCTAAGAGCACAGGCAGATTCTTTAAACGGAAGAGGCACGATCTACTACACGATTGGAAAGAATGACGAGGCGATTTCTGTTCTTAAGCAAGGTCTAGCTATCGCCTTGGAGTGCAATGAAAAAGATATACAAGCTAAAATATACGATGGCCTAGGTGAAGCATACAATAATCTTGGACGTTATAAGACAGCGTTAGAGTTTCTCTCTAAGTGTTATGACATAACAGAAGAACTCGGAATGAAGCAAGTACAATCTTACGCGCTTTACGGAATTGGATGTGTACTTCTAAATCAAAATAAATCTAGCGAAGCAAAAAGCAATCTTTTTAAATCCTTGTCTATCCGAGAAGACATTGGATTTACGGTTGGTGTTGCTCATTGTTTCAATAAAATTGCGGAGTGTTTACTCTCTGAAGACGAGGATGACGAAGCATATGATTGGTTAGAAAAGGCAGAAAAACTGGCAACCGAATTGGATGCTCATGAAATACTACGAGATATTCAACTCAACTATACGACCGTTTATGAAAAGCAAGAAAATCATAAAAAGCAGATAGAGCATCTTAAAAAGTACTATGAGTATAACGACAGTGTAAATCACCATAAAGCATTTCTCAAAACAAAAAGTCTGGAGTTCCAGTTCGAAATGGAAAAAGCCTCTCACCAGAGAGACATTTTAGAACGTAAAAATCTTGAACTAAAAGCCAATCAACGAGAATTAGAGCAGCATTTTGACCGACTAGAAACCTTAGCGGAACTTGGACAAGAAATAACCTCTACTCTGCGCATTGATGATTTAATGGAAAAAATATATTCCAAAATCACGGCATTAATGCCTGCTGAAGTATTCGCAATCGGGGTAAAAGACAAGGAACTTGAAGTACTAAATTTCCCATTAGTAATCGAGAAAGAGCAACGATTTACCAATACCCAGTATTTGCTGGAAAATAAAGATCGATTTGCCGTAAAATGTTATTTGGAAGAGATTGAGATTATTACCAATTCGCTTGAGGACACTTATAAATATGTAGACAAGTTAATAGCACCAAAAGCAGGAGAATCAACCGAGTCAATTCTTTACATTCCTTTAAAAGTGAAGGACTCATGTATTGGTGTAATAACTGTTCAAAGTTTCGAGAAAAACGCTTATTCTAGCTATCAAATTAACATGCTCCGAACGCTAGCTTCGTATGTTAGTATTGCCTTAGAAAATGCTGTCGCCTATGAGCATGTAAACAACATGCAGTTGGTCCTTAAAGAAAGTAATAAAGACATTATGGATTCTTTACGTTATGCGAAAAGAATTCAAGAAGCGATTCTTCCGCCAGAAGAATTATTCGAAAATGCACTGAGCAACTATTTCGTTCTTTATCAACCTAAAGAAATAGTTTCTGGAGATTTCTATTGGTGTAAGCAAATTGGAGATCAATTTTTATTTGCGGTGGTAGATTGTACAGGTCATGGTGTTCCAGGAGCCTTCATGAGTATTGTAGGGTATAATGCTTTGAATAAGATTGTTTCAGAAAACGATGTTCTTGACCCAGCACAAATATTAGATCAATTAGATTACCATATAACTCAGACCTTACATAAAGAATCAGCCAAAGACACCATAAGAGATGGCATGGATCTAACAATCGGTTCTTTTAACGTAAAGACTAATGAGTTAATGATTGCAAGCGCCATGAATCCATTTTATTTAATCAGAAATGGGGTTCTAGAGAAGTTTAGTGGTGATCGATTTCCTATCGGAACTGTGTTCAAATCAAATTTTGCTGGGTATGTAAATAATTCATTTCAGCTAAACAAAGATGATGCAGTTTACATTTTTAGTGACGGTATTCTAGACCAATTTGGTAGAGATGAAAATGAACGGGTCTCAAAATTTAAACATGGAAGATTCCGGGAAATGCTACTTGCGCTACAGAACAATACAATGAAAACACAAAAGTCTAGTATTGCAAATAAAATATCGAAATGGAAGGGCGACCTAAATCAAACCGATGACATTTGCATGATCGGATTCAAAATATAATCCGCATCACAGCTTTCAGGCTTTAGAAGCTTGCCTTACCATAACCTCCGCCTCCTAGAGACAATCTATACATTAACATCATTTCTACTGCTCCAAAACCATTGTTTGCTTTAGACAAATCGCTTAGTGTCATATCATAGCTAATACCTAAGGATACTCCTTTCATCGAGAATCTAAGCGTTCCAAAAAGCGCATCTCCGGCTCTGTAATAAGCTCCAAGAGCAATCGAGGTCTCATCATAAAATGCTGTAAAGTGCGATGGCTCTTTCAAAATGTATTTCACATCGGTCCCAACGTTGATCACTTTATTAGGACCTTGAAGCATGACCATAAAGTTCGGCATGAAAACCATTTTCTTCAATGGCACTGAAATATTTGCACCACCATTAATGTTGACTTTCATATACAGGTTATCCTCGCCAGCGTACAAACTAACATTTGGTTTAGTTAAGTGCATAAGCCCTACTCCACCATATATCCTGAGATTATCACTTGGCATTCCATAATAGTACACTCCAGCACCAACATCAACTTTAGAGAAACTTGCGTTTAAACCGCTTTCTCCAGAACTCACAGAATTGTCGAATGAATCTCCATTCCACTGGCTATCCCAGTTAAAGTTTGCAAATGTTAAGCTTCGATTCAGCATACCTATATTCAACCCAACCGCTAATCTATTATACTGATCAAGATCGATCGCATAATTTACGTTTGCACTTACGTTATTGGTTTTCATGATACCATCACCAGTTACATCATTGTAAAAGTTGATAGAACTTCCTAAGAAACCATTCTTCAAATTTTCATCCAAAATTCGACCATCAACTGAAATAGAAGTGGTTTTAAAGGCATTCGGGCTTATTTTGGTCCACTGACTTCTATAATCTCCGTAAAACCTTACATCACCTTCAAAAAAGCCAGCTGAAGCAGGGTTCAACCAGTTTTGACTTGCAAAGAAGTTACTTACATGAATGTCTTGCTGCCCATAAAAAGAGCCTAAGAATGTGATTGCGATTATTGCTGTTATAATTCTTTTCATCTCTATTTATTTTATTAAGGTTACTGTTCCACTAGCTGTTCCGCCTTCAGTGCCAATAAAGGTGTATTCTAGTATATAGGCAAAGGTTCCTGAATTGAGGGTTTTCCCATTGAATGTGCCATCCCAACCAATTGATTGATCCTGTGTTTCAAAGACCAACTGGCCATACCTGTTGTATACTTTAAAGTCAATCGTGGCAAATCCTGCGCCTTTCACAAATAAAACATCATTATTTCCATCTCCATTAGGCGAGAATGCACTCGGAACACCAACTGATTCAATGTATGTTACATTAACCGTTATCGAATCCGTTGCAATACAACCAGCCGAATCAACCAAGGTTACTAAGTATCCAGTTGTAACTGTAGGAGTAGCTGTAGTAGTTTGACAAATCGCACAACTCAATGTAGCAGGATCAGTCCAAGTATAAGTACCACCCGTTCCAGTAGCCATTAAGTCTACCGATTCACCGATAATGATATTTTCATCACCACCTGCAGATACAACTGGAGTTGCATTTACTTGAATTGGAACTATAATCGTGTCTGAACCAAAAGCATTCGTTACAATCAACTGAACATCATGAGCACCAGGAATATTGAAGCATACTGTTCCAGGATCCTGAGTTGAAGCTGATGCAGGAGTTCCGCCTGGGAACGTCCATAGCCAGCCTGTTGGAGGCCCTGTTGATGATTCAGTAAATGTGATACAATCTCCTTCACATATTAAATTATCCGAAGCAGTGAAGCTTGCTGTCGGACTAATACACGTGGTTATCGTAACACCAAATGTTTGTGTATCTGGGCAAGTACCTGTAGTAGTATAAGTAACGGTGTATGTACCAGCACCAGAAGCGCCTAGATCAATTAAACCTGTAGAAGCATTGATAGATCCTCCTCCAGAAATAGTAAATACACCACCTAACGTCACCGCTATAGTTGCGTTTGGATCTGGATCGGTATCACAGAAGGTTGCACTGCTGTAAGAGAATGTTGCATCATCTGCAGCATTTACAATGATCGTTTCCGTATCACTCGATCCACAAGAGCCAAGGATATCATAGGTAATGGTATATGTACCAGCACCAGCAGTCGCTGGATCAAATGTACCAAGTGCACCATTAGTAATACCAGTACCTGACCATGTCCCTCCTGGATCAACTGCCGACAAATTCACAGCTGGATCGTTCTCACAAAATGGACCCGCAGCGGTTATCGTAGCGTCAAAAGAAGCAGATAAGGTTAAATTGAATGTACTTGTATCAGGACAGGCTCCTAAAGTCATATAAGTAACTACAAAACTTCCAGCACCGGAAGCGGCAAGGTCAACCTGACCGTTTGCTGCATTTATTGTCCCTAGGTTATCAATACTGAAAACTCCTCCACCAGTACCACCTACGGTAGCAAAAGGATTTGGATCACTTAAACAATAAGAAGCTGAGGTATAACTAAACGTAGCATCATCTGCAGGATTAATCGTGATCACTTCTGTATCAACTCCTCCACAGGCACCAGCAATTGTGTACGTAATTGTTTCGGTTGGCCCTACTGGAATTGAAGGATCAAAAGTTCCATTTACGGCATCAGTAATACCAACTCCTGTCCAAGTCCCACCACCTGACGCGGCAGTTAGATTAAACGGTGCAGCATTGGCACAAACTGCTGTAGTTGTTGCAATTGTTGCATCTGCGCTTGAAGTAAGAACAACGTTAAACGTTTGAATATCCGCACATGGTCCAGGTGTAGTATAAGTAACGATATATGTATTTGCTCCAGAAGAAGCAATGTCAATCTCTCCGGTTACACCATCAATAACACCAGTGCCATCAATAGTGTAAGTTCCACCGGTAGTCGCGCCACCTCCTAACGTTGGAAATGGGTTTGGATCCGACATACAAAATGAGCCAGCTGCATAAGTAAACGAAGCATCCTGATCAGGGTTCACCGTTACGTTCTGCGTGTCTACATCTCCACAAGTACCAGTAATCGTATAAGTAATAGGATATGTTCCAGGCGTAGCTACGGCCGGATCAAAATCTCCATTTGTTCCATTTGTTATTCCAGTTCCACTCCAGGTTCCTCCAAGGTCAGCTGCTGTAAATACAACGGCCGCATCGCTTTCACAATAAGGTCCTATAGGCAAGTTGATGGTCGCATCAGCACCAGCGGTTAATGTAACAGAGAATGTCTGTATATCTGGACACGCACCTAAAGTGGTATAAGTTACTGTATAACTGTTCGCACCAGATGCTCCAATATTAATTTCTCCTGTCAAAGGATTAATTGATCCACCAAGATCAATTGTAAAGTTTCCGCCTCCTGTTCCAGTTATTGTTGGAGTTGGATTTGGGTCTGATAAACAATAAGATCCAGCTGCATAAGAAAATGATGCATCGTCAGCAGCATTAACCGTTACGATCTCAGTATCTACATCTCCGCACGCACCTGTTATGGTATAAGTAATCGTATGTGGACCTGCGCCAGCCGTAGCTGGATCAAATGTCCCTAAAGCTCCATTGGTAATTCCAGTACCAGTCCAAATTCCTCCACCAGTTGCCGCGACCAAGTTAAATGCCGCATCATTTTCACATACGGCTGGAACCGCAGTTATAGTTGCATTCGCATTCGCTGGACCAGCTGCAATCACTACAATTACATCTTCGGTACATGTAGGGTCAGTTGTGCTTGTAACTGTTACCGTATAAGTACCACTTGCAAGCGGGCTAATGTTATAAGTTCCAGCACCAACTCCAGTATAGTAAGTAGTTGCACCTATTGTAACATCATATAAATCCGTTCCGGTGAAAGTCACATCTATTTGGCCATCAGCGTCACCTAAACAAGTCTCATCTGTGTTAATCCCAGATGTTATCGCTAAATCACAAGTTGTAGCGGTAGCTGATAAGGTCACATCATCAATAGCACAAGAAGGATCTGAACCAGCATTGTTTCCATCGTTGACCCATAAAAACCCAACCTTAACTATCGGGTTGTTATCGCAAGAAGCTGGCAATACAAAAGTTAGATTTTGCCAATAACCTTGACCTGAAAAAAGATCGGTACAAGGCGTAGGGTCTGTAGGATTGGTACAAAAACCAGGTAAAATACAACAACACTGAGAAGTAAGTGCAAGCAATGCAACCGGATTCCATGTAGCTCCCCCATCATCACTGTATACCGCTGTTGCTCCATCATTTGGCGGCTCACCATAGCCAATGTGGTTAAAACTAAGTGTAATGGTAGATTGGCCAGAACAATCAATTATTGGTGATTCCACTCGTTCAATTGTTTCTGTGTTAGGGGCAGCATCATATGCAGCTCCGCAATCTCCAGTAGGGCATAATCCACTAGGAGAACCTACTACACTACCAACGTGCAAGGTTGGATTACCTAATAACGCAGCTCCGCAGTTATTAACTCCTGCTCCAGATTCTTCATCACTCACGTACCAAGTATTCGCAAAAGCTCCCGTTGACCCTAAATTGGTTTGCGTCCAACCACCATTCGCGCTGGTGTATCCATTTGCCGGAGACCCTTGAGTAGCAGGGCCTGCATTAAAATCTTCTGTCCAGAAAACTTGAGCAGATAAAGAGGCAGAAATAATAGTAAATAGGAGTAAAAAGATTGAGTGGCGTAGTAATCTTATCATATGTCTGTAAAGTTTGGGCTCTTTAAAGATAAACTTTTTGAGCTATTTAAAGATAACTATTCATAATTGTTAAAAACAAATATTAAGATTTCCTCATTACAGTTCTAATAAGTTGATAATAACTCTATATTTAAACTGAAAAGAGACTTTAAGACCCAACTTTAACAATTCAAACCCATGAATACTGCAATTTTTGACTTGGTAAAGTCGATGAGTAAGACTGAGAAGAGGCATTTCAAGGTACAAGCTAAAACAAACCCGAAAAATCAGAATCTTGTCAATCTCTTTGACATCATTGAAAGTCAGGATGAATATGACGAGAAAATTGTTAAATCAAAAGTAAAAGACGAGGCATTTTTAAAGCATTTTGCCGTTAATAAAAATCGGCTTTATGATTTTGTTCTAAAGTCCTTGAGAAGCTATTACTCTTCTTACAATACGCAAACTCAAATCTTAAATCAACTTACAGAAATTGAGATACTTTATTCCAAGAAACTTTATTCTGAGTGCTCTAGACGAATATTAAAAGCTAAGGCATCAGCAAAAGAACATGGCTTAAATTGGGTGCTCTATAGACTTAATCATTGGCAAGAAAAACTACTAAAAGAAGAAGGTAAATATTTGAAATCTTCGCTAGAAAGTCTTTCGGAATTACATCAGGAAAATGAGACCGTACTGAAGTCTTTGTCTGACTCGAACACAGTTAAATTCCACTACTACAAGTTGTTGCTTCACGCAAGAAACGTGTCCACGCTAGAATCATATCGCCTAAACGAGGTCCAGAGTGCAATAATTCGCGTCAATTCGAAGGAACTTGATCACGATGGATTTATCAACTTTCTGAACTTAAAAGCGCTCTATAGCTATTTCATTTCAAGACATGAAGAGTCCTTAGATCTTTATAAAGAGGTAGTAGATTTTATTGAGAACATTCCAGATGGAGTGAAAGATTTTAACCACACCTATTTCATCGCATTAAATAACATTTTGATTACGCAGGCCATGTGCCATCAGTATGCGGAAAGTTCTACCACCCTGGCTAAAATTCACGAGAAATTTTACGGGAATAGAACTTATGAACGAGAATTTTTCACTTTAACTTCTTGTTATGAACTTAGTATATATGCAGTTACTGGCAACGTTGAAAAGGCGCAAGTAATTCTGGATTCGGTTCATGACAATTTAGATCAGTATAATTTAAATGACATCAATCGTTATTTCTTCTATTTCAATTTAGCAAAAGTCACTTTTTATCAAAATGATTTTTCCGCTTCACAACGGTGGATTAATGAACTAATTAATGACTACAATAAAAAGCGAAAAGAAAGCCTTAACAACCTATACTATTATGGGAATATCTTCTTTCTATTTCTTCAATACGAAAAAGGAGATCTGGAGTACCTAAATTCCCAGATTCACTCGATTAAAAGGCTTTTACTACAAATCAGACCGCTTAACGATGTAGATATAAAAGTTGTGAATTTATTGGAAGGACTTACTCTCGCTTCACCAGACAAGCACCTGGAGATGTTTGAAAAGACAAAAAGAGAGCTCGACTATTTGCTTCAGCTACCTCAAAATCCGAGCGTAGCACAGTTCTTCGATGTGATTTCTTGGCTGGAAGCAAAGATTTCAAAAAGTTCAATGAAAGAAATTATTCAAAACAAACACCTTCAAACAAATGCTTGAAAACTTTAATTTTCAGGGATACAATAAAGCTGATCTCGTTGGATACAAGTGGAAATGTGGTGCTCCAAAAGGAATTGTGCTAATTATTCATGGCATGAGTGAGCACGCGGCTCGTTACGATCATTTTGCTACTCATCTTAATGGGCAAGGATATACAGTCTATTCATCAGACCTTCGAGGACATGGTAAAACTGCAGGAGACCTGGAGAATGTTGGCTTGTTCTCTATGAGCGATGGCTGGCATAAGGTAGTTCAGGATCAGCGAGCTTTAATTCAGCTAATCAAGAAAGAACATAATCTACCATTAATTGTACTTGGACATTCGATGGGATCATTCATCACCAGATCAATTAGTTTTTCTGGAGAAGAAAATGTTGATGGCTATATACTATCTGCAACAGCAGGAGATCCAGGGTTCCTTGGAAGAGCCGGAAAAGTAGTGGCCAGTTTGAATAAAGGCATCATGGGCAGAAAGAATCGATCGAAACTGTTGGACAACCTTGCATTTGGAGACTTCAACAAAAAATATGAAACAAAACGTACTAAAAAAGATTGGCTCAGTAGAGATGAGGAAATCGTTGACAAGTACATGAACGATCCGTATTGCATGCAAATTTTCACAGCTCAGTTCTTTTCGGATCTATTGGAAGGTATCTTAAGTGTGAATCGATACTCTAATTTCCAAAAAATGGCCAAAGTGCCGTACTACTTGTTTTCAGGAACGATGGACCCAGTTGGCGACTGGAGTAAAGGCACTCAAAAAGTTTATGATCAAATGAAACAAGTTGAGCATAATGTTGATCTTAAATTCTACGAAGGTGGAAGGCACGAGATGCTAAACGAGACCAACAAAGAAGAAGTTTACGCTGACGTTGTAGGCTGGATGGACAAAATCATATAAATGTCTAGAATTCTTATTATCGATTGTGGGAGTACAAAAGTTCCATTATTAAAAAGCGTCTTAAACGACTTTGACCAAGCTTGTGAAATTGTAAAGCTTTCAGAATTCCAACCAGCTTCATTATCAAATTACGATGGTCTTATTATTAGCGGAGCTCCGATACTAGTTACGGAAATTGACCCTACCCCCTATTTAGCTCAATTTTCATTCTTGAGAACTTATTCAAAACCAGTATTAGGAATTTGTTTTGGTCATCAGATCTTAGGCATGACTTATAACGCCTTGGCAGAAAAATGTCAACCAGCTCGCACTGATCAACAAGTCATAAAGGAAAAAGACTCGTTCTTATTTCAAGGAGTTACTGATTTCATATTTAATCAAGATCACTGTGAAGCTATCACCCTTCCGGATGGCTGGGAACATCTGGCTTCATCTTCCATTTGTAACAACGAGGCGATGCAACATCCGACTAAACCCCTTTACGGAATTCAGTTTCATCCAGAAACATCTGGCGAGAACGGAAAGAGACTGTTGAAAAACTTCTGCAAAAGTTGTTGAGCCGAAGTTCATTGAAGGCTTTTCTTTTTGCAATTTCGTTCTATGGTTCTCAATTACATATGGATCGCGTTTTTTCTTATTGCTTTTATTGTGGCAATATGTAAGCTTTGTTATGGTTTTTATTTAGAAGGAAACGCAGATGTTCTAGGAGCTACGGCTGAAGAGATTGCCGCTAATAAAAATGTATTTGGGGATATTGTTAATTCGATTTTTGAAAGAGCGGAATTAGGTTTTGAACTATCAATTGGTTTAACTGGCATTCTTGCTTTATGGCTGGGAATCATGAAAATAGGAGAAAAAGGAGGCGCCATAAATGCGCTTTCAAGACTGGTCTCTCCATTGTTTAAAAGCATCTTTCCTAGTATACCAAAGAACCATCCAGCAAGTGGATCGATTGTGATGAATTTCTGTGCGAATATGCTAGGGCTAGACAATGCAGCTACTCCGCTTGGTTTAAAGGCAATGGATCAGCTTCAAGAACTTAATCCGAAAAAGGATACTGCTTCAAATGAGCAGATTATGTTCTTGGTTTTGAACACATCAGGTTTAACCTTAATTCCAGTGAGCATAATTGCCTTAAGAACTTCGGCAGGATCGGCTGATCCTACGGGTATTTTCTTGCCTATTTTAATAGCTACTTATTTCAGCACGCTAGCCGGATTGATTACCGTATCACTAATTCAAAAAATTAACCTGTTTAAGAAAGTAGTACTAGCCTATTTAGGAGGAGCCACTTTATTAATGGTAGGTTTAATCTGGTACCTGAATGGTTTAAATCCTAAAGAACTGACGCAATTTTCACAAATCGCTTCAGGAGCCTTAATATTCTCGATCATCATCAGTTTCTTAATCCTTGCAATTCGCAAGAAAGTAAACGTATATGAATCATTCATCGAAGGAGCTAAAGAAGGCTTTACGGTTGCCATAAAAATAGTGCCCTACCTTATAGCAATGTTAGTCGGAATTGCCGCCTTCACGGCATCAGGAGCAATGGGATGGGTAATTGAAGGGCTTTCATGGGTAGTAGCTTTAGTTGGAATGGACACGGCTTTCGTTGACTCCCTACCTACTGCAATGATGAAGCCTCTTAGTGGTGGGGGCGCTAGGGCTATGATGGTTGATTCATGGGGTGCAGGCGCAGCTCAAGTTGATAGTTTCACTGGTAATTTAACTTCTGTTCTTCAGGGGTCGACAGAGACTACATTTTATGTACTTGCTGTGTATTTTGGTTCGGTAGGAATAAAAAAGACCAGATATGCCGTAAAGGCAGGATTAATAGCCGATTTCGTTGGAATCGTTGCTGCCATCATTATCGGATACATGTTCTTTGGCGGGGTAGCAGATCAAAAACCTGGTGATCAAGTAGTGCAGGAATTCGTAACCACATTTAATGCTGCTGGAGATATTAATGCTGAAATCAAATTAAAAGATATTACTTCAGCCGAATACTCATTCCATGGATACTTAGATAACAAATCTGTTAATCAGGGATTGTTGGTAGCGGACACTGTTTATTTCGTAGAAGAGGAAGGTTATTATTTAGAAGCAACTTATTCTGACACGACATCGTACTGCGCTGCCGGCTCCAAAGAAAAGTATTGCTTTACTATAAAAGAAGGTCGTATCAAGTCGGTTCAGTACTTCGGAAATATAAAGCTGGAAGAAGAAATCGCAAAACTCAGGCAAAACAACTAAATTTGCCGCACTCAAATAAATAAAACCTAAAAACATGAAACACATATACTTAGCACTAATGCTATTTATTCCACTTGCTTGGAACGCCCAAGTTGGACTAGTTACCAACGGAGATTTTGAAGGCTGGACTACAACTATCTTATCTAAAAACTTAGACGATTTTCAAAATTCAAATTCTGAAAACCCTGGAGTAACAACTTGCTCTCAAAGTACTGATGCTGTGCATCTATCTTACAGCGTATTGTTAGAAACAAAAGAATTCGCTGGCGATACTATTTTCGGTTGGATCGCAAATGGTGATCTTGACGCAATGGGCGATGGTCAGCCACACACGGCTAATATCGACTCAATAACAGTTCGTTTAAAGTATGACATCATGCCGGGCGATTCTGCAACAATGCTATTGGTTCAAACTGGAGGAATACCAACATTTGATGTATGGAATTTTACCGGAACTCAAAGCACTTGGACAACGGTTAATTTGCCAGTGACAAATGCGTTGCACGATTCAATCATTTTCGCTGCGGCAAGTGGTAATGCATTTGCAGATTTCTCAATTGACGGGAGCTGGTTGCAAATTGACTGGGTTGAGCTAGTAAATGATGGTGGTGCCAACGAGGACATGCCGAATAACAGTTTTGAAAACTGGACAGACGTAACTTATGAAGATCCAGATAGCTGGGTTTCTTTCAATGCAGTTGCTTCAGTGCTTGGATTTATTCCAACTCCGAAATCTACTAATTCATTCACCGGAACTTATGCAGCAGAAATGCAAATTTCTACATTTGGTGGTGACACTGTTAATCCTGTTTTAACAAACGGACAAATGGACGCGAATTACGAGGTCATTGGTGGTGTACCTTATACTTCTATGCCTGCTAATTTTGAAGGAGCGTATCAATGGAATCCTATTAACTCAATTGATAGCGCATTCATTTCTATTGAATTCAGAAATAGTGGAACTCCGGTGGGAGGTAATGTTGTGGCACTTGGACTTTCCGATGCGACTACTGGAACTTACCAAACATTCAGCGTCCCTGCCAATGTTGCAAGCGCACCTGACACTATGATAATTATAGTTTATGCAGAAGGTTCGCCAGGAGTGAACATGCTAGTGGATGCACTTGAACTTACAGGAAACGGTGTAAACGTTAATGAATTTGAAACAGTTGTTTATCAAGTTTATCCTAACCCTGCGCAAGACATCATTAATGTAAAAGGAGCTAATTCCAATACATTAATCGAACTGTTTAGCCTAGATGGAAAACTGGTAGCTCAAGATCAAGGAAATACTATAAACGTTCAGAACCTTGCTTCTGGAGTTTACAGCATGAGAATTGATAAAGGAACAATTCAAAAGGTAATGGTTAAGTAAGACCTCTCCCTAAAAATTCTTAAGCCGTTCCAATTTATTGGGACGGCTTTTTTATGCTCCATACTTAAAAGGCAATTGAATTCAATCTAATCTTAAGTTGGCTGTTAGCTTCAGTAGAACATCCTTCTGAATGATTAAAAGATTAGATCTACGCAAGGGATGCCCTGGCAACAGGAATATAATTGCTAAATCAATTAAAAGTTATTTGAAGAAAGATTGTTATCAATCAAGGGCAAAAGAAAGCCTCTCCAGTATACGCTAATGAATCGCTGCAAAACAAGAGCGTATTCGTGTACTGACCTCTAGATAATTCTTCCATAGAATTAGTCTTTAGTCTTAGCGTGTCAGGTCCAGGTCTAACCAGGTTGATCGTAGATCTAGCAGAGAAAATTCCAATACCGTTAGTTACGTTAGTATAAGTAGGTCGTTCCGTTACAATTCCTGAAACCGGTTGATTCACATTGATGTAGGTATTTAATTCATCAGCTGCAGCAGTAACAATAAACTCTAGGTGCTCCGTTACTCTTTTAGAAACATCAGATACGTCAATTAAATCTGGGTGAGATCCAATAAACTGATAAAATGATTCACCGTTAATACTTTTACTTAATAAAATGTTCCCTGTAAGTGCATCTGTAGTTTCCGACCCTTGATAGTAATCAATAAATTTTTCTGTTGGAGTACCAGCTAAATCATATTCCGTATAGTGCAGCCGCATCGTTAAATCATACCTTCTTCCTTCATCTCCAGTTCTCCACTCAACATTTAAATTTTGGTAGCTAGTACTGGTAGTTGACACAGCGCTTTCAAACTGAACGCCAGAGTACAATAAAATATTAAACAGTGCATTGAACTTAAATCCAGGTCCAATTAACTTTGTAGAAGCTTCTAAATCTGGTTTTTCATCATCGAAAGATGCAGTGATTTTGTAAGAAGCAGTTGCATCCAATCCACCTGAAGGAACGAAGTAATATACTTTTTGAGAATCAGTATAAAACAATCCAGAACCTGCGTCAACAGGAACATAAGTTTCGCTAAGCATCCAAGATCTATTCAACCCACCAGTTTCTTCAACAGTGATTAAGGCATTAGAATATTCAGTGCAATCGTTTATTGCAGCATATTCAAAGTTGTTCCCATCACCTAAAAATGACTTGTTCAACTTTACCCACTGCGTATCTGCAGTTTGATCTAGAACCCCATAAAGGACTGGAGTCTCTTGAGGGATATTCAATTCGAAGTCTGTTGAGCAAGTAACAAATACGCTCACCAAAGCTATAAATCCGAATAATAAAGCCAATCTTTTTCTCATAATCACAATCGTAATTCGAAACAAATGTAATCAACATGAACCAAACTTAGATGCAGAGTTTATAAAAGGTAGTATATCTTACATTAAAGGTCGAAAAATTAAACCCAAGGATTAAGGCATCAAATTTGCCCAATCATTAATGAAATTGCGGAATTCGCGCTCGAAATGCTATAATTGTAACTTTAAATTGATTACTTATTATTGAAATGCAAATAAACTGGTCTTTGTTCTATAGAATTTTCTTTCTGGTTTTAATCGGATGTCAACTGTCTTTTAGCGCGGTTGGGCAAACTCCTGTGGTGCAAAAATCAATGTTCATAGATTGCTCGAGTAATAAATCGAAGAAGCAATTAAAAAACCAAGATGAATTATCAGAAATAACGATACTTCATGCAAACAACCTAGACAAAGCGGCCGACTTTAAAGAGATCATCAAGAAAATTTACGACTTCAGTAACCTCAACACCCTAATCATTTCAAATTCTACCTTAAAAACATGGCCTAGTGAAATTGCGGACATGACCTTCCTAGAAGAATTAATAATTATCGATTGTGAAGATCTGAATTTGAAAACCACATTTAAGCAAATGCAGGAGCTGCCGATTCTCAGTAAATTAAGACTTACCAGAAACAACATCGAATATTTACCAAAAGAAATATCCCTGCTTAAACATTTGGAAGACATCAGTATCAGTAAAAACAGAAACTTAGACGTTGATGATGCAATCGATAAACTTCAACCGTTAAACAAATTAAAATCGTTAGGATTACCTGTAAATCAGATCATTGAAATCCCTAGTAACATTGGGAAATTAAAGTACCTGGAAGAGTTAGACATTAGAGACAATAACTTAACTGACCTGCCTGACGAAATAGGAAACTTATATGATTTGGAGACTTTGAATATTGAAAAGAACATCCTTGTAAATCCAACCGGGACATTAAAAAAACTCTCGGGAATCAATCTGAAATACCTCTCGGTAGATGCAGATTTAACGGAAGATGAGTTGAATCAAATCCGTCAAGTATTTCCAGAAGCAATGGTAGAAGAAGTCTTGGAAGACGAGCTAGAAGGTTTTGATTCCAGTATTTCCGAGCAAGACATTCAGGATGAACAAGTAACCGATACAATTCCAGATCCAACCAGCACTTTTCGGAAAGCAGGCTCTACGGTCAAGATTCATTCGCTAGGTTATTTGCAGTATGCAGACTTCTTTGACAAGTTGGTTTACACTTACAATTTCGACACAACCTCTTTTGATGCTCGATTTTTAAGCAAACATTACCGATACACGAATCCAATTGACACCAACAATCTGCTAAATAATTCAAGCGATCTCTACCTTCAGTTCACGAAGAAAAGTAAGAAGAAAGATGAGATTCACTTTACGATTGGCACCTATAAATATGGTCCTAAAGGAGATTTCCCAGAAATGGACGCATTCAGAGGCATGTACTGGGTTCTGGACCAATCAAACTTCACAAAAAAGGAATTCAACAAACAGTTTGTAGGCAAAAAATTATTCAATCCTACAACCGTCCGGTTTAACGATTTAAGGTTAAGCTACGTACCTCATAAAAAATACTTCGCCATTCAAATTAAAGGGCTGGATACAACATATACGATTCTGGCGCATCCCAGAGCCTTTAACGGAAACCGGGAAAGTGATTTAAAGACTTATGAAAAACGATCATCTAAATACATCAAAGAACTTGACCGAAGAAGACTGAAGTTTCACAAACAGATGTACCGAGATGAAAATCAATTTAAACGATCGATTATAAAATCTAAAATAAGAGCCTGGACGGATTTTAGAAGAGTGTACTTATCCCCAACCGAACAATTAATGCCCAAGGTTCAATGGTTGAATTACTACTCCGATATTTTGTCTGATGAAGAAGAAGCACTCCGGAACTCTAAGGCTTATGATAAGTACATCGATAGATGGATGCAGCTGAATCAATATCGAAATCAATCCGATTATGTTTCTAAAACTAAAGACTCTTCCACAAGAATGGGACTTTTCACTTTTAGAGATCAGGATGGAAAAAATTTAATCGTTACCAAACTATTGACCATCGATCAAACCGAAAAAGAATACTCTTATTACAAAGGCTCGAATGGATTAAAAGAATTGATTCTTTATTTAAAAACACAAAACAATTATTCCGTTGTCGCTTTTATGCTCAACGGGGACGTAGCAGTTTTGGATAAAATTGATTTTTCGAACATCGCATTTTCTGCAAATACTGTGAACAGTTTGAAGCTTCAAAGGACCGATAAAGAACTAGTAACACTGGGCATGGTCCTTAGTAAATGTGGGCTTTAGCGCTTATTTGTAACCAAATAATGCGCATGTATTATTGAGTCACAACAACTAAGTGGTAACGCCACTAAAACAACAACTACAATTAATGAACGCAACAAACGCTCATTATCATCATACGAAGGATGCGATAGCTCAGGAAGAGCTGTTAATTAAAGCTGCTCAAAAAGATCCTAAGGCTTTCGCTCCATTGTATGATAAATACTACGTCCAGATCTTCAGATTTGTCCTCAAGAGGCTTGGAAACGAACAAGATGCGTCAGACGTAACCTCTCAAGTATTTGTAAAAGCAATTACAAGTATCAAGAAATATCAATTCAGAGGAGTCCCTTTCACATCTTGGCTTCACATGGTGGCTAGAAACGAAATGAATCTGGCATTCCGAAGCAAAAAATACGACAGAACCGTAGATGTCAAAACAGATCATTTGCACAACATCGCAGATGAATTTGAAGATGATAATGCTGGTCTAGATGATGAAAGATTGCCAATGTTGTTAGAAGGCATATCTCAATTAACGCTAGACGAAATAGAGTTGCTTGAAATGAGATACTTCGAAAAACGTCCTTTTAAAGAGGTCTCAGAGATATTAGAAATTACAGAATCCAATGCAAAAGTTAGAATGCATCGGATTATAAAGAAATTAAAATCCTTAATGCTTGAACGCCATGGAGAAGATTAAGATAAACATAGATAAGCCAGATTTAAGTGACGCAGACATTCTGAAGCACAAGAATTTTGGCAACGTGATGAAGGCTGTTGGCAAAATCCAAGCTCCTTGGTATAAGACTGGGAAATTTTGGGGACTTGCAGGCGGAGGAATTACCGTAGCTTCGGTTGCTACCGTCCTAATTGTGAATGCAAATAGCCCATTGGTTGAGACCATTGCAGATCAGATCCCTCCGGAAACTAACATGCAATTTGTTGAAGCTCCTGCCGATTTGATGCTTACTGCTGCCCCATTTCCATCTGAAGACGTCAGCTTTGAGGAATTTACCATAGACCCAACAATTGATAATGATATCATTACAGCTGACAGCTCAATTCTAGTGATTCCAGCGAACAGTATTTTAAATAACGATGGAACAACTGCCACGAAGAAAATGACAGTTCGATTTAGAGATTTCTATACGCCTTATGAAATATTCCTTGCAGGAATACCAATGGATATAAAGGATCAAGGAGAAGATTCATTTTTAGAGTCTGCAGGCATGTTTGAAATATTGGCTGCAAATGATCATCAAATTGATCCAGAAAAGCCGATTCAAGTTTTATTTAAAAGCACTTCATCAGATGGTAGTTACGACCAATATTCCTTAAATGATGAAGGTTGGAACAATGATAATCCATGTGTAACGACTGAGGTATCTGAAAACAATACTTCCAATGATATCGCGCTTGAAGTATCAAAGTTGACCAAGCCTGAAATGATGCAACCCGGAGATCATGTTCGAGTTGTAGGAGCAGATGACCTGGCTTTGTTCGAGGAGTTTAACGGGTACAAGTATCCCAGCTTCAAGTTTGAGAAAAAAGATGCTCAGTTAGCAGATAAGTATTTAATTCCTGACAGTACAAAAATTGAAAGAGGGGATGCAGCTGGAACGTATGCGCTGACTATCTACACAAATGGAAACGAACGGAAAGCTATTACTACTATAGTATTTGACGCCAAAGCACATCAAGAAGCGATGAAGGTATTTAATGCCGACCAAGAAAGAATTGCAGAAAAGAACAAGAGGAATCAGCAAGATGTGGTACAAGATCATTCTAACATGAGCTTTTCTTCTCTAAGCGAGCCATCTAAGCTGATTTTAAGTACATCAAACGGAAATTTTCAAACATTTACTTTAACCCGATTTGGCACTTTTAACTGCGATAAGATCCTTCAAAAGAGACCTAAGAAATACTCGATAGAGTTTGCCTCTAAAGAGGAAAGATCCAAAGTAAAAGAGGTGTACTCCTTCTTTCCAGGATGGACAAGCGTTGAAACGAAGAAGCCGGAAGAAGAGATTTTCATTATGCAGGACCCAAAATCTGTAATCGCGTTTATTTGCGAAGACAATAAAATTGTAATTGGAACTTTCAAAGAGCTGAAACTCAATAAAAACACAATTAAATTTCCCCAAGGCAAGGAAATGGAAAAGCTTGAGGCGCTAGCATTACTAGCAAGCAAGATCTAGTATTTCACCCCCCCTTTTCTCCTACTTTCATTTAAATCTACATAGGTATTACGCTTTTTGTAGCTTTGCCGTCCAATTATTTCAACCACGTAAGGTTGGAAGAATACAAAGGTGATGTCTGTACATAGTGATGTAAAAAGAGTAACTACCCATACGTTGAGTGAAATGAAGACTCGTGGGGAGAAAATTTCAATGCTAACTGGTTATGATTATTCAATGGCTAAAATCATTGATAGTGCTGGAATGGATGTAATTTTAGTAGGTGATTCAGCTTCTAACGTAATGGCGGGACATGAAACAACCCTTCCAATTACCTTAAATGAAATGATCTACCATGCTGCCTCAGTAATTAGAGCAGTGAAAAGAGCATTGGTGGTAGTTGATCTGCCGTTTGGAACATACCAAGGAAACTCGATTGAAGCGTTGAATTCGGCCATTCGAATCATGAAAGAATCTGGCGCTCATTCTGTGAAACTTGAAGGAGGATCTGAAATCATAGAATCAGTTGAAAGAATCTTATCCGCTGGAATTCCGGTGATGGGTCACTTAGGATTAACTCCACAGTCTATTTATAAATTTGGAACTTACGTTGTGCGTGCAAAGCAGCAAGATGAAGCTGAAAAATTAATCGAGGATGCTAAATTGCTTGAACAAACTGGATGCTTTGCATTAATCCTAGAAAAAATTCCAGCTGAACTGGCAACGCGTGTAGCTCAGGAAATCTCAATCCCTGTTATCGGCATTGGAGCTGGTGGTGGTGTTGACGGACAAGTATTGGTTAGTCATGACATGTTAGGGATTAACAACGAATTCAATCCAAGGTTCTTAAGAAAGTACCACAACCTTTACCAAGAAATTCATGGTGCGGTTGGATCTTACATCAAGGACATTAAGTCTGGAGACTTCCCTAACGAGAAAGAACAGTACTAAAGGTTAGAAGTTAGAAGTTAGAAGTTAGAAGTTAGAAGTTAGAAGTTAGAAGAAGGTAAAAACTAATTTCTAACAGTGAGCGGAGCGAACGATCTAACCGCTAACAGTGAGTTACGATTTCAATCGAAACGAACGATCTCCCTACCCTCCTTCCCATTCAGCGAAGAACTGTTTAAGAAATAATGCCATGTAGTTATGTCTATCCTCAGCCATAGCTTTGCCGGTATCTGTTTGCATTCGATCTTTAAGTAAAAGTAATTTTTCATAGAAATGCATTACAGCGGTGCCATCTGCATTTTTATAGGCCTCAAAATTATCGTGTAATTCTGGTTTCCGAGCTGGGTGATGCATCAAGGTTCCTTTATGTCCGGAATAAGAAAAGCACCTGGCGATGCCCACTGCACCAATTGCATCTAAACGGTCAGCATCTTGGACAATCTTTCCTTCTAGCGTTAATGGATTCGTTTTAACATGAGCACCTTTGAAAGAAACTCCTTCTACAATTTCGTTTACCGCATTCACCAAATCTTGGTTTAAACCAAGGTCAATTAATATTCGAGTGATTTGCTCCTCTGCAGATTCTGAATCACCTAATTTATGGTCGCCAATATCATGGCACCAGGCTGCTACTTCTATAATAAAGGGATCGCCTCCTTCCTTACTAGCAATGGCTTTCGCGTTATTTACTACCCGAACGATGTGCCAATAATCATGGCCAGACCCTTCATTTTCGAATTTGAGTTTTACAACTTCACGTAAAGACTCTATAATTTTGATTTTATCCATTGCCTGTAAATGTCAATAAATTCAGTGGATTACTTTTGTATTGTTGATAAATGATCTACATTTGCCGCCTCCTAAAGCATAGGTTAGCCCTGCAAGAGGAAAAAACTAATTAATTAACGGGGTTTAGGACCCTTATAAAACAATTAATCATGGCAGTAAAAATAAGATTGCAAAGACATGGTAAGAAAGGTAAACCGTTTTACCACATAGTAGCAGCAGACGCTAGATCGAAAAGAGACGGTAAATTCATCGAAAAGATCGGGACTTATAACCCAAACACAAATCCAGCAAGTATAGATTTATTAGTTGATAAAGCTGTAGGTTGGCTTCAAAACGGAGCGATCCCAACAGACACGGCTAAGGCAATTCTATCTTACAAAGGAGTAATGTACAAGAACCACCTATTAAACGGTGTTAGAAAAGGTGCATTTGATGAAAAAGAAGCTGAAAAAAGATTTACTGCTTGGTTAACTGAGAAGGAAGCTAAAGTTGCAGCAACTGCAGATTCAGTAAACAAAGGTATTCAAGCTAAGAAAGATGCTGTAATGGCAACTGAGAAAGCTCAGAATGAAGCGAAAGCTCAAGAAATTGCAGCAAAACAATCGGCATTAGCTGAGGAAGTTGCAGCGGCAGCAGCACCAGCAGTTGAAGAAGTTGTAGTTGAAGAAGCTAATGTAGCAGAAGAAGCTCCAGCAGCAGAAGCAGCTAAGGAAGAAGCTCCAGCAGCGGAAGCAGCTAAGGAGGAAGCTCCAGCAGCAGAAGCAGCTAAGGAAGAAGCTCCAGCAGCGGAAGCAGCTAAGGAGGAAGCTCCAGCAGCAGAAGCAGTTAAGGAAGAAGCTCCAGCAGCGGAAGCAGCTAAGGAGGAAGCTCCAGCAGCGGAAGCAGCTAAGGAAGAAGCTCCAGCAGCGGAAGCAGCTAAGGAAGAAACTCCGGCTGAAGAAGCAGCTAAGGAGGAAGCTCCAGCTGAAGAAGCACCTGAAGCGAAAGCCGAAGAAAAATAAAATGATTAAAAATGATTGCTTTGAACTTGGTCACATTACAAAACCAAGAAGTTTCAAAGGCGAAGTAATCATTTATCTAGACACTGATAGTCTAGGCGAGTATTTAGAAATGGAATCAGTATACGTTGAAATCAACGAGCAACTGGTTCCATTTTTTATTGACTCTATTTTCCCTTATAAAGCCAACAGTGTTCGAGTTAAGTTCGAAGGAATAGATACTGAAGAAGCAGCCAAGGCTATTGTCAAGAAAAAATTATTCTTACCCCTCGACTTACTTCCTGAATTAGAATCGGACGATTTTTACCATCATGACGTAATTGGATTTACGATTCAAGACAAGCATCATGGTGATATCGGAATAATTGCCGACATTGTAGAAAGCAGCACCAACCCTATATTTAAAATTGATCATGATTCTGGTCAAGAAATCTTAATACCTGTGGCAGACAACTTCATTGAGAAAGTTGACAAACCAGGGAAACAGATTTTTGTTAATTGCCCAGAAGGATTGATTGAACTATACCTCAATGAGTAACTTCGAATTTAAACAGTTTTCTATTTCTCAAACGCTTAGCGCGATGAAGGTAGGAACTGATGGAGTATTACTAGGCGCTTGGGCTTCCGCCAACAAATACAATCGAATATTAGATATTGGTGCTGGCACTGGATTAATCGCTTTAATGGCAGCTCAACGTTTTCCAGAAGCAATTATTGAAGCGGTAGAAATTGAACCAAGTGCAGCGCTTGAAGCACAACAAAATTTCAATCAATCACCCTGGAAAGACCGAATTCTCTTGCATGAAATGAGGATTCAAGATTTTGCTTCAGACAACTATTTTAATTTAATTATTTCCAACCCTCCGTTCTTTGAAAATTCACAGAAATCAGGAGAAGAGGCAAAAGATCTTGCACGACATACAGAACAGTTGGCTTTTACAGAATTAATCTTTGCAGCAAACAATCTTTTAAAAGAAGGCGGCACGTTTGCAGTTATAATCCCTGCAGATCATTCTGATAAATTTATTCGTCTCTCCCAAGCCCAAGGGTTATTTTGCAACAAAATCTGTAAAGTAAAACCGACTCCGGATAAAGATGCAAAACGCGTAATGATTGCCTTCAACAAATTCTCAACTGATCTCATTGAAGAAGAATTAATCATCGAGTCCGGTGGCAGACACGTGTATTCAGACCAATACAAAGAATTGACGAAAGAATTCTATTTGAAAATGTAAAATAGGGCATTTGCCATATTTCGTTTGTTGTTTCTTTTTACGTTTTTTACATAAAAAACGCGAATGGACTTATTCCGAATCACATTATTCTTTTTGCTGCTAACCGCACTTCAGCATAGTAGTCATGCCTCTCACATCCCTCAACCAGGATATCATTACACTTCTAAGGAAAAAATAAACGATGGCAGATTCATTGGAAAAAGGGATGGCACATTTTACGTAATTGACGAAGTCAAACAAGCTGAATTAGACTCTTTTGACCGATATAAAATTGTAATAGACAAAAAGACTCGAATTAGACTTTACGAAACAACATCAGACCACAAGAATGGACTATTGGGCCCAGATGGAAACAGGATTTTACCAAACGATTTTAAAAGTGTTTATTTTCATAAAACTAAATATGGGTTTTATGGAATTGGTAAGATCAGCTGGAGCAAATCTGATGTTTATACCAACAAAGGAAAACTAATCATCTCTAAGTCCTCAGTTAAGTTTTTGGAAGGAATAATTGAATATTCCGCTACTGTGGACAAGAAGTATTCTACAAACTTCATGGACTTAAAAGGCAACCATATAAAAACGTTAGAAGGATTTAGAGCGAACAGATCAATTGACTCAAACTGGGTTTCTGTGAACAGTGAAGGAAAGCAATATGTCTATAGCATCAAACAAAACAAGACATTCAAGATGCCTGAGAAAGTAACCGATATCGTGAATTTAGCGCTTAATGAACCGCATTTCATTACGTCAAAATCAAGTCGAAATGGCATTTGTACGCTCAATGGAAAAGAAATTATAAAACCAAAAAAACACAAGTATTACAATAATGATGCATCGTTATCAATTCTATACCTGCATTCCGACAAAGAGGAGATCAGGTTAAGCAGTCAAGATGGGGTTCTTTCTCAAACTATGTTCAAACACCTTGAATATCTGGGGAAATCAAAATCGCGAGAATTTTATCTCGTCAACACGGGCAAAGGATTCTTTATCGGTGATACAAAGCTGAATCCCGTGAATGACAACATGTATAAAAACGGTTTACGTATTGGATCATCTGTTCTTGTTGAACTCGCTACAGGCAAAAAAGGATTGATCGATAAATATGGAGATGATATAATTCAACCAACAATGGACGATATGCTGCTCAAAGAGGTTTACGACATGTTAATCTTTAAAAAGGGGGAAGCACTATTGGTTTATGACTTAGACGGAAACCAATATTTTAAAGACACTAAAATTGAAGATTACAACATGGAAACCTTCCGAAGTACCGGGCTATTTTACGGATTAAAATATAATGGGAAATGGAATTTAGTTGATCAAGAAACCCAAAAAGTACTATTTGCTGGCGCATTATCCTATGATGCAGAGTCTTATGAAAACGGAGATTACTTAACAGCTATCATCCAAACTGAAAAGGGATTTGGGGTATTTTCAATCGAAAGAGATAAATGGTTCGTGCAACCTAAATATGACAAAATTGAGGCAATTGAACTGTACGAAACAATAGACGGAATGGGCTACAGATTATTTAGTGAAGATGGCCAAAATCTACATGGAGGGAACTATTTTGATAAACTCCTTCATGATAAACCAGTAACCAATTCTGTAATTCGTGAGGACGGTGATGGATTTATAATCTACGGCCATAACGGCATGGAAGGGTTTATGGACATGGAATATGATTTCCGGGCGGTGTTCGCAAATATCGATTTGAAGAATGTATCTATTGAATTGGAGGAATCTAAGGGAGATATCGAATATTACAAACTCAGTAAAAAGGACTTGGTGGGAATATTAAATTCTAAAAGCGAGTGGCAAGTTCCAATGGAATACGAGCACATTGAATTTATTCCAGGAACAATCGATTATTATTCGGTCATGATTAAAAACGAATTTTTTATACTTAAAAAAGGCGGAGAGAAATTGTTCCAACAGTCTTTTGAAGATTTTTCTCTTGGATACAATTCAGAAGATGGCAGTTTAGGAATTGGTTATCAAGACGGTAAGAAGTATAATCTCAACATCTCGGGCAAAGCCATTTTACTCGAAGAATAACTTCATTATCTCTTCTCTTTGGAAGTGGTAGTCGGTACAAAAATTGTGTTTAACTTAAGTCAATTGAACTTTTTAAATACTAACCTGTACAGACTCCCAGATGACTCAAGAAGCGATAAAATCTAAAATCAAAATCTTTAAGGATGCCCGTGATTTCCAAATCATTTGGCTTTCTATATTCCTATTATATGGGGTTTGGTTCCTTGATTGGGATAATTTCGTAGGCTACGGAGTTCTTATTGGAACTTGCTTGGCAACCCAACTATTCGGTGGTTTCTTATTAAATATTCCAACCTCATCTTTAAAAAGTGCGGTAATCACTTCACTTAGCTTGTGCTTAATATTTAGCGCAAATTCACTATTTACTTACGGCCTATGTGCAATCTTAGCCATATCAAGTAAGTTTCTGCTCAGATTAAATGGGAAACATATTTTCAACCCCTCCTTATTCGGTATCGTATTCTGTTTGTTATTTACAGGAGATGCTTGGGTTAGCCCTGGTAAATGGGGAAATGAGTATTTAATCGTTATTTTCTTTTTTGCCTGTGCCCTACTCGTCCTTTTAAAAGTTGGAAGAATAGATACCAGCTTGGCATTTCTAATTTCCTTAATGGCACTGGAGTATGCTCGGACCTGTATTTACTTGGGGGATAATATGGACGTATATCTGCAGAAATTCTCAAGTGGAACCATCCTACTATTTGCATTCTTTATGATTACAGATCCGATGACCACTCCTAAAACAACAAAAGGGCGAATCATCTGGGGAATTATTATCGGTGCTCTCACTTTTTATTTAACAACGGAAGAACAATCTTATATCGCCCCAGTTTGGGCGTTAACGATTGCTACTCCAGTAACCATTTTATTAAACACAATTTTTAAAGGGAATCAATTTCAATGGATCCCTAGTCATATGAATCTTAAAACTTCTAATAAATAAACAACATGAAAAAATTTGCAATCATCGGAATCCTGGCTTTGTTTACTACCCATGCATTCTCATTTTGTGGCTTTTATGTAGCAAAAGCGGATGCAAAAATTTTCAATAAAACTTCGCAGGTAATACTTGTGCGAGATGGAGATAAATCCATTGTAACAATGAGCAATGACTTTAAAGGAGATGTTAAAGACTTTGCCATGGTTGTGCCTGTCCCAACGGTTCTTAAAAGAACCGACATTAGGACCGTGCCCTCCACCATATTTAGCAAACTAGACAGTTATTCGGGGCCTAGATTGGTTGAATATTATGATCATAATCCTTGTCAAATTGTGGTGGCTGAAAATGAGGTGGACATGATGGAAATTCAAACTTCTGCCATGGTCATGGATTCTGCCCCCATGATGAAAAGTGCTCAAAGAAACAAGGTGAAGATTGAGGCTCAGTATAAGGTAGATGAATACGATATACTTATACTTTCTGCTAAAGAATCAACTGGTTTAAAGATCTGGTTGGATGAAAATGGATATAAAGTTCCTGCTTCAGCGGCAGAAGTTCTTGATCCGTACATCAAAAACAACCTTAAGTTTTTTGTTGTGAAAGTGGATGCGAACCGACTTGGTAAAGGTGGGTTAATGAATCCTTTACAAATCAGTTTTGAATCTCCAAAATTCATGTTACCAATTCGATTAGGAATGGCTAACGCTGACGGTGCACAAGACATGATTGTTTATGGTCTGTCTCGAAAAGGGAGAATAGAATGTACAAATTATAGAACCGTTGAAATTCCTACCAATAGAAATGTTCCAACTTTTGTAAGAGATGATTTTGGGAATTTCTACAAAGATCTTTTTGAAAGAGAATACAATCATCAAGGAAAAAACTCGGTATTCTTAGAGTATGCTTGGAACGTATCTCCTTCATGGGGTGGCGTAAAATGTGATCCTTGTGTCGGACCGCCTCCAGTAAATCAAGATTTGGTTCAAGCTGGAGCCACTTGGAATGGAAACATTCACTTTACAAGACTTCACGTGCGATACACTAAAGACAAATTTGCTCAAGATTTACTTTTTCAAGTAACTCCAAACAAAGAACATTTTCAAGGAAGGTACATCATTACCAATCCAGCTAATGGTCCTTTTGATTGCGATGAAGGTCAGGCATATTTAACGCAAATGGTTAATCGAAGACAACGAGAATTGGATGAACTCCAAGTTCTTGCTGGCTGGAATCCAACTGACCGACCTTACTATGTAGCTGGGTATCGTAAACTGATTCAAGATGGAGCAGATAGAAATGATGTGGCTACCCCAATTATTCCAGATGGGCCAGGAAATGGTTTCCTTCCGAAATTACTATTTAGTCTTGCGCTAGTTGGCGCAGTTATGTTCTTTTTAACCATCAAGTTGAAAAGGCGTCTTACTCCATTAACACAATAAATTATGAAGAAATTACTTTTATTCCTCCTTGTATTTTTAGCTTTTCAGTATTCCGCAAGTGCCTTTTGTGGCTTCTTTGTAGCAAAAGCTGGCGCAAAACTTTTTAATAAAGCATCAGAAGTAATTTTGGTAAGAGATGGTAACAATACCACGGTAACCATGAAGAACGACTTCAAAGGAGATGTGAAAGACTTTGCCATGGTTGTACCTGTTCCTACTATTCTGAAGGAAAAGGACATTAAAACCGTAACGGATAAAGTGTTTACGACTTTAGACGGCTATTCCGGACCACGACTAGTTGAATATCATGACAGCAATCCATGTGAGCCACAGTTGGTCTACAATATGACAGTGGCCGGGAGTGCGCGCCCTATGTCCATGATGAAAGGTATGGCCTCATTTGACAGCGCAGTTAAAAACAAAGTCAAGATAGAAGCTCAATACAGCGTAGATGAATACGACATCCTTATTCTTTCAGCAGAAGAATCCACTGGACTACAAATCTGGTTGAATGAAAATGGTTATAAAGTTCCAGAAAAAGCAGCCAAAGTGCTAGCTCCATACATAAAGAACAACCTGAAATTCTTCGTTGTAAAAGTTAACGTAGACAGACTTAGCGCTAAGGGAGGTAAGATGAGCCCTATTCAGATTAAGTATGCCTCGCCAAAGTTCATGTTGCCTATCAGACTAGGAATGGCAAATGCAGACGGATTCCAAGATATGATCGTGTATGGATTGACCAGAAAAGGAAGAATTGAATGTACCAACTATAGAACGGTAAAAATTCCAACTAACAGAAACGTTCCGACCTTTATTAGAGAAGATTTTGGACCATTTTATAAAGACCTTTTCGATAGAGAGTATGCACATCAAGGTAAGAATGCTGTGTTTTTAGAATATGCTTGGAATGTGACTCCATCATGGGGCGGAATGAAATGCGATCCGTGTACAGGTCCCCCTCCAATCAATCAAGATTTAGTAAATGCAGGAGTTAATTGGAACATGAATTCAGAACAAGTATTCTTTACCCGATTACACGTTAGATATACGGAAGACAAATTTCCTTCTGATCTATTATTTCAGGTAACTCCTAATAAAGAAAACTTTCAGGGCCGGTATATCATTACTAACCCCGCCTCTGGCGACTTTAGTTGCGATGCTGGTCAAGAGTACTTATCGCAAATGATCAATAGAAGACAGCGTGAATTAGATGAACTGCAGGCGCTTGCAGGTTGGAACCCAACTGACCGTCCATTTTACATTGAAGGATATCGGAAGCTATTGAATGAAGGAGCTGATCGGAATGATGTTGTCGCACCATTACTACCAACATCAACTGGCCCTTCTGATCTTCCGAAAATAATTTTCAGTTTAATCTTACTGTCACTTGCAGTGTTCTTCCTGACTATTAAGAGAAGAAAGAAACTTGCTCCTTTAACCGTTAAATCATGAAAAAATTAATCTTATTCCTTTTTGCAATTTGTGCTTTTCAATATTCAGCACAAGCCTTTTGTGGATTCTTTGTAGCCAAAGCTGATGCTAAGCTTTTCAACAAAGCTTCAGAAGTAATTTTAGTTCGAGATGGAAATCATACAACGGTTACGATGAAGAACGATTTTAAAGGTGATGTGAAGGAATTTGCCATGGTGGTTCCAGTCCCAACAGTTTTAAAGGAAAATGATATTAAAACAGTTGATGAAAAAGTCTTTACTACACTAGATGGGTATTCAGGTCCAAGATTAGTAGAATATCACGATCGCAATCCATGTGAGCCAATTCCAGACTTAACATATACATGGAGTAATAACGCATTTGGATCCACTGGAATGGTAATGAATGGAGCTTATACCGTAACCGCTACGGATGGCGCGGTTCAAATTGAAGCTCAGTACAAAATTGATGAGTACGACATCTTAATATTATCCGCAAAGGAATCCACGGGTCTTCAGAAATGGTTAAATGACAATGGATATAAAGTTCCCGAAAAAGCAGCTGAAGTGCTGGCTCCGTATATAAAGAACAATCTGAAATTTTTTGTTGTAAAAGTTGATGCCGATAGATTGGCAGCTAAAGGAGGTAAAATGAGCCCGATTCAGATCAAGTATGATTCTCCGAAATTTATGCTTCCAATTAGATTGGGGATGGCAAATGCCGATGGATTTCAAGACATGATTGTATATGGCTTGACGAGAAAAGGAAGAATTGAGTGCACCAACTATAGAACAGTTAAAATACCAACTGATCGAAATGTGCCAACGTTTGTTAGAGAAGATTTCGGACCATTTTACAAGGACCTCTTCGATAGAGAATATGCGCACCAAGGAAAGAACGCAGTCTTCTTGGAATACGCATGGAACGTTACACCAAGTTGGGGTGGAATGAAATGTGATCCATGTACAGGCCCACCGCCAATTAATCAAGATTTGGTGAATGCAGGAATAAACTGGGACATGAATGCAGAACAAGTCTTCTTCACCAGATTGCATGTTCGTTATACGAAGGATAAATTTGCTCAAGATTTACTTTTTCAAGTAACTCCCAACAAAGAAAACTTCCAAGGAAGATACATTATCACCAATCCAGCAAGCGGAGATTTTAGTTGTGATGATGGCCAAGCTTATTTGGCAGAAATGGTAAATAGACGACAACGGGAATTAGACGAATTGCAAGTCCTTTCCGGATGGGATCCTACTGATAGACCTTATTACGTAGATGGATATCGCAAGCTAATTAAGCATGAAGCAGATCGAAATAATGTAGTAACTCCAGTGTTTCCTAGAAGCGGCAACAGTACTTGGTTTCCGAAATTGATTTTCTCTTTAATATTGGTCTTATTGATTACTTTCTTCTTAGTTCGGTCGAAAGAAAATTGGAAGTCAGCTGCGGCACAAATATTGTTACGAAAAAGCAAAACAACCGTTGGCCAATAAGAACTAAACCAATTCATTATGAAAAATAGAATTTTATTCTCCGTTTTAATTGCAGCACTTGTACTGTTTCAAAACCACGCATATAGTTTCTGCGGGTTTTATGTGGCAACTGCCGGATCAAAAATATTCAATGAAACATCTCAAGTTATTTTAGTGAGAGATGGTAATTCATCAACCATCACGATGAGTAACGACTTTAAGGGTGATGTGAAGAATTTCGCGATGGTTGTACCAGTACCAGTAGTTCTCGGAGCCAATGACATCACTACTGTAAACCCTCAAGTGTTTAATACTCTGGACAATTATTCAGGACCGCGACTTGTTGAGTACTTTGACGAAAACCCTTGCAAGCTGAAGGAGATGGCGAACAAAAGATTTTTAAAAAGATCGATGGCCGTTCCAATGACCGCTTTAAGTAATGAGGTTATTGAGTCTGCAGATGACAATGGTGTAACCATAGAAGCTGTTTACGAGGTTGATGAATATGATATTCTTATTCTCTCTGCAAAAGAATCAGAAGGCCTTAAAATCTGGTTAACTGACAACAATTATGAAATTCCGGAATCAGCTGCGGAAGTACTGGATCCATACATCAAGAATAACCTGAAATTCTTTGTTGTTAAAGTAGATACTGATCGGCTAGCAGATACGGGGTCGAAGACATTAAACCCGTTACAAATAAGATTTGATTCTCCAAAATTTATGCTTCCAATTAGACTAGGGATGGCTAACGCTCAAGGAGCTCAGGACATGATTGTGTATGCACTTTCTAAAGAAGGAAGAATAGAATGCACGAATTATAGAACCGTTAAAGTTCCGACAGATCGAAACATTCCAACTTTTGTAAGGAACGACTTTGGTAATTTTTATAAAGATCTTTTCGATCGAGAATATGATCGACAAGGTCAGAACTGTGTTTTTCTCGAGTATGCTTGGAACGTAACTCCATCGTGGGGCGGAGTAAAATGTGACCCTTGTGTTGGACCGCCTCCAATTAGCAGAGATCTAGCTTCTGCTGGTGTTCGTTGGAACGGAAATGTTCAATTCACTAGACTACACGTTCGATATACGAAAGAGAAGTTTGCCCAGGATTTATTGTTTCAAGTAACTCCGAACAAAGAAAATTTTCAAGCAAGGTACATCATTACCAACCCTGCGAATGGCACATTTAATTGCAGTGATGGTCAAGATTACCTAGTTAGTCTCGTTAATAGAAGAGAACGTGAATTGGATGAGCTCCAAGTTCTCGCTGGATGGAATCCAGATGACAGACCATATTATGTAGACGGATACAGAGGAATGATTAAAGAAGACTCAAGAAAGAACGAAGTGGCAGCCCCTCTTCCAGAAAATGGACCAGCGCAGACGCCAATCGGAAAACTCGTTTTCACTATCTTGATTATTGTTACGGCTTTAAGTTTAATCGGAAAAGGAATCTATAACCATATCCGTCCGAAGCCTCAAATCTTTAATTGATGAAAAACATTTCTTTAACCACGCTTCTCTTTTTCATAGTTCTTGGAAGCAGTGCAATGTGTGTGATGTATGTTGCCAAACCAACCGTTAAATTTGAGAAAATAGAACATCAAGGGATGTCTTCTAGAAATGCCTTTCTAAGTAAAAACACCAAATTAATTAACCATAATTCTGAAGTAATTATGGTTCGGAGTGGTAATTCTACCACGGTCACAATGAGCAATGACTTCACTGGAAATGTGAAGAATTTTGCAATGGTTGTGCCTGTACCAACCATCTTAAAAGAAACTGATATTCGGACGGTGTCTAATAAACTCTTTACCGTGTTAGATGCCTATTCTAGCCCGAGAATCCAAGAAACGGCAGATTACAACCCATGCGACCAACAACTAGCTGGACGATCTTCCTTCAGATCGGTTCGAACCATGAGTGCAGGAGGATCTCGTAAAGAAAGTTTTAGTGCTGCCCCGGATTTAGCAGACCCTTACAAAGTAACGGTTGAGGCTACCTATGAAATTGATGAATATGATGTAGTGATACTTTCAGCAAAAGAATCCAAAGGACTTAAGCTTTGGTTAAAAGACAACGATTACCAATTCCCAGAAAAGGCCGATAAAATCTTAGAACCCTACATCAAGAACGGGATGAATTTCTTCGTGGTAAAAATCGATGCAGATCGATTGAAAGAAAGAGGAAACAAAATCAATCCACTTCAAATAAAATTTGAGTCTGAGAAATTCATGCTCCCTATTCGATTAGGAATGGGCAATGCAGATAAATTTCAAGACATGTTGGTATATGCCATCACCGATGTAGGTAGAGTTGAATGCGCCAATTACAGAACTGTTAAGGTGCCAACAAATCGAAACGTGCCTACGTTTGTAAAACAAGATTTCGCGAAATTCTATAAAGACCTATTTCAACGGGAATACGATTACCAAGGGAGAAATGCAATTTTCCTAGAACATGCATGGAACATCTCACCTTATTCAAATTCCAGATGTAATCCGTGCATTGCACCTTTGCCAACCGGAGCGGATTTAATTAGCATGGGAGTAAATTGGGAGCATCGAACAAAAGGAGCTCATTTCACCAGATTACACGTTCGATATTCGGAAGACAAATTCCCTCAAGATTTGTTATTCCAAGTAACACCGAATAAATCATCTTTTCAAGCAAAGTACATCGTTACTAAGCCAGCTAAAGGTGACTTCACTTGCACAGAGGGTCAGAAGTATTTAACAGAGATGATTAATAGAAGACAACGGGAATTGGACGAGCTAAACATTCTTGCCGGCTGGGATCCGAACGAAAGGCCCCTATATGTTAAGGCCTATCAAGATCAACTATTAGATGAATCAGAACGTAACGAAGTTATTGCCCCATCGAGTCCATTGGATAATGGCTTTACCCCTAAACTCATTTTTACCATACTAATCGGTCTGTCGGTGGTTCTGCTTTTGTTTCGATCTTATAGTCGAGCAAAAAAACAGAACGTACCATCAGTATAGTTCAGCATGAGGGGAGAATCTGCAGGTTCTCCCTTTTGATTTATTTTTTAAAACAAGCCGACTTTAGTAATACCTACAAAAAGGTCGCGATCTCTTTTTTCAAGCGTGTAAGTATCCACTCCTGTTCCACTACCTAGCCCTGTATCCAAATCAAATGAAAACTGATGGTAAGGGCAAACGATTCGATTTTCTTCGCACCAACCTTCACTAAGCCTCTTCCCATGATGCGGGCATTTATCTTTCATCGCTACTAAGTTTCCATCTTCCTTTTTACAAAGGACCACATCATGGCCCATAACATCGAAATGCTTTGGTTTTTTGTCTGAGATCTGATGATAAATATCATCGTAATCCCCTACTCTATGCCATTTGATTTTCGGTTTGAACATAACAATTAACTAGTGCAGGATTATTTAACGATGTAAGCTCTACATAATCAAGCGAGAGTTAAGTTAACCTTAAATTATTGAAAATAAATAGACCATATCAATCTTGACTGTCCTTGTTTTAATTAAGATTATTCAAAATGTAAATTCGGTGCGATTTTTGATCCAAATAAATGAAATTGAATAACTTTAACCTCGATGCGAAAAATCTTAGTTTTCTTATTGCTGCCTGTATTACTTAGTAGCTGTTTCATAATTGAAGAATATGAAAATGCTGCTGTTGAGGAAGCGAAACCAGTTGAAAAATCTAGGCAAGATGTTCTTCAAGATAGTTCTATCGCTTACTTATCACGTCAATACAATGAAGACAAAAAATATTTGCCTTATACCTTTGGAGCTGTGTATGCCAATAAACCTCAGCAAATAGTTGAGTTGGAACAACTCTATGATGTTAAGAAGTCATTACCAGGAATGAAACAACATTATGGTGAAAAGCTAGATAGCATAACGGCAGCAAACGACACAGCTATTGCGCAAAAAGAAAGGTTAATAAAAAGTAAACGAATTTATTCTACCTATGACCTTACACACCTATACTGCGTCCAAAACAAAGGAGAAAAGAACGTAAAACTAGTAGAAACCAAAGTAATTGCGTTTCCAAATAACAAGATTAAAGACATGGAAATTGTCTTTTCTACAGACTTAACGGAAATTGAATACGACTTGTTTGAGTACTACATTCATCAGGACCCTTTGTACTTTAGTGAAGACTATAGCTATCAAAGCCAAATGAATGCTGCAGCATACAAAAACCTGAATCAAGCATTAATAGACGAACCTCGAAACACCAAAGGAGAATTGGTGCATACCATCCTTCAAAAAGTTAAATTCTATCAGCAAAATAACGGATTCGATTCTGATTTATTTACGAATAAGGTGCTTTCTAAATGGACGAAAAAACCGACTTTACAAGTGAAGATTAATGCCATCGTAAAAACTTCCAAATTAATTCCAATTAAAGAATCTACCCCAAAAACAGCTGGTGGAGTTTCATACGAGTACTTAGTTGGATACAAGAAATTTTTACTCATCAATGGCATCTGGGACAAAGGATTCCAAGAGGAAAAAGCGGTATATTGTGAATTCGATAAAAACCACGTGCTTAAAGGCGTTCTGCTTGTAGAAGGAGAACATGAAAAATATTTTGAATGACTCGATTAATCCTCGTATTTATAATTCTTCTTCCCTTATTTAGTTTCAGCCAAGAAACATCGATTTTTGAGTATACAGATTACAGAGGTGACACTATAAAAATGTTAACCATTCTGGATCCTACTATCTGCGATTGTGTTAAAAAACAATATAGAAACAAGGATCAAAAGAACATTTGCGACAAAAAATTTGATTACGATTTTATGTCTGAAGAGGATCAAAAAGACTTTGACGCTAGATCAGAAATTTGTCGAAATCCGAGTATTTGTGATTGTGCTTTAGCTGACATGAAAGATCGTGGTTTGGTGAAAAGTTGCGATAATGAATACAGAAAGTCTTGGCACTCTGATGAAGAGCGAGCTGACTACTTAGCGCAAATGAAGGAATGTTCCGAAAGTGATTTATCCTATCCTAAGTTAATCGCTAAAGCCAATAAAGAACTATCCATCTGCGATTGTATTAACCTTAACGGCTATGACTATAAGCAACAGCAAAAATGCAATAAGAAGTTCTTTAATGAAGAAGAATTGACCGAGAAGGAAATAGAAGCAAACAACACCTTGCTGCAAGAGTGCATCACTAACAATCAATTTAGCATTGACCCAACTCTTTGTGAATGTCTGCAGTTCTCCGAAACTGATGATGAATTTAAAAAAGCATGCGCGTATAAGTTTAACACAAACGAAATGACTCCGGAAGAATTAGTTGATTTTGAAAAAGCAAATGAGCTTTGTAACGATCTTAATTTTTATAGAAGACTGAATACGCTAGTTGATTCAATTAAAGAGATTGAAGGCGATAGTTTGGATGACAGTTTTGATGAAACCACTGGTGGTCTTAGGGACATAAATATGTTTGATCATTTAGGCGAAGAATCTCCATTTGGAAACGGATGGGCAGAATCATTCGAAAATGCGATGGCGGAAGCAATGCAGGAAGTGGCTGTAGAAGATGTATCAGGTAACGTCTACGCTAAAAAAGCTGATTACGGAAACTTAGAAAAGAATATGCTGCGGCTTGTTGGTCGTGAAGCAAGAACTCAAATTTGCGATTGCCATCAATTAAAAGAGAACCAAACCTATTTGATTAATAAATGTCCTAAATACTTTAGGATTGATTTACTTTCAGCAAAAGAGCTAAGTCAGCTTCAAAAAATGCAAGCAGCTTGTCCAGATACCAAAGTCGTGAAAAATATCTGCGATTGCATTGAAATAAGCGAATACGATAAAACAGATGCGGAGAAAGCAAAATGTAAGGAACTCCTTAAGCCTTTATCAACGATGGAGCTTATTCAGTATATGAATAAGGAAAAACAATGCAAATAGGATTTTGGAATTACGTTTTTCAAATTAGGGCCTGAAACTAAAATCGTAATTCTAAAATCGTAAATCGAAAATCACTCTGTATCTTTGTCGCTGATTTTAAAATCCAAAATCGTAATTCGTAAATCGTAAATCGCGTGAATCTCAAATCACATATTGATCACAAAGTATTTAAAGCTGTTTCAGAGGCTGGACAGGCACTGGATCAGTCTGTATTTGTTATTGGAGGATATGTAAGAGATCTTATTTTAGACAGACAATCTAAGGACATTGATTTTGTAGTAGCTGGAAGTGGGCTTGAACTGGCCAGGAAAACAGCTGAAATTCTTGGCGTGAAGAAGGTTCATTATTACAAGAATTTTGGAACAGCAGCTTTCATGTTTAAAGATTTGGAGCTAGAATTTGTTGGAGCTAGAAAAGAAAGCTATCAACGAGATTCGAGAAAACCTATCGTTGAGGATGGGACCTTGGAAGATGATCAGAATCGCAGAGATTTCACCATTAATGCGATGGCCATAAGTCTGAATCCAGATGATTACGGTGAAGTCATTGATCCATTTGACGGGATTGGGGATTTAGAAAGGAAAATCATTCGAACTCCTTTAGATCCTGATATTACATATTCTGATGATCCATTAAGAATGATGAGAGCTATACGGTTTGCATCACAGCTTAATTTTAAAATTCAGCCCGCTTCTTTTGATTCAATTAGCAACAATAAAGAACGAATTAAGATCATTTCTCAGGAACGAATAATTACCGAGCTGAATAAAATTGTTCTTTCTAAAAAGCCTTCAGTTGGTTTTAAAATTCTATTCAGTACTGGCTTATTGCACTATATATTTCCAGAGATGGCTGCGTTGCAAGGCATCGAGACTCGGAATGGTAAAAGCCATAAAGACAATTTCTATCATACCATTGAGGTGTTAGATAATATCTGTGAAAACACTGATAAACTATACTTGAGATGGGCAGCCATCATGCATGACATTGCCAAACCGCCAACGAAAAGGTTTAACGAAAAAGCTGGTTGGACTTTCCACGGACACGAGGACAAAGGGTCTAGAATGGTTCCTGGCATTTTCAAAAGAATGAAGCTTCCGTTGGATGCGAATATGAAGTATGTGCAGAAATTGGTCAGACTTCACCTTCGCCCTATCGCCTTAACCAAAGAAGAAATTACAGATGCTGCGTTAAGACGTGTTCTTTTTGACGCGGGAGATGATGTGGATGACTTGATGACCTTATGCAGGGCAGATATCACTTCAAAAAACCCAGAAAAAGTAAAACGTTATTTACAACGATTCAGCGTTGTTGAAGCGAAGTTAAAAGACGTTGAAGAACGAGATCAAATTAGAAATTGGGAACCACCTATTACTGGTGAAATCATCATGAAGACCTTTGACATTGGACCATCTCGCGCTGTCGGAATCATTAAAGCATCCATCAAAGAAGCAATTCTAGACGGAGATATTGAGAATGATTACGACCAGGCTTACGCCTTCATGATGGAAAAAGCGAAAGAGATAGGCGTCATTTAGATTATTTTGGAATAACTTAAATGCATGAATTTGAAAAAGTCGGTTCCTGTATTCTTCATCTTTCTGCTTTTCAACTCTATTCTTGGATTTGGCCAAACAGACACGGTAACAATCGAACAACCGAGCTATGTTTTTTTAGATTACACCAATGACTATTTTAATGGAGAGGATCGATATTACACGCAAGGAATCCAAATTGAAGTAGCCCTTCCGGAAATTGCTAAATCTCCTTTTCGAAAAATGCTCATCGGTTCTAAAAACGAAACAGGTTCTTCTCAAGGCTTATTCATCAAACATGAAGCATTCAGCCCTACCAGTATTAGAAGTGAAGATATTCTCTACGGAGATCATCCTTTTGGTTGTGCCGTATTCGCAGGGCAAAATCGAGTGTCCTTAAATGACGAAAAGAACACACGAATTTCATCCGACTTTACGGTAGGAAGCATGGGCCGAATTGGAAAGTGTAAAGAAATACAGACTGGAATTCACAAAGCAACAGGAAATAGAATTCCTTTTGGATGGCAACACCAATTAGCTGCAGACTTCATTTTAAATTATCATGTACGATTTGAAAAAGGCCTTTTCGTGAAGAAAAATATCGAGTTTCAAACGTTTGCAGACGCAAGAGTTGGGAGCTACCTCAATAATGCACGAGTAGGAATTGCAACCAGAGTTGGTAAAATCCAGTCCTATTTCAAACCCATCAATCAGCATAAAACCTCTAAAGTTCACATCTACATGGATGGCGAAGCTTATGTAGAAGCGGTAGGCTATAACGCATCGATGCAAGGCGGATTATTTAGCACCAGCGTTTATACGATTCCTAGTTCTGACGTAACCAGAGTGATCGTTGGAGCCAGTGCCCGAGTGGTTTTAGCATTTAAGCGATGGTCTTTAATGCACTATAAAACCTGGAGGACATCCGCATTCCTTAATGCTTCTCACCACGGCTGGGGATACATTAAAATCAAATACTTTTTAAACAAGTAATTCTGTCAAAAATTTAACCTGCACTTAACGTGGTCCAACGACATAGTTAATATTTTTGTACTCAATGAGCATCGTTAAAAGTTACTTCTCAGCTTTCTCAGTTCTTGTATTTACGGGAGTTCTGATAATTCTCTTTTCACAATGCGTTAATCCAGATACCTCTCGAGCGTCAACGAATCTTAATTTAGGTGGAGAAGAGCTCCTCCAAAAGCAAAAAGGAGCTCATATTTTTGGATACCTAGATTCAGTCAATCTTATTCCTTTTAAAGAAAACAACATCAATTGGATCACCATTGTCCCTTATGCTGCTCAGAAAGATATTGATTCCCCAGAAGTAGTTTTTTACCGAGGCGATAGTTTAGAAAATGCCAGAAAAGATTCGCTGTGGAAAAGCCAAATAGACATCGCGCATGCCAATGGCTTTAAAGTCTTCTTAAAACCACACATCTGGTTAACTGAACCCACAAATGATAAATGGAGATCTGATATATACTTAGAGAATGAAGAAGACTGGCATTCGTGGCAACAAGACTATACAGCTTATATTCTAAATTACGCTCGTATCGCTCAGGCGAATGGAGTTGACCTTTTTTGCATCGGTGCTGAATTATCTAGACTTACTATTGAGAAAACTGAATTTTGGCATCAACTGATTAAGCAAGTAAAAAAAGAATACACCGGACAATTGACTTATGCTGCTAATTGGAATTCAGAATATCAACACATTACGTTTTGGGATGAGCTCGACTTTATAGGCGTTCAGGCTTACTTTCCATTGGCTAAAAAGAACAATCCTTCGCTAACAGAGCTTTCTGAAGGTTGGGAAAAGTACGTACCAAGCTTGGAAGCCACAAGCAAAGAATTCGATCGGAAAATAATCTTTACGGAGATGGGCTATAAAAGCACAGACAACAGCGCAATTGAGCCTTGGAGTTGGGTGGAGAACGTGTCAAGCAAAGATGTAAACGTGTCGCTTAAAACTCAAGCCAATTGTTATCAAGCATTTTTTAACTCTGTTTGGAACAAAGAATGGTTTGCTGGTGTTCATATTTGGCAGATGAGATGTGATTATATCGTTGAACGTCCGGAGGATAATTTAGATTTCTCTCCTCAGGGAAAACTGGCGGAAAAAGTAATCGCTAAAGGTTTTGAATAGGACTATTTACATGCTCTGAATGCCAATAAAAATATTAAATTCGCACTTCAATTAATTATTCATGAGCGTTTACAAATTCAGAGTTGTTGTAGATATTGAGAAGGATGTTTTTAGAGACATCGAGATTCAGGATACACAGACGTTTGAGAACTTGCATAAGGCGATTATCAATTCTTATGAGTTCGCAGGAGACCAAATGGCCTCTTTCTACATGAGCGATGACTCATGGGAAAAAGGACAAGAAATTGGCTTAATGGATATGTCTTTTGGTGAAGAAGCTGGACCACCTTCTATGGGGACTTCAGTTTTAAAAGACTTCATAACTGAAAAAAATCAAAAAATTCTTTACGTCTACGATTTTCTTCGAATGTGGATTTTCTACGTTGAGTTGATGGAAGAAAAAGAGGAAGAAGCAGATCAGCAATATCCGTGTTTGGCTTTATCATTTGGAGATGCTCCTTTCGAAGAAGACAAAGACTTAGAAGATCTTTACGATGGTATTGAAGGGTTAGATAATCCAGATAAGGCTGATGCTAAGCCTGCGCCTAAGGATCCGATGCAAGCTGAGATTGACGACATCATGAATGAGTTTGACGAAGATTCATCTGAACCAGGCTTCGAGAATATTGACGATTTCGACTTTTAGAAAGTTCTAATAAACTTCACAAATAGAAGGTAGACTTCCTTCGTACTTCAATTGATATTTAAGATAATTAGAAGCTTCACAAAGCTGCTTCTTTGTAGCATTCAAACCATGCTTATCAGCTACCCTGAACCCTTTATTGATTAAGATTCCAGCATCCACCTTTTTCTTTTGTTCCATTCTTACCCAGGCCATATTATAGTATGCCAAGGCCTTTCTACCTTCCAAATTAAATCTGTCCGCTTCTTCAATGGCCTTTTCGTAGTATTCGTACGCTGTATTAAACTTATCGTTTTCGAAGTTGCAATCACCAATGTTCATGTAAGATCGAACAGCCCAAGCCCCAATTCCTTCGATTATTTCATTCTTGAACTTTAGAATTTTCATCGAGTTAGAAGTAGAGGTCTTGTACATCTTTAAACTAAACTGGACATCGGCCAAGTTACTGAGGCCTTTTAAAATCTTAATTGTATCCATTAATTCATAGCTCAAGAAACTTGCGATTCGATAATTTTCATGTGCTCTGGTGTGGGTTTCATAATTGTAATAGATATCTCCTAAGGCCGAATAAGCATCAAATAAATCGCTCTTTCTTCCATTTCGCTCGAAGATTTTAATAGACTCATTTAAACAAGTCATGGCGGAATCTTTTTCTCCCATTAGGGAATAAGTCAAACCAAGATTAAACATCGTTTCAGGATATAAAATCGTATCACCAATCTGATCCCCATACTTAATCGCACTTAAATAATGTGACTTGGCTTTATCATCTGCTTCTTTTGCATTTTCAACTCCACCTTTCTTGAAGTGAACTTGCATGAGGTCATAAGAGCTGTGGCTCTTTTCAGGAATGGCCAAGAACTTGTCTAGAAAGAATTCAGCATCCGGGTAACGATCTACATAGTAATATGCATCCGCCATCATCTTATAGTAAATGCTCTTTGGCAAGTACTTTGGGTTAGTGATGTTTAACCCTAGTACTTTGTTGTAGAAATATTCTGCCTCAGAAAAATTGTCCATCTGATCATAACAATAAGCTAGGGCATAATAACCTTCAAATAGATCCATCTCATCATGTAAATCAGCATATTCTAGCGATTGGAGATAATGGGTCAATGCTTCTTCCAACTTATTTTGGTGAAGGAATAAATTAGCTTTTGCTGAATGACCTTTACTTATACCAACACTATCAGCTATTTGAAAAGAGATAGAGAAAGAAGAATCTATTTTTGACAATCCTTTTTGAATATCGTTTCTCACATTGGCTGCAAACAAACCTTCCATTCTTAATAAAACAGAAAGGGCTTTTTTATCAGAAAGGGATGTTGCGATACTTTTTGCCTCTGCCAAATTCATGTCGAACAAGGTATCATCTACCCGATCTCCAGAATAAAACATTTGGGAAACTCTAAAATTTAAAAGGTCTAGCCGTTGCTTGATACTGTCTTGCGCGTTGAGCGTAAAACTTAGAAACAATAATACAATAGCTAGGTACTTAGACATTAAGATTCTGTTGGTTCAACTTCCTTTTCGCTAAAACGAACGCCATGTTCCTGTAATTTATTGAGTACAGGTTCATAAATATCCTTAACAAGTGGTAATTGAACACCTTTAGATTTAATGGTGCCATTCAAAATCATCTCTGAACAAATAGCCACAGGCAATCCTACCGTATCTGCCATTGCAGTATAAATGTCATCTTTACCGATGTATCCCATTGATGATTGAATTTCTCTTTCCACTCCATCTTTGGTAAAGCCAAATTTGTGCCACATTACGATCATGTCTTTATCGTCATCATCTAATGTCCATTTATCCATTAAAATTTTCTGCAAGATCTGAGCTGGAGAAGCGTCTTTCTCAAGGTTCAATGGTTCACTTTCAAAAATCCCTAGCCACTCTAACTTTTCCCAAATCGTATCATCTTGATCAATCTTCATGTGATGGCGCAATTTTAGCTCAACGCTTTCATGCTCATCGTAACGAAGGAAGGAGTTTATGAAATCTCGCTTCGTCATGTCCTTAGATCCTTCAATGGTGTAAGAGTCATCGGTACAACCTAATTGTACAAATACATCCCAAGCTCTACAAAACCCAACTCTTCGGAGGGTTCCTCTGTAGATTGTTTGAATATCCTCTAACCCGTAAGTTTCTCTATATTTTAAAGAATCTCGGTTCGCATACCCCTCAAAACGACCATATCCTTCAATGTCTATGAACTCCGTTCTTCGGAATAATTTAGTGTAAGGAACATACTTGTATTTCCCGTTATGGATAAACTTAGCTGCTCCGCCTTGACCAGCAAGCACTACGTTTCTAGGGTTCCAAGTAAACTTATATTTCCATGGATTGTCCTCGCTTTCTGGAGCTAGAAGTCCACCTGTGAATGATTCGAATTTTTGGATTTTACCGCCCATGGCTTCGATTTCATCCAATACTTTTTGAGCAGACATGTGATCAATTCCAGGATCTACTCCAATTTCATTCATGATGATAATTCCAGCCTCAACAGCTTCATCATGTAATTCTTTCATATCAGCAGACACGTAGGAAGGTGTGATTACATCTTTCTTATACTTGATACAATCTTTGGCCACCTCAATGTGAAACCTTGCTGGGAGCATGGAGATTACAAAATCAGAATTTTCAATCTCGCGCGCTCTAAACTCTGGATCAAGGGCATTGAATTCGAATGCTTCTCCTCTCGGGTGTCCTGAGATTCGTTCAATCGCTAGATTCTCATCCATGTCTCCGACTCTAAGAATCCAATCGTTTTTCTCCGCATTGTCTAACAAATACTTGATCGCACTTGAAGCCGATCGTCCCGCACCAATAAATAGTATTTTCTTCATCCCTTGTTCCTTGATTCAATTAGGTATCCGAATGTAATAATTAGGTCTTCCACAACAAGGCGAGAGTTCGTTTAATTATTAACATGGTAAAACAACTTTTTAATAAGTCTCCAATAGTCCTTTTATATTTGGGCACGATTAAAGCCAATGAAAAGCAATTACTTAAAAGCCTTAGGTCCTGGAATTCTCTTCGCGAGTACCTGTATTGGCGTTTCTCATTTGGTGCAATCAACAAGGGCTGGAGCCGATTATGGATTTACACTGGTCTGGGCCATTTTACTAGCAAACCTATTTAAGTATCCATTTTTCGAATATGGAGCCAGGTATGCAAATGCTACGGGCACTACCCTACTGGATGGGTATAAAAAATTAGGAAAGTGGGTTTTAGGAATCTACGCTGGAATTACGCTGGGCTCCATGTTCTTTGTAATTGCAGCAGTTGGCGCAGTTACCGCAGGATTTCTACAGAATTTATTCAACATCCAGTTTAACCTGTTCGGGTTTGACCCATTTTTTAGCACCGTTCTCATTGCGTTTGGGGCTAGTGCCATTATTCTTTTATTAGGGAAATACAAAGTACTAGACGGAATGATTAAAGTCATTGGAGCAGTTCTCTTACTTTCTACACTGATGGCTTTCTGTCTAACACTTGGAAGCGGACCAGTAACTCAAGCTGATTCCTTCGTACCAAAAGATCTTTGGACCTCCGGAAACGTCTTATTTCTCATCGCATTAATGGGTTGGATGCCCACAGCTGTTGACCTAAGTGTTTGGACGAGCTTGTGGTCTGTGGAGCGCATCAAACAGACCGGCTATCATCCGAAGATGAAGGAATCTTTGTTCGATTTTAACTTTGGATACATTGTGTCAGCCATACTTTCAATTTGTTTTGTAACACTAGGAGCTTACCTCCTTTTTGGGAGTGGAAAACCAGTGGAACCAAGTTCGGCCAAATTTGCGAACCAAGTAGTTGAGCTATACACACAATCAATGGGAAGCTGGAGTTACTACCTCATCGCGATAGCCGCTTTTGCTATTATGTTCGGAACCTGTATTGCAGTATTAGATGGTTATGCTCGATCTATTAGCAAAACGAGCGCTTTGCTGATTGGAAAAAAAGAAAACAAAAAGAGCTATTCTTTATGGCTTCTGTTTAGTGCTGTTGGTGGAATATTACTCATTTATTACTTCTTGGTTTATTTAAAAGGGGTTGACCCAGAAGCCTCTAAAAAAGGCTTTAAAGGTTTAGTTGATATTGCTACTTCCATCTCTTTCATTATCGCACCTGTGGTTGCAGTTGCCAACTTTATATTGGTGAGCAAGAAACAAATTGGAGAAAATGCACCTCCAACATGGTTAAGGATTTTGAGTTATTTGGGAATTCTATTTCTGGTTGGATTTTCCATTTTCTATTTCATCGGACCTTCGATGCTTCCGGAATAAATCAAATAATAATCCATCACCTTCAAAAAATAGAACTCGGCAGCAGCTGCCACTGTTAAACCTTATTTTCATTACATGAAAATAGATATGAAGCTCGTTTATAAAGGAATTACCCAACTCTTTATGGTGGGATGTATTTGTGTTTTGTTGGCCAATCTACAAATCATCACGAATACCTCCTCTAGACTTCATGACGATTACAATGATGTTCAGAACTGCGATGTAGCCTTAGTTTTGGGCACGTCTAAGATGATGCGGAGCGGCAGTATGAATCAGTATTTTAAACTTCGGATGGATGCTGCTTACGAATTATACGAGCATCAAAAAGTGAAACATTTTTTACTTAGCGGAGACAATAGCGTGGTGGGCTATGACGAGCCTCAAGACATGAAAGATTACTTGGTATCGCTTGGCGTACCAGCTTCGTGCATAACACTAGACTATGCTGGATTTAGAACTTTTGATTCGGTGATTCGAGCCAAAAAAGTATTTGGTCAATCCAAGTTGATCGTGGTAAGCCAGAAGCAACACAATCAAAGAGCCTTGTTCTTGTGTGATCATTTTGACATTGAAGCAGAAGCTTTTAATGCTAAAAATCCGAACGTTTCCATCCGACAACAAGTGCGTGAAGTTATGGCCAAGTCCAAAGCAGTATTAGATGCCTACTTCCTTTTCACCCAACCCAAATTCCTAGGCGAAGAAGTTGAAATTATCGTTTGAGTCATATTCTATCATTATCACATTCTATCATTAATGCATTGATTTAAGTACCTTTATGTTCTAACAACAAACGAACATGAGAATTTCTATCCTAGCCTTTTTCACCCTGACATCTGTAATATGTTTTGGGCAAAACGCCACTCCGATTGATCAAACGAAAGTATTCAAGGTTAATCTTAGAAGCATTCCCCAAGAAGAGAAACGATATTTTGAAATCCAAAACTTGGAAGCCCCTGTTCCAGGTGGAGACTCAGAACGAGGACATTTACTAAAGTTAAAAGCTGAGCTTTCTAAAAAGTACCCAAGAAAAGCGAAGCCAGCAGTGGATGTAACTAAAGCGGCCGCTGCAGACCCAATTATTCAAAATGGATATGAAGGAAATGTTCCAGGTTCGGGCGTTCCTTGTGATAATACGTTGGCAGTTAGTAATTCTGGAATCGTGATGACGGCAAGAAATTCTAGCTATACGATTTACGACACCAATGTAGATACCGTCATGGTTTTCGGCTCTCTTAGAGACTTTCTACCAGGTGGAGTTTCTGGAACTTTAAACGATTTCGATCCAAAAGTAATTTACGATCCGATGGAAGATCGATTCATTCTTCAATTCTTATTGGGAACAACTCCAAGTGCTTCTTACATCACCACTTGCTTTATGGATTCTAACGATCCTGGAGGAGATTGGAACGTGTACTTTTTAAATGGAAACCCTTTATCTACTGGACATTGGTCGGATTACCCAGCCATGGCTTTGTCTGAAGAAGAGTTATTCATAACCATCAATTTATTGAACCCAGGGGGATCTTGGCAGACTTCGTTTGAGCAGACGATCGTTTGGCAAATTGATAAAATGACGGGGTATAATGGAGATCCTACCTTATCTACTCAGATATGGGATAACATCGCTGAAGGTGGAATTAACATAAGAAACATGCACCCGGTAAGAGGTGGAATTTATCCAAAAGGACCGAATCAATTCTTTCTTTCCAATCGGAATTTTGCCAGTCAAAGTGACTCTATTTATTTAATAGAGATTACCAATACAATGGCAAGTGGAAGTGCTACGATGAATGTTACGTTACTGAATTCAGGAAACGATTACTTTCTTTCACCAAGTGCAAGACAATCGATAACGGACAGTCTTCAAACCAATGATTCTAGGGTCTTGGGAGCAATTTGGGAAAATGATGAGATTCACTTTGTACAGAATTGTATGGACACCGCAACAGGTAATTCAGCGATCTATCACGGAACCATTACTGATATCGCTGGCGGATCTTATGTGTGCACCGGAAGCTACATTACTGATGCCATTAAAGATTTCGGGTATCCAAACATTGTTCACATTGGTGAGACTACCAGTGACAATGAGTATTTGATCTCATTTGAATATGTATCTCCTGTAGACAGTGCTGGAACTGCATGCATGTATTATGATGGGATTGACTATTCGGTATTAAACATCATTAGACAAGGAGAAGGAACATTGGATCGATTAACTGGAACTCAGGAAAGATGGGGTGACTATTCTGGAATTCACAAGAAGTATAACCAGCCTTGTTCGGTATGGTCTTGTGGAACTTTCGCCAGAAATGATGACGGTTATGGCGTTTGGATTTCAGAAATCAGAACTCAGGCCGGAGCTTGTAACTCAAGTGTTGATGTTGTGGAGACTCCACATAAAATGAGTTCATTAAAACTTTATCCAAATCCTTCTGCGGATTTTGTTGAGTTGACTTTCGATATGGAAGTTTCTGGTGATGCCGCAATCCGTATTTTCGATATGAATGGGAAATTAGTTGAAGAGCTTTTTAACGGCCCGGTGAAGCAAGGTCAAAACTTGTTGAACTTCTCGATTTATCATTTAACGACTGGCCAGTATACGCTGTCTATAGTTGCTAATGATTCTGAGGTTGTTGGTAAGAGTTTTATTAAGCAATAGGGAATCTATTTCTTGGTTTTTTCCATGTAATCTTGCCAATGAACGAGCACATATTTGGCTTTGTTATTTTCTTTCCTTTCTAAGAAGCCGTATTCGTAGCAGAATAAATAAACATCACCTGATGGATTTTTCCAGTAGTGCGTAAAGTACTTTGGATTAAAACCTGCTTTCAACAATTCTTCCTTTCTAATGACCGCTTTGCCTGCTGTATTATAATGGGCTAATAATCTTCGATTTTTCTTTAACGTTTCATCGATAGATTTGAACAAAGTTTTACCCTTTAATTTTCTTTTCTGATAATGAAAAGCTGATCTACAATAAGGCGTACAAAATAATTTATCAATTCTCCCCGCTACTTTCTCTGAACAATGCATGCACGTTGATGAACTCATTAGCCGTTGAATTTATTACACGTATAATTAAACGTTTAAATCTACGGCTATTATTGTAACTAGTTGATTTATAGTCAATTTTTGTAGTTGTTCTAAAAACCGACAAACATGAAAACAGGATTTACAACCATCACTTTAAAGCACTTATATATTGACGAGCAGAAGCAAATTGGCTTACAATTTGGCACGAATCAGAGAATTGAAATGCTTCTCAAAAAACTAGTTGATGCCATGTGGAGCGATAAGTTCAACATGTACTACGTGCTTAAAACAAAAGAAAATATGACCCTCCTATTCGATACGTTTAGGGGCATAGCTTGGTTAAATGGAAGCTACTTTTTTGACAAGAAAACGATTAAACCAACGAATGGGGAAATAAATCTTGATCGTTATAGAGCCAGAGTATCAAACGATGGACATAAGTACTGTCCAGAAGAATATTTACATAAACTTGAACAAAAAAGGTATGCAATTAACACTGCTCGCACATATATAGCCTGTTTTGAAAAATTCCAGAATCACCATCAATCAAAAGATCTATTAGAAATTAGCGAGGAGGAAATAAATGATTATTTACATCATCTTTCAGTCAGTAATATTTCCACTTCGTATATCAACCAAGCTGTTAACGCCATTAAATTCTATTACGAAGTTGTTATGAATATGCCAAATCGATTTTACTCTATTGATCGTCCAATTCGTGAAAGAAGCCTACCTAAAGTAATAAGTAAAGAACAAGTCCTTTCCATACTTCGGAATACTGGAAACATAAAACATCGGTGTATTCTAAGTTTATTGTATTCTTCTGGGTTACGCAGACAAGAACTTCTTAACTTAAAAGTTACCGACATCGACTCGGACCGTATGACCGTTAGGATTGAAAGTGGCAAAGGAAAGAAAGATCGAATTTCAGTTTTAAGTCATACTTGCTTGGCAGATTTAAGAACCTACTATAAACAGTACAATCCCGTATTCTATTTATTCGAAGGCAGGCCAGGGAGTCAATACAGCGCAACAAGTGTGGCGAGCATCCTAAGGAAATCTGCAAGCGCATCGGGAATTACCAAAAAAGTTACGCCACATATGTTACGACATAGTTTTGCAACTCACCTACTTGAAGCCGGTACAGATATTCGATACATTCAGACTTTATTAGGGCATAACAGCTTAAAAACAACGGAAATCTATACAGAAGTCTCTTTACACCACTTATCTGATATTAAGAGTCCATTAGATTGAATATCTTAGATACACAATAACTATAAAAGGTATAAACGCAATAGCGTTTATCCACACGTTGTATATCATAGTTAGTACCGCTATTTCTTGCTTTCCATAGTAGTTGGTTGAGAGCTGTCCAGCTGATTGTTTCAGAACTTATCTAAGCTTAAAGATCAAGGATGATCTGAGTAATACTCAAG